>Ga0209824_10000010_pt1 | contig 204948 bp, 232 predicted proteins | sample VDWuncwatermetaG_FD_184124 | JGI IMG/M metagenome (GOLD analysis project Ga0209824, IMG submission 184124) | Wastewater microbial communities from Netherlands to study Microbial Dark Matter (Phase II) - VDW unchlorinated drinking water (SPAdes)... ... | reverse complement strand
GTGTCAGGAGATAATGCCCCTAGTTCAAGTAAGCTAGGCGTAGATCCATTGACTATGGACCAATCTGCTGAAACATTCTCTACAAAGTTATCATAGTCATCTCTGGTAATGGCATAGCCGGTAATGTCAGTGCCTGCGGGTACGGTTGAAGGACCGAGGATGGACGGCAGTACTGAGCTAGGAGAGTCTTCTACATTAAGGTGATCCACTGGACCGTGGGTAACGGTTAAGAGCCCTGAGTTCCCTAATAAGAGCCCGAAAACTGCATGGACATTGGCAGTACCTATATGATGGCCGGTAAAATCAGTGTTCAAGCTGCCGGTGGTAGGACTAACTGCTCCTACATCAGCCACGCTGGAATTAATAACAGTCCAGTCGGCAGCGACATTAGCTACGAAATTATTATAGAAGTCTCTGGTAATGGCATAACCTGTAACCGAAGTGGTTGCGGGTACGAATGCCGGGCCTAAGATGCTGCCTGTGCCATCATTAGCGGTCTCCACTCTGAGTTGTGTGACTGGACCTGCAATTACAGTTAAGACTCCGGAATTACCCGATAAAAGTCCCGAAACTGCATGCGCAACAGCGGTACCCACCAGGTGTCCGGTAAAGGTGGCAGATTTGAAATCACCTGCAACAGTTGCGTCCGTTAATGGGTCAACTCCACCGGTAATAGGGCTTAAGGACCAGGTGGCTGGAACATTGGCAATAAAGTTAGTAAAGGCATCTCTGGTGATGGAATAACCAGTGACAGAATGGCCCGCGATGACAAACTGGGCTGGAAGAACCACGCCTGAACCGTCAGCTAAGGTCTCTACGCGAAGAGCTGCGGCTGCAGCGGCAGTAACGGTTAAATCTAAGTCATAAGCAAGACTGGCAAAAGAATTGATTGAACCGTCCGTGGCATCCACAGTGGTGGACTCTGCTTTATAGGCAATTAAGCTGGCTGCATTTAGATTAGAGATGCCATTGGTGAAGTTGATGGACGTTGCTGTTCCTATATTGGTCCCTTCTACTGTAGGAGTATATATACCGATGCTACCCGGGCCTGATAAGGTTAAGGAATGAGCTCCTGTGTAACCTGTAGCGATATTTTCAAATTGGTCATAGGCAGTAATGGTTAACTCATTGGTGGTGCCAGCGGTCATGCTAGCAGTGCCGGTTACCTCTAGATGATCGGCTGCGGCTGCGGTAACCGTTAAGAGGTAGCCGCGACCATTTCCAGTAGGTTTAGAGGTAGTTAGACCTTCAGTAGCATTAACAGTAACGGTCTCTGCCTTGAAAGCAGTTAAGTTAAGTGCGGTAGTGGATACACCAGCTGAAAAGGTGACGCTTATTGCATTTGCCGGATCAATGTCTGTTGTTCCATTGATATTAGGATTATTACCGTTGATATCATGCGGCCCTTCAAAAGTTATGGAATGAGGCCCTGTATAAGCAGTGACAACGGCATTAGATATATCATAGGCAGTGACTACTAAGCCTACGCTTCCGCCTGCAGTAATGGTTCCGCTAGCATCGCTGCCAGAAACAGGGGTTTCCCGGACGGTGAAGTAAGCTGGAGGATTAAATACAGTTATGGGTTCAGAGTCAGTTCCCGATTGTCCACGGAAATTAGGAGTATTAAAAGCCTCAACACTCAAGAGGTTAGGTCCTGCTGAAGTAGGAGTAGTTATGTTAAAGGTAACGGTCATTACTTCGCCGGCATTTAAAGGACTGTGATCAGGTTTAGCGGAATCCATAAATATTCTTAGTTGACCGGCTATAGTACTGTCAACAGACCACCCTAATACACCAGCACCAGTAACAGATATGGTATCAGGGATACCCCAACTGGGCCCCAAAGTAATTATCATACTTTGTGGCTCTAATTGGCCGCCCACAGGAACGCTGAATTGTACAATAAACGTTACATTACCACCTCCTGATGGTACAGAGGTTGTATTTACGGAATCAATATTAATTGTGAAAGTACCATCAGTAAATGTGTTTACTGCACTTTTTGCAGCATCTGTAGCAGCAACAAAATAAGCGCCCCACATTAACGTTGCTGGTGTATAGTAGGCTACGCTAAATTGACCCTGAGAATCGGTAACAGCAGTTAATGTACTTGAAGTGCCGTCAGGATTAGATATGGTAATGGTTACGGCAGAATTTGGCTGGAAACCTGCTCCTGAGATAATTGGAGTTTCTTCGGGTTTATAGTCACCTTTGTCAGTGAAGACGATAGGTTGGTTTTGGGTGGGATTGTTATTGAAGACAATGGTAGCAGCACTATATCCCGGTGGAGCGCGTCCGTTCAATACCCCGTAGAAGCCCAGCTGGTCATAGGCGCTGACTACTACCGTGCCGGCATTACCTTCGCTCGTTCCAGCTGATACATCAATTACTGCATTAGACTTAATAAAGGTATTGCCATTGGAAGAACTGATTATAATGATACCGCCATTACCGGTCAGGCCTAACGCCTTGGCTTCAGTGCTGGAGCCGGTATCGGCAGTAGTAGAATCAGTAGATTCGATGGTGATGCTTCCGGCAGTCCCTGCTTCTAATGCGTTTGCGGAAATCAAGCCTTGCTGCAATATGGTGCTGGCTTGGATGGTGATACTGCCGCCATTGGGTAAGGCGACTGAAGAACCATCGGCAATAATCTTTCCGGTTGGTTCGTTAATGACTGAGGTATCTGGGGCATTGATTTTAATCTGTCCAGCCATGATGGTGCCGCTGTTGGTTACTGGCGCACCGGAGGCGGTTAATTCGATTACTCCGTTGTTATTAACTAAATTATTGGCTTGGACTATTCCTTTATTATTAATAGCGTAGTCAAAGACCTGGTTTAAAACTTTGGCGGTTAAAATAACCTTGCCACCATTGGCAGTGATAGTACCGGTATTTTTGATGGCGCTGTCAACTGGTTGGCCATCAGTTCCTAAGACTTGGGATTGAACTGCTTCATCCACTACTACGGAAATCTGCGAAGTGTCATCCAAACCTAAGGTAACTTTTTCACCGGCTGCCAAGGCCACGGTTCCTAAGTTGGCAGTGATAGAGCTTTGGTTGTCAACTGCACCGGAAAGCAAAATGATGTATCCACCCGGTTGGGCAGTAATCGCTCCTTGGTTTACTAAGGAAGCGTTTTCTCCGGCTTTAAAAAAATTATATTTGCCGGCTAAGAAATCTGCATTGGAAATATTCAGGGTGGATGCGACCAAACTATTGACATCCACTCTGGAGTTGGGTCCAAATAAAACTCCATTGGCATTGATGACAAAAATTCTGCCATTGGCAGTTAAGGTGCCAAAGACCTGCGATGGCTCCACCCCCACTACGCGGTTTAAGGCAATGGCTGAAGATGATGGTTGATTGAAATTAACCGCTTCATTGGATGCGATGGAAAAAGAATTGTACTCAACGATGAGTTTATCGGATGGGGTGTTGACGTTTAAGGTGGTGTCAGTGCGGTCAAAGGTGGCGGAACCGGAAATTACTTGTTCATCTTGGGGAAGGGCGAAACTCAAGGAAGCGCTACCCCAAAACAAAAATAAAAAAAGCATTACTTTTTTCAGGTGCCTCGCTCGCTTCATCTTTCTCTCCGCTTTTAAATTTTGTTTATTCATTTTTCTTAGGTTTAAATTTCTATTGAAAGTTTAATGATAAAACCATTTTTGTCAAGTTTTTTTTAAGGTTGGCCCAAAGGCCAAATTTTTATTGAAAATCGAGGTTTTTTCTCGACGAGAAAACGCTTTCCGCCCTGTTCGGCTAAGGGTTACCCAGATGCGAGAAATTTTTTGCCAAAAGTAAATTTCTAAAAGTTTTTGGTGGCCTGCACCCAAGTGTGCAAGTGGTTACCATCAGATGGGGTGTTGTCTAAAGGCCAGGCAAAATCCAAACGCAGTGCAAAATCTTCCGCCAGAGAGAAACGCAAACCGGTTCCAAAACTTCTTAAGGTTTTATTTTTTTCTTCACCGGTTAAAATATTATGCAACTTAACATTGCCCCAATCATAAAACGCCACCATTCTTAATGCATCATAAAGTTTTGTTTTTGATAAAGGCACTCCAATATTTTTGGGAATAAAATACGGTGGCGCTGACCATTCCCAAGTCATGGAGTAACCCTGATCGCCAACTTTTTCTGCGGGTGGATAACCTCTGACATTGGCAATGCCGCCAAGTTGAAATTGTTCAGCTGAAGTTAGATTGTAAGGTGAAATTTGCATTTGATTTTTCCAAAGTAGTTGGGTTGACAGCGGCATTTTTTGGACCCTTACCAAATAAATTTCATTCTTAATAAATTTTCCGCCAGAGCCGGAACCGGCGCGGCTGGAGCGCGGATCCTTGGCTTTCGAACCACCCATCATATCGGGAACTCCGAAATCAAGGCTGTTGGTAAAAATGGTTCTACCGCCACCCAAAAGACTATCCGATGCATCCAAATCAAAACCGCCTTTAAAAATACGCATCCGGTCGCGGCTGGTTTCATTACCGATTTGAAAATTAAAAATATCTTTATAGTCAAAGCCGGCATTCAAAGTAAAGCTTAAGTTTTCTTCATCAATAATTGCCTGCTCAGCAAACAAACTGTAGTAACGGCTTTTGCTGCGGGTGTTTAAATCTTTCAGTTCCCGGCCTAATCTTATTTTGCTTTGGGCCTCAAAAAATCCGATGGTGGTAGTATCGGTTACCGGATAAAGATAACGGACGCTCTGCAGGGTGTAATCTTCCTTATCCGCGATTTGATATTGCATGGTTAAACTATCTTCACGGCCTAAAAGATTAGAATCGCGAAGCACTACCTGATAGCGATTTTTATTAATATAGCGGGAGCCAAAATTGTCCCAGGTAAAACCGGCATGCAGAGGCAGGCGGTCTTTGGCCTCCAAAACCATATCGGTGGCGCCGGCTGCCTTGCCAGGCGTTAACACCACTTTGGCAGAGCGGTCGGGCAGCTGGTTAATCTTAACGAGGTTATTCCTTAAAATGTTATAGTTGAAGGGTTCTCCTGCTTTGAGGGTGATTCTCTTTTTGTACGACTCGGTCTTAAAGTAGCGGTTGCCTTTGATGTCCAAGGTGCCGGTGATACCTTCTATGGCGCGGATTTCCAGCACCCCGGCCTCAATTCTTTGGGGCGGCAGGTAGGCGCGGGAGGTAATGTAGCCCTTTTGCCGGTATTGGTCGGTAATCTCATCGGCAATTTTCTGGATGTCTCTTAAGGAAAGTTCTTTGTTCTGGTTATCGGCTATGAGTTTATTGATTTCGCTGGCTGGTAAAAGGGTTACGCCGGTTACGTTAATCTTGGTTACCTTAACCTTCTGGCCGGCTGCGGCAGGAGCCTCTTTTTTGGCCGGGGCCGGTTCCTCCACCTGCGCCTTGGGCTTGGGGGTTTCAATTTTTTGCCTAAGCTTTTGCTCCTGTTCCAGCACCTTGCCGGTTCTTTCTACTTCTCCGGCGGTGGTGGCGGCAAAGAGCGGTTTGGCGAAAAAAGCCAGAGCAACGCTTAAAAATAAGATAAGGCCGAGTCTTTTCATTGCTTAGTTCCCTCCTTTTGTGTAGTTGCTTTCTGGGTCATTTCCTGGATAAGGATTTTAAGATTATTCCTTTTGAGTTGATACTCTATCTTGGCGGGTTGACCCTGTAGCCCGCTCTGTTGATAGGCCTGTTTGATTTGCTCAATAATTTGCTGGATGTCATTGGGCGTTAACCAGTGTTTCTGAAAGGCGGAGATTATCTGGTTTATGCTGTCGCTGGAAATCAGGTTGGCGCCCTTTACTACGATGTGTTTAATAAATATCTTACCTTCCTGTTCGAGCTTCTTTCTTAATCTGATTTCCTGGCTGGTCAATTCTTCTGCTCTTTGAATCTTAGCTGCGGTGGTCTGGGGAATGGCTTTGGCGGGAATAGCTAAGGGCATAATTAAGGCCAAGCTTAGGATTAAAATTAAGCTTCTGCCTTTTTTTGAGGTATGCAGGCACCCTTTTTTACTTGAAGCAAGCTTAAAACCTCTTTTGGGATAAGCCATTGTGCGTTAATAGTACTACTTTCCTAAATTTAAGTCAATACAAAAATGGAGCCACACGGGAAAGCCCGTGCCTTCACGCCGAAGCGCCAGCGTTACGGCACGCAGGCGTGGTACCTCTTTTTACCCGCCTACGCTGAAGCGCTTTCGCCTTCAACTTCGACGGGTTATCCGCTGACAGGTTTCTAACTTACTCAGCTGCGACATCCGCCGAAGCATTTTGCCGCATTTCCGCCAAAGGCGGATCTGCCTCAGGCATGACATCCATCCCGACGTAACGTCGGGATGGTCTTCTGCGAAGGCGGATAAAACTCACTGCCCTGTGCCCTGAAAAGAGAATAAACTGTTATGGTCTTGCTCCATTTGGTTCCTAAGATAATCCTGACGTCTACCAGGGTCCCCTTTATATATATTATATATATTCCTTAATAATGGAGACTTTGCTGGAGCGATATGGGAAGTAGATATATAAATAACTGGTTAATTTCAAACTGTAATGGCCCTTTGGTTATAGAACTTGCTGTTAGGCAGGCTTCTTTTTTCAATAATGAACGGCTATTTTACAAAATCACGGCTGTAGAGATAAAGATTCACTATGGCTTTATTAGTTTTATTTTCCAAGGAGACCATTCCGTTCCCTACCTTGGTTACCAGGTAGTTTCCTATAAAATCACCCTCTTTGTAGATCTTGGAATTAATTAGTGCGTAAGAGATGCCCTCCTCCACTTGCGTCCCCTGAAGGATAAGTTGCGCATTATCCGGTTCGGGGAGAATGCTGGGTTTGGGAGGCAGTTTTTCTTTCATTTTGTCGAGTTTTGACACCAGTCTTTCTTTCATTTCGTCGAGTTTTGACACCAGGCTGCTGTTCTTTTCTGTCTGTTTAAGCTCTCGCGTCTTTGCCAAGGCATATTTAGACTGAGTGAAAATAACTATCAAAAATACTGCACAGATTAACAGTCTTGCATAAAATTCCGGGTCGATTATAACGAATCGAAAATTTTTATTTTTTATGCTCATACTTCTTAAGTTGTATTTCAATTTCTTTGGCATACTGGTAATCGGAGGCACTGAAGGAGGAGTTAATCCGTTTTATCAGCATGCCGGATCTTATCGTAGTTGCACCCAGCAATATTGATACCCCCAGACATACCACGATGGCCAAATCAATGACCTTAAAGATTTTCTTGCGCTGTTCGGTGGCGAAGAAATAATTTCTGACTAAATTCAATTTAAAGAAAAAACCCTCTTGATTTTTGGAGTCGAGAATATTCGGGCTCTTAAAGCTCTCTATCGGTGCACCGAATTCTTTTGCTATTTGTGAAACTATATCTTTTTTGTCGGCAAGCGCTCCGGAAAGATAAAGCCGTTCAAATTGCTTGGCGTTGCTTTTTGAAGATGCACAGCGCAAGGACTGGATTATTTCTTGTTTGGCCTCCTCGCTGTCTTCGTAGAGTATTTCTCTTAAAAGATAGCAGTACCCCTCGTTTACTGCGGCAAGCTGAATGGTGTTATCTTTGGAAAAGTCAAAAAAGCAAAAGCTATTTTCCTTTGGGCTGTACTGTTTGAAGAAAGAATCGAAGGTTAGCAAGATGCGGGGGGTAACGCGTAGAGGTACCTTCTTGGCTTTATACAGCAGAGAAAAATAGTCCTCTAAGGTCTTTTTAGGCATACAAGAATACACGCCCCGAATGCCAGAGGAGGTGTAATTAAACACCTGAAAATCAAGCTCAATTTCCTCAGCCGGCATTGACAACAGTTCGACTGCTTCCAGCATCAAACGGTGCTCTACTTCTGGAAAGTCTGCATTCTCAAAATAGAAAGGATAAGATAAAACCTGCTGTCCGTTTACCACCAGATGAACATAGCGACTGGGTGGCTGGGTTTTCTCCTTGGAGAACCTCAGCAGTTTTGCTTCCAGCTCTTCCGGGGAAGAGACCTCAATTACCAATAAACCGTTTCCGGCAGTCTTAGAATTTACAGTTCTGTCCATTGGATTATTGACAAATTGTGAAGTGTGAATAGGCCGGCGCCATCTATAGCATTTTGAACAGCGGTGGGGTCAAAGGTAATTACTCCCGCACCAGTTAAAGAGGTTACATCAAGAGGACCGTTCTGTACAAAAACCGCACCTGCGATTCCAGCGGTACCATGAAGGTCCAAGCTACCAATAACCCAAATGATACCGTTAAAGGCAATACCCCCTCCTATTTCAAGCTGAGGAGGTTGTCCCGGAGTGCCATTGCTGGCATCCACTATCAATATACCATTATTCTGGGAGCTCTGGCAGGTTATCTGAACTGTGTTATTACCACTTAGAGTCACCCAGGTTACACCTGAGATATTTACCAGTTGATTGGGGAGGGATTGATTAGGCAAAGGGTAAACCTGATTTAGTGCCTGGGCCTTGTTGTAGAAATCCTGTTGCGTTAAACCGGGAAAAATGGTTTCAAAGGAAAAATTCGCATTTTCCTGTATAGTACTCTTGTCGATATACTTGTTACCAGTTATTTTTATAATATTACCATCAGAGTCATGAGTACCCTTTATCGTCCCTTCACTGGTAACACCTTTAGTAATGTCATAATGACCCAGTATCGCCTCGATAATACGGGTTTTGTTATTATATAAACCATCTGAATGAATCTGCCAGCGGTCAATGCAAGTAGGGCAGGCGGGATCGGGTATTGAATAGACATCGTAAGTTCCACCTCCCAGGTTTACGGCAGGCGCACTGGGAGAAATGGTTACTGGAGTTGGTTGTTCCCTCAGTTTTTTTCTGGCTACCTCTACCCCCGCATCGGCCAACCAGAAGGCCTTGGCTGAAAACCCCATCAGCTCGGTCATTTCGCTTTGACAGCTGGCATAATGAATGGCACTCATGCCTAAAAGGGTGAAAAACAGTATAAAAACCATCGCGGCTACCAAAATGAATCCTTTTTCGTTCTGCATTATGGTTCTCCCGTTTTCGTTCTGCATTATGGTTCTCTTGTTCCTTTAGATCCTACGCGTAACTGTAGAAGAGACATCAAAGGGGATATGGTATTTGCTTCCATAAACTCGTATTGAGACTGCCTTTCCGTTTTGGGTGAGACTCAAGGTTAAAGATCCTCCAGCGGGAACAGACAGTATGATTTCTCTATTATTTGGATTTGCCTTGTCAGGCAGACGCACCAGGTCTTGGTTGCCGCCGGAAACATATATGCCGAACAATTCGTTACCTACCTCTAGGCGCTGGCCGCTCCAGGGACTACCGGCGGTATTAACCGATAGAAACTTTGCGCTATGCACCCGGTTTTGCATCATTTTCAAACCATAAGAAACGTCATTGTAAATACCGGTCTCGTGGGAAAGTTTCCCATAGTAACTGTTGCCGATATTAATAGCAGCGGCTATCCCCATGACAATGAGGGAAGCAATGGCTAAAGTTACGATCATTTCTACTAAAGTGAAAGCGCCCTTATTGCTCATGGAGCGATATAGGTTACGGCGTTAAAAACCATAGCTTTACCGCCTTCGGTAGGTTCGGTCCAATTGACCACCACCTCTACCTGCTTATAGTCGGTCGTACCATACGGTGGGACATTAGTAACCGTCACCGTCTGTTGGGCGGAAAGTCCTCCGATATTGACAGTGAGGATTTCCGGGGTGGCGGGATCAGGTAAATTATTAAAACCGGCTTTTTTAAGTTCTTCTAATTTGTTGTTAGCCAGTTCAGTTACAATTTTTTTGTGCACTACCCTGGCCTGAACCTCTTGGGACTGGAGATAAAAGGTCATGCCACCAGTCACGGCCACAGAGATTAGAAACATGGCAATCATAGCCTCAACCAGGGAAAATCCGTCTATATTCATTAATCGCTGTTCCATATCGGCTAAAAAGAGGTCCAGGTGCTTCCAGCATCGTAGGATATAAAAACTCTTCCGCTATTGTCCATCTCTAAGCGGTACTTGGTTACTGCGGTAGCACTAATAGCGCAACTGGAGGAACCGCAGGGGGTGCTACTAGCACCATTAGCAGTGATAATGAAATCAACCGGATCGGGATTGGTAAAACGAGCCGAAGACGGGCTGGTGGCATCTACTGAAAAAGCCGAATTAGAAAAATACTGGGCAACGCCCACATTAATCTCTAAACCCGGATTAACAGTGGGCGGTAGGCCGTTTGAGATATTACCGTTAGCGACGTCAAAATAGGCGTTGTAGTTGATATGGTAATCGCGTAAAGCCTGACGGGTCAAAGCCATAGTTGCCACTGCCTCTAAGGCCCTGGCCCTTTGGGTGTAACGCAGCAAAGGTGGCACCCCCAAAGAAGCCAGTATAGCTATAATTCCTACCACCAGAAGTATCTCTACCAAAGTGTACCCCTTTAGCCTTAAGTTAATCGTTTTCATCCTATTTAACCAATCTTACCATACTAAATATTGGAAGATACAATGCTACGACTATGATAGCAATTATGATCCCTACTAAAATTATAAGTGTGGGTTCGAGAATAACCGAGAGCCTCTGAATGGTATGATCTAATTCCGATTCGTAGTAGGTTGCGGTACGTTGGAACATATCGGCGATTCTGCCAGTTCTCTCTCCCACCGCAGTCATCCGTACCACCAATCGGGGAAATACTTTCAGGTCCTTCATAGAATTTGCAATACCACTTCCCGCAGTGACCTTAAACCTTATTTTTTCTATGGATTGACGCAACAGCAGGTTATTAACTACCTGCGAAGTTATTTTTAGGCTCGTGGGGAGAGAAACCCCTCCTTCTAAAAGTATGCCGAGCGTACTGCAAAAACGAGAAATAAGAAATTTATGGATGATATTTTTGCCTACAATCGGAACCCCAATAATTTTGGTATCAACCCAAAATCTTACCACAGGGATCTTAATCAGCATCCTTAAGATTATGCTCATAACTATAGCGAATATCAAAAGCAGCAGCCAGTGATGTATTGAGAATTCACTTAACCGTATTACTGTGCGCGTAAGCCATGGCAGCGGAACCCGAGCTGAATCAAACATTTCCTTAAACTTGGGGATTATAAACAGGACTATAGCGGTAAGTAGGATACAGGCAAAGGCAAGAAGAAAAATCGGGTAGGTTAGGGCACTTTTTACTTTTTCCTTTACCCTATCGGCACTTTCTAGATAATCGGATACCTTAGCCATCATCTTGTCGAGTCCTCCGGTAGCCTCTCCTGTTTCTACAATTGCTCGATAGGTGGCTGGAAAAGCATTTTGATGCCGCGTCAAGGATTGGGAAAAACTAGCCCCTCCTTCGATATCCTTTATCACATCTCTGACTATATTCTGAAAATGCTTATTGGTGAGTTCTTCCGACACCGCCTCCAGGCTTTGGGTTAAGGTTAATCCGGCAGTAAGGGTAGTGGCCAGCTGTCGAGAAAAAACAGTGATTTCCTTACTGGTTACCTTACCGTTTTTAGAGAAGATTCTTGGCTTAAGGTGAACGGGGGTAACTGTTTCGACGGGTTCAATACGGATGGCAAGTAGTGCATCTTTTTTTAAGCTGGCTATTACCCCAGCTGGGCTATCTGCATAGGTAAGTGCAGTAACCTTCTTGCCGTTTTTATCCTTTGCGGTATATTTAAACTGCATAGGTTAAGTTTCTTCAATCTCTTGGGTGATGCGGACCAGCTCTTCGTGGGTAGTTAATCCCGCCTTCAGTTTCTGCATCGCTGTTTCTCGAAGAGTACGCATGCCTTTATTTTGCGCCGCAGCTCGTATCTCTCCGGCCGAACGGCGTTCCAGTATTAGTTTGCGAGTATATTCGTCGAGCATAAATAGCTCAAAAATTCCCTCCCTGCCTTGGTAGCCACTCTTTAAACACTGGGGACAACCTTTGCCTCGGTGGAGTTCGGTAATACCTGAATTCAAGTTCAATTTTTCCAAGAGGTCGGGTATAAGCTTATAAGTTTCTCGACAGACTGGACAAATCTTGCGGATAAGCCTTTGAGCCACTACGCCTAATAGCGAAGAGGTGATCAAAAAAGGCTCGACGCCCATATTGATTAGACGTACGGTAGCGCTAGTAGCATCATTAGTATGTAGGGTCGAGAAAACGAGGTGGCCGGTAAGTGCTGCGTGGATAGTAATCTCTGCAGTTTCCTTATCGCGGATTTCTCCGACCATGATGATATCGGGGTCTTGGCGCAGTATAGAGCGTAGACCTCGAGCAAAATTGAAACCGATTATTGGGTTTACCTGGGTTTGTTGAATAAAGGGTAAGCGATACTCAACGGGGTCTTCGAGGGTAACTATCTTTTTATCGTTTTTCTTGATTTCATTTAAAGAGGTATAAAGAGTGGTGGTTTTTCCGCTTCCTGTGGGTCCGGTTATTAGAATCATTCCGTAGGGCTGTCGAATTAACTGACGGTATTTGTTTAAGTCTTGTGGAGAAAAGCCCAATTGATCAAGACCGGCGAGTGGACTAGAAGCATTCAGTAATCTTAGCACGATGCTTTCACCGTAGATGGTAGGAAAAAAAGACGACCTGATGTCTATATGGGTGTCGCAGATGTTGATTTTGAAACGACCTTCCTGGGGTAGTCTGCGTTGAGCAATATCCAGTCCGGAAAGGACTTTAATTCGGGTAGTAATGGCCGCAAGCATTGTCTTGGGTGGCGGTTCGATATGATACAATACTCCATCGATACGGAGCCGTAACTCCGCTGTTTCTTCCTTGGGCTGCAAATGGATATCACTGGCGCGGCTATTTACTGCTTGGGTTATAAGTGACATTACATACTGAATTACCGGTTGGTAACTCGATTCAATTAAAAGCTTTTTAGCATTCTTTTCGGGGACCTCTTCTCCTAACTCCTCATCAGTGAACTGCTCGATATGCTTGTTCATCCGCGGCATAAAATTGTAACAATAATCGATAGCTTCAACAATATCGTCTTTTGCAGCAACGACACATTGGATTTTGTTATTGGTTTTATTACGCAGGGTATCGATAGCGATTAAATTCAGGGGGTCAAAGGTGGCGAGAATCAAAACATTATTTTTAATCTCCACCGGAATCACAGTGAAGCGGTGGGCTAATTCAACCGGCAAGGTATCGATAGTTTCGGGCCTGATATCCTTGTACATTTCTTTTAGTTTTATATAGGGCAGATTGAAATACTGGGCTAGAACCGGGGCCATCTGTTCGGTGGTTACCGCCCCCATTTTAAGAACAATATCGCCAAGTCGAAGATGGTTTTCTTTTTGTTCCTCCAAAGCTTTTTTGAGGGTGTCGGGCCCGATTAATCCTGATTTCTCAAAAACCTCTCCAATTTTCATTTAAGCCTCCAGTCTATTCAAAACCTGAAATAGAAATAAAAAGCCGTTATTCATACAATTTATCCGCCTTCGCAGAAAACCACGGCTTTAGCCGTGGATGAATGCGACAATAATAAGAGAGAGGGTTGCTTCGGCGGATTCCGCCAAAACATGTTAGCGGATAACCCGCCGAAGCTAAGCGCGAAAGCTGCTTAGCGTAGGCGGGTAGTAAAAGGTACCACGCCTGCGTGCCGAAACGCAGCACTTCGGCGTGCAGGCACGGGTAAGCCCGTGGGGCTCCATTTATGTCCTTTTTGCGTACGCGATAGTGACCGCCAGGAGTCTTAATCGAGAGTATTTTGCCCGTCCTTATGAATTTCTTGAGCGTGGAGGTACATATATTAAGGAAGGTAGCGGCCTGGCTTGTGGTAAGAAATGCGTCTTCCTCGAATTGCAGTTTTTCGATCATGCGTATATATTTTTCGTGGCTGGGTAAATAATCTGTTCGAATTTGAAGAAATCGTATAAAATTGCAATAAATCTTCTAAATACGATAAATTTTACGTGAACCCAAACGGGGACTTTACAAGAGCTCGTAGGGGTCTCAAAGGTTGATGGCCGAATAATTATTGCAAAGAAAGCGTTTTCTTAAAAATTACATTAGAATATAGCATATTTTATAAGAAAAATCAAGTCCTTGAATATTCGGCACTTAGTAGCAGTTAAAGCTTTGAAGATACCGTTTAAATGGCTAAGTCGGTTGCTGCGCTCATTTTCCTGCTATACAAAAGGTCGTATCTTAATTTATTTTTTACATCAACCAGCGATTCGTCATATTTATGATAAATCTGGGCGATGCCGGTAATGCCGAGTTTCATGGTCAGGCGTTTTTCATAATCAGTGATGAGTTTTTTAAAATCTCTCACCATTTCCGGGCGTTCAGGCCGAGGGCCCACAATGCTCATCTCTCCTTTTAAAACGTTAATAAACTGAGGGATTTCGTCAATGCGGGTTTTTCGTAAGATTTTTCCCAGCGCAGTAATGCGGGGGTCGTTTTCTATTGCCCAAACCGCTCCGGTGCCTTTCTCAGCATCTACCCCCATGGTCCTAAGTTTATAGATTTCAAAAATCCCCCCATTCTCTCCTACCCGGTTTTGTTTGTAGATTACTGGTCCCCTGGAGGTAAGTTTAATTAGTAGTGCGGAAAAAAGGAGTACGGGCGAGGCGATAAACAGGCCTACCGTGGCTAAAAACAGGTCTAATGCCCTTTTGAATTTTCTGAAACTAACTTGAGCAAAGCGAACTATCATCCCGCTAATTCCGCCTAAGATTAAAAACGAGGTGCTGGGTTCGGGGGCATGGGATTTTTGCTGGGGGGTATAATTAACTGCAGCCTCTTCTATTTGATATCCCGGATCAATTATCGCGCTGGTGATTTTGGTGGGGTTCGGTTGCGGAACGGCAAAAGAAAATTGAGTCAGTTTGGTCGGTTCAAGGATGAGAAAAAGGGCTAAAACCCCTAAAGTTATTAGCAATCTTCTGGACCAGGTATTGGCTTTCTCTCGTTTCAAAACTGGTATTTTATACATTTCTATTAATTAAATAAGCAAATACCGTGCCAAAAGCGAGTTTTTCTTATTTTTTTCTACTATCTTAAGTCATTGTATACCAACAAGTTGTAGGTGTAGTGTTTCGCAGAATGTGGGGGAAGATGTTATCTGGCGAGGATTTCTTTGAGCTGTTCACTAAAGAAAACGTTTTCCAAGCATTTTTTATATAACTGATTATATACCAGTAAGTTACACAGAATTATCCCGCAGGACAAAAGGTTGGTATTTGGAAACATTTTGTTGGGATGAAACAGATGAGCCAGCGCAGTGTAGAGGTTGGTGGGCCTATAGCCGATGGACCATTGACTATTGGCTATCGACGCAAAAAAACTAACCGTATACTTCTTTCCTGTGGCTGATACGCAATACAATAATTAGGATCTCGCGTTCCGCTATTCTATAGATAACGCGGTAATCTCCCCAGCGATATCTCCAGTATCCCTCAAAATCGCCTTTTAACGGCTTTCCTAATTCCTTGGGGTCTTGGGCGAGATAGGTTTCGATGCGCCTAAGAATTCTCTTAACTGTAGATTTGTCGAGTTTCTTAAGGTCTTCCTCAACTGAATCAAGATAGGCGACTTTATACACCGAGCCGCTTCTTTAGCTCTGCACCGGAAATAATTCTGGATTTAGGGTCGTTAAAACGGTCTTTAGCAATTTGCGCATCAGCGTAGTCCTCTAAATAGTGGGTCAATGCCTCTTCAACATAGAATTTTTCGCTGCGATGCGTAGATTTTGCCAATGACGACAACCTATTAACCAGCACAACCGGTAAACGAAAAGCCTTTAAGATAGTCATATTCTTTTCCTTCCCGCAATATAAGTATAACATTGTTATACAAGTATTGCAAGATAAATTTTTACTGGCCCAAAGATTAACTTGCTGCGAGACGTTAAAGTGGCTGCCTAAAATAATGGCGCGTTACTTCAAGAAACTCTTCTTAATTTCTGCCGAATTCTTTCCCGCTTCTTCGACGAAAATCTATGTAAGAATTCGTTCATCTGAAGAAGCCATTCCAATTTCTTTTTTGGGGAAATTCTCATGAACTTTAAAAGACGCTCGTTTTCGTTTTCCCATCTAAAAATCATTTCCCTCTCCTCATTTTTTTTATCTTCTTTAGTTCTTCTATGTCCAGCTTATCAATGCTACGGCCGGTATTCCTTTTCATTTTAATTAAGTTGTTAATGGATATGACTGGTATTCTTATATCGCCGCTTTTAACCCAAAAGATAGTTTTCTTTGCATCTTCAAAAGTTACAGGCGTATCTATAATTATATCAACTTCTTTTAATCCCTCCTCTTTATAGAAATTAAACGCCTTCATATGCTTTTCCCTTATCCAACATCTTCTGGTTATTTTATCCGCTATCCCCATCGGGTCAACAGGTTGCTTTACGCGGTATCCATTCCTTTTCAAAATAGTTACTACTTTTGCAAGATTGTCGTCGCTCATTTCAACCAGTATATCCATATCTGCCGTGCTTCTTAATGAGCCCAGAAGATTAACGGCTATCCCGCCCACCAACACATACTTTACTTTCTGTTTCTGGAAGGCCCGTAATATGCCTTCGTAAATAATCATTTTTTACTGCTCCGTTCCAGTATTATTTTAACACCCATTAAACCATCGGCAAGGAATATTTGAAATTAATAACAAGAGAAAGAATTAGGATTGATAAACATCCCCAGTCGCCACTAAACCAGCCACCCGTCAACTGAAGACTTTGTGACGTGTTGACCTTGTGACTGCGTTTTTCTATAACTTATTTAAATACTTAATATTACAAATATGTGTAGTTAATAATCAACAGAATCAGGTTGGTATTTTCTAAATAATTACTTGAAATTGGCGATGTTTCCCAGATTGTCCAGCTCTTTAAAAATGGCGTTTTGGTAGAGTTCTTTAACGCCCTGGGGTGAGAATTTCTTGGGCAGGTATTGAGATAGTCCTCCATTGTCCTTAAAATTGCTAACACTATCATGGATTTTCGCAATTTGATACTGCCAATAGATCTGCGGCGATTCAAAACCGCTTATTTTAGGAATTAGAAAATACCCCAAACAGAACAGCACTACCACAAAGTAGATAAATTTGTCCATTCTACTTATGTTCTCTCTCTTCTATGATGCGCCGAAGCATCTCTTGTTCGTAGAGGTCTCGGATTTCTTCCAAGGCCTTTTTGCCTAAAAGATCCGCAATCTTTTTTTCGATATTTTTTAATTTAAGCCCCAAGAAAATATATTCCGGTTTTTCACCTTTTTTATTTAACGAGGCAAATTTTAATGCCAATCCCTCGGTTTCCTTTTTGGCGATATATTCTCTAAACTCATTTAGAAATTTTTTCAGTGGTATTTTATCGTGCGGGAATTGTCGCAAATCCTTTTCCAGTTCGCGTAAAATAAATCTATCCACTTCTAATTGGGTAAATTTTCTGTCAATCCTATCCAGGCGTTCCTTGGTAGTTTTATAAAGCCAGACCAGGTAGCGGGTCTTCAATTTCTTGGTATTTAAATTATCATTTTTCATTTTGACGCGGATTACCGCTGATTTTTATCCGCGGATATCCGCGGATCTTAATATCCGCGAAAATCCGCGTCTTCATCCCGACGGCCAGGAGACCACGGGCTTGCCCGTGGAGGAATGGCGGTTTCTGGCATCGGGATTCCGCCCCACGTGCTAACGTGGAAGGAATCCCGTAAAAAGGTTTTAGGTACCACGTGCATGCACGTGGGGCTCCATTGAATCTTAAATGACCGAGGCGATAAAGCCCGCCATTACCACTACATCCTCGGTGGGAAATATCTCTTTTATGCTGGAATCAAAAAGCATATTGGCCTGGGCCGAAAACTCATCATCTGCCTTCCAGAAGGTAATTAAAACCGGTATGCCGGGAAACCCTTCCAGGGCTATTCCTATATCTCCAATTTGAACCTTTTTGGCAGAAAATCTTTCAATTAAATCTAACAGGCCTTCGGGATTTTTACCGTATTTTCTCACAATCGGATCCAGCGCCCGTTTTTTAAACGCGGGAAAATATCCTTTTCCTCCGTCGAGTTCCGGGAAGGAAATCCAACTTCCCGATAATTCGGGGAATCCTTTCAAAAAAACAATTAAATAATGCAAGACTGAAATGGCTACGTGGGTATGGGCTGGGGTATTGCAGGATAGGGATTGGACCGTATGGTTGCAGATATCCACGGTGTATTCATCGGATAAAAACTTTACCGCATAGATATCTTGTTTCTTGATGGTTTCTAGCCTGGACCAGGCCAGGCCCAGGGCTTCCCCATAACCCATTACTTAAAATAGCGGTTAAGGTGCAGTATGATTAGAGAAAGCAGCAGTATGGTGTTAGCCATGATCAAGAAACTCAAGGAGCGGAATTGGTGCATCGCTACGGAGGGTTGACCGTAAAAACGGGAAAACACCGCATAAACCGTCAGCATGGTACCCAAAACCAGCAGAGAAATGCTAAGGATTTTCACTACTTACCTCCTTTTTTATAATGGTTGCAGGCGTATATTTTTGTAACTCCGAGAAAATAATTTTCTTTGCCAACTCCAGCTGGCTTGGGCTAAGCGAGGTAATGGTAATCTTAGTAATCAGAGGGCTAACCTCTGCAAAAAATATCCCCACTTCCGTAGAGTCAATAGCATCCTTGAAATTCATAGCTACGATGCGGTGTTTCCTTTGGCTATGAAGAAAAATATAGATGCCCCTTTTCTTTAAAAGATTAAAAACCTGGCGGTAAGCGGTTGGGTAGTCCAGATTAAAGACTTCCGATTGCCTGCCTCTATCCGGAGCGCTTTCTAAGGCTTTGGTAGAGGTGCCTAAGAAAATTCGGCTGCTTTCGGTTATCCTAGCGCAACCGCAAAACAGGAATGAAATTAAAATAAATACGATGACAGGTTTAAAAATGGTTACCTCCTCTTAAAGGAATAATACAATTATTATAGTCTTTTTTTAGAAAGAGGAAACCAAAATTTTAAAATTATAAAAATCGGCTGAGGGACTTACTAATTGGCGTCTAGGAGGGAGATAAAAACATTGACTATGGCGGGATCGAATTGTTTGCCGGCATTAAGCTTCAATTCGCCGATAGCCTCTTCCGTACTGAGTTGACGGTAACGATAGGGTCGTTCGGAGGTCATGGCATCATAGGAATCTGCGCAGGCAAGAATGCGGGCCAGCAAGGGGATTTGCTGTTTCTTAAGCCCGTGGGGATACCCGGTGCCATCGTATCTTTCGTGATGGTGCAGAACGAAGGGCAGTGCCGGCCTGAGGAATTTTAACGGCGTTAACATATCCACGCCCTTCTGGGGATGTAGTTCGATAAGCGCCCTTTCTGCCAGGGAGAGCTTTCCGGGTTTATTTAGTATGGTATCCGATATACCGATTTTACCCACATCATGGATTCTACCGGCATAATCCAGAAGTTCAATTTCTTCCTTGGCGACTTTTAATTCCCGGGCGATTCTGATAGCGAGCTGGGTAACCCGGTCTGAGTGACCGCTGGTGTAGGGATCTTTTGCCTCCATGGCCTTGCTTAGGGAATGAATGGTGTTGAAATAACTCATGTGTACTTCCCGGTAAAGCTTGGCTTCATTTATGGCAATGGCAATCTGGTCGGCAAAGATGCTTAGCATGTCTATTTCCTGTTCGTCAAGCTCGCGCGGTTGCTTAAAGTAAAGACCGATAGTGCCCAAGGGTTCATTCTTCAGAATCACCGGAACAGAAATACAGGATTTTATCTTCTCTTCTCTCATAATACGCTGGTGGAGTATGCGGGGATCGTTATAGCAGTCTTTTACAACCAAAGGTTTTTGCTGGGTAATTGCCATACCGGCAATGCCCTGGTTGATCTTTAGGGTAACTCCTTTAATAAACCTTTCGCTTAGACCGATACTGGCAGCGAGGGTCAGATTCAGGTCTTCAGGGCTAATAATTCTCAAGGCGGCGGCATCGGCATGGGTTAATTCCATAGCCAGCTTAACTATGGAATCCAGGATAGACTTTAATTCAGCGGAGGCGATTATTTTCTTATCCACGTGTTGAATATCCCTAATCATCTGGTTACTTGTCTTAAGACCATTTTTTATTTCGTGGTATTTCTGTGCCATTTTTTTATTTAAGGAAAAGGTTAGTTTGTTTTTTTGTTTTAAAATAGATACTTCACCTTTAAGTTGTTTGTTGACATCCAGAAGGTTGCCGCAGAATCTTCTGAGTCTATTCAGCAGGGCAATCTTCTGGTGCTTATTCTCCACTTCTTTGGTAATGTCATAAGTTAATTCCATGGCGTAGGAGGCAGCCTTGCCATTACCATTAAATATAGGCGTCACCACCAAATGGTAGTGCCTCTTTTCGCCCTGTTGATTGAAACCGCTTTGGTAGGCGCTGTGACGGGTATTGGTTTGAAAGACCTTGGCCGACGGGCAACCCGGGCAGATTTGTTTGCGGTGCTGATAGATATTATAACAAAATTTTCTTTTAATTTTGGAAAGGGGACCAAACCACTGTGCCAAGGCCTTATTGACCCAGCAGATACGCATACTTCTGTCTATGATGGAGATGCCGGCACCCAGGTTTTCTAGAAGCTCCTGGGGTGCTGCTTGGACAATTTCGCTTTTTAATTTCTGGTTTACGGTTACCATAGAGAATAAAAAACCGAACTCATACTTAGTATGGTTCGGTTCCTTGTTTACTGTTTCTTGAAGCGGTGGTCGGTCTTCGTCATACTTCTACCTTCCTTACCGCCGTGGCTTATTATGTTTCTAGTTTAATACAAGTATAAACGGCTTCTAAGGACTTGTCAAGTAGGGACCGGGTAATATATACATAATTAGTTGGAACACATAAAGTTGTAAAATAAAAAATTCTTTGATTTTGACTTTTTAAGGTTATCCGCCTTCGCAGAAAACCCCAAGCTTGCTTGGGGATGAATGCGAAGAAGAAAAACTGCTTCGGCGGATGTCGCTATGGGACAAGCCAGAAACCTGTCAGCGGATAACCCGCCGAAGCTGAAGGCGAAAGCACTTCAGCGAAGGCGGGTAATTAAAAGGTACCACGCCTGCGTGCCGTAACGCTGGCGCTTCGGCGTGAAGGCACGGGCTTGCCCGTGGGGCTCCATTTTAAAATGATTCTGGGTAAAAAAAATGGCGCCAACCTCTATGCCTCTAATTTGTGGTTGGCGCCCTAAACGCTAAATCTGCCTTTTTTTACCTCATCCTCATCATGGGCATCACGTGTTTACTGGGCATAGATTGCATCATCTGGGCCTTCATTATGGCGAGGTCCCTATCGACGCGCATCAGATTAGTGAATAATAACACCATAAAGAAGCTCAAAACCACGATAAAGAAACCCAGTATCAACCCCAGCGCACGTAAAAATCCTTTTTCCTTGTCGCCCTTTATAACCGTAAGATACCCAATACCTAAAGCAATCAACATAAATGCCATGCTTGGTCCAATAGCGAATATAAACATAATACCACCTCCCTTTTTTAGAGTTACGCCTTATATACCAAATCCCCGCCTCTTACGCGGGAAGTAACCTTTAAGCCGATTTCCGCTCCCTTTTCCGCCTTGGTAATGGGCACGCGGTCTATCTGCATTGATTCAACAACCTGCGTAAAATCGGTGGTGTGTCCCTTTATCTTGATGCTCTGCCCAACCTCCAGAGGCGCCTTGAGCTTTATTACCCCTGCCTGGACATGAGGGAAGAAATGGGTTATCTCTCCTATGGGAGGCGGTCCGGGCGCTTTCTTAATCTTCGGTTTCTTTGTCGCAGAAATTCTTTTCTTCGCTTTTGGTGCGGCTTTTTTTCGCGCCACCGGCCTCTTTTTGAGTAATCTCTTCTTGCTGATAAGCTTTTTCTTAGCCACCTTCTTTTTTTTCTTTACTGCCATCGTTCCTCCCTTCTTCCAGTGCCCGAATTTAAAGGCAAGGGTTAGAGAATTATTTTATCGGCAATATTGGAAATAATGGGAATGCGTATGTAAGCACCTCGCAGAACCTGGATGATGCACCAAATAGAAATAGCCCCAAAAATGAATATTGCCGTTTGAGAAATAATCGGTCCGATAATCGGTAGGACGCTAACGATAAAAGTGGTAACCTCGGCAATAAACAAAACCAGGCCCTGCTTGCCATGAAAAAGGGCGAATTTGTTATCCTTTTTTACGATTAGCGGTACAATGCAGAGAATAAAAAGATAGGCCAGAATTGCAAATATCTTTCCCTCCTGAATCTCTAAATCGCCTGTGGCATCTTCTGTCATTGTTTAATCTCGATTAAAGAGTCCAATTCACCAAAGGGATTTTTCTCGTGAAGCGGATTGCCGGGGTCTTCCTGCCATTTTCCGTCGACTACAAAGCGATAATGGTAACGACCACCCTTTAAAGGCGTGATTAGTTTCCATTCCCCGTTATCCTGGTGCATGCGTAATGACTCATCGATTTGCCAGTTATTGAAATCCCCGGTTACATATACCGACTTTGCCTCCGGGAAGCGCAGGACGAAAGTGGCAGAGATTAGATGACTTTTTCTCTTTACCAACTCCTTCATCGGCTCCGAGAATACCTCTCTTTTGCCGCTTTCCGCTTTTTCTTCCGTCATAATTTCCCTGGCCAGGGAAAAATAGTCCTTTGCCCCGCGGGAATATTTGTCAAAGTTGATTACCGAACAACCCATCACTGCAGATTCCTTTAATTTCACATTGATATGGATGATGGTGCTGAATAGTTTATTGGCGAACTGCTCTCGGATTTTATCCAGGATTCTGAAGGAGTGTTTGAGGCGGGAATCAAAGATGGTAACCAGTACCCGGTGGCTTACCGGATGGTTTAAACGGTCACGGATTAATTCGATTATTTCTATTATCCTTTCTGCGCCGATTAAGGAAAACCTGCTGGGTTCCGCAGGGATAATTACTTCGTCGCTGGCGCAGATGGCATTAACGGTCAAAAGCCCCAGATTCGGCGGACAATCAATTAAGGCATAATCATAGTAGTGCTCCAGGTTGGCCATTTCATCCTTTAGCCGTGATTCCCTGCCAATCTCGTCTGCCAATTCCTGCTCCACGGTTCCTAAGAGGATGCTTGACGGTGCCAGGTCAAACCTATCTTCAATTTTGACGATAATTGCCTTAATGTCTTTCTTCTGCGGACAGATTTTGGATAAGACATTGTACATACTGAAAGAGGGTTGCACATTCAAACCCATGGTGGCATGGGCCTGGGGGTCCAGATCAATCAGTAGCACCCTTCTCCCTATTTCCGAAAGCCCGGCTGCCAGGTTTACCGCCGTAGTGGTCTTTCCGCAACCGCCCTTTTGGCTAGCTATGGTAATAATGCGCATTAATTTACCTCCGAGTTTAAAGGTTTATTCTTTGCTGAAAAACCCAGATCGTCGATTAAAAAAGAACCGCTCTGATTATTCTGATTCCAGCCTTCCAGGATAAACGAGATTTTGGTAAGGCGGGATAAATCGGTTAATTCCCTGAAGTCGCTTAAGGGGATATTAACTTTCTGCCAATTTCTGCTGATGTCGGGAAGGTAATAGGAAGATTTTTCTCTGCGTCTGTTTTCCAAGGTAATTTTTAGAATTTTGGGCGAACCTTTTTTTGAACCCTTCAGGGAAAACTCCAACTGCGAATATTTTGTGATATCTACCTCGGGTAGATTCAAGACAAAATCCTGAACCTGAGGCCTTCCATCCGTGAAATCGTAATTTACCCGGATGGGGTAATAGTTTAACGCCAGTAGAAGCGAATTATTGCTTTTAACCTTAGGTTTAGTTACCCTAGAACTTACCGCGCCGATTACCAGAGCCAGTATCAGTGGTACACTCACTACATTAATAAAGAGCAGGGTGTAGAATTTAAAGTTCTTGCGTTTCTTTTTCTTCTTTTTCTTGCCTAAATAAACCTTGGCCAGATGTTCGTATATCTCGTCTTTATTCACCCTATTTTATTATCACAGTTTAGCATATTTGTCAATAAAATCGTTGTAATTTTAGCGGGATGAATAGGTTAGGTCCCGGCTTAAATGGGACGATTTAGATATTCCGGCGGGTTCTCGCCTATGATTTTATAAAAATTGGTTAAATGTTTGCGGAATAATACGTCAAACGCACCCGGGTCCTCCCCATACCACCAGAACCAGTCGCTGCCTTCGGCAATATATATCTGCTGAAAGGCCTTATCTAAGTTATCTTTGGATAATTTATCGGACTTATTCTTTAAAGCGTTACGGGCCTCGGTTAGAAAATCCCAAGCCAGATTTTTTTCGTATCTTCCTATCCACTTGTTAAAATCTCCGTAAATCCAGGAACCCGCTGCCAGGCGTTTAAGGTTATCGGTTGGTTGATGATTGGCTAAATATCCGGAAACGGTTTCGGTCTTAATCCAGTCTGACTCGGAAATTTTTTGATAAAGTAAACTTAAGAAATCTATTCCATCATTGGGATAATATTCCCAGGCATTTTCTCCATCCATGGCAATGGTCAACAGCCCATCGCTTTCGGTAAAAAGCTGGGAGATATTTTTAAAATGGGCCAGCAGATTATCTACCGCCGTCTCGGTCTGCCAGCGGTGATAGACAAAACCAATCAAGTCCGATAAATTCCTATCCCGGAAAATAACATTTAAAGTCCCTTCTTCTCTTTTAAGACAGTAAGGCCTATAAATCAATTCGTCATCCCTTTTTTTCTTCTTTAAAGATTTAAATAAAATCGCCTCATCACAAATTATCCATTTAATCCCGGCATTGATGATAAAGGGGATGATATGTTCCGATACCGCCTCCTCCGAAGGCCACATCCCCGCAGGCGCCAGGCCGAAGTTTTCTCGGGATTGGTTTACCGCCGCCTCAATCTGCCATTTTACATCTTCAGGGAAAGAAAAACGTTTTTTCGGCAAGGTAATTTTAAAAAAGGTCTCCTGGGCAATCTTGGTATCGTAAAGCAGTGGTAAAATAGGATGGTAATACGGCGACGTGGTTACTTCAACCTGACCAGAGGCAATAAATTTTTGATAGGTAGGGATTATCTGGCGCAAGATATCGATTTGGGCTTTTAGGATAACGATTTTTTCTTCTTCGGTATAGAATCTGCCTTTAAAGGTCAGTTTACGCAAGGCGGGAATATCATTGCGGAAAGACGGATCAAACCAGGCCAGATTGAACCAGACCTGTAAGTCGCGGAAATCCTGAGTGGTAAATTCCTGTCTTTGGCTTTTCTTTAGGTAAAGTTCATAGTAACGCGGATGGATGGATAAAACCCTTTCCATATCGGCCATAAAGAAATTTTGCAACAGGAAATTTTTATCCTCCTGACTTAAATCCTCTGCCTTTTTATAGGAAAGGCCTAAGAATTTATCCGAGGCATTATTCCCGGCGTAATCTTGGATTTGATCTAAGAGCGAGGGGACAAAATTAAAAACCTGTTTTATCTTGGGGAATTTGGCCAAGAGCTGCACCATATCCAAATAATCTTTAATGCCGTGCAGGCGAACCCACGGCAGGAGCAGTTCTCCGGTCTCAAGGTCCTTATAATACGGCTGGTGCATGTGCCAGATGAAGGCGAGGTATAGCATAGGGAATATAGGGGGGTTATTTCTAAACGCTAATGGTCGCGAATTATTATTCGCGTGAACCCCGTTAGAAATTTTATTTCTAACGGGGTGAATTCGCGTTAACAAAAGAGTTTTTGGAAATACCAACAAAAAACCCCGAAGAGTTTTACCCTCCGGGGCTTTTTGTTGTTTACATCCTACTTAGAATGTTACTTTGCAAGAACCAATAATCTGTTTCGGATTCTTGGTGTTGTCTGAAGCAGAGTTGGTTCCAATTGCCTTACCAGGCAAGTAGACGCTACCTAAGAGGGTAAACTGCACATCTTCGGTATAGTCATAGGTAAGGGTTCCATCTACTTCCTGACCTAAAAATGATTTTCCATCATTCATTGTCTGTGTGATAGTACCGCCACCGGTCTGGAAAATGGTCAAGGTAGATGCACCAGCTTGTCTTGGCCATTTTTTATCCAGCCACAGAGCGGCATAATCAACCTTGGCAGTTACATCTTCAATGGGTTTGATGCTCAGGTTGCCATTGACGATTCTGGCGTTGGTAGTGTCAAACAAGACATTGTAGATGGTGCCGGTATTGGCATTTTCAAACATGGGGTCCCATGCCGTATATCTCTTCTTAGCAGCAGAAAGAGGGTTAGAATCACCCGGGTTTTTGTCGCCAGAATAACGGACAAACCATGCACCGATAACCGGGGCATATTTCATTATTCTCTCTACCTGCAAGGCATAGTTGACAGATGCAAAGGACATCATAGCATCTCTATCGTAATTTACGTTAGCACCAGCTCCGATTTGTCCACCGGGAAGGTTGCCAAACTGCCAGGCCTGTTCAGCCTGCAGGTTTAATCCCTTGATGGGATTGGTGACAATGCGGAAACCGGGAACATTGATTACGCTGGCATTTTCGTGCTGATTGATTGCGCGTCGATCATCTCTTTTCTGCCAGAAATAACCTTCCACTATTGAGTTGTATTTGTCACCCATTTTATACTTAGCATACGCACCATAGAGATTGGTATCGTCTTTCTCTCTGGTTACGCCAGCCGAGATTTTGGTATTGTCGTTAATCTTAGCATAAATCAAGTCAATGGTGAGAGGGTCATAATTCAAGACCGCCCTTACTGCATCAAATGCCTTCCTTAAGCTAAGGTCTCGGTTCTGGATATCCGGGGTATTGGAAAGATCCTGCCGGTTGGTGTCAGAGTCTCCGACAATCAAATCATTGCCATAGTGAAGCTCTTGACGACCAATCATAACCGTTAAAGGAGAATAGAGCATTTCCTTTAAGGTTACATAGGCCAAATCAATATCCACATTCTTGTCATTGGTGCTTCTGTTAGTGGTACGGGTGGGGTCCTCATCATTCCAGTCTCTTTCATTGATGAGACGGATGGTAGTAGAGACATTATCCGTAAGGTCAGCATCCACTCTTAAGCGGACCTGGGACATAATGACTCTGGAATCATCCTTGCCACCAGCGGCGCCAGTACCGTTCATCGGTAGACCTAAATTTAAGTCAACGCGATCAACGACCGATGCAGTAATGTCTCCACTTACCTTGACATTCTGCACCGCGGCAAAAGCTGGTACGGCTAATGCCACAAAAAACATCACGGCGCAAATTACTATTAAGCGTCGATTCATTATTTTTTCCTCCTTAAAATTGAAAATTGATATATGCATAACTAGGTTTTGACTTAAGAACCTTTCCTAGAATTATTCTCTATATTTATACACCAGATTTTTGATAACCTCCGACTGGATTTTGCCACCCCCTTTCGCGTCAGATTGAAGCTATCCCTGGCTGTATAATTGGCTTTATTTTTGCATATGGGGGGAGCGCTGTCAAGATTTTTTTTAAGATTTTTTAGGATGGGCCTGCCTGCTCGCCTCGCGGCGAAGCGGGCCGGTAGGCGGGTTATCTATATGCGGCAGATAGATTTAAGCAGGCTTTGGCAGGATTTTTGAGCTTTAACCAGGTCAGCGACGGTTAAACCGGCCTCTTGAGCTATTTTCTTAAGCATATTGGAGTCGGGGATATCTTGGGGACCGTGGCAGTCGGAATTAAAAATCAGCTTGGCGCCGGCCCCTTTGGCAACCCTGGCCACATGGCGATTGGTGAGACGATGGCCTTTGCGCAAGGTGATTTCTAAGAAGATTCCTTTTTTCTTGGCTAAGAGCGCGTCCCCTTTGGTTAATTTCCCGGGATGCGCTAAAATATCAATATCAGAATTTAAGGCCTTATTATTGGTTCCCTTCATCACCGGCTCAACCGGGCTCTCGCCATGGGCCACGATAATTTTAATTCCGTGTTTGCGCGCGTATTTAGTAAGCCGGGAAAAATGTTCTAAAGGTATATGCGTCAACTCAATCCCCGGCAAAACCTTAATCCTATTTTTTGGCCAATTTTTACAAAAGGTGGTGATTTCTTTTACTACCCGTTCAATATTGGAAATATCCACATGATCGGTAATGGCAATCGCAGTAAACCCTTTTTCTTCATAGCGGCGCGCCAGTTCCGATGGCAATAAACAACCATCGCTTAATAGCGAATGCACGTGTAAATCGAATTTTTGCATTTTATAGTTTTGCGTTTTTCGTTTTACGTTTTGAATTTTTAAAGTGCCCCTGGGAGGAATTGAACCCCCACCAAGGCCTTAGGAGAGCCCTGCTCTATCCGTTGAGCCACAGGGGCGTTTTTATTGAAAAAAATTCTTTAACGCAGATTCTCGCAGATGTAACGCAAATGGTCGCAGATTTTATCTGCGTTAATCTGCGTTGGATTTGCGAATATCTGCGTTAAGAAAATGGTTTTACTTCTCGCTCTCTTTGAATTTAATAATTGAATAGAGTGGGTATTCCCTTAGTTTCTCTTTACCCTTTAAATCGGTAAGCTCAATTAAAAAAGCAATTCCCGCAATCTTGCCTTGCATTTTCTTCACTAAATCGCAGACCGCCTTTACCGTTCCTCCGGTGGCCAGCAAATCATCCACAATCAAAACCTTACTTCCCAAAGCGAGGGCATCTTCATGTATTTCCAGGGTGTCGGTGCCATACTCGAGGCTGTAAGTTACGCCTTGCGTTTTACCCGGCAATTTCCCTTTTTTTCTTACCGGAATAAATCCGGCGCCTAATTTGTAAGCCAGGGCGCCGCCCAATATGAATCCCCTGGCCTCTACCGCCACCACATAATCAATATTTTCCTGGCGGTATTTCTTGGCCAGCATGGTAACGGACTTTTTAAAGGCATCTTTATTTTTTAATAATGTGGTAATGTCTCTAAAGTTAATTCCTGGTTTGGGAAAATCAGGAATAGTGCGGATAGATTTTTTAAGGTCGCTTTTTCTCAAGGTATTCTCCTTTTTTCAATGAGCCCCGACGATACGTCGGGACAAATTTGGACGGACGACTTATGTCACCTTGTTCCATAAGTCGTGTCCTCATTTGATTTTTTTAGCTTAGCGCAGGATTCTCTTACGATAAGTTTTGCCCCCAGCATAACCTTTACTGGCAGCTCGGCCTTGCCTTGGGTGATTTGATGGAGATGCTCTAATCCCAGTCTGCCCATTTCCATTAAGGGCTGGCTGACTGTGGAAAGGGGTACCGAACTGTATTCTGCCAATGGGTTGTCATCAAAGCCGACTACGGATAAATCTTGAGGAATCTTAATCCCCATCTTTTTGGCTACATCCATCAATTCCAGGGCCATCACGTCTGAGGCGACAAAAACAGCTGTGGGCCGGTTTTTTAAATTCAGCAGGTTTCGGGCTGACTGTCTGGCCGGGCTTCTTAAAAATTCGCCGCGGGTTAAATATTCCTCTTTGGCCGGGATGTGATTCTCGCCTAACGCCTCCAGGTATCCTTCCAGACGGGACTTTCCTGCCTGGGTCATTAAATCTCCGCTGATGGTAGCAATCCTTTCGTGGCCGAGCTTTATCAGATACTGCACCGCCTCTTTGGCTGCGGTTTTGTTGTCAACGGCGATATAATTTATGGGCTCCATAAAAATATTATTCATCACCAGGTAGGGCATCCCGGAATCAACAACCTTTTTTAGCATGTTTACGTCGCCGTTGATATCGGCAAAGAGTATGCCGTCAATCAAATCGCGGTTGTTCAACGGGCCGGCCAACCAATCTTCATGATTAAAACGGTCGGTGATATGGATTAACACATCCACCTTTAATCTACTGGCAGCAACGCCGACCCCCCTGATTACCTCTCCGGAATAATAGGAATGAAAGATGTCCTCAAAACGGGGAATTACCAAAGCATAGGTATGGTTGGTTTTAGTCGACATTTTTCATCTTCTCCTGTTGACCGATATACTTTCTCAATTTTTTAAGGGTTGCCTCTTCTATCTGGCGCACCCTTTCACGGGAAACTCCCAATTTCTGCGAAATATGGGCCAGGGTATGGGCATTGCCGTCGGAAAGGCCAAAACGCATATCCAAGATTGTACGTTCCCTCTTGCTCATCGTGGACATCAAATCTGCCGCGCGTTCGCGGTTGAAAAAATCCTCCAGCTCTTTATCCGGGGCACCCAGTGTCTCGTCGCTGATAATGTCTTTTACCTGGCCTTCCTTATCTTCGCCTATCGGCGCCTCCAGGCTGCTCATCTTGATAGTCCACTGGCTCAATTCTTTAACCTTATCTATAGGCAGGCGCAATTTTTTGGCCAGTTCTGCATCTTGGGGGTCGCGTTTTAACTTATGGGATAAGGATTCATTGGCCTTTTTTAACTTCAGAATAGATTCATTGAGGTAAACCGGGATGCGGATCATCTTTCCCTGGTCGATAATACCTCTTAAAATACCTTGTTTTATCCACCAGGCCGCATAAGTGGAGAAACGGAAACCCATTTTGGGCTGGAATTTATCCACCGCCTTCATCAGCCCGATATTGCCTTCTTCAATCAAATCCATAAAGGAAACGCCCAGGTTGGCGTATCTCTTGGCCAGATTGATGACCAGGCGCAGATTGGAACGGATCATCTTTTTTCTGGCTTCCTTGTCTCCCCTTTTTATCTTGCGGGCCAGCTTTAATTCTTCTTCAGCCGTAAGTAAGGGGATTTTGCGGATATCTTTAAGATATACCTTTATGGATTCCATTAACCCTCACTTCGTTCGGGAGTTAACAGTTATCAGTTTACAGTTGACCAAAAAAATTAAACTGTTCACTGTAAGCTGTACACTGTTAACTGGTTATTATTTCTTCTTCTCTGCCAATACCGCCTGGGCAGCAGCCAGCCTGGCAATGGGAACCCTAAACGGCGAACAGCTGACGTAATTCATTCCCACTCGATGGCAGAAATCAATGGAGCGCGGATCGCCGCCATGCTCCCCGCAGATTCCTACCTTTAAATCCTTGCGGGTTTTTCTTCCGCGGTTAATTCCTATGGCAATCAATTCGCCGATTCCTTCCTGGTCAATGGCCTGAAAAGGATCGTCAGGCAAAATTCCTTTGGAGAGGTAATCCGGCAAAAATCCGCCGATATCATCACGGGAGAAACCAAAACCCATCTGGGTCAAATCATTGGTCCCGAACGAGAAGAATTCAGCCACCTCGGCTAATTTATTCGCCACCAAGGCGGCACGCGGTATTTCTATCATGGTGCCGAAAAGATGGTGGATACTCTTCATCCTGTATTTTGCTAGAATTTCCTGATAGACCCTTTTGCATATAGCCAGCTGGTCGGTAAGTTCCTTTTCCGAGCAGACCACGGGAATCATGATTTCCGGCTCAACCTTTTTACCGGCCTGCAAGAGTTCGGCTGCGGATTCCAAAATCGCCCGTACCTGCATCTCGGTTACCTCCGGATAGGTTACGCCTAAACGCACCCCGCGATGTCCCATCATGGGATTGCTTTCGCGTAAGTTACTGGCGCGGTTTTCCAATTCTTCCATCGAGATATTCAAACTTTTGGCCAGTTGCTCCAGCTTGTCCTTTTCATGGGGCACGAATTCATGTAAGGGCGGATCCAGAAGACGAATGGTTACCGGTAGTCCTTCCATTGCCTCAAGGGTGGCCTTGATATCGTTTTTTACATGCGGGAATAATTCTGTCAAGGCCCGCCGCCTTTCTTCTGCGGTTTTGGAGACAATCATTTTGCGCAATTTAAATAATGGTTCTTCTGCACCTTTGCCGTAAAACATATGTTCAGTTCTGAACAAACCGATTCCTTCCGCGCCAAAAGAACGGGCTTTTTTGGCATCTTCAGGAGTATCGGCATTGGTCCTGATTCTTAATTTGCGGATGGAGTCGCAGACCTTTAAAAACTCATTGAGAATTTTATTTTCCTGGGTGGCATCTATCATCGGTAATTTGCCTTCATATACAGCGCCTTTGGTGCCGTTAAGGGTAATCCAATCGCCCTCTTTGATGGTTTTGCCGTCGACTACGAATTCTTTCTTCGCAGCTTCGACATGCATGCCACCGCAGCCCACGATACAGCATTTGCCCCAACCGCGGGCAACCAAGGCGGCATGGGAGGTCATTCCGCCGCGGGCAGTCAAGATTGCCTGGGCAGCACGCATACCTTCCACATCTTCGGGATTGGTTTCTTCGCGAACTAAAATTACTTTTTTGCCTTGCTTGGTCCAATTGACCGCATCCTGGGAGGTAAATACTACTTGACCCGCTGCGCCACCTGGACCAGCTGGCAGACCCTTGGCTAAAGGTTTCTTGGTTAATTCTATCTTGGGATCAATAATCGGATGCAAAAGTTCCTCCAGCTGCTCCGGAGTTATTCGCAACACTGCCATTTTTTTAGTAATTAGTTTTTCCTTTAACATATCCAAGGCCATTTTTACCGCTGCCGGGCCGTTGCGTTTTCCCACGCGGCATTGCAACATATAGAGCTGGCCTTTTTCAATGGTAAACTCAATATCCTGCATATCGTGATAATGTTGTTCCAGGCGATTTTGAATGTCAAACAGTTGTTTATAAATCTTGGGCATAGTTTCTTCCAAGGTTTTTAATTCTTTGTTATGTTCGCTCTTGGAATAGGAATTGATGGGAGCTGGGGTTCTAATTCCTGCCACCACATCTTCTCCCTGGGCATTGAGGAGATATTCACCATAGAAATTATTTTCGCCGTTGCCGGGGTTACGGGTAAAGACCACACCGGTTGCCGAATCATTGCCCATATTTCCAAAGACCATGGCTTGGACATTAACCGCCGTTCCCCATTCATCGGGAATATTTTCAATGCGGCGATAACTAATGGCACGCTTACCGTTCCACGAAGAAAATACTGCTCCGACTCCTCCCCATAACTGTTCATAGGGATCGTCGGGGAAATCCTTTCTCAAGACTTCTTTGACCTTTTGCTGGAATTGGCTGCAGAGCTTTTTCAGGTCGTTGGCATCCAAATCAGTATCCAGCTTTACGCCCTTTTCGCTCTTTACCTTGGCCATAATTTTTTCCAATTGTTTTCTGATGCCTTCATCCTCCTTGGGTTCAATACCTGCCGCCTTTTCCATAACTACGTCGGAATACATCATAATCAATCTGCGATAGGCGTCATAGACAAAGCGCTCGTTATTGGTAAGTTTAACCAGTCCGGGAATGGTCTTTTCGGTTAAGCCGACATTTAAAACCGTCTCCATCATTCCGGGCATGGAACGTCGGGCGCCGGAGCGTACGGAAACCAAGAGCGGGTTATGGGTATCGCCGAATTTTTTATCCATTAAAGCTTCAACCTTTTTCAAGGCCTTATTGACCTCTTCTTTGAGGCCGCTAGGATAGCTTTTTTTATTCTGGTAATAATAAGTGCAAACTTCCGTCGTGATGGTAAATCCCGGCGGAACGGGTAAGCGTAATTTAGGATGTCCGGCCATTTCTGCTAAGTTGGCGCCTTTGCCACCCAAGAGATTCTTCATTGATTCGTTGCCATCTGCCTTGCCACCGCCAAAGAAGTAAACCCCGTTAGAAATTCTGCCCCGTTTAGAAATATTTTTATTTCTAACGGGGTAAACGTTTTTTGCCATTTGTACTAAGATCCCCCCTCTCATTATTAGTTACTGCGGGCTTACGCCCGCAGAATTCCCCATACGTAAGTATGGGGAATTCTTATGCTAACTTGCTTGATAAATATTCTCTTAGTTTTTCAATCATAATCCTATCCTGTTTCATCGTATCTCTGTCGCGCACCGTTACCTGCTTATCTTCCAAAGACTGCACATCAACTGTTACGCAATATAAAGTTCCCACTTCATCCTGCCGGCGATATAATTTTCCGATTGATGCGGTATCGTCGTAGGCTACGCGAAAATGCGGACGTAAGTCAGCAGCAATTTTTTTAGCTAAGGCCACAATCTCATCACGATTTTTCAAAAGCGGTAATATAGCAACTTGAATCGGAGCCAAAGCTTTATTAAATTTTAAAACCACGCGGGTTTCATTCTTTACCCCGCTCTTCCTTTCATTATTCAAATTGCCCTCTTTAGGAAGGGCGGGGTTAACCTTTTCCTCGTGATAGGCATCGACCATAAACGCCAGTGCGGCGCGGTCTACTCCACCTGAGGGTTCAATAATATATGGAACCCCGTCATTTTCTTGTAAATCCGGGTGGGTTAGTTTTTGCCCGCTTAATTTAGAATGCTGGCGTAAATCAAAATCCGTGCGATTGGCAATACCTTCCAACTCTGACCAACCTCCGCCAGAGGCGGATCCACCTCCGGTGGAGAAAGGAAATTTATATTCAATGTCAGAACACGCCTTCGCATAATGCGCCAGTTCATTTTTCTCGTGAGGGCGAATCCTTAGATTTTCTTTTTTAATCCCTAATTTAAGATACCAATTAAAACGGTTTTCAATCCATTCATGGTATTTTTCTTCTGCCTGAGATGGGCTAACAAAATATTCGATTTCCATTTGCTCAAATTCGCGGGTGCGGAAGGTAAAATTTCCCGGCGTGATTTCGTTTCTGAAAGCCTTGCCGATTTGGGCAATGCCAAAGGGAAGTTTTTTACGGCTGGTATCCACGACATTGGCAAAATTAACAAAGATTCCCTGGGCGGTTTCGGGACGAAGGAAAACAAATTCCTGGCTATTTTCTACTGGTCCGATGGGCATCCTGAACATTAAATTAAAACCTCTGGGCTCCGTGAATTCTGTTCCCTGACAATTAGGACATTTGGCAGAACTAAAATTATAATAAATATGAGTAGAAACTCTGGTATCCCTTAATTCCTTATCGATTTTTATACCCAAATCTTCTGCCTTAAATCTTTTTTTACATTTTTTACAATCAGCTAATAAATCAGCAAAATTTTCTATATGTCCGGAAGCTGCCCATACTTTTGGATGCATTAAAATCGCGGCGTCTAGCCCGACCATATCCTCGCGTTCCTGGATATTGGAACGCCACCAGGTATCTTTAACCTGGCGTTTTAATTCTGCACCTAAGGGGCCATAATCCCAGACGCTACCCAGGCCACCATAGATTTCCGAGGATTGAAAGATAAATCCCCGGCGTTTGCACAGCGACACTATTTTGTCCATTAAATTTTCTGCCATAATTTAATAAGTCCGCTTATTCTATATTAAAAGCTTAGTTTTTGCAAGGTAAAAGCCAAAAATTAACTACTTAGAACTGCTTAGGGCATTAACTGCCAAGTCATTGTCTGTGGCCTTTAGAACAAAGTGGCAAGGCCCCGCGGCTTCCGTGGTAGTACCATAGCAATAACGCAGGTTTACGTTTAATTTTTTGAGCTTATTGGCAATGGTATTCAAGGCACCCGGATTATTCTCTAAGTCTATGACCACTACCTCTTCTTCTTTTACATCCCAGCCACTGGCCTTTAAGGCCTTTTTGGCCTTTTCATTGTTACGCACAATAAGGTAACATATCGCCTCTGTCTCATCGCCGTAGGCGCAGATGGCCTCGATATTGATTTTGTCTTTGGCTAAAACCGAGGTAATCTCTGCCAGTATCCCGGGTTTATCTGCTGTGGTAACCGTAAGCTGCATTACCCTTCTAGGTTTGGTGTTCATGCTCCACCTCCTTTAATGAGCCTCGTCAGAAATCCTATTTCTAACGGGGTGAGCCCGTCACGAATCTTGACGGGCGAATTTGACTTCCCTGTTAGAGCTTGTCCAGCTCCTCTTTTTTAATGGTAAAGCTATGCTCCGGGGTGGGGAAATTTTCTTCCTCAACCTCTTTTTTAAATTCCTTTATAGCATCCAGAATCATCGGCGATAAATTGATATACTGCTTAACAAATTTTGGTCTGAACCGTTCGAACAACCCCAGCATATCGTGGATGACCAAGACCTGACCGTCGCAATTGACTCCTGCGCCGATGCCGATGGTGGGAATTTTTAATTGTTCGGTAATAAGCTGTGCCACCTGGTCCGGCACGCATTCCAAGACGATACTGAAACACCCCAGGCGTTCCAAATCCTTGGCCTGCCGGATTAACCTTTTGGCTGCCTCGGCATCTTTACCCTGCACCTTGAATCCCCCCATTTGCGCTGCCGTTTGCGGGGTTAAACCGATATGGCCCATTACCGGAATCTTGGCTTTGATAATTTGTTCAGTTACCTGCAGGCATTTATCGAACCACTCCAGCTTTATCACCTCGCAACCGGCCTCTTCGATAAAACGCTGGGCATTTTTTACCGCGTCGGCAATATCGATTTGATATGAATCATAAGGCATATCCCCGACCACTAAAGCATACTTTACCGCCCGCCGCACTGCCTTGGCATGATGGATCATTTCATCCATACCCACCTTGGTGGTGGAATCAAGCCCTAAAACTACATTGGCCACAGAATCGCCCACCAGGATCATATCCAATTCTGCCCGGTCAACCAGGGACGCCAAGGGATAATCATAGGCAGTAAGCATGGTAATCTTTTTCCCGGATTTCTTTTTGGCTAAAATATCGGCAATGGTTGTTTTTTTGCGTTCCATCTTGCTCCTTTTAAGGCGTGGTGTTTTGATGGACAAAGGAAATCGCAGAGCAGATAAATCCCTCCGGCGCAATCACGCCTTCGCAAATCGCCAGGTCCTTTTCCTTTAAGTCTTTTAACGAATACAGTCTTTGAGAATCTGGTTCGGCAAAATCGGTGATCCTGACATCCTTGGCCAATAACAAGGCCAGCGACTGTTTCATGCGGGGAACGAAGATTCTGATGGAATCGGTATCCACTTTTTCAATATAGCCGGTGATCCTGAACTTAGGCAACGGTTTTTCCTTGGCCCAAGAAAGCGCAGGGCTGGTAAATATCATGCCGATAATCAGGAAAAATATTACGCGCCTCATCTCATACGCCTTTAATAAATTTATCAATAGACCGGGCAGCCTTTTTGCCTGCGCCCATGGCTGAGATTACCGTATCTGCCCCGGTAACAATATCCCCACCGGCAAAAACCCCTTTAATGGAAGTCATAAAGTTCTCATCTATCCGAACCGTACCATCTTCATTAGTTTTAAGTTGAACGGTGGACTTAGAAATTAAAGGATTGGGATTTTGGCCAATAGCCACAATTACGGTGTCGCAATCTAAAACAAATTCCGAATCTTTAATAGGAACTGGCCTTCGTCTACCTGAAGCGTCGGGTTCTCCCAATTCCATCTTAAGGCATTTCAATCCTTTTACAAAACCTTTTTCATCGCCGAGGATTTCAATGGGTTGGGTCAAAAGAGAAAATTTCAGTCCTTCCTCCTTGGCATTTTCGATTTCCTCAATCCTGGCCGGCATTTCTGCCTCACTCCGGCGATAAACCAAGGTTACATCCTTCTGCAGGCGGATGGATACGCGGCAGCAGTCAAAGGCCACATTTCCCGCTCCCGCCACCGCTACTACCTCGCCGATACTTACGGGAGTGGAAAAATTAGGGAACATATAACCCTTCATTAAATTAATCCGGGTTAAGAATTCATTGGCAGAATATACCCGGTTCAAATTCTCTCCGGGAATCCCCAAAAACTGCGGCAGGCCGGCACCGGTACCGAGGAAGATAGCAACAAAATCCTGCTTAAACAATTCTTCGATGGTGTAGGTGCGCCCGACCAAGACGTTGGTCTCCACCTTTACCCCCAGGGATTTAACATACTCCACCTCGGACATCACGATATCTTTAGGTAGGCGGAATTCAGGAATTCCGTACATCAATACCCCGCCGGGCAGATGCAAAGATTCAAAGAGCGTTACCTTATAACCCATTTTAGCAAGGTCACCAGCTGCTGTCAAGCCAGCCGGGCCAGAACCCACCACGGCAATTTTAGTCGATAGTCGATGGTCGATAGCCGATGGACTTTTTTTTCTATTGACTATAGACCATAGACTATGGACGCGTTCTGAATCTGCCGCATATCTCTCCAGCCCTCCGATATTGATAGGATTGCCTTTGGCATTGAGCACGCAGACTTGTTCACATTGATTTTCCTGCGGGCAAACCCGTCCGCAAATCGCCGGCAGATTATTCTTTTCTTTGATTTTTTGTAAGGCCTCAACCGGCCCTCCCTCGGCAATTAACTTTATGAAGGCCGGAATATCAATTTCTACCGGGCATCCTTTCTTACATAGAGGATTTTTGCATTGTAAGCAGCGCTTAGCTTCCTCAATGGCCTGTTTCTTGGTAAAGCCGAGTGCCACCTCTTGGAAATTTTTGACGCGCCTATTTACAGGTTGGCGCGGCACTTTTTGCCGATGCATATCTCCTGCTCCTTGAATAAGCCTAATCTATTTTGCAACTCGGTGAAATCCACTTCGTGGCCGTTAAATTCCGGACCGTCCACGCAACCGAAAAGGGTTTTGCCTCCTATCCTTACCCGGCAAGAACCGCACATCCCGGTCCCATCTACCATTACCGGATTTAAGCTCACGATAGTTTTAATTTTATAGGGCCTGGTTAAATCAGATACTGCCTTCATCATCGGCACCGGACCTATGGCATAAATTAAATTTAGGTGATTTTGCTGCTGGTTTTTCAATAAATTCTGTAAGACATCCGAAACAAAGCCTTTAGTGCCGTGCGATCCATCGTCGGTGGTGATATAGAGGTCTTTGCAAATCCGGCGCATCTGGTTTTCCAGGATTAACAGCCGTCTGGTTTTGGCGCCAGTAATCCCCACAATCTTATTCCCGGCGTTTTTAAGGGCCTTGCATACCGGATAAAGCTCGGCAATCCCCACCCCACCGCCTATGCAGGCAACCGTTCCGAAATTGGCGATTTCCGTAGGATGACCCAAGGGACCGAGGATACTGTAAATTTCTCCGCCGATTTTTAGACTGCCCAATTGATAGGTTGAAAAGCCCACCTCTTGAAAAATCAAGGTGATGGTTCCATGTTCGCGATCATGATCGGCAATGGTCAAGGGAATCCTTTCCCCTTTTTCAGTAGGGATTACCATTACAAATTGTCCCGGCTGGGCGTTAATGGCTATCTTCTCGGCTTCAACCACCATCTTTTTAATTCCCTGCGTCAGGACTTCCTTAGTAAGAATTTTATACATTCAGGTCCTCTTTAGTCAAAATAATAGCCTGGGTGTTTTTGAATTTATTGATTAACCTTTGCCCCTTTTCTTTACCCAAGACAAATACCGCAGTCCCCAAGGCATCGCAAGCAGTAGCGCTGGGTGAGATAACGGTTACCGAAACTACCCCGCTTTCTGCAGGATAACCATTTTTGGGATTAATAATATGGCTTATTCTCTGTTTTCCGCGTTCCAGATATTGTTCATAATCTCCCGAGGTGGCAATGGCCCTACCCTCCAAAAGTATATAACCTATAATCTGATTGGTTTTCCTGGGGTGCCTGATGCCGACCTTCCAGGCATATTTTACTTTTCTGCCCAGGCCGTACATATTTCCGCCCACATTTACCAGACAAGACTTCACTCCAGCCAACTGCAATTTATTAATGGCGCAATCCACGGCATAACCCTTGGCGATACCCCCTAAGTCAATCTGCATGCCCTTCTTTAAGAATTTGATTACTGAATCTTTTTCGTCGATTAAGATTTTGTCGTTTCCCACCAAGGTCCGTGCAACCGCAATCAGTTTTTCCGAAGGCAAAACCTTGGTCTTAATGGCCTGTTTCCAGATATCGACTAAAGGCGCTACCGTTATATCAAAGGCCCCGTTACTTTGATTATAAAAATATAGCGATTTCTTGATTACGGTCAAAGTATCTGGGCTAACCTTTAATCTCCCCTTTTGGTTTAATTTATAAATTTCACTCTGGGGATTGAATTTGCTCAAGAGATTATCCAGGCGCTTTATCTCGGCAAAGACAATTTTAGCTGCCTGAGGGTCATCGGATATAACCTCCACAAAGGTACCCATCAATAATTGGGTAGATTTATGATAAGGTTCTTTTGCGCAGCCGATAGCTAAAAAGCATAAAATTAATAACGACCAAGTAACCTTAAAAATGCGAGATTTCATTTTTTTAGCACCTTCAATAACTCTTCGCGAGATAGGGTATTGATTACATCTTTTTTAGACAACCAGCCCCTGCGGGCCACGGCTACACCCAGCTCCATTACCGATAATTGTTCGGTTGAATGGGAATCGGTACTGACGGCCATTTTGGCGCCTAATTCTTTTGCCCGGCGGCAATGGATATCGTTTAAATCCAGGCGGTTGAAAAAGGAATTTATTTCCAAAAAGGTTCCGGTATCCTTCGCTACTTTAAATACCTCGTCAAAATCCAGCTCATAGGCCTCGCGCTGACCCCATAGCACTCCGGTGGGATGGGCAATAATGTTAACGTGTTTATTTTTACAGGCCCGGATTATTCTTTTGTTTAGCTGTTCTTTGGATTGCTTAAATCCGGCATGTATGGCGGCAACCACCACATCAAATCCGGCCAAGACCTTATCCGGATAATCTAAGTCGCCGTTAGAATCAATATCGACCTCAGTCCCGTAAAGGATAAGCAGGCCCTTTAAATTTTTATTCAATTTTTCAATCTCTGCCTTTTTCTTTTTTAAATCCGGGATGGATAGACCATTAGCCACCCTTAGTCCTTGAGAATGATCGGTAATGGCGATATACTGATAGCCGCGTTTTTTAGCTGCCTGAGCCATTTCCAGAATTGAATTCCCGCCATCCGACCAACGGGAATGGCAATGCAAATCTCCCTTAATATCTTTTAATTCTACTAACTCGGGAAGTTGATGTTTTAAGGCCAGTCCAACCTCCCCGGTATCCTCTCTTAATTCCGGTTCCACATAATCCATTCCCAGTACCTTAAACATGTCTTCCTCGGTCTTGCCGGCTACGAAAACATCTCTCTTCCCTTTAGTGGAAAAGATTCCATATTCGTTTACCTTTAACCCCTTCTTAATAGCCATCTGGCGCAGCTTAATATTAAAATTCTTTGCACCGGTAAAATACAATAAGGCTGCGCCATAACTTTTTTCCTCCACCACCCTTACATCAACCTGGGTTCCTTCCTTGGTCAAGACTGATGACTTGGTTTCTCCGTGCGCCAGAATCTCTTTTACCTGCGGTAGTTTAATGAAATAGTCCATTATTTTTTGCGGATGCGTAGAAATCATCAGGATATCTATGTCGCGGACCGTTTCTTTCATTCTGCGCAAAGAGCCGGCAATGCTAATTTTTTTAACCTCGGGCAACTTCTTTAGCATAACTACAAATTCCTCTCCCACGGCCTTGGCCATGGCCAGATTCATCCGTTCCTTGCCCTTTTTTAAAAGGGCAATACCTTTTAAGATATTTTCAACGGTTTTTTTCTGAATACCCGGCAGGCCAATTAATTTCCCCGACTTGGCCTTTTGCCCAAGATCGTTAATGTCCCTGATTTTCATTTCCCGGAATAAAAGGCCGGCAGTTCTGGGACCCACCGAAGGGACATTGAGGATTTCCAATAAGCCCGGGGGAATAGTTTTCTTTAATTCTTCATAGGCCTTAATTCTGCCGGTTACCAGATATTCCTTTATCTTTGACTCGAGATCCTTCCCGATCCCCGGAATCTCTAAAAGCCGCTCTTCCCTTGAAACCTCTTCGATATCCTCGCTAAGGATTTCGAGATTTTGCGCTGCCCGGTCGTAGGCACGGATCCGGAAGCGGTTTTCATTTTTTATCTCCAGGATCTGGGAGATATCGCGGAAGATTTCGGCAATCTCCAAATTCTTCATTAATTATTTTTCGGTGTGCAGTTTAGTTCCGGGCGGGACTATCTTGCTGGTTTCTAAAGTCAAATTGCCTGCCTCATCGCTTCCTACAGCATACCACACTAAATCTTCCTTGGCAGGCCCCTTAAGGACTTTGCCGTTAAGATCAAATCTTGCTGCATGGCAAGGACAAGTCAACCCCCAATTGCCCTCACGGATAATGCATCCTTTGTGGGTGCATACTGCCGAGATGGCGTATATCCCTTCATTATCGGAAATGATAAATGCCTTGGCCGGGGCTATTAGTTGAACGGTGCCCTTAGGAAAATCGCTGATTTTACCCACCACGAAAATGCTCTTTTGTTCTTTAGAATACAGCCGCGGCAGAATAAAAACAGCAGAGATGAGCATAATTATTAAAAATCCCAAGAGAACCTTTTTCATTTATGCCTCCTTTTTTCTGAGCCGGTCATAAAGTGTTTCCAGCGTGTTAGTAGTATAGCCGATAACCAGCCCGATAATTATTCCCACAACTGTATCCGTAGGATAATGCAGCCCCATATACATGCGGGAGATTGAAACCAAAGCTACTATCAACCAAAATAACCACTGCCAATCCTTATATTTTCTCCCCAGGACAACTGCCAAGGCAGCAACCAAGGTAGCGTGTCCGGAAGGAAACGAAGAAAAGGTAGCCCTGCCGATAACATTTATATCCGGATAGGTCATAAATGGCCTGGGCCGGTGGGTAAGGTATTTTAAAATTAAACTGGAGATCCTTGATAGTAGATATGCTATTACTAAAAGCGTAGTAATCCTTTTGCCATTTTTCTTATCCAGAAAATAAATCAATAAACACAGCGGGAATACTACCACTATCTCGCCAAATCTGGTTATCAATGGGAAGAGTACGTCGAATACGGTATTTTTTATGTCCTTGTTGAAGATGTCCAATACCGTCTTATCAAATACCTGTAAAAGTGTTGGCAAGGTTGCTCCTTTATCCTTTTAGGACTGGTAACCAGAGAACCTCTCTATCATTATTTTCTCAGATGGGATGCAAAGTTTTTCTTTAAGCATGATTTGCATTACCTCCGTCATCCGAGGAGGACCGCAGAGATAAAAAACAAAATTCTGATAATCGGTGGTTTCGGATTTAATCATTTCTTCGTCTACGTATCCCCTCAAGCCAAACCAGTCTTTGATCGGTTCAGGACAGGTAATGGTATGCACTACCTTTAGATTAGGATTTTGCTTCTGCATTTCCACAAAATCCTCCCGAAAAACAATATCTTCCGGCCGGTGGTTACTGTAAAACAAGACTATCTGGGTGTCCAGTTTTTTATCGCTGGCGAATTTAATCATGCTTCTAATCGGGGTAATGCCGATTCCTCCAGCGATATAGGCAATCTTTTTAAATTCCGGTTTTAAGGTAAATTCTCCCAATGGCAATTTTAATCTTGCTGCATCTCCTGGGTGTAGCTGGTTTATGGCATGGGAAAATTCGCTATCGGAAAGCTTTTTGGTGAATTCTACATAGCCGGTTTCCGTAGGAGAGTTGGAAAGGGACAGGGCATGCAGTAAATCCTTGCCCTCAAAATTGAGTGTGACTAGCATGTACTGCCCGGCAATAAATTCTACCGGCTCAGGTAGGGAAAGACGCACACTTTTGACATTATAGGCGCGGTCAATAACCTGTAATACTTGAGCGGTAAATTCTTTTGGCATATCGCTCCTTAAAAGTTAAAAAATGCTCTGGCATTATCGGTGGTGATTTTGGCGACAGTTTCTTCGGGGACATCCTTTAGCTTGGCTACTAATTGTAAGGTCTTAAATACATCCCTAGGTTCAGCCCGAAAGCCTCTCTCCCCTTCTCCATAAAAAATTGGGGAGTCGGTTTCTAAGAAGAGCTTCTCAATAGGCGCAGCCTTTGCTGCCTCTTGATGTTGCGGGCTGTACATTAATGCCGGGGTGCAGGAAATAAAAAAACCAGTTGCCAAAATCTCCTGCAGGATTTCTACCGGTCCGCTATACCAGTGAAAGACTGCCTTTTTGACGCCTACCTCTTTAGCTATCTCTAAACATCTCTGCCATGAACCACGGCTGTGAATACTTACCGGCAGATTGAAATCTTTGGCCAATAGCAGTTGTTTTCTGAAAACCTCTTCCTGCTCTAATTTCTTCTGGGGATTTTTCTTTAAACCCTTTTGCCAGAAGTCTAAGCCGATTTCGCCGATGGCAATGGCTTTTTTGATATTATCACGAATAAATTCCAGCGACGCTTCTATTTCTTCTGGTTTAATTTCTGTGGGATGAATGCCTAAAGCCAAAATTAATTTCGGCTGAGAATATTTCTGGCAAAGTTCCAGATTTTTTAGATTTGATAAGTGGTCTACACCGACGCAAACAATCGCCTCCACCCCGGAATCAATTGCATTTTTCAATGCCGTTTCGATATGGTCCAGTTGATCCAGGTGACAGTGGGTATCGATGAGTTTAAGCATTGTTGCACCGTTAGAATTATTCACCAGAAATAATCCAATTTTTATTGTTGAAATGAGAGCTCATAAGAAATTCTAACGGGGCAAACTATCGAGAATAAAGGTCACCGGACCGTCATTAACCAGCGAAACCTCCATCATGGCGCGGAATTCGCCGGTTTCCACTTTCAAAGAACTATTTTTCAGCTTTTCAACAAAATGGTTATACAGTTTCTCAGCGATTGTTGGTTCGGCAGCTGCGTCAAAAGATGGCCTTCTGCCCTTTATACAATCGGCCAAAAGGGTAAATTGCGAAACCACCAGAATCTCCCCCCTTACCCCGCGAAGCGAGAGATTCATTTTATCTTGTTCATCAGGGAAAAGACGCAGCTCGACTAATTTTTCCGCCAGATAATCGGCATCTTTGTCGGTATCATTTTTCGCCACCGCCACAAAAACCAGCACTCCTTTTTTTATACTGCCGGTGACCCGAGAATTCACTAGAACTTCAGCGCGCTTAACCCTCTGGACCACTAATTTCATTTAACAATTAGGCTGTAAGATTGCTCTAAGGTTTTCACTAAATCTACCAATACCGAATTTACCGGAGTGGGAATGCCTAAACTCTGCCCTTCGCGGACAATTACCGCATTTATAAAATCAATTTCAGTCTTTTTGTTCTTCAACACATCCTGCAGCATTGACGAAACATTTGCCGAGGTGGCCTCGCATACCGCTTCTACTTTGGCTAAAGGATCATCGTAAATCAGTTTGATGCGTTTCTTTTTGGCCACCTTTACCGCCTCGGTCACGGCATCGCGCAGGATTTTGCGGGTGCCAGGAAATTCCACCAATCTTCCGTTGTTTAATCTGGTAATTCCGGTAAGGGCGTTGATGCCGACATTGATGATTAATTTTGACCAGATCAAACCTTTAATATCGCGGGAAATTCTGGTTTCTAAACTGGCTTTATTAAAAATTTCCCTGATTTGCCTCAACTGGACGGGGATTTTTCCGTCAATGCGACCGATTACGGTTTCGCCTTTTCCGGCATGACGGCTGTAACCAATATCCAATAAGGTTGCACCTTGACTGGTGATGCCGCCAATGACTCTTTCCGGCCCTACTACCTCGCTGATAATTTCAATATTGCCCAGGCCGTTTTGCAAGGTTAAAACCATGGTCTCGGGCTTAACCAGATTCTTGGCATGCAAAATAGCTGCCTTCGTATCGTAGGACTTAACCGAGATGATGATTAAATCCGCTGCTTTAATTTTTTCGGTCTCATGAGTGACATTAACCTTGGCCAGCCAGTTACCGGAAAGGCCTTCCAATTTAATACCCTGTTCCTGAATAATGCTGGCCCGTTGGCCATCCTTGTCCAAAAGCCAAACCTCTGCCTCGGTTTTGGACAAAAAGGCAGCAAATAAACAGCCGATTGCGCCAGGTCCGACTACGGCAATTTTCATCTCTTCTCCTTTTAAGAAAAGCAATATTAGATTATAGTTTGTTTAGACTATAAAATCAATGAAAAATCTGCGATTTTGCCAGAAGTTTATTTATAGCAAAATCGCAGATTGACAAAGATAAATAAGTATGTTACAAGTAACTCCATGCACATTCAAGAAGTCTGTCGTGAATACCATCTTCCCGAAGAAATAGCCCGAATTATTGAACAATCCGGCGCTATTAATCTTTATCCGCCGCAGGTTTCTGCCCTTAAAAAAGGCGTTTTGGAGGGCAGGAATTTAGTCATAGCCATTCCTACCGCAGCTGGTAAGACCCTCATTGCCGAATTGTGCATGCTTAAATCTATCCTCGAGAAAAACGGCCGGTGCCTTTACGTAGTTCCTTTGCGTGCCCTGGCCTCGGAAAAATATGAAGATTTTAAAGAAAAATACTCAAAATTGGGAATAAACATAGGGATTGCCACCGGTGACTTCGATACCCCCAGCACCTATTTATCCAAATACCAAATCTTGATTGCCACCTCTGAAAAGGTGGATTCCCTCTTGCGTTTTCGCGCCAAATGGTTAACCGAAACCTTAAATGTAGTAGTTCTGGATGAGATCCATTTCTTGGATGATAGTTCGAGAGGACCAACGCTGGAAATCCTGGCTAGTCGTTTAAAACAGCTTAATCCTAATATTCAGATTTTGGCTTTAAGCGCCACCATTGCCAATGCCAAGGAGATCGCCGGCTGGCTGGGGGCTGATTATATTACCAGTTCCTGGAGACCGGTGCCTTTAAGGGAGGGCATTTTTTTTAACGACCGTATCAAATTTGCCGATAATAGCTATAAAGATATTACTCCAGTAACAAACGAAGATTTAACCAATCTGGTAAAGGATGTCTTAAATGAACAAGGCCAGGTTCTGGTATTTGTAAACAGCCGCCGTTCCACCCAGGCTGTAGCCAAAACCTTGGCCAAGTCAATCGGTAAGAATCTTAGCGCCAAGGAAAAAGAGGTTTTAAGCAATCTTGCCGAGGATATTTTAGGCGCTAAGGATGAGGCTACTAAAATCTGTAGAAAATTAGCAGAGGCGGTGCGGGATGGCGTTGCCTTTCATCATGCCGGATTGCATTATCGCCAGAGAAAGCTCATTGAAGATTCATTTAAAAAGAATCTGATCAAAGTGATTTGTTCTACCCCTACCCTGGCCGCAGGGGTGAACCTGCCTGCCCGCAGGGTAATCGTCCGGGACATTAAACGTTATGAAGCTGGCCTGGGCGCTTCCTACATCCCGACATTCGAATATAAACAATGCGCCGGCCGCGCCGGCAGGCCGCAATATGATAAATACGGCGAGGCCATTCTAATAGCCAAGACCCTGAATGAGGTGGAGACCTTATTTGAAAAATATATCTTGGCATTACCAGAACCCATCACTTCCAAATTGGGCAATGAGGCAGTCTTGCGCACCCACGTATTGGCATCTATTGCCAGCGGGTATGTCTTTGATGTTAACGGGATGTTTGATTTTCTCTCCCATACCTTCTTAGCCCACCAGAAAAAAACTTATAATCTGTTGGAGATTATCGGCGATATCTTTGAGTTCTTGGAAAAAGAGGAAATGATCAAGAAGGAGGGTTTTCGCTACTTCCCCACCACCTTCGGAAGCTGCATCAGCAGGCTATACCTGGATCCCCTATCCGGGATTATTTTAAGAAAGGGTTTAATTCAGGCGAAAACCCGCAAGCATCATCTCGTCGTAGGCTTCTTACATCTTCTCTGCTGTTGCCCGGACATGGCGTTATTATCTTTAAACCGTCAGGACGGCGAAAAGTTGGAATTATTCCTCTCCTCCCATGCCCTGGATTTTCTTTTAAACCAGGAAAATGCCGAAACCCTCGACGATTATCTCTATTACATGGCGACGGTTAAAACCAGTTGGATGCTGGAAAGGTGGACTGACGAAGAAAAGGAAGAAGCTATTTGCGATAAATTTTCCATCGGCCCGGGCGATATCCGCAGACACATTGAAACCGCTGAATGGCTTTGCTATGGCGCATCGGTAATCGCCGAACTATTTAAGCTAAAGGATGAGGCATTTGCCTTGGAGTGTCTACGCAAAAGGATTGTTTACGGAATCCGGGAAGAACTTCTGGAGCTGGTGGATTTAAAGGGCGTGGGAAGGGTCAGGGCGAGGAATCTTTATAAAAAAGGAATCAAGAGGATTTCGGATTTAAAATGTGCCGATGAAAAATTCCTGGCCACCATTAACCAGATCGGTCCGGTGCTGGCCAGGGATATCAAAAATCAAATTATCAAATCCCGCCTTAATAAATAAACTATAAATTATTTATTCTGTTCCAAATCTCACCCAGGACCCGGAAATCCTTAAGTGAGTAATTGGGTCTGGTCTTTCCCTTGTAGTACTAAATATTTGTAATAAATTCCGAACAAAAGCCCGAAAATAATTCCGCCTATATGCGCCTCGTAGGCTATGCCTGAACTTTTATCCGGCATTGCCAATACCTGTGAAATTGCCCATATGCCTATATAAATCCAGGAAGGCACGTATATCAATCTTACTATCCAGAAGATAAGCCAAAAGGATAAGATCTTCGCTCGGGGAAATAGAATTAAATAAGCGGCCATAACTCCGGAAACCGCCCCTGAAGAGCCAACAGCCGGCAAATCAGAACGGGTTAAGAAGTAATACAAAATCCAACCGGCTATCCCAGAGCCGTAATATAACGCGGCGAAGGAAAACGGGCCGATGGCATTTTCCACGGAAACCCCGAACACAAACAAAAACCACATATTGTACCATAGGTGCAGGTAGCTTCCGTGCATATGCGTAGAGGCAAAGGCCTTTTTAAGAAAATCAAAAACATTCAAACTTTCGCTGCTGGTAAGGGAATATTTTTCCAGGAAATGATTGAAATTTTCTAAAGGCAGGTTAAATATCCGGTAGGTAACTAAGATGTTGGCGATGATAATCAGCCAAATCATCCAACCGTAATCCAGTTTTTTTACATTGTCGCCTATGGGAAGCATCTCTTACATCTGCAAATAGTGGTGGCTTTTTAGGGGTTTTTCCAAATGAAACTGCAGAAAATCGCGCAGGATTTCCTTCAATTCCAATTTTACGCTGGAACTTAATCCTAAACGCAAGGCCCTGGCCCAGGTTTCGTCTTCCACGTGAAGGATAGTAGCAATGGTCCCCTTCAATACCGACCGGCTATCTATATCTCGCCCCTTACAATTAAAGCAAAGCAGGCCTCCTAAGCGGTGGCTGAAATAGGCGGTATTTAAGATTTTTTTTTCGCAGACCAGGCAGGAGTCAAAGTGGGGTTTGAATCCGGAAAGGCTTAGAAGTTTAATCTGAAAGATGGGGATTACCTTTAAAGAATCATCTGTTTTTCCCGCTGCCTCAAGAGCACGAATCAACAAGTGATAAACCTCTTCATTCTTGTCTTCCGCTGCCATGAGGCTATCCACCATTTCTAAACAATAGTTCAATACTACCGAACGCCTCAAATCTTTGCGGATTTCGGGAAAATTCTCTTTTAGGTCGCAGTGGCTTATCAAATGTAAATCCGAATTTCTCTTATGGTAAAAGACTATCTCATTTACCGAGCCTAAGTTTAAATGGCTGCCAAATTTCTTGGGTTCCTTCCTAATGCCTTTAAGCAGCCCCTTCACCTTTCCGTATCCCCTGGTGAAAAATACCGCGATTTTACTGGTTTCGCGGAAATCAAAGGTCTTTAATACTACTGCCTCGGCCTTTAAAATCATTTTATTTTTAAAAAGTCCAGTAGCTCGGTTTCTTTTTTGCGCATAACCTTAGTTTTTTTAGGGAGGGTATCATCAAATCCCAAAAGGTGTAAAATGCCGTGAATCAGGTAAAGATTCAGCTCGTATCCGAAGCTGGTTTTAAAAATCTCGGCATTCCTTTTAGCGGTGTCTGTGGAAATGACTATTTCGCCGCGGATACTTTTTTTATTTCGGGATTTGATATTTTGGGAGAGATCAAAAGCCAGGACGTCTGTTGGGTTGTTTCTAGATAAGAATTGGCTGTTCAGTTTTTCAATTCTGCGATCATCGACGAATACCAGGGAAAGTTCTCCGGAAGTGACATTTTCATGCCGCAGGATTTTTCTGGTCAGACTTTCTAGAATTTTCGGTCTTATGGTTTTTTTCTGCAGATTGGTTATTGCTATTTCCATTTTTTATTTCCGGATACTTTACCCGGGAGTGGTAGATAGCGGTTAATGCCTTTACGAATGTGGCGGAGATTCTTTCCAGATCCTTCAATGTCAATTCGCATTCATCAAGCTGCCCGTCGATAAATTTATTATTGATAATCTTTCTGACCAATTCTTCTATCCTGTTCGGGGTGGGATCTTCCAGGGTGCGCGTGGCAGCCTCAACCGAATCGGCCAAAAGCACAATCGCCGTTTCCCTGCGCTGAGGTTTCGGCCCGGGATAACGGAATACCTCTTCCTCGACTTCCTTATCCCCTGACTCTAATTTTACCAAGGCCCTCCAATAAAAGTAGTGGGCCAGGCTGGTCCCGTGGTGCTGGGTGATAAATTCGCTCAAGACCGGGCTCAGGCGATATTTCTTGGCAAGCTCTAAACCTTCTTTAACATGATTTATGATTATCATTTTACTCATAGTGGTTTTAAGGTTGTCATGCTTGCTTTCAGCATCCGATTGATTCTCGCTAAAGTACCCTGCCTTTTCGGTCTTTCCGATATCATGGTAATAAGCCCCCACCCTGGCCAAAAGAGAATTGGCGCCGATGGAATTGGCAGCTGCCTCGGCCAAATTTCCGACCATCAAACTATGATGATAGGTGCCCGGTGCCTTTACGATCATCTCCTTTAAAATAGGGTTATTAAAATCAGCCAGTTCTAGAAGGCTGATATTGGTTAAGACCTTAAAAAGATATTCAAATATCGGCAGGGTTACTGCGACAATTCCGGCACAGATAATCCCGTTTCCAATTAAAGGAACTGTATAGGCGAAAAAGAATCTTTCATAAAGGAGGAATTCCTTGCTAGGATTTAACAAAGCCGGCGTGGCAAATTGAACCAGGCCAGCGTAAAATCCGGCCTTAATGATTTGGCTTCGCCTTCTTGCGCCAAATACTACCCAGCCTCCGGTTAGACTTCCCAATAAAAAAACCATACTAAGATGAAAGTTATGGCCGCAGATTATCCCTACCAATAAGGCAGAAAGGACTGAAATCAAAAACACCAAACCGCGTTCATTGAATAAAAGAGCTGCCAGCATAGAAACTGCAGCCACGGGAATGTAATAGTACCTTACGGAAGAATAGCCCACGATTAGGTAAGTGGTAAAAACCAGAAGCGTAATCAAAAGCCCCAAATCTAAAAGTAAATTGGGAATTTCTTTATAAGAAAAATGCAGATACAGGGCGCAGACCAAGAGCAAGAGCGGCAAGGCAAACGAAAACTGCAGGAAATAGCTGAAGACAAATATCGCCAAGGGGATAAATATAATCAAGGCCGTTGAAGACTTTAAATTATTAATCTCTTTTAGTCTGGTCATATGCCTCGATAATCTGTTGTACCAATTCATGGCGCACCACATCCGCCCCGGTAAGTCGAATAAATTTAATTCCGCGGATGTTCTTTAAAATCTCCTGGGCCTGGATTAGACCAACCGGTTTACCGCCGGGAAGATCGCTCTGGGTAATGTCACCGGTAATCACGGTCTTAGAGTAGAACCCCAGACGAGTCAAAAACATCTTTAACTGTTCACCGGTGCAGTTCTGAGCCTCATCAAGAATAATAAAGGCGTCATTAAGCGTGCGGCCGCGCATATAAGCCAAGGGTGCAACCTCGATAATTCCCATCTCGGTGTATTTCTCAATCCTTTCTGCCTCCATCATATCATAAAGCGCATCATAAAGCGGCCGCAAATACGGCGAGATCTTTTCAATCATATCACCGGGTAAATAACCCAAATTTTCCCCTGCCTCAATTGCCGGGCGGGTAAGGATAATTCTCCTTGCCTGGCCTTTTTTTAAGGCCGCTACCGCAGCGGCCATGGCCAGATAGGTCTTCCCCGTTCCTGCCGGACCGATACCAAAAACGATATCATAACTTTTTATCGCCTCGATATATTCCTGTTGCCCATTAGTCTTAGGGGCGATGCTGATGCTTTTTCCGCCGACATCAATCTTACTTTCCAGTAAGATATTTGGCGCTACAGTCTTTCCGGTTTTGGTCTCTTTAAGTATGCGCAGGATATCCTGTTTATCTATGGGTACGCCCTGGTGAATGGTGGCAAAAATGGTATCGATAAGCTGCACAGCCTTTTTTACCTTGTCTCCGGTTCCGATGACCTTAATGCCATCGTGGCGGTTAATTAACTTAACATTAAAACCGGATTCAATGAGTTTTAGATTTTCATCACGGTGGCCAAAAAGCAACGATAGCTCGTCGTTATTCTGTACCCTGACAGTCTTTTCCATCTTCTTAAAGTTAAGCGGAATTATTCCTTGGGGATGTTGATTATCAGCCCAGGCTTGATACGATCGGGATTCTTGATCTTGTCCTTGTTGAGCTGGTAGATTTTGTACCACTTTTTGGTGGTGCCGAAGAAATGCTTTGAAATCTTCTGCAGGGTATCATCCTTCTGGACCTTGTACTGTACCAAGGTCGGCTCAGCCGGTTTTGCCTCTTCAGTGGCCGGTTCGGCAATACCTTCTACGTATCCCTGATTACCGCTTACCGCCACCTTGGCTGCAGGTTTTCCTTTCTTAAGCTCGATTGGTGATTTTAATTCAACCTCAGCGACATAAGTGGTGCGGGTTTTCTTGCGCGCAGCGTCATCTACCGTAGGGGAATTACCTACTAAATAACCTTGATTGCCGGTGGTTAAATTCTGGTCTACCCTTTCCTTGGTCTCGGTATAAGTCCGGACAATACATCCCGACAAGAGTATTGCCAGCCCTGTGCAGATAACTAATCTCAATGACTTTAACATCTTGTTGCCTCCTTTCCTACTTTTTCAAAATATTGATTCCCAATTCTTTCAACTGTTTAGCCTCTACCTCAGACGGTGCATTGGTTAAAGGGCAAATGCCTTTCTGGGTCTTGGGAAAGGCGATGGTATCCCGAATAGTATCTGTGCCCATAAGCATAGCCACCAACCTATCCAGGCCAAAGGCAAATCCGCCGTGGGGAGGGGCTCCGTATTCAAAGGCCTTTAATAAGAAAGCAAACCGCACCTCGATATCATGCTTGTCTAATCCGATAATTTCAAAGATCTTCTGCTGAATATCCCGCCGGTGGATACGGATTGAACCGCTCCCCAATTCTACGCCATTTAATACCAAATCATAAGAACGGGCCCGTACTTTATTCAGTTCCTTACCGTCCAGTTGTTTTAAATCGTCTTGGTTAGGAGCGGTAAAAGGATGGTGTTCGCTATCCCAGCGTTTTTCTTCATCGTCAAATTTAAACAGCGGAAAATCGGTTACCCAGACAAAGGCAAATTCATCCTTGCCCTGACGTAAATCCGGCTTATCCGATTTAAATCTTGCCTGCGCATCGGCATAAACCATCCGAGGAAATGGGATTTTCAAATCCTTGCCCAGAACGGTTTTGAAAATACCCAGGAATAGCCTTTCTATTACCTCATAAATATCCTCTTCGTCAATAAATGACATCTCCAGATCAAGCTGGGTGAATTCCGGCTGGCGGTCTGAGCGCAAATCTTCATCGCGGAAACATTTGGCGATCTGAAAATAGCGGTCCAAACCGGAAACCATCAGGATTTGCTTGAACAATTGCGGCGATTGGGGAAGGGCAAAGAACTGTCCAGGATTTAAACGGGACGGCACCAGAAAATCGCGCGCACCCTCCGGAGTAGATTTGGTCAAAATCGGGGTCTCTACTTCGACAAAGTTTTCCTTATCGAAAAATGAGCGGATATACTGGCAGATTTTATGGCGCAACAAAAGCCCGCTTAGCACTGTGGGCCTTCTTAAATCCAGATAGCGATAGGTTAATTTTAATTCCTCGGAAACCTCAATCGCATCATCAATCTCAAAGGTCGGCGTTTCCGCCCTATTCAATATCTCCAAATACGCGGCAACTACCTCTACCTCTCCGGTGGGAATTTTGTGATTTTCCGTCCCCTTTGGACGCAAACCCACCTTTCCTTTTAATAGGATAACGAATTCCGGACGCAATTGCTCTGCCAATTCTTTAACTTGTGGATTTTCCTTGGGATTAAAAACTACTTGGGTTAAACCATAGCGGTCACGGATATCAATAAAGATTAACTTGCCGTGATCGCGACGGCGATGCACCCAGCCACAGAGCACTACTTCCTTACCCATATCGCCTTTAATTAATTGGCCGCAGGTGGCAGTACGAATCATAGACTGAGTTTCCTTTTTAGGTTTTCCACTATCGCTTCGTTCTTGATTTTTTCCTGAAAGCCGGTTGCCATGTCCTTTAAAGTTACCTCATTGTTTTTGATTTCGTCCTCTCCTAAGATAATCACGTATTTGGCCTTTTTATCATTGGCCTGGCGCATCTGGCTTTTAAGCGAGGAACTTGCGAAATCCATTTCGCAAGAGATACCTTGCTTGCGTAAGTCATTTAAAAGTAAAAATGCTGGTTTTTGGGCGGCTGGCCCTAAACCGGCAATAAATAAATCCAGGCCAGCCGCTTCAATATTTTCCTTATTCAAGGCCAGAATCAATCTTTCAAAACCAAGGGCAAATCCCATGGCGCCTTTATTCTCGCCACCCAATTCCTTAACCAAATTATCATACCTGCCGCCAGCGCCCAAGGCATCCTGGCTGCCTAAATTGGGATGACTGATTTCAAAAACCGTATGGGTATAATAGTCCAGGCCACGCACCATGGTAAAGGTTACTTCAAAAGGCAACTTTAGAATCTTTAGATTCTCTTTGACCAGGTCAAAATAATCCTGACATTGAGGGCAAAGATATTTGCCGTCCAATTTTAGAGTGCTTACTACTTCTTTGCATTGTTCTTGCTTGCAATCTAAAACCCGAAAAACATTTCTTTTAAACCGTTCCTTGCAATCTGCGCACAGATCGGCAATTTTAGTTTTTAAACTATCTCGTAAAAGCTTACTGAAATTTTCTTTATCTTTGGCGCAGCCCAAGCTATTAATTTTCAAGCGGTATCCGGAAACCCCTATCCTATCCAAAATCCGAGTGGCCAAAAGGATTATTTCTGCATCCAGCAAGGGATTGGTTAATCCGATGGCCTCTACCCCGATGTGGTGAAACTGCCGCAATCTTCCCTTTTGCGGTCTTTCGCCCCGGAACATCGGACCAATGTAAAATAATTTTACAAAACCTTCCTCTTTATCTAAACCATGCTCCAGGTAGGCCCGAACAATGGCAGCGGTTGCTTCAGGGCGCAAGGAATACCCTTTTTCTTTTTCCACAGCCACATTGAGCATCTGTTTTTGCACTATATCGCTGGTAGAGCCTAAGGAACGGCTGAAGAGCGCGGTTTCTTCGAAAATCGGAGTGCGGATCTCTTTGTAATTAAAGATTTTAAATACTTCCTGGCAAGTCTTCTCTATTTCGTTCCAGAGAATCACTTCTTGGGGCGGGATGTCTTTGGTACCGCGGGGAGTAGAAAATTTCATAATCGGTATAAAGAATCTTAAGGGCGGGGGTTATGTGATAACCCCCGCCCCATCTATTGAATCTTTCTTATTTTCTCTAACTATTGCTTTTAAAATAACTAAAGCAAAATTTAAGCCAGCTTCTTGTTAGATTTCTTTTTCATTTCCAGGCCAGCCTTGAAAACAACCACTTTTCTGGGTGGAACCGGGACGGTCTGTCCGGTTCGGGGATTCCTACCAGTGCGGGCACGCCGCTCTTTCAGTTTAAACACCCCGAAGTTACGCAGCTCAACCTTTTCGCCTCTGGTCAGGCTTTCTACAATACAATCAAAGGTCTTCTGCACTACCTTCTTGACATCTACCTGTTTAAAGCCAGTCTCATCAGTGATCTTTATGACGATGTCCTTCTTAGTCATATAGGCACCTCCTGATTTATAAGTATAGTAGCAGCAAACTGTTAGGGTGTCAAGGAAAATATAAGGTAAAACTCGGGAATTTTGGAAAGATTCAAAGTGACAGGGATAGCTTTTCGGTTCCCAGTAATTCCTCTAGCTCGGTAATCAGGGACTCGGTGGGTTGAACGAAAAATTCTTCTCCTACAAGGATTTGGACGCGTTTTGCAGACGGGGTATCTAAATGCAGGTAAACCGGAACCCTCCCGGGATAATTAGCCAGTTTTTCCTGCAGCATCTTTACCTTGCTGTCCTGAACTCCGGAAAGTTCTATATTTATGGCAGAGATGGTTTTAAACACATCTTCAATCATGCAGACATCATTGGCAATAATCTTAGGTAAATCCTCCCGCCTGTTCAGCCTTCCCCTGACCATGGCTACGGTATTGGCTTTAACATAGCTGGAGACCTTCTGGAAGGTCTGGGGAAAGACCAAAACTTCTACTTCGCCCTCCAGATCCTCCAGTTTCATTATGGCCATACGTTCATTGGTTTTACGGGTGTTGGTAAATTTTACTTTAGCGATCAGGCCAATTAACTTAACCTCTTCTCCGTCATTGGCTTCGTAAAGATTTTTGGTGGAAAAAGCAGACAGTTTCCGGATTTTGGTTTCATAGTGGGCCAGGGGATGCCCGGTGATGTAGAAACCCAGCATCTCCTTTTCAAAGGCCAGGATTTGGGGTTGCGGCCATTCCTTTAAATCCGGGATCTCTTCTTCGCCTTTTAATCCGTTGAAGTTTTCCGAGACGTCAAACAGAGAAAGCTGACCCCGCTGTTTTTCTTTCTGGTGCCTGGCCCCCATTTCCAGGGCGCGGTCCAGAATCGCCATCATCTGGGAACGGCGAATCCTTAAGAAGTCAAAGGCACCGCATTTTATCAAGCTTTCAATAACCTTATGGTTTACTAAACGTAAATCCACCCGTTGGCAGAAATCAAAAAGCGAAGTGAATTTCTCTTCATTCCTCGCCTTGATGATTGATTCGATAGCCGAAGCGCCGACATTCTTAATAGCCAGGAGGCCGAAGCGGATGGTTTTTTCATCGGAGACGGTAAACTCTGCCATACTGCTATTGACATCCGGTGGCAGAATTTCGATTTCCATGTTATCCGCCTCGTTGACATATTCCACTACCTTATCGGTGTTATCGCGTTCTGAGGTTAAAAGGGCGCACATAAATTCAATTGGAAAATTAGCCTTTAGAAAGGCGGTGCGATAGGAAATAAGGGCATAGGCAGCAGAGTGGCTGCGGTTAAACCCATATCCGGAAAAGTAATCGATCAAATCAAAGATCTTGCTAGCTAAACCTCTATCTATCTTGCTGGTTGCCAAACATCCCTCGGTAAAGATTTTCCTCTGCTGCTCCATAATCTCAGGGATTTTCTTACTCATTGCCCGGCGCAAATGATCGGCTTGGGTCAGGCTAAAACCGGCCAAGGCAGAGGCGATTTGCATAACCTGTTCCTGAAAAACAATAATGCCGTAGGTCTCCTTTAATATCGACTCCAGCTTGGGATGATCATAACGGAAGGTTACGTCTCCCTTTTTTCTGCGGATAAAATCATCCAACATCCCCGAGCCCATCGGACCCGGCCTGAACAATGCCAAAAGGGCGATAAGATCTTCAAAGCGATTCGGCATCATCCTTTTTAAAAGATCCCGCATCCCGCTACTTTCAAGCTGGAATACACCTACGGTATGCGCCTTGGCCAAAAGGTCAAAGGTCTTCTTGTCGTCCAGGGAAATCTTATCAAATTGGATTTCTTTGTTTTTAGTCCGCTTAATTATCTTTACCGACTCGCTCATTACCGTCAAGGTGCGCAGTCCCAAAAAATCCATTTTTAATAGGCCGATTTTTTCCAGCGCATGCATGGCATAACCGGTGGTGATTTCATCGTCGGAAGTCTTAAAAAGCGGCGAATAATTTACCAGGGGCTGGTCGGAAATCACCACTCCTGCGGCATGGGTAGAGGCATGGCGAGTTAAGCCTTCAATTACCAGGGCGATCTCGATAATCTGCCTTACCCGGTCGTCGGATTTGAACATCTTGTTTAGTTCCGGTTCAGTGCGCAAGGCCTCGGCCAGGGTAATGTTCGAGTCGGGAGGGATCATTTTGGCAATTCTGTCTACCTCGGCGTAAGGCATACCGGTTACCCTGCCTACATCGCGGGTCACCGCCCTGGCCTGCATGGTTCCGAAGGTAATGATCTTGGCTACGTTTTCTGCGCCGTATTTCTTGGTTACATAATCGATGACTTCTGGACGGCGCTCATAACAAAAATCAATATCTATATCCGGCAATCCTGTCCTTTCCGGATTCAAGAATCTTTCAAAGAGGAGGCCGTATTTCAACGGATCGATATCGGTAATACCCAGAAGGTAACTAACCAAACTTCCCGCAGCCGAACCCCTTCCGGGACCAACGGGGATATTATTCTGCTTGGCATAATGGATAAAATCCCAGACTATCAAAAAGTAACTGGCGTAACCCATTTGCTTGATAATCTGTAATTCTTTTTCCAGGCGATTGCGGATATCGCTGGCCTCTTCTTTATAGCGATTCTTTAATCCCTTCTCACATAGTTCTTGCAAAAAATCATCCTTATTCTTACCTTCCGGCGGATCATATCTTGGCAAATGAATCTCGTTAAAACTCAGTTCCAGATTGCATTTTTCCGCCACCTTCAGGGTATTCTGAATGGCTTCAGGATACCGGCTAAACATCTCTTTCATAACTGCGGCGTCTTTGAGATAGAATTCAGAGGTCTGGAAACGCATATGCTTGGGGTCTTCCAGGGTAGTCTGGGTTTGAATGCACAAAAGCGCCTCGTGGGCATAGGCGTGTTCCTTGGCAAGATAATGCACGTCATTGGTAGCAATGATCGGGAGGGATAATTCCTGGGCAATCTTCAAAATTCCTTCATTAGCTGTTTTTTGTTCCGGTATTCCATTCTCTTGTAATTCTAAATAAAAATCATCCTTGCCGAATATCTGCAGATAGTCATCTGCAGATTTTAAGGCCTCATTCATCAACCCCTTACCTACCAAATATGGCACTTCCCCCTGCAGGCAGGCAGACAAACCAATCAATCCTTTGGAATTTTGCGCCAACACTTCCTTATCTATGCGCGGACGGTAATAAAACCCTTCCAGGTTACCGATTGAAATCAACTTCATCAAATTTTTATACCCATCCTCGTCTTTGACTAAAAGAATCAAATGAAATGCCGCCTCATCTATTCCGCGGGAAGATTTATCAAATCTGCTGGCCGGGGCAATGTATGCCTCGCAACCGATAATAGGTTTTATCCCGTGTTTCTGGCAGGACAGATAAAAATCAATGGCACCGAACATATTTCCATGATCGGTAATGGCCAGGGCCGGCATCTTAAGTTGTACCGCAGTCTTGATGAGTTGATCTATACGGCAGGCACCGTCTAGGAGGCTGTACTGGGTGTGGACATGAAGGTGGACAAAATCAGAATGGGTTAACATTTATGTTATCGCGTTGACGAGTTCGTGAGTTAACGCGTTTTACCTCTCAATGCGATTAAACGCGCCGGCTAAAGTAATGCGCTAAGCCTGATTATTCCCACTCGATGGTGGCGGGGGGTTTGGAACTAATATCGTAAACTACGCGGTTAACGCCTTTGACCTCGTTGATGATACGGTTGGAAATTTTTTCCAGGACTTCGTATGGGAGCCTGACCCAATCGGCGGTCATCCCGTCGGAACTGGTGACGCAGCGTAAGGCAATTACATTTTCATAGGAACGCTTATCGCCCATAACGCCTACGGTTTTAACCGGAAGCAGGACGGCAAACGACTGCCAGATCTGTTCGTAAAGTCCGGCCTTTTTGATTTCCTCCATGACCCGTTCGTCTGCCTCGCGTAAAATATCGGCGCGCTCTTTGGTGACTTCTCCGATGATACGTACTGCCAAACCCGGACCAGGAAATGGCTGACGGTGGATAATGCTTTCGGGCAGACCTAAATGTTTGGCTATTTCTCTGGTTTCATCCTTAAACAAGTCACGCAAAGGTTCAATGAGTTTTAATTTAAGGTCCTTGGGTAAGCCACCGACATTGTGATGGGTTTTAATTTTTGCCGAAGGCGAACCGATGGGCGATGCCGATTCAATCACGTCCGGATAAAGTGTACCCTGAGCCAAATATTCTACCCGTTTAAATTTTTTGGCCTGCTCCTGAAAGACTTTAACAAATTCATCGCCGATAACCTTTCTTTTCTCTTCAGGGTCGATAACACCGCTAAGACGGTTAAGAAATCTTTTAGAGGCATCTATGCATACCAGATTGAGATGGAAATTTCCCTTTAGGGTCTTTTTCACATGTTGAGCCTCATTATTCCTTAAAAGTCCGTTGTCTACAAATATGCAGCGGGAATTCCTACCGATGGCCCTGTGCATAAGCACGGCGGTTACCGATGAATCGATGCCGCCGCTTATTCCCAAGACCACCTTTTTATTTTTAACCGTTTCCTTGATGTTCTTTACGGAGGTAGTAATGAAAGATTCCATGGTCCAGCGCGGAAAGCAACCGCAGATCTTAAACAAAAAGTTGGCCAGAATCTGGTTTCCCCGTTGGGTATGCTGGACTTCGGGATGAAACTGTACTCCATACAGCTTCATCCGGCGATTGGTCACTGCCGCTAAAGGGGTATTCAAGGTGTGGGCAATGGTAGTAAAACCAATCGGCATTTTGGTGACAAAATCACCATGACTCATCCAGCAGGTTAAATTGCTGGGGAGGTTATAAAATAAATCTTTGTGGTCGTCAAGAAACAGTTCGGTCTTACCATATTCCCTTTCTGCGGCGTGCTTTACCTTACCGCCTAAAACCTGGGCGATGGCCTGCATACCGTAACAAATTCCCAAATCGGGATTCCGATCTTAAAAATTCCTTTATCCGGTAAGGGGCCTGCCTTTTCATAGACGCTGGCCGGTCCGCCGGAAAGAATTAATCCCTTGGGCTGCATGGCTAAAATATCTTTGGCCGGAATATTATAGGGGACTATCTGGCTAAAAACTTTATTTTCGCGGACCCTTCTGGCGATTAGTTGGGTGTACTGGGAACCGAAATCTAAAATTAGGATTAAGTCTTTCCTCGGCATGATTATTTACCCATTCCTATTCTTTGACCGATTTGGAATATCTTACCTTCAGTCTGGATTGAAGGAGCGATGATGATTTCTACATCATGCATCTCGCGTAGATTCTTGGCACCTAAAGAACCCATGGAAGTTTTTAAAGCGCCCGTAAGGTTTTGAGAACCGTCATCTACCTTGGCGGGACCGAATAAAATATCTTTTAAGGTTCCGGCGATGCCGACATAAATCCGGGTACCGCGCGGTAAATTAACATGGGGAGTAGCCATCCCCCAGTGAAAACCTCTCCCTGGCGCCTCTTTGGCCCTGGCAAAAGCAGAACCTACCATTACCGCATCTGCTCCGGCAGCAAAGGCCTTGCAGATTTCCCCTCCGATACGCATACCGCCGTCGGTGATAACGGCAACATATTTTCCGGTCCGCTTGTAATAAAAATCTCTGGCTGCGGCAGCATCAATAGTGGCAGTAACCTGAGGAACACCGACACCTAAGACACCACGGGTGGTGCAGGCTGCGCCAGGGCCAATACCGATTAAGAGTCCGGCTGCTCCAGTCTGGAGTAATTCCATGGTTACCGCATAGGTGACGCAGTTACCGATAATCACCGGAATCTTCAATAACTTGCAGAATTTGTGTAAGTCTAGGGCTTTGTATTCGGTAGAGATGTGCCGGGTGGTGGTTACAGTGGACTGCACCACAAAGATATCGCACCCGGCAGATTGGGCAATTCTTCCAAATCTTTCCGCATTGGCAGGGATACAACTTACTACGGCCGGGACCTTATGCTTTTTAATTTCGGCAACTCTTTTGGTGATAAGCTTTTCCTTGACTGGCTCGGTGTAGACGCTTTGGACCAATCTGGTGGCCTCTTCGGGGGAGGCCTTGGCAATACGTTCTAAGATTTCTTCGGGATTGCTATAGCGGGTTTGAATGCCGTCGAGGTTTAATACCGCAATGCCACCGAGCTTACCCATAGCCACGGCAAATTTTACATCTACCACTCCGTCCATTGCCGCAGCCAAAATGGGAACAGAAAATTTCTTTTTACCAATAAAAAAGGAGGTGTCTACCTCATTGGGGTTAATGGTTACCATACCGGGAACCAGGGCCACTTCATCAAAACCGTAACACCTTCTGGCGCGTCTGCCGATTCCTATCCATTCACCCATTAGGACCTCCTAAAATTATATTTTCAACTTTAATTTTTTCTTTTAGTAATGTAAATAATATATAGTAAAATTTTAGAATGTCAATATTTTTAATGGAAGGTTATAAAAACTAAAAAAGTGAGATAAAAAGCAAGCGGCCCCCGTCACTTTTCGTGTCGGGGGCCGCTCATCATCACTCCATCTAAATTAAAGTTTAATACATGTCTCCATATCCGCCGCCATGAGGTGGCATGGGTGGCATGCCCGGTTTATCTCTTTCCGGCCTATCGGTAATCAAAACCTCGGTAGTTAATAACAAAGCCGCGATACTAGCAGCATTCTGCAAAGCCATACGGGTGACTTTAGTAGGGTCAATTACGCCGGCAGAAATCATATCCACGTAATCATCCTGATTTACGTCATAACCTACGTTAGTTTTTTCTGCTTTGATTCTCTGCACTACTACTGAGCCTTCCAATCCTGCATTATAAACCAACTGGCGAATCGGCTCTTCCAGGGCTCTTTTTACAATGTCAACTCCGATCTTCTCATCGCCTTCCAGCTTCATTTTATCTAAAACCGGGATGGTCCTAATCAAGGCTACTCCACCTCCGGGAACGATTCCTTCTTCCACAGCAGCGCGGGTAGCGTGAAGAGCATCTTCAACTCTGGCCTTTTTCTCTTTCATCTCGGTTTCAGTGGCAGCGCCGACATTAATAACTGCAACTCCACCAGCCAGCTTGGCTAATCTTTCCTGTAACTTCTCTTTATCGTAGTCAGAATCAGAGTCTTCAATCTGTTTTCTGATTTGGGCAACTCTGGCGTTAATGGCCTGGGTTTTTCCGGCTCCTTCCACGATAGTGGTATTCTCTTTGTCAATCTTGACTCTTTTTGCCCGGCCCAAATCTTCCAGCTTTATGTTCTCTAATTTAATTCCTAGATCCTCGGTAATGGCCTTTCCACCGGTGATAATGGAAATATCCTCCAGCATGGTCTTGCGTCTGTCGCCATAACCAGGGGCTTTGACTGCACAGCAAGTAAAGGTGCCGCGGATTTTATTCACGACCAAAGTAGCCAGTGCCTCGCCTTCTACTTCTTCGGCAATCAAAACTAAGGGCTTGCCAGTTTTGGCAATACCTTCCAATAAAGGCAGAAGTTCTTTAATATTGGAGATTTTCTTCTCGTAAATCAGAATATAGGATTCTTCCAAAACGCATTCCATTCTTTCGGCATCAGTCACAAAGTATGGCGAAAGATAGCCCTGGTCAAACTGCATACCTTCAACTACTTCTAAAGTGGTGGCCATGGATTTGGCTTCTTCAACGGTGATAACACCGTCTTTACCTACCTTATCCATAGCTTCGGCTATTAAATTACCGATAAAGGTATCACAGTTAGCAGCGATGGTCGCTACCTGCTCAACTTCTTTCTTCTCCTTGATAGGCTTAGAAAGCTTTTTTAATTCCTCAATGACCTTTTCTACTGCCTTTTCAATGCCGCGTTTTAAAGCCATAGGGTCAGCACCGGCAGTTACATTCTTTAAGCCTTCACGATAAATCGCTTCAGTTAAAACCGTAGCAGTGGTAGTTCCGTCACCAGCTAAGTCAGAAGTTTTCTCAGCCACTTCCTTGACCATCTGAGCGCCCATATTTTCATATGGATCTTCAAGATCAACCTCTTTAGCGACCGTTACGCCGTCTTTAGTGATAGTGGGCGAACCGAATTTCTTATCCAATACCACATTTCTTCCCTTAGGTCCTAAGGTAACCTTTACCGCAGCGGATAACTGTTCCACGCCGCGTAAGATTGCCCTTCTGGCCTCTTCGTTGAATTTCAATTGCTTTGCCATGTTACCTCCTTAACATAAAAAATCCGCAGATTAAAAACGGATTAAAACTATTTAATTATTGCTAAAATATCCTCCTCTTTCATTATTAAGAGTTCTTCGCCGTCTTTGGTAGTGATTTCATTTCCGGAATATTTTCCATACAAAACCTTGTCGCCTACCTTTACCTCTAATGATGCGACGGTTCCGTTTTCCAGCAACTTACCTTTGCCTATGGCAACCACTTTTCCTTCTTGTGGTTTTTCCTTGGCTGTATCCGGTAAAACTATACCGCCTTTGGTCTTGGCCTCTGCTTCCAGTGGCTTAATTACCACTCTGTCACCTAATGGTTTAATCTCCATCCCACTACACCTCCTTGAATTTGAAAATTTAGCACTCTTTCTTCCAGAGCGCTAATTATAAAGTAAAAAAAAGTTTTGTCAAGATTTTTTTATGGCTTTAATTTTTTGCCGGTTTTCTTCTCCATTCTTTTTATTCTATGCCAGTTGGCAATAATCTGTTTAGTCGATTTCACCTTCACCCTTCCAAACACATGCGGGTGGCGGCGTTTTAACTTTTTTATTAAGCCATCGATAACGTCCTCTATATCAAATTTGCCTTCTTTAGAGGCAATCTGAGAGTGGAACATCACCTGCAATAAAACATCCCCTAGCTCCTCTTTCATATGCGAGAAATTGTTACTTCTTACCGCCGCGATAAGCTCCGAGCTTTCTTCTTTAAGGTAGGGGATGAGCGAATGGTGGGTTTGTTTTTTATCCCAAAGACAGCCTTTGGGACCGTGTAGGGTGGCGAAAATCTTTTTAAGCTCAATAAAAGTTGTAGGCAAAATCTTATTTAAAATTGTAATGCTAATGAGCGCATAAGTTACGGAGTACTAGCGACCTAACTTATAAGCGCGAATTAATCCTTGACGCCGCAGGTGTCAAGGATTTTTCTCATTTTAAATTGTAATGTTTCTTAACCGGTTTTTTAACATTCCAAGCACAGGATAATCCCTTGGGGAAGGTCACGAAATCGCCCTTGCCAAAATTCACGCTTTTACCATCCGGGGTTTCCACCGTTACTTCGCCTTCCAAAAGCAGACATTCTTCCGTATTGTCATAATGCCAATTGAACCAGGAAACCTCTTTTTCCCATATGGGCCAAGAGTTGATACCCAGTTTCTGAATCTGGTCGGGTTTTAACCTCTCAATCTTTATTTCCATAACCGCTCCTATTTAAAAAATTATTTTACCCCTTTATGCATCAAGGTGCGGGCGATTCTTTCTTCAAGCTTGAGGTGCAAAAGGACGATTAAAAGCCCTCCAATAATATTGCCGACAGTCACGGGAATTAAGTTATGGAAGATGTCGAAAAAACGAGAAATAAATTCGCCCTTTGCCATTAACCCCATGGGCAGAAAATACATATTGGCTACTGAGTGCTCAAAACCCGAGGCTACGAAAGCCATAATGGGAAAATATATCCCGAATATCTTTCCCTCTACGGTTTTGGCAGCAATACACATGATTACTGCCAGACACACCAGCATATTACACAAAATCCCCCGGGACAGAACCTCCATAAAACTCAAATGTAATTTAGCCTCGGTAATTCTAACCGCCACCGCTCCGGTAGCAGTCGGCCCTCCGCCGTGCACCAGCAAACCGGAATTAAACATCAACCAGGCAATCAGTATTGCACCCAAGGGGTTACCGAAATAAACCACCAACCAATTACGGGGCACCTTGGGAAAGGAATATTGCGATAGATAAAGCCGATAGCCATCAGGACGTTACCGGTAAAAAGTTCTGAGCCGGGAATCAAAACCAGCATCAGGCCAATGCTAAAGACGCTTCCTGCCAAGAAACTGGCCAGACCAGCATCCAGGGTACCTCCGCTTAATACGGCCGTAGCTACTGCGGCGCCAAAGACAATGTATACCCCCGGCCAGAACCCCAAAGATGAATAACTCAAAGAACGAAGCCGAGGCTTTTTTCTCGCCGATATTGCTAATGGCCTTAGAAATCTCAAGTGGGCTTAAAAAGAGACTGTCCATTGTTTCCCTTGTTTCAACAGGAACGGTTAACTATTTTCTTCAACAAACTTTTTAATCTCTTCAATATTTTCCACTATTAGTTTTGCCTTAGACAGCCCAAAAGAAAATGGGAATTGGTCCTCTTCGCTACGTTTTAAGGTAATCACTGGTTTGCCTTTAAATTCGCCTTTTTCAATCATTGCCCTCTCCTTTTTTAATGATTACTTCTTGGTTGCCTGGTAAATGCCATAACCAATGCCGGCACTAATGGCCGTGCCTATCAAAGCACAACCTGAACTGCAAAATAGACATACGCTAATTAGCATTACATATCCTATTTTCTCAAACATGGCATCCTTTCCTCGGCTAATTTATTTCTGCTTCCTCTGGCCTTGCGTCAAAGCGGCACGATTTTTTCTATTAGCCAGTAATTTCTCTCGAAAGATTTGTCTTCTCTCCCGAAAAACTCTAGAAATATCTTTTTGCCTTCTAGTAATTCTTTCCTTGGTCATTATCCTTTTAAATTCATAAACTAAAGCCTAGTGACTATCCTGCTTCTTCAAGAAGAAATTGATGGTCTCTAAAAATGCCTTTTTCTTTTCTTCCCCCACTTCTAAAAAACAGGTAGCTATGCCATACCTTACCGGATACTTATTTTTATCAATTTCACATCGCTTGATCTCACCCGTAAAGTGCATATATCCTCTAAGAATGGAAAATTGTACTTCAATTTCTAAAATCCTGCCCTCTAGATACGGTTCTCGACTAAAGAAAAAAACAACCACCCTCACTGATATTACTTATATTGGACAGTTCCCATTTTGCATATGGGTGGTCTTGAGGCCGGAACCTGACTATAAAACGCCAAGATATCTGGGGAAACGCTTTCTCTCAATCCCTGAATTCTGTTTATCCATATAACCCTATTAAAAAGACTAAATTATCGGTTTAAGATTATTATAAAGCAGATTTAATCCTTTTATGGTAAGGTCACTATCTATTTTGTCAATATTCTGACAGTATTGTTCCATTAAGTGAATATTGCCTCCCGTACCAGCCACTTGAGCATTCTTGCCGATTTTAGGCTTAATTCTTTCAATTAGACAATCGGCAAGGCAGGCAAAACCATAAATTACGCCGCTTAACATACTATTTTTAGTGTCTCGGCCGATCAGTTCTCGGGGGCGGCTTAATTTGATTTGGGGTAAAAGGGCGGCCCTCTCTGCCAGGCAATCCAGTGAAATCTCCAGGCCTGGCAGAATTAGGCCGCCCAAGTATTCCTTATTTCTGGAAACCACATCAAGGGTAACGGCGGTCCCGAAATCCACCACTATCAATGGAGCACCAAAGAAACTAATCCCGGCAAAGGCATTAACTAAACGGTCCTGACCTACCTGCCTGGGGTTACGGTAAAGGTTCTTAATCGGGATGTTAATATCCCTGCCTATAATTTGGGGGCGCTTGCCCGATAATTTTCTCAAATCTTTTGCTATCTTTATAGTAGCAAACGGCACCACGCTACAGATAACGGCATCATCAATTTTATTTTTTGTAAATACTTTTCTGAGCTGGCTTAAATAAGTTTCGGACTTAGTCGGCAGGGCGTATCTGCGCAATAGATGCTTACCCCTAAAAACACCTAAACTGATATTGGTATTCCCGATATCAACGGCTAATAGCACCCTTTAGCTCCTTAATCTTATCTCTTAACATCGCCGCCCTTTCAAATTGCAGGTTGCGGGCGGACAGTTCCATTTCGTATTCCAATTCGGCAATCGCGCCCTGAATTTCAAAGTCGCGTTTCTGCTGGCCGGTTACTTCTCTTACTATCTCATTAGCCTCCTCCAGCTGTTCGATACCGTTCCCAATCGCCTTTTGTATACCGCGGGGAGTAATCCGATTTCTCTTGTTAAAGGCGAGTTGCAACTTACGCCGGCGTAGGCTTTCCGCAATTGCCCTTTCCATGGACTGGGTGATGGTGTCCGCATACATAATAACCGTGCCGTCGATATTCCTGGCTGCCCTGCCGGAAGTCTGGATTAATGAGGTCTCAGAACGCAAGAAGCCTTCTTTATCGGCATCCAGTATCGCTACCAGCGAAACCTCAGGAAGGTCCAATCCTTCACGTAAAAGATTAATTCCCACCAAACAGTCAAATTCCTTCTGGCGTAATTCTTTTAAAATCTTGGTACGCTCGATAGTCTCAATATCCGAATGCAAGTATTTTACCTTCAATCCCTTCTCTTGTAAATACTGACTTAATTCTTCGGCCATGCGCTTGGTAAGGGTGGTAACCAGGGTACGGCCGTTTTTCTTGGCCCGTTTCGTTATCTCTTGCATTAAATCGGCGATCTGATTCTTGGTAGGCTTAACGATTATCTTAGGATCTACCAATCCCGTGGGTCGGATAATCTGTTCCGCTACCTTACCTCGACTTTGCTGAATTTCGTATTCATCGGGAGTAGCGGAAACAAACACCACTTGATTAATTAATTTGGAAAATTCTTCGAATTTCAATGGCCGGTTATCCAGACAAGAAGGTAGACGGAAACCGTATTGCACCAGAGTTTCCTTGCGGGATTTATCTCCGTTATACATCCCCCTTAACTGAGGAATGGTTACATGAGACTCATCAATAAAAGTTAAAAAATCTTTGGGAAAATAGTCTATTAGGCAATAAGGACGACTACCCGGTGGCCGATTTGAGAGATGACGAGAATAATTCTCTACGCCATGGCAATAGCCGGTCTCCTTGAGCATCTCCATATCAAAACGAGTACGAGATTCCAAGCGTTCGGCTTCGAGCAGCTTGCCATTGGCCTTCAATGCGGCAAGCTGCTCATCCAGCTCCTTTTTAATTGACGCCAAGGCCGCATCGATTCTATTTTGAGAAATGATAAAATGTTTTGCCGGATAAACGGCGGTTTTTTCTAATTCTGAGACTGCATCGCCAGTCACTGGGTTTATTTGAGATATCTTATTGACCTTGCCTTCGAAAAATTCTATCCGTAGCGCGGTCTCTTCATAAGCCGGGAATATCTCCACGATGTCTCCTCTTACCCTTATTTTACCCCGCGTGAATTCATAGTCATTCCTTTCATACTGAATGTCAATCAGGCCCTTGATTACTTCATCGCGGTCAACGGTCTGTCCCTCTTCAACCATCACCAAATGTTCCTGGTAATCTTCGGGCGAACCCAGATTGTAAATACAAGAAACCGATGCCACTATCAAAACGTCCCTACGGGACACCAATGAACTAGTGGCAGCCAGACGCAATCTATCCAGGTGGTCATTAATAGAAGCGTCCTTCTCAATATAGGTATCGGTTCGGGGAATATACGCCTCAGGCTGATAGTAATCGTAATAGCTGACAAAATATTCTACTGCATTCTTAGGGAAGAATTCTCTGAACTCTGAATAGAGCTGGGCAGCCAGGGTTTTATTATGAGAGATCACCAAACAAGGCCGGTTTAAATTAGCAATCGCATTGGCTAGGGTAAAGGTCTTTCCACTCCCCGTAACCCCTAAAAGGGTCTGAAAGGGTTGACCTGCAACAATGGACTCGGTTAATTTTTTAATTGCTTGGGGTTGATCGCCACAAGGCCTGAATTTACTTTTTAAAATAAATTTTCCCATTTAGACTTGTGGCGAATGATAATTGGCTGGATAGGAATTAAAAATTAAGTTACTTATTTAGATTGTCTTTTATTTTCTCAAAAATTTTGTCTACCAAAGCGTCATCCTGGTAGGTTTTAAAAAATGGCATCATAAGAATATATCTAATCTCAACCTGGGTGTACTTCTCATCTATTTCCCTTAAATAGGCATTAAGTGAAGAATAGGCGGAAGCCAGAAATAACGGAGTTTGTTTTATTTCGGTAAAAATTAGAATCTGTTTCTTGTGGTCGGTGATGCGCGGATCGAAAACAGTAGGAGTGGTGGTCTCGGTAATCTTCCAACCCAGCTGTTTAAGGGCATCGGAAGTAGCATTGAAGGTCCGGTCAAAATTGGCGTAAAAATCTTGGCGATAAGGAAATTCCTCCTTAAGATACTTAGGCACCTTAACTGTAACGCAACCCATTAAAAATAAAATAACCAATGCTGTTATTATCTTTTTCATCTTCTACCTCCCTAGGCAAGATTATTATATACCTTATTAACCAATTTATAAAACAAATTTCAGTAGTCCTTATTTTTAAAAGAGGTCATTGCCCTATCTATTTCTTTCTCTATTTGAGACAGTATATTGCCGCTTAAACCCTTTATTAATTTCTCCCTAAACTCTCCCTCCAACAACTCAACCCGTAAACCGGAGGGAAAACCGGAGACGCGGAACCCAAAATCAATCTGCCGGTTACCCTCCTGCACCATAGACATCAGTTTGCGTAGAATTTCGGATTCTTCTAGAACATTTTTGGGCAAACTTAAAAAAACCAATCCATTAATCCATTCCTGATTGTTTAAGAGAAAAGTGGAATCCAAATTCAGCTTTTCATTATGAAGGTTCAGCCTTTTTATTCTGATTCCGGTTTGACGTTTCGCAAATTCTACCGACAATAAAATATTGCTGAGCTCTTTAATGGATTTTATTCCCAAAAAATCGGCAATGTTGTCAATTAAAGACAGTTTTTTTATCGTTCCGGAGGTGACGGTGATTGCACCATCCAGAAAAAATGGCGGTTTGCCGCTGATATAAATTACTCCATTAAGATTCCCGGAGATATCTGAGTAGACCGGTAATATATGCCTTAAGTCGGCCACCGACAAATCAATAAACTTTATCGATAAAAAATTATTGGCAGCAGAGTTATCGTAACCATTCCACCTAATCTTGCTTTCAATTACCCCTTGATAAGCAAGCCCCCGCATATCGGCAGTAAGAAAACCGGTTGGACTGGTTAAAAGATTTGAGACTACATGATCTAAATTTAATTCCTGACTATTTTTCAATTTACCGTTTACGCTTTCCTGACCAAGCATAGACATCCCCTCGGAGGTAAATTTAAGAAAATAACCCAAAGAGGGATCTACGAGGCATACTTTCTGAAATGTAAGCTTCAGATCCTTCCAGTCAATGTTGATTTCTTTCTGGGTTTTATAGTGCGGGCGACTTTTCGAAACGGAGATGAATAGTTTGGCGCTGCCTACTAAACCAGATAAGGAAAGTTTAGAATTAATCTTAAAAACCCAATTTAAGACCTCCTGGTACATATTCCGGGCTTCCCGAATCTTAAATGACTCTGCCCTTAAATTAAATTCCGGGTCGTTAAAATTTGATACCGTGCCGTGAATAGAAACCGGATAGCGGTAGTTAACCAAACAACTCAATTCCTTTATCTCAATCACATCCTTATTTAGTTGAATATTGCAGAACATATTACTAAGATGGATTAACTTTTTAGGTAAATAAAATTCGCTCTTATTCATCATCATCTCGGTCTGCAGCCTTAGCCCTCTTAATCCACCCTTAAGATTGGCTACTATATTTAACATCCCATTAACCGCAAGTTTTGATTCTAGACTGAGTAGTTCGCGTATATTTAAAGGTGCGGTAATGAATTTTATGTCCATTACAGGAGAGTAGTTAAAGTTGTAAATAATTCCCGAACCATTTATTTTTAAATCGTCGGCAGAAAAGGCCACATTATTTACCAACAGATCATCTTTCATAAAGGCCAACTGCATGTTGATATTGATTTTTTTAGAAAATTTATAAAGAATTATGCGTCTTAGCAAAGAATTATTAAAACTACTACCGCTAAAATCGATGGAAGCCGTACAAAATAAATTCTCTCTGCGCATTTTGACTTTAGAATTAACCACCACAAAACCGTGATTACTACTTTGGTCAAAAAAGTTTATCTGTAGGTTTTTAATTGAGATTTTAGGCTGTTGAAGGGTTAGTTTAAAAAGGCCTTTGACATTATGAGGCCGATCTGAGTTCTGCAGACCAGTCAGTCCGTCAGTAAGATAATCTTTATAGTTAATGACGGACATCGGGGTGGTGGCGTTTTCTAAGAGTATCTGGTTTATCCCTAATTGCCTCCTAAATAAAAATCGCGGCCAAGAGAATCCCAGCTGCAGTCTTTTGATAAACATCAGCCATTTGCCGCCCTTAAGGATAAAAACATTCTTAAATCTTAATCCGGACAAAAGCCTAAAGTCTACACTTTCAAAGGTAACATCCAAACCGGTAGAATTGCGAAAAAACGAGCAAATAACTCGGGGGTAATGGTTAAGGGTGGCAGAAAAGGTAAGTTCGGCCATGGAGACGAAAATCAGAAAGACTAAACAAAATCCAACAATTATAGTGCTAGGGATTAATTTCTTCAAAATCTCCACCATTTAAGAATACTTTGATCTTGTCCAGATAATAATTGATTTCGTAATTGTTGTTAAATGGCGACTGGTATTTCAGAATTTTAAACTTTGAAAACAAAAGAATAAAAGAATTACCTAAGATCTGTTTCTTAAGATCCGCAGCCACATCTGCATCATTTTTCATATTGGCTATTTTATATAGGTAAATTCTGGCCAAAAGAGTGCTGGTTTCGGGAGGATAATTGTCGGCGTATTCCTTAAAGGCCCGGAATGCATCAAGTAGGGCATTGTGCTTAAAATAATACTCCGCCATACCGAATTTGGCCCTGCGGGAGTCTTCATCATTTACCCTAGTTTCCAGACTGCGGCGCAACTGCATGAATATCCTTTCCTCGTCCGCATTGTTGGAAAAGCTAAATTTCACCTCAGACGGGGCATCTTGTGCACTGCCGATGTTAATAACCATACACAATAAAATCAGTGGCATTATAAAGTTTAAAAGCTTGGCTCTCATCGCTTCACCTTTCTCCCATTCAAAATTGTCCTAATCTCGGCATTCAGTATATCACAGTATTATTTAAGATACAAACCACATTGATAAAATCTTACCGTAAAAAACATCTGGGGACAGATAATAACGTGCGTTGGGGGACAAATATTATGAGAATTTTCTTGACAAAAGGTAGTTGTAACCTATACTATAAACGTAACTTGAGAAAAGGTAATGAGGAAGATATTGAATCTGGTAACCGCAAGGTAGGTAGAAATAATTCCTTGCGGTTTTTTTATATAGATTTCTTTAACAATAGCTAAAAGTACGAAGGAGGTGTTAACAAAGCAATGCCTAAAGGTAAAGTAAAGTGGTTCAGCAACCCTAAAGGCTACGGATTCATTACCTCTGAAACCGGCGAAGACGTATTTGTACATCATACCGCCATACAAGGCGAAGGTTACAAAACTCTGAGCGAAGGTGAACAGGTGGAATTTGAAATCGGTCAGAGCCCAAAAGGTAAGCAGGCAATTAAGGTTACCAAGATAGCTTAATAGCTGCTTGAAATAGAGGAGGCCCACTCCCGCAAGGGAGTGGGCCTCCTCTATATTATTCCAATTAGGTCTTCCTTAATACCTCCGCGATCTTCTCTATAGCCTCATCATATTTAGGCGAATCAGTTAATTCTTCAACTATTTGGAGATAACGCAATCTATTCTGTTTATCCAGTATCAACACTGCCCTGGCCAAGAGATGTAATTCCTTCACCAGGAGACCATAATTTTTCCCAAAAGAAGCAAATTTATAATCTGAAAGCACTATGGCATTCTTTATATCATTAATCTGACAGAATCTTTTCTGGGCAAAGGGTAAATCCATACTAATTCCTATTACTGCCACTTCATCGGATAGGCTGGTTGCCCTTTTATTAAACTCTTTTACCTGCAAATCGCAGACCGGAGTATCTAATGATGGGAAGGTGATTATCAACTTTACCTTATCTTTAAAATCATTTAAGGTAACCTCCTTCATCTCCTGAGAAACCACCCTAAAATCCGGGGCCTTACTCCCGACCTTTAAATCTCTTCCCACCAAGGACATACTAGTTCCCTTAAAAGTAATCTTTTTTTTCATTATTATCTCCTTATTTATCGGCTTGGGTTCTTTGATTAGCTAAAGCAATCATTTGTGAGAGCTGAACCCTTAACTCTTCCTGACCCTTTTCGATTTTTGCGAATCTATCATCTATCTCTGAAAATTTACGGGAAGAATACTCGCCAATCCCCTCAACCATCAACATCACGTTGTTATCCTGGGTCACCCTGCTACCTTTGGGGACGAGTATGGTCAAATCCTTACGATTTCCGATATTCATTACCTCCATTCCTTGCTATCTTGAGCCAGTACAAATCGAACCGAAAAAATAAAAATCAATACCCAAAAAAATATTAATGCCCTTTTCATTTAAACCCCCTGTTTTGTTTAATATTCTACGAAGGTTACTTGCGTATATTTTACTACTCCCTAAAAGGGGCTTCAATATATATAAAAATAAGGCGGCCTTGACATTTTTTGTCAAGGCCGCCAACCCTGTTTACTTAAAAATCAAATAACCGGTAGATTCGATTTTCCCATAAGATATTTATCAAGGGCGTAGGCAGCCCGGCGCCCTTCGGAAATAGCCCAGACCACTACCGATTGCCCGCGGCGCATATCTCCACAAGCAAATACACCCTTTTGAGTAGTCATAAAATTATCACCGGTTTTGACATTCCCCCGGACATCAATTCCTACCTTTAGTCCTTCCAGCAGACCTTCCTTCTCTGGGTACACAAAACCCATAGCTAAAATCACCAAGCCTGCCTCTAACTCGAATTCACTGCCGGGAACCTCTTTCATTGGCGGGCAACCCCTATCATCCTTCCCGCTGAAATCTACCCTTATACAAGAAAGCTTCTTCACCCGACCATTTTCTCCCGAAAACTTTTTAGTTGAAATTGCCCATTTCCGCTCTCCCCCTTCTTCGTGGCTCGTAGAGGTTTTGAGAATTAGCGGATACCTCGGCCAAGGGAAATCTTCAGTGCGACATTCGCCCGGCATAGCCAAAAGTTCAACCTGCGCTACGCAGGAGGCGCCCTGGCGATGAGCCACTCCTACGCAATCTGCACCGGTATCTCCTCCGCCGATAACTACTACCTTTTGACCTTTGGTATCAATCAATTTATTCTGGCCAATCTTTTCTCCGGCAACCCTTCTGTTGGCCTGAATCAAATAATCCATAGCAAAATGAATGCCCCCCAGTTCTCTGCCTTCTATTTTTAAATCCCGCGGTACCCGTGAACCGCCGGCTAAACATACGGCTGAAAAATCACTTTTCAGTTCAGAGATCTTATAGTCCGTCCCTACACAAGTAGAAGTTATGAATTTTATACCTTCTTTTTCCAGAAGTTTTAACCTGCGGTCCAGCATCCATTTCTCTAATTTGAAATCCGGGATACCGTAACGTAGAATACCGCCAACCTTATCGTCCTTTTCAAAAACCACCACCTGGTGGCCGGCCTTATTTAATTGATCTGCACAGGATAAACCAGCTGGGCCGGAACCTACAACGGCAATCTTCTTACCCGTACGTTTATGCGGAGGCTGCGGTTTAATCAATCCTGTTTTAAAGGCGTGTTCAATTATAGCCAGTTCATTTTGCCTGATGGTTACCGGATCATCGTTTATCCCCAAGACACAGGAATATTCACAGTAGGCCGGACAAACCCTGCCGGTGATTTCCGGCAAATTATTAGTTGCCGCAAGGAGTTGAAAGGCCTTATCCCATTTGCCCTTAAAGGTGAAATCATTCCATTCGGGGATATAATTTCCTACCGGACAGCCCCAATGACAGAAAGGCGTACCGCAATCCATGCAGCGGGAGGCCTGTTCCTGAGACATTTCATCCTCTAAGGGTTGCACTACCTCGCGAAAATCCTTTATGCGCTCGCAAACCGGCCTGTATTTGAAAACTTGACGTTTTACCTTTAAGAATCCTTGGGGATCAGCCATCTGACACCTCTACTAAATCCAACTTTTCATCGATCTCTTTGTTTTCTAAAATCCGTTTGTATTCCAACGGCATAACCTTGACAAACTTCTTAATCCTATTTTTAAAATCGCCGATGATTATTCTGGCCACTGGACTTTGGGTGTAACGATAGTGGTTGGAAATCAAACTGGAAATCGTATTAACATCTTCAGCTGAAAGATTCTCAAATTCCACCATCTCCATATTGCATTTATCCCGGAAACTGCTGTCCTCGTCATAGACGTAGGCAATTCCGCCAGACATACCAGCAGCAAAATTTCTTCCCGTAACCCCCAGCACCACCACCCTTCCCCCGGTCATATATTCACAACCATGGTCACCGACACCCTCTACTACTGTATATAATCCGGAGTTACGGATGCAGAATCTTTCTCCGGCTCTCCCGCGAATATAGGCCTCACCGGATATTGCCCCGTAAAAAGTAGTATTGCCGACGATAATGTTCTCTTCCGCTTTATAACCGGATTTTCCGTCAGGATAGACAATAAGTCTGCCGCCGGAAATACCCTTACCTACATAGTCATTGGCTAAGCCTTCCAATTCAAAGGTAACCCCCTGCGCTAGGAATGCCCCGAAGCTCTGACCAGCCACGCCTTTAAATTTACAATGAATGGTATCTTCGGGTAAACCTTGTTCTCCAAATCGCCTGCAGACTTCGCCGCTTAACATCGCTCCGGCAGTACGGTTGGTGTTTTGAATGGGTAATGCGATGTCAACCGATTCTCTTCTCTCTAAGGCTGGTTTTGCCATTTCAATTAACTGTCGGTCCAGAATATTAGCGATAGCGTGATCCTGAGAAATGGTGCAATGGGTCTGCACCGACTTTTCTGTCTTCGGCTTATAAAGAATTCTGGAAAAATCTATTTCTTTGGCCTTCCAGGGTAGGATACTTCGGTTCAGCTCCAATAATTCGGTGCAGCCTATCATATCGTTTAGGTTTTTAACACCCAGGCTGGCCATAATCTCCCGCAATTCCTGGGCCACAAACTGAAAATAGGTTACCAGATATTCGGGTCTACCTTTAAATCTTTTCCTTAAGATCTCCTCTTGGGTGGCTATACCCACCGAACAATTATTAAGATTGCAATGGCGTAGCATTACGCAGCCCAAGACTATTAATGCCACGGTGCAGAAACCGAACTCTTCCGCCCCCAATAATGCAGCTATGGCAACATCTCTACCGGTGCGCATTTGTCCGTCGGTTTGCAAACGCACCCGGCTCCTTAAATCGTTCAGCACTAAGGTTTGGTGAGTCTCGGCAAGACCCAATTCCCAAGGCAGTCCGGCATGGCGGATCGAACTCAATGGTGATGCCCCGGTCCCGCCATCCCCTCCGGAGATTAAAATCATATCTGCGTGGCCCTTAGCCACACCTGCCGCAATGGTGCCGACACCGATCTCGGATACCAGCTTTACACTAATCCTGGCTTTGGGATTGGCATTTTTCAAGTCGAAGATTAACTGCGCCAGATCTTCAATGGAATAAATATCATGGTGCGGCGGAGGAGAAATCAAGGTAACTCCGGGCGTGGTATAGCGCGTCTTGGCAATAGTCACGCTAACCTTATGCCCCGGTAATTGCCCGCCCTCACCAGGCTTTGCCCCCTGAGCTATCTTTATCTGCAATTCATCGGCATTAACCAGATAGTTAGCAGTCACGCCAAACCTGCCCGAGGCTACCTGCTTGATAGCGCTTCTCACTGAATCTCCATTCGGCAAGGGAGAAAATCTGGCCGGGTCTTCCCCGCCCTCTCCGGTATTGGATTTACCGCCCAACCTATTCATGGCCGTGGCAATAGTTTCATGCGCCTCTTTGCTAATCGAACCAAAACTCATAGCCCCGGTAGCAAAACGCTTAACAATTTCTTCAACCGGCTCCACCTGTTCAATGGGAACAGGAGAAACTGTTTTTAATTTCAGTAAACTGCGTAAGGTTGTCGGTTGGCGGGTTTGGTCATTTATTAATTTAGTAAATTCCAGAAACCTCTTATAATCTTGCTTACGCACCGCGTCTTGAAGGGAAGCGATACTATCGGGGTTCCAAAGGTGAAACTCGCCATCCCTTTTCCACTGATATATGCCTCCGCTGGAAAGATATGGAAAATTCAATGCACTATCCGGAAAGGCATCCTGATGTCTTAAAATAGTTTCTTTAGCGATCACCTCAAGGCCGACCCCGCCAATCCGTGATGCAGTGCCGGAAAAACAACGATCAATTACTTCCTCATTCAGTCCTAAGGCCTCGAATATCTGGGCACCGCGATAACTCTGCAGGGTAGAGATTCCCATCTTGGAAAGTATCTTTAAAATCCCTTTATCCACAGCCTTGATATAATTGTGTATGGCGGTCTCCGATTTTAATTTTATTTCACCTTCTTCAACCAAAACTGAAATTGCTTCATAGGCAAGATACGGATTGATGCAATCTACGCCATAACCCAATAAAAGTGCAAAATGATGAACCTCTCTTGGCTCTGCAGTCTCCAAGATAATCCCGATTTGGGTACGCAGGGATTTCTTAATCAAGTAGTGATGAACCGCTCCCGTAGCCAAGAGTGACGGCAAGGCAGCATATTTTTTGTTTACGCCACGGTCGCTTAAAATTAGGAAAGAGAAACCAGAGGCAATCGCGGCCTCTGCCTCTTTGCAGATTCTTTCCAAAGATTTTAAAAACCCGTTAGCCTCTTTACTATTAAAAATGATGGAAATAGTTTTAGTCTTGAAACCATTGGTGTTTATCTTACGAATCTTTTCAAATTCAGCATTAGTAAGAACGGGCCTTTTTACCCTTAATTTATGACAATGGCGCACGGATTCACTTAATAGATTATTTTCCGGCCCTAAATAGGTCTCTAGACTCATCACCAATTCTTCCCGAATAGGATCGATCGCCGGGTTAGTGACCTGGGCGAATAATTGTTTAAAATAACTAAACAGCAACTGTGGCCGGTTAGACAATACCGCGTGAGGGGTATCATTTCCCATTGAGCCTACTGGCTCTTGGCCATTTTCAACCATGGGCTTTATTATTACTTTTAAATCTTCGCGGCTATAGCCGAAAGCTTTTAGCAGGGTTAAAACATCAAAAGAATTAACCTTTGCATTCTTTATCTGTTGTAGCTTCTCCAACTCTACCATATTCTGTCTAAGCCAGCCCCCATATGGCTGACTCTTAGCCATAGTCTGTTTTATCTCTTGATCATCAACTATTCTACCTTCGGCGGTATCGATAAAAAACATCTTTCCCGGCTCAAGCCTGCCGGAATAAAGAATTTCTTGAGGAGGGATATCCAAAACCCCTACCTCTGAAGCCATTACTACCAAATTCTTTCTGGTGACTATATAACGAGCCGGCCTCAAACCATTGCGATCTAAAACCGCCCCCACGCAAGTTCCGTCGGTGAAGACGATGGCTGCCGGACCGTCCCAAGGTTCAATAAGACAATTATGGAATCGGTAAAAATCCCTGACCTTCTTATCTAATAAGGTATTTTGCTCCCAGGCGCTGGGAATTAACATCATCATGGCATGAGGCAGAGACCTCCCGGCCAAAACCAGTAATTCAAAGACATTATCAATGGTTGCCGAATCGCTTCCGCCGGGGACGACTACCGGCAGAATCTTAGCAATATCTTTTTTTCGCAGCAACTTGCTTTCTAATAAACTTTCCCGTGCCCGCATCCAATTAATGTTGCCGCGTAAAGTATTTATCTCTCCATTGTGAGCCAAAAATCTAAACGGCTGGGCTAAATCCCAGGTAGGGAAGGTATTGGTGCTATATCGGGAATGCACCAGGCAAAGAGAGCTTTTTACCGCTTCGTCTTTGAGATCTAAGAAGAATTTCTCCAATTGATAGGGCATTAACAACCCCTTATAAGCAAAAGTTCTACTGGATAGATTAGTGATACAGAAAAATGACTTTTGTTTTAGATTAGAACTGCGGATAATATTTTCCACCTGTTTTCTAATCAGGTAAAGCCTTACCTCAAAGGCAGTGTTATCATTTTCCTTTAATGACGAGCCGATAAAAACTTGTTCTATTATAGGCTGGGCCTCTCTGGCGGTTTTACCGATATCCGAATCATCTACCGGCACGCTGCGCCAACCCAAAAGGGTTCGATTTTCTGCCTTTACTATTTTAGTAAAGATACCCTTGCAGAATTCCCGCTCCTTTTTATCGGTTGGCAAGAATACCAATCCCGTACCGTACTTGCCTTTTACGGGTAGGGGAATATTATTTTCTTGAGTAATTTTTAAAAAGAATTCGTGAGGGGATTGAATCAAGATGCCTGCGCCGTCTCCGGTTTTGGGGTCGGCACCGGTTGCGCCCCGATGGGAAAGTCTTTTTAAAACCTCAAGACCTTGCCTGATAATATCGTGGGATTTTTGCCCGCTGACATTACAGACAAAACCTACGCCGCAGGAATCATGTTCAAAACACGGGTCATAAAGACCTTGTTTTGGCGGGAAATGTGGGTACGCCATGTTTTATCCCTCTTACATCAATGCCTAATTTCTTTATTTTGGTTCGTAGCGTATTCCTGTTAATGCCTAAAATCCTGGCTGCCTTTAGCTGATTGCCTTTAGCCTCGAACAAGGCGTCTTCCAATAAGGGTTTCTCCACTGCCGAAATTACATTTTTATACCATTTCTTGCTGGATTCAGAAGGCGAGGCAACCGATACCTTTTTGTTCGAACCGACTAAAACAATTACCTCTCTCATATTCTACCTCATTTTTCCACTTTTCAAAACCTTTTGCTCAAAAATTAGGCAATGAAATTTAAAAAAAATAAATACTACAGATTTCAACCTTTTTACCAGCGCAAGTAAACTCTAACTTACAAAAAAGGCGCTCATTAAATGAACGCCTTCGTCCTGCTATTTAAAACGGCACCTCTATGTGCCTAATTCTTTTAAAATTCTATATATAGAAGTAAAACCAATGCCTTTTTGGTAACCCTGCATTAAATACGACTATTTTCACTCAATTATCCTTAAAAATCCGTCAACCACCTTGGGATCAAACTGCGAACCAGCTCCTTTTTTTATAATCTCTATGGCCTCTTTCTTAGAGTATGCCTTCCGGTATGGCCGGTGAGAAGTCAAAGATTGATAAACATCGGCAATAGCAACAATGCGTGCTCCGATGGGTATCTCTTCCCCCTTTAAACCGTGCGGATAACCTTTACCATCCCATCTTTCATGGTGGTAAAGCAAGAAAGGGATGATGCCGTGAAGAAATTGAATAGGACGGATGATATCCACCCCGATTTGGGGGTGTTTTCTGATTTCCTTGAATTCATTTTTAGTAAGTGCCGCTTTTTTAAGTAAGATCTTCTCGCTTATCCCTAATTTTCCCAAGTCATGCAGTATGGATGCCTGTCCGATACGCTCTACCTCATCAGTAGTAAGGTTTAACACCTTGGCTATCTCGCGGGCAAAGTGTACGGTCTTCTCCACATGCTCACCGGTATAATGATCCTTTAATTCAATAGTCTTGGCAAAGGCAAGAACTGCCTCGATCAAACTCTGATTTGCCCTCTTGGTTAATTTCTCAATTTTATTTTTTAAAAGCTTGACTTCGGTACGATGGCCGTTTTTTACTAAAAGCGGTGCGGACTCTTTCTTAATGTCACTATAGGAGTACACCCTATTGCCACCGTATTCTTTTACTTTATTAAGGATTTGATCGGTTAGTTCAATTAAATCCATGCCCTTAATAGCCCTATCCTCGGGATAGGATGCTATGGCTAAGCTCAATTTTAGCTTCACCAGGTGTTTTTCATTGCCGAAATTATAAAGATTAATGGCATCCAGTAACCTTTGGGCTAATTGTAATATAGTAGTTTTATCCGTGCCCGGAGAGACTATTACAAATTCTTCTCCGCCGAATCTTACCACAATATCATACTGACGCACCATACGTTTTAGTTGCGTAGCAAACTGCTTTAGAACCAAATCCCCGAACTGATGGCCATAGACATCGTTAATGGACTTAAAGTAGTCGATATCCAGCATGATTACCGAAAGTGCATTTCCCGATCTCCTTGCGCGGTCAAATTCCACCTCAATAATCTCGGTTAAATAACGATGATTATAAAGGCCGGTATGGGAATCCCGCAATACCAATTGTTTTAATTTTTCATTGGACTTAACTAGTTCCTGCTGCAATGCCTCGCGTTCCCTTCTGACCCTGCGACGCTGTAAGGTATTGGCAAAAATCTCTCCTACTATTTTCAGGAGAGAAATGGTATCTTCAGACCATTCCTTTTCTGCCTTTTCCGAATCAAAGCCTAAAAATCCTGTCAGTGTACCGGCGTAAACTATGGGGACGACAATAAGAGATTTTACTCCCATAGATTTGAAGAATTGTTTTTCAGATGCCGCTTCCAGCGGTAGGTCGGCAAAACAAGGCACATGCACGACTTCTAATTTCTTAATTCTTTCCCCAAACCAAGCAAATTTTTTTATCGTCAGACCTTTAAGTCGGCCAATCCGTGGTTGGATGCCAGGGGCATACCATTCATAAGTACAATCGGCTTTGCTTAGATTATCGTATGCCTCAAAGACGTAACTGCGATCAACCTGACAAAATTCTCCCAGCAACTGTAGGGCCTTATTGATTTCAGTGGTAATACTGTCTGAAGAAAAATTGACAAAACTGGCAGAGATCTTGGTAATAAGCCTCTCTAACTCAATACGATATTGCAATTCGCTTTCCACCTTCTTACGTTCGGTGATATCTCGGACGTATTCAATTACACCTTTAACCTGCCCGTTTTGGGCATCATATAAAGGAAAGGCAAAAAGATCTAACCAACCTACAATCTCTCCGCCAAGGCCTCTTTTAGGCACCAGCTCGTAGGCAGCCTCTCCGGTCTCTAATGCCCTAACGCTCGGGCAGGCTTTACAGGCCTCGCTTTTACTATGGTAAGCCTCATAGCATTTTTTCCCAGATAATGGTAAGGCATGGGCATACCATTTTTCCATGGTCGGATTAACCCGGATAATATCCAAGTCCTTGTCCAGAACGCTGATTCCGTCCTGGATGCTGTTAAAGATATCGGATAAAAATCGCTCATTGCCTACAAGTAAAGCAGCTGCCTGTTTACTCTTGGTAACATCTAAACCATACAAATTGACATATTCTCCTCCGATTATGGGCACTATCGTAAAAGAAAATATCCTATCTTTGATCTCAATCTCAACATCATTTTTCATTCTGCCATCGGTAAGGACGCCATTGATTAATTGCCGCCAATTTTCAGGGACGCGTTGACCAACCTTACAATCCCACAGTCTAACAATGGGGATACTGGCCTCATTACCATACATAAGAATACCATCTTTGCTTATGCGCATCACTGGATAAGGATCTTCCGCAGGAAATTTGGCGATATTGTGTAATTCCTCCTCCATCTGCTTGCGTTCGGTGATGTCGCGGTTACTGCCCCGCCTGCCCATAAATTTTCCCGTGCTGTCAAATACTGCCTGGCAGATATGGCCGATCCAACGCACTTGACCATCCTTATGGACAATGCGAAAATCAATAGGGGTAGCGTCTTTACTGAACCATATTTTCTCTATGTATTCCTCAACCAGCTTACGGTCTTCGGGCAGGATAATTTCTAGCATTAAATTAGGATTTTTAATGAATTCTTCCTGGGCATAACCGGTAATCCGTTCGCAGGATGGCGAGATATAGATAAGTTCCTTATCCGGACCTTGCCAGTATTCCCAATCATAAGTAAAATCTGATACGGTACGGAAACGCTCTTCGCTTTCACGGAGCATCTCCTCTGCCCGTTTGCGCTCGGTGATGTTACGGACAATGGTTACCACCCGGGTAACCTTTTTACCCGAGAATACCGGAGTCCTCCTGACATCCACAAACAATTCCCTACCTGCTACAGTCACCTTATCTTCATTAGTAAGAGTTACGCCGGTATCGAAAATACGCTGGTATTCTTCCCGGACTCTCTCAGAAAGAAAAGGAAAAACTTCAAATAGGTTTTTGCCGATTACCTCGGTTTGAAGTTCCATCTGTTGGTTCCATCTTTTAAAAGCTTCGTTAAACAAAACTATCTGTAGGTTAGCATCAACTACATGCACTGCATCGGTTATAGAATCCATGGCGGTACGATATTCTGCGCCTAACCAGCCCAATTCTATATTGGCGGAACCGGTGACCTTGAATTCTTCTTTTAGGTTTCTATCTTCCATATTATAAATCCTTAATAAAACAAAATAGGCGACCTTTTAAAGAGTCGCCCTTGACTTTAACCTATTAAATTTGGGTCATATTAACATCCATCCTCTTCGGCTGGTAAATAAATATAACACATTTGGCAATAAAAATCAAGCGAGATGGAAATAAAAAGGGCGCCCCGACTTGCACAAAGCACAACGTCGAGGCGCCCAACCTTTCTAGCCTATGATTTTTATTACCCTTTTAGCACCTTTTCTGCTTCAGCACGGTAGGCATCCATAACATACGGTATTCCGGTAACTTCTACACAATCTTTGGTCAACGACATCAAGTCAGACCGAGAAATCGTGCTTACCCTGAAGTTTCTGCTACCTGCCATTAATTGCTGCAAGCCAACCTTAATGCGCTGGCTGAAGGTATATACTCCTACAGCACCTAATGGAATATCCTTCATATCCTTACCATATTTCTCAGCCAATTCTTCATAACAGACAAATATCTCTTCTGGCTTGGTCCCGAACTCAGAAACCGTCTTGGGTAATTCATTATTCTTTATCCATTCACCGATGTTTTTACCTACAAATCCCGGGATCATCAGGGCGCGACCCATGCAAACTGCCTTAACATAAGGAGCACCTAAGGCTGTGGCTTTAAAGACATGATCCTCTAAAGAGAAACCGCCGGCAAAGGCAATATCCGGAACCCGCATTTTTTTCTTGGTCAATTTTTCACAGAACTCCCAAGTTAATGCATGAAGGTATAAAGAAGGAACACCCCATTCCTCCATCATTCTCCAGGGACTCATTCCGGTTCCGCCCGGAGCGCCATCAATGGTTAGTAAATCGATCTTGGCTATTGAGGAATATTTAATCGCCATAGCCAGTTCTCTCATCGAATAGGCACCGGTCTTAAGAGTAATCCTCTTAAAACCTAAATCCCGCAGACGCTTAATCTCTTTCATAAAGCCTTCCTCTGAGACAAAACCCAAACGGGAGTGCCTTTCAAATTCCTTGATTGCTCCTGCCTTGAAGGCCTCTTGGGCTGCATGCTCGGAAGGATCGGGCGTTACGATGTAACCACGTTTTTTCAATTCCAAAGCCCTCTCTAATGTTTTTACTTTGATTTCTCCACCGATGCATTTTGCGCCTTGTCCCCATTTTAATTCAATAGTATCCAGTTTATGTTTTTTGTGCACATACTCAGCCACGCCCAATCGGGTATCTTCCACATTCATCTGCACTAGAATCTCGCCATAACCGTCGTGGAATTTCTTGTAAGATTCAACTCTTCGGTCCATATCTGGGGCATTGACGATTTTATTGTTTTTATCCAGTTCCAGCTTGGGATCAATACCGCAGACATTCTCACCACAGACAATGGTAATCCCGGAAATAGCTGCACCTATTGCTAAATGTTCCCAGTTTTTACGGGCGATTTCCGTTGAACCCAAGGCACCGGTAAATATTGGCACTCTAATTTTCACCTTTTTATCCCAGCCGTATTCGGTCTCGGTATTTACATCCGGGAATTTGGTATTATCAGGATTTCCTTCTACTCCTTTAGGGAGACCTTTTGCTCCCAGGGCATATCCTTGGATATTAAGATGGGAATAATCCACTGGGTAATCTTTATCCGCACCGGCAGTTACATCACCAAAGGGTCCGGGATAGATAACCTCTCTGCCCCTAAAGGCAGATTTAAAGATTTCACAATTGCCTTTACAACCATCTATGCAGCGAGAGCACATCCCCGAACTCGGGACCACATTCTTTGAACGATTAAAGGTACGGGATGCATCATTGCCTTTGCAACCTCCTAAGTTCATTTCTTTATCTCTCCTTTCTTGAATTTAAATAAATTGCCTAATATTTAGGCATGACGGCCTAAAAAAATAAGGGCGTCCACCCCTGGCAGACGCCCTTGTCGCCGATCTTTATAATTCACAATACGCCTTTGTATTATGATTAATTTTTAGGCAGTATAGCCCACAAAACAACCACTGTCAATAAAATTTTTGCTTAAAGTATAGGCAGGTATTTTTGAAGCTCGTAGCCAGTTACCTGGGCTTTATATTCATCCCATTCCATTTTCTTATTTCTGATGAAATGATTGAATACCTGATTGCCCAGGGCCCTTTTAACTAACTGACTACTTTCGGTTTGCTTAATCGCCTCAAGCAAGTCTTCGGGGAGTGAATGGATGTTGGCCTTGTTTCTTTCCTCTTCTGTCATTTCATAAATGTTGTTATTGGCCGGAGGCACAAGTTCGTAGTTTTTTTCCACTCCCTCCAATCCTGCAGCCAGCATCACGGAAAAAGCTAAATAGGGATTACAGGCTGGGTCTGGCGAGCGGTATTCAATGCGGGTAGCTTTTTCTTTTCCAGGTTTATACATGGGAACCCTAATTAAAGATGAACGGTTCATCTGTGCCCAGCAGATATAAACCGGAGCTTCATAACCGGGAACTAACCTTTTATAAGAGTTTACCCATTGGCTGGTAACCGAGGTTATTTCTGGAGCGTGGCGTAATAGACCGGCAGTAAAGGCCCTGCCTACCTTGGAAAGACTATACTGTCCATCTTTATCAAAGAAGGCATTCTTATCGCCGGTAAAAAGCGACTGGTGAACATGCATACCTGAACCATTTATGCCAAAAACCGGTTTGGGCATAAAAGTAGCATACACGCCGTGCTGACCGGCTATTTCTTTAACCGTCAACCTATAGGTCATCACACTGTCAGCCATAGTCAAGGCATCGGTATATCTCAAATCGATCTCATGCTGGGAAGGGGCTACTTCGTGATGAGAATATTCAACCGGTATTCCCATTGCCTCTAAGGCAAAGATGGTATCTCGCCTTAAATCTTGGGCTACATCTAAAGGGTTAAGGTCAAAATATCCTCCCCTATCTAAAACCTCGGTAGTCTGGGAATTGGCAAAATAAAAATATTCTAATTCCGGTCCAACATTATAGCTGAAACCCAAGTCCTTTGCCCTTTGCAAATTTCTCTTTAAAACATACCTGGGATCGCCTTCAAATGGTTTTCCCGATGGTTCATATATATCGCAGAACATTCTGGCTACTGCCTGTTCTTTTGGCCTCCAGGGTAAAATCTGAAAGGTGTTCGGGTCAGGTCGGGCTATCATATCTGACTCTTCAATCCTGGCAAAGCCTTCGATGGAAGAACCATCAAAACCCATGCCTTCCTCCAAGGCGCCCTCAAGCTCCTCTACGGTAATAGCAAAACCCTTAAGAAATCCCAGAACATCGGTAAACCACAGACGAATAAACTTAACATCGAGTTCTTTAACCAATTTTAAAACATCCTGCTTGGTTTTCTGAGCCATTAAAACCTCCTCATCTTCTTGGGTTAAGATTACAAATTAACTTTATACAGCAGCTAGTATACCTCAGGTGTAACAAAAATGGTAGTAGAAAATGATTAATTTTTAGGCAGGATAAAAGAGAGGAAATTTTGAAAGATGCGGTCCCGTTGGGTTTCAAAAACTGTTCTGATTTTGGGATATTCCGTTGCTGCTATCAGTTGGCTATCTCTATCCAAGTGGTAATAATTGGCCCACTCCTTAACCATATCGGTAGTAACCTCAATATGGAACTGAAGTCCATAGGCATTACCAATTCTAAAGGCCTGATTAATACTATTACTCTGAGCTAATAAAACTGCCCCATCCGGCAGAGCAAATGTGTCTTCATGCCACTGAAAAACCTTTAAGATACCATTTATTCCGTTAAAAAGAGTCTCGCTCCGGGCCTCTTCTCTTAAATATACATCAAACCAGCCAATTTCTTTTTGCGGGGCCTGATGTATCTTGGCCCCGGCGGCCTTGGCAATAAGTTGTGCACCTAGGCAAATTCCCAGAAGCGGAATTTGTGATTTTAATGCCTCTTTTATAAGACTATCCTCCCAGTTCAAATACGGATACTTATCTTCCTCATAAACATTCATTGGGCCGCCGAGAATTACCACCGCCACATATTTTCTCAGATCAAGAGACAACAAATATAAGTCCTCTTCATACAATTCGATGGTTTCGGTTGCAATGTTATGCTTATTGAGAAAGGCCTCCAGCGTTCCCGGACCTTCAATTGCGATATGTTTGATAAATAAAACTTTTTTCATGTGGGAAAAAAATAAAAGGGCCTGCCGCAGAATGCGGCAGGCCCTTTACCTTCCTCTTCTAAACATCGAAATAGAGATAGAACTCATACGGGTGCGGACGCATCCTTACCGGGTCTATCTCTCTTTTACGCTTATACTCTAACCAGATATCGATTACGTCTTTGGTAAATACGCCTCCTTTTAAAAGATAATCATGGTCGGCTTCCAGGGCATCTATTGCGCGACGTAAAGAAGAAGGAACTGTGGCTATCTTGCTTATTTCTTCTTCGCTCAATTCAAATAGATCGACATCCAACGGCTCGCCAGGGTTGATCTTGTTATGTATGCCATCTAAACCTGCCATAAGCATGGCACTAAAAGCCAAGTAACCATTGCAGGATGGGTCGGGTGGCCTGAATTCAATTCTTTTGGATTTAGGACTATCGGAATACATGGGGATTCTTACTGCCGCAGAGCGGTTACGTGCAGAATACACCAAATTCACCGGTGCCTCATAACCCGGGACCAATCTTTTATAAGAATTGGTGGTAGGAGCGCAGAATGCCATCAAGCTATTGGCATGCTTCAAAAGTCCTCCGATATAATATTTGGCGGTCTGACTTATCAAAGCATAACCCTTCTTATCATAGAAAAGATTTACCCCGTTTTTCCATAGGCTCTGATGGCAATGCATGCCCGAACCATTATCGGCAAAAAGCGGTTTGGGCATAAAGGTACCTACCATTCCATTTTTCTTAGCCATATTTTTGATAATATATTTGTAAAGCAAAAGGTTATCTCCCATCTTGGTCAGTTTATCAAACTTCATATCTATCTCACACTGGCCGGCGGTAGCCACTTCGTGATGGTGCACCTCCACATTAATACCCGATTCAATCATTTTTAAAACGATCCTACTTCTTAAGTCTTGAATTGAGTCGTGCGGAGGCACGGGGAAGTACCCTTCCTTAAAGCGAATCTTATAGCCTAAGTTGGGATTTTCATCTCTGCCGGTATTCCAATCCGCTTCATCTGAATCTATGAAGTAATAACCGGAATTCTCAGTCTGATCAAACCGTATATCGTTAAAAATGAAAAACTCTGCCTCTGGGCCAAAATAAACCGCATCGGCAATTCCCGAATCCTTCAAATACTTTTCAGCCTTTTTCGCAATATAACGTGGATCTCGGGTGTAGGCCTTGCGAGTTAGTGGATCATAAATATCGCAGATTAAACTTAAGGTAGGAACTTCGCAAACCGGGTCAACAATGGCCGTAGAAGGGTCGGGGATTAAAATCATGTCGGACTCCTGAATCTTCTGAAAACCGCGGATGGAAGAACCGTCAAATCCGATACCATCAACCCAGATAGAGCGGGTGATGTCATCCATTTCGTTTAATTCCGTTGCCGGAATTGAAAAATGCTGCCACAATCCGGGCAAATCATTGAATTTTAGATCCACGATCTGAATCTTCTTATCCTTGATCATTTTCATAACATCCCGAGCTGCCTTTTCATTAAAACTGCCATTTACCAAGGGATTTTTGGTTTTTACTTCTTTTACTCTTTTCTTGACCATTCTATCCTCCTTTGATGAACCGATCCTTGACATCAGAGATGTCAAGGATAGCCCTCATCTTTTTAATAGCGTCTGTGAATTAAATCCTTGACAATCTTTCTCAAGCTTTAACTAACAAAAAAATGTTAAGGATTGTTTTTGCACTTATAATTTATGCCCGCTTACGCTCCATAAATTATGTGCTCAAACAAAAAAAGACGTTCCCATAACGAGAACGTCTCTGTCCCTATCTGGTTTTTTATTGCGCACCACAATGTGCCTATATCTTAATTAACAATAGTATAAGTAAAAAAGCGACTATTTTGGTAACCTTGATTTAATTAATCTCTTTCCAGGCGAAGTCTTCGAGCTTTTATGTTTTTTTGCGGCAGACATAGACAAAGCAGACGGAGAACTGCCCCAGATTTTGGCTATCGGATCCAAATAACTGTTAAGAAAACCACCCTTGCCTATCTTTGCCCCTTTTTAAAAAACTAACCTATGGCTAAAGAACCGCGCTCTTCAGTGCGGATACGAATACACTCTTTGAGGTCTAATACAAATATTTTTCCGTCGCCAGTCTCTCCGGTCTTGGCGCCCTTAACGATCGCTTTAATGGTCGGTTCCACGAAATTTTCATTAACGGCGATTTCCAAATGAACCTTCTTTAGAAGATTACCAGTTTCTTTGGCTCCGCGGTAAATCTCGGTTACGCCTTTTTGACGGCCATGGCCCAAGACCTCGCTTACGGTAATCAGATTCACTTCTGCCTTGTATAATTCTTCCTTTACTGCTTCCAATTGATACGGTCGGATTATAGCGATAATTAGTTTCATTTGATCTCTCCTTAATGAGCCCACAACTTACGCCTGCCCGCCGGCAGGCATATCTTATGTCCTTACTTATTCTAGAACTGTATAGGCAGTCTCGTGATGTTGCGTAAGATCCAGCCCCATAAGCTCTTCCTTCTCACTTACTCTAATTCCCATAAATACATTAACCAATTTATATAGCACAAAGGTGGCTACAAAGGAATAGACAAGCGTTACCAAAACCGCAGTCAACTGGATGGTGAATTGTTTGGGATTACCGAAAAACAACCCATTGGCTCCGGCGGAATTAATAGCCTTGGACGCAAACAAACCGGTAGCTAATGCCCCCCAAATTCCTCCTACGCAATGCACGCCAAAGGCATCCAATGCATCATCATAACCTAATTTCGGCTTAACTATACTGACGGCAATAAAACAAAACACGCTCACCAATAAACCGATGATGATTGCCGGAATCACCCCTACAAAACCAGCTGCTGGAGTAATTGCGACCAATCCTGCCACGGCTCCGGAGGCAGTTCCGAATACTGTGGGTTTACCGTGCTTCAGCCAATCTAAAATCGCCCAACTTAAACCTGCCGCAGCTGCGGCGGTATTGGTAACCACAAATGCATTTACCGCCAGGCCATTGGCAGCCAAGGCACTGCCGGCATTAAATCCAAACCATCCAAACCATAATAATGCCGTACCTAATACTACAAAGGCCATACTATGAGGAACTGGCGAACCATGATTGAAAGTTTTTCTTTTACCGATTACTAAAGCGGTAACCAGGGCCGCGATTCCGGCATTAATATGCACCACGGTTCCTCCGGCAAAATCCAGGGCGCCAAAATTTCTCAACCATCCTCCTACGCCCCAAACCCAATGGCAAACCGGATCATAGACAAAGGTTGCCCAAAGCAAAGTGAAAATCAAGAAGGCAGAAAATTTCATTCTCTCGGCAAAGGCTCCGATTATTAGGGCCGGTGTAATAATCGCGAACATGGCCTGAAAGATCATAAATGCCTGATGGGGAATGGTTGCGGCATAATCTGCATAAGGTTCAAGCCCCACACCATTTAAACCAAACCAACCAAAACCGCCCCAAAATCCATTCCCGGGATGAAAAGCAAGGCTGTAACCGAACAAAACCCACTGCACGCTCAAGGCGCACAGGATTATAAAACATTGCATCAGGACACCCAGGATATTCTTACGCCTGACCATCCCGCCGTAGAAAAAGGCCAATCCCGGAGTCATCAGCATTACCAAAGCCGAAGAAATCAAAACCCACGCCGTATCACCGCTATTTATCATCTCTATTACCTCCTTTTGCTTTTAACTTATTTATTTGATTACTCAATTGAGCAAAAAATTTGTAAAAAACTACCACCTCCTTTAACTAATGTTGATACGTCTAAAGATTATCTATCTGCAACTTTTCTTTTACCAACCTTGCATAAATCTTATTTATGCGGTTTGTCTTAAGCCAGCGCTCAATAGTTGAGACCGAAAGGTCTAGCCTTTTAGATAAATCAAATAAGGTATAACCCCTTTCAATCTTTATATCTATAATCCTGCGGATTAATTCTCTGTCCAACATCAAGTATCCCTTTTAAAGCGCTTCCTCTCCTTTTTCTGCAGTGCGTATGCGGATAGCGCTATCTACCGGAGAAACGAATATTTTGCCGTCGCCGATTTCGCCGGTCTTAGCAACCTCCATTATTGTCTTTACGATACGCTCAACATCGGAGTCTTTTACGACAATCTCGATTTTTACCTTCTGTAGCAACTCTACTTTATATTCTTTACCGCGCCACTGCTGGACAACACCCTTCTGCCTGCCGTGGCCCTCAATTTCTGTAACCATTATTCCTGGGCAACCGACATCTTCCAAGGAATGGCGCACTTCGTCAAGTTTTATGGGACGAATTACTGCTTCTATTTTCTTCATTTATAGCCCCCCCCCCCTCTTTAGTTTCTACCAATTATACTGAAAAAGGTGTCTCCGAATGCTTATCCATTTTCACTCCACAATATCCAATAACGCCCATTTCTGGAACATCAAGCCCTTCTATCTCAGCCGCAGGTTCAGCCCTGTTGCCAACAACCAAGTCAATTAATTTAAAGACTAACAAAGAAACTAGTCCAACGTAAATAAAATTAGCAGTGATGCCAATGCACTGTGCAAAGAATTGTGTCGGATCACCGTAGAGAAGGCCCTTTACGGTTCCGGCTACTCCGTTCCAGCCATCACCGTATGAACCATCTGCAAAAAGCCCAAGGGCAAGGCATCCCCACAAACCATTAACCCCGTGGACAGATATAGCGCCAACTGGATCATCTAATTTCAATTTCCCTTCTACAAAATATACTGATTCTACAACTAATACTCCGGCAATTAATCCTATAATACAGGCGCTGATGGAATTTACAAATGCGCAGGGAGCGGTAATCGCCACAAGCCCAGCCAACATACCATTACACATCATACTGGGATCGGGTTTCTTGGTGCGCACCATCCACATCCAGAGCATAGCTGCCAAAGCGCCGGTAGCTGAAGCAAGCATAGTGTTAACAGCAATAACTCCAATACGCAAATCCGTCCCAGCTAATGTTGAACCGGCATTAAAACCAAACCATCCAAAGGCCAGAATAAAAGTCCCGATCACCGCCATAGGAATACTGTGCCCGGGAATAACATTGGCACTGCCGTTCTTATTGAATTTCCCGAGGCGCGGGCCTATAATCCATGCGCCTACAAGGGCGATTACGCCGCCGCACATATGTACCACCGAAGAACCGGCAAAATCAACATGGCCATGACCCAGATGAAAATTCTGACCCAACATAGCGAGCCACCCTCCGCCCCAAACCCAGTTGCCGAAAATAGGATAAATTATTGTACCTACAAATACACCATAAATACAAAAAGAAATGAATTTCCATCTTTCCGCTAAGGCACCGGTAGGGATTGTGGCCGTCGTATCCATAAATACCATTTGGAAAAGGAACAAAGTAAATACAGCGACATCGTAAGCTGAGCCGGAAAGAAAGAAACCCCTGGTGCCGAATAATCCGAAGGTCTTGCCAAAAAGGTTAAGCGTGAATTCATGATTGAGGCCCGCATAACCACCCATTGTGCTTATTGAGCCTAAGCCTCCAAACATAAAAGCAAAACCACAAATATAGAATCCCAACATGCCCAAAGGATAAATCATAAAGTTCATTGCCATAGTATGGGCAACATTTTTAGCCCTAGTCAAACCAGTTTCCACCATGGCAAAGCCCGGTTGCATGAACATTACCAAAAACCCAGCGACTAATGTCCACATGAAATTAATCGCTACGCGGTTATGTCCCGCTGTATTGGCTATCTCATCAATAGTTGGCTTACCGGGCGTAACTGCCGGAACATCGCTTATTGTTCCTGTAGCAACCCCGCTAGCATCCGGACCAGCCGCAAAAAGACTTGTAAAGGTCAGAGCAGAAAAAACAATGGTCATCCCCGCTATTACTAATCCGTATTTTCTAAACCAACTCTTTATTTTAAGTCGCATTATACACCATCCTTCTTACCTTAATATAAGGACCCCTTATTAGAAATCAATATCCAACTGCACGGTATAGGTATTGGCTAAATTAGCATTGTTGTAAATGTCATAGCCGAAAATCACCGAGGTGTTGTCGCTGAATTTATAGGAAAAGCCTAAATTCAAGGTTCCATAACTACTTTTCGTACTCTGATAATCCACGGCTACCCAGAGCTTGTCGGATATCTCCGTCATGGTCCTTTCCCAACAGGCCAAAACTCCTGCATTATCCTTTTTCTCGCCATACTTAAGCAGTTTAGAGTTTCCTCTAAAATACCCTAGTGAAAATCTGCCCAAAGGAAGACTAGCCAGGGAAAAGGATTTGGCTATTTTGCCATAGGCTACGTTAAAATCGGTTTTATCCTTCTTGGTCCCCACATCGTAAATACCAAAGGCAACGGCAGGGAAAAATTTACCGTATGCATCTTCAGGTATGCCGATCTTGGTATTAAAATACATGGGATAGTTGTCCACTCCGGTTCCTGATTTGAGATCGAATCCTACCTCGGCATTTAATTTCTTAAAAGGTAAAACCCCGACTGTAAGCCCCAAGTTGGTAACCGTAGACGTCTTTGAGCCATCGGAATTATTCTCGGTGGGGACATAAAAATCTGAAGTAAGGTGCAATTTCTTAAAAGGCTGGACATCAGTTGAAGGAGCCCAGATGTGCGTTGAGGGCGTGGCGTAACACCAAGTAACCAGTGACCAAAATCCAAAGACCATAAAGAATACTGTTTTTATCGTTTTCATTCCTATCTCCTTTCCTTTTTTACTATTGCTTTATTGTTTCGCTCACCGGTACTTATGCGCACGCAATCTTCCATAGGCAAAACCACTATCTTCCCGTCTCCCACCTTGCCAGCTGAACAGTGCAGCAGAATGGTAGAGACGATATCTTTTATCTGGGAATCCACCGCATAAATCTCAATCTTAGTCTTGTGCACAAAAAGAAAGCTATCCGGCTTTTCGTTCTGGGCGCCAAAACCGCGCACCTCAGAAACCGTCATCCCGCCGATGCCGACCTTTTTTAGGGAGGTGGTGATATCCTTTAATTTCTCTGAGCGGATTATACATTCAATCTTCTTCATCTTTACCCCTTTTAAAAAAATTGGCGCCTTAAGCCATGCTGCACTTTAAGACGCCTTAGTCTAAAAACAAAAAAGCGTTCGTTAGAACGCCCCTGTCTTTTACACTTCAATGTGTTTTACACCGATATAAGTAAAGAACCGGTTATTTTGGTAACTCCCTAAATTTATTTTCGTATTTTTCTCTAATGCGTGCCTTGATTTTAACTACCCGCACATGGGAAACGCCTATCCTTCCGGCTATTTCTCTTACATTTAACCCTGCAAGCATAAGACTAAAAACCTCTTTTTCCCGTTTGGTAAGTCCGTTATTTTGGATATCGGAAACCAGAACGCGGGCATTCAAATAATTGAGATTATCTTTTTTATCAGCAACCAATCCTAAGGGTTCTATGCACTCATCATTTTCTTCGCCCTCCTCGGTTGGTCTTAATATGCTGAATTTTTCCGTCTGGGTGCGTTGAAAGTTTTTTAAATGAAAATAGCAACTCTTGAGAATGTAGCTTTCGTTTTTATCGGATAGCTCTTGTCGTTCGAATCTCTGCCAGAGATGGCAAACCGCCTCCTGATACAAATCATCCTGGTCGATGAATGACGAGGCATAATGGATTTTGTAAATCAATCCCTTAAGCTTCTCAGAAACCCTCTTGATCAAATCATCAAACCTTTCCATCTTTATCTCCAAAAAAATAGCCCTTTACGTATTTTACATAAAGGGCATCTTTGTCCTCTGATTAATCCCGTCTTTGGGATTGTTTCTAATATTAACCTTTGTAGCCGTTGGTTATGGGCATCCTCCAGTCCTTTCCGAATGCCAAGGGAGTAATCTTTATTCCGGGTGGCGCCTGACGGCGTTTATATTCTGACCTATCGATAAGCCTGATTACCTTGGTCACGGTATCCGGAATGGACAACTTTTTGGTTATGACCTCTCCGCTTTGGTGTTTTTCGACATACGCGGTAATAATCCTATCCAGGACGTTATAGGGCGGCAAGGAATCGGTGTCCTTCTGATTGGGACGCAATTCAGCCGTGGGCTCCTTGGTGATTATCCTGTGAGGAATCACCTCTTTTTCTGAAATTCTATTTCTATACTTAGCTAAGGCGAAAATCAGGGTCTTGGGAACATCTTTAATCACTGCAAACCCTCCGGCCATATCTCCGTAAAGGGTGGCATAACCGCAGCTGTACTCACTTTTGTTACCGGTAGTCAATACCAACCAGCCGAATTTATTGGAGGTGGCCATTAAAAGATTACCCCTGATTCTGGCCTGGATATTCTCCTCAGCCACATCTACAGGTAAATTATTAAAAACCGGCGCGAGAACTTTTTTATAACTTTCGAAAAGTTCCTCTATGCTGATAATCTTAAATTCAATACCCAAATTCTTGGCCAAGCGAGATGAATCCTCAAGACTCTCCTGGGAAGAAAACTGCGAAGGCATAAAAATACCCGCAACATTTTCCTTACCTAAGGCGTCTACGGCAATCGCCGCAGTCAATGCTGAATCAATCCCTCCGCTTAAACCGATAACTACCTTTTTAAAATGATTCTTCCTGACATAATCCCCCAACCCCAGCTTTAAGGCTGAATATACCTCTTCTTCCTGCGAAAGGGTTTTTGCCTTAACCGCTTTTACCTGAGGCGGACTTTCCGTAGCTCTCCTGGCAATAACTATCCCTTTTACGCGCTTTCTACAAATCTTGGGTGAAGGATTCAAGTCGCAAAGAAGCAAATCCTCTTCAAAGGCCTTAGCCTGACAGAGAATTTTACCTTTCTGGTCAACTATCATGCTCCTGCCGTCGAAAATCAATTCATCCTGGCCGCCGACTAAATTCACATATCCGATACAAACCTTATTTTCCTTGGCCCTTTTTTTAAGAATCTCCTCACGGGCATGCAACTTGCCCAGATGGTAAGGAGAGGCATTTAGGTTAAAAATTATCTGGGTGCCGGCTTGATTTAGGATATGTACTGGCTCTTTTTCCCAGACATCCTCGCAGATAAGGACTCCAAACCTATCGCCCCCCACTCTGTATTGAGAAAAACCCTTTCCCGCTTTAAAATATCTTTTTTCATCAAAAACACCGTAATTGGGAAGATGTATCTTATGGTATATACCGAGAATCTTTCCTTGATATATTACAGCAGCGGAATTAAATATGTCTTTCTTTACCTTATCCACAAAACCAATTATTGCGATTATATTACCTATCCTTTTCTTGATTCGCTGTAAAAACTCTATATTATCTGCGATAAATCTGGGCTTGAGCAAAAGGTCTTCGGGCGGGTAGCCGGTAATTGCCAGCTCGGGAAAAACCACCACCTCGGCTGCATAGACCTCGGCTCTTTTAGCAAAGGAGGCTATTTTCTCTGCATTGCCAGTCAGATCACCCACGGTGCTGTTTATTTGTGCTAAGGCTATCCGCATACGTTTTACCTAAAAGAAAGGCGCCCATTACTGGACGCCCGTGTCTCAAATGAGAACATAACTTATGGAGTCTTCCAGACGACATAAGTTCATTGTCCGAATTTGACCCTTGACATTTGTTTTTCTGATATCCACTTGTAAAATGTCAAGGGTATTTTGGCACTTATGATTTATGTTCACTATCGCTCCATAAATCATGTGCTCAAATAAAAATCTTCTAAACACATCCCTGTATTTAGAAGACCACCTTGTCTTACTTCTATAGTATGGCATAAAAATTTTCATTGTCAAGAAAATTATTGCCCCGCACCATCAGCAAATTTTTCCGTGTTTATAAGGGCGTTTTTTGTTCTTTTCCATCTTCTTTAAGATTTCCTTTTCAATATCAATATCCAACCCGCCGCACAGATCAAACAGCCGGATAAAGGCATCGGCGATTTCCTCATTGAAATTTTCCTTATCGCTAACACGGTAGGATTCCATGGCTTCGCCAATTTCGGTTACCACCAGCATCAACATCTCCCCCAGATTGCGCTTCTTGTCCCAGAAGCCTTTTTTCTTAGCTATTCTATGGCACAGCTTAGTATAGTGTTTTAAATCAGTTTTTTGCATTTAATGCTCCTCAATAAATTTTATCAAATCCTCCGGAAGCTTTGATTTTAAACTTATTACCTTGCCGGTGACCGGATGAATAAATTCCAATTCCGTAGCGTGCAAGGCCACCCTCTTGAATTTTAGGGGAAAGTCTCGGGCAAAGGCATACTTTCTTTCCCCCACCAAAGAATTACCCATTTGCTGAAAGTGAATACGGATCTGATTGGTCCTCCCGGTTATCGGCATAACTTCGACAATGGAATATCCCCTTCTTTCCTGCAAAAGCTTAAATTGGGTTATGGCCAGCTTGCGCTGATGGTGGAACCTTTTTCCGCCGATGGGCACATCCTCTATAAAGCTCTTTAAAGTACCTTGAGCACGCGCCAATTTTCCGTGCACCAAAGCCACATATTTTTTCTTTACCCTGCGTGCCCTAAATTCCTCCATCAACTTTTGTTGATTGGATTTCCCCCAGGCATAAATTATTAGACCTGAAGTGTCCTGATCAAGCCGATGACAGGGGTATAAATGAAGATTTTGGATACGGTTCTTGAATTGCTGATTTAAGATGCTGGTTAAGGTGCGGGATTCCTTATTGGGGGCTGGTACCGCCAATAAACCGGAAGGCTTTTCCACCACTACCAAATAGTCATCTTCAAAAACTACTTTTATTGCCCGAAGATTTTGCATGAAACGCGACCAAAGGTCAACCCTTATTTTTTAATCTGTTTTTTAACTCCTCGTTCTCTCTTTTTAGTTCAGCTATCAATTCCTCATAACCCTCATCAGGGCGAGGAATGCCTCGCGTTCTCTTTTCTGGGCCCTTTTTTTGAAGGTAACATCGATGCCGAAACCAAAAGACCCTAAATCCACATCGTCCTCGTTTATGACCTTTATCGTTGACCAAGAGATGGTTATTTTATCGCCATATTTGGTGGTTAAGATAAATTCCACGTTTTTGTAGTTTTGTTTAAAGCTGGTCCCGATGCTGCTCATCACTTTTTTACGGGACTCTGGCTCAGGATAAAGCCATTCTATCACTTTGTTATTGCCCAGCACCTCTTCCTTGCTGTAGCCGGTTATATCCTCAGCCGCCTTGTTCCACAAAACTATATTACCATTCTTGTCAAAGGCATTAATGAAGACATTGCTGTTATCAATGACATACTCATAAAACTTGAGGTTATTCTTAATATAATTATTCATGCTGCAAAAAGTTACTTACCGGAAAGCTTCTCCTCGACTCTATTCAGCTTGCGGATAATGACGATAGGAAAGATGATTATCCACAAAAGTAATGCCAATTGCAATAAACCGGCGATGATGACTGCGACGGGCGTAACCGTTGCTGGCTGCACTGCATTCATTTTCTACCTCCTCTGGTTTATTAAACAGTTTTTATTTTATCTGGACAGGTAAAAAATCTTCCACCAAGATGAAATACCAGCTTGACTTTATCTACCTGCCAGACCTCCTTAAACATCTCTGCCTCTACCGAAGTATGAACCACTTCGCCGATGAAAATACTATGGTCCCCGAAATCCTTAATATCCTTTAAAGATACCTCCAGGTGGCCGATGCATTCCTTAATTAACGGCGCCTGCTTGAGGATATTGGCCTTCTCAGCGCTAAGACCGCTTTCCTTAAATTTATCAACCACTTTTCCGGAATGACTTCCGCAATAGACTATCTGGGGTAATAATTCTACGGTAGGGATATTTATAACAAATTCTTGAGATTCTTTTATCAACCAATGGGAAAAATGGGATTTAGCTATAGATACCGCCACCATGGCAGGGTCTTGGCAAATAGGCATATGCCAGGCCAAGGTGACAATATTGGATTTCCCCTTCAGGGCAGAACTGACTAAAATAACCTCTCCGCAATTAATCAGCCTATTTGACTGCTTAACCTCAATTTCAGTCTTCATTGAAATATTTATCTAGTATTGACTGTGATTTTTTTGGATTTAAGATACTCGAGGGCTTTTTTGATCTCCGCCTCATCACCCTCCAGAACTAGGGATGCCCAACCTATGTCTGTGGAGAAAGAGGCCTCGATGATATTGGGGATTATGTTAAAATCATGGCCAAGATAATAAATAATTGGCATATTTTTCAACTCGCCGGGAATAGTGATCTCTATGTTTAATTTCATAACTTCCTTTTAGAAAAATATTAACATATTAAAAATGGACTGTCAATAAGCATAAAATATAATTGTGGCTATCTTTCCTTAGCCCGACTTAGTAAACGAGATTAGCGCCATCAAAGGGACAAAAATTATCTGTAGCCGGAAAAACCCTTTTGCAGCGCGGACACATCTTTCTGGTAATGCCCTCTGGAGCAATATTGGCTTTGGTGACGGTATCCTTACCGGAAACCACGCTACTTGAAGAAGAAACCGTCTGGGACGGATGGGAAACGTTTGCTGGTGAATCCTTGGCCTTAAGGTGTTCTACCTCCTTGATTTCCCGTTCAATATTTTTTATTCTTTCCTCAACGGCTGGATGGGAACGCAAAAAAACCGGGATATTTGTCGTTCCGTTTTCCTTTTCCTCTTCCTTCAATTTAGCAAAAATGGTTATCATCCCCCGCGGATTGTATTTGGCCTTGTAGGTATACATTACTGCCAGCTTATCTGCCTGGCGCTCATCCTCGCGGCTATAACCTAGAGAAACCAAATTGTAAACTATATTTACCGCCTGATAGGCCTGAACTGCGCTAGACTTATTAAAGGCAATTGCCATGACGATATTAAATCCCAGGGCCGCCTGCAGCTGTTTTACCGCATGCCTGGCAACCACATGGCCGATCTCGTGGGCCATAACCCCGGCCAATTCGTCATCATCGGCCTTTTTTAACAATCCGGTATTGATATAAACAAAACCTCCGGGCAAAGAAAGGGCATTTAATTCTTTATCCTCGATTACATAAAATTCGTACTGTAAATCCTTACGGTCGCAGACCGCAGCTATCTTTTCCCCGATTGCCTTAACCCTTTGATTAAATTGGGGGTCTTTAGAGAGCTTATGGTCTTTGGTTACGCCTCCATTAATCATCTTACCCAAGGCCACCTCGCTTTTGGTGTCGATAAATACCACCTCCTGCCTTTGGGTAGCGGGATTATAAACCGTGGCACAACCACACGTAAGGAGAAGAAGGATATTTAAGAAAATTAAGTGTTTCTTCATGCTTTTGCCTTAATCTGCTCTACGTAAATATCCCTAATCCGGTTTAAGATATCATAGTAGGGCTGGCTGCAATAATCCGGATAGGTCCACTTTAAGGGATGAAACTTTTTATCCTCGTAAAAAAGGGTCAACTCGGCAAAAATCCCTTTTCTTAAATATATCCGGTGGGAGAAGTCCTTGGTGGTAGCCAAGACCAGTTTGGCAGAATTTAGATAACCCGGGTCGATATTGATCCTTCTCTTATTTACCTTGGCAAACCTTTTCTCTATGCCATTAGTGAACAATTTAATCTCGGAAATCCTCGGGGGTGGGATCAATTTTTGAAAACTGATAAATTTGCGTTTTAAATCCTTGCCCATTTCTGCCTCGTAATAGTCGGTAAAATTAAAGGGGAGGATTTGGCTGGAAAAATCTATTTTTCCGAATTTACGTGAAAGGGTCTTTTCTGCCGACGAAAATAGCTTCTTATCAGCAGAAATAAAACCTATGATTAACTTTACCGGGGAATGTTTCTGTATCTTGCCCACAGATATTTTAAGAAGAATAAACTACTGGTAGTTCGGATTGGCAAAGATAAATAAAAGGAATATTAAACTAATCCCTGAATTGCTTTTTAATCTTAAATCTGCTTGGCAGGGAAAAGATTCAGATAATCGGTAAGGGTTTTCTTATCTTTATGGCCGACCTCGTTGAAATATATGGCGATGTGGTATTGGTCAGAACTATTGGCAGGCTCTTCAGTTCTTACCACTACGCCTTTACAGGAAATATTCTTATTAATAACCTTATTCTCTTTTGTAAATGGTAAAACCAGCCGGATATCCAGCTTAGTCATAGGTGCCAGGTAGCGGTCGGCACTGCAATAGGCCCCTACCGCGCTTATGTTCTTGGTTTCGGTGGCAATATCAAAATCGTCACACCTGATCTTAAGCGGCAATCCCTTATCTACCCTAGGGCTTTTTCTGCGTTCCGGCTGATGGTTAGTCAAAGCTAACACCGCCTTTATTTTAGGCCTCGGGAACAGACTTCTCCGCAGCCTTTTTGATATGCGACTTCCAGCAGGTCTTAGTGCAGAAGAATTTACCGTTACGGTAATATCTTTTGACCTTCCTTAAGTGCTTATTGCAGCCTGCGCAATTAACCGTTGCCTCTACCTTAGTCTCTTGATTTTCTACCATGGAGAACATTATAACTCATTTTTTAAAAAAGGGAAATACTTTCTCCAGAATTCTGAACGGATTATCCGCGGCGGGAATTTATGTAATCACTGATTTCCTGATGGTAGGGTTCACCTATTTCCGAGAACCTTAATCCCATTTGATAGCGGTCGGTATGGGGAAGTTTCTGCGTCCAAACCACATCGGCAATGGCATTGACGATATTTGGGGTATCACCCAAATTGACTTCCAAAATCATAGAAGTCCCCACGGGCACAAAATTATCGGTTAAAAATCTGATACCACCCAAACTAATATCGCGGCTTACCGTTGAACCGAACTTACGGGAGGATTTAATCTGAAAGCGGAGCGGAGAATAAAGAGACACACGCAGGGATTGCCTTTGCTCTTTAAAAAAATTTATTGGCTCTAGCATCTTTCCTCTTTTTTCTTGCCTATTTAAATATAACATAACCTAAATGATTCTGCAAATTATTTTGAGTAATCTGTGATGTTTTTGATTGTTTGACCTTATCGGCAATAATTCTGTAACTATCTATAAAATAAATACTTATATATTATCTAAAATGCGGCTATCTATCCGTCTTTACAAAAGCCTTTTTTATGCTATAATTATTCCCATGTATGAACAGTTCTACAACTTCAAGGAAAAACCCTTTAATGTCACCTCCGACCCTTCCTTTTTTTATTTAAGCCGCAAACATCAAGAGGCATTTTCCCATCTGATCTATGGCATCGATCAGCGTAAAGGCATATTAGAGATAACCGGTGAAATCGGCACAGGAAAGACTACCCTTTGCCGCGCACTTTTAAATCGTCTGGATAAAAGGATCAAGACTGCTTTTATCCTGAACCCCAGTTTTTCCGAGGTGCAGCTTTTGCAGTTGATCATCGAAGATCTTGGAATCAACCCCAAAACCCGCTCCAAGATACATTTAATCTCCGAGTTGAATAAATTTTTAATTAAAGAATCGAATGAAGGCGGAAATGTGGTATTGATTATTGACGAGGCCCAGAATCTGAAGGCCAGTCAGCTGGAACAGATCCGGTTACTTTCCAATCTAGAAACCGAGAAGGAAAAGCTTTTGCAGATTATCCTGGTGGGACAGCCGGAATTGAAGGAAAAATTGGCTTTACCCCAGTTGCGCCAACTCAACCAGAGGATCAGCGTAAAATACCATATTCAACCCCTGGACCGCGATGAAGTCAAAGACTATATTGAACACCGGTTAAACGTGGCAACGCAGAATGGCAACGAAATACAATTTAATAGTGAGGCCTTGGAAGAAATCTTCCTTTATTCGCAGGGGATACCACGGTTAATCAATATTATCTGTGACCGGGCGCTTTTGGCCGGGTTCGTATTAAATTCTAAAAATATTACTTACGAAATCATCAAGAGGTGCGTTGAAGAGTTAAAATGAGCATAATCTACGAAGCCCTGAAAAAGGTCGAGCAGCATCTTCCCTTTGCCGAAGCCAGAAAAGAGAAAAAGGCAACCTGGATCTGGCTGGCAATTGCCGTTATTTTTATCGGCTTTATCGGCTGCGGAATCGCCATCGTCTTGCTCTTTTCTTCGTTAAAACCACCTCTACAAATCATTCAACAAGCCCCCTCCACTCCAGCGCCGGCAGTTGCACCTTCCACGGTAAAACTCCAAACTCCAGCAACTTCCAGCCAACCGTTGGTATCGTCTAATCTTATCAATCCCCCCAGACAAAGAATCGCCGACAATCTTGACTTAAATGGGATTATGGATATGGAAGGCGAGAGAATTGCCTTGATTAACAACCAGATTTTAAAGGTGGGCGATTACATCCAGGGGGCGCGGGTAATGCGGATTAGTCAAGATACGGTGGAGCTTTTATTAAAAGATAAGATTATAATACTCAAGATAAAATAAATTCTAAATTAACCCCTGAGCCAAGACCTGCTTAATCATTGAAACCGGAATACCCTGCCGAATTATTACCTTACCGATTCTTACCGGCAATACAAAACGATTTTTACCTGCAATAAATTTCTTATCATGGCTAAGGGCATTTAAAACTTTAGCCAGATTTAAATGGCTGATCCTGACCGGCAAGCCGACCTTTTCTATCAATTTGATAATGCGGCCTCGAGAGATTCTATCCAATAAGCCTAATCTATCTGCAATCTCGCAGGCGCAAACCATGCCAAAACCAATCGCCTCGCCATGGGTTATGCCTTTATATCTAACAGCGGCCTCCACCGCATGACCGATGGTGTGGCCGAAGTTAAGAATGGTACGCCTACCCTTTTCTTCCTTTTCGTCCTGCCCGACTATCTCTGCCTTTAACTGGCTGCAGCGCTTAACTACCTGCTCCAACTGTTTGGGATTTAAAGACAATAAGGTTTTGTAGTTTCTTTCAATAAAGGTGAACAGTTTCTTATCTAAAATCACCCCGTATTTAATTGCCTCGGCCAGTCCAGAGCGCACCTCTATTCTACCTAAAGATTTCAGAAAGGATATATCACTGAATACCAGCCGCGGTTGGTAAAAGGCCCCCACCAAGTTTTTACCCACGGTTAAATCAATAGCAACCTTGCCGCCTATACTGGAATCAATCTGGGCTAAAAGCGTGGTAGGAACCTGGATATAACTTACGCCCCGCTTGTAAACCGAGGCCACAAAACCAGCCAAATCCCCCACCACCCCTCCTCCGAGGGCGACAATAAAGATCTTCCTTTGCACATCAAACTGCGCAATCCGGTCAATAACCCTAAAGGCTATCTCCCTTGACTTACTGGTTTCGCTGTCGGGAACCGTTAGAAATTTAACCTGGATATTCTGTTTCTGAAGGGCGTTCTTTAATTGCAGATCGAATAAACCTTTGATTACCGGATTGGTTATGATTACCGCAGCATTGCCCAGCTCCATATCTTTTAAAATCCTTCCCAGTGAAGCGGTAATCTTATTGCCAATCAGAATCCGGTAAGATCTTTTTCCTAAGTTAACCTTTACGGTCTTCATCATTTAAACTCCCAACCAATGGGCCAAGCTTACGGCAATGGGCAGGATAACCGTATTAAATATTCCCAGAAACAATAATAAGAAAATAACCATGACCCCATACCTTTCCCATTCATTATAGATCATGGCATATCGATAAGGCAACAAGCCAGAGATTACCCTTGAACCGTCCAGCGGAGGAATAGGGATGAGGTTAAAAACTGCAAACACCAGATTAATCATAATGGCTCCGGACAATAAATCCCGGATTATCGGGGGCGGGGAAAGTCTCAAAAATTGACTGAAGAAAACCGCCAGAAGAAAATTGGCCATTGGTCCGGCCAGGCCGACCCAAACCATACCCCTACGGGGATTGCGCAGGTTCCAGAAATTAACCGGCACCGGCTTGGCCCAGCCAAATATCACCGGCGACCGGAGGACAATAAGCATTATGGGCAAGAGGATCGTTCCGAAAGGATCAATGTGCTCGAGAGGATTTAAGGTAAGCCTTCCGGCATATTTTGCAGTAGGGTCGCCTAATTTATAGGCTACCCAGCCATGACAATATTCATGTATGATTACTGCACTAAAGAAAATGATGAGGGAAATCAGCAGACTCATGGGCTGGCGATTATCCTTTTTACCTCGATAATCGGAAGATCACTGGTGGGAATTGTTTTCTTTTCTCCAAGAACTTTAACCCACAGATTAAGGAATTCATCAAAGACCTTGGGCTGGCCTTTTAAATAATATGCCGGTTTGCCGTTAATTGTCAATTTATGGCTGCCTTGGCGGTTAATTATGTTTCCCCTGGCTTCGACTATACCCATTGCCTCAAACAATTCCCCTTCATTTTTGGGCTCTGATGTCTCGGATGCGGTTTCGGCCCTGGCAATTTCCTTATTTTGTGTGTTGACCGGAGGAGTTTCCGTCTTAAGCAGATTTTTTGCGGCTTCTTCGCTAAAAGGCGCGGAAAATTTCACAAACTTCTCATGAATCCAGCCGTAACAATTATCCAAAGGGCTTATAGAATACCAACCATCACTCCTGCCGGTGATATTAAGGATATCTCCTTGCCTGGCCTGACCGATGATGGTGAAATTCTCTCCCGGCTTAGCCCGGATATTTACCCGGTCTGCAGTGAGAATTCCGGAATTATCACCCTGCATTTTCACATATTTGATACTGATAAAACAGGTAACGCCTTTAGGCAAAACCACCTTATACCAATCATAGGACTTGGACTTGATAATCAGCCTTTCCCCTTTTTTAGTCTGATACAACGATTCAAAATTGATATTGGCTCCGGAACGGATATTTACCCCCTCTTTGGTTACTTCTGCAATAAAGGGAAAATTTTCCGCAAAAACTCCAACGGCAAAAGCGAGGAATACAATAATCAACCCTAATCTTTTAAGCATTATTTTGCTTTCGGTGTGGCAGCGGCCTTGGGTGCAACAGCAGCCTTAGGAGTAGCGGCGGCTGATTTGCCGGCTTCGGCAGCGGCAGGAACGGCAATTCCGGCGGCAGCAGCTTCAGCAGGAACCTTCTCAGCCTTTTCCTTTTTAAATTTTACCCTGACCACCTTGATTTTAGGCAGACCGATTACCGAATCGCCTTCCTTCCACGTGCCTTTTTGTAAAAGCAGGCGGATTCTCTCAATGCGGCTGAATACCGAACGCTGCACTGCGCCCTTCTGGACACCCTTAAGGGTAGGATGAATTGACATTATTATAACCTCCTTATAAAGCAGTCATGATATTTTGATCTCAATCTTCTCAAAATTCCTTCTGCTTCCTGCTTGTCATTAAAACTGCCCACGCATAAAATACTGAAATGGCCCGAGGCCCTTACTATGGTGGGATAGCCCAATCCCTTCAGGCTATTCTCTTCCTGTTTGGCAAAATCGTCTTTTTGAAAGCTGGCAACTTGAATAGTGTATCTTTTATTTCCGGGTTTATTTTTATCGCTTTCGCTTACTACCCGTGCCACATTAACCGGTGAAGATGAAGAGCTTGCCGTAATCTGGGGAAACAATTCCACTTCTCTGGCTTTGGGAATTATCTTTGGTAAGGCCGCCTTGGCCACAGATACAGATACCCTGCTGTCTGCCTCGGTGGTTTCTTGCGGCACGCTTATGGCTTCTTTAGTAATTACTTGGGGACTGCTGGATATTGCCTGTCGCTTGCCCCTTTCCACACCCAAAGAAAAAAACAACAAAATGGTCAAGGTAACAAAGATGACCAATACGATAACATTTTCTATGGAAAGATTAATGCGGGAAGAAAGCCTTTCCCGCAGCCCGGTTTGCCTCTCATCTTCAGTCTTTATCTTTGCAAACAGATCCAGCTGAACCGGCTTAGGTTTTGAGTCCATGTTTTATATTATAAAATCTTTTCTTTGCCAATCTCAAGTATTTTTTAAATTTTTTACTTTTTGTCAGCTCTAGAAATGCCTCAACTACCTTAGGATCAAACTGGCTTCCGCTATTTTTCTTTATTTCGTTAATTGCCTGAGTCTCGGAAACCTTTCCCCGATAAGGCCGGCCGGATATCATTGCTTCGAAGGCATCGGCAACGGCCATTATCCTCGCCCCTAAAGGAATTTGCCTCTTTTTCAGGCCGGAGGGATAACCGCTCCCGTCGTATTTCTCATGATGATAAAGTATTATCGGGACAATCGGCCTCAAGGCCTCTACATTTTTTACTATCTGGGCACCCATAACGGGATGGGACTTGATTATGCCGTATTCCTTAGTAGTAAGTTTTGAGGTCTTGGTAAGAATATTCTGAGGAATATCTATCTTTCCGGCATCATGGAGAAGGCTAGCATACTGTAAGGTATGTAGCTCCACTTCACTAAGATGAATCTTTTTCGCCAGATCCACCACCAATTCGCTAAACATCCGGGTGTGGGAATATTCTCCGGGGACCTTTTTATCCAGAAGCAACACTAAGGATTTTATGCTACCCAGTATTATCTTCTGCTGCTCGTCATAAAGCTGTAAGTTCCTGATGGCGGTAACCGCCTGTTCCGAAATGGCAATTAAGATCTCCTGGTCAAACACATCGAAGCGAGCGTTTCGGGGGCGTTTAATAACGATGCTGCCAACGGTATCTTCAGATAAAAGCGGGACGCCTAAGATATTCCCCCTTGAAACTGCCTGACCGAATTTAACAATCCTGCCTTCCAACCCGTTATTAAGATGGCAAGTCTTTTCTATGATAACCTTTTTGCGCTTGCTGACCACTGCCCGAAAAAGCGGCCTCTTCTTGGTATTATCCAATAAACATATGGTGCAGGAAGATGCCTCCAGAAGCTGACAGATCAATTTTGCCAGACGTAACACCAATTCCTTTAGGTTATAGGTCGAATTGACTAGACGATAAACCATATGAATGGTGGAAAGCGCCAGCTTATACTTTTTCGAAAGGATTAAAGAGTTTTTTATACTCATCTTCCACGTACCTATCGGTCATGCCCGCGATGTAATCGCATATTACTTGATACCTATCGCCGGAAATCAGTTTATCCTGAATATTGGGAGGCAGTTGTTGAGGATTTTTAACATAGGTGTTAAACAACTCTTCGATGAACCGCTTCGCCTTCTCAGACATCCTTACTACTCTATAATGCCTGTAGAGATTTTTCAAGAGAAATTCTCTTATTTCTTCCCGCTTTTGCCGTAAATCACTGCTAAAAGAAACCAAGGGATCGCAAAAACCGGTGACATCTTTTATCGATTTTATACTGAGCTCTTTGATCTTCTCGTCAGTTTCTTTAATTAAGTCGGTAATTTGTATTTCTATTAAGTTGCGAATTATTTGATACTTAAGCATATTCTCCTCTAAATTTGAATTCTTAACGTTCTCAAAAGCCCTTTTCCAAAGAGCCAACTTCTTTAATTGCTCAAAATTGATTAATTTTGAAGTAACACCATCGTCTAAATCATGGTTATCATAAGCAATCTCATCGGCAATATTTACTACCTGAGCTTCCAGAGCGGGTTGTTGGTTTATGGCGAACTCGGAAATCTGGACTGGAGAATCATAGCTACTGCTATGCCTGGCCAGGCCTTCTCTTACTTCCCAGGTGAGATTAAGCCCTTTAAAATTCGGGTATCTCTCCTCTAGTTCATCGACTACTCTTAAGCTTTGTCTGTTATGTTCAAAGCCACCGTGCCCCTTCATCAATTCTTGCAATATCTCTTCACCGGCATGTCCGTAGGGCGTATGTCCCAAATCATGGGCCAGGGCTATTGCCTCAACCAAATCCTGGTTGAGTTTCAAAACCCGGGCAATAGTGCGGGCAATTTGAGAAACCTCAAGGGTGTGGGTTAAGCGGGTACGATAATAATCCCCTTCATGATTGACAAATACCTGGGTCTTGTATTCCAGCCTCCTGAAGGCAGCGCTGTGTACCACCCTATCCCGGTCGCGTTGATAACAGGTCCGGTAGGCATGCTCTTCCTCTTTGAATGACCTCCCCTTTGACTTTGCGCTGCGCATGGCATAGGGAGCTAAAAAGCGCTCCTCATATTGTTCAAGCTCTTCGCGGATTAGCATCTTTTCAATCTTTCGTATAATTCCCCCAATGACTGGGAGATTATCTTGGTTTTTCCGATTACCGGCATAAAATTGGTATCCCCATTCCAGCGGGGCACGATGTGAATATGCACATGGCCGGGAAAACCGGCCCCGGCAACCCTTCCGATATTCATTCCGATATTATAACCGTCGGGCTTAAGACATTTATCCAGATTACTTTTGGTTTGATTAACCATTTTAAACAAATCTAAAATTTCCTCCTCGCTGAGTTTCTCTAAACTATCCACATGTCTACCGGGCGCTACCATCACATGGCCGTTATTGTAAGGAAAGATATTTAAAAGGGAAAAGCTGCGTTCTCCTCGGACCAAAACGTAATTATCCTTATCCCGGCGTGATTTCAGGGCTCTGCAAAAGATGCAACCCTGGTTCTTCTGGGATACGTATTTAATCCGCCATGGCGCCCAAAGTCTATCCATTCTATTCTAACCTCTTAATCTCTGCTTTTATCTTGTCATTTACCTCGATTATCCCATAAGAATTATAAGGGGCGAAAACCCTGTCCGTAGGACTCCCCGGATTAAAAAATAAGGTTTTGCCTACATATTCATTCACGGGCCGGTGGGAATGGCCGAAGATAATCACATCAACATTATCATCCTTAAACTCATTCTTCAATTGCTCTACCAGCCTGTCGGGATGGCCGAATCCGTGAAAAAGTCCGATGCGGAATCTTCCGCAGGTAATAACCTCTTTTCTTTTAAGCACGTTTACCACTTCCGGCAAATCCATATTCCCGAAAACCGCGGTTACCGGGGCTATTTTTTTTAAACGCTGCAAAACAAACGAGGTGGTCAAATCACCGGCTACGAGAATAAGGTCGCAATGCTTAAAATCTTCTAAAATCTGTTGCGGCACATCATCGGCCCGGTCGGGAATATGGGTATCTGCTATTACTCCGATTCTCATTTTACAATATAGGGTTTTCCGTAAAGGTTTAAGATAAAATTCAGTTCCTGGGCATTCCAAACCCATATCTTTTCCTGCAAGGCCCTCAAGCGGGCATTGGTCTCGATTTCATTCAGAGAAATAATAATGTGGCGGGCTACCCTTTGTTTTAATTCTTTAGTTGCCGAAAGAAATGCCGTTACGTCGGTATCCATAATCAAGCCCTCCTTAAAGGCCACCGCCCAAACATCACCCTCGGTATGAGCCAAAAGGCCCTTAAGGTTAACCGCGGCAAAACCATTAAATGATAAAGGAGAAATATTGGTAAAACTGGGTAGCCGGTGTTTCCGGCCGTTAAGCTGAAACAGCTCATTATCAAATGTCTGTAATAAATCGAATATCCTGTCTTGCAGATCATTTCCTGAAACATCGATAAAGGAATCAATTCGCAATCTCACATCATCTTTAAAACCATTTCTCAATTCCTCAGGGTCATCGGTAAGACAAAACGACTTTCGCTGATATACCGAACTTAACCAAAAGGCAAAAAGTTTATCGGCGATGTAAAACAGGTTGCCGTTTTTTACAATCGCCCCAGCCTCCAGCAGCTGAGTTAACCTGCTGTTAATTACATTTCTATTGCCGCCCACCTCTTCTATCAGTAATGGCAATTTATTCTGTCCCCGGATAATAGCCAATAAAATCTGTATGGACAGATTCTTTACTTTTTTACTGGCAAGATTAGTCAATATGCTGGAGAAATGCTGATGCAATACCCCCCATTTATCAAAAAGGGCCTGCTCCAGGGTATCGATAAGATTATTAAGGAAAATATGCTTGGGGCCTTCCTTGGAGGTATTGCGTAAGAGATGTTCGCAGATGGTGCGCAGATAAAATGGGTGGCCGGCGGTAAAGTCAACCAGGAAATTCTTGTAAGACTTTTCCAAATAGTGATCATGCAATGCCTGTTCGATAAATTCCAGACTGGTTTTTATAGGAAACAATCCGACCTCAACCACCTCAAAATTTCCGAATAAAAGGGATAACTTCTCGGAAATAATCTTCTGCGCCTTTGCCTTCTGAGAGCTGACAACCAGATAGATGCATTTCTTCTGCACCATTATCTTTTTGCCTAATTCCATAAAGGCGCTGGAAAGACCAAACTCCTCCAAGAACTGAAATTCATCCATTGCAATCAAGCAAAATAAATCACTTTCTTGCTGCAATATCTCCGGCAAGGTCAAAAGGTCGTGATATGCCTCAACCCGCTTATCTTTTGCCACCTGCTGCAGAATCTTTTTTATGTGCAAAACCGTGGCAGGTATTAACCGGCTCGCCTGCTCCAAAAGCACATTCAGGTTTCCTTCGGTAGAAATATTTTTATTCTTCAGAAAATGATAAAGGAATCTTCCGGCGAAGGTATTAACAAAATGGTTAAAATCGGTGTCGGCTAAATCTAAATAGATGGGCAAGATCTTTTCATCCTTCAATTGTCCGAGAAATTCCTGCAGTATTGAAGTCTTACCGATAAAGGCGGGACCCACAAGGGCGATATTCTGCCGGTACCCTTCCTTAAAGTCAACTACCCGACGCTGCAAAAGCTCGATAATGGATTTCCGGTCGAAGAATTTCATGGTAAATAATAAAGCGGATTCTGGGAACGATAGCCGCGCCTGAACTCAAAATGCAGCAAGGAATCTTGCTTGCCGTCACCGAAGACGCGGGCGATTAAATTACCTCCCGCTACCTGATCATTCAATTTAACTGCTTCCTGCAAATTCCCCGCATAAACCGTGGAGATTCCGTTGGAATGTTCAATAATTATGGTCCTACCGTAACCGCGCAGGTCATCAATAAAGGTAACCCTTCCGTCTGCGCTGGCGGAAATACTATCTTGCGGCCGGGCCTTAATATCTATGCCTTTATTGACCCGATTATCAATATTGCTGCCGAAGTAAGAAATTATGCTACTCTTAATCGGCCAGGCGAAATTAGTAGCCGTTGATGATTGAAAAGAGACAGCCGATTCCGTTGTGCTCGCACCGGGGATGAAAACCAATTGCCCCTTTTCGATCCTGGCTGCATCGGGTATGCGGTTGGCCCTTACGATATCATCCAAATCAACATGGTATGCCTGCGAGATCCGCCACAAGGTTTCTCCGGTCGCTACCTTGTGATAGATACCCGCCACCTGAGGCATTTCTGGACCGGTTACCATTGGCGCCGAGGCGCAACCTGCAAGACCCGCCAGAATAAAAATCAAGATAATAATTCTAAAGTTCGAATTAAACAAAGCGGGCGAAGGGAATTGAACCCTCCTATCCAGCTTGGGAAGCTGGTGTTCTACCGATGAACTACGCCCGCATCTCATCTTACACACTCCTCGATTAATTTTATGGAGCAGTACTCTCCGCACATGGTGCAGACGTCTGAATTCTTTGGTCGGGAAGACTCCCTGTATTGTTTGGCCCTGACCGGATCCAGAGATAATTTAATCTGCTGCTGCCAGTCGCGTCTCTTTCTGGCCTGGGACATCTTTTTATCCCAATCTCTAGCAGACTTAATCCCTTTAGCAATATCTGCCGCGTGGGCAGCTATGCGCGCAGCGATTACCCCTTCTTTTACATCTCCCACATCCGGATGTCGCAGGTGCTCGGAAGGCGTAACATAACATAAGAAATCTGCTCCCAAACTGGCGGCCAAGGCCCCGCCGATCGCCGAGGAGATATGATCGTACCCGGCTGCCACATCGGTTACCAACGGACCCAAAACATAAAAAGGCGCACCGCTGCATAACCTCTTTTCTAAGGCGACATTCTCTTTAATCTCATTAATAGGGACGTGTCCGGGTCCTTCTATAATCACCTGAACCCCTTTTTCGCGGCAGCGCTTTGCCAGCTTACCCAGCAACCGCAATTCTTTGATTTGTAAAACATCGCCGGCATCCAATATCGAACCGGGCCTGAATCCATCTCCCAGACTTAAGGTAATATCATACTCGTGGGCGATCTCTAAAATATCATCAAACCGCTCATACAAAGGATTTTCTTTTTGGTTTGTCTGCATCCAATTTACCAAGATTGCCCCTCCGCGACTTACCACATCCAGTATACGATTAGTCTTTTTGATTAATTTTAGACAGTCGTAAGTTACTCCGGAGTGAATGGTAAAAAAATCTACTCCTAATTTTGCCTGCTGGTAAATTGTCTCCAGCATATCTTCGGCAGTCATCTTGAGAAATGAGCCCCTCTTTTTCTGGGCGCTGACCGCAGCCTGATAAATGGGAACGGTGCCTAAAGGGATTTCGGATTCGGAAATAATCTTTTCTAAAATATATTCAAGATTACCGCCCACGCTTAAGTCCATTACCGTATCGGCTCCAGCGGATACGGCGGTTTTCAGTTTACTTATTTCCGAGGGTAAACCGGGTTTATCGGTGGAGGTCCCGATATTGGCATTGACCTTAGTAGTCAGTCCTTTACCGATACCGCAGAGGCGATGAATATGATGGTTTTTATTAAGCGGGATTACTATGGAGCCACTGGCAACGCCTCGGCGGATAAATTCAAAACTCAGCGATTCCCGCTTTGCCACCGAACGCATCTGCTGGGTAATTTTGTTATTCTTAGCCGATTCTATTTGAGTCATCTAATTATAATTTCTTAAGATTTTCTTCAGGGTCCTAATCGCCACAGCGGGCTGTTTAGCCAGGCAGACCTCGCGGCAAACCGCTACATTGCCTGCTCCGGATTTTAGTAAGGTCTTCAAATTAGAAAGTTTTATATCTCCGATAACGAAAAAAGGTATGCGTATTTTATTTTTTGCCCGGCTTACCAATTGTAAACCCACGGGACGGTACTCTGGCTTGGTGGGCGTAGTAAATACCGGGCCGATACTGATATAATCCGCTCCCCCACTTTGGGCCTTAAGCGCCTGGGAAAGACTATGACAGGAAATACCGATGATCTTATTTTTGCCCAGAAATTTTCGGGCAATTTTTATGGGAATATCGTCCTGCCCCAGGTGCACCCCATCGCATCCTGCCAATAAAGCCAAATCCAAACGGTCATTCATCAACAACTTGACTTTGTTGGCGCGACAAAGTTTTTTTAACTTGAGCGCGGTCTTAAGGATCCCCTTGCCTAATCCGGCTTTATCTCTAAGTTGAACCAAGTCCGGTCTGGCCCGGATTATCTTCCGGCTGATCTTAAGAAGATTTTTCTTAGCCAGGGTCTGCTTATCCAGGATTATATAAAGGGCGTGATTAAATTTTTTCGGCATAATCTGAAGGATTAAAACTTGAAGTTACGGAATTTAGCCATTACCTCTTTTTCCAGTTGGTAAATCCGGTAACGGATCTCTTTAAAATACTGTCCGGCCTTCTGATTGTAAATCTTGGAAAATTCCTCCAGCACCCTCACTGATTCTTTAACCCGCTGCATATTAGCCAGAAAAACCTCTTGGTAATTTTTGCGAGAGAGTTCCAGCCGGCTGGATTTCCTACCTACGTCTTTTAGGATGTCCCGGCTTTCCAGTAAATCCACAACCTTGATACTTAGCGTCTTAAGAGACTGGGTAATATTCTGGCGGACCTGTTTGAAATTAGAGCTTACCGAAGAAGAATTGAGTACAAAACGGCAGGTATCTTCGCAAACCCGTAAACCTTCCTTGAGGCGGTTTAGATTGGCATCTATAATCCGCAGGATTTTCTTATCTATTTTTTGCACGATTTATAAATCCGGGAAATAATGCTGCTGGTTGAATACCCTTTCAGATAGGGGATTAATCTTACCTTGCCGTTCCATGATTTAATCAATTCCGACCCTACCACCCCTTTACCCTTCCAATCAGCGCCCTTTACCAAGACATCCGGTTTCAGGGCGCGAATCAGTTTAATGGGGGTGGATTCATTAAAAATTACCACAAAATCTACGAATGGCAAGGCAGATAAGAGGCGCGCCCTATCATTTTGATTGAATATGGGGCGCGCCCTTCCCTTAATCCTTCTTACCGACGCATCACTATTTAAACCGACTATTAAGACGCTGTTTTTCTCCTTGGCTTGTCCTAAATATTGTATATGGCCGCGGTGCAGAATATCAAAGCAACCATTGGTAAATACAATCTTTTTACGGCGGCGCAGGGAACCAACCATCGTTTTAAGTTCTGAAAGGCTCTTGATCTTTGTCTTGGATTTCACCTTCACTTAAATATGATTTCTTCAACCAATTGGCAAACGGCATGACCTACCGTAATGTGGGCCTCCTGAATCCGCGGGGTATTGTGAGAGGGTATAATCAAACTAACATCGGTCATCTTTGCTAACTTACCGCCTTCACCGCCAGTAAAAGAAATGGTTTTTATGCCCTTCTTTTTGGCGAGGTTCACCGCATTAATTATATTGGCAGAATTCCCGCTGGTAGAAATGGCTATTATTAAATCGTCCTTCTTGGCTAAGCCCTCAATCTGCTTAGCAAACACATTCTCAAATCCGAAATCATTGGCCAGACTGGTAAGAATAGAGGTATTAGTGGTAAGGGCGATTGCCGACAGGGCACGGCGATTCTTTTGAAACCGGCCAATCAGTTCTGCGGCCAAATGTTGGCTATCAGCCGCGGAGCCGCCATTGCCCATAAAGATTACCTTGCCGCCTTTCTTAAGACACGCTACCACCATATTGACTATACTGGCAATTACCTCCAGCTGACTCTGCAGGGTATTTTCCTTAACAAAAATGGACTCGTTAATGATATTCTCTATTTCTTTTTCTATTTTGTTCTTCATCTTAATCATCCAAAGAATACCCTGGCTATCTCATAGAGATCCATATCCACCGTCTTCAGCTGCTTTACCGCTTCTTCCATGCGCACTGAAGTAATCTTGTTAGCCAACAAACTAGCCATATATCCGAATTTCTTTTCCTTAATTAACTCCACTGCCTTTACGCCGAATCTAGTTCCTAAAATCCTGTCAAAGGCCGTGGGACTTCCGCCTCTCTGGATATGTCCGAGAACGCTTACGCGAGTTTCATAACCAGTGCGTTTTTCAATTTCCTTGGCTAATAATTCTCCGATCCCTCCCAATCTTACATGGCCGAATTCATCCAGCTTAGCATCCTGGGTAACTTCCAGCAATTGCGAACCGGCTTTAAACTCTGCGCCTTCGGCCACTACAATAATACTGAAGGTCTTACCCCGTTGGTGTCTTTTCTTAACCACGCTGCAGACCTCCTCTACGTCTATGGGAATTTCCGGAATCAAAATCATATCCGCGCCTCCGGCAATTCCTGCCTCGGTAGCAATCCAACCGGCATGCCTACCCATAACCTCAACTACCATTATGCGGTGATGGCTTTCGGCTGTAGTGTGTAATCTGTCAATACATTCAGTGGCGATATTTATTGCGGTATCAAAACCAAAGGTGTAATCCGTCCCGTCAAGGTCGTTATCGATGGTCTTGGGGATACCGACTATATTCAAGCCATCTTTAATCAATTTGTTGGCAACGCCCAGGGTATCCTCTCCGCCCACGGCGATTAATGCAGAAAGTCCGAGTTTTTTATAATTTTCTAAGGCCTTTTTTAAATCCTCTGGTTTTTTGTAGGGATTGGTCCTGCTGGTCCCCAGGATCGTCCCGCCGCGGGGAAGGATTCCCGAAACCGAACGTAAATCCAAAACTACGGTATCTGCCTCAATCAAACCCTTCCAGCCGTTCTTGATGCCGATAACCTCATACCCATCCAATGAAGCCTTTCTTACGACTGCCCTGATTACTGGATTAAGCCCCGGGCAATCTCCTCCCCCGGTAAGTATTCCAATCTTCTCCATCTAATTCCTCCTAATAAAAATTACAATTTAGCATAACCCTGAAACGGCACCGCTGGCTCTTCCCTTTCCTCCGTCTCTCCTTTTTTCTTTCTTCCCCTGGGCTCTTCATCGCTGGCAATCTTGGCAACATGAATCCTTACCAGGACATTTTCTTCAACGCCTAAAATATCCTGAATCCGGCTTTTAATCAGTTCCTGTAACTTCGAGGTCAATTCCGGAATATTAACTTCAGTGCGTAAAATTATCCTCAGGTCTATTTCAATCCCTTTCTTGGAGGCAACTACTTCAGGACGGGTATCTTTGATCTCCGGAATCTGAACGGTCAAACGTTTAACCAAATCCTCAACCGTGGCAAGCGACACCGTAACCATTCCTGATGGATTTTCAAAGGCAATGGTCCTTTCCTTCTGCATCTTGCCTAAAATCAGACGGGCAAAGGAAAAACTGATTATTACCAAGAGAACGCCGATCAAACCGGTGGTCCATCTTAAATCGCTGAAATTATAAACCGCCTGTAATATATGCTCGACATCCTGCATCTGGATTAAGTGCAGGGAAAAACTCATTATCAAACCTCCAATAAGACAAAGCACTAAGGTATAAAATACCACTCCGATAAAAGTAAAAAACCGCATGGTTACCCCCTCTCTATTCCCTGGATATTTATATTGATATCATTTATGTGTAAATCGGTCATTTTTTCTATGGAGGTACGGATATTCTCCTGGACCTTACCGGCCACCTCGGGGATATGGTAACCGTATTTTACATTTATCCTAACCTCTAAAGTAACCTGGTTGGTCTTATCAAATACCACGGTAATCCCCGGATAATCTTTTTTCCCCAAGAATTCACTCAGGCTGCTTCTTAAATCGCTTTTAAGTTTTATCGCGCCGTCGGTCTCGGAAACGGCAATCGAGGCGATGGCGGCGATAACCTCCTTATGAATCTTTACTGCTCCCAAATCAGAAACTACGTCTTTCATTATGCCCCCAAGGTTACAGGTTCTTTTAATAATTCTTCCACAAAATGGGTGGAAAAATCACCCCTCAAGAATAAGGGATTATGTAATATTCGGATATGGAAAGGTATGGTGGTCTTAATCGGCGCAATGGTAAATTCCTCCAGGCATCTGCGCATAATACGGATGGCCTCGTCGCGATTTGCCCCGTGCACGATTAATTTGGCCAGCAAGGAATCATAAAACGGGCTAATCTCATAACCGGGATAGATGTGGGTATCCACCCGCACATTCCTGCCGCCGGGCAGAATAAGCTTCTCAATCTTTCCCGGGCAGGGGGTAAAACCGTTTTCCGGGTCCTCTGCATTTATCCGGCATTCTATCGCCGCGCCCTCTAGTTTAACGTCTTCCTGATGAAAACGCAGCCTTTCCCCGGTGGAGATTTTAATCTGTTCCTTTACGATATCAAGACCGGTAACCATCTCCGTAACCGGATGCTCTACCTGCACCCGGGTATTCATTTCCATAAAATAAAAATTATCATTGCTGTCCAGCAAGAATTCCATGGTTCCGGCGCTGCGGTAATTAACCGCCTTGGCGCCCCTTACCGCCGCCTCGCCCATTTTCTTGCGTAACTTGCTGTCCAAAGCCGGCGAGGGTGATTCCTCCAATAACTTCTGGTGGCGTCTTTGAATACTGCAATCCCTTTCGCCTAATTGCAGTATGTGTCCGTAATTATCGGCTAAAATCTGAAATTCTATATGCCGCGGCTTAGCAATATATTTTTCTATATATATATCACTGCTTCCGAATGCCGCCTCTGCCTCGGCCTGCGCAGTCATCAGGGAACTGATTAAACTTACGTCATTATGGCAAATCCGCATGCCCCTGCCGCCGCCGCCTGCAGCCGCCTTAAGGATTACCGGATACCTGATCCTCTTTGCGGTCTTGATGGCGTCTTCCTTGTCTTTGATTATGGCGGTCCCGCCGGGGGTAATGGGCAGACCGGCCTTGCGCATGGTTTCCTTGGCCATCATCTTGTCGCCCATTGAACGCATGGCCTGTGGCGAAGGCCCGATAAAGGTTATGTGGCAACTCTCGCATATCTCGGCAAAATGGGCATTCTCGGCTAAGAATCCGTAACCGGGATGAATGGCCTCCACATCGGTAATTTCTGCGGCGGAAATAATGGCGGGGATATTCAGATAGGTATCGGCACTTAAGGCCTTGCCGATGCAGACCGCCTCGTCGGCCATTTTTACATGCAGGGAATCCTTGTCCATCTGGGAATATACTGCCACGGTACGCACCCCCAATTCCTTACAGGCCCGGATGATGCGCAGGGCGATCTCGCCCCTATTGGCAATTAAGATTTTGGAAAACATAGGCAAGAAAAATTAAGTTTCGACGAGAAAGAGGGGTTGACCGAATTCTACCGGCTCGGCATTTTCCACCAGAACCTCTACTATCCGGCCCTTGACTTCAGACTTGATCTCGTTCATCAGCTTCATGGCCTCAACAATGCAGATCACCTGGCCTACCTCAATTTCCTGTCCTACCTCTACGAATGGCGCAGCCTCGGGAGAGGGCGTGCGGTAAAATGTCCCCACCATGGGAGATTTGATTTCTACGCTATTGACCGCTGCCTTGGGGACCGATTCCTTGCCGCCTCCCGCAGACAACTGGCTAAGGGCTGCCGGTTCGATTTTGTATTCTACTACCGGCAGACCCTGCGCGGAAATCTCACCGCCGGAGCGTTTAAGCTTGATGCGCATGCCTTCCCGCTCAATCTCCAATTCCATCAGATTATTCTCATTCATAAGATTAATCATCTCTTTGATTTCTTTAAGATTCATCATTAAGCCCTTTCTACATATCCCCCGGAACGGGTATCCACCTTTATCCTGTCTCCCACACTTACAAAAAGGGGAACCTGAATGGTGGTGCCGGTCTCTATCTTGGCCGGTTTGGTGCCGCTTTTGGCAGTATCTCCCTTTATACCTGGTTCGGTTTCGGCAATCTCAAAGATGATAAAATTAGGTAAGGTCACCTTCATAATCTGATCTTTATAAGTAAAGGCGGAAACATCGGCCTCTTCCTTCAAAAATTTTATCGCATCCTTTAGCTGGTCCTTGGAGATAACCACTTCTTCGTAATTTTCCTGGTCCATAAAATGAAAAAGCTCTCCGGAGCGGTACAGGTATTTTAATTTACGCTCCTCGATAAACGCCTCTTCAATCTTGTCGTCGGTCTTAAAGGTCACCTCTTTTACCATTTCGGTTTTTAGGTTCTTGAGTTTGGTGCGCACAAAGGCCGCCCCCTTGCCGGGTTTTACATGCTGGTATTCCACCACCATATAGACCTCGCCGTCAAGGAAAATGGTCAAACCGCTTTTAATCTGATTAATGGATAAGGCCACTTATTACCTTGCACCCCTTTTCCTTGACTAAAACCATGTCCTCAACCCTTACCCCGTATTTACCGGGAATATATATCCCCGGCTCAACGGTAAATACCATATCCTTTTCTATCATTGTCGGGGATTTAGCAGAAATGGTAGGCGCCTCGTGAACCTCTAAACCTACTCCGTGGCCCAGGGAATGGCCAAAAAATCTTCCCAATCCTTTTTGCTTTATGTAGTTACGTGCCAGGCTATCTATTATTTTTGCCGGCTGGCCCGGCCGGATTTCGTTAATCGCCCGGCGTTGCGCTTCCAAAATAATTTTATAAATCTGCTTACAGAATAGGGGTATTTTACCCAAAAAGAACACCCTTGTCAAGTCAGATTTGTAGCCCTCAAGGTCCACTCCGATATCGACGGTAATCGCCTCGTTTCGGGTAATCCTTTTATCCGAAATTTTGGCATGGGGAAAGACCGAATTTATCCCCGAAGCGATTATGGGCGTAAAAGACAGCTTTGCGCCCTTATGATAAATAAAACTTTCCAAATCAAATGCCACTTCCTTCTCTCTCTTGCCCGGTTTTATGATGGTCTTTAAGAATTCGAATGCCTCTCCAGCCAATTCCACCACCCGTCTAATCCTTTGAATCTCTCCGGGCTCCTTGATCTGCCTTAAGCCTTCCACCAAATCGCTGGTCGGCCTCAATATTACCCTGCCCCCCAAGGCCTTTCTGAGTTTCCTGTATCCACCGAAGGAAATTCCCTGCTCCTCAAAGCCCAGCCTTTTAATTTTAAGCGAACGGCATAACTGTTTCACCGCATTGTAAATCTCCTTTTTATGGTCAAAAAGGGAAATTTGCTTCAAATATTTTTTTACCTCTTCCCCATAACGGAAATCGGTAATATAGACGGTCTTTCGGGACGTAACCAGAAGCCAAGAATCGGCAGAGGAAAATTCAGCCAGATAGGAGACATTGGCGGCTCGGGTGACCAAAAGACCGTCAATCTTTTCCCGCGGCAAACGGCTCAGTAATTTATTAATCCGGGGATTCACTTTTTAACCAGCTCGACTGCTGCCTGCAGTCCGAAAAGGTAACTGTTGATACCAAAACCGCAGACCTGACCGGAACTCACCGGCGAGATTAAGGAATGCCGCCGGAATTCCTCCCGGGAATAAATATTGGAGATATGCACTTCCACGGTGGGCACGCCGCAGGCTGCGATGGCATCGCGGATAGCCACGCTGGTATGGGTATAGGCAGCCGGGTTAATCAGGATGGCATCAAATTTTTTCCTGGCCTTACCGATAGCATCAACTATCTCGCCTTCATGGTTGGACTGAATTATCTTAAGTGAAACCTTGAATTTGGCAGCCAGGGCCTTAAGCCGCGAATTGATTTGGACCAGGGTAGTCCGGCCGTAAATCCGGGGTTCGCGCTTACCCAATAAATCCAGATTGGGGCCGTGGATAACTAAAATCTTTTTCATAGCTCTCCTTTATTTTACAGCTACAAACTTATTGCTCCGCCTCATCAATCAGCATTACCGGGATGCCGTCTTTGATCGGGTATTTCCTGCCGCATTTTTTACAGACAATTTTATTGTCCTTAAGCTCCACATCCGCCTTGCACGCCGGGCAGGCCAGGATATCCAATAATTCTTTATCTATCATTTCTAACCCCCTTTTCTAAAAAATATTATTTAGAAATATTTTTCTCCTTTACCACATAACGCATCTGCAGCTCATAGATAAAATCTTCCAGTGCCTTGGTCTCTTCGGCAGCAAGATTACCCTGCGTCTTGCCCTTTAACATCAAAAGGGTATCGATCAGAAAACGCGCCTGCTTCAGGTTTTCTTCCTTCTGGTTGGTCAAGGGATTGGGTATCTCGCCCATAAATATCATGGCCTGCAGACCTAAGCTGGTGATAAAACTCAAGAAATCCGTGGGCGGCATTCTGTCTTCACCATTTTCTCCCTTGGCCTCGTCCACCTCCTTTTTGGCCGTCTCCTTCCACTCCTCATCTATCTTTTTTTTCTGCTCTGCATTATCTTCCGGCATGTTTTCTCCTTTAAATGAGCACACAATTTACGGCAACGTAAGTTGACGTAAATTGTAGCCTTGGCTTTTTATTAGCGGCTGCGCCTGTCGGTAGGCAGAAATTAATCCCGCTCTTTCTTGCTTCAAGGTGTCGCCTCGTAGTAGAAAGGGCGGGACAAATTCAGACAACCAACTTATGTTCACTCCGTTCCACAAGTTGGGTCTTCATTTGATAATTATCCCCGCATAGCCGACCACTGCACTGTAATCACCGCTGGCATCGCCGCTGGTCTGGTATTTTACCATCCTGGCGGTTTTTGCCCCCAGGGCCTTGACCGCGGTAAGCATAATTATCGTCGGGGCATAACCGCACATGGAAATATCCAAATCCCTGATCTTTTCAAAAAGCAAATCCTCGTCCAACTTCAGGATGGCCCTTATGGCCTCGTGGTCCTTTTGTTCTGCCGACTGCTGGCTTTCATAGTGGGTCATATCCGAACTGGCAATAATCAATACCTGACCTTGACTGTTTTCTATTTTAATTGCCTCGGCCAATTCCCGGCCCACGCCTTTTAATGCCTTTAAATCTCCGGATGCCACCACCATGGGAACAATCTTAAAGGCCTCTTTGGACAGATACTGCAAAAAGGGAATCTCCACCTCAATAGAATGCTCTTCCAGATGCGCAGACTTATCCTCTTTAATGAACCTGGTATGCTGCAATATGGTCGCGGCCAGTTTTTTATCTACCTCCACCTTGCCTAAGGGGGTCTGCCAATCTTCGGTGCTCATCAGGCTGAAGGCGGTACCCGCCCCGGTATGGTTCGGTCCCAGAATGATGTAGGTGGATTTTAAATTTACCGCCGAGATGGTTACCGCTGCCACCCGGCCGGAATACATATACCCGGCATGCGGCATTACTACGCCTAAGGCCTCCTCTTTTTTAACCGAGGTATCTACCAATCTGCCGATGGCGTTCTTCAAATCTTCGGCTGAACCAGGATAGAATCTTCCCGCCACCACCGCTTCTCTCATACCAATTCCTCTTTGAATAAATTACCCAGATATTCCGCGGAGTTTTTAATCTCTTCCGAGGTTGCCGGATAATGGGCCTCAATCACCTTTACGGTTTCCGGTTTCATAAAAGGCAGCAGTTTTGTAAAATCAAAATCTCCCCTCAAGGGCGGGAGGTGGTCCTCGGCTCCCTTAATATCATGGAGATGAATCCCGATCATCCGGTTGGAAAACCGGTGCAGATAATCCAGATGGTTTAAGAAACCCAGATTCTCCCAAAGCTGGGCATGGCCCACGTCATGCCAGTAATACAAATCCTTAAAATTATCAAATATAATCGCGAACTCTTCCAGGCTGGGAATCTCGCGGAAATAGTAACGGTTCTCAATGCCCAATTTAATCCCCTTACCTTTAGCATACTGCAAAAGCACTCCCAGACTCCCCAAGATTATCTCCAAATGGGGCCTAATCTTTACCTGGCGCTCCTCTATCATTAATTTTTTTATGGTTGTAAATTCCTTGGAGTCCCTCTTCCCGTCGTCATACAGGCGGATTAAGATCTTGGTCTTGTCCTGGATATCCACCTTGCCGGTGTGAAAAACCGCTATCGCCTTATCCAATCTTTCCGCGGTATCAATGGTGCGCCTGGCAAAAAACAGGGCCTTTTCCCGCTCGGCCTTGTCCAGAGACGACAGCGAATAATAATCCGGCAAGGCCACCTTTCTTTCCACGCCGTCGGGAATGGGACAGAAATTATGCACGCTCAATACCTTTACCAGACCCTGTTGCTGTAAAAGAAAAACATCCTCCACCATGTCACAGGTCAGGTTGAAACTCAATTCCAAGGTCTTAAAACCGAAATGTTCGAGCTCTCCTACCAAATCCTTTCCATTGTTATGAAAAGAGGCATTCCAGGAGGTAGAAATGGCTAAGGGCATGGAGTTATTTTAGTATTGGTTTTCCCGATAAAAAACAATCTAACCGATTAATCCACATAGGGATAAATATAGCACTTACCGCAAATTCTGTCAACCAAGTTAAGTCGAAAAGGGATTAATTATTTACCTCAAAGGAAATGATTACATTGAAGGATAATTCGGGGAATTGCAGATTGGCGGGAAAGGCGGGAAAGGGCGCGGCGTCCTGGATGCTCCTTAAGGCCACATCCGTTAAATATTCCGCCGCGTGGGATTTTTCCGGGATATATTTTACCTGTTTCAGCGTCCCGTCGGAGGTGACCACAAAGGCAAGATACACCTCGCCGGTCTCGTAACGGGCATAGTTGTTGTAGGCGCGGTGGCGGATCTTCTCCCGGACAATCTGGTAATAATTATTATAAACCGGGTTCTTCATCTTTTCGGATTTTACCGGCGGCAGGGTAATCTTTTTCTGGGCGGCAAACTGCTTTATCGTCAAAGGTTTTTTCTGCTCAATATCCACCTTGCGCATAAATTGTCCCGGTTCTTTGGCTATGGGCAATGCCGGGAGCCGGTCTTTTTTCAGCAAGCTGAGGCTGTCCTTATAGGCCTGCCGCATATCCGGCGGCGGCATTTTAGGCTGCTGCATGGCCTGGGACAATAGCTGCAGTTTATAATAGGTTACCTCTATCTTGTCCAGGGTTTTACTGAGCTGCCGGGTGGTTATCCTGGGCAGGCTGATGAGGATAACGCTGTGGATGATTAAAGAGGCTATCAGCGCGAATTTAAAAGTATTTTCATAGTGCATAGGCCTATTATGACATCAAAAAAAACTTTTGTAAACCCCGTTAGAGAATTTTTTCTCTAACGGGGTAAAGAGAACAACAGTATTTTAAAACTTATATTCAACCCTTAGGTTAAAATTCCTCTCTGGAGACGGATAATAAAATCTGGTGCCCGCCGGCCAGGTAATGCCGGTGGAAGATTCCCAGCTGTCGGCAACCACCACTCCGGCATATTCCGAGTATTTTTTATTAAGCAGATTGCTGACGCCAAAGGCGATGGATAAATCCTTATGGCTCCACAATATATTCATATCCGTGACCATATAACCGTTCAAGCGCGAATAAGTATTGGCTTGGTCATTGAGAAAATACCTTTTGCCCACGTAGTTGCCGGTTAAATTAACCGCCAAATCCTTAAGGAGAAGAAACTTCAGTCCTGCACTTGCCTTATGCCGCGGCACGAGGGGTATCTCGTTTTGGTCGTATTGCCCACCGTCAAAATAGGCATCGGTAAAGGCGTAGTTGCCTAAAATATTAATCCAGTCAATTAGCTTTGCCTCAAAAGATGCCTCCATGCCTTGGTGCACCGTCTTGTCATAATTCTCATTCTGTCCCGCAGCCAAGGGTCCGCCGGTGGAATTATAATATAATTCATCCTTTACATTCATCCTGAAGAAGGAAAAATCGCCTCGCAGCCGGTTGGAAAATTTATGCCTTAAGCCCAACTGGTAATTCATTGACGACTGCGGTTTGAGGCTGGTATTCAGCTGCTGCTGCCAAGAGGAATCATTATAGGTAAACTCATCAACCTCAGGAAAACGGAAGCTCTTGCCAGCATTAAAAAAGGCGCTGGAATCTTCTTGGTAGTTATACACCAGCCCGCCATTATAAATCTCCTCTTCCGGCCGCAGCTTTTTATCAATGTCGGGATTAAAACCGGTAAAATCGTGGTAATTGAAGGCGTAGCGTGCCTGCTCATGGCGGTAGCCGCCTATCAGAATCCATTTTTCAAAGAGGGAAAACTCATCCTGCAGGTAACTTCCCAAAGAGGTTTTGTCGGTCCGGGTAAAATTCCTCGGGTCGCCATCATTCAGGCGGTTAAATTTATCCGAGCGGAAATAGACCCGGGAATAATCCAGCCCGGCAATCAGCTTATTGTCGCGCTCCAGCATACTCTTTTTTAAGGTATACTTAGGGGTTATCCCGATAGTATCAATCTTGTTTATCTGGGTATTTAATTTCGAGATAGGAAAATACGAATCGGTATCATTCTGGCGGTAGGAAAAATCAATTTCGAAATTTCCCCAATCCGCCGTCTCCGTCTTGCCGCCTAACATAAAATAATAGTCTGTATTGTTGGCATGGTCCTCGCCGTGCTTAGCGAATCTTCTGCCGTGCTGGTCAATATATTCCTGCCACAAAGAGCCTGGCATGCCGTAAGTTGAGTAATAGTATCCGGAATTAAAATGCGCAGATAATCCGTCATTAAAGGTATACTCGAGTTTGGAGGCAAAATCTTTGGATTTGATAAAGCTGTTCTTGCGATAGCCGTTAGTTGCCTCATGGCCTCCGTAAAGCGAATAGGAAAACTTATCGTCTATTGAGCCGGCCAGCGATAATTTTTCTCCGTCCAAAGCATAGCTTCCCACCAGCGTTTTAAGTCTTAGCTCGGGCTTTCCTTTGCCTTTTTTGGTAATGATATTGATTACCCCGCTTGCGGCATTATCGCCGTACAAGACCGCAGCCACGCCTCCCCGGATAACCTCAATCTTCTCCACCCGCTCCAGCGGGATCTGACTCCAGTCCACTCCGCTTAAGTCCACATTGTTTATGCGCCTGCCATCTACCAAAACCAGCACATTAAGCAGCCCCTGGTCGCCGAAACCGGCAATATCTACCGATGCCTTGATGCCGTTACCGTACACATCCTTCACAGTTACACCCGGGACTGCTTTTAACAAATCAGCCATAGTTTTGGCATTGGAATCGGTGATCTTTTGCTGAGTGATTACCGTAACGCTGGCTGCGGTATTTTCTAAGGTTTCTTCGTAACGGTAAGGCGTAACCACGATTTTATCCAAATCCACCGGCTCATCGTAAGCGGCAAAAAGCGGACTTACCACTAAACTTAATCCCAGCGAAACTAAAACTATTGCCTTTTTCATCTCTTCCCTCCTCCGCGTTAGTGTTTTGCCCGGCGGAGGATAAATATAAATGCCTATAAACAGTGAAGCCCCCGCAGCTTTGCCTTGCAAAGCTCACTGCGGGGGCTTCACCCAGATTTATATAGACCTTCCGCGAGGTAAAACGAATTATGCAGGCAGGTCTTCTGACTTCCTTGCCCTTTTAGCTACCTTCCCATTCCAAACCACGAGTTTAGAAAAGTGGTCTATTGCGCCAAAAGGGTTCCCTTTTCTTACAAAAAGGGCGGGGTTACAGCAGCGGGACTGTGGCTGATTTTCACAGCCTTCCCTCATCCTTACATAAAAAATTATTTAACTGAAAGAACGGTATTCAAAATTCTGAACGCAGATTCTCGCAGATTGCACGCAGATGGTCGCAGATTTTAAAGCTTTATCTGCGTAAATCCGCGTTTGATTTGCGTTAATCTGCGTTAAGAAAAACTTCTTTGATTATTTGTTTAAAAGAACAGTTGCTAACTTAGTGCTCTTTACCCGTTGGGCTATGAATTCATATGCCCCGAACATCACTGTCACGTAAAACAAATCGCCTAACAGAGAAAAACGTAGAAATGGTAAAGCCATCACATAGCAATTTAACAGGCCCTGGGCATCATGGGGATACCAACCCATTAGCCACACACCGAAATTGGTCACTACGAAGAATAATAGGCTGGAAACAATGCTGGTTCCTACTACCGTGGCCATGTTCTTGCGCGATTTAAGCCAAATACCCAAGAATGAAATCAGCACCACGCTACCCCAAGTAAAAGCCATCACATTGTGCATGCCAATCATCACATCACTGATAATCATCAAGGCCAATGCCAGCCAGGGTGCGAATTTCTTATTCACATAAGTGCCGGCAAATAAGGCAATCGCCACCACCGGCGTAAAATTCGGCACATGCGGGACGAGTCGTAAGGTAATGCCTAGTAGAACTAAGATTATTGCTAACATATTTTACCTCCAGGTTAGATTTAATTTAGCATAACAGAAAAAAATGTCAATTATTTTTTTGATGGCCTAAATCCGGATTACAAAATGCTTAATAATTATTCTGTGTAAAGTTTAATGTGTAACGTGTAATGTTGGTTTAATGCAGCAATGTGTAATGGAGAAGCTTTTGCATTACACAGTCGAACATTACACCCGCATTACACATTACACCTTACACATCACACAAAGATGCCTGGTTTTTGGTTAATCAGGGACACTTCTGGCAAAAGTTATTTAGCTATAAAGAGTTGGCTGGACCTGGACTACCCTGGTTAGCGGCCGCCTGCTTTGCGCTTGGCAAAACATTCCCTGCAGTAAATCGGACGGTCTGAACTGGGCTTGAAGGGGACTTCGCATTCCTTTTTACACTCTGCGCAGATTGCCTTGTGCATCTCCTGCTGCCTGCCGCCGAACCCGCCACCACCATTTTGATAACCCATGACTCCTCCTTTTAAAATTATAATGTGGACATTATAGCATAATTATTTCTAATGCAAAGAGAAAATTTATGTGACTTCGGGTAGAGCAGATATTTGGTCACCGGTTACGAAGGACGTCAGCTGCACTGGGACGTGAGGACGAAGGACGATTCGGAGCAAATGGTTTTCTATTTGTCATTAATGTTTCGTATTGCATATAGCGTATTGAGTATTGCGATTAGAAAAAAGTAAGTGTCCCCGGAATTCGCCGGGAGATTTTTAAACTTAGGAATTCAGAATAGAATAGATTTGTTTTTTTACATTATGAAACTTGGGCAAGATTGCTTCTATGATTTCTACTGGCGTAAAATTTGTTGATTTGTAAGTAGCTCTCCATCGATATTGTTTTAATTCTCTATAATCTAAATAGATGCAGCTTATTTTATTATCTTTTTCAATCCAATCGTCCAATATATCATGACTAGAAGAGTGTTTATTTAAACCCGAAAAATAGGCGTCGAGATAATGATGCGCTGCATAGAAAATACCATTAACAATCCAGTCAGTAAATTTAGTTTTATTAATATCTAAAGATTTAAAGAAATCTTCATTATGAGAAGCCTTGTCCAAATGTCTTGCTTTAATCATGTCAACTAAGTCTCGGTTTATTATATATAATTGAAGCTCCGGATGATAAAACTTCATCTACATCATCTGGTTCAATTATATAAAAATCGAAGTGAAAACCAACTTTAGAAAGATAAGTCATAAGTTCCATTTCTTTTGTATATACTGCCTTTCTATTTTCTTCTATGTCATATTCCGCATTCACGGTCCAAATATGAAAAACATCCTCTTTTTTTAAAAATAAAATTTTCTCAACATGTTTGCATTGGGCTAAGTAATGTCGAATTATGGAAAATAGCTCGTTGGTATAATTGTGGTCTATAACTGACTCTGAATTATCCGGAAGGGATCTTGAACGATTAAGTTTACGTGGTCTTAATATAATAAATAATTCATATCTTCCAATGTCTGTTTTAAACAAAAAATAATCATCAAGAAAAACCTGCTCTGCGCTAGCAATATTTTCTTCTGTGCTCTGAGAAGATAGCCTTCTTTTATTGCTTAAGATTTTCATGATTTTTCAGTATTTATTTTTTTTTAGGCTATCAGGACATTCAACTGAAACAACGTTAGTTGAATTAATAAAATAAACAGGATTGCCCATCTGATCATATTGGTTTACTAAACGTACAATCTTGGTTGTCACCAATTTCATCTTTATCACTGAATTATCCTCAAGAAGATACTGATTCCAGTGCTCACTAGATTGAGTGATCTCTATATCTTCCGCATCCACCATATCACCATTAGGCAACCTGAATTGTTCAATCTTGGACATATTTTCCTCCTTATTTCTTAGGTATTATTATATCATATAAGTAACGTTATTGAAAATCAAAAAATCTTCGCCGCTCCTATTTTTCTCTTTCCTTATCTTTGGCGCGCTCTTCAAGCAGCGCTTTGGTCAATTTGCCTTTGGTTGAATTTCCAAGGACACGTATCTTATTACAACTCAATTGTTGCCCGTGGGCAACAATTCAACTTGCCCAGCTACCTTAAGATTCTTGCCCCGCGGCAACAATCTATTTCCCCCTACCCCCTACTGCCTACTTCTCCCTATCCGCTAAACGCTATACGCTACACGCTGGACTAATATTCTATACCTTCCCCCTCCGCCCTTCAAATAATAAACTATGGTATGGGCTTCGGCGGACTTCGACTCGGCTATCTTCTAAAATTCAATGCCTCGTCTCGCTTTTACGCCACTTTTATAATAATGTTTCTTATCCTGTATGACGCTCACCAAATCCGCCAATTTTATGATTTCAGCTGGGCAATTGCGCCCGGTCAAAACCAATTCAACTCTTTTGGGCGTGGATTTTATGAGGTTAACGACTTCTTTTAGCGGTAGAAGTTTAAGTTTTAGGCAGATGTTGAGCTCATCAAGGATAATTAAATCGTATTTTTTGGCAAAGACGGCTTGCTTGACCTTTTTAAATCCGGCGGCCGCCAATTGCTTGTCCTTCAGGGCGGCCGCAGATTTTATAAAACATCCCCTGCCAAATTGCTCCAATTTAATATTCTTAATTTTCTTTAATACCTTTATCTCATTATAGCAGCCCTTTTTGATGAATTGTGCGATGTAGACCTTCATCCCAGCGCCGGCTGCCCTTATGGCTAAGCCGATAGCTGCAGTGGTTTTGCCCTTACCATTTCCAGTATAAATCTGTATCATATTAAACCTATTTTAAAAACATCTTGAACGCAGATTAACGCAAATCTAACGCGGATTTACGCAGATAAAGCTTTGAAATCTGCGACCATCTGCGTGCAATCTGCGATTATCTGCGTTAAAAAATATTTCAATAATTGATTGGTGTAATCAACTATAAATTAATAATAAATTTTCCAGACAAACACAGTGCCAGCACAATCAACCCCGCAATAATCACTCCCAATACATTGGCCAAAAGCGCGTAACGGAACTTTACCTTAAACAGAGTTGCGGCAATACAGCCGCTCCACGCCCCGGTCATCGGCAAAGGGATGCCAACGAAAATCATCAGACCCAAAAACTCAAACCCCTGCACCAGTTTCGCCTTTTTTTTAGTCCTTTCAAAAAACCAGTCAAAAAACTGCTTAAAAATCCCAAAACGCCTTAAGAATTCCGAAACCGGTTTAAATAAAAATAAAGTCGGGATAATGAAACTGATGTTGCCCAATACGGAAAGCAACAGCGCCTTGGCGATAGGCATTTTATAGACGAATAAGGCGACCGGCAGACCGAGCCTGATTTCTCCTATCGGTGAGGCCGAAACAATCACCACTGCCCATTCGGGAGGAAGAGTGCTTAAAGCATGTAGCAGAGATTTAATTAATTCAAGAGACATACTTTTGGTCTAATGTCAAATTTATAATGACTAATTAATGTCAAATCCCAAAGCACAAAATTCCTGTCTGCCGACAGGCAGGCAAATGACAAAACCTCTGTTTTGATATTTGTCATTTGAATTTTGGATTTATTTTGTGCTTTGAATTTTGTCATTTGTCATTGCTCCTTGTAGCCATATTTTCCCACCAGCGGCACAAATACGCATCCGCAGACATCTTCGCTTTTGATATCACTCCCATGCCTTTTTACCCGGGTCAGAATCTGGCTGAATGAGCCGCCTACGGGGATAATCATAATTCCCTTATCTGCCAGCTGCCGAATAAGATTATCCGGAATCTGCGGCGCGGCAGCGGTAACGATAATCCGATCAAAGGGCGCATATTCCTCCCAACCCAGACTACCGTCTCCTACCTTGATTTTTATATTGGTAAAACCCATTTTCTCCAGCTGGCGGGTAGCCATCTCAGCCAGGGACTTGATTCTTTCTACTGAATAGACCTCGCGCGATAATGTTGCCAGAATCGCCGTCTGGTAACCCGAGCCGGTGCCGATTTCTAAGACCTTTTCCTGGCCGGTTAATTTCAGCCTCTCGGTCATCAAGGCCACGATATAGGGCTGGGAAATGGTCTGCCCTTCACCGATACTGATAGGATAATCAGCATAGGCATTGGCTAAATAATCATTGGGGATAAATTCGTGGCGGGGCAGCTCAGATATCACCTTTAAAACCTTAAGGTCTTTTATCCCGCGGCTTTTGAGCTGCTCATCCACCATCCGCTCTCTTAATCTTTCGCAGTCCATAATTCTTTAAAGATAAATTTCAAAAACCTTAGGGTATCGATAAAGGGGTTGATATTGCTTTTTTCCTGTCCGTAGATGGTCCTGATGGGGACGGAATAAATCCGGAAGCCCTTTTTGGCGGTCTGGATGATAATCTCGGATTCAATCTCAAATTTATCCGCCTGCAATTTTATTTTTTTCAGAATTTCGCTGCTTATAAAACGGAAACCGCACTGGCTGTCCTGGACCCGCTGACGACAGACCGCAGAGATCATTGCCGACATGGTGCGGTTGGTAAGCCACCTGATAAAGGGCATGCCCCGGGCATTGGTAATCCGGTTGCCTACAATCAGGCAGGGGCTTTTTTTCTCTGCCAGCATAATGAACTGCCGGATATCATCGGGGTCGTGCTGCCCGTCGCCGTCCATGGTGATTATCGCGTCAAAGGGCTGGGTGAGGGCAAAGGCGAAACCCTTTCTTAATGATGCGCCTTTGCCCGTCTTTTTCTCGTTCCTTAAGACCATCGCCCCGTTATTTCTTGCCAGTTCTCCGGTATTATCATCCGAACCGTCGTCAATAACCAGGGCCTCTAATCTTAAGGCTTTTATCCTGCGCACCAGATCGGCGATTACCTGGGATTCATTATAGGTGGGGATAATTACACAGATATTCATTTTACAATAATTTTGAAAACGCTAATTGTCGCGAATCTAACGCGAATAATATTTGCGTAGATTTGCGTTAACCAAAAACTTTTTCAATGTTCTTTTATCCAAAACTCACGAAAGACCAGCCATTGCGTGGGATACCGGCGAACATAACCCTCAATTGCGTCAGCGTACCTTTGGGCCATTTCCTTAATGTCGTTTTCCTCGTTATTGGTAATTATGGGTTTAATCGGCGGCTCAAAAATCAGTTTAAACCTGTCATCGGGCTGCCTGATTACAAAGGCCGGGACAATAGCCGTTTTATTCCTGCGGGAAAAAACCGCCGGGCCTTTGGGGATTAAAGTATCCTTGCCGAAAAATTTCACCGCGATACCGGTCCCGGAAAAATCCCGGTCGGCAACCAAAGCCACAAATTTGTTGGCCTTTAACGCCTCCCAGCATTTTTTGCCGGCATTTTTCAGGGTAGCCACTTCTACCCCCTGCATGGTCCTTTGTTTGATAAAAAAATCATTTACCCGGCTATCTTTATGTTCCAGGGCCGCCACCAATACCCGGTAACCGGCTGCTGCCATACCCATACCGCCCAATTCCCAATTTCCCAGATGGGCGGAAATAACAATCACCCCGTTTCCGATTTTTAATTCTTCATCGATAAAATGCAAATTTTCCAGCTCAATGAAGTTTTGCATATTGCTGCGGTCCAGATGAGGCGTGCGCAAAAAATCCACCAGGTATTTTCCGAAATTCCAAAAGACCTGGCGGTTTAAAAAATGCAGGTTCTGTTCTGAGCCCAAAATGGCCTTAAGATTATTTCTCACCCACCTTCTCTCCCGGGGAGAAAACCAGAAATGCAAATCCGACAAGAATACCGCCAACGCATAACTCATCCTGCGCGGCAGAGTTAAAACCAGCCATTGCGCTATACGATATAAAATATAATTAAACATGGGCCCTCAGAATTAACCTCGCGGCATCAACCGCAGAGGTAGGTTTGCCTAACCTCTGGGCGCTCTCCTGCATCTCTATAAGCCTTCCCTCATTTTTAATTAACCGTTCTAATTCCGTGTGGGCATGATCCATCCGGTCAATCTTTATTGCCACGCCGTTACGCAGCAAAAACTCGGTATTATTCTCTTCCTGTCCGGGGATGGGCTTGATAATAATCATCGGCAACCCCTTGGCCAGTGCCTCGGCGGTGGTTAAGCCCCCCGGTTTGGAAATGATAAAACTGGCTACCTCCATTAATTCTTCGATATTATTCACATATTTGAAAATCAGGAATTTCTTAACCAATTCCGGTTTTTTCTTCTCCAGCCATTTTAAAAGCTTGCGGTTGGTGCCGGCTACCACCATCACCTGCAAATCGCCGGAAAATTTATTTAGCGCGGTTACTATATGCCTGATGGGCCCTATGCCCTGCCCGCCGCCCATTACCAAAATGGTGGGAATGGATAAATCCAGTTGCAACCTTTTGGCGATCTCGCGCCGGGAATGGGGCCGGGAAAACCTAGGGTCAATGGGGATACCCAATAATTTTATTTTATACTCCGGGATACCTTCAGTCAAAAATCTTTTTTTTGCCTCTTCCGACGGGACGATATAATAATCCACCTCATTATAAACCCAGTAGGCATGGGGAGAAAAATCGGTCAGCACCCCGATAAGGGGAACCTTTACGCCATAAACCCGTTTATAATCGGCGATAAGTCCGCAGGGAAAGGCCTGGGTGCACACCACTGCCGTGGGATTAAATTCTTCAAAAAGAACATCAAACTTTCTGAAGTTGGCCTTGTGGATGGCATCCTTTATCCGCTGGGTCTTTTTGATGAACCCGGGGTTGTCGTAGAGATATTCCCAGACTTTAGGGGTCCTTTTTATCACCCCCATATACGCCTTGTTGATTATCTTTTCTAAAAGGGGATTGGTGTACTTGAAGGAATTTATATTCAGGATGGAGACATGGGGGTCGAGCGTCTTGAGGGCCTTTTCAATGGCCAGGGTGGCATTGTGATGGCCGGAAACCTCGGAAATATACATAAGCAGGATTCTTTTTTCCGACATGGCTTAGACGCTCTCATCCTTTTCGGCCTCGGCCGCTTGAGATTCATCGATTATCGCCAAAGGCTCTCCTGAATTAACCGTATCGCCTTCCTGGATCAGAATCTCGGCCAACAACCCGCCTGCCGGAGCAGGGATATTAAAGGTGGCCTTGTCGGTAGAGACCTCCACCAAATCCTCGCCCTCCTTTACCACCTGGCCCTCCCGAAAATACCAGTAGGAAACCGTGGCCTTATCTATTCCCTCGCCCAATTCCGGTAAGAATACATCAGTCATGACTGCCTCCGTCTTTAAAATAAAAAATTTGTTTAAAACAATTTGCCATGATTTTCTCGGCTTCGCCTAGGCCTACCTCTCTTCCGCAAATCTTATTTAAGGAAGTCATCTCCACATCCATTCCGCAAGGCCGGATAAAGGAAAAATAATCCAGGTCGTTGTTGATGTTTATGGCTATGCCGTGAAAGGTGACCCACTTCCTTACCCCGATGCCGATGGAGGCGATTTTCTTATTCCCAATCCAGACACCGGTAAACCCCATTCTTCTTTCTCCTTTTATACCAAAATACTGGAGAAAATCAATTACTACTTGTTCTAAATTAAACAGAAACTTTTTTAAGTCCCTGCCGTGATTTACCAGATTAAAAATCGGATAGACCACCAGCTGACCCCAAGAATGCAAAGTTACATCCCCGCCCCGGTCAATATCCACTACGGGAATCCCCAAGTCGTTTAAGAGGTCTCTTTTAGCCAGAATATTATCTTCCCTGGCCAATCTGCCCAAGGTGATGGTGGCGGGGTGTTCGCAGAAGATAATGGTATCCGAAGAGGCGCGTTGGATAACTTCCTGCAGGATTTTTTTCTGGATGGCTAAAGCAGACAAGAAATCAATCCGGCCTAAATCAACTACCCTATAGGCCGGAAAGGTTTTTGGCTGCTTCAAAAATCCCTTCTGAAAGGGAAGGGTGGGCGAAGATAGTTCCATAGACGTCCCTTGATTTTAATTTATTTCTGATTGCCAGCGTCAAAGAACTAATCAGTTCGGTTGCCTTGGGGCCGATAATGGCTGCCCCCAACAAATCATCGGTTGTCTCATCGGCGATTAACTTGATGAATCCGTCGGATTCTTCCAGTATCCTGGCCATTCCGCTGGCCAGGAAGCTAAATTTGGCGGTCTTGATCTTTTTGCCGGCGGCTACCGCTGCCTTTTCGCTTAATCCTACGCTGGCGATTTCCGGATTGGTAAAGGTGCAGCTGGGTATTACGGAATAATCCGCCGCCTGTTTTTTGCCGAAGATATTTTCCGCTGCCAGCGTACCTTCGTAAGAGGCCACATGGGCAAGCAGCTTGCCGCCGATGCAATCACCGGCAGCATAAATATTATCTACGCCGGTTTTCAAGAATTCATTTACCACAATCCGGCCTCTCTCCCTTTTAATGGGCATCTTCTCATCCCACAGACCTTCGGTATTTAGGGCGCGTCCTACGCACACCAGCACCTTTTCAAACTGCTGGAGGTTGAAGTCTTCAATCTTCGCCTTGGTAGTAACCTTGATTCCGTTTTTCTTAAAGACCATTTCTATCTTTTTGGAAATCTCCTCATCCTCGGCAGGCAGAAGCCGCTCCAGGGCCTCAATAATGGCGACCCCGCTTCCCAGGGCTGAAAATATGCTGGCAAATTCGCAGCCGATTGCCCCGCCTCCGACGATTAATAAGCTTTTCGGGATGGAATCCAATTCCAATATTTCACTGCTGGATAGAATATGATTGGGTTTAAAAGGCAGGCTGGAAAGTTCCGCCGGACCGGAACCGGTGGCGATAATTATAAATTTTGCCTCTATCACCCTGGAGTCCACCTCTACAATACGGCTGGATACTATCCTGGCCTTACCCTTGATAATCTCCACCTTCTGCCGGTTTAACTGAAAGAGGATGCCTTTTTGTAAATCGGAGATTATCTGTTTTCTGCGGACCTGGACCTTGGTAAAATCAACGGAGCAGTCCTTTACCTCAATGCCGAAATCATTATAATGTTTTATTTCCTTGAATAGGCGGGCGGAATTGACCAGGGTTTTGGTGGGGATACAGCCGCGGTTAAGGCAGGTTCCGCCGATTTCGTCTTTTTCAACGAGCGCCACCCTAGCGCCTAATTCGCTGGCGCGCAGGGCAGCATTATATCCGGCCCAGCCCGAGCCGATTACTACCAGGTTAAACATTTTTTAGCCTCTTCTGCGGCGAGCATAAATTCTTTCCTCTCCTCGCCATTTAATTCCAGTTCTATAATCTTTTCTACGCCATTTTCGCCCAGGACCACCGGCGCGCCGAAACAGAGTTCTTTTAATCCGTATTCGCCGTCTAAAATCACCGAGGCCAGGGTATTTTGTTTCTCGTCCTGCAAGATTGCCCTGACCATTTTTAAAACCGCTGCCGACGGAGCCACATAGGCGCTACCGTTGCCGAAATTGGCCACAATGGTAGCCCCTCTGTTTCGGGTATCGTTAATCAACCTATCAATTCTCTGCCGGTCCAATAATTGAGCCAGGGGCTTGCCCTTTATCATGGTGAATCTGGCCAGGGGCATCATTTTTTCATTATGGGTGGCGATAACCATCGGCTCAACCTCGGTTACCGGAATCTTTAATTCTTTGGATACCAGGTTGGCAAAGCGCGAGGCATCCAGACTCAACCCCAAACCGATAACCCGCTTTCTATCTATGCAAGTATTTTTATAGACCAAGTAGGTCATAATATCTACGGGGTTGGTGACTACAATGATCAGGGACTTTGGAGAATATTGCTTAATCCGGGAAGAAATATCTTTGATAACCTGGGAATTTTTATTTAAGAGGTCCTGGCGGGTCTCCCCCGGTTTTCTGGCAAAACCGGCGGTGACTACGATAATGTCGGAGTTTTCTATCCGGGAAAAATCGTCGGTGCCGATAATCGCGGAGTTATATTTTAAAAGCGAGGCTGCATCCTCTGTATCCAGGGCCTTGCCTTTGGCGATTCCAGCGGCGACATCCACCAACACCACCTCGGCCAGATTTTCCTGGCAGATGCGCATTGCCGATAAGCCGCCGACATTACCTGCACCAATTACCGTAACTTTTGGCATATGCCTAAAGCCATCTCCTGGGTGCCTACTGCGGTGGGATCATTGCGGTCTTCCTTTAAATCGTAGGTGACCTGTTTACCCTCTTTGATGACCTGCTTTACCGCCTCTTCCAATCTCTGGCTAGCCTTTTCTTCGCCTAAATATTTTAACAGTAAAACTCCGGATAGAATCATTGCCGTGGGATTGACCTTGTTCTTCCCGGCATATTTGGGAGCTGCCCCGTGCACCGCCTCAAATACCGCGATTCCCTCACCGATATTGGCTCCGGGCGCAATCCCTAATCCGCCAATAAGCCCGGCGCATAAATCAGAGATAATGTCGCCGTATAGATTGGGCAAAACCAAAACGTCAAAATTCTGCGGCCGCATTATCAGCTGCATAGCCATGTTGTCTACTAGCGCCTCCTCAAAGGCAATCTTTCCGCTGTATTCCTGAGCTACTGCGCGGGCGATTTCCAAGAATAGCCCGTCGGAGAATTTCATAATATTGGCCTTATGCACCACGGTTACCTTTTTACGCTGATTCTTTACGGCATAATCAAAGGCAAACTTTACAATCCTCCGGGAGGCAAATACTGAAATGGGCTTAATTGAAATGGCAGAATCCTCCCTGATCTTTTTGGTCTGCAGTTCATTGATACGGCTGATAATATCCTGGGTATCCGGCTTTCCTTTTTCGAATTCTATTCCGGCATACAGGTCTTCGCTGTTTTCCCTCACCACCACCAAATCCACATTATCAAAACGAGCTCTGGTGCCGGGAATGGATTTGGCCGGCCTTAAACACGCATATAAATCCAAGGCCTGGCGCAAGGCTACATTCACCGAGCGGAATCCCGTTCCGATAGGCGTGGTAACGGGACCCTTTAAGGCCACCTGGTTTTTCCTGACCGATTCCAACGTCACATCGGGTAAGGGTGTGCCGAATTTCTTAATGGCCTCTTCTCCGGCCGGCTGTTCGTCCCATATAATCTTCACGCCGGTTGCCTCAATGCATTTCTTGGCTGCCAGGACAACTTCTGGGCCGATTCCGTCTCCGGGAATTAAGGTTACCTTATGGCTCATAGGTTTAACCTTCCGTATTTTTTGAAATGGCTGACCAGGCCGCCGTCATTAAGCAGGGTTTGCATAAATGAAGGCAGCGGTTTGACTGTGAATTCCTGGTTAGCGGTAGTATCGTTAATTATCCCATTATCCAAATCGATTTCTAAATTATCGCCAGCCTTAAAATCTTTGGTGTTGGTTTCAATCAGTGGTAAACCGATGTTAAAGGCATTGCGGTAAAAGATGCGGGCAAAATTTTTAGCTACTACCGCAATGATGCCAGCATGCTTCATGGCCAAAGGCGCCTGTTCCCGGGAAGAACCCATGCCGAAGTTTTCTCCGGCAACAATAATGGATGCCCCGGGTTTAAGCTTTTTGGCCAATTCCGGGTCATAATCTTCAAAGACATGCTTGGCCAGTTCCTGCATGTCGGTGATGGCGAATTTGTATCTACCCGAGATAATCAAATCGGTATTTATATTGTCGGGAAGTTTATAGACCATGCCTTTTAGAATCATTAGAGCTGCTTAAACTCCTCGGGGTGTTTGGCCTTGCTTAAGGCTACATCATAGCTGATAACGCCGGAGTGATACAATTCCTTTAAGGATTTATCCATGGTCTTCATTCCGTGGGCGCTTCCGGTCTGGATTGCCGTGGGGATCTGTTCAATCTCCGCCTCACGGATGAGGTTTCTTATACCGGGGGTGGCAATCATCACCTCAGTTGCCAATACTCTCCCCTGCCCGCTGGCATGGGGTAAAAGTAGCTGGGAGATTACAGCCTGGACACAATCCGATAATTGCAATTTTACCTGCTGCTGCTGATGGGCAGGAAAGACATCGATGATTCTCTCAATAGTCTGCGGTGCATCCGGGGTGTGCAGGGTTGCCAGAACCAAATGGCCGGTCTCGGCAGCGGTAAGGGCGGTGGAAATAGTCTCCAGGTCACGCATTTCTCCAACCACGATAACATTGGGGTCTTGCCGCAGGCAATGCCTTAATGCCTCGGCAAAAGAGTGGGTATCGCTATAGACCTCGCGCTGCTTTATGATGCTTTTCTTATTGTAATGAATATACTCAATGGGGTCTTCAATGCAAACTATCAGGCTGGTGCGTTCATTGTTTATTAAGTCAATCATGACGGCCAGGGTGGTGGTTTTCCCCATACCCGTCGGACCGGTAATCAAAACCAGGCCATTGGGTTTGCGCGCCATATCCGAGATTATGGGCGGCAACCCTAATTCCTCTATAGTGGGAATAAATAAAGGGATACGCCTGAAGGCCGCCTCTACCGAACCCTTTTGCATATGCACATTGACGCGGAATCTATCCAATCCCGGCAGGGCCAGGGATAGATCCAGTTCCAGATTTTTTTCAAACATCTCCTTTTGGGCGTCGGAGAGAAAACTGTAAATCATCTTTTTGGTATCATCGCGGGTCAAGGGCGGGGCCTTAACTAACTGCAGTTTTCCGTCGATTCTTAATACCGGAGGGGTATTCTCCGTAAGGTGCAAATCCGAAGCCTTTTTCTGGATACACAACAATAGCAGATCTCTTAAATCCATTTATTCCTCCTGCCTTTTTAAAATTATAAAAACTTTCGGGGGTCGGTTATCCTGCCGGTAATTGCCGAGGCTGCCACGGTTGCCGGAGAAGCCAGATATATAAAAGCATTGGGATTACCCATCCTGCCTTTGAAATTCCGGTTTGCCGTAGAGATTACCACCTCGCCGTCTGCGGGCACGCCGTTATGAGTCCCCACGCAGGGGCCGCAGCCGGGGATGACTATTGCCGCGCCGGCATTCACCAGTTTCTCAATAATCCCTTTTTTGATTGCCTCTAAATATATTTCCTTTGATGCCGGCGCAACTATAAACTCTACGCCGGAAAAAATCTTTCTTCCATTTAGGATCTTAGCGGCTACCTCCAAATCTTCCAGCCTGCCGTTGGTGCAGGTTCCCAAAAAGGCCTCATTGATTTTAACCTTCTTTAATTTTGCCGCGGGTGCTACATTATCCACCGCATGCGGCCTGGCAACCTGCGGTGCCACTTTAGAAATATTATACCTTTTTATTGCCGCATAGACAGCATTTTTATCGGCTTTTTGTGGGAAAGGTTTTCTCTTGGGGTGGCGACTTTTTATCCAATCCATGGTCTTTTTGTCGGCCTCCATAACCAGGACCTTGGCCCCGCATTCAATGGCCATATTGCAAATGGTAAACCTACCGTCCATGCTTAAGGCATCGATTGCCTCGCCGCATATCTCCACCGATTTATAGGTACAGCCATTAGCAGTTAAATCACCGATTATATAAAGTATCAAATCCTTGGGGAATACACCCTTAGACAATTTTCCATCGAGGATAATCTTTATTGTTTCAGGGACGCGGAACCAGTTCTTTCCCGAGGCCACGGTAATGGAAACATCCGTAGAGCCCATGCCCGTGGCAAAAACATTAAGCGCTCCGTAAGTACAGGTATGGGAGTCAGCGCCGATTACCAAATCGCCGGGAACTATCCTTCCACTCTCGGGAATCACCTGATGGCAAACCCCGCAACCGATATCAAAAATAAATGTATCCTGCTCCAGGGAAAAATCCCGCATTTTTTTGTGTACCGCCGAAACCCCCTGACTCGGGCTGGGCGCGCTGTGGTCAATCACCATGCAGAATTTATTTTTGTCAAAGACCCGCCTTACCCCCAGTTCCTTCATCCGGTCGACAATAATAGAGCTGGTGCCGTCCTGACCAAAACAGAAATCTACGCTGCAAACGGCAAAATCTCCAGCAGACAGATTCTTGCCGGCGTGTAAACTTAAGATTTTTTCGGCAATTGTTTTACCCATTTTTCTATTCTCGAGCAACCTTTGATGATGGCATCGCAATTCACGCAAAAACTTAAGCGGACATGGTCGTCCGCCCCGAAGCCGCTACCGGGAATTAAGGCCACCTTTTCGTCTTCCAGCAACCGCCTGGCAAATTCATCTGAGCGCAACCCAGTTTTAGAAATATTGCAGAATATGTAAAATGCGCCCTGCGGCTTGACATAACTTAATCCCGGAATCTTATCTAAAGACTCCATCATGCAATTCCTGCGCTTTAAGAACTCCCCTCTCAATTTCTCCGCCCATTCGCTGGGCGCCTCCAGGGCGGTTAGGGCTGCCTTTTGACTGATAGAAACGGGGTTAGAGGTGGAGTGGTCCTGGAGGTTGGTTACCGCCCTGGCGATTTCTTCGGGGGCTCCGGAATACCCGATTCTCCAACCGGTCATGGAAAAGGTTTTGGAAACGCCGTTGACCGTAATGGTCAACTTATATATATCGTTATTAAGTGAGCCGATAGAAACATGCTCTTGGTCGTCGTAAATCAATTTTTCGTATATCTCGTCGCTTAAGACAAAAATCCGGTGTTTGACGCAAACCTTGGCTATCTGCTCCAGTTCATTGCGGGTGTAGACGCTTCCGGTGGGATTGGCAGGAGAATTTAAAACCAGCAATTTGGTGCGGGAGTTGATTGCCCGTTCCAGATTCCTGATATTAATCTTAAAATTATCCTGGGGCAAGGTTTTTAAAATAACCGACTTGGCCTCGGCCAGCTTGACCATCTCCGGGTAGCTTACCCAGTAAGGGGCCGGGATAATTACCTCATCACCCCGGTCAACCAGAACCTGGATTACATTATAAAGGGAATGTTTGGCTCCGCAGGAAACGATAACCTGAGAAGTAGAATAATTAAGATTATTGTCCTTCTCGAATTTCAGGGAAATGGCTTGTTTTAATTCGGGGATGCCGGAACTGGGCGTATATTTGGTAAAACCTAAGTGGATGGCATTGACTGCGGATTCTTTGATAAATTCAGGGGTGTCAAAATCTGGCTCGCCGGCACTGAAACCGATAACATCAAAGCCCTCTTGGCGTAACTTCTTAGCCTTGGCGGTAATCTCCAAGGTCGAGGAACCCGAGACATCTCTAACTCTCTGGGCGAGTCTCATGGAGCAACCTTGATATTAGTTTTAAGATTCGTTGGGTTTCTTGAATAACCTACCCAAACCTCCAAAAATCCCTTTCGGCTTTTTCTCTTTTGGTTTGGGTTTTTCTTCTACTTTAGGTTTAGGCTTTTCTGTGGGTTTGGGTTTTTCCGTTGGTTTAGGCTTTTCCTTTTTCGCCTCTGGCTTTTTCTTTACCTCGGGTTTTGGTTTTTCAATTACAGGTGCCGGAGCCTCTACCGGCCCGACTGCTTCGGGGATACCCTCCGTAGGCCTGGCCTCTTCTTTTTTCGGCTTTTCTGCCCTAGCCTTTTTCTCCTTTACTATCTTCTCAGTCAATTCCAATATTACCTGACTGGCGTTGTCTCCTCTTCTCTCCAATAAATTGAAGATTCTGGTGTAGCCCCCTTTACGGTTTTTATACCGCGGAGAAATTTCTGAAAATAGCGTCTTTACCAAATTATGGTCGCACAAAATAGCGAATGCCCTACGACGGGCAGCCAGACTTCCGTCCTTCCCTAAAGAAATCAGTCTGTCAATAAGGATGCTGACGGCCTTGGCCTTTGCCCGGGTAGTCCTGATGCTTTGATAGACAATCGCCGACTTGGCAAGGTCTCTTAACGTTGCCTTTCTTAAACTGTAACTTCTTCCTAGCCTATGACGGAATTTTTTATGGCGCATTTTATTCTTTCTTCTTTAATTTTTTCGGGTCTACCTTCATACCTAAAGACAGCCCCATACCTTTTAATAATTCGCTTATCTCGGCTAAAGACTTTTTACCGAAATTGCGGAAACCCAGCAGTTCTGCCTCGGATTTTTTTACCAGGTCGCCGATAATCTTGATACTGGCCTCACGCAGGCAATTGGAACTTCTTACTGAAAACTCCAGCTCGGAAATGGGCAGTCTCAGTTTTTCGTATAATGCCTTTTCCTCGGCGGAAATCTCTTCCTCTTCCACCTCTTCCTCGGGGAGTTGCCCGAAATTGACAAATACATCCAGATGGCGCTGCAAAATATTGGCTGCGTACAGAAGCGCCTCTTTGGGATTTACCGCCCCGTTGGCAGTAATCTCCAGAATAAGTTTGTCGTAGTCGGTTCTTTGACCAACGCGGGTGTTTTCTACGTAAAAGTTGACCTTCTTTACCGGGGTAAAGATAGAATCTACCGGTATAACCCCTAAAGGCTGGTCTTCTTTTTTGTTATTTTCCGCCGGGACATATCCGCGGCCGCGGGAAACTTCCATTTCAACATTGAATTTCGTTTCCCGGGTCAGGGTTGCGATATGCAAATCCGGACTTAAGATCTCTATGGTTTCATCGCAGATAATATCCTTGGCCTTAATCTCGCCCTTTTTGTCTGCCTTGATATAGATAGACTTTGGTGCCTTGGAATGCGATCTTAACACCAGGGATTTAATATTCAGGATGATATCGGTAACGTCCTCCAAAACTCCCGGGATGGTGGAAAATTCGTGGCTTACACCGTCGAACTTTACCGACGACACCGCGCTTCCTTCAATGGAAGACAGTAATATACGGCGCAATGAATTACCCAGCGTCACTCCATAGCCCTTTTCGAATGGCTCGGCGATGAATTTGCCGTAACAAGAATTGTAAGTAGACTCATCGCATTCCAGCCTTTTGGGCATTTGGAAATCTTTCCATTTAATCCCCATCTTTTCCTCCTCAATATCGACAGCCAGCTTACTGGCAAGAACCTAATCTACCCTTGACTACTTGGAATAAAGCTCGACGATTAACTGCTCGCGGATGGGAAGCTGAATATCATCCCTCTCCGGAAGCCTGGTTACCTTGCATTTACGGTTATCAAAATCTACTTCCAGCCAGCCGGGCACGCCCCTGTCCTTGGATGACTCTAAATTTTCCTTAATATTGGCTGCACCCTTCTTATTTGCCCTTACCTCAACCAGATCTCCAGCCTTCACCAGATATGAAGGGATATTTACCCGTTGATTATTAACATACACATAATTGTGGTCGACCAATTGCCGTCCTTCAGTCCGAGAGGTAGCAAAGTGAGACTGGAAAATGACATTGTCCAGACGTCTCTCCAACATCTGTAAAAGCATGTGGCCGGTAACCCCCTTTATTCTGGTCACCTTCTTAAAATAATTGCGGAATTGCTGTTCCTGCAGGCCGTAAATCCTTTTTACCTTCTGCTTTTCCCGAAGCTGCAGGGCATAGTTGGACAATTTGGGACGGGCCTGGCCATGCTGGCCGGGCGCGAATTGCCTTTTTATAAAGGTACATTTCTCGGTCATGCATTTTTTGCCCTTCAAAAAAAGCTTCATGCCCTCTCTGCGGCATCTTCTACAATCTGGTCCTGAATATTTTGCCATATCTTATTCCTTTACTATTTAGGTTTATACTCTACGCCTCTTGCGAGGTCTGCAGCCATTATGCGGAAATGGAGTGATGTCTTTGATGGAGGTAATGGAAAGTCCGGCCGCCTGCAAAGCCCGAATGGCCGATTCCCTGCCTGAGCCTGGACCTTTAATAAATACCTCAACGGATTGAATCCCTAATTCCTTGGCCTTTTTAGCCGCATCTGCTGCAGCCACCTGGGCTGCAAAGGGAGTGGATTTTTTTGAACCGCTGTAACCCACAATCCCCGGACTGGACCAAACTATCACATTGCCCTGTTTATCGGTAATGGTGATAATGGTGTTGTTAAAAGTGGCCTGGATATGGACTATCCCGCTGGTTACTCCCTGTAAAGTCTTCTTCTTTTTTGCTTTATCTTTGGTAGCCATGACTTATGCCTTTTTCTCCTCTGCCCTCTTGATGTTGCCTACTGCCCTGCGGGGACCTTTGCGGGTGCGGGCATTGGTTCTGGTCCTCTGACCCCTTACCGGCAATCCTTTTTTATGTCTCATGCCCCGATAGGCACCGATATCAATCAAACGTTTGATATTTGCGGTAATTTCCCGGCGTAAATCACCCTCCACTTTATAATTCTTCTGGATAATAGCGGTAATCCGGGAAATCTCTTCTTCGCTTAAATCCTTGGCCCGCTTGCCGGGATCTATCTTGGCCTCCTGCAGAACCTTATTGGCCGAGGATCTTCCGACCCCGTAAAGGTAACTTAAAGAAATCTCTATCCTTTTTTCCTTTGGTAAATCAACACCTGCTATTCTGGGCATAACTCCTCGCTTTTAATTCGTCTAACCTTGTCTTTGTTTGTGTTTAGGGTTAATGCAAATTACTCTAATCCGACCTTCTCTGCGGATAATCTTGCAGCGGTCACAGATTTTTCTTACCGATGATCTGACCTTCATTCCGCACCTTCTTTTTATTTAACCCTAAAGATAATCCTGCCCCTATTTAAATCGTAGGGAGAAAGTTCTAACTTTACCCGGTCTCCCGGCAGGATGCGGATAAAATGCATCCTGATCTTTCCCGAAATATGCGCCAAAACCTTATGCCCGTTATCCAGTTCCACTCTAAACATCGCGTTGGGCAAAGCCTCTAATATCGTTCCTTCAACCTCTATCAGTTCTTCTTTGGGCATATTATTTGGTTAATACCTCCGCGCCCTTTTCCGTCAGGGCCACGGTATGTTCAAAATGGACCGAAGGCTTTCTGTCCTTGGTTACCGCTGTCCAGCCGTTGGGCAGAACCTCTGACTCCCAGGAACCTGCATTTACCATTGGCTCAATGGCCAGCACCATTCCTACTTTTAAAAGCGGACCTTGATGGGCCGGTCCGAAATTAGGCACCTCGGGATCCTCATGCATCCTCTTACCGATCCCATGGCCTACAAAATCCCGCACCACTGAAAACCCCCGAGACTCTACAAAATGCTGGATTGCCGCAGATATGTCGGAAAGATGATTGTTGACCTTTACCTTGGCAATTCCCAGCTCTAGGGCCTTGCGGGCTACTTCTGTAAGTTTCTTTTTCTGGCTGCTTACCTCACCGATGGCTACGGTGAAAGCAGTATCTGAGAAAAAACCGTTTAAATTTATGCCTATATCCAAGCTAACCAGGTCGCCCTCATTGATAATACGCTCATTCGGGATGCCGTGGACGATCTCTTCATTCAAAGAAACGCAGACATTTGCCGGGAAACCGCGGTAACCCTTGAATGCTGCAATCGCCTGGTTTTTTCTGATTAAATCTTCGGCGAATGCATCAATTTCCTTAGTCCTTACCCCGGCTTTGATACTTGGCCTTAATTCTGCTACTATCTTTGCGAGAACCCTTCCGGATTCGCGCATCATTGCAATTTCTTCTTTATTTCTAATTTCTATCAAATTCTTTATTCCAAGGCCTTGCCAGCGGCAAACAATCGCATGAGGAAATCATAGACCACCTGGGCATCATTATCCGCATCCACATTTCTTAGAATCCCCTGCCGGTTATAATAATCGATTACCGGTGCGGTGCTGTCGCTGTAAACCTTCAGGCGATTTTTAATGGTTTCCTCCTTATCGTCCGGGCGCTGATAAAGCTCTCCTGCGCAAAAATCACACACGCCTTCTTTTTTAGACGGCATATTTTTAATATGGAAGTTGGCCCCGCAATTTTTACAAACCCTTCTTCCGGTCAGCCGCTGTAAGATCACCAGCTCGCTGGATTTCAGATAAAGCACCCAATCAATCTTTAAAGAATGCACCCTTAACATCGCCTCCAGGCTTTTGGCCTGGGCCTCGTTGCGGGGAAAACCATCCAGCACAAAACTTTTTTGATGAGAATTTTCAAAGATCCTTTTTTCAATCATTTTGGTAACCAAGACATCTGGCACCAATTCGCCGGAGGTCACATATTGCTTGGCCTGACGACCCAGTTCCGTGTCTTTTTTCATCTCCTCCCGCAACATGTCGCCGGTGGAGATATGGGCAATATTCAAACCTTCGCTTAATAGCTTGGCCTGCGTGCCCTTACCCGCACCCGGAGGTCCTAATAATACTAAGTTCATCTTCTTGCCTTAAGCCTGCCGGATTTCATAAAACCTTCATAGTGGCGCATCAGAAGATGCGATTCAATCTGTTTCATGGTATCCAGCATTACTCCAACGATAATCAGGATTCCGGTTCCGCCAAAGAACGACGCCACCAAGTAAGGCACCTTCATAGAGGCCATAATAAAATCGGGGAGAATGGCGATAACGGTTACGAATAATGCCCCGGCCAGGGTAATCCTGGTCATAACAAAATCTAAAAACTCTGCCGTGGGTGACCCCGGCCTTATCCCTGGTACAAAACCCCCGTACTTTTTCATATTTTCTGATACATCCAAGGGGTTAAATACAATTGCGGTATAGAAATAACAAAAGAAAATAATTAATAGGGCATAAACCACGGTATAAAGCAGGTGCCCCCTCACTAAAGCTGTAGCAAAATGCTGAAAGGTTGGATTGGGAATAAAGCTGGCTATAGTTGCCGGAAATAGAATGATGGATTGAGCAAAGATAATCGCGATTACTCCGGAAGTATCTACCCTTAAAGGGATATAGGTGCTTTGCCCTCCGTAAACCTTTCTTCCCACGATCCTGCGGGCATACTGCACGGGAATCTTTCTCTGCCCTTGGGTAATCATGGTTACGGCAAAGATTACCCCGAATAAGAAGAAAACCATAATTACCAAAGTGATAGGCTGAATCTGACGCAGGCTGGCGGATTTGGGCGATAACTGCATTATTAATTCATAAATCGCCGAAGGTATACGAGAAATGATACCCGCGGTGATTACCAGAGAAATCCCGTTTCCGATTCCCCTTTCCTGAATCTGCTCACCCAACCACATCAAAAATACCGAACCGGCGGTCAAGGTAACTACGGTTAATATCCTGAAACCCCATCCCGGAAAACTGACAATGCTGAATCCTTCAAAGCGGGCAGGGTTCTCCAGCCAGAGGGCGATAAAAAACGACTGGATCAGCGATAGGACCACGGTTCCGTAACGGGTGTATTGATTTATTTTATGATAACCGGCTTTGCCTTCCTTGGCCAATTTTTCCAAGGCGGGAATTACTGCAGTCAACAACTGCATAATAATTGAACTGGAGATATAAGGCATAATTCCTAAGGCAAAGATGGTCAGCCTTTCCATGGCGCCACCGGAGAACATATTCATTATGCCAAAGAGCGCACCGCCTTGAGTGCGGTTTAAACGGGCAAAAAACTGTGCCAGGGCATTACTGTCGATACCCGGGGTGGGAAGATAACAACCGATGCGATAAATTGACAATAATCCTAAGGTAAAAAGTATCTTCTTTTTTAAATCCGGTATCTTGAAACAATTGGCAAATGCCTTAAGCATTTTTTGAGGTTTCTGCTTTTTGAGTCTTAGTAATTAATTCTGGAGTACCGCCGGCTTTCTTTATCTTATCAATTGCTGACTGTGAAAATTTATGCGCCTTGACGGTTAAGGACTTAGCAATCTCTCCATCACCCAGAATTTTTATTAAATGGAATTTATTTTTTATCAGCCCTTTTTCCAAAAGCACATCCGGAGTGATAATGGACGCCTCTTTGAAACTGGTAAGGCTTTTCAGATTAACTAATTGATATTCGGTAGTCCTCTTGGTGTTAAATCCTCTTTTAGGGATTCTTCTAGCTAACGGCATCTGGCCGCCCTCAAAACCCGGGCGGGTCCCGCCACCGGAACGGCAATTCTGGCCGTTATGACCCCTGCATGAAGTTTTACCATGACCGGACCCCTTGCCGCGGCCGACTATCTTACGTCTTTTATGTGAACCCGGTGCCGGTTTTAAGTCATTAATCTTCATATTATTCTTCCACCTTGACCTCTAAGGATGTAGGGGAAGATTTCATCTGACTGAAACCATCCAAGGTAGCCTTAATTACATTTATAGGATTATTGGAATTCAGACACTTGGTCAATATATCGTGTATACCGGCTGCCTCACAAACCGCTCTTACCGGACCGGCAGCGATAACCCCGGTTCCTTCGGATGCAGGCTTCAATAAAACCTTGGCTGCACCATAATGGCCCAATACCTCATGGGGGATGGAGGTGCCTTTTAAAGTAATTTTGTGCATATTTTTTTTGGCTCCGGATAATCCCTTTCTTATGGCATCGGCAACTTCGTTTGCCTTACCCAAGCAAACGCCTACCCTCCCCTTGGTATCGCCGACTACCACTAAGGCGCTGAAGTGCAATTTCTTTCCGCCCTTGGTAACCTTGCACACGCGGTTAATGGCAATAATTCTTTCAATAATTTCGCTGCCTGCTCTATTCTCTCGGTTTTCCATGATTAAAACTCCAACCCGCCTTTCCTGGCTGCTTCGGCAAAGGCCTTAACCCTGCCGTGATAAAGATTTCCGCCTCGGTCAAAACAAACTTTAGTAAAACCTTTTTCCTTGGACTTTTTGGCCACCAAATCCCCCAAAAGGGAGGCTGCCTTAACATTGCCACCGTATTTGAGCTGCGAACGCAAATCCTTATACAAGGTAGAAATGCTCAATAAGGTAACACCCTTGGTATCATCGACCAGCTGGGCATATAAATTGGATAAGCTGCGATAGATACATAAACGGGGTAGTTGAGACGTGCCTACTAACTTTTTGCGCACCCTCTGGTGCCTGCTTAATCTTTTTAGAATCTTTTCTTTTCCCATTTTTATTTGGTTACTGTCTTACCTTGTTTACGACGCACAAACTCACCGACATAACGTATGCCTTTACCCTTGTATGGTTCAGCAATAAATACCTTGCGGATATTGGCTGCAACCTCTCCCACGCGACATTTATCTACCCCCTGCACCTTAATCAAGGTAGGCTTAGGAGTAGTGATAGTTACATCTGCGGGAATCTGAAAATTAACCGGATGGGTAAAGCCCAGCAACATAGTTAAAAGATTGCCTTGCGCCTGTGCCCTGAATCCCACCCCCTGAATCTCCAGGTCCTTACCATAACCCTCGGTGACACCCTTAACCATATTGGCCACCAGGGAACGGATGGTACCATGATTGGCTTTATCCTGTTTGGATTCAGCGGCTCGCTTAACTAGAATATTGCCGTCTTTAATTTCAAGAGAAATCCCCATAGGTAAAGCCTGGGACAATTTACCCTTGGGCCCTTCTACCTTAAGCAGGTTATTTTCCACTGCCACCTTTACCTCTTTGGGAAAACTTACTGGTTTTTTACCTATACGGGACATATCTACCTCGGATTACCAAACCATACATACGATCTCTCCGCCAATATTCTGCTCGCGGGCCTGCCTGTCGTCCATGATGCCCTTAGAGGTGGAGATAACCGCCGTACCATAACCGTTTAATACCGTCGGGATCTTGCCTTTTTTAGCGTAGACCCGGGAGCCCGGCTTAGAAACCCGCTTGAGATTTTTGATCGCCGGTTTCTTTTTATCCAGATATTTCAGATAAACCCTTAGCATTCCTTGTTTACTATCTTCGACCAGACGGAAATTATCTATATAGCCGTCAACCTTAAAAATCTCCAATATCGCCTGGCATACCTTTGATGCCGGGATATCCACGGTATCCTTCTTACGGCTGGTGGCATTTCTAATCATGGTCAACATATTGGCAATGGGATCGGTCATGGACATCTTAAATTTTCTCCTTAATACCCGTTAGAAATCTCATTTCTAACGGGGTAAATTTACCAACTGGCCTTTTTTACTCCGGGGATCTGCCCCTTCCAGGCCAATTCCCGAAAGCAAATGCGGCAAAGACCAAATCTGCGCAAATACCCTCCGGAACGGCCGCAGGTCCTGCAGCGGTTGTGCTTTCTGGTAGGAAATTTGGGCGTCTTTTTCCAACGATTAATCTGTGAAGTCTTAGCCATATTCCTTCCTTATTTACCGGTTAGGATGCAAAAGGCATTCCAAAAAGCCGTAACAATTCCAGCGATTCTTCTTTGGACCGGCTGTTCAAAACAATGTTAATATCCATTCCCTGCGTTCGGGCAATCTTATCTACCTCAATCTCCGGAAAGATGGTTTGATCGGAAATCCCTAAACTGTAATTGCCCGCTTCATCAAAGGAATTCTTGGACATGCCGGAGAAGTCACGGATACGCGGCAGGGCCACATTTACCAGGCGATCAAGGAATTCATACATAATCTTTTTGCGCAAGGTCACCTTAACCCCTACGGGAGAACCCTGTTTAATCTTAAAATTAGAGATTGCCTTTTTGGCCCGACGGATAAACGGCTTCTGTCCGGTTATAATCCCCAGCTCTTCGCTGGCCTTTTCCAGAATCTTGATGTCGGCAATGGCCTCGCCCACGCCCATATTCACGACTATCTTTTTTATGGCCGGGACGCGCAGGTTATTTTTAAAACCGAACTTCTCCTTCATCGCCGGGACGATCTCTTTATAATATTTTTCCTGAAGTCTGGGTGTCATTTTACATCACTCCGCTACAACTTTTACATTGCCGGGATTTGGTCCCGTCTTTTAAAGTAACCGTTGAAAAACGGCTGGGTTTATTGCATTGCCTGCAAATCAACATCAAATTGGAGATGGCTATTGGCGCCTCTTTGGGAACAATCCCGCCCTGGGGATTTTCCTGGGTCTTTCTGCGGCTCTTTTTTACCAGATTCAAATTTTCCACAATGACCTTATCCGATCCGATTAATACCCTTAATACCTTGCCCTTTTTACCCTTATCCTTGCCGACAAGCACCTGAACCATGTCTTCCCGTCTAATTCTCAACATCTTAAACTACCTCGGGGGCTAAAGAAACAATCTTCATAAAGTTCTTATCGCGTAGCTCTCTGGCTACCGGTCCAAAAACCCTGGTTCCTTTAGGATTGAGCTGGTCATCAATAATCACCACGGCATTGCGGTCAAACCTTAGATAAGAACCGTCAGCCCGACGGATGTGATTTTTAGTACGCACGATAACTGCCTTGTTAACCGTCCCCTTCTTGACTGCTGCCTCAGGCGCGGATTCTTTGATAACTACCTTGACAATATCTCCGATATAGGCAAAGGGAGCACCTTTCTTGCCCAAAACCCCGATAAAATAGGCTCGCCTGGCTCCGGTATTATCCGCTACATCTAAAGTGGTTTTGAGTGATATCATAGTCTAAATTATTTAATAACCTCTAAGATAATCCAGCGTTTGTCTTTTGACAGCGGACGGGTTTCCATAACCCTTACCTTATCGCCCAGCTTTGAGGCGCTCTGCTCATCGTGGACCTTAAATTTTTCCCGCTTGCGGATAATCCGCTGATAGGTAGCGTGTTTCACCGTGCGCTCCACCTGGACCACGCGGGTCTTGTTCATCTTATCGCTTATAACAATACCCACTCTTTCTTTTCGTTTATTTCTTTCCTTTTCCATTATTTTTTATCTGCCTTTTCTTTTAATAAGGTTTTTATCCGGGCAATATCCTTCTTTAATTGCTTAAAGCGGTGAGGTTTTTCTACCCGGCCAAACCGGCGCTGATAATTTAAATTATAAAGTTCTTCCTTAAAGGTCTTTTCCTTCTGGGCCAAATCCTCAACCGATAAATCTCTTAATTCTTTGGTCTTCATCTTTTATACCTGATGCGCCCTGGATATGAACTTGGCCTTAATGGGCAATTTATAGGCAGCCAGCCTAAAACTCAAACGGGCCATCTCTTCGGCTATGCCACCCAATTCAAACATAATCTTGCCCCGCCTTACCACTGCTACCCAGTGATCCAAATCGCCCTTGCCTTTACCCTGGCGGGTTTCCGCCGGTTTTTTGGTTACCGGTTTATCCGGGAAAATCCTGATCCAGAGCCTTCCACCACGACGTAATCTGCGGGTTAGGGCAACACGGGCCGCTTCAATTTGAGTATTTTTTACCCAGCCATTTTCCAATGCCTTCAGTCCAAATTCGCCGAAACAAATCTCATTTCCACGAGTAGCCAGTCCGGCACGTGTGCCTCGTTGGGCCTTGCGATATTTTACTCTTTTGGGCATTAAAGGCATAGGATTACTCTTTCTTTTCTGACAACGGGGCCGCTAAAGGCTGGCGCTTTTTTTCTAAAATCACATCGCCTTTATAAATCCAGGTCTTTACCCCGATTTTACCATAGGTGGTTTGGGCTTCGGCAAAACCATAATCAATATCTGCGCGAAAGGTTGATAAAGGAAGCTTGCCTTGTTTATATGATTCCTGCCGGGACATTTCTGCGCCACCTAAACGGCCGGAGCAGACAACTTTGATACCTTTGGCTCCGGCGGTCATAGTCTGTTCGATGGCCCGCTTAATCGCCCTTCTGAAGGCAATCCTTTTTACCAATTGATAGGCGATATTCTCTGCCACCAGCTGAGCTTCTACCGCGGGATTTTTAATTTCTTCAATATCAATGGCCAATTCCCGTTCAGTTATTCCTTTAAGGTCTTCGCGCAATCTATCGATATCTGCGCCGTGGCGGCCAATGATAATCCCCGGGCGGGCAGAAGCGATTCTTACCCGCAGCTGATTGGCTAGCCGATCAATCATAATCCTGGCAATAGCTGCCTGGGAAAACTTGGACTTGATATAATTTCTGATCTTCAGGTCTTCCTGAATGTAGTTGCTAAAATCTTTTTTGTTAGCAAACCAAGTGCTTTGCCATTTTTTAATAAAACCGATTCTTAAAATTAACGGACTACACTTTCGCCCCACAATAATCCTTTCTTTTTAATTTCCTTTAAGCCTCATATCCAACTCAATGGTGATATGGGCAGTGCGTTTTAAAATGGGTGTTGCCCTACCAAAGGCTGCCGCGCGAAACCTCTTCCATGACGGGCCGTTATCGGCGACAATCTTGGAAATATACAAATGATTTCTTTCAATACCTTTCTGCTTGGCATTGCTGATGGCAGAATTTAAGATTTTTTTAATAAACGGGACTGGCCGTTTATTGATACTGTTAAGGATAGCCAAAGCAGAATCCACATCCTGGCCGCGGATTAAATCCATTACCTGCCTGGCTTTAGTAGGAGTAACCTTTAAAAAACTTCCCCTTGCCTTAACTAACATCTTACGTCTTCTCCGCAGCCTTCTTAGCCTTCACGCCGCCATGTTTTCTGAAAATACGCGAAGGGGCAAATTCGCCTAATTTATGCCCGACCATATTCTCGGTGATAAATACAGGCACATGTTTTCTTCCGTCGTGCACGGCGATAGTAAAACCTACGAAATCGGGAATTACCGTCGAGGCCCGCGACCAGGTCTTAATTGGTTGTTTGCTGCCCAGTTTACGCTGCTTATCTACCTTCTCAATCAAGTCCGGCGCAACGAATGGTCCTTTTTTTACTGAACGTGGCATATTATTTCCTTTTCTTTATAATATAACGGTCTGAATATTTTCCGGGTTTCCTGGTCTTATAACCTTTGGTCGGCTTTCCCCAGGGAGTAGTAGGATGCGGGTTGCCCTGTCCGGCCTTCCCTTCACCGCCGCCGTGTGGATGGTCGTGAGGATTCATAGCTGAACCGCGCACATTGGGGCGCCTTCCTAACCAACGCGACCTGCCTGCTTTTCCTAAAACAATCGCTTCGTGCTCCACATTGCCTAATTGGCCGATAGTGGCGCGGCAATCAACATGGACTAATCTAACTTCACCGGAAGGTAAGCGGACATGAGCGAATTCTCCTTCTTTTGCGGTAATCTGGGCCGAAGTACCCGCGCCCCGCACTATCTGGCCGCCCCGGCCCTTGGCGAGTTCCACATTATGGATCGCAGCGCCCAGGGGGACATAGCGCAAAGGTAAACAATTTCCCGGAGCGCTTTCGGTTTCAGCCTTATAACTGCTGATTACGGTATTGCCCACTCTTAAATCCAATGGCATTAAAATATAGGACTTGATACCGTCTGCGTATTGAATCAAGGCTATCCTGGCTGAACGGTTGGGGTCATATTCAATCGCCAAAACCTTAGCCGGCATATCCAAGCGGCTGCGGCTGAAATCTATCAAACGATACATCCGCTTATGTCCGCCGCCATGATGCCTGCAGGTAATCCTGCCGCCGGAATTCCTGCCGCCCCTTTTACGTAGTGGAGCGAGTAAGGATTTCTCCGGCTTGGATTTGGTAATCTCGGCAAAATCCGAAATGGTAGTAAATCTCAACGAGTGGGTAGTAGGTTTGAATTTCTTAATTCCCATTTTTAAGTAACCTCTATCTTCTGTCCTTCTTTAAGGGATACCATCGCCTTTTTCCAATCCGGTGTCATGCCGGCAATGGAACGCACCTTCTTTAGTTTTCCGGGAGCAACCAGGGTATTGACGAATGCTACCTTGACCTTATAAATCTGTTCCACGGCCTTTTTAATCTCCAGCTTGTTGGCAGATTTGCTGACCAAAAAAAGGTATTTTCCCTGAGCTTCTCCCACGGTTCCCTTTTCAGTTCTCAGTAATGTCTTTACGATATTGTATGCATCAAACATAGTTTTTATTTTAGGCGTTGCGTTAGGGTCTTTAATGCAAACTTGGTTACTAAAAGTTTTTTATGTGCCATCACGTCCAAGGCGTTGACATCAGAAACCCGACGCAAAGTAACCCGAGGGATATTTCGGCTGGCCTTAAGAATTCCGTCGTTACGTTCCTTGTCATCAATCACTACCAAAGCTTTTTGAGTAACCTTTAATGCCTTTAAGATACCGGAAAATTCTTTGGTCTTTGGAGCCTTGATTTCTAAATGTTCAACACAAAGTAAATCCTCGGTGGATATTTTATCATTGATGCTCGAAAGCAACGCCTCTCGTCTCATTTTCTCCGGCATAGAAAAACCAAATTCTCTGGGGTGCGGGCCAAAGACTACTCCGCCATGGCGCCACAAGGGTGAGCGGTTAGAACCCGCCCTTGCCCTACCAGTACCTTTTTGCCGCCAGGGTTTTTTCCCGCCGCCGGAAACCTCGCCGCGGGTTTTGGTCGAGGCATTGCCCTGCCTTTGATTGGCCCGATACATCACTACTGCCTGATGTAGTAAGCGAGCATTTACCTTGCCATCAAAGATATCCTCTGGCAACTCCACCTTTTCCATCTCTTCGCCTTTTATATTATATAGAGGAAATGTAGCCATATTATCCGCCTTCGCAGAAAATTATAGGTGTAAACCCATAATGAATGTCTGCGGATAACCAGCCGAAGTCCTGACGATACGTTGGGACGAAGGAGGGTATTGCTTCGGCGCCTGCCCGCCGATGGTCAGGCGGGGATTTCGCCGAAGCACCTAAAGATACTATAGACGTAAAATTATAGAGCTTCATTTTTTCTTTGCCGCCGGTTTGGATTCCTTCTTGGCCCCTGCCTTGGTCGGTTGCGGCTCAACCATTACCTTGGGTTTCTTAATGGATTTATTTAGAATCACAAAATTGCTTTTATAACCCGGGATAGCCCCTTTTACCAACAAAAGATTATTTGCGGCATCAACCTTGACGATTAGCAGGTTTTTTACCGTCACCCGCTCATTACCCATATGGCCGGGCATGTGGTGGCCCCTGATAGTACGGCCGGGGGTAGTGCTGGATCCTATGGAACCTGCTCGACGATGAGAGGTGGAACCGTGGGTTTTATTGCCGCCCTTCCAATGCCACCTCTTGACACCACCCTGAAAGCCTTTGCCAATGGAAGTGCCAGTAATATTTACATAATCACCGGCTTTAAAAATATTGGCCTTGATTTCCTGACCGACTTTATAATCCTTGAATTCTCCCAACGGGAATTCCCGGACAAAACTTAACGGGGAAACATTTAGCTTCTTGAAAAATCCCAGTTGGGGTTTTTTAATGCGTGATTCTTTTTTAGGAGCGAAGCCCAGTTTTATTTTGGCAAGGGGGGTTGCTTTGATTTCCAAAACAAAACATGGGCCGGCCTCAATAGCGGTCACCACAACCAATCTGCCCTGAGAATCAAATACCTGAGTCATCCCGATTTTTTTGCCTAACAGACCGGTGGACATCCTACCTTATCTCCACATCTACGCCCGCGGGTAGATTCAGCTTTCTTAAAGCATCGATGGTTTTTGAGGTCGGCTCGATTAATTCCAGAAGTCTTTTATGGGTGGCCAGCTGAAACTGCTCCCGAGATTTTTTGTCGATGACCGGCGAACGCAATACCGTATACAACTCTTTTTTTGTCGGTAACGGTATGGGCCCGGAAACCTTGGCTCCGGTCCGGCGTGCCGTCTCTACAATCTCCTGGGTCGATTGATCAAGCAGACGATGATCATATGCCTTTAATCTGATGCGTATCTTTTGCATGTTTTTATTTTAAGAATCGCCTTTATTTATTATTTAATAACCTCGGAAACTACCCCTGCCCCAACGGTGTGACCGCCTTCACGGATGGCAAACCGAGATTCTTTATCCATAGCCACGGGAACAATCAGCTCTATCTCTAATTCCGCATTGTCTCCGGGCATAACCATTTCTACGCCTTTAGGCAAAGCGGCGGTTCCGGTAACGTCCGTGGTTCTGAAATAGAACTGTGGTCTATAACCGGTGAAGAATGGGGTATGTCTTCCGCCCTCTTCTTTGGTTAAGACGTAAACCTGGGCCTTGAATTTGGTATGCGGAGTGATGGCTCCGGGCTTAGCCAAAACCATACCGCGTTCCAGGTCATTCTTCTCAATCCCTCTTAAAAGGATCCCCACATTGTCACCAGCCTGACCTTCATCCAATAATTTCCGGAACATTTCTATCCCGGTCACGACTGATTTTCTAATCTCTGGTCTTAGTCCGACGATATCTATTTCTTCGCCAATCTTGACCTTACCGGCTTCGATTCTGCCGGTTCCGACAGTACCACGACCGGAAATAGAAAATACATCCTCTACTGCCATCATAAACGGCCTCTCCAAATCTCTTACCGGAGCAGGAATAAACTCGTCTACCGCCTTCATTAAATCGAGAATCGGCTTGCAGGCTGCGCAGGTATCCTTGCCGCAACCGCAGTTCATGGCATTGAGGGCGCTTCCGCGGATAATGGGAGTTTTATCTCCGGGGAATTTGTATTTGGTAAGTAAATCCCTTACCTCCATGTCCACCAGATCAATAAGCTCTTTATCCTCAACCATGTCCACCTTGTTTAAGAAAACCACAATCTCGGGGACATTAACCTGACGAGCCAAAAGGATGTGCTCTCTGGTCTGAGGCATAGGGCCATCGGCAGCAGAAACCACCAATATAGCGCCATCCATCTGGGCTGCGCCGGTAATCATGTTCTTGATGTAGTCAGCGTGTCCCGGACAGTCGATATGGGCATAATGCCTGGTTGCAGTCTGATACTCGATGTGGGAAATATTAATGGTAACGCCGCGCTCTTTCTCTTCGGGTGCATTATCAATAGTATCGTAGGCACGGGCTTCGGCAAGACCCTGCTTGTTTAATACCATAGTGATGGCCGAAGAAAGAGTGGTCTTACCATGGTCAACGTGTCCAATGGTACCCACATTGACGTGCGGTTTACTTCTTACAAATTTGTCTTTTGCCATTTTTCAACCCCCCTTTTGGCTTATACCGGACCTTAACGGTGCACGGTAAATGGCGAACTGCCTACTATCTTTTCCATTATATGTGAAGGCACCTCAGCATAAAATGAGGGCTCCATTGTATAAGAGGCCCTACCTTGAGTTAGGGAACGCAGAGCCGTGGCATAATTAAAAATCTCAGCTAATGGAACATTAACGCGCACTGCTTTGATATTGGCCCGTTTTTGAATGGCGATGATCTTGGCGCGACGGGTATTTAAATCTGCGATCACCTGCCCCAAATATTCCTCTGGCACATCTACCTCGACATCCATGATAGGCTCCAATAAAATTGACTTAGCCTTTCTTAACCCTTCACTAAAAGCGATTGAACCTGCCATCTGAAAGGCGAGTTCCGAAGAATCAACCTCGTGGCTGGAGCCGTCCACCAAGGTTACCGTTACATCGGTAACGGGAAAACCAGCCAGGCAACCGTTCTTGGCAGACAATATTATTCCCTCTTTAACCGATTTGATAAATTCCCTGGGTATAGCACCGCCTTTAACCCTATCCTCAAAAATAATTCCCTTGCCTGGCTCTTCGGAAGGTTCCATTTCGATAATCACATGACCGTATTGGCCGCGGCCGCCGGTCTGCTGGATGAATTTGCCCACCGCAGTAACCTTTTGGGTGACGGTTTCCTTATAGGCTACCTGAGGCTTGCCGATATTCGCCTCCACATTAAATTCCCTGAGCATTCTGTCGACGATAATCTCAAGATGCAACTGCCCCATCCCGGCTACGATGGTCTCTCCGGTTTCCGAATTATAACTTACCCTGAAGGAAGGGTCCTCATCCTGAAATTTCTTTAAGGACATCCCCAGTCTTTCCTGGTCGGACTTGGTCTTGGGCTCAATTGCCATGTAGATAACCGGTTCGGGAATGCGGATCTGCTCTAGGATAATTGAAATCTTCTCATCACACAAGGTATCACCGGTTTTGGTATCCTTGAGCCCCACCACTGCCACGATGTCTCCGGTCCAGGCCTCCTGGATAATCTCTTGCTTGTTGGCCTGCATGCGCACGATCTTATTAACCCGTTCTCTGTTTCTCTGGGTGGCGTTATATATGTAACTTCCGGAATCTAAGCAACCGGAATAAATCCGAATATAATATAATTTGCCCACGTATGGGTCGGTGGCAATCTTAAAACACAGGGCGCAAAACGGGGCCTTATCCAAAGCCATTCTTTCCTCATACTCCCCGGTTTCGGGATTAATGCCCTTGATTATCGGGTTGTCTGCCGGAGAAGGCAAATAATCGCAGATCGCATCAATTAGCAACTGTACCCCTTTATTCTTCAATGAAGAACCACATAAAACCGGCACCAGTCGGTTGGTCTTGGTAACCTGACGCAGCACGGCCTTAATCTTTTCGTTGGCTATCTCTTTGCTATGGATGAATTTATCCATTATTTCGTCGTCCAACTCTGCCAATTTTTCCAGTAGAATGTTTCTGGCCTTGGCCACCTGATCATGCATCTGTGCAGGTATTTCCCCGATAATTCTTTCCAGGCCCAACTCATCTTTATAGGTAATCAATTTCTGCTCGACCAAGTCGATTACGCCGGTAAATTTCTCTTCGCTACCATAGGGCAATTGAATAGGTGCGGCATTGGCACCCAAACGATCCTTGATATGTTTCAGGCATTCATTAAAGTTTGCACCTACCCGGTCCATTTTATTTATATAAACCAAACGCGGAACATTATAACGTTCGGCCTGACGCCACACGGTCTCAGATTGCGGCTCAACCCCGTTGGCCGCATCCAAAAGCACCACTGCCCCGTCTAAAACCTTTAAGGACCTTTCCACCTCCACGGTAAAATCCACATGGCCGGGGGTATCAATAATATTTATCTTGATATCCTTCCAGAAGCAGGTAATGTTGGCTGCGGTGATGGTAATACCACGCTCCTGCTCCTGCGGCATCCAGTCGGTGGTGGTGGTGCCTTCATCCACCTCACCGATTTTATGGATCTTTCCGGTGTAGTACAGGATCCTCTCGATGGTAGTGGTTTTACCCGCATCGATATGCGCCACAATACCAATATTCCTGATTTTATCTAATGCAAAATCTCTTCCCATAAAATTACCATCTAAAATGGGCAAAGGCCTTGTTGGACTCTGCCATCTTGTGAGTGTCATCACGTTTCTTTATGGCCATTCCTTCGCCTTTATAGGCAGAAACCAATTCGTCGGCTAATTTATCTTCCATGGACTGGCCTTTTTTTGCGCGGGCATAATCTCTAATCCAACGCCAGGCTAAGGATGTGCCTCTGGCCTGATTAACCTCTATCGGAATCTGATAGGTAGCTCCTCCTACGCGCCGGGGTTTAACCTCCAAGCGGGGCCGGACATTTTCTATGGCCTTATTCAACATCTTCATGGCATCCGCCTCGCCGGTCTTTTGCGCTGCCTGTTCGAAGGCTCCGTAAACAATCTTTTCTGCTAAAGATTTCTTACCCCGCTCCATCACCATATTGATAAATCTGGCGACGATCTTACTTTTGTATTTGGGGTCCGGGATTATCTCTCTTTTAAATACCTGTTTTCTTCTCATTAATTCCTCGCTATACTAAAAAATTATTTGGGCCTTTTTGCCCCGTATTTCGAGCGGGACTTCTTGCGCTGATTAACTCCAGCGGTATCCAGGGTCCCTCTGACGATATGATATCTGACCCCGGGCAAATCCTTTACCCTTCCGCCTCTTACCAAGACAATGGAATGCTCTTGGAGGTTATGACCTTCACCGGGTATATAAGAAGTAACCTCTATGCCGGTCGTCAATCTGGTCCTGGCAATCTTACGCAAGGCGGAGTTGGGTTTTTTAGGAGTCATAGTCCTAACCTGGATACAAACCCCCCGTCTTTGCGGACAACCCTTTAGTGCCGGAGATTTAGTCTTTTTTCTCTTTGGTATCCGGCTCTTTCTTATCAGTTGTGATATTGTCGGCATATTTCACCATTTGTATGTCGCGGTGGTCACGAAAACCCGTACCTGCCGGGATCAAGTGGCCCACGATGACATTTTCCTTTAAACCTCGTAGCTCATCCCTTTTGCCCGAAGAAGCTGCCTCGGTTAAAACGCGCGAAGTCTCCTGGAAACTGGCAGCTGAAATAAAACTTTCCGTAGTTAATGAGACCTTGGTGATTCCTAATAATAACGGTGACGCTGATGCCGGCTTACCGTCCTTTTTGATAACCCTTTGATTTTCTTTCTGGAACAAAATCTTATCTACCTGCTGGCCAGACAAGAATTCGGTATCTCCCGGCTCTTCGATCCTCACCTTCTTTAACATCTGGCGGATGATAAGCTCGATATGTTTATCATTAATGTGCACGCCCTGTAAGCGGTAAACTTCTTGAACTTCGTTAACCAAATATTCCTGCAACACCTTATCTCCGCAGACTCTTAGAATTTCCTGAGGGACCACCGGACCGTCGGTCAATTGCTGTCCGGCAATAATTTTATCGCCCTTGTAGACATTGGGATGTTTGCCGTGAGGAATGGCATATTCCCTCTTCATCCCGGTCTCGCTTCTAATAATAATCTGGCGCTGCCCCTTCTTGTTTTCTCCAAATTCGGCAAAGCCATCGATTTCGCTGATAATTGCCGGGTCTTTCGGCCTGCGGGCCTCAAACAATTCGGCTACGCGCGGCAAACCTCCGGTGATATCTCTGGTCTTGCCCACCACGCGGGGAATCTTAGCCACCAATTCACCGGCCTCCACCTGCTGGCTGTCCTTTACCAAAATATGGGCACCCACGGGAACGGGATAGATCCCTAAGATCTCCGATTTACCGTCGGTAATAATAATCTGCGGATGGTAATCCTGTTTGTGCTCTACGACTACGCGTTCCACTACCCCGGTCAAACTATTCATCTCCTGACGGATAGTAACGCCTTCTTTAATATCCTCAAAGGTTACGCTTCCGTTTACTTCAGTCAAAATTGGGGTCGTATAAGGATCCCAGTGGACAAAGATTGCACCCTTTGGCACCTCTTCATTCTCGGCAACCGAAATAAAAGCACCCTGGATGATGGGATACCTCTCCAGCTCTCTCCCCTGATCATCATTAATACTCAACGAACCATTACGATTTAAAACTACGTATTCCTTGCGGCGCATTACTACCCTTAAATTGTGATATTTCAAAATACCTTTGTTCTTAGAACGGATAAATGATTGCTCAACCGTCCTGCTGGCAGTTCCACCGATATGAAAGGTCCTCATGGTAAGCTGGGTGCCGGGTTCGCCGATGCTTTGCGCAGCAATAACCCCCACTGCCTCACCCACCTCCACTATCTTCTGAGTAGCCATATTTCTTCCGTAGCATTTGGCGCACACCCCGCGTTCGGATTCGCAGGTTAAAACACTTCTAATGCGAATCTTTTCCATACCCAGTTTTTCAATGATGTCCGCCTTTTCCTCGGTGATTTCGCTTCCGGCCTCTACGATCAGTTCATCGGTAATAACATCCACAATATTATCCAGGGCCACCCGGCCGATAATTCTTTCCTTTAAACTTACTACCACCTCATCGCCTTCAATGATTGCCGAAACGGTGATGCCGTTAAGGGTTGAACAATCCTCTTCGTTGATGATGAGTTCTTGAGCCACATCAACCAGACGCCGGGTTAAATATCCGGCATCTGCGGTCTTAAGCGCGGTATCGGCAAGACCCTTGCGGGCGCCGTGAGTAGAAATAAAATATTCCAAAACGGTTAAGCCTTCGCGGAAGTTGGCGGTGATAGGGCTTTCAATAATCTCGCCGGATGGCTTGGCCATCAGACCGCGCATACCCGAAAGCTGCCTTACCTGTAGACGCGAACCGCGGGCGCCGGAATCAGCCATCAAGAAAATGGGATTAAAGGGATCCATCTCCCGGAATACCAAATCGGAAATAGTTTCTGTGGCTTGAGTCCAGATATCGATTACCTTATTGTGTCTTTCGCGGTCGGTGATGATACCCTTGCGATACTGGTCGGAAATCTTTTCTACCTCTTCATGGGCACTTTTCAGAATATCGGGTTTTTCCTTGGGCACCTCAAGATCATCTATGGCTATGGAAATCCCTGCCAGCGTTGCCTGCTCAAATCCCAACTCCTTCAAATCATCCAGCAGCTTTATGGTGCGGGAATGGCCGAAATGTTTATAGCAATCGGAAACCACCTCACCGACCGTCCCCTTGCTCAGGTTGATATTCACATAATCAAACCTGTCGGGTAAGGATTGATTAAAAATTACCCTTCCAATGGTAGTCTCTATAAAATTTGAAGTAGGCTTGGGGGCAGCCTTCTGAGAAGAGACCTCCACTTTTACCGTGGCCTCTTGACGCCAAATCGGCTTATCCAAACGCAATTTAATCCTGGCATGTAAATCCACCAAGCCATCCTGAAAGGCAACGAGTGCCTCTTCAGTATTGGCAAATAATCTTCCCTCGCCATTGGCCTTGGGCTTTTCTTTAGTTAAATAGGAAATACCGAGAATTAAATCCTGGGTAGGAGAAACTACTGGCCGGCCATCTGCAGGAGAGAAGATATTATTTACCGACAACATGGCCACGCGGCATTCAATCTGAGATTCCAAAGAAAGCGGCACATGCACTGCCATCTGGTCGCCGTCAAAGTCGGCGTTAAAGGCAGTGCAAACTAAGGGGTGAATCTTAATGGCCTTACCCTCAACCAACACCGGCTGAAAGGCCTGAATACTTAAACGGTGCAGCGTGGGTGCGCGGTTTAATAATACGGGATGATCCTTAATAACCTCGTCTAGAATATCCCAAACCTCAATCTTGGCCCGCTCTACCATGCGCTTGGCGCCTTTGATGGTATGCACGAAACCTTTCTCTCTTAATTTACGGATTATGAACGGTTCAAATAATTCCAAGGCCATGCGTTTGGGTAAACCACATTGATGTAATTTTAATTCCGGACCGACCACGATAACCGAACGACCGGAGTAATCCACGCGTTTACCTAAAAGATTCTGGCGGAAACGTCCCTGTTTTCCTTTAAGCATATCTGCCAAGGATTTTAACGGACGGTTATTTGCCCCCAGAACCGGCCTGCCGTGGCGGCCGTTATCCAAAAGCGCATCTACCGCCTCTTGCAGCATGCGTTTTTCATTTCTAACGATAATCTCCGGGGCATTTAATGCCAGTAATTTCTTTAAACGGTTATTGCGGTTAATAACCCTTCTGTACAAGTCGTTTAAATCGGAAGTGGCAAACCTGCCACCCTCAAGAGGAACCAACGGCCTTAAATCCGGCGGGATTACCGGTAAAATCTCCAATATCATCCATTCCGGACGGTTGCCGGATTTGCGAAAATCCTCGGCAATCTTTAGAATCTTGATAATCTTACGGAAGGTAGCGGTCTGGGGATTGGCAGATTCCAATTCCTTGCGCAGTTTTTTGCACAGGGCACTGAGATCAATCTCCTTCAAAATCTCGGTGATTGCCTCTGCGCCAATTTTTGCCTTAAAGGTAGTCCCGTATTTTGCCAAACACTCCTGGTACCTATCTTCAGAAAGTAATTCCAGTTTCTTTAATGGCGTCTCACCCGGGTCCAATACCACATATTCTTCGTAATAGATAACCTTTTCCAGGTCGCGCAATCCCAGACGGGTTAAAGCAGCAATTCTGCTGGGCACGGTCTTAAAAAACCAGATGTGGGTTACGGAAGTGGCCAACTCAATATGCCCCATCCTTTCCCGGCGCACTGCCGAACGGGTAATTTCTACGCCGCAACGGTCGCAGGTCACGCCTTTAAATTTGATGCCTTTATATTTACCACAGTGGCATTCCCAGTCACGCACCGGACCGAAAATCTTTTCACAAAAAAGCCCGTCTTTTTCCGGTTTTAAGGTGCGGTAATTAAGGGTTTCCGCCTTCTTTACCTCTCCCTTGGACCAGGAACGGATTACCTGCGGTGAGGCAATTTTTATCAGGATACTATCAAATAAGGTTACTTCGTCCATTATATATATTATTCCTTAGTCTTCTCGGTCTTAACATCCAACCCCAACCCCTGTAGTTCTTTAACCAAAACATTGAAGGATTCGGGAGTTCCGGGATGCAGGCGCTGTTCGCCCTTGACAATGGCCTCGTAAATTCTGCTTCTTCCAGAAACATCATCACTCTTTACCGTTAACATCTCCTGTAAAGTATAGGCTGAACCATAGGCCTCCAATGCCCATACTTCCATTTCTCCGAAACGCTGTCCGCCAAAATGCGCCTTGCCACCCAATGGCTGCTGGGTAACCAAGGAATACGGACCAATGGAACGGGCGTGGATTTTTTCATCTACCAGGTGAATCAACTTCATCATATAAATAAATCCCACCGTTACCTTTTGATCAAAGGGTAAACCGGTATATCCGTCAAAAAGCGTAATCTTGCCATCTTGGGGCAACTCAGCCTCCTTCAGCATCTCTTTGATCTCTTTTTCTGAAGCACCATCAAATACCGGACTGGCTACCTCTAACCCTAAGGCCTTAGCAGCCCAGCCTAAATGGGTTTCCAAGATCTGGCCGACATTCATACGCGAAGGAACGCCTAGGGGGTTTAAAACCACATCCACCGGCGTGCCGTCGGGCAAGAAGGGCATATTCTCCTCAGGCAAGATCTTGGCAATAACACCTTTATTTCCATGACGGCCAGCCACCTTGTCGCCTTCGGCAATCTTTCTCTTAGTGGCGATGTTCACGACCACTCTTTTGATGACTCCGGCAGGAAGCTCATCACCGCGCTTGATACGTGCTACTTCACTTTCTTCCTCTTCGATGAGTTCACGGATTTTATCGGCGTAAAACTCGGCCATCTGCTTGGCTTCTTCGTTATCATTAATATTTGCCCGTTCCAGCTTTCGTTTATCTACGCCCAAAACTTTAGCCAGTTTGGTCTTACGCTCTTCCTGGATAAATTCTATTTCCTGTTTATAATAAGCCTTTATCTCGCTAATCTGGGAAAGCTCCTTGGCCTTATCCTCTTTGGTTTTTCTGCCCCGTTCTTTACGCTGGAATATTTCCACGTTCACCACCACGCCCTCTACTCCCGGAGGGGCTACCAATGAGGTATCACGGATATCTGCCGCCTTCTCGCCGAAGATTGCGCGCAGCAATCTCTCTTCCGGAGAAAGCTCTTTTTCGGTTTTAGGGGTAACCTTACCCACCAAAATATCGCCGGGTTTAACCTCCGCGCCCACCCGAATTATGCCGGTCGTATCCAGATCCTTCAAGGACTCTTCCCCCACATTGGGAATATCGCAGGTGATTTCTTCGTTGCCCAATCTGGTTTCCCTGGCTTCAACCTCGAACCTCTCAATATGAATAGAGGTAAAGGTATCTTCGCGCACCACGCGTTCATTAATCAAAATAGCATCTTCAAAATTATATCCGCGCCACGGCATAAAGGCAGCCAGGATATTTTTTCCTAATGCCAGTTTACCGTTTTTCGTGGCAATACCATCGGCGATTACATCCCCTGCCTTAATCTCTTGACCAGGACGCACTATCGGCCTTTGATTGACACAGGTATTGGCATTGGAACGCATAAATTTCTTTAAAGGATAGGTATTCTTTCCGACTACGATCTCTTTGGCATCTGCTCTGCTGACTTTGCCATTTTCCTTCGCTACTACCATCACTCCTGAATCCTTCGCAATCTTGGCTTCGATTCCCGTGCCCACCAAAGGCACTTCAGTAACCATTAAAGGCACTGCCTGGCGCTGCATGTTAGAACCCATCAACGCGCGGTTGGCATCATCGTGTTCCAAGAAAGGAATCAAGGCTGCGGCTGCAGAGACCAATTGTTTGGGAGAAACATCCATGTATTCCACCTTCTTGGGTGGCAACTTGGGAAAATCGCCCTTTAAACGGCAAGAGATCTCCTTTTCTTCGAAATTTCCATCTTTATCCAAAAGGGCATTTGCCTGGGCAATGGCCTTATTCTCTTCTATATCAGCGGTCAAATATTCAATCTTTCTGGTAACCCTGCCATCCTCTACCTTGCGGTAAGGCGTTTCCAAAAATCCGAATTCATTAATCCGGGCAAAATTGGTCAAAGAGGCAATGAGACCGATATTGGGACCTTCTGGAGTTTCAATGGGGCAAACCCTACCATAATGCGAAGGATGAATATCTCTAACCTCAAAACCAGCGCGCTCCCTTGACAAACCGCCAGGACCCAAGGCAGAAAGACGGCGCTTGTGAGTCAATTCTGCTAAGGGGTTAACCTGGTCCATAAATTGGGAAAGCTGGCTTCTGGCAAAGAAATCGCGGACTTGATTGGAGAAAAGGCGGGAATTAATTAAATGGTGCGCGGTGATATCTTCAAAGTTGCTCATAAATACTACTAATCTTTCCTTAATAGAACGTTCCAGTCTGGCCAAACCGATGCGCACCTGATTTTGAATCAATTCACCCACGGTTTTTACGCGGCGGTTTCCTAAGTGATCAATATCATCAATACTTCCTTCACCCTGACGTAATCTGATGAGATACCGCATTACCTCCACCACTGTAGGCGCATCCAAAATCCGCTTATCCAAGGAAACATTCATGTTTAATTTGCGGTTTAAGATGTATCTACCCACCTGGCTTAAGTCATATCTTTTGGAATCAAAAAATAACCTGTAGAATAATGCCTCGGCAACCTGCGCAGTGGCCGGCTCGGTAGGACGCATCTTACGGTAGAAATCCAATAACGCGTCTTCCTTAGTCTGGGTATGGTCCTTCCTTAATGTAATGGAGACCTGCTCAAATTCCTTGCCGAAAAGTTGTTGGATTTCATTTTCGGTAGAAAGACCCATAATCCTTAAGATTTGGGTAGCCGGAAAACTGCGGCGCCGATCTACATAAACGGTGATAATATCATTTAAATCATATTTAAATTCCAGCCAGGCACCGCGGGAAGGAATAATTCTGCCGAAGTAAATGGTTTTGCCGGTGGGATGAAGTTCTTGTTCAAAGGAAACTCCTGGCGAACGCTGCAACTGACTCACTACAACGCGTTCATCGCCGTTTATAATGAATGTCCCGGTATCGGTCATTAGAGGCAGATCGCCAAAATAAACCTCTTGCTCCTTGATTTCCTGGGGATTGATGAGGCGTAACTTTACCTTTAAAGGAGCGGCATAGGTCATGCCCCTACGGATACATTCCAGGCAGGGATACTTGGGTTTTCCTAAACTATAACTGACAAATTCCAGACGGATCTGCCGGTCATAGCTTTCAATGGGAAAAACCTCCAAGAAAACCTCTTGAAGCCCGTTTTCCTTGCGTTCCTCCACCGGGGTTTCTGCCTGCAGAAAATAGGCATAAGACTCCACCTGCACATCCAACAGATTGGGCAAATCATGGACTTCGCGGATCTTGCTAAAGTCTTTTAGCTTGGGCATAAATTAGGTTATTATTTAAGCTCTACAGTTGCGCCAGCGGCGACTAATTTCTTCTTTAATTCCTCTGCCTCTTCTTTGGGAAGATGCTCTTTTACCGGCTTGGGTGCGCCATCCACTAAATCCTTGGCCTCCTTCAAACCTAAGCTGGTGGCTGCCCTGACCTCTTTGATGACTGAGATCTTATTGGCACCGGCATTGGTTATTACCACGGTAAAGGTGGTTTTTTCCTCGGCAGCCGGGGCTGCTCCGCCTGCGCCAGCAACAGCTGGACCAGCTGCAGCCATTGGGGCCATCGTCTGCACGCCGAATTTCTCTTCCAGCGTCTTGACTAAAGTAGAAAGCTCCAGCGCGGTTAACCCCTCGATGGTTTTCACTACTTCTTCAATCTTGTTCTCTGCCATTTTACACTACCTCCTTAAATGAGCACATAACTTATGGAAGCGAAGCTAACATAAGTTATAAGTGCGAATTTAATCCAGCCTTTTTGGGAAAACTTTAAAAGCCTATTCCAAAAGGGCGGGATAAGTTCGGACTGACAAGTTATGTCGTTTAAATTTTTATTCATATTAACTCCCTGCCTGCCGGCAGGCAGGCATAACTTATGTCCTCACTTATGTTTTTTTCTTATCCGCTATTTGTTTTAAAGTATATAACAATTCCCTGGTCTTGGCACTTAAAACATAGGCCAAGGAACTAATCGGCGACTGAATGGCGCTTAAAAGCATGGATAACAAAACATCCCTAGTAGGTAATGAAGAAAGGCGCTTGACATCATCTGCGCTTAAAAAACTTTCTTGTAATAATCCACCCTGCAATTGCGAAGTTTCATGGGCCTTGACGAATTTCATTAAGGCCCTGGAGACATCTACCGCATCGCTGTCGCTATACACCACCGCCACCGGGCCGCTGATGAATTCTTCTGCCTTATCGAGCTTAATATTCTTTAAAGTCCGCCTGGCAACGGTGTTTCTCACTACCATCATCCTGGCGCCGTGCCTCTTAAGCTCCTTACGCAAATCGCTCATGTCCGGGCTAGGAACCCCCGAATAGCGAAGGACAAAGATATTATCCTTCTTATCTAGGTTTTTCTTCAGCTGGCTTTCTAAGCCCTGTCTATATAATTGGCCTATCTTGGTCATGCTGAAATTCTCAATCCCGCCCCCATGGTGGTAGCGATAAAAATACTCTTAATCATCTCACCCTTGATGGAGGCCGGCTTAATTTGTTTAATTGCCTCTACCGCGGTATTGGCATTATCATAAAGCTGCTCCGGAGAAAAGGAAATTTTGCCCACGGAAATATGGATGCCGCCCTGCTTATCGGTTTTAAATTCTATCTTTCCGGCCTTCACCTCTTTAATCGCCCGCGGTATATCCACGGTTACGGTTCCGGTCCTGGGGCTGGGCATGAGCCCGCGGGGACCCAGCACCTTACCCACCTTACTTAAATCCTTCATCATTTCCGGAGTAGCAATGGCGCAGTCGAAATCTAAAAAACCGGCGGCCACTTTATCGATTAATTCTTGGCCGCCGACATAATCTGCTCCTGATTCCTTTGCTTTTGCCTCATGTTCACCTTTACAAAATACCGCAATCCTTACCTTTTTACCGGTTCCGTGTGGCAAAACTACGGTTCCCCTTACCATCTGGTCGGATTGCTTGGGGTCGACATTTAAATGCAGGTGCAAATCCACGCTCTCATCAAATTTGGGCTTGGGTAATTGTTTTAAAACCACTATGGCCTCCTTAAGATTAAAGACCTTGGCCTTATCGGTGGATTTTATAATCTCTTTTATGCGCTTACTGTGTTTTTTCATTTTACAACTTCTATCCCCATACTACGGCAGGTACCCTTAATAATCTTTACGGCGGTTTCTAAATCTTCGGTATTTAAATCCTTGGCCTTTTGCTTGGCAATCTCCTCCACCTGTTTTTCCGTAATAGTCCCTATCTTTTCTTTCCCTGCAGTTCCCGATGCCTTAGCCAAATTGGCCGCTCGCTTTATTAAAATCGAGCTGGGCGCGCTTTTAACGGCAAAATCAAAGGTCTTATCTTCGTAGACATTGATTACCGCCGGAAGTATCAAGCCCTCCTTACCCTTGGTCTGCTCATTGAACTGCTTGCAGAACATCATGATGTTTACGCCGTGCTGACCCAATGCTGGACCAACGGGCGGCGCGGGATTGGCCTGACCTGCGGGGACATACAATTTTATCTGGGCTACTAATTTTTTAGGCATATTCTATATCTTCTCAACCTGCCAATACTCTAACTCCACAGGAGTTAATCTTCCAAATATTGAAACGCCGACCTTTAACTTGCCGCGCTCCGGATGGATCTCTTCGATGGTGCCGTTAAAATTCGAGAAAGGACCTTCGTTTACTCTTACCGCCTCGCCCTTTTCAAAAATAATCTTGGGGCTGGGTTTAACCTGGGTCTCCTGGGTACGTTTTAAAATATTATCGACCTCTACCTCTGATAATGCCGAGGGTTTGTTCCCTAAACCGATGAACCCGGTAATTCCCGGCGTGGCCTTTACCAGATACCACGTATCCTTGGACATCTCCATCTTAACTATCAGATATCCGGGGAAGAATTTACGGTGGGAAATTCTCTTCTTACCGCTACGGATTTCGGAGACCTGCTCAGTCGGGATTACTACTTCGGGGATAAGCTCCTTCAGGCCGGCTGTCGTAATTCTACCTTCAAGGTTTGCCTTAACCTTTTCCTCTGCGCCAGTCTGGGTGTGTACCACGTACCACTTCATCATTTAACCATCAAACTTAATAACTTGGAAAGAACGGAGTCAACCACAAAAATAAATACCGCGAGAACCGCCGTGGAAAAAATAACTACCCACGTGGCGGTTAATAACTCTTCCCGAGTCGCCCAAGAAACCTTTCCCAGTTCTACCGTTACCTCACTCAAAAAATTCCTTATCCTTTGCATATTTTTAAACAAAAGAAAAATGGCGACAATCGCTGAGATTGCCAGAATTACCTGTCCAAAATTTTTAGAAATCACTTCCAACATCTTTTTTAGCCTGCTTTAAACTGCCCTACCCCTGTTTTCTGGCAGGAGCGGCAGGAGTCGAACCTGCAGTCACGGTTTTGGAGACCGTTGGTTTGCCATTAACCGACGCTCCTACTTGATTTCCTTGTGAACCGTGTGCTTCTTGCAAAACTTACAATACTTCTTGAGCTCCAACTTACCGGGTTGGATTTTTTTATTTTTTAGCGTATTGTAATTTCTGTTTTTACAGACCGTGCACTCTAACTCTATTATTTCTCTCATAATAAAAAATATATCTAAAAAACACAAAAATTCATCCTGTCCAGCTTTGAATAAAGCTGGAGACGGGAATTGAACCCGTGACCCCGTCCTTACCAAGGACGTGCTCTACCAACTGAGCTACTCCAGCGAAGAGCTAAGTGGGTTTAAACTAACATTTGTCCTTGGTACCAATTAAATTGGGGGAAATTGGAAATGCTTAAGTATAATCAGATTAAGGACTTTTGTCAAGAAAAATTTTATATTTTTTTATAAAATGCGGCTATTTTGCTGCGGGATAAGTTTGACAAAACGGCGACGGCCAACCCTTAAAATCCCTGATTTAAATTTCCAATCCTCTCTTTCTATTTTCTCGCCCTCTAAGCTTATGGCTCCCTCCTTTAACAATCTTCTTACCTCATTGCCGGACTTGGTCAATTGCAATTTTAAAAGCACTTCGGCAAGCCTGTCATTTTCTTTAAAAATATAAACTGCGATATCATCGGGGAGCTCTTTTTTGCTAAATACCTTTACAAATTCTTCCTTTGCCTTCTGTGCCGCTGACGGATTGTAGAATTGTTCAACTATCAAACCAGCCAAGCGCATCTTGGCCTCTTTGGGATGCTGGGCCTTAACCTTCCCCAAGTCTTCCTGGGTCAATAATTCATAATAACGTAACATCAATTCATCAGAAATAGACATTACCTTACCAAAAATCTCTTTGGGCAACTCATTGATGCCAATGTAATTTCCCAAAGATTTGCTCATCTTTTGTACTCCGTCGGTGCCCTCCAATAACGGAGTCATCATTACCACCTGAGGTATTTGCTTAAAGTATTCTTGTAATTGTCTTCCCATCAAAAGATTGAATTTCTGGTCGGTGCCGCCCAGTTCCACGTCGGCCTTTAAATGCACCGAATCATATCCCTGTAACAACGGATACATAAATTCCAAAATACTTATTTCGGTCTTTTGTTCAAAGCGGTCTTTAAAATCTGCCCTGGCCAAAACCTGAGCCACAGTGCTGTAGGCAGTCAGTTCTAGAACCTCTTGGGCTGACATACGATTAAACCACTGACTATTAAAGACCACCCTGGTCTTTCCCTTATCCAAAATCTTAAAAACCTGGGCAGCATAGGTGGCGGCGTTTTTCCTAATCTCCTGCCGGCTTAATTTGGGACGCATCTTTTTCTGTCCTGTGGGGTCGCCGATCTGGGCGGTAAAATCCCCGATCAGAAAATAAACCACATGGCCCAAGTCTTGAAATTGGCGTAATTTATTCAAAAGTACCACATGACCCAGATGGATATCCGGCGCAGTAGGATCAAAGCCAGCCTTGATAATTAGCGGTTTTTTAGTTTTGTGACTCTGCTCCAATTTAGCCTTTAACTCGTCGGGAGAGATAACCTCGCTTACTCCCCGGTTTAAAATATTTAATTGTTCGCGGATATCCATCATAGGTCTTGGGTTATTTTGTGCTTAAGCCGACTTTCATCTGCTCTACATCCACCTTGATGATCTTGCATTTCAGCTTGTCTCCGGCTTTTAGTTTTCCCATTTCTTCCTTGTCAATCTCCGAGGAATAAACCAACCCCTCCAAATCCTCTTCTATCTTGACAAAAACACCGAAACTGGAAACCTCGACTACTTCGGTTTCTGCTTCGGTCCCTACAGGATACTTCTGGGCTATATCCGGCCAGGGGTTGGGGGTAAGCTGCTTGAAACCCAATGAGATCTTGCGATTGACCCCATCGGTTGCCAAGACCTGCACCTCTACTTTCTGCCCCTTCCTTAAAATATCCTGGGGATGATTTATCTTTTTGGTCCAAGACATATCAGAAACATGGATCATCCCTTCCAAATTAGAATCCAGTTCAATAAAGGCTCCATAGTCGGTAAAGCCACAGACCTTTCCGGTCACCTTGACTCCGATGGGGAATTTTACTTCGGCCTCTAACCAGGGATTGACCTCCAATTGTTTCACGCTTAAAGATATGCGCTTGGATTCTTTGTCCACATTTAATATCTGAACCTCTACGGTATCTCCTATGGCAAACATCTCCTGCGGATTAACCATCTTCTTTTGCCAAGAAAGCTCGGAAGAGTGGACTAGACCTTCAATACCCTTGTCTAATTCCACAAAAATCCCGTAGGGCAAGATGTTTACTACCTTTCCCTTAACTCTGTTACCGACGGGGAATTTGCTCTCTACCTCTTCCCAGGGATCTACGCCGATCTGCTTTAACCCTAAGGAAATCTTGGAGTTCTTTTTGTCAAAATCCAGGATAGCCACTTCAATCTTGTCGCCAATTGCCACAATCTCTGAAGGGTGACTGATACGCGACCAGCTCATGTCGGTGATATGCAAAAGCCCGTCCACGCCCCCCAAATCGATAAAGGCGCCGAAATCGGTGATATTCTTTACCGCGCCAAGCATCCTTTGGCCGACCTTTAATTCATCCCAGATCTTGTTTTTGGCCTCGGCCTTTTCCTTATATATAGCATCGCGGCGGGATAAAACCAGACTGCGGCGCATTTTGTTTAATTTGGTAACCTGGAATTTATAGACCTTGGCAAAGATCTCAGAATCGGAAATTCCTTTAAAGGCAGAAAGCGAGCTGGGTAAAAAGCCTTCGGTCCCGTAAACATCCACGATATAGCCACCCTTTACCTTCTTTTTTACTCTTCCTTCTACCAAATCGCCTTCGTTGGTATCATTCATCAGCTTATACCAGCCCTTAAGGCGTTCTGCCTTTTCCCGAGACAGAATGATCCTGCCGTCGTCATCCTCCTTGGCCTCGATGTAGACCTCGATTTCGCTGTTTATGCCAATCTTGTCACGGTCGACAAATTCTTCCAGGGGGATTACCCCTTCCGATTTGTAACCCACATCTACCAAGGCCTCTTTATCGGTGATGCCTACAATCACCCCTTTAACTATTTGACCCTCTTTGATATTATCGATGTCCTTCAGGGTCTGATTATATAACTCGGACATCTCCTTATTTTTGGTTTCTTCCATTAAGGTCACTCTCCTTTAATTTCGATTTTTGGTAAACTGAATTGAAAATAAACTATTTTTAAGCTATTTTTGAAAAACTCTAAAACTTATTTAATTCACCTCTCTCTTGAATGAATTTGTTACTTGGCCCAATAACTACAATTTTGCTTCTAATTCGTTAATCTTGAGCATTACCTCATGGGCAATCTCAGGGTAGGTTTTTTCTTCCCCAAAATTTAGCGGACTGCCATACACCACGCTTATCTTAGTGGGTCTAACCCATTTTGCACCGACGGGTAATGCCGCTCCAGAACCAGTGATGAATGCCGGGACTACCGTGACCTTGCCACGAGAAGCTAAAAGGCCGATTCCGGGCTGAACATCTATTTCTCTGCGCTGTTTTCTGGTGCCCTGGGGAAAAATTACCAAGCCAAAACCTATCCGCAGTCTCTTGATTGCTTCCTTTATGGCACCTACATCACCGGAATTTCTTTTTATGGGAAAGGCGCCCACTTGAGAAAGAAGCCAGCCAAAAAAGCGATTCCGGAATAAATCTTCCTTGGCCATAAAATTTATTATTCGCGGGCTACCCACTCCTAAAATAATGGGATCTAAATTACTGTGATGGTTGCTGGCTACGATGAAACCACCTACCTTAGGTATATTATCTATTCCCGTAGCCTGAAAGCCACAAAAAACCTTGAAAATTATTAAGAACGAAATCTTGCCTATATTATATAGGAAACGGTTAAACAAATTTATAATTCCTTAACTATCTTTTCGCCTAATTTAAGTAATTGTTTGGAACGTGCCAAACTTGACGCCTCGGAATAAACCCGCATCAAAGGCTCGGTACCGGAAGCCCTGAACATCAACCAGCTTAAATCCTCGCAGATCAATTTAATTCCGTCGTAGTCTTTAACCTCCGTTACCTTTTTTCCGGCCAGGGTCTTGATCTCCTTCAATTTATCCAAATTAATATTCAGCCGGCTGGTTTTTAAATCTGCCCGCAGATAATAGAACCTGCCGTATTTATCTTCCATTTCCTTAACTATTTTACCGATGTGCTTCTTGCGGTAAACCATCATCTCCAAAAGCAACAAACCGGCGAGCGTACCATCCCTTTCAGGGATGTAATTTTTCAGACCCATTCCTCCGGCCTCTTCCCCTCCGACCAAAATATCCTTAGTGGTCATCAGCTCGGAGATATATTTAAATCCCACCGGAGTTTCGTATAATTTTAAATCCAGACCCTGACAAACCTTATCCATTAACACGGTACCGGCAATGGTCTTTACCACTCCCCCGTCCATCTTACGGTCCTGGTTCAAATGCATGGCCAAAAGGGCCAGGATTTTTTGCGGATGAATAAACTCTCCTCCGGAGGCAACCGCGGCAATCCTGTCGGCATCGCCGTCAAGGACCAATCCTAAATCAAAATTCTCGGTTTTCATTCTGCGTAGTATGTCTTCCAGATTTTCAACCACGGGCTCAGGACGTTTTCCGTCAAAGGAAGGATTAATCTTATCGCGCATTAAAGTTACCTTTATGTTCGTACCCTTTAAGATTTGGGCTGTAAAACCATCCCCGCTTCCGTGCATGGCATCCACTAGAATCTTAAACCGCGCCTTTTTGATTCTAGCCAAATCCAGATACCTGCGGATAAACTTAACGTAATCTTCGGTTAAGTCATCAACCGCAATCAGCTTTTCCTGTTTGGCTTGATTGAAATCGATTCTCTTAACCGGGGTTTCGTTCAAATAACCTTCCACCTTTTCAGTTACCGACTGAGGCGCTGCGCCGCCATCGCCGGTTTTAATCTTTACGCCGTTGAACTGAGGAGGATTGTGGCTGGCGGTAATCATTACCCCGGCGTCCAGCCCACGGTTTTTAACGGTAAAACTTACTGCCGGAGTAGGAACCGCCCTGTCAGATAGAATCACTTTAATACCATTAGCAGCCAAAACGCAGGCTACGGTTTCGGCAAAACCGCCTGAAAGAAAACGGGTATCAAACCCCACGCAAACCGTTTTGGTTTGCTGGTTTCCCTTTAGGTCTTTATTGACCCAATCGCCAATGGCCTGAGAAATAATCTCCACATTTTTAAAGGTAAAATCCTTGGCAATGATCCCTCTCCATCCGTCGGTACCAAATTTGATTCCGGTTGGCTGTGACATCCTGTTTACCCCTTTATCGATAAAGTTTATGCCTTTGAATTATTTTACAAACTGCCTGTGGGACCAGATATCTTATTGAACTACCACGGCCGATCAACCTTCTAATCTGCGAAGAAGAAACATCAATGCCGGGCAAATTGATAGACACCGCCCCAGAGGGAAGATTCTTCAAGCTGTAACCCGGACGGTTTACCACCACAATACGCGCGAGTTTAAAAATATTCTTTACCTCCCGCCATTTCTTCAGCTCGGGCAGCGAATCGGCACCAATAATAAAATACAACCCGGTAGACCTCCCGTACGTCTTGCGAAAATATCTCAGGGTATCCACAGAATAGGACTTACCCTGTCTTTTAATCTCGGAATCCGATAAACCGAAAAAAACATTGTCCTTAATTGCAGACTTTACCATTTGAAAACGCAAAGCAGCTGCAGTCAATTTCCTGCTCGATTTGTGGGGAGGCATATAGGAAGGGACGAAGATAACCTTTTTCAAACCAATCGTCTCCCTAATTGCCTCAGCCATGGCTAAGTGGCCAATATGGATGGGATTAAAGGTTCCTCCGAAAATCCCTATCTTATTCTGGGGATACTTAGGCAATTATTCCTCCCTAATCTGACCCTGCCCTTTGATTTCATATTTGTAAGTAGTTAACTCCTCTAGGGCCATGGGGCCGCGGCAGTGTAATTTATCGGTGCTGATTCCCATCTCGGCACCCAGACCGAATTGGTATCCGTCGGTAAAACGGGTAGAGGCATTTACGTAAACACAGGCTGAATCAACTTCTTTTAAAAACCGTTGAGCATTTTTTTCATCATCGGTAATAATGGAGTCTGAATGCTGTGAACCGTATTTATTGATATGCTCGATAGCCTCATCCAAATTTTCCACCACCCTTATTGATAAGACTAAATCCAGGTATTCGGTGGACCAGTCTTTTTCAGTGGCCGGCTTTATGCCTTTTACGATCTTTCTGGTCCTAGGACAACCTCTGATTTCTACGCCTGCCTTCTGATAATCCCTAATCATTGCCGGCAAGAACCTGATAGCGACATCGCGATGAACCAGGAGGGTTTCCATGGCATTACAAACGCCCGGACGCTGTACCTTGGCATTAAAACAAACCCTATGCGCCATATTTAAATCTGCTTCTGAATCCACGTATATATGGCAAATCCCCTTGTAATGTTTAATGACCGGAACAAGGGATTTACGCGCTACCTCTTTAATCAAGCCTTCGCCGCCGCGCGGAATAATCAGATCGATAAATTTATCCTGTCTCAATAAAATCCCAACCGATTTTCTATCCACCGAAGTTATAAGATGAAAAACACCGGCTGGAATCTGGCCCTGCCTTAAACAATCATGCAACACTTTATATATAGCTAAATTGGAGTTAATGGCCTCACTTCCACCTTTGAGGATCACGGCATTGCCTGATTTCAGACATAAACCTATGCAATCCGAGGTTACGTCCGGACGGGATTCATAAATTATACCGATTACGCCGATAGGAACCCTGACCTTGGAGATTATTAAACCATTCGGCCGCGTCCAGGATTTAATTACCTCTTCCACCGGGTCGTTCAATCTTGCCACTTCGCTTAAGGATTTGGCCATCTTCTGAATTCTCTCTTCAGTAAGGGCCAAACGATCTATCGACGCTGAAGCGTATTTCTTGTTTTTTGCCGTTGCAAGGTCTATCTGGTTTTCTTTAATTAAATAAAGAGAATTCTTCACCAATGCCCCGGACATATATTCCAATACGCGGTTTTTATCCTCGGTAGAAACCAAAGCCAATTTTCTGGAAGCGGTTTTAGCTTGGCGGCAAATGGTTATAATCTCATCCTGCAAACCCATCTTTAACTTCCCTTTAAAATCACCAGATTATCCCGGTGTATTACCTCTTGTCGGCCGCGGGCACCCTTCAAATCCTGCAATTCTTCCTTAGAATAATTGACCACGCCCTTGGCGAATTCCCTTCCCTCCCTATCTACAACCAACACCACATCTCGGGCCTGGAATTTACCCTCGGCATTGACTACACCAGGACACAAGAGGCTTTTCCCTTTATTAATAAGGGCGTCCCGGGCCCCGTCATCAACATAAACCTTGCCCCGCGGTTTGGTACCAAACGCCAGCCAGCGCTTCTTGGCTAAGAGCGTAGACTGACTCTTAAGAAAGATTGTGCCCACTGCCTCGCCTCTAAGGATCTTAAGCAGAATATCCTTGGTCTTCCCGTTGGCGACTATGCAGGGAATACCTGAATTCATCGCTATCCTGGCGGCCTCTAATTTGGTCTTCATCCCTCCGACGGAAATGTGTTTTCTGGAGGTGTCTTTGGCCAGATTTTCAATCTCTTCTTTTATATCGCTTACCTGCGGGATGACCTCTTTACTTTTTCCCTCGCCGCGGTATAATCCGTCTACATCAGAAAATATTATCAGCAGATCCGCTCCGATAATACTGGCTACGAGGGCAGATAATCTATCGTTATCGCCAAACCTGATTTCATCTACTGCCACGGTGTCGTTTTCATTGATTACCGGAATTACCCTGTATTCCAAAAGCTGCAGCAGGGTATTTTTGGCATTTAAATAACGCACCCGGTCATTAAAATCGTCCCAGGTAAGTAATACCTGCGCGCAGAGCTTATTTTTCTTTCTAAAGGCATCAAAATACATGCCCATTAAGATATTTTGCCCCAGAGCGGCACTGGCCTGAAGACAGGAAAGGTTATTCGGCCGGCAGGGAATCTTCAATAATTGCATGCCCGAGGCTATTGCCCCGGAGGTAACCAGAACCACGTCAATGCCTTTTTGCTCTAAAAGGCAAACCTGCCCCACGATATTCTTTAAGCGGATGGCATTTAACCTGCCCTTCTCGTCGGTAATGACACTGGCCCCGATCTTTACTACTACCCGCTGGATTTTTTGGCTGAGCTCTCTTTGCATAGCTTCTTTCTTATATCTTTAATTAAGGAATCCACTCCGTCTCCGGTTAAGGCAGAAATGGCATAAATTCTCTTTTTAATTCTTTTTTTAAATTCCGCTAAATTTCTCTTCGCCGCAGGTAAATCCATTTTATTAGCAACGATAAACTGAGGCTTTTTCAATAATTCCGGATTAAACAGTCCCAGCTCTTTATTTAAATTACGCAAATCTTCAACGGGCCTTCTACCCTCTGAGGCAGACATATCCAGAAGATGCACCAATATCTTGGTGCGCTCCACATGTCTTAAAAATCTAATCCCTAATCCCTTACCATCGTGCGCGCCTTTAATTAAACCCGGAAGGTCGGCCATGACAAAATTAAAATCATCAGAAGCCACCACCCCTAAAATCGGCTCTTTGGTGGTAAAGGGATAATTGGCGATTTTGGGTCTGGCCTGGGATACCTTAGAAAGCAGCGTGGATTTGCCCGTATTGGGAAAACCTATAATTCCCACGTCGGCAAATAATTTTAATTCTAAAAACAGTTCCTTCTCTTCGCCGGTTTCCGGCAGGGCGGTCTCCCTGCCGCGGTTATTGCCTTTACCGCCGGTTCCGCCCCTTACGACAATTACCCGTTCACCAGCAACAGTTAATTCGCGAAGCAGAAAACCAGTGGCATTGTCTTTAACTACGGTCCCCACCGGAACCTTTAACTCCAGATCGCTGCCATTCTTGCCTTTTTGGTTCTTACTGCTGCCGTGGCCGCCGTTTTCCGCTTTAAAATGCTGCCGGAATTTAAAATCCAGCAAGGTATAGATACTATTGTCGGCAACAACAATTACATCCCCGCCCTTTCCGCCATCTCCGCCATCCGGCTGCGGATGACGGTAATATTTATCGCGGTAAAAACTGCGGCAACCATTGCCTCCCTTACCCGCCCTGACAAAGATCTTGGCCGAATCAGCAAAAAGCATCGTTTATCTTACCGCAATCTTCTTGATTTTAAGCCGGGTTAAAAGCTGGCGCTGCCCTTTTTTGCAGGCACTATTTTTACGCCGTCTGTACTTAAAAGAAACGGTCTTTTTACCCTTCAGGTGCTCTAAAACCTCAGCGGTAACCTTTACATCCTTAAGGTGGGGCTGACCAATTTTCGTCTCTTGCCCGTCGGAAAATAAAAGCACATCATACAGGGTAACTGCCTTGCCGACATCCTCTTCCAATTGAGGCACCAAAATATCATCGCCTTCTGCAATCTTATACTGCTGCGAATTTACCTGAATCACTGCGTACATCTTTAACCTCCAATATTGAACAACAAACTGCGGTTAAGCAACCAGCTGATAAAGAGATAATTATATTTTATTTTATTAAATTGTCAATACCTTCGTATAATAAGAAATTTGCTCAGGATAATGCCTGGCAACAACACTTAGGTGTAACTGCGTAATTCTAGTGGGTCATCGAATGCATCAACAGATTACTACGGGGCCTGCCTTTCTGGAAGGAAACCCGGATTTATTTGGGATGCTGTTGCTCTGCACTGTCGACAATCTTCAATCTTCCCGTACCCCTGCAATAAGGGCAGGCGGAAAAAGAGATTGCCTCTAAGGACCGGCCGGTACGTTCACGAGTCATCTCTACCAGACCTAATTTAGAAATGCCTAAACAATCGGTTTTGGCATGATCTCGGCTGAGGGTCTCTTTTAAAGTAGCCAATACCTGCCTGCGATGGTGCTCTCTGGACATATCAATGAAATCTATCACGATGATTCCGCCGACATCGCGGAATCTTAATTGCCTGGCTATCTCCGGGGCTGCCTCCATATTGACCTGAAAGGCCGTGTCTTCCGGAGAAAGTTTGGATTTAAATTTGCCGCTATTTACATCCACTACCGTCAAACCCTCCGTTGGCTCAATTACAATATAGGCGCCGGATTTCAGATTTATCTTGCGTTCGTAAATCCGCTGAATCTCCTTTTCGATACTGCGGAATTCAAAAAGCGGGGCCTGTTCTTTGTAAAGTTTTATCTTTTTGGTCAGATGGCCGCCGATCAAGGTGCGGACAAACCGATGTATCTTGACAAATTCCTGCTTGGAATCTACGATCAAACTATCCACATCCTCGGTAAAGGTATCTCTAATAACCCGCCACGCCAGATCATATTCCTGATAAAGCAGAGATGGGGCACGACCTTTATTGGCAAGATTCTTTATCCTCAACCACATCTGGTAGAGGAATTTGGCATCCCGCAGGAGCTCTTTTTTTCCTTTGCCCTTTGATGCGGTGCGGACTATAAATCCAACCTGGCGCGAGAAAGACAGACTCTGCAATACTCCCCGCAAGCGATGCCTTTCTGCAGGATCTTCTATCCGCCGCGAAATCCCAAACTGCTTATCTATAGGCATCAAAACCAAAAATCTTCCCGGCAAACTGATATGGGTAGTCAGCCTCGGACCTTTATTGCCAAAAGGCTCTTTAACCACCTGGACCAGAATCTCCTGCCCAACCCTAAACTCGGGAGATACCGGCTTGTTTTCCTTAGCAGGCTTGTGAAAAATCTTCTCCAGGAATCCTGTAGGCTTGGAAAGCTCCTCCTCCAGGATGGGATTGGTCATTTCCGAAAGGTACAAAAAACCGTTTTTGCCGAAACCGATATTAACAAAGGCTGCGTTAATGGAAGAAACAATGGAATCAATCTTGCCTTTATAAATATCTCCCAAGATGGAATTGTCCTTGGCCAGTTCGATAAAGTAATCCTCTAATTGACCGTCCTTCAGAACGGCCACCCGCATTTCGTGGGATTTGACATTAATCAGTATTTCTTTAGGCATATTTAATCCTTTTAATTCAAAACAAAATAATTAACCTTAATTGGAAGCTTGATTGGATATCTAATCAATACCAACCGCGGTTTAGGTCTTAGGAGTAGAGACCGGGGTAATGATATGGGGCGTTATGAAAATTAAGAGGTCTGTCTTCTCTATAGCCTTTTCGCTTTTCTGAAAAATCAGTCCCAAAATTGGTATATCTCCTAAGAAGGGAATCTTTTTCTTAGTATCGGTAGTTTTATCCTTCAACAAACCGGCGATAATTAAAGTCTCACCATCCTTTATCATGACCCGCGTGGTAGTTTCCTGAGTAGAAAGTATCGGTATCGCCGCTGTATCAAAAGAAACCTCTCCGGTCTTATCACTTACCTGGGGAGAGATATCCATGGTTACATAGCCCTCCCTGTTTACATGGGGCGTAACCTTTAAGATTATCCCGTAATTTTGATATTCCCAACCCGAAACCTGCCATTTAGCTTGCTCGGTATTATAGGTATACTGGGCTACCGGCCACTTGGTTCCTACGGTGATGGTTGCTGTTTGATTATCCAGGGTAACAATCCGCGGGTTGGAAAGGGTGTTGGTATCGGTCCTGGTGCTCAATAATTCCAATACCGCTTGAAATTGCTGGAAATTAAGGGTACCAAATTTAAATTCAGTGGTAGCCGGCACAGGAAAGTTAGTGTTGCTACCGCCAGATGTTTTACCGGTAGAACTAGGAAGTGGCGTGAACTTACTATCATCCAATTTAGGAAATGGCCATGTGGTTGGCGCTTGGGCTCCGAAACCAGTAACTTTAGCTGTCCAGTCAATCCCCATTTTATCGGAATTATCCAATTTAGTTTCAATTACCTTGGCCTCGATTAAGACCTGCGGGGTCACCGAATCCAAAGAAGGCATTACCTGCTTAATCTTCTCCATGTTGCTGCCGCTATCGGTAACCACTAAAGTATTAGTCCGTTCGTCAAAGTTCACCCTTCCCCGACTGGTCAACATTTCCCTTACCGCAGCAGAAACCTCTTTGGCCTTAGCATAATTTAAAGAAAAAACCTCGGTGACTAAAGGCTCTTGATCAGCCAGTTCCTTTTCTATCTTACGTTTCTCTGCCAGTTTTTCATAGGTGCTAACGGTAATGACATTGCCGCTTTTTTCATAGCCATAACCGTAAGTCTTAAGGATTACCTTCAAGGCCTCTTCCCAGGGAATATCGTTAAGCTGGATAGTTATTAGGCCGGTGACATCCGGACCGGCAACTATATTTACGCCACTTTTGTAGGCCAGAATCCTTAAGACATTTCTGATATCGGCATCGCGGAAATCTAAAGTCACATTTCCCGGCGTAGTAACCGTTACCTCCTCTACCGAGATTTTTTCTACCGGTGCAGGAACTATGGCATTCTTCTCCTGAGCAAAACCGTTGGTAAAAATCAACAAAGAAAAAGTTAATATTAATACCACAAATCTAGGCATACTATTCCTCCTTCTTCAATTCTAATACAAATCTTTCTGCATCTTTGGACAAAACTACCTTTTTAGCTTCAATCTGCAAAACGGTATAGCTTCCGATATTATCTCCAATCTTTACTACCTTACCATTTATAATGGCCATGCCCTGGCTTTGATTGTCAAAGATTATTCCTTCCAGGTTCATATCCGAGGCGAAAAGCTCATCTTCTATGCTGACGATATACCCCTGAGAGGTAACCAAAGGCATAAAGGGATCACGTTTGCCCTTGCTGCCGTAAATAAAATTTTCCTCGGCAAGGCAAACCCCTGCAAAAAAAACCAAAACCATGATTAGAAATATTCTTTTGCTCATTTTTTCAGGAAATAAGTCTCCGCTACCAATTTGGCGTTATGGTGAAGACTATCATCGGGATTCGGAGATATATCCAAACCAGCGATACTTATAAAAATCTTGCCATTTTCCAGTTTATTTATAAAACTTCCCAACTGGTGATAACCGCAATGGGCCTCAATTAGGATGGGCAATCGGTAAATCTTACCCTCCTGATTTGAGGCAACCATTTTTTCCTCCTCTCTTGAGGGTCTAAGCTGGGTAATCTTCAGATTGGCCTGTTTGGCATTCTGAGATATATTTTCTAAGATTAACGGGATCTCTTCTTCCGGGCTTATCCTTTCATTAGTTAGCACACCCTTCTCTTTAAGAAGTGCCAGCTTCTTTTTGAACTGCTCGATTGCGGCAATATCCTGCTTGGCCAATTTCAAATTTTTGGAAAGGGTGCTGTTCTTGCGGTTCATCTTAAACACCAATCCTAATTGCGGCCTGAGAATAAGACAATAATCCACCAATAGGATAAGTAAAATTATCAACCCTATAACCAGCTGCTTATTATCTTCCAGTTTCATCTTCATAGCCTAGTCCCTTAAACTGCAGGTAATCACAAAATCTGCCACCTCTACCACCTTAATCATCTTTCTTTTTATGGAGGTAAGTTCAATGTTTTTAAAATTCTTGACAAAGGAGGTATCATTCTTTAAAACGGTAGTAAACTTGCCCACCATCATCATCTCTTCCCCTCTCTTAGAAATGGCGCTACCCTCAATTATAAATTTATCATTAAGATAAGAAACCTTGGTTAGCCAAACTCCCGGAGGGACAAAATCACTGAGCTGATTCAACTTCTGCGCCCAAATAACCCTTTTACCTTGATTGGTAGCCCTATTAAAGAAGAGCATATTTTTCTCAATAGTGGCAATCTCTTCTTTTATGATATCCACATCCTTTTTGGCAGAGGCGATTTGCTTCCAGTTCCTGTTCAATCCAGTAAGTCTAATCTTTTGCATTATAAGTATGCCCACCAATAATAAATGGAGCAGGATGAGAATTACTACCACGCCGACAATTAAACCCATTAAAGTCTCGCGAGGAATTTGGGGAATATTTACCAAACTTTTCTTCTTTTTCTTCTTGAGTCTTTCTGGCAATAGATTAATATCAATCATTTTGGTAAAGGGCTAGACCAATGGCAATACCCATTTTATTGGCCTGTTTTTTTAAGTCTTCTGCGGAAATACCCGGACCGGCCTCTAATCCAGAAAGCGGATCCCAGGTCTTGACCTCTATGCCTAAATTCTGCTGAAGATAGGTATTAATACCTTTTAGATACGACCCTCCTCCAGTTACGTACAATAAGGAAATAGGCAAATTATTTTCCGTCTCGAAATAATCAAAGGAAAACCTAATCTCGGTGGCTAAATTAGAAAGAATGTTTTCGCAGGAACCGATAATTTTATTCTCGTCTGCATCTTCAGAACTTTTCATTTTATCGGCTGTCACTTCATCAATACCCAACTGGTTTACCAATCTCTTGGTAACGTCCTCCCCGCCGATAAAAATATCTCTGGTAAAAAACGGAAGCCCCCTATCCAGAATATTCAGACTGCTGAAGGTGCCTCCGATATTAAGCAATCCTACCGTCTGGCAGACCTTGCCCGAATGATCTTTGGATAACACAGGAACCTTGGTGTTGCAAAATACATTAAAAACATTGGCCAGGGCGACAGAATCTATGGAAACTACTTCAGGAATAAGTCCCAATTTTTCCAACAGAGAAATCCTTTGCTCTATCAAATCCTTCTTTACCGCCGCTACCAAGACCAACATCTTACTTTCTTGGGGCAAATCTCTAATAATATAGCAATCGGTGTTTACCTCTTCCATGGGGAAGGGGATGTATTTATCCGACTCAAAGGCTATGGATGCCTTAAGATCATCCAGGGATAATTTGGGAGTCTGGATGTAACGCAAAATCACGCCCTGACCGGAAACCGAAATATTAACCTTCTTGGCGGAAATGTTACTTGCTGCTAAAACCTTTCTTACCGCCTCTTCTTTATTGCCTTTTATTGGCTCAATGCCAAAACCTGAGATCTTAAAGTCCCTACCGTCCTTCTGAATCTGAACCAATTTCACGCTGGAGGTACCAATATCTAATCCCACCGAGTAACTGGATTTTTCCGCAGGCAAAAAATCCTTTACCTTGTCGGAATATCGCGAAACCAAATCAATCCAGTTTTTAAGCAGGGGGAAATTATTCATTTAAAACCTTATCCAAAATAGGTGCCTCTTGCTTTATGACTACCTTACCCTTAGCCTTTAACGTTTTAGACTGCCGCATATTATCGGCCGCATGACTACCGCCCATTAGTAATTTGGTGACTTCTTTATCTTTTCCTTTAGCTATTTGAGGCGGTGAGGCAATGACTGGTGAGGTGGTGAGCTCATCCTGTTCACTTTGCAAGGTCCGCTTAATCCAGCCATTGACCGTGAAAATTAAACCAACAAAGATCAGAATAATCACCACCAATCCAATAAATAAGGATTTATTTTGCATAAAGCTAAACTCCCCCTTCCTGCCAATTCATCTTGTCGGTAATATCATTGGTAAAGGCAATAAAGGTACGCATAGAGGGAAAATATGGCGGGGACTTACCAGCCCCCATGCGGGAATCATAAACAAAATTGCGACCATAGCCATAGAGCAATTCTCCAGACGCGTTAAATTGCCCGAAGGATCCGTAGAAATCGGTGATCGCCCCACCCAAAAGCGTTACCGTTCCCCGCGGAGAAATAGAGTCATAATTGTCCACGGTAAAGATTCCATTTGCATTACGGGCCAAGATGGTACCATGGATGTTAATATCATTGGGGGCAGCATTGGGGGCAGTAGTTCCTATCCTTACATTGCCGCCCCAGGTGACAATACCCAAAAGATTGGTTTTATCATCGGCATTGGGTGTGGGATGAGGTCCGGGGGGGCCGGCATTGTATTCCTGATACATCACATTATCAGTGATAATAATATCGTTCTGACTGGCAACAGTTATCTCAGTATCCTTCTGCACCGTGCCTTTAAGGCTGTCGATACGGCCGTCTACATAAATTAGCGTTCCCAAATGACTTATGCCGTCAGGAATACCATTATAAGTGTCGGTACCGCCGCCTTCCGTCTGAACCGTAGTGCGATGTTGATTTTTAAACACGGTAATAATTTTAGTAGTGGCGCCTTGGGTTATGGTATATTGGGCATCGCCATTTACATCTACACCCATCTGGACTGTGTTATCGCCTTCTGTGCTGGCGCCTTTAACGTAAATTCCTCCGGTAAGGCTGCCTCCGCTGTTGGGGACATAGATACCGTTGTCAGAAATCGATGTCCCCCCCTTGGCTTCATTAAGCATAGCGCTCTGACCATAGCTCGATTCCAGATTGATTTGGTCTACCTTACGATTAAAGCCCGCGTTAAAAATAGGAACATCATCAGGAGGGTTGCTATCGGCTTCCAAAAGCCTTGGGTGGTTATTATTATAGAATTGCGCCTTAAGATGTTGCTGGGTAACTAAACCATCAAATCTGGGGTTAAAGGCAAAACTGAAGTACTCATTGGTATGGATGGGACCGCGGAAACGGGTATCGCTCCCGAACCAAACCGGGTCACCGCTGGGCATGCCTTGATGGTTGGTAAACAAGGCATAGCGGGCAAAATTATCTTGCTGAACCCTCACGGTAAAATCACCACTCAATAAAACCTTTCTCTTAGAAGATCCGCCCACGGTGCCCAAAGAGCTGATGGTATAATTATAAGGGAAATCGTAGACATTGGAGGCTACCATGCTGGGGCCTGGCGGAATTTTCTGCGTCACATTAATGGTATATACATAATTCCCATTACCTAGAGCCGTGGTAGTTCCGTTATGGACTGCGGTAGGGGTTCCATTTATAACCACTTGGGTAAATTGGGCGCTACCATTTTCCAAACAATAAGTTATTAAAAAACCTAATCCGTTGTTGGCAGTTACGTATTGTTGGGCCCGGTTGGACAAAACCTGCGGATTGATTTGATTAACCGTATTTAACAAGTCGGAATTTATTAAAACGTCTATGCGGTTCAAGGCCGCGTTGGCTCCGGCCTCGGCTATGTAAAAGGCCTGGATCAATCTCTTTTCTTCATCGGAAGAGCGTTTTTCCGCTACGCTTCTTAGAATCAAAACGCTGCCTAAAATCATCAAAACCACTATAACCAGTAACGCAATTACTAAAGCAATACCTTTATTGTTTCTCAACATATTCTAACCTCTATTGCGTAAAAGCGCATCTGCATTCATAGTCGAAATTATATTCCTTCCAAAAACCGTAGTCAGCTGAGCCGTAAGCTGAATACTAACCACATTGCCATTCTGGGTTACGTGGAAACCAGTTAAGTTATCGGCAAAGATATCGGTCCTAATCACCGACCCACCGGCATCCAAAACCTGCCTGACAAACTGAGAACTATCGTTAATTAAATATTTTATACTATAATTGGGATATTGACAATGGTTATTACCTCCCCCGCAATTATTGATTTTATCCGCCCACAACAGTGGAGCCCCCCAATCAATTACCCTACCGCAGTTACAACTCGGAAAATTAGGAGTAGGACAGCAACCGCAATCAGTTACCTCCGTAGTAGGAATCCCGTCATTATTCAAATCAATAGGAACCTGGAAGGACAAAATATCGGTACCATTAATCCCGGCGTTGCTTTGAATAATAACTTTGCATACCGCGGCGCAGTTTCCTCTTTGCGAAAAACCAGATTCATGCAGTTCTTTGGTTACCCTTTGCATGGACTGACGCAAACTCTGCTGCAAGCGGACGGCTACATCGGTAGTATACCAAGTAGACTGGCCGGTGGAAAGAATTAGAAAAAAACCAGTTGCCATAAAAGAAAAAATCAGCACCGAAACTAAGATTTCTACGAGGGTAAAACCTTTTTTCTGCAATTTATTTTTTCTCTTTATCCCCATATTATAAACTCTAATGCCGAGCGATATAGGTAACTACCTGGGCGAGGGAATCTAATCGTCCATTGGGGTCTATGGTATCCTCGCCGGAATCCAGCTGACCGTTTAGATTAGTGTCTTCCCCAACTATTCTTCCGTTCTTCTGTCTCCAGCAAACCGTCACCGTAACCATAAGTAGATCGGGATTGGTATCATCAACATAAGATACGCCCATACCGGTTAAGCCGGCAATATTAAAAGGCACATTATTGTAATCAGTTTCAATCAAGGCGTAGGTGTGGTTTTTGATCTCTTCCAGTTTGGTTTGGCCAAGGTTAATGGCAATGGAGGCATTCCGGGATAGTTCATTTAAATCCAGACAGGCTATATAACTGGCCAGTATCCCCACTAAAACCACGCCCAGAATTAAGGCAGCTATCATCAGCTCTGCCAGGGTAAGCCCAGCCGTCTTTTTGTCTTTATTAAACAGCATAGAATTTGATTTTTGAGGAAAAATCACTCTAAAAATACAACCTCCTAAGTTTCGTAATTTATTTTATCACAATTAGTTAAAAAGTCAACCCAGTGTTGCAAAAATAAACCGCAATCATTTCCTACGGCCAATTACCTTGGTATCCTCTACGCCGATTATTTTAACTCCCACCAATTTACCCATTAGACTATCTGGCCCGGGGAAAACCACCGGGATGTAATTTTCAGCATAACCTTTTAGCCAGCCGCTGTCCTTATCCCTTTTATGTTCCGTTAAAACGGTTAAAGCTTGGTTTATGAATCCTTTATAGTAGGTAACCGCCTTTTCCGTAGCCAAAGCGAGTAAAACCTTCTCTCTTTTTTTGACGGTCTCGGCCCGCACCCTTTCGGTTAAAGAAAATGCTAAGGTTTCCGGTCGCGGGCTAAAGGGAAAAACATGAATTCGCGAGGGAGAAATCTGCCCAATAAATCGTAAGGTATTCTGAAAATGTTTTTCTTGCTCTCCGGGAAATCCCACCATAATATCGGTAGTAATAGCTGCCCGGGGAAGTTTCTTTTTGATATTTTTCACTACCCGCAGATAATCCCTTACGCTATAATTACGCTGCATCTTCCTTAAGATCTCATCATCGCCGGACTGAAAAGGAATATGCAGGTGCGGGCACAACTTCTCAGACTGGGTCAGTTTTACAATAAGCCTGTCGGTTACATCTTTGGCCTCAATGGAACTTAAGCGGATGCGGAAATTTCCCTTAATCCCTTCCAGGCTGTCGATTACCGCGGCCAGGTCGCCGGAGACTACATCCCTATTATCCAAATCCTGACCATAATCACCCAAACAAATTCCGGTCAAGACTATCTCTTGAAACCCTTTCTTTACCAGCCTTCCGACCTCTTCCTTTATTTCCGGAAGCGGACGGCTGCGGGATTTACCACGCACTAGAGGAATTTTGCAATAGGCGCACCGGTTATTGCAACCGTCTTGAATCTTTACAAATGCCCGACTGTGGTTTTTAAAATCACTGACCTTCAAAGGTATAAATTTAGCGGTTACCTTCCCCAGCGTTTTTTTATTTTTTATCATATCTACCAAGCGATTTTTAAACTGATTATTGAGCATGAAATTAACTTTGGTCTGACGGCGCAGATTAGCGGTATCGACATTTACCAGACAACCCGTTAAAACAATCTCTGCCCGGTGATTTTGCTTTCTTGCCCGACGGATTAATTCCAAAGATTTGCTGTCGGCGCGGGAGGTTACCGTGCAACTATTAATCACATAAATATCTGCCGGCCTTTGCGAATTTACCTCCTTAAAGCCATTGGCGATAAAATCCTCTCTTATCGCCTGGGTCTCGTATTGGTTTACCTTGCAACCTAAAGTGTATAATTTAAAAGTCTTCATTAAGATAAGCGGCTGGTTATTTTAAGCGGGCAATAAAATTTATCACCGATAGGGAATATAATGCGGCGCTGTCCACCTTTAAAACGCGCTCACCCAAGGCAACAGGCTGACAACCTGCCTTTACGGCTAAAGAAACCTCCTCCGGGGTAAAATCTCCTTCGGGGCCGATAAACACCAAGATACTTTTGCCCTCAAATTGCATTAAAACATCTTCTATCTTTTTCCTCTTCCCAAAAAGACAAGGGATTAAGGCGAGGTCGTATTTTTTTGTCTCTCCAACTGCTTCGCGGAAATTAAAAACCCTCCCCAACTCAGGAATGGTGTTTCGCTGAGATTGCTTACTGGCATTGACGGCGATTTCTTGCCAATGTTTAATCTTTTTTTCCTGACGGTCTCCTTTTAGTTCGACTATGGTGCGTTTGGTTTTCAAAGGAATAATCCTGTCCACTCCTATTTCGGTTGCCTTTTCCACTAAAAAGTCGAACTTGGAATTTTTGGGAAGCGCGCAGGCTAAACAAATGGTAATCTTAGGCAATGTTGCTTCTATTTCTTTAATTACCGTCAAGACTACCCCCTCGCTTCCTGTTGAATTTATCCGGCTGCGGTATTCCCTACCCTTGCCATCAGATATAATTACCTCATCACCGCTTTTCAGACGTAAAACATTCTTAAGGTGGTGAATTTCGCCCTTATCTTTAATACTGATTCTGTCTCGAATATTTTCCGGAGGGACAAAAAAGCGACGCATAGTCTTTACCTGAATGCCCGGCTGATTAGTTCAAAGCCCAAAAGGGTGATAATCAAACCACAGACCTTTTGAAACACGGAGAAAAATTTTGCCTGGTCAGAAAATAATTTTGGCACCAGGCTGGCTAACATGGCCAAAATAATCAACGGTGATATCAAAGTTCCCATACCGAAAGCGAGGCTAAACCAAAACCCCTTATACCAAGTCCCGGAAATAAGTGCAATATACGAAAGGATGGCTAAGAGCGGCGCGCAGGGCAGAAATCCAATCAGCAAACCAAATAAGACGGTACTTTTAATCCCTCTCTTGACAAACCTTTCCTCTAAAATCCGGCAGATTCTTATACGTTGATTATTGCCGAAAACCATGGCCAAGCCAATAAGCAATACAAAAATCCCGCCTCCTACCAACAGATACTGCACGAGATTGCCTTGGTAAATCCGATAAACCACCTCCTGACTAAAGAGGCCGGCTATCAACCCCAAAACTAAATAGGCGAAAAGTTTAGTCAATGAAAAAACCAACCAGATCCGTAAACTTTCTTTAATCCCTTTATTTGCGCCGGCAATAAAAGTCACCAGAAACGGTCCGCAGCTTACCAGACAGGGGCCGATGCCTAAAAATATGCCGCTTAAAAATAGGCTTAAGGAGATTCTTAACATTTAGGGGGACTTTTCCGAAAAAACCTCGGCGCTAAAGATGTGGATCTGGGCGCCTTGCTTCCAGCAACCGGCAGACAAACCAGCCTTTTGGCAGGTCTGATCAAGGAAGGTTAATCTATCCCAGCCATATTCAGTAGCCACCTGGGGAAGCAAAAGGCCGGAGTTAAAGCCTTTGCGGATGATAATGCCGTGAGTTCCTACTTGAATCTTATTAATATCATCAATTTTTTCCAAAGGCGATAAGATGGAGATCTCGCATTCCAAATCCTTTAATTCCCTTTCCTGAACCGGATAAAATCTGGGATCACCAGTTCCCGCCTCAATGGCCATATCTGCGATGACTTTATAAATTGGCTGGTCACCGACTATTCTACCTATACAGCCGCGTAATTCACCGTGTCCAGTTAAGGTAACGAAGGCTCCCCTCTCTTGTTTTAACTCCGGGTCGGTAACTGAAAAGGTCAGGCGTTTTCCGGTTTTAACATAACTTTCTAAAGATTGTCTGGCAATTTCTAACAATTTTTTCTTTTGCTCAGAACTTAACATGGAACCTGCTCCTCTCGGATTATTGCCTTTATTGATTACCGCGCTGACATAACCTACCACCCTATCCATATCTCCGGTAACCATGCCGGAATGACTGTATTTTAAAATTCTGATATTATTTTCCCCACGAGCCTGGGCATATAAAAGCGTGGTCACCACCGGCACCAAACCGCACATACCAGGATCGGATGGCGAAGAATTCTGCCATAAACCTGAGGCATCTGAATTCTTTAAATAACTAATAGTTTTTCTATCTATCGTCTCGGCTTCGCTGCTAACATGAAAATGGGAAAGGTCGGTACTGGCAACTACCAAAACGTCATTTCGCGAACCGGTTATCTTTGCCAATTCCCTGGCAAAGACTTGACAATCTTGATAACTGGGCTGACCCATAATTATGGGGACAATTTGAAAATTAGGTAATACCTTTTGCAAAAAGGGAAGCTGCGCCTCTAAGGAGTGTTCCTTTTGAAATGCCTCGGCTACAAAACTGACTTGGGGATTTGCTGCTATCAGCTGAGAAACAAATTGAGAATCCACCGGAATATCCCCTAGCGGGGTGCGAAATTTACCGCTCAGCCAAACCGACATACCGCGAAACCCTACATAATGGCTGGGCGCCAATACAACTACAGTTTTATAATTTCTGCCCTTTATGGCCTTGTAACCATAGGCGGCTACAGGTCCGGAGAATTCATATCCGGCATGGGGAGAAACCAATGCAATTATATTGGGGATATCTTCAACTTTAGCGGCATTCATAAAACCATCAATCATCTGCGAAAGCTGCTTTGGATCGCTGGGATAAAATTGACCGGCGACATTGGGAGTTTTAACCTCCTCTGCAAAACCGGTCGAAACCATAAAAATAAAAACCAAAACCAATAAAATGCTCGAAAATTTATTTAATTCCATATGCCCTCTATATTGGTTCCGTCGTATTCGCATCTTCCTTTTTTGTCGATATGCCTGCCGATAATCGTATAACCACTGCGCAGGATTACCGGCCTATGGCAAACCGGGCAATAGGTATTTTCCGCCGGATTGCCCGGGGCGTTTCCGATGTAAACATACTTTAAACCGGTATCCATGGCAATCCTTCTAGCCTTCTCTAAAGTTTCAATAGGGGTTGGCGAAAGATTAACTAATTTATACATAGGCCAAAAACGGGAAAAATGAACCGGCACATCCGATCCCAGATTTTTCCTTATCCAAACACACATGGCCCTGATGGTATCGGGATCGTCATTTAAACCTGGCAAGATGAGACAAGTAATCTCCAGATGCACGCCGGCCTGTTTGATTATCTTCAGACTTTCCAAAACATTATCCAGACTGCCCAGACATATCTCTTCGTAATATTTCTGGGTGAATCCTTTCAAATCTATATTGGCAGCGTCAAGGTATTTGCATATTTCCTTTAACGGCTCGGGATTGATAAAACCTGCCGAGTGCATCACGTTCCTTAAGCCCGCCTTATGGGCCAGCTTGGCCGTTTCCAGCATATATTCAAAAAATATGGTGGGCTCGGTGTAGGTGAAGGCGATAACCGGAGCTCCGGATCGCTTTACCTTCTCCACTAATTCTGCCGGAGAAACGTGCATCGACTTTACCTCTCCGGGCCTGGCCTGTGAAATCTGCCAGTTCTGGCAGAATTTGCATTTTAAATTACATCCAACGGTGGCAACTGAAAAGGCGTATGAGCCTGGCAGGACATGGAATAAAGGTTTTTTCTCAATAGGATCAATATTAATAGTCACCGGCTCGGCATAGACCAAGGTATATAAAATGCCATTACGATTTTCTCTTACTCCGCAGAAACCGCGTTGCTTATCCGGGATAACGCATTTTCTCGGGCACAAAAGGCAATGCACAATCTTGTTATCCCATTTTTCATAATACATCGCCTCTTTGAGTAATTTTTCGGAAAAGGACTTGGTCTTGGTGGGTAATAAAAAAGGCATGGAGACAAGCACAACAATTGCCGAAATGGCTATCAGTAATTTTTTCATAATCACCTCTATATTGGCAAGCGCCGAATTAAATTAATTCTGCACTCACCAAGCTTTCAATGATGTTTACGAAAGGTGGAGGCCGATTTACATTAAATCGGCACTCACCAAGCTTTTCATTAATGAAAAGCTTGGTGGAGCTGGGGGGAGTTGAACCCCCGACCCCCTCGTTGCGAACGAGATGCTCTCCCACTGAGCTACAGCCCCAGAAATTATACAACTGCTTTATTTTCAAAGGGTTCTGGAACACTCATTCCTTCCAGCTTTTTGTTATTATCTCCAAGTGTCCAAAAAGTGTCCATTCTCTTCCCTAAAATGTCAACTGCACGCTTCTTGTGGTCTGGAGATAGATGGCTATAGCGAAGGGTCATCTCAATAGATTTATGCCCCAGAAGCTCTCTTACAGTGTTTAAATCCACTCCTGACATCACAAGCTGAGAAGCAAAAGTATGCCTTAAATCGTGAAAACGAAAGTTAATTATATCTGCCTTTTTAAGAGATGTAAAGAAGGATTTTCTAACGTTCCTATATGCCTTACCATCTTTATTACAAAAAACATATTGGCTTTCTGGATTTTTGAAAACGCCTATAATCGTCTTTTGGACTACTTCATTCATAGGAACTTCCCGCTTTTCTCCGTTCTTGGTATCATATAGGTGAATTATATTTCTTTTAATATCTATGTCGTGCCATTTAAGCCCCAGGATCTCACCCTTACGCATGCCAGTATGTAAAGCAACAATAACAATGGGCTTTAGGTGTTCACAGCAATGGGATAAGAGCTTGCCTATCTCTTCTTTCTCAAGATACCGGATTCGCTTATCAGGCACCTTAAAAAGTTTTACTTTACTCATAGGGTTATCTGTTGCTTTTCCCCATTCGATAGCTCGATTATATAATGAACTAAGACAGTTGAGAACCCTATTTACTGTAGACTTAGAAACTTCATTAATTCTCTCTGTTCTGTATTGCTCAATGTCTTTCGGAGTTATTTCGTGAAGGTATTTGCCACCAAAATACTTTTTTAGGTTTTTAAGATTAAAAAAATCTGATTTATACCACGATTTATTATTAGATTTGCAATGTACCTCTAAATACTCGTCAGCAAAATCCTCAAATTTAACCTTTTGCTCCTTTTTTATATCTAAGAACTTTCCCTCCGCAATCTCAACTTTACGCTTCTTTAAAACTGTATCGGCTAATGACTTGCTCGGGCCTATCTTCTCCCGCTTCCTCCTACCATTAACCCTGTAATCTATAAACCAGTTCCCGTCCTTAAGGTATTTTCCCATCTTATTTCCTCCTCTGGCGATTATTACCCCTACATTGTTTCCAGCACCACAAAAGAAGATTGCTCACGCTCCGTGCTTCATTATGGGCATCTTCTTCAAGCTGCTTCTTCTCCTGCTTGCTTAAGCGGAGATGTATTTGTTCGTCTTTCGCCATAGGTTCATTCTACCATTTGTGTATACACTGTGTCAAGAGATTTCTTTAACCCTCTTGTCTTTAAGCCATTGGTTAATCTCAATTATATCAAATTTAAGTAATTTGCCTATCTTTAAATAAGGTATCCTCCGCTGCCAGGCCCAAGTATAGAGCGTGCCCTTTGGAAGCCCTAAGTATTCCGATAGTTCGCTAATCCCAATAAACCGTCTTTCCATCAATGTAAACTTATTCCCCATCCTCCCCCATAAACATATCTATCTAATATTTCTTTGCCTCGTATCCCTTCTGGATGAAGTTTATAATAATATTCTGAGCATCTTTTGGCTCTCTGAATCTTTACTTCGCTCCATCCCTCAAAACTGGGTAATACCGCCCCATATTTACTCAGCATTTCTCTCTCCTCTGGCGAAATATATTCGATTAATTCCTCGTAATCTGGATATTGCTCTATAAACTCCTCGCAAGTAGTGGGTTCTCTTTCCTCTATTACCCCAAACTCTTGCTCTAATTTCTTAATTCTATCCTCAGCTTCCATTATGAGAACCTTTCTGGTTAGCGATTTTCTCTAATTTCTCTATCCGCTCTAAAAGCTCAATCTGCTTTATGCAGCCGACAAGAATATTCAATCCAAAAAGCAGGGTTCTACCCATCTCAATATCCAGCCTGCCGAATCGTATCTCTTGTAGGGTTCTGACTATGGCTTTTTTAATATCCCTTGCCTTCTTGATGTTAATTGGCTTGGTTATTACCGGTAACTTACCTTCCAAGACCTCTGGAAAGAGTATCCTTTGGCTTAATCCTGCCAATTTAGAGGCATCTTTTCGTATCTTGGCTATCTCTGGCCTGCTGTCGTGGGCTATGCAATACTCTGAATCGCTTAAAGCAAACGCCCTGCAAAGCCTACCGCCCTCCAATTCTTTCTTGCATCGCTTTTTATTCATCCCCACTCCTTTGTGCTCTCGCCTACGCAGACTAACCTAATTATTCTGTCTTACCCTCACCTTTTGTTACACATATTGAGTCACTATTTGTTACACATTTGAGTTAATATGGGTTGTTATGGTTCGTTCTTGGGGTGCTTCCCACTTGAGAAAGCGATAGCCATTCGCTGGTTGCCCATAGTTGCCCCTCTTGCCCTTAACTACGATCTCCAGCATCCCCTCGCTTATCAAATCCTGAACTCGCCTGTAGACCGTCATTGGGTCAATCGTGTGTCCATCGTGGTCTCTGATTAGGTTAGCTATTGCCCTGTATCCGATAAAAACGGTCTCGCCGGTGGCTTTCTCGACTTGGACACGCCTGATGCTACTAAGAACTAAAGACAAAACATATCCGTCCCCCCTGTAACGCTTTTCCAGGAAACTCCTTGCCTCATTAAAATCAAATGGCGGATGCTCAACCTGCTTTTTGTTGATGTAAGTCTTCTTTTTATAGAAAGAGCACCTATCCTGACCTATGCAGAAATCTTTTAGCACTCCTTGGCAACCGTGCCAACCAGGGTGCTTATCAAACCAGTCAACATAATCAAGCAGTTGCCTTTTCTGTTCACCTGGGGACAGGAACTTCTCGCAATGCTTATTCCATTCCAGAAGTTTGTCTTTGACTTCAGAGGAGGTAAAGCCAAGGTTTTTTAGTTCAACAATGATTGCCCGACGCATCTTATTAAACTCATACCCTCTGTGGGAGCCTTTCTCAAAGGCTTGTTTCACGCAATCACGCATATTTTCAATTGACTTCTTCATCCGCTTCATCGCTGGTTACCTTTACTCTTAATTTACTTTGCTCATTAGTTCCTCAAACTTTTGAATAATTGCTTTTTTGACCGCTTCGTAAGTTTCCCGATTAATTGGATAAACGGATTGTATTTGCTTACCCGTTGGTAGCGTCTTTGATGGAAATACCAACCTGAAACTACCAGAAAGAGTAGGAGAGGTGTATATGGCTATATTGCCGAGGTAGAACTGGTTGTTTATTACGCAAGAAGAAAAGGCAACAAGACCGTCTTTGGGTTTAATGGGGATTATTTGAATTTCGGAGACCACTATTTCGGACATCTTCTTCACCTCATAAAATGAAAAATCCTGCAAAGCTACTCTTCGAGCCTTACAGGATAACTATAAAACAGAAAAACCTATTTGTAAAAGACAGACAAGGGGGTTACCTTATTTGTCTATAATCACCGTCGATAATCTTCTTACATCTACCATAATCTCTCTTGACCTTTCTTTTAGCGTAGTTTATGTCACCCCGCTCTACATCCATTTCATAAAACTTTTCTGCTAATTCATCCCAAGCCCAACCTTGATTCTTTAAATCATAAACCTCGATATATCTTTTGTATTCACTTAGCCTCAATCTGTTGGCACTATTTTTCACTACCTTTGAACGCCTCTCTTGCCATTGCTTTACGATTTTTTGTGTCTCGCTTAATATCCTTCGTAATGGAGCATCTAAATCTATTAAAATCTTAATCGCATCTTTTTCCTTTATCTCATTATCGCTTAATGGTTCTGTATCTACATTCCCGTCAATATCGTGACTAACATAATGGTTATCATTGTCTAAACAAAATGCTCCCTTTGCCCAGTAATGTAAATATTCTGCGATAAGAGCATATTTTACTTTAGCAAACCTCTTGGCGAAACTGCTTCTTTTACCTTTATTTTTAATACGTATTTTCTTAGATTCTTTAACTGATTCAAAAAAGGAAACTTTGGGATTTAAAGGAGATAAAATTCCATATTTCTTTTGGAAGAAATCGAACCATTTATCATAGTTATTTTCACCAGCATATTTTTCATAATCTTTTATATATGCTTTATTCCTCCGAAGAAATTCCCATTTTATTCCGAAGGTTTCTATTCTTTCGTTATCGTATTGCTTATTTGTTTTCTTCCCCACTTCTTCCTCACATCTTATGAAATTAACTCAACGATAGTTTGAATAATCAACATTGGTTGATTGCTGCTGCGGTGGAGAGGTTTGTTGAGTTTTATTAGAATAATAAGACCGTGCCCAGATACATATCCAGATAATAATGCTAATAGCTATAATGTCGATTGCAGGTCCGAACATCTTTTGTTTTTTAACTTCTTTTTGCTGCTTGTAATATTCATCTTTTAATTGTTCAACACGATATTTAATATAAAGGGCTACTGTTTTTTCCTTATTGCCACCTGCTTCGCTGAACGCTTTGCTAAAAATAGATTTTACATAAACTCTTTTTTCAATCTCTTCTGCGGCCATTTCATAAAATTGTTCTTCTGTTTTGTCCATTTTACTTTTCCCTCAATGTCCTTAGTGTCCCTTGACTAATGTAATAATTACAAAACTACTTTTTCAAGCTATCGTTATGGTTTAACTTGATTTTTTAAGCGCAGATAGCGTGGCTGAGGTCTGACCGTTTCGTCCGTATAACACCGACCAGTAGGAACATACTCAATTACTTTCCCGTCCTTGATATAGAATAAGTTGTTGCAACCAACCCAACCACTTGAGCAGTTAGTAAATGCAGCCATACTCACGAAGTTGTTTGCACTGTTAGCTCCAGCGTTCCCAGCACAGCTCGTCATATTTACTCCGTTCGCATAATTTCGGATTTCAATTCCACTAGGTGTGATAGTGCGAACCATTGGGACAGTTATGAAAAGCGAATGCGTGTCCAAGGCCTCAACAGGCATTCCAACCCAGGCATCAAGGTCCCCTTGTCGGACAGTCCGGACAATCGCACACCCGCTCACCAACATTACCAGACCGAATAAATAGATTAGTTTTTTCATTTTTTGCTCCATTGATTTATGACACGATTTAAAATATTGGGGATAAAAGAAAAAACTTTGATAAACTTATTCTTCCCCTGCCTAAAAAAGGTAAAAATTGAAAACATTTCTCTATCTCTTTTGCGTTTTTCTTCAAATGCTTCTCTATCTCTTTTGATTTTTTCTTCAGTATATATATCTTTGAGTTGCTTAACTCGGTATTTTATGTAAAGTGCCATGGTTTTCTCTTTATCGCCCAGGGCATCACTAAAAGCCTTACCATAGATTGATTTTATGGGTTTTTTTTGTGCAATCTCATCAGTGGCAATTTCGTAAAAGTTTTCTTCTATTGTGTCCATTATATCTTTCCCTCAATGTCCTTATTGCTAAGATTGTAAAGCAGATAAGGTACCACGTAAATTTTTCTATTGGCAAACACTAGGACAATTCCTTGCCATACCTCCTGGACCTGAATAGCATGGGCCGCCTGGGCCATCATAACAGGGTCCTCCTGGACCGGCATAAGCTGGTCCACCTGGGCCGTCATAGGCTGCCCCACCGGGACCAGAATATCTTGGACCACCAGGGCCTGCATAAGCTCCGCCTCCTGGACCGGCATACTCAGGTCCTCCTGGACCAGAGTATTTAGGACCACCAGGACCTGCATAGGCTGGACCTCCAGGCCCATCATATGCTGCACCACCCGGACCTGCATAACAGGGACCACCCGGACCTGCATAGCCCTTACAATTACTGCCATCATTATATACGGGCTGTTGCTGTTGATATGGAGTTGTATTATAGTTATTTTTCATGCAGGTACCGTTAATGCCACCGTTAGACTTTACACATTCTGAACCAGGGCCGCAATCCGTATCGAAAGAACAGGTATTGCCGTAGGTTTTATTGATATCCAATGGAGCATAAACTGGCACTTTATCATTATCATTGCCAGGGGATAAACCACCAACACAGACGCCATATATGCTCCCACCTTTCTTCACACACTTACTACCTACTTCACAATCTGTATCGAAGGAACACGACCAGGCCTGACAAGAAATAAGAAGGGATATAAAAAATAATACTACTAGGCTAATAAATATATTTTTCATCTTCTACCTCCCAAAATAAAAAAGCAACACCCTTTCGAGAGTTGCCCTTAATTTGACCTATTTTAGCCTCATTTACCACTCCTCTGTGGTAAGGTTTATATTACTCCTCAGTTGTATTTTTGGCAATAAAAAAGGGCTGAATGGTTAAGTCCAGCCCCTGCTTCAATGCTCTTTGAAAATTTAGTTAGATTTTATTACTTAGCTTTTTCTAACCCAACATCAACACTAGTCGGATTAAGATTATAACCAGACCCAGTGGCAAAATCTACTATAACACCTATAAGCAGAAAGAAAATATTACCAAAAATTGCCATAGGACTAAAACTATGGGTAATCTGCCTCTGCTCGGTTGCGTAACCTTCTTTTGAAACTTCAACAACATAATCTTTGCTTCTATCCAAACTAACAGAATAAGGTGTAGTGCCCTTATATCCATCCATCTTAACCTTAGCCCCTGTTGGCTCGGATGTGATGGTAACCAGTTGTCTATTGCCCCTTGTTATAGAACAACAACCCGAACTCACTACTAAAATACTAACCACGAGTAACAAAGAAATAAACTTATTCACCATTTCTACCCCCTTTTAAAATTATATCAGAAAATAAAAAGTGACTCCTTTTGAGAGTCACCTTAAATTTGCCCTATTTAACCTCATAACCACTCCTTTGTGGTAAGGCTTATATTAATTCTATTGGGCTATTTTGTCAAGGTTTAAAACGGTTAGCAATTTAGCGAGCGGGTTTATAATTATTGAAAGGGGTAACTGGGGGGGTAGTAAGTCGGAAGGGGCTTGGGACTCAAAAAGGTTTTAAAATTTTGTAAGGCTAGGTAAGCGATAGACACCCACTAAACCC
>Ga0209824_10000008_pt1 | contig 239338 bp, 243 predicted proteins | sample VDWuncwatermetaG_FD_184124 | JGI IMG/M metagenome (GOLD analysis project Ga0209824, IMG submission 184124) | Wastewater microbial communities from Netherlands to study Microbial Dark Matter (Phase II) - VDW unchlorinated drinking water (SPAdes)... ... | reverse complement strand
AGCGGACGGGGTATCGACACATCGTCTGTCATCTCGACCGAAGGCCTATTGGATAGGCCGTAGCGGAGAGATCTCGTGAACGTGAGATTCCTCCGCTCGTCGTCCAACTCCTCGGTCGGAATGACAGACTGACGCCGCAAAGCGGCGGGGTATTGAACCCATCGGTGAGAATAAAAAAACTTGACGACAGACGTAATCTCAATTAGTAATGTAAGCACATGAATACCCTCGTCATTGTTGAGTCACCAACAAAAGCCAAAACCATTTCAAAATTTCTCGGGAAAGATTTTACGGTTCTTTCTTCTTTTGGACATATTCGCGATTTGCCAAAAAGCAAAATGGGAGTGGATCCGGAAAAAAATTTTGAACCAACCTATCTTGTTCCCGCGCAAAGTAAAGCGCACGTAACGGAATTAAAAAAAGCCGCGAGCCATGCGGACGAAATTATGCTTGCCACAGATGAAGATCGCGAGGGAGAAGCGATCGCGTGGCATGTGGCGAGTGTTCTTGGACTGGATCCCGCCACCGCAAAACGTATTACGTTTCATGAAATCACACGCTCCGCGATTGAAGCCGCGATTGCCCATCCACGCACATTAGATTTAAATTTAGTCAACGCACAACAAGCGCGTCGCATTTTGGATCGTCTTGTTGGATATGAGTTATCTCCCTTTTTGTGGGAAAAAGTACGACGCGGACTTTCCGCCGGACGCGTGCAATCCGTCGCAATGCGACTTGTTGTAGAAAGAGAACGAGAACGTCTCGCGTTTACGATTGATGAATTTTGGACGGTCGACGCCTTGTTTGAAAAAGAGACAATGATCTTTCCTGCCAAACTCATCCAAATAGGAGAAACGAAATTGGAAAAGCTGGAAATCAAAACGGAAAAAGACGCGCAGAAAATTGTCGATGATTTGAACGGAGCCTCCGCTCTTGTGACGGACGTAAATAAAAAACGTGTCACGAAAGCGCCACCAACACCTTTCACGACTTCCGCTCTCCAAATTGATGCCAACAATAAACTGGGATTCAGTGCGAAACAAACCATGATGCTCGCTCAAAAATTGTACGAAACGGGTCGCATTACCTACATGCGTACAGATTCCGTCAACCTCGCGGATAAATTTTTGGAAGAAACGCAAACGTTTGTGAAGGAACGCTATGGAGCAACATACGCCACCGGACAAAAAAAGTACCAGACCAAAAGCAAAGGCGCGCAAGAAGCGCATGAAGCCATCCGTCCAACCGAAGTGAGTGCCGATCCACTTTCGTATAAAGAGACGCTCGAACCGCGCGAGTGGAAACTGTACGATCTCATCTGGCGTCGCAGTGTCGCGAGTCAGCTTCCGGAAGCGCAACTTGAACGAACGAGTGTTGATCTTTCCGCAAAACACTATCTCTTTCGCGCCACAGGAAACTCTGTCGTGTTTGATGGATTCATGAAAGTCTATCAAGCCACAAAGGAAAAATTTCTCCCTGAACTTGCAAAGGACGATGCGGTGAAAACAAACGAGATAAAACCAACACAACATTTCACGGAACCGCCTCCACGCTTTTCAGACGCAACACTCGTAAAAATTCTGGAAGAACATGGAATCGGACGGCCTTCCACCTATGCGCCGACCATCGGAACGATCATCGAGCGCGGCTATGTGGATCGTGATGAAAATAAAAAACTGTTTCCGACGGACATCGCGCTCATTGTCAGCGATCTGCTCGTCGAACATTTCAACACCATTGTTGATTATGAATTTACCGCGAAACTCGAGCAAGAACTCGACGACATTGCGGAAGGCACACTCGCATGGGTCCCGATGCTCTCTCAATTTTACAAACCGTTTCACGAAAACCTGCAAGCGAAAACCAAACAACTCACGCGTGAAGACATCATGCCTGATCGTGTGCTTGGAAACGATCCGCAAACCGGCATTCCCGTCATTCTCAAAACCGGACGCTTTGGCTCGTTTGTGCAGATTGGAGAATATACAAAAGAAGATAAAAAAGAAAAAAAACCAAAACCAAAAAGTGCGTCACTCCTCAAAGGAATGAACGCGGAGTCTGTCACGTTTGAAGAAGCAATGGCGTGTCTATCGTTTCCAAAAAACTTGGGAAAGACAGCGGATGGAAATGATATTTTGGTTGCCAATGGCCGGTTTGGCCCGTATGTAAAGGCGGGAGAAATAACGGCGTCGCTCAAAGAACCATTGACTCCACTGACGCTCACGCACGAACAAGCGATCGAACTACTCACGCAGTCCGCGGAGATGAAAAAGAAAATGCAAATCGCGATTGCAGAATTGGGAGAAGATCCGACGAGCGGTGGAGCCATTCAAGTAAAAGACGGGCGATTCGGATTGTATGTGACGGATGGAATCACAAACGCATCACTTGGAAAAAAATTAACTTTGGAAGAATTGACCCGTGAAAAAGCGATTGATTTACTCATCAAAAAACGCGCGCGACCTCCGGGACGATTCGGACGAGGAAGAAAATCCGATGGAGCCAAAGCCACAAAAAAAACCGGTTCAACGTGAACCGGTTTTTTTATTTACCTCTTTTTCCACCTCCACCAGCCCCCTGTTTTTTTGCATCAGCTTCTTCCTGTTCAGCCCATGAAGGTGCGGCTTCTTTACTTCCTAATTTATACCCCGCAAATCCGGTTGCACCAGCGGCCAAAACCCCAAGATACTTGTAGGCTATAAGTGGAAGAAGAGCGAATGTCAAAACTTTTCTCATGACTGGATGTTTTTTCAGTTTTGCATCCCCCCATCGTTCAATGCTCGTGAGTAAACCACTTGCTCCTTGAAACAATTTTTTAAAAAGTCCACCTCCAAATCGTACAGCTCCCACAGCCGCAAGACTCGCACCAACCGCGACAGTCGTCGCGGCGGTTGGTAAGATTAATTTTTCTTGTTCTTTTAAGTGCGCGGAAAGTTCGGCCACCTGAGCGGGATTCAACCCTTCTGCGCGCCTTATTTCATCAAGCACAACTCGACGTTCAAGTTCAGCTTCCTGAGCTCTCACTTTGGCTTCAAGGTCATCCACGAGATCTGAATCGAGTTTCGAAGAAGTATCGGGAGGGAGTTCTACGGTTGGTGATAAATGATCAATAGACATAGAGGTACAACAAAATGATACCATGGATCCCACGATCTTTGACAGTCAAATAGTCAAACGGTATCTTATCTCCATGCCTGAAATACTTTATTCCTACGAGGAACTCGAAAATTTGATCAAAAAAAACTATACCGATCCGGATATAGACCTGCTTTTACGTGCGTATGAAATGGCCGCTAAAGCACATGAGGGAAATATCCGCCTGACCGGTAAACCATTCATCACCCATCCACTTGCCGTCGCTTACCGTTTAGCAAACATGGGGCTCCATCTGAGCGTGGTTGTTGCCGGACTTCTTCATGATGTTGTGGAAGATACGGACATAGAAATTGAAGATGTCCGAAAGCAATTTGGAAACGACATCGCCTCACTTGTCGAAAGCGTCACCAAACTCAAACATAGCGTAAAATATCACGGAGTAGAACGCTACGCGGAAAATTTACGCAAAATGTTTCTCGCGATGGCAAGCGATGTCCGAGTGGTATTCATGAAATTCGCCGATCGTCTTCATAATCTTGAAACGCTCTACGGACAACCGCATCACAAACAGGAACGCATCGCGCGCGAGTCTCTTGAAATCTACGCGCCTATTGCCGGCCGTCTTGGGATGAATGAAATCAAGGGAGAACTGGAAGACTTATCGTTTTCCTATCTGCAACCAAAAGAATTTGAACGCATGAAGAGTATTGTGGATGTGCGCGTGCGTGAAAAAGGAGCTTCTGTGAGTCGTACTATTGATCTGACGGAAAAACTTATTCTTGAGGCTGGAATTGAAAACGTCCAAATTCATGGGCGCGTAAAACGTCTCTACAGTTTGAGTCAGAAAATGAAAAAGTACCATGGCGATCTGAATAAAATTTACGATCTCATCGCGGTACGCATTATCATGCCGTCTGTGGAATCCTGTTATGTCGTGCTGGGGATTCTTCATCAAAAATGGCGACCTGTTCCCGGTCGCATCAAAGATTTTATCGCGCAACCAAAACCAAATGGCTATCAGTCACTGCACACAACCATGTTTACAAATAATGGAGAGGTGGTCGAATTTCAAATTCGCACGCAAGAAATGCATGAACTGGCGGAATATGGCGTGGCGGCGCATTGGCGATACAAAGAAGATACCACCGTCCCTATTTCTTCCGGTCGTTGGTTGGAAGAGCTCGCACAGATTCAAAAAGAACTCGCGGGGAAAAAAGATTTTTTGGAACAACTGGAGTACATGAAAATCGATGTCTTTCGGGATCGGATATTTGTGTTTACCCCTCAAGGTGATGTGATTGATTTGCCCGAAGGAGGCACACCGGTGGATTTTGCTTACGCCATTCACACCGAAATTGGAAACACGTGCGTGGCCACGCGCGTCAATGAAGTCATGTCTAATCTTGATACGGTGCTCAATTCTGGAGATGTGGTTGAAATCATTACAGACAAAAATCGCAAGGGACCGAATCCGGATTGGATGAAATTTACGCGCACCGGACACGCGCGAAAAAAAATCAAAGACGCCACCCGTTACAGCGTCCGCGGATGGTTCGCGGAAGTTCTCCACGGCCGCGACCGCGCCAAGAAATAATCACCCTGTCAATCGAGCCAGCAAATCCAACAACTCTTCACGCGAATAAAAACTGATGCTTATTTTTCCTTTGCCGGCAGACTCGGAAATTTCCACTTTTGTACCAAGGACTTCGCGTAATTTTTTTTCATGCGCGGCAATATTCGGATCTTTTTTGTGTTCGGCTCGTTGTGTCCCACGTGCGCTTCCCACACGTGCTTCTGCTTCACGCACACTGACTCCGCCGAGCAACATGCGTTCAAAGAGCGCCCATTGTTTTTTTTCATCCACTTCCGCAAGAAGCGTGCGGCCGTGAGATTTGGTGATCTTTCCTTCTTTGAGCGCTTGTAATATTTCTTCCGGTAATTCAAGCAATCGCAAAATATTTGTCACATTTGAACGGCTTTTTCCAACGCGCTTCGCGACTTGTTCTTGCGTGAGATTAAATTCGTCAATGAGTGCTCTAAACGCGATGGCTTCTTCCACCGCATTTAAATCCTGACGCTGAATATTTTCAATAAGCGCGAGCTCCAACTTTTGTTGTTCGTTCGCTTCACGAATAATAACCGGAACGGTTTTATGTCCCAATGTCCGAGCGGCACGCAAACGGCGTTCGCCCGCGATCAGTTCATACCCATGCTCACGACGCGTGACAATAAGCGGCTGGAGTATCCCGTGTTCTTCAATCGAATTAATCAAATCTTCCAAATCAGTTGGAGAGAAAAAACTGCGAGGCTGATGGGGATTTTCGACAATCTCCTCCACCTCAATGTCACGCACTTCTTGTCGTGCAGACGGAATCACTTGTTCTGTCAATGTTTGTTTGTGAGGAATCAGAGACCCAAGTCCTCTTCCGAGCGCGGGTTTGATCATACATTATAGAATTCCTTCTTCTCTTAAAATAAATTCTTTTGCTAATCTTTCGTATGCCTTTGCGGCTTTGGACGTTGGATCGTAACCGAGAATGGATTTTCCAAATGAAGGAGCTTCCGCAAGACGGATACTTCGCGGAATCACCGAACGAAAAATTTTATCCGGAAAATACCGATACAGTTCCTCGAGAATTTCTTTTGACAATCGTGTGCGCGAATCATACATGGTAATCACCGCTCCCATCACTTCAAGATCAGGACGCAAATTTTCTTTGACGAGATTGATCGTATTGAGAAGTTGTGTGAGACCTTCGAGCGCGTAATATTCCGCTTGAACCGGAATGAGCACGGAATCCGCGGCGACCAGACCGTTGATGGTGAGCATGCCAAGCGAAGGTGGATTATCGATGAGCACGTAATCGTAATCATTGCGCACTTCCAGGAGTGCCTTGTGCAAAAAATATTCGCGCTCAACGGCGTTCACAAGTTCCACAGACGCTCCGGCAAGTGATTGCGTGGCCGGTAAAATCTTAAGGCCTTGATGACCTGTTTTATGAATGAGATTGCGCGCCGAGTGCGTACCGATCAGCGCTTCATAAACACCAGCCGGCAGATTCGCGTGATCAATTCCCAACCCAGAACTCGCGTTGGCCTGCGGATCCAAATCCACCAACAAAATAAATTTTCCCTGCTCAGCCAAAAAAGCCGCCAAATTCACGGCAGTTGTTGTTTTGCCAACTCCTCCTTTCTGATTCACCACCGAAATAACATGAGCCATAGCGCTAAACGGATTGTCCTAGATATTATGTGTCATCCCGAGCGAAGGTTCGACCGAAGTCGAGGGATCTTTCGTTAGATTCCTCCACTCCTCGATGACTCGTCGGTCGGAATGACAGAGAAACTCACGACGAATTCACTTTGAAGATAGTATAACAAAAAAACCCGGCTTCGTGAAAGCTGGGCGAGAGTAGACTTACTTATTTTCTTCGTCCGGAGCCGGAGGAAAATCGTCCGTCATGGGCAGACGTTTTGCGTATCGACCGTATCGTCGTTGATCAGCGTCTTTGCGCATAGACGACTGGCACATCCACCCCTTCACGCGGCTGCGTATGCTGGAGAAAATAAAACCCGCAAGCAAAACAATCAACACAATCACGAGGAACAGCCAACCCCGACTCATGGTTTCTCTCCTTTGAAAATTTCGCCCAATGTCTGAAATGGTTGTTTTTGCTTCCTGACCCACTTACGACCGTATCCGCCAAGTACGAGCGCAAGAAATGGCATGGCGGCTAAGAAAATGAGGAATATCCTGATCGCATTGACGTCAGTTCGATATGGACTCAGTACCAACAGATACCAGAGAGTACCTCCCATAACCACAGCGCTTAACTCCGTCAAATACCAAGCGCACCAGATCAAGAAACGCTGTGTGCGCGTCGCACGTGAATCAATCATAGGGTCTCCTTAACATCCCATGATATGATTGCATTGTGGACGTGCTTTGACAAGTGGGAGGTCGCTTCTCATGGGTGATGAACAAATAAGTGGAATAAATACTCAAATCGATCGTGACGTGATTGAGCAAAACGCAGAGGCGTTTGAAATCGTAGAAACTCTCATTCTCCTAACGTGGCAGACGTTGCCCACTTATCACGAGCTCCCTTTGCTTGTCACCTGTCGTCTCATAGACAAGGTCTTAATCGGCACTCTGGCGTTCCTTGGCACTTTTATTCCAACAGGAACGGTCATATCAAAGGTCGTTGCGCACGTATTACTCTGTTGCCTCGCTGGGTTTTCTGCCATCCTTTGGATCGTCACACTGACGAGCGCGGCTTACTGGATTCATCGTGCACATCTCTTTGCAAAGTCGCTTCCAAAGGGTGTTGATCTTCGTTCCTCGCTTGAAGAGCGAGCGTGTCGACATCTTTCTACCATTAAGTGATGGTTGAATGGCTCAAAGAGATTGCGAAAAAATCCGGCTCATCTCGTAAATCATGACGGCGCTTACGATCCACCTCAGCACATGGATCGTTTTTTTATTCACCACAACCTTATGGTGTTGGTGATGAGCGTTAAAAAAACCCAGCTTCGTGAAAGCTGGGCGAGAATCGAGTGGTCAAGACTATTCTTGGATCGTGATCTATTTATGTTTTTTGCTCCTTCGCAGTTGAGCCACGACACCGATAGCACGAAAAGCCAAAACGATTGACAAAACGAGCGATGGTAGTCCAACACATACCATGACCACAGCTCCAATAGCATACATCTCCAATGGAATTGAAATAAATGCGACAACGACGCAAACAAGACTAACTCTACGACTCCATTTACACCACTTCATCAAGCGATCAAATTCGCCCCTCAGTGCCCCACATGGCTCTTGTAGTTCGAGTTGCTTCATCTTTCCTTTCCCTTCCCTCTCTACTTGCTTCTCTTTACTTACGACTTCTTCTGGCACTCTATATTGACAAACAACATATGGCAAGTCAGTAAACGATGCTTCAAAAGAAAGATGGCTGAAAGTCGGACATAAAGTTGGCATGAATTCCCCTGTTTAACGTAAAAATATGCTCAATTCATTGACAAAAGTGCATTTTTGTGATACTCTCTGATGAGTACATTTCATTCATTTCTGCGGAAAAGAGGTTGGCCATGGTGGCTGATTTCTTCCTATTCTCAGGCCCAAGGAGACGGCAATGCAGATCCGAAAGGAGTCGTGGTATTACCAGTTGTACGTTGATGCGTATATAAGCCACCGATGGTGGCTGGCTGACGAAAACAAAGAGCTTGCGGCCGAAAAAGCGGCCGCGGCGAAAGAAAGACTGGAGAGCGGGCAGATGAGTCTGTGCCCGTTCTTCTGGAAGGTCGTCGCCGCGGTAGTCATCTACCTAGGATTCTTTAAGGGGATCGGATGGCTGATTGAGGCAGCGATCTCTGTGTGTTGGCTCGTGATCGCGTTGGTCGCTATGCCATTTCGCCTCGGCGCAATGGTGTTGGGAGATGTGGTCGGATCATTCGTCGAACGACACCCGAAGATCACCCGTGTGATGAACGGGGTCGGGGACGCAATCATTTGCACGATTGCCGGCGTGATGCTGATCGGTGCGCTTTGGGTTGTAGGGCTCATCGGGAAGGCCTACTACGAAGACTGGACAGAAGAGAAAAGGGTCGAGGTGGCGCAAGCCGAGCGGCGGTTGAAAAACTTGAAAGAGTTTGACAACAAAAATTCGGCGCTCATAAAAGAGGAACAGGCCAATCGTGCCAAAAGAGAAGCCGCTGAGGTACAGCGCTTGCACTTCGAAAAAGCACGGGAGGCAAAGGAACTTCAACGACGCCAACGAGAGTACGCTGAGGCTGAGCGGCGACAAAAGGAGCGTCAAGCTCAGGAAGAGCAGGCGCGACTCCTTTGGGAAGCAACGCATCCAGTGGAGGTAGCTGAAAGGGCCGCGTTGGAACGGATGAACCAATCGGTTCACGACAACCTGATCGCCATCTGGGATCTGGAAAAGTCCATTCGCGCGAATCGCGCGAATGTCGCGAAGCTCGAGGGGTACTTCAGTAATTACCTCGGTGTCATCGGCTTTCTCATCGGCTTCGAATGCCTCTTGGGCATGATCCTGTTGTGGACGCGTTGTGAACACTGGTTCCGACGCAATCTGAACGCTCTTTGGACGATCATCGATCGAAGCATCGACTGGATGCTGATCTGGATGGTTGTCCTACCGATGCTCGCCATCAGCGAGTCCATCGCGTGGCGCTGGCTGGTGCAATTGTACCAAGCCTGGCAGCAGTTCTGGGTGGATTCCAAGCAACTCGTCGTCGCCTTCGCCAAGGCGAAGAAGGAACGGGTGTGTCCGCTCCTCAAGCCAGTGGACTAGTGCGGTTCTGACGAGGTTCTTCTCCTCGTTTTTTTGTTGATCAATTTTTCAACGATCTCCCAGATCGGCCATAAACCACATTGACACTCACAACAAAGCGCGTTACACTTCCCGAGCTTTTCTGTGAAAGATAGGAGAAAGCATGATCAAACGAAATCGTTTCTCGTTGAAAATAGCGCCCGTCAACGGTATTCTGATGTTGATGAAATGTCCAAAACCTCAGACGTCGTCGAAGGCACAAGTGCGCTCCTCATTCGATCTCACGACCGCGATCAGTGGAACTCTCGACGAGTACGTCTACGACTCCGCGTGGAAGATTCCACCAAAACAAGGAATTGATTCATGATCGACTTTGTCGCTACGGCAAAAGCCGCATTCACGACATACAACGACGACGGAACTGTTCAGGGGCTCAAGTGGAAAGATGAAGGCGATCCTCGTATCGCATTCGCTGTCTGCGGACTCGACAGAAGAACCGAAGACAACACGATATTCCTCGCGATGGAAAAATGAATTCGCTCTCATGATTTACCGTCAACCTGGCGGCCATGAACGTCTCCCCACTCCGGAGGTTACACCAACGGCTACCTAATTCGTTCCAGAAGACCACTCGGTCAGCCACTCACCATGGCTGATCCCCCAACTGACGCAACGTTCTTCCGCACTCGGAAGCCTTGCTCGTTGGGGATTTTTTATTACACAGCTCCCGCAACCAAAAACACTTGCGAATGCGCAAGTGTTTTTGGTTGCGGGAGTGGGATTTGAACCCACGGCCTCAAGGTTATGAGCCTTGCGAGCTGCCAGACTGCTCTATCCCGCGAGGCTAGTTTATGGGGCAACCCAGAGAAAGTCAAGTAACGGATTGTGGAAATGGACGAATTTCGAGAAGAGTAGTTGCGTCTTGTTCTGTGATGACAGATTTTTGTTGAAGAAGCTGTATGAGATGATCAACTTTCTTGTCTTCTTTGCGCATGAGAATTACAAGGTCACCCTTGAGATTCCCGATCTTATCGTCCAGCGCATCCAACAAATCGAGTTTTGTTTGATTAATTTTTTGACTTAAACCATCAACTTTTTGTTCAAGTCCGCCGACACGAGTTTCAAGTCCGCCGACACGCAAATCTAATCCATCGACTTTAACTTCGAGTTGATTAAACTCTGCTTTTGTCACCATGTGTTCCTGCAAGAACTCCATGATTTCATTTGTGGTTGCCTCACCTTTTGGCATATACTACTAGTATAGACCTGCGAAAAAAAATTGCAAAGAAAAATAATCTCATTTGACCAATTGGCTAAATTTTAGGTACTATTTCTCCGCTAAGATCGAGCCGATGTGGCGGAACTGGTATACGCGCACGACTCAAAATCGTGTGGGGAAACTCATGTGGGTTCGACTCCCACCATCGGCACCACCCTTCGCTCCAGCTGTGTTTGTACAATAGCTGGAGTCGAAGGGTGGTGCCCCTCCGTAGCCTTGGCGAAGGGGGGCATAGTGTGTGAGTAGGTCGCCGGAGCTTCGGGTGGCCTTTGGCCACACTCAGGACGATCCACGAACGTTAACGTCCACGTATATATCTCCATGGCTGGGTAGCTCAGTTGGTTAGAGCGTGGGACTCATAAGCCCGAGGTCGAGGGTTCGACTCCCTCCCCAGCTACCAAAACACCCTGAATCAATTTCAGGGTGTTTTGTTTTGTTGATGGGGTCTTCGATCGTCGATTTAAAATCGACGATCGAAGGCCTGACCCCATTCCTATAGCCCCCAACCCCTTTTTCATGCTATTCTATCCTCATTATGACCCTCACGACACACGCAACTCTCGGCGCGGTGATTGCCGGCGTTGTTGGGAATCCTGTTCTGGCTTTTTTGTTTGGCTTTATCTCTCACTTTGCCATCGACATCATTCCTCATGGAGATACAGGCATGTCGGATAATTTTCGTGTTCATAAATGCAAACGCAAACGAGCCGTCGCGTATGTATTGGTGGATGGAATTGTCGCTCTTTTTTTTGTCCTGCTACTCGCCAATACCCGAGACATTGATTCGATGCGTACATTCACGTGGGGAATCGTTGGAGGAGTTTTACCCGATCTCCTCGTCGGTCTTTACGAAATCACAAAAACTCCCCTTCTTCGTTGGTTCAACACGATGCACTTTTTCTTTCATGATCTCATTGTCCGCAAGAAAGGCGACGTCCCTCTTTACTACGCGCTCATGGCGCAGATTGTTCTGATCGCGTATTTACAGACAAAAATTTAAACCAATCGCAACACGGCGAGTGTTTTTTTTGCCGTCTCTTGCCAAGTAAATGTCGTCGCGCGACGATACCCTTCCTCGCGCAAATATTGCGTTCCCTGTGGCACGAGTACGCATTGTGCAATCGCAAATGACATCGCCTCAATATCTTCAGGCTCAACGTAAATCACTGCGTCTCCTCCCACCTCTGGAATCGCTCCGCGTGCCGTGGTGATGACAGTCGTTCCAACACTCATCGCTTCGAGAATGGGCAATCCGAATCCTTCATGAAGTGATGGAAATAACAGACAAGCCGCTCCGCTAAGCAAACACCATTTTTCTTCTTCTGTCACAGGTCCCAAAAATTGAATCGTCTCTTGACCCACTTCTTTTGCCACGGATTCTGTTTCCTGTGTGTTCCATCCACGTTTCCCTGCCACAATAAACCGCAGACTTTTTTTCTGTTCAGGATGATCATCCAAAAAATGCGCGAAGGCACGAAAAGCGTTTGATAAATTTTTTCGTGGTTCAATCGTTCCTAGAAACAACACGTAGTCACGATCAAACGGAAATCGATCATGAGACGAAATCTCTTTTTGATTTCCCAGCGTCACTCCTTCATAGACGACGTGTGTTTTCTGATGTGTGTTTGGAAGATGCGCATGCACACGTGTTTCCGTTTCTCCTGAAACAGTGATGATCGCGTTCGTTTTTTCAATCGATCGAGGAACGATAGTCCGTGTCGTCCAGGAGTTGACCGTTTCTGAAGCAAACCACTCTGGATGATCATAAATCGCCATGTCATGAACAGTGATGACACTCTTGCCGCGCCACGCGAGCGGGAGCTGGCCAAATGGCGAGAAAAAAAGATCAGGTCGTACACTCGCGGCACGCAATGGAAGTAATAGATGTCTGCTCACAAACGGAATACGTGGGAAAAACGCGGAAAGGAAAATGATATTCTTAAAATTCCCGGAGATTCGTTCAAGCTGTTTCGATGGATAGAAAGAGGACACGCTCACAAAAAACGTATCCTGCGGGGATTCTTTTGCGAGCGCGAAAAGTAACGAAGACGTATAGTGTTCGATTCCTGCTCCCGGCCCACCATCGGGACCACAAAGTGTTGTTCCGTCAAAAAGTACCCGCATAAAGTGAGAGAAGAAGAACGATCACACAAGCCGCAAGCATCCCAAAAAGAATCGCGGGGATGCTGAATTTTGGTTTCATTCCGAATAAAATGGCAAGTAAACTCCCTGTCCAAACTCCTGAGCCGGGAAGTGGAACGGCCACAAAAATAAACAGAAAAAAAGCTCCGTAACGTTGATACTGTTTCTGATGCGTCTGCTGAAGTCTTCGTAGGTGGAGATGAATAAAACGATGCAAAGTAGGACTATGCCGCTCTGCCCAGTGTAAAAAAGGAGTGAAGAAAATAAACATGATAGCGACGGGAAGACTGTTTCCGATGAGGGTAAAAAAAATAGACTGCCAGATAGACAGATCATAATAATAAAGTGCGAGCGGTAATGAGACGCGTAGTTCGGTCACGGGTAATGCCGACAACAAAACAACGGAAAGCCAATCAGGAAAACCGGAAAACCAATTGACGAGAATGTTTTGCATAGTAAAGAGTAGTAAGTACTGCTCTGTTGCTCTGCTGCTTTTCTACTTTCCTACCTACTACTCACTACTTACTACTTACTGCTCTGCTACTCGACTACTTGCTACTCTCCCACCCATACACATCATACGCCCAAACCGCTAAGGATTTGACGTCCTGAAATCGTCCGAGATCTGACTCCGAACCAAGGACAACCACAAAAATTTCATTTCCCTCTTTATTGTTGAACATCGTTCCAAGACAATAGCCGGCTTCCGGAAGGAATCCTGTTTTGGCGGCGATAATCTGATACGGATCCTTATTCACAAAACTGGTCAAAAGTTCATCTGTACTTTCAATATGATATGTCCTGCCCGATGATCCTTGAAACGTGTAAGCACTTCGTTGTGTCGCATCGCGGATTGTTTCGCTCTGTGCCGCATGATCGAGCAGAATAACAACGTCTGTCACCACAGAGGTATTTTTTGCCGAAAGACCAACAGGATCCACAAATTGTGTTTGACGCATTCCAAGTGTTGCGGCCATTTCGTTCATTTTAGCCACAAAATCACCTAAAGACATTCCGGAAAGTCGCACAAGCGCGGCCGTTGCGGAATTATCCGAGCTGATCAGACTTGCATAGAGTAAATCGCGAGTCGTGACTTCCTCATTTGTTTGAATGTGTTGAATGCCTCCCAGACGCACATCTTCCGGCTGAATCGACACGCGCTCTGAAAGATCGGGGTTTGATTGTAAGAATAAAATACTCGTCATCAACTTTGTAATGCTTCCGATCGAGCGTGGAGATTCTCGATTTTTTTCAAACAAAATGACTCCTGATTGTCTGTCCATCACAATCGCGCTCACTGCTGAGGTCACCACTCCCAACCGCGTGGGATCTAATTTTGTTGGTGCGTGAGAGGCATTTTTTGCAATCGGAAGATGCGCCGTGGGAAGAGTGAAAACCGAATATGTTTGAAAAGGCGCTTGTTCCAAATCACGCGCATCCACAGGAAATAACTGAAGAAGTAAGGAAGAAAAAACAACATGCGTAAACATCTTGAGAATCATACGGATAACAACTCTTGAATTTTTTCATTCGCGTGGAATTCATCAAAGCGTTCTAGCGCGTCAACAGATGGAAGTCCTAATTCTTTCAAACAATCCAGCGAAACTGTGTAGACTGGTTGCAAACGAGTCGTATCATTTTGTTCTTCGATGAGTCCTCGGATGAGGAGATTGCGCAAAATCAAACTGCAATTCACTCCGCGTACCTGTTCAATTTCCGGTTTTGTCACCGGCCCGCGATACGCAATCACGGCGAGTGTTTCGAGAGTTGGTCGTGAAAGTGGACCACTTGCCTCTTTTTTCAAAAAGAGCGATACGTCAGAACTCATTTCCGGATTCGTCACAAACTGAATGTGTCCGTTGGCTTCAAAAAGATGAATGCCTGAATCGGAAGTATTGTGTCGTACACTCAGCACTTCAATCGCTTCACGTAAAATCTCCAAAGAGACACCAAGTTGTTTTTGGAGTTGCATGATGGCAATCGGCTTAGCGATCGCAAAGAGAATAGCTTCAAGTTTGGTGGTGAGCATAGTGGGAAGAAGTTGGAGAAGCTGGAGAGGTTGAAGGATTGAAGAGTTAATCAACTCGCTTTAATTCAATGTCTGAAAATGGATGGGATTGAATCACCTGGACACTGCGTTGCTTGACAAGTTCGAGAAGCGCGAGAAAACTCACCACGATATCTACTTTTGACCGACCGTTGCCGATGATATCACCAAACGTCATCCTCGCGCGTACAAGAAGTGCTTCTTGAATTTGTACGAGGCGTTCCTTCACAGACAGAACACGTTCCATGGTCGCTTGTTGTAATTTAAAAAATGGTTCGAGATGTTTCAAAAGAAGTTCAAATGATTCACGAAGTGTAGACTGACTCAAACCTTGCGGAAGAATAAATTCCGATCGCTTGATCACATCCGACGTAGATCGTTCAAATGCTTGCTGTCCTTTCTGTTGAGTCTTATTCAGTAAATCAGCGGCAACGCCAAACAGTTTATAGAGAGCGAGTTGCGTGGCAAGTGTTGTTTCTTCTTCTGGTTCAAATAATTCTTCTCGAGGCAAAATGGCATGCGATTTGATGAGCAGTAATTTTGTGGCGATCACCAAAAAATCCGCCAATTCCTCCGTTGGAGGTTCGTGTGTCTCAATATAGGATAGATATGTTTCGGTCACGTGCGCCAAAGAAACATCCGTAATGGGCAGTTTCTCTTTTTCGATCAGTTCAAGCAAAAGTTGAAGCGGACCCGCATAGTGTTCTAACTGAACTTCAAAAGACATAGTGGGGGTATTCTACAGGAAACGAGAATGTTTGACATAACGACTTACTTCTGATACTCTTTTGGTAGATCACCAACGGAAAAGATCACCCTTCAAGGTTCCGTCCTTGCGGGGTCTTTTCTTTTTTATGGCTTAATTTGTCTTGGAGATCATTCATAAATCGTAGGTACGGTCTCATTTCTTTGAACTTTAGGAGAGCGGAATACTTGTGTCTGTTTGGAATAAGAAGCACCTCAAGCTTACTTTTTCCTATAAGATACTGAGCTAAACAATGGAAATCTCCATCACCAGAAACTAAAATTGCTTTCTCATAATCTCCAAAATCGATCATCGCCTGCAAGACCAACTCCGCATCACAATTCCCTTTTGTTGTTCCATCTTTATAGGTCAGTGTTGGTTTAAAAACACAAATGAATCCAGCATTCTGTAGAGAAATATATAATTTTTCGTGACCGGTTAAATAACCAATAAACACATACGCCTTCTGAACATGATACTTTTCCTTAAGATATACGCGAAACTTTTCAAAACTCAAAAACCATCCCTGCGATCGAATGCTCAAATTCAAATTCTGACTATCAATAAATGCAAAATTATTTCTCTGATTTCGCATAATGAGTTTATTCTACCTGAAAGGAGAAATCGGTTTGAAATCAGGGTTTTTTTACTTGAATTCCTAAGTCTCTCAGTGTGTTTGGATCAATTTCAGATGGCGCGTTCATGACAGACACGTTTCCTGAACCAGTCATTGGAAACGCTTGAACTTCTCGTAAATACTGTTCTCCTGTCATGTTCATGAGTGTGCGTTCAACTCCCATACCAATTCCACCATGAGGAGGTGTGCCGAATTGAAAGGCATGGAGCATGTGTCCGACGGAGTGTTCAATCTCCTCTTGTGTGTATCCCATGATCTCGTAGGTCGCGCGCAAAACGGCTGGATCGTGGGCACGTATACTTCCTCCACCCACTTCGGATCCGTTACAGACAAGATCGTACTGCGTGGTCAAAATGTTTTTGACATTATTATGTGCAAGATGATCAGCGATAAATTCTGGTTTTGGATTTGAAAATGGGTTATGTGTAAAAGTCCACTTTCCTGTTTTTTCGTCTTTTTCAAAAAAGGGAAAATCAACCACCCACGCATACGCAAGAATGCCGTTTGCTTTGTCTTCCTCTGTGCGCAAATCAAATTTATCTGCGCCATAAGTTTTCATCGCTTCTTGATACGTGAAACGAGGAAATGGTTTTTCTTTGAGTGTGTAGCCGAGCGATTCGATCACGTGCGTGACCATCGCTTCAATCATCGCCATCACTTCGTCACGCTCCACAAAACTCATCTCCACATCGATTTGCGTATGTTCAAAACCACGATCGGCTCTTGGATCCTCGTCGCGAAAACAACGCGCGAGTTGAAAATAACGATCAAACCCAGCCGTCATGAGGAGTTGCTTATACTGTTGCGGACTTTGAGGAAGCGCAAAAAACTTTCCCGGCTGTAGACGAGAAGGGACGATAAAATCGCGCGAGCCTTCCGGAGTCGCTTGCGTGAGATACGGCGTTTCGATTTCGACGAATCGTTGGTCAAGCAAAAATCTTCGACAGCCTTGCACATACGCATTGCGCAAACGCATATTCCGTTGCAGTCGTTCGGTACGCAAATCTAAATAGCGATACTGCAAACGTATTTTTTCCTCGATGTGTGATGTGTCTTTATCAATTTCAAACGGCGGTGTTTTGGCGCGATTGAGAATCGTGAGAGTCAAAACTCCCACTTCAATTTTTCCCGTCAGGAGATCAAGATTGAATTGCTTTTCGTTACGCGCGTTGACTGTGCCACTCACACAAATAACAAATTCTGGCCGCAATTCATCTACGAGTGTATTTGTGGCATCATCGAGTCCTGGTTTGTAAAACACAAGTTGAACAAGCCCAGAACCATCGCGCAAATCAACAAAGACAAGTTTGTCGCCCATGCGACGAATGCGATGAACCCAACCGTTTATCTGAACAGCTTGACCTGTGAGTGTGGGAGTTTGGTCAATCCAAGTGCGGGACATAGTATGAAGAAGGAGTGAGTAGAAAGTAGCATGTAGCAAGTAAGACGGAAATTCATTTCTTATTACTTTCTACTTACTCCTTGCTACTTCTTTTTAAGGATTTAATCGATTCATCAACCGTGGAAACGGAATTGTTTCCCTTACGTGTTGCAATCCGCAGATCCAGCCGACGATGCGTTCGAGGCCGTAGCCGAAACCGGAGTGTGGGACGGAGCCGTAGCGGCGTAGATCGAGATACCACGCGAATGGGTCAACAGGAAGATTGTGTTCTTTGAGGCGAAGTAAGAGTGTTTCGTAATCGTCTTCGCGCTGTGAGCCACCGATGATTTCGCCGTAACCTTCGGGAGCGAGCAGATCGCTATTAAGTGCGCGATCTGGATTTTGTGGATCACGTTTCATGTAAAAGGCTTTGATCTCCACGGGATACTTTTCGATAAAGACAGGACGGTCAAATTGTTTGGTGAGGATTGTTTCATCATCCGCGCCAAGATCATCTCGATCACCAATATCGGAACCAAGCTCGCGCAGTTTCTTGATCGCTTCGACGTGTGTGAGACGAACAAATGGCGCTTGAACTTTTTGAAGTGGCTCCAAATCACGCTCGAGCACTTTGAGTTCGTACTGATTTTTTTCGAGAACATCTTTTACAATGCGGATCATGAGAGCTTCTTGAATCGCCATGTTTCCCTCGTGATCGACAAACGCCGCTTCGGCATCCATCATCCAAAACTCTGTGAGATGCCTTCGAGTTTTCGATTTTTCTGCACGAAACACTGGGCCAAAATCAAAACACTTTCCAAAACTCATGATACCGGCTTCCAAATACAACTGTCCCGACTGCGCAAGATACGCCTTTGTCCCACCCTCTTCGCCTTCTTGGCCATCTTCGCCCTTCCCAAAATATTCCATCTCAAATAATTCCGTCGTTCCCTCACAGGAGGTCGGCGTCAAAATCGGGGTATCAAATTTGATATATCCGTTTTCGTTGAAGTAGTTGTATGTCGCATTGATGATCGTATTACGCACGCGTTGAATCGCCCACTGACGCTCAGAGCGCAACCACAAATGACGATTGTCTAACAAAAAATCTGGACCGTGTTCTTTTTTGCTGATCGGATAATCTTCCTGCGCAAGTTGAATGATCGCAAACGAAATGCCATCAAGTTCAAATCCTGTTGGAGAACGATCGTCTTTTTTGACCTTCCCACGAATTGAAACAGACGACTCTAGGCGAAGCGTCTGGAGAGACTCCCACTGCTCGGCCGGCAATCCAGCTATCGAATACACAACCTGTACACGTCCCGAACCATCTCGTAACTGTAAAAAGAAAATCTTCCCGCTTGAACGAAAATTATAAGCCCAACCTTTGAGTTCCACTTCCTGTCCTATCTGCGATCCAATCTGAGAAATATGAGTCATAAAATCTGCTTTAGTTTAGCTCAAATGGGCCAAAGGGAGCAAGTAAAACAAAATAAAAAAAGCCTCCATGTCGGAGACCTGAGATCAGTCGTATCGTGGATCGAGCTGTACCTCCGTGATGTCCCAAATGTGCGTAGCGTGCATCCTTTGGAGGTAGCGGTCGTCCCAACCGCAAGGCGGCTCGCAAAACCGCGTGATGCGGTCCACAGGAATTGTAAGCTCACACGACTGCCGACCCACTGGACTCTTTCGCTCATCCTGTGAAAGACAAACGAGTGTATCCATGTCGTCCATCATCAGACAATTGTCTGGCATCAGACTCATCTGATTGCACGCCTCTGTTGCCTCTGCAACGATGCGTTCGCATTCCTCGATCAACGACCGCTTAGAATCCCGCAGAACCCCCTCGTCGTAGTATATCTGTGTCCAACAGTGAGAGAAGATGTGTTGGCTGACCCTATCTTCGTCTTCGTAAGACAGTCCCTCGATGACATCCCCGTCCTCTGATATCGCATCGTAAACGTAGGCGAGGCTCATGTCCCACGTATGGAACTCGCGTTCCAGACAAGCGGGATCCTTCATGTGTTCCCGGTTGTAATCAACCACGAATCCAGCGGAAGGGGCAACGAGTCGCTGTCCATCCTCCCCCCATGCTGTGGCGAATGGTTCACCATCCGACGTCACCCCCTGCATGGTGTAAACCAGGCAGTCGCGATCCGTCGCCCCGTCGGGGCACTCGACCGAATAAATGCCGATTTTCTTGATATCTGCCCTCTGACACGAGCAGAGTGAGCCCATGACCACCACGCATATGAACAACCGAGCCAACATGATTACTCTCCCTTCTTGGAACTCCAAGATAGTTTCAGACCCCTAAAGTCTGTCCGTCTTTGTTTAAAAACGGAGTTTTGAAGCGTTCACTCGCAGCAAAACACCGTTTTCAAATAAAAATTAAGGTTGAAGCATGGCATGAAATGAGCCGAAAGTCAAGCTGTTGTACAGGCGATTCTGACAGAAACAGGTGGAATAATCGCAAAATGACAGATGATAAAAGACTCCAAAAGTTCGTGAAATCCTTCAAGTTGCTTGGCAGATAAATGAGGACGCGTTTGAAAAAGAAACGGTTCATCGAGTGCAAAACGAACGAGTTTGAGTGTTTCGTTTTCGATGGTGCGAGCCGCAAACCACTGTCGCTGATCTTGATTCACACAGGTTTGACACACAACACCGCCCTTGAGCGCATGCCAGGCAAACGATCCAGAAGCAATCTGCTTCTGACACGCAAGACATCGTTGGAGTTCTGGCCGATAGCCATTCACTGCCATCAATTTCAACATGAATGAGCCAAGCAAGAAGCCTGCACGTTCGTCGCTCACACCTGGAAGACCACACAAAAATTCAAGCCAGTCTTCCAAAAGATGATACAAAACCGGATCACGCTCGTGGGGCTTGGTGGCAACGTCCACAAACGCGAGCGCATTTTGTGCAAGCAAAAATAAGGAAATATCTTGTGCAAGAAACAAAAAAGATCGTCGGCGTTCCACTCCAGCGACCGTGAGATATTGGCGTCCTTGTACGAGCAGTAATTCCACTTCCGCACGCGATTCTAAATGTGGTGTCAGTTTTGCGAGTGGTTTGTGTCCGCCACGCGCCAAAAATTCCATCTTGCCATGCTCTTTTGTCAAAACAGAATACCAACGATCAACTTCGCGATGATCACGTCTGGAAAGAATAATACCCGTCGTATGAAAAAGATGAGCCATGTTTTCATCTTGCTTCTTACTACTCGCTTCTTGCTACTCTGTCCATGTAGGCTTGAGTAATGAGCATAGCCGCGAGCGCATCCTCATTGGCTTGCGCTCCTTCTTCTTGTTGCAAGCGGATGCTTTCAGTAGTGGTATAGGATTCATCTTCTTCCATCACAGGAATCGTGACCAATCCCTCAAGCGCATGAATGAATGCGCGTGTTTTTTCAAGCTGATCCCCACTATGATGTGTTCCCGTAGAAAGTGGCACACCGACAACAATCACATCTATATCCTCCGCGCGCACTTTTTTGGCAAACACCTCAAGTGTTGCCTCACCAAAATTTGGCACCACATCCAAAGGAACGGCAACGTGCGCATCACTGTCTCCAAACGCAAGACCGATTTTTTTATTACCGTAGTCGATGCCAAGAATGCGCATAATGAGAAGTTGGAGAGGTTGGAGAAGCTAAAGAGGTAACGGCGTTAAAATTTCTACACCTTCATTGGTTACGGCGATCGTCACTTCGAAATGGGCACCGAGGGAACCGTCGGCCATCGTGACGGCCCAGCCATCGGATGCAGTATCCACCTCGTAATTCCCTCCCATCCCAAGCATGGGTTCGATCGCAAGACACATGCCATTTTTTATTTTGACATCTGGATAGCGGGGAGAAACAAAATTAGGAATGTGTGGCGCTTCATGCACGGCGTGTCCGACTCCATGACCAACGAGTGCGCGCACAATGCCGTAGCCATACGGTTTGACATGATTTTCAACGGCGGCACTAATGTCTTTAATGGATCCACCGACTCGCGCCGCCTTCACGCCTGCTAACAGCGATTGGCGCGTCACCTCGATAAGCGTGGAGGCCTGTGAGGATATCTGTCCCACCGCAACGGTTACCGCCATGTCCGTACAAAGTCCTTCATACCAGCAACCAATATCAAGTCCAAGAATGTCACCTTCCTTCAAAATCAACTCGCGATTACCCAGCCCGTGCACAACCTCTTCGTTCACCGAAAGACAGATGGTGCTTGGAAATGGTGTATCTCTTGGAGAACTTTTATATCCCTTAAAAGAAGGTGTTCCTCCGCCATCCAAAATAACTTGCTCGCCTACCGCATCAATCTCTTTGAGTGTCACTCCTGGACGAACCACTGCAACAGCCGATGCAAGCGCACGTGAAAGCAAGTGTCCTCCGACACGCATTTTTGCAATCTCGTCAGGAGTTTTGGTGAGGGACATAGGGTGAAATAGCAAGTAGTCAGTAGTAAGTAGGAGAGTAGCAAGGGAAAACGTAAAACGGTCTGTTATGATGTGATGATTTGTTGGATGCGTGCTGAGACGTCTTCGACAGTTCCCATTCCGTCTACATGATGGGCTATTCCCCTCTTTTCATACTCGGCAATCACAGGGGTTGTGTCCTGTTTGTAAATTTCAAGTCGGCGTTCAATCGCGCTTGGTGTGTCATCTTCTCGCACATACCATTGCCCTTTCGTGGTTCCACAATCACAGATATCTCCCGCTTTTAACCCATCGTGAATACTTCCCACTTTATCACACCCACGACACGTCAGACGACCTCCGAGTCGTTTGAGTGATTCTTCCTTCGGTATTTCAACGACAATCACATGTGTGGGAACATCAAAATCAAAGGCGTTCCACTGTGAAAGATTACGAGGATAGCCATCAAGAACGTATCCGTTTTCTGTGTCAGGATTCAATAAACGTCGTTTGAGCAAATCAGCCGCATCAACGTCCGAAATCAATTCTCCTTTTAAAATAATGCTTTTGAGTTTTTGTCCTAATTCAGATCCGGAAACGATTTCCTCTCGAATGAGTTGACCTGTTCCAAAAGAAGGAATGCGCAGACGCTCGGCAATTCGCAACGCTTGAGTTCCTTTTCCGCTTCCCTGCGGACCCATCAGAAAAATTTTATGCATAGGTGTTGTGTTTCAATTTTGTTTCACGATAAGAAAGAAAGAGAAAAATGCCCAGAAGCAGTGTTGTGTTAAGTGGAGCGATCCAAAACGGAAATTCTTTTCCAAAACTTTCCAGAATCATTAATGCGCCAAGCATACCTATCGAATACATGGCGCCATTTTTAAGATAGGCGAATTTCGCAATGAGATCAATGCCTCGAATAGTACATTCACGAACAACCAATGCTCCAATGCCGTTTCCAATCAAAATCAGAGGAATGGAAAGCGTGAATGCAAATGCTCCAATGACGCCATCAATGGAAAACGATGCGTCGAGTACTTCCAGATACAAAATTTTACTCCAGGCGCTGAGATGTGGATCAAGCAATTGTTTTTCTTTTTCCTCCGCATTTTTCTTAAATCCATCTGTCATGAAAAATGCGGAGGAACCGATCGAAGCGGAAAGCGCGAGGAGTGGATCTACCTTAAGTGTCAGTGCAATAATTCCCGTAAAAAAAATGGATGTTACCGCATAAAACCAGACAGATTGTCTGTGAAGAAAATGCTCAACCAAGAATGCATACTTCTTCTCCTCCAAAAAAAGCCAGGACAAAAAAACGAAAAAAAGATACATACCACCACCGAGTAACAAAAGTGGTTTGGAATGTTCAACAGATTCTTGAATATGTGCGTCTCCAGAAAATAAAAACGACCATACTTCACTTATGGAAAGACCCGGATTGGCAAACCACACGATCGCCAGAGGAAGAAGACCGCGCACGAGAAAGACGGCAAATAATAATCCCCAAAATAAAAAGAACTTCCGATATTTCTCCGGGAGAGTTTTGAGAACGTGCGCATTAACAATCGCATTATCAATGCTACTTATCACTTCAAAAACGATAAGTCCTGCAATGATGATGAATGCTTCAGAGGACATAAGCGCTTGGGAGAGACCTCAGAAAAATGGCGAAGTTTCGTTGAACGGGCTGTCGAGCCTCAGGAAACGTAGGCCGCCTACGTTTCCTGAGGTCGACGGGTCACGTCGCTCGCGAGCGACGTGACGGGTGCCCGTGAGACGAAAGATCGCCGTTTTTCTGAGGTCTCTCTACACTTCGTACTCTCGCATGGTGAGCTGTGCCTCAACCTGTTTGATTGCATCAATCACCACAGCGACGATAATCAAAATAGACGTTCCGCCAATCACGAGATTCGCATTACCCGTCAATTGCTGAACAACAAGTGGCAGGACGGCGATCACAGAAAGGAAAAGGGCCCCTAAGAGCAATAACCGAGTTGAAACCCAACCGAGATAATCCGAAGTACTTTTTCCGGGACGGATTCCGGGAATGAATCCTCCTTGTTTTTGAATGTTTTCTGCCACAGTCTCCGGATGAAAAATAACCGCTGTGTAAAAATAGGTAAAAAGAAACACCAACGTGAAGTAGACAATGCCGTAAAATAATTGATTCTGAAACAGTTGAAGTGTCCATGTTGCGGCCTCACGCAAAAATTCCGTTCTGGCATTCAGAAAGAATTGAGAAATAACGGTTGGAAACAAAATAATCGAAATCGCAAAAATAATGGGGATCACTCCACCCATATTGAGTCGGAGTGGAATGTGTGACATCACGGCTCCGGACAAACGTGAACCCTGCACGTGTCGTGCATACTGCACAGGAATATTTCGCTGTGCTTCATTCATGATCACAATTCCAACAATCGTGACAATCACGGCGACAACAAACAAAATAAGCGTGATTATTTGACTACGATCGTACACCGTAAGAGTTTGTCCAAGTTGTGTTGGAAGTCCGGCAATAATACCTGCTAAAATCAAAATGGAGATACCGTTTCCCACGTGCTTTTCGGAAATCAATTCTCCAATCCACATGAGAAACATCGTTCCGGACGTCATCACGAGCATAGCAAAAAAAATGGTTGTTGTGCTGGTATCGTGAAAAAAACTTCCATTTTGAGAGAGCAGTAAAATAAGCCCGTAAGCCTGAATGAGCGCGAGAGGAACCGTCGCAAGGCGGGTCCATTGATTGATTTTCTGTCGTCCTTGTTCTTCTTTTTGCATTTCTTCCATGGAAGGAACGATCATGCCGAGCAACTGAAAAATAATCGAGGAAGTGATGTAAGGACCAACTCCCATCGCCACAATAGAAAAACTGGTAAGTGTTCCTCCGGAAAAAATATTAAGCAAACCGAGCAGTTGATTTCCCGAAAAAATATCACGAAGGGCATTCGCATTGACCCCAGGGACAGGAATATGGGCCGCAACACGAAACACGATGAGCATGAGGATCACGAACAAAAGACTGTTGCGAACTTCCTTTGTTCTCCAAATGCGCAGAAGCGTGTTCATATCTGGTTATGATTTTAATTCAACGACTTTTCCACCCGCGTTTTCGATTTTCTTTTTTGCCGACTCTGAGGCTGTACATCCTTCAATGGTCAATGCAATCCCAATCTCACCTGTGCCCAAAATTTTTACTTTTCCTTCGATGTTTGGAACCAGACCCTTTGCCAATAACAATTTTGGGGTGACCTTAGAGCCATTGATAAAATGTTTTGCCAGATCAGCGACATTCACGACTTCCGCGCGTGGTTTATCACTTCGAAATCCACGTTTCTTTGGCGTGGAAAGCATGATGCCACGAATACCGAACAGTTTGAGTCCCGCACGACCACCGGAACGCGCGCGTTGACCCTTTATTCCACGACCGGAATAACTTCCGGTTGAACCTAATCCACGACCAACGCGTTTTTTGGTTGGTCTGGATCCTTTTTTCGGTTTGAGTGTATGGAGTGATAAAGCCATAAAATTTTTCGTGAGACCTCCAGAAGTCTCTTATGTGTTGGTTTGCGCTTTTTCTTTTATGCGAAGTTGACCGATTGCTTCGAGAGTCGCTCGAGCGATGTTGATTTTGTTGGAAGAATTGAGAACACGTGAAACCACATTTGGCACACCCGCGAACTCAAGGATCATGCGTACTGCGCCACCTGACTTGAGTCCTGTTCCTTTTGGAGCTGGACGCAGGAGAATCATCGCGGAACCGTATTTGGTCCAGACAGGATGTGGAATCGTTTCATGAATCATCGGAACAGTCACCACATTCTTTTTTGCTTGGCGATACGCTTTTTCGATCGCGATTTGCACATCTCCACCTTTTGCGACTCCCATGCCTACACGGCCTTTTCGATCTCCAATAACAAGTGCGCAACGAAAAGACATGCGTTTTCCACCAGCCGTCACACGAGTCACGCGTGCCAAATCCAAAATCTTCTGTTCATATTCTTTCACTTGTTGAGGCTTTTGGCGAGAACGACCGCCGCCTCGTCCACCTTCGCGGCCACCTCCTGATTCTTTAGAGCCACCGCTTCCATGACGGTTTGCACCTCGGCTCCCGCCTCCACGTCCTGACGCTTGGCCTGAATGGGAAGCTGTTTTTTTTGTTGCGCTAGTATCAATCATATCATTAAAAAGTGAGTCCACCTTCACGAGCTCCATCAGCCAGAGCCGCAACGCGACCATGGTAACGATAAGCTCCGCGGTCAAATACGACCTCTTTTATTCCCACAGTAATCGCTTTTTGTGCAAGCTGTTTCCCTATCTCCTTTGCGAATTCCACAGGTTTACCCTTTTTTTCTATCGTTGTATCAGAAACGGACGCAAGTGTTTTTCTGGCGGTATCATCAATAAGCTGAGCATAGATATGCTTCGCGCTTCGCTTGACACTCAAACGAGGTCGTGTTGCCGTTCCACGAATATGTGAGCGAGTGCGGCGTGCACGACGAAGAGCTTTTTGGCGTTTTTGTTTTGCGTCCATTAACATATTTTATTCGCCGGATTTTTGCGCCTTTCCGGCTTTACGACGAACAACTTCGTCTTTATACTTAATTCCTTTCCCTTTATAGGGTTCCGGTTTTTTAATCGCGCGAATGTTGGCCGTCACTTCTCCAACCATTTGCTTATCGATACTCTTGAGTGTGATGAGATTGCCTTCAACGACAACATCCACGAGTTCTGGAATGGCGACAATCACTGGATGGGAAAATCCAACTGTGAGCACTAAATTTTTCCCCTGCATATTCACACGATACCCCACCCCATTGACCTCCAGTTGTTTGACAAAACCTTCGGTCACGCCGACCACCAAATTCTGCAACAACGCGCGGGTCGTTCCCCACAATGCGCGTTCTTGTTTGTTCAGTTCATTTTTGATGGATGCCGTTAACACCTTTGTCCCTTCTTCTTCATTCAGAACAACCTGAACCAAGGGATTTACCTGACAGGTCAACTGCCCTTTTGGTCCTTTGACCGAAACGGTCTGTTTTTCGATTGTGACATCCACGCCAGTTGGAATGACAATGGGTTTTCGGCCGACACGAGACATAATAGGAGACAAGAAGGAGGAATTAGGAAGTAAGAAGGAAGAGTGAAGTCATTAAGAAATTTCGCAGAGGACTTCGCCACCGAGATGACGGACACGAGCTTCTTTGTTGGTCATAAGTCCGTTTGGTGTTGAGATGATGGCAATTCCCATATCAGAAAGAACGCGAGGTAGTTCAGAAGATTTCACATACACTCGAAGACCCGGTTTACTCACGCGTTTAATCATCTGAATTTTTGGTTGATTGTGTTCGTAGGTCAGTTCGATGCGAATGGCAGGAAATTTTCCTTGCGTCACCTGCTCGGCCTTCCGAATAAATTTTTCCGCTTCCAAAATTTTCGCAATCGAAAACTTCACCTGTGAAAATGGAAGGGTGAGTTCTGATTTCTTGACCGCTTGCGCATTGCGCAAGCGTGTCAACATGTCTGAGATTGGATCTGTCATCATAAAATTACCAGCTTGACTTTCTTATTCCGGGGATCTCTCCACGGTTTGCCAGTTCACGGAAACAAATACGACACAATCCGAATATGCGCATATACGCACGATGCCTTCCACAACGCCAACATCGATTCACAATGCGCGTTTTGAACTTGGCCTTTTTCTTCGATTTTGCAATTTGATTTTCCGTTGCCATAGGTTAAACTTTTTTTACCAGTGGAAGTCCCAAGTGAGTCAATAGAGCTTTTGCTTCTTTGTCTGTTTTTGCGCTTGTCGCAAGAGTGACTTGAAGTCCATGCAGAAGCTCGATCTCATCGCTACGAATTTCCGGAAAAGCGATATGCTCTTTAAAGCCGATTGAATAATTTCCACGACCATCAAAAGCTTTCTCTGGAAGACCTCGGAAATCGCGTATCCGTGGAAGAGAAATCATCAATAATTTCTCGAGAAATGTCCACATCCGTTTTCCACGAAGCGTGACTTTCATCCCAACGATCATTCCTTCTCGAATTTTAAATGTCGAAATGGAAATACGTGCTTTCGTCTTTACGGGTTTTTGTCCTGAAATGCGGATCAATGTTTTCTCCGCTGTTTCAAGAAATTTAGCGTCCTTCAGTCCAGCTCCAAGACCAACGTTAAGAGTAACCGACTTAATGGTTGGAACCGCATGAAGATTTGAGTAACCAAATTCTTCTTGGAGTTTTGGAACGATTTCCTTTTTGTATAGCTCTTTCAAGGACATATTATTCGGCATCTTCACTAGTTCCTCGTGATCGAATCACGCGAATTTTTTTTGACTTTCCATCCGTTTCAATCAGCTTATAACCTACACGTCCCATTTTTCCGCTCTTTGCGGAAATCAATTTCACGTTAGAAACATGCAGAGGAGCGGGAAATTGAATTTTTTGTCCGGGACGATCCTTTTGACCGCGCAGGTGTTTGGTCATAACGTTGATTCCTTCCACGACAATTCGTTCAAGAACAGGAAACACCTGAAGGACTGCGCCTTCTTTGCCTTTGTCTTTTCCCGAAAGAATTCGGACTTTGTCTCCGGTTTTGATCTTCATACCTTAGAGGACTTCAGGAGCGAGTGAAATAATTTTCGTAAATCCTTTTGCACGAAGTTCACGTGCAATCGGTCCAAAGATACGTGTTCCCTTTGGTTCCTTTGTTTTTTTATCAATAATAACAGCGGCATTTTCATCAAAACGAATGTACGTGCCGTCCGAACGACGAACTTCTTTTCTTGTACGGACGATGATCGCGGTTACGACATCGCTCTTTTTGACGTTCGCATGCGGAACAGCTTCCTTTACGGCCGCAACCACAAGATCTCCAATGCCGGCATACCTTTTTTGGTATCCGCCAAGAACGCGAATGACTTGCATTTTTTTTGCTCCGGAGTTATCTGCCACCTTGAGCATTGATCTAAGTTGAACCATATCGTGTGATTACGCGGTTTGTGTTGTGGATTTTGCCAACACTCGCCACCGTTTTGTTTTTGAATACGGCCGACACTCCTGAAAACTCACCTTCTCGCCAGTGTGATACGCACGCGCTTCATCATGGACATGATACTTTTTACTGCGCACATATCGCTTGCCGTATTTTGGGTGAACCACCGTGCGATCAACTCGAACAACGATGGTTTTTTCCATCTTATCCGAGACGACTGTCCCGATATGTGTTCGTGCGATTTTAGGTCGTGTTTCAGTTTCCATACGAGAACTAGGTTAAAAGCGTGTTGATGCGTGCAATGAGTTTTTTTATGAGACGCATTTCCCGCACGTTTTTGATTTGATTGGCAGAGCGCTTAAATTGCAGTTCTTTGAGATGCGCGATGGCTTCTGCACACTCGCGTTCCAACTGTTCTTTTGTTTTTTGTCTGAGAGTCTTGATGTCCATATTATTCAATCTCACGACTGATTACTCTGGTCGCCACGGGAAGTTTATGTGCCGCCAATGTAAGTGCCTGCCGTGCGAGTTCTTCGTTAATACCAGCCATTTCGAACATCACTGTTCCTGGACGCACAACCACCACGTAATGATCCACGGCACCTTTTCCTTTTCCCATTGGCATTTCAGAGCCTTTGGCCGTCACGGGCTTGTCCGGAAAAATCCGTATCCAAATTTTTCCTCCACGCTTAATCGCGCGAGTCATCGCACGGCGAGCCGCCTCGATCTGGCGAGAGGTCACCCAACATTCTGTCGTTGCTTTGAGACCAAACGTCCCAAACGCAACAGATGTTTTGCGAGTCGCAAGTCGCTTTCCGCGACCTCGGCCCTTGTGCCACTTGCGATGTTTGACTTTTTTTGGCATTAACATAGCTTTTTTTTTCAAACCCTTGACTACTTAACGACATGACTACTTTACTGCTTGATTTCTATTATTCTTCAAACACTTCGCCGCGATTGATCCATACCTTCACCCCAATCGTTCCCCAAATTGTTTCTGCTCTAATCGAGGCAAAATCGATGTCGGAACGAAGATTGTGAAGTGGAGTTTTTCCCTGAGCGATCGCTTCTCTGCGCGCAATATCACCACCGTTTAATCGTCCGCTGATCATGACTTTTGTTCCTTGTGCACCCGCTTTCATCACGCGTTCAATCGCCGTCTTCATGGAACGACGAAACGGCATACGTTTTTCAAGATCTGCGGCAATTTGTTGTCCGATGACCTGTGCAGAAAGAGAAGGTCGTTGAAGTTCTTTGACATTGATCGAAACCGCAACGCGCTTGCCCGGATAAAACTTCGTCTTAATCTTTTTAACCATCTCTTCAATTCCTGCCCCCGCACGTCCAATGACGAGTCCTGGTTTTGCTGAAAAAATCATGATCTTCATGTCTTGACGTGTTCGCTCGATTTCAATCCGATCAACCAATGCCTCTTTGAGCTGTTTTTTAAGGAAAGCGCGAATCGTCACGTCTTCTTCTAAAAACTTCTTAAACTGCTTGGCGTCGGCAAACCAAGCCGCGTCCCAACCTTGGCTGACTCCGATACGAAATGCGCGTGGATGTACTTTGTTTCCCATAGATTATGTATTTTTCTCCGCAAGCGTAATGGAAATATGAGTCGTGCGCTTGCGAATAGGAGTTGCGCGACCTTGTGCACGTGGCATCGATCGATGAATCGTTGGTCCTTCATCAGCGACAATCATTTTTACAAACAAATTCTGTGACTCCAGTTTAAAATTATGTGTTGCGTTCGCAATCGCAGAATTTAAAAGTTTGAGCACGGGTAAAGCCGCGCCTTTATTCAAAAATTGCAATTGTGTTTGAGCTTGAGCCACACGTTTTCCACGAATGAGATCGACCACCAAACGAATTTTGCGTGGGGACATGTGAATGTGGCGAGCCTTAGCGTTCACTTCCATAAAATGTTAAGCGGAGGTCTTAGTTTCTTCTTTCTTAATCTGTCCACCATGACGAACGAATCTTCGTGTCGGTGAGAATTCACCTAGCTTGTGTCCGACCATGTTCTCCACAACGCGCACACGGATAAAATCTTTTCCGTTGTGCACCAAGAAGACAAACCCAACCATCTGTGGGGTGATCGTGCTTGATCTGGCCCATGTTTTAATTGGTGTCACATCGCCTTGCTTCTTCTTTTCAACTTTCTTGAGAAGCTTGGGGTGAACGTAGGGTCCTTTTTTGAGACTTCGAGACATAATTTAGTGTCCAACAAACCGTCCTTTCTTTCTCCGTTTGATAATGTATTGATCGGATGCTTTCTTGTGTCGTGTCTTGACTCCAAGCGCTGGCTTTCCGGTTGGAGTTTTTGGACGCTTGAGTCCGATTGGGTTACGACCTTCTCCACCTCCATGAGGGTGATCCACTGGATTCATTGCCTTTCCACGAACTGTTGGTCGAAATCCGCGATGACGTGTGCGTCCAGCCTTTCCCCAACGAATCAGACGTCGATCTGGATTGGATGTTTGACCAATCGTGGCCATACACAGCTTTGGCACCATGCGTACTTCCCCTGAGGGAAGTTTAATGGTGGCATAGGATCCTTCCACGGCCATGAGCTGTGCCGTCGTTCCGGCTCCTCGTACAAGTTGTGCGCCTTTTCCAGGCATGAGCTCAATATCGCACAACTGCATGCCAACTGGCATGCACTCAAGTGGAAAACGATTACCTGTTTGAATTTCACCTTTTTCTTTGGAAGAAACAATTTTATCGCCAACGTGGAGACTCATGGGAACAATCATGTAACGTTTTTCACCGTCTGCATAGTTGAGAAGCGCGATACGCGCTCCACGATTCGGATCGTATTCAATGGTTGCAATCGTTGCGGGAATATTGTACTTATCCCGTTTGAAATCGATCACGCGAATACGACGCTTCGCTCCGCCACCACGATGTCGCACAGTGATTTTTCCATTCGTACGTCCCGCATGTTTTTTGCGCGTCATGGTGAGCTTTCGCTCAGGTTTCGACGTTGTCACATCCTCAAACGTATCAACGCTTGAGATGCGACGACCAGCAGTCGTTGGTTTGTATTGTTTGACGGGCATACGTTTGGATTAAACACCTTCGTAAACTTCAATTGTTTTTCCTTTTGGTAAAGTCACAATCGCTTTCTTCCAATTCTTGCGTTGTCCTTTTATCCGACCACGCTGGATCAACTTTCCATCAATATTCTGTATATTCACGGAAACGGGCAAAATTCCGTACATAGAACGAATCGCACGACGCACATCAATACGATTTGCGTTGACGTTCACGGCAAAAACATATTGGCCGATCGCCGCAAGATGTGCGGCTTTTTCTGTAACGAGAGGTCGAACAATAACTCCAGCGCCAATCGCAGCGGCATTCATGGACGCGCCTTTTGTTGTCGTTGTTTCTTTCCCTGCTTCGCTTTTTGGCTCAGCAACAACGGCAACTTCTTTTTTTGTTTTAGTAAAAATAGCCATAAACTTATTCTCGCTTATACATCTGTGTCAAAAGATCAATCCCCGCTTTTGAAATCAATACGTTTGGTTTTTTGAGCAATTCAACAATATTGAGTGCATTGATTGGAAGGGTTTTGACGTTTGGGATGTTACGCGCCGCAAGTGAAATTTCCCGATTCTTCGGTTCGACGAGAATCAACATTTTTTTTCCCGCAACAGGAAGTTTAGCGAGAAGAGAAGTGAGATGTTTGGTCTTTCCGTCTGGAGCTTCTAATGTTTCAACGGCGACAAACGTGCCTGAGTTTACCTTGTCGGTGAGCACCATTGCGAGCGCTTTTCGTTTTGCCTTTCGGTTGAATTTGACTTTAAAATTGCGATCGCTTCGAGGACCAAACGTGATTCCTCCACCAACCCAAATCGGAGAACGACGTGATCCGTGTCGCGCGCGACCCGTCCCTTTCTGTTTCCATGGTTTCTTTCCGGTTCCTGCCACTTCACTGCGATCCTTTGTATGTGCAATCGCGATACGACTGTTTGCCATGTGTGCTAAAACCGCCTCGTGAACAAGGGCTGGATTGATTTCAACTTCAAACAAAGAGGCGTTGAGCTCCACTTGTCCAACATCTTTTCCCTCTTGATTATAAAGCGTTACACGTGCCATATCGTTGATTTTGCTTCACGAGATTTGATGAGGATAAGTCCACCACGCGCACCTGGAATAGCGCCCTTGATGGCGATCGTGTGTGTTTGTGGATCTACGGAAACGACTTCAAGATTTTTGACGGTCACGCGCTCATCACCCATATGCCCACCCATCCGCTGACCTTTAATCACTTTTCCTTGACGTTGAGAAGCGATGGATCCCGGCATACGCGCTTGGTCTTTGGTTCCGTGAGTCGCGCGCTTTCCTTTGAAACCGTAACGTTTCATAACGCCGGCAAATCCACGGCCTTTGGAAAAACCAACGACGTCAACTTTCATTCCAGGCGTAAACGCATCTACGCGGATTTCACTTCCACGAACTAAATCCGTTTGTGCGACCCGAAATTCACGCAAGGTTTTTACTTGAGGAAGATCCTTCAAATGACCTGCCTGAGCTTGATTGACGTGCTTTGCCACACCTGCACCAATTTGGACAGCTGAGTAGCCATCAAGTTCTTGGGTGCGAACTTGTGTTACCGTATTTGGATCGGCTTTGACAAGTGTGACGGGCACCACAGTTCCATCGTCCTGAAACTGTTGTGTCATTTCAATTTTTCGTCCAATGATGAATGCCATATCAGAGATTTCACTAGCATAAAAGCTAGAAGTCAGGCGCGAATGTCTCTATTGAGTATTCGCAACCAACTTCTAGCCCAAAACAAGTGCACAGCCACTTCAGGCTGATCCGTTTTGAGAAATTTAGACGTTTAATGATACACGACTCCGTCCTAATTTTCAGAAGCGCAGGAAGGTTTTCTTCAGAATTTGCCCGAAGATCTTTCTTCTTGGTTCGTTGATCAGGAAAAGTAGTAGGTAGTAAGTAGCTAGAAGTAAGTAGACTTAGAAGAAGAAAATGAGATTTTGTTCTTTACGTGCTACTTGCTACCTGCTACTTACTACCTACTACCTACTACTAAATGTTATGTTTTAATCTCGACATCCACTCCCGCAGGTAGGCTTAAACTCATGAGAGCATCAATCGTTTTATCGGTTGATTCGACGATATCGATCAAACGCTTATGAATGCGCATTTCGTATTGATCACGAGAATCCTTGTGCACAAAGGTTGATCGGTTCACGGTGTACTTTCGCTTCTCCGTTGGAAGCGGTACAGGACCAACAATTTTTGCTCCGGATCGTTCAACCGTTTTCAGGATCGTCTGCGTGGCCTGATCGATAATTTTACTATCGTAGGCTTTGATCTTGATACGAATGCGCGACTTTTCTTCTTCTGTTTTCTTAGGTTCAGACACAATGGTGAAGAAAGAACGATAAGGTTAAATTACTTTACAATTTTTGTGACAACACCTGCCCCGACCGTATGTCCTCCTTCGCGAATGGCGAATGACATTTTTTCTTCAAGAGCAACTGGTTGAATGAGCTTCACATTGAGATTGAGTGTGTCTCCCGGCATGACCATTTCCGTTCCTTCTGGAAGGATGACTTCGCCGGTTACATCCGTTGTTCGAATATAAAACTGTGGCTTATATCCTTTAAAGAATGGTTTGTGGCGTCCGCCTTCTTCTTTTGTGAGGGCGTAAATCTCCGCTTCAAACTCGGTGTGTGGAGTGATAGATCCCGGCTTGGCAAGCACCATTCCGCGTTCCACTTCTTCTTTCTTGATTCCTCGAAGGAGCACGCCGGCGTTATCTCCTGCGCGACCTTCGGCAAGTTGCTTGTTAAACATTTCGATTCCTGTCACAACGGTTTTGCGTGCATCTTCATGAATACCGACAAGTTCAACTTCTTCGTTCACTTTGACCAATCCGCGTTCAATACGACCAGTCACCACTGTGCCACGTCCTTCAATGGAGAAGACATCCTCAATGGGCATGAGCAGTGGCTTATCAAGGGCGCGAACAGGCTCAGGGATATAGGTATCGAGTGCATTGACAATATCCATGATGCACTTGCTGGCTGTTTCATCGCCTGGATTTTGAAGAGCTTTAAGCGCTGAACCTCGAATGACAGGCACTTCATCGCCTGGGAATTTGTATTGTTTGAGAAGATCGCGCACTTCTTCTTCCACGAGATCGATAAGTTCTGGATCGTCCACTTGATCCACTTTATTCAAAAACACCACAATCGCTGGAACACCGACTTGTCGAGCAAGAAGAATGTGTTCGCGAGTTTGTGGCATAGGACCATCCGCAGCTGACACGACCAAAATGGCGCCGTCCATCTGAGCGGCTCCGGTGATCATGTTTTTAATATAGTCGGCGTGACCTGGACAGTCGACGTGCGCGTAGTGACGCTTGTCAGACTCGTACTCACAGTGTGCTGTGGCAATCGTGATTCCACGTGCCTTAGACTCTGGAGCTTTGTCGAGATCATCGACACCTTTGCTTTGCGCAGTCATTCCTCTGGCACTCAACACTGCCAAAATAGCCGCCGTGGTGGTGGTTTTTCCATGGTCGACGTGACCAATGGTTCCGACATTGACGTGAGGCTTAGTGCGCTCAAAAATTTCTGCCATATTTTTGAAAATTTAAGACTTTTTGAGATGTTAGAAGACGAGCGAAACTATAACAGAACCCAATAAATCGTGCAAGTCTTCTATGGAAGGTTATTAACAGTTACTCCACTGGCTCTAAATAAAACGATTCTTCCCCAAATTCATCATCTTTTACAGGTTTTTCCACTAATTTTTCAACGGGTTTTTCTATCGCATTCTCAACCGATTTTTCTGATTCCTGAATCACGGTTTTTACATTCCTCTGTGTAAACGCGTGATATTGTTGTTCGAGATCAGCTAATTCTTCCTCGTTCATGGCGGAAGGATCCCACGTTTCTCCTTCCTCACCTGCTGGCTTCATGGCCTGCCAAATATCTGCGGGCGCCTGTCCATCAGATTCTTGTGGAACAAAGTCGATTAATTCATCCTCTTCCAGACATTCATCGTCTGAATCGAGTGTGTTTTCCTCCATGTTTAACAGTAATTCATATTGGTCAATATCCATGATGACATACACATCTTCTCCATTCGGGTCTGTCACGATCATCGTATCTCCTGTGTGACGAACGAGGTTTAGAATGCGACGAAATTGGTCTTTCATATGATTGGTTTGCGTAATGTGCGGGCATTTTAGCGCAGAGCGTCATGATGTCAAATAACTCCAAAAGAAGCCCGAAAACGAGCATTATTACTTTTTTGCGTAATTTTCCTTGACAAAAACCTTCATTTCTGATATTCTGTCTTCTTGTGCAGTATCGTGAAATCGATTAGCGATCAATATCTGACTCAATCAGCACAGGACGAAGATCATGAACAGGATGAAATAACATCGAAAAGCCTGAAACAGAACTTCAATTATCAGATAAAAAATACCTCTGGGTTCTCCTAGAGGTATTTTGTTATGGAGAGACCTCTAAAAAACGGCGATTTTTCGTCTCACGGGGCTGAGCAGCCCGTTCAACGAAACCTCACCATTTTTCAGAGGTCTCTATGATATCATGTTCAATATGGATCAACTTTTGTTTATTTATCTTGTGGGAGGCCTCGCCGTGATTATTTCTTGTCTCGCCTCAATTTTTTGGTTTGGTGGAATGATTTTGCCCATGTTCTATGGCGGAGGACCGTTTGTTCCTTCGTCAAATAAAACAGTTGAACGGATGATTCGTTTAGCGCAGATCAAAGAGACAGATCGCGTGTGTGATCTTGGCTCTGGAGATGGACGAATGCTTTTGGCCGCGATGCGTGCGGGAGCAAAATCAGCGGTTGGATATGAAATCCATCCTGGACTTGTGCTGATTTCACATCTGAGAATGCGCGCGAAAAAAATCCAAAATCAAGTTCACACAGTTCACAAATCTCTCTGGAAAGCTGATCTTCACGATGTAACAGTGGTGCTGTTGTACCAGCTTCCCGAAACGATGGTTGCACTCGAAAAAAAATTACGAGATGAACTTCCAATCGGTGCGAGGATTGTGTCACATGCATTTCCCCTCAAACACTGGAAACCGGAACTTGTAGAAGGAAATTTGTACGTCTATAAAAAATAAGAAATAAAAACAGGACGTATCGTGTCCTGTTTTTTTGACTGAATAAATTTATCGCTCAGCTCTTACTCCTCCGCGTTTTTCGACAATTTCTTTTGCGACATTTGATGGCACTGGTTCGTAATGATCAAATTCCATAGAGTAACTCGCGCGTCCTTGTGTCAAAGATCGCAATGAAGTCGCGTAGCCGAACATTTCCGCGAGTGGCACAAACGCATCTATTACTTTCGCGCCAGAACGATCGTTCATTTGTTGAATTTGTCCGCGTTTGGAATTGAGATCACCAACGACGGTTCCCATGAAATCTTCCGGAGTGACCACTTCCACTTTCATCATTGGCTCCAAAAGTTCTACACCTGTTTTACGAGCCGCCGCCTGAAATGCCATTGAACCGGCGATTTTAAATGCGGCTTCGGAGGAATCCACTTCGTGAAATGATCCATCAGTCAAAATAATTTTAACGTCCAAAAGTGGGTATCCGGCGATCACTCCGCGATCAGCCGCTTCACGCACACCTTTTTCAATTGGATTGAAGTACTCGCGTGGAACAGAACCACCCTTAATTTCTTCCTCAAATTCCACTCCGGAACCTGGTGGCAACTTTTCGATGCGCACCCAACAATGTCCGTATTGTCCTCGACCACCGGTTTGACGAATGTATTTTCCTTCTCCCTCGGCGGTTTCTCCTTTGATGGTTTCGCGATAGGAAACTTGAGGTTTACCGACATTACATTCCACGCCATATTCACGCTTCATGCGATCCACAATAATATCGAGGTGAAGTTCTCCCATCCCGGAAATAATAATTTGATTTGTTTCTTCATCCGTACGCACGCGAAACGTTGGATCTTCTTCAGATAATTTTTGCAACGCGACACCCATTTTTTCTTGATCCACTTTTGTCTTCGGTTCAATCGCGATCGAAATAACCGGTTCTGGAAAAACGATGGACTCGAGCAATATGGGATGATCTGGATCACAGAGTGTGTGTCCGGTGAATGTTCCTTTGAGTCCTACCATCGCAGAAATATCTCCCGCGTATACTTCATCTACTTCTTCCCGAATGTTGGCGTGCAAACGAACAATGCGTCCTACACGTTCTTTATTTCCCGTTGAGGAATTTAACAAATACGAACCGGCCTTCAGTATGCCGGAATAGACGCGAAAAAACGCAAGTTTTCCGACGAATGGATCGGCTGCTATTTTGAAAGCGAGAGCCGCAAACGGTTCTTCGTCGCTTGCGTGGCGTACTAATTCTTTTTCCGGATCCTCAGGATCCACTCCGTAAACAGGAGGGACATCCAGTGGACTTGGCAAGTACGCGACGATGGCATCGAGAAGATGTTGTACTCCTTTATTTTTAAGCGCGGATCCGCACATCACAGGAACAAAATCATTGGCAATCGTCGCTTTGCGAATCACAACGTTTATTTCCGCTTCAGTTGGAATCTCGCCGCCCAAATATTTTTCCATCAGCTTCTCGTCGTTTTCACAAACGGCATCAAGCAATTTTGCACGCCACTGATCTGCAATTTCTTTGTATTCTTGTGGAATTTCTCCTTCTTCAATATCTTTGCCGAGATCATCTTTATAGATAAACGCGCGCATCTTAAGCAAATCAATAATGCCGATAAAATTGGCTTCGGTTCCGATAGGAAGTTGAATCGGATAGGCGTGTTTGGTCAGACGATCGTGAACGGATTTTAAATCTTTATAAAAATCAGCTCCTGTACGATCCAGTTTGTTGATAAAACAAATGCGCGGGACTTTATAATCATCCGCATAACGCCAGTTTGTTTCTGATTGTGGTTCCACTCCTGCGACGCCGTCGAAAACCGCAACTCCTCCATCAAGCACACGCATCGAACGTTTTACTTCGACGGTAAAGTCAATGTGTCCGGGAGTATCAATCAAATTCATGCGATGATCTTTCCAGAAACAAGTCGTTGCGGCCGCGGTGATTGTAATTCCGCGTTCACGTTCTTGTTCCATCCAATCCATCGTTGTTGCGCCATCATGCACTTCACCGATTTTGTGTTTACGGCCTGTGTAAAAAAGCACGCGCTCGGAAACGGTTGTTTTTCCTGCATCAATGTGTGCAAAGATTCCAAAATTACGAGTTTTTTCAAGTGAATATTCACGGGGCATAGAGTGGAAAAAGGCTTTATAAAAAGATACCCGAAAAAATTATCGGGCGAAGTGGGCGAAGGCACGATTGGCTTCTGCCATTCGTTGGACGTCCATTTTCTTTTTGAAGGCATCCCCTTCGGAGTTGGCGGCGGCCATGAGTTCGTCCGCCAAACGCTCGGCCATGCGTCGGCCTTTCTTCGCGCGTGCGGCTGTCAAAATCCAACGAAACGCCAAAAGCAAGCGACGTTCTCCTCGCACAGGCATTGGAATTTGATAGTTGGCTCCTCCTACTCGCTTACTCTTCACCTCCAAAGATGGCATCACGTTTTTTAGAGCGTTTTCCAAAAGATCAATCGGACTTTGTTTTGTTTTTTGACTGATGAGTTCCATCGCATCGTACACAACCGCATACGCGATTGTTTTCTTTCCGTCTTTCATCAAATAATTGACGAGCTTAGCCACTTGAAGACTTCGAAATTTTGGATCAACGTCAATGTGACGTTTGGGAGCTTGTTTTCCGCGCATATATTTTGGTTATTGAGGTGAATTTTCTTCCTCCGTGCGAACGGAGTACTCCACCGATTTAATTATTTCTTCTTCGCTTTTGCTCGCTTGGCGCCGTACTTGGAACGTCCTTGTTTGCGACCTTCCACACCTTGTGCATCAAACACACCTCGCACGATGTGATAGCGCACACCCGGCAAGTCCTTCACGCGTCCACCGCGAATCATCACAATGGAGTGCTCTTGCAGAGTGTGTCCTTCGCCAGGAATGTAGGCATTCACTTCCATGCCATTTGAAAGTCGCACGCGCGCAATTTTACGAATGGCGGAGTTTGGTTTCTTTGGTGTCATGGTTGTGACTTTGACACACACACCGCGCTTAAACGGACTGCCTTTTGGATAAAGAGTCTTTTTGCGATGCAAAGAATCGTAAGTAAATTGCAAAGCTGGCGACTTTGATTTGGTCACTTTCGATGTGCGACCTTTGCGGATCAGTTGATTAACGGTGGGCATAGGGGAATAGAAGTAGCAAAGGGTATGAAAGAATAATGAAAAATCGAGCGAAGAATAGCATTTGAATCAAAACGGGTCAAGAAAAACGGAGAACTGTTGACAAAAAGCCGAAAAATCGTTATTGTTCGTTGTTCTTGATATGCTATCAATGGACTTACGAGGAGATGCTTCATGAACGACATGCATGCATTGAGTCGGGTGATGCCTGGCTCTTTGACAACTGAATACGACAACGAAGACGAGTATCTGACCATCTTTGCAAAGTTTCGAGATCTCACACGACCAGAGTGGTGCCGTTCCCGAAAAGTGTACTATCTGGAGGAAGGATTCGGCGGACGTGTACGACTCCGTCAAGTGACAAAACTTCCGCGGAAAGACAAAGGCGACGACGCAGTCTTGTCCATCATGAAAGGACCATTTGACCTCGATGTCGTCAAAGCTCACATCGCAAATGCAAACATCAACCAAGTGTTGAGCGGAGTGCGATGGGAATTGTACGGAGACTACGAGCTCACCGAACTGATCGAGCAAGGACGATTCGACATCATCGACCTGCTTCCGCCCGATCGTGATCGCATAGAGAGACTCACTCGTAGTGGAAATCTCAATGTCGATCTCAAAAAAGGAGCGCTCGACTTCGATAATTTCCTACCCGTCCACACATGTCCTGCGTGTCACGCGTACAAGTTTGGACTCGATCTGTTGGTTTACGAGCCAGAATGGATGCGATGCAGTGCTTGTCACTACACCGACCGTCAATTCATCGACATGAAGGCTGTTTTTGACCTGAATCGTTTACTCAAATACACAAAACCAGCTCTGTCCGCAACCCTTCCGGCAGATGCCCCGATTGAAATGGGTTTTGTAGAACTCGTTGCCACTCCGGCCCTCACGCGTCTGATCAGAAAGTCTGTCATTCCGTTTGGTGGCGTGTTTCGAGAAGGAATGCCGTATCAGCTCACCGTAGAAGACGTTTACAGACTGTATGATCACAGCTTGTTCAAACTCTTGCGTACAGATACAATTCGCGCCGCGTTCATTGCTTCTATGAACAAACATTTCGAGCGTCGTCTCGCGGCCTTCCGTGCAGGAAAAGTTCCCGCCTTTTTTAAAGGAAGTGGAATGGACGAAGAAATTTGTAAGCGAAGAATAGAGGAATGGGAAAAAAGTCGTGAGGAGTTTGGGAATGCGGCAGAATTGCTCGCCCATCTGGATGAATTCCTTTTCGATCAACAACCGTTTTATACAAGCGCACGAGCGAAAGACTACTGGAAGATGATACTGGCGATCTCCGACTTCCCTCTTTATCTCGAAGATCTCCTTGACGTGCTGTGGACGGACCACTGCGCACCAAAAATTGTGACTTTACCGGAGGTGATTCATGAATGATCTGATCCGATCCGATCAGCGACTGCCAGCGATTCCCGTCCCGTGGATCCATCCACTCGAAGGACGAAACATTGTCGCATGCGATCTGGTGCCTGCCCTTGTAGGCAGAAACATCACCGCCGAAACGGCGATCGCGGAGTTCCGTACGAATAACAGTGCACAAAACCAACCGTACTATCGTCGCTACTTCCTTCGTCTGCAGAAGAGTACAACACGAGGCGGACAGCCCAGCTATTCGCTTTTCTACGTCTGGAACACGAAAAAGCCGAAGACGGATGAACTCGTTGGTGTCGTCATCGGCGACGACATCGAAATGGCCTTGGTCCTCATCGGCAATCATGCCGCACGACGCTGGATGACTTCGATCAACTGGATCCTGTGTGAGGATCGGGATGGCAAGGAGCCGATCGAGATGGGACGTTTTGATCCATGGAGCTTTCTCACGAAAGTGACGGCACATGATCTTGAACGTCTCGAACGAAAAGACGTCGTGCCAAACCTCGAAGGTTGGGACTTCGACGATCTGTGGTTCCAGTGTTCCTGTCCGCGCTGTGGCGAGGACACCAGTGTCCTCGCGATCGCCTTCGACACGGATTCCGCGGTGTGCGCAGGTTGCGGAGCTCGTCCGTGGCTAAGCGGAGCGCTTCATCGCCTTCTCGCGTTCGCGGCTCCTGTGAGTGCAACCGATCAGACGCCTATCCGCGATCCCAAGGAGGTTTTCCTTCACGCTGTCCGTTGGATGGGTGGGGTCAACGCCTCGCCAAACGAAGTCGAGCCGCCCGTGCAGAAGCAGATGCTCGAACTGGCCGCACACTCGCGACTGCTCATCTTAGGTGAGACAGGTCGCCACGAACTCACTCCAGTCGTTCGAACCGCCATCACACAAATGGCGGGTCCCGCAAGCGCCGCCATCAGTGATGCGGCCATCGGCCAACTGGTCGACACGCTCATCAGCGGAGATCGCCTCAACCCGATTCAAGCCGCGCTGGCCAATCTCATTGATGTGGCCTCTCGTACCGCCGGCGGCCCGCGCCTTTTGCATGGTTAGTCTTTCTTCTCCCCAACGTCTTCACGTTGGGGATTTTTTATTAATGACTCAATTCGATTGACTTTTTTTCAATTTGTGATATTTTGTACTCTTCTTTTTGCCTCAATAACAAGTGGCTTTAGAGCCTTTGGTTGTTGTGGCAAAAAAGGAGAACTGAAAATGGATTCGTATCTATCGGGAATCGGTTACAAATTCATGCTCGCATTCAAACAGGCAGGTGGAAACCCTGAAGAGGTAAAGCTTATCACGACCAATCCTCGTCTGCTTCAGGAACTGATTCAACTTCACCGTGGAAATGCTGAAATCAAGCCGAGGCGTAGAATCTTTCGAACATGGTGCACAATCCAGATTGGCACCTATAAGACACGTACGAAGCGTTCTGAAGTTGTCGAGGCACATGCTTTCCAGTTGAATGACGTGGCTTCCGAGATTCTCAAAAAACGTCCGTTGATCAGAAAATCCTCTGAAATCGAACTCGTCACAGTCACCCCCGAAGATCTTGGTTTCCCAGGCATGGCCTACCGTAATGATATCTACGAACGAGCATCCTCCTTTGGCCTTTTTCTCTGCGATGCACAGTTCGGTCTTCACGTATTGCTTCAGTGTCCAGAAAGAATAGACTGGAGAGGCCAAGAGATCGCCATGCAACCCATTGCGCACACCTGTCCACATTTTACTGAGCGATACATCATGCACCTCATCAATAATCAAGATGGTCCTCGCTTATGCGCTCTTCATGGGACTCTAGGCCTGGTGAGGTCTGATAATACATTTGTGTTCTCTCGCACTCGGTATCGGTATTAGCCTTTTGGCTTTAACTCTTTCTTCTCCCCAACGTCTTCACGTTGGGGATTTTTTTTACAAATCCTGTGATGGGGTCAGGCCTTCGATCGTCGATTTAAAATCGACGATCGAAGGCCTGACCCCATGCCCACAGACGGAGAATAAAAAAACCTGGCTGTAGTGACCAGGTTAGTGTTTTTGTGGACCGCAATGCGTCGTCCAGAATGCCTCCATGTCAGAGCACATTTTTTCGAATCGCTCGCTGTCGCGAACGATAACAGTCTCCGATTTACCGACGTCTTTACGACCTTGCAAGAACGCGAATGTTTCCTCACGATTCTTGAACGGCCCGTGAACGACGTTCGTCGCTGAATCAACAAACACCGTTGCGACTACGCTCGCATAATCGGCTGGTGTGATCGAAAGCATCCAAAAGAGATGATCCTGTCCTTGCGGCGTCACCGGCCTCGGTTCGACGATCCGGTACGTTCCGGTTTCCCCGCTTCCTTCTCCTTCCAACCACACGTAGTTCGGCAATGCCTTCACATACGAAATGACTTTCTGTGGTCCTTGAAGATTCTTCGGTCTGTTTGGGACGTCGTAGCGATAAACGAGCCGTTCGCCTGTTTGCGCATTGACGAAATACACCCGCATGAGCGAATGGGCCTCCCCATCTGGCTCGACCGTCGCGAGATATTGATAGCTACCATCCTCCATTGGAAGAAAGTAGGGAATTTGTACCTTGCCTGGAAGAACGGGAATTTCGATTTTCCCCGGCCGTCGAACGAGACCTCCCCACATCTGCGAAATGATTGAATCGCCCTGATCGTAGCGTTGCACTTCGACATACTTGCGCGCAAGTGCTCCGGGAAACAGCCGTTGTGAAGTGGCGAGTCGAGGATCGGCGAGTGCTTCCTCTGGGGTGAAATCTTCGATGTCGCCATTGGCATGGAAAATCGCGACTCCTCCCCACTTGGGAATCAGCGTTCCCCAGCCGAACCGATAAGAGATGTACGGAACGACTCCGATGATCTCCGTAAGCGTTCCTTTATCCGAATACAACGGCGTGTAGTAGATCTCGGGATAGTCATTGAAGAATCCCACCTCGTGCAAGAGACGACGATAGATATCATCGAACACTTCCATTCCTTCGCCAGCCTCAAACGGTGCGGAGGTAAGATCAGTCACTCGTCGTTTATCATTCTCCAGACCACCGTCTTCGAAGTACATGAAACTCGCGTTGTTCTGCAAAAGCGAATTCCACATTCCTTGAGGAACAAGTGGTGCGATGTACGCAACGCCCGTCTTGCTCCCGATCGGTCGTGTGTCTCCCGGCGTAAACTCCGAGGTTTGCGTCCGACGAATAATCTCTTCGGCGGCCACTTGCGCCGGAGTGTAGCGAACATGCTTGTTTGACACGCGCGGAAGATCGTTGATTTCTTGGAACTGTGAGTCTCGATAGATTTGAACGGACTCCAATGCATTCATTGAAACCATCAAACCGCCTATCAAAAATCCGATAGTCAACACAGACCCAACGGTCACCGCATTGATGTAACCACGCCATCCATCAACATCCTTGGGACTATAACGAACGATGACCCCCACGCCTAGCCATAGAATACCCGCGCTGATCAGAAACGGAAATCCAAACTTGATGAGACTAAAAAGCCATCCATGAGTCCACACAGGGGCGATGTAGTAGAGGCCGTAAAGACACATCAAGAGAGGAACGATCATGCCAACATAGCTGGCAAAGAAAAAGCGCATGAGACGATGAGATTTGGCTGTGCCGGTGAACTTTTTCTGTGTCCGCCTTTTGATGGCGCGCACAATATTGAGCAGATCAAATGGACTCATGATTTTCTCCTTCTTGAATCTCGAGCTTTCGCAACAGAGTGATGCGATTTTTCATGTCAGGGTGACTGAGTAAAAGCTCATCCATCGGTTGCCATTGTGGCAGTGTGAACGGATGATCTTTTTTCGGCTCTTCGACTTGTTTCCACGTACGCATTTTTTCAAATGCGGATATCAGATGTTTCGTTTCTCCGGTCAAATAGACCGAGAATGCATCAGCTGCGTATTCACGAAGTTGCGCAATCGCCGCGGCAATCACTCGGGGAATGTAGCTGACAAGTTCCGTCAGAAGCGCAACGATAAATGCAAATCGTCCGATGTGAACCAGGTATTTGGAGAAACGGCTGATTGTTGTGAGCGAAATCGAAATGACCGTCATCAGTGCCGTATCTCTTGATCGCAAATGACCAAGTTCATGCGCGAGAACCGCTTCGAGCTCTGCGTCTTCAAGCAATGTCAACATCGGCCCCGTCACGGCAACTCCCCATCCACCCATCACTCCAGAACCAAACGCAAAAGCGTTTGGCTTCTCCATATCAGACACAAACAAAATGGGTGCATGTTTGAGATTGGCTCGCAAAAGAAGACGATCGAGAATAGGCTGAAGACGACTGAACTCTTGTTCGTTTGGAAGGCGACATTTCATCAGTGAAATCACCACGCGCCCAGCGTTCAAGAATAGAAGTATCTGGATAAGCGTCATGGTGACAAGCGCGCCGATCACAGCCGGCGGTTTGAGAAATCGCATGGCAATCGCCGCGCAGACAAGTAGACTGATGAAGAGAACTCCCATGAAAAGACGAGAAAACCACTTGTGAATTCCCCACTCTTTTATCGCTCGCTCGCGTATCAAAACCACCTCCCTTTTGTAAAGAACGAAACGACATCGTACTCTATTTTTACAAAATGTCAATCGTGAATGATGAGTAAAAGTCCGTTGTCCGGGTCTGACCCCAAAGTCCGTTTTAAAAAATGAGCGATAAGTATCCTCCGCAGCTTCCGCCGATGAGGCCGTTGCAGACGGCGTAGGCTGGTGCGGAAATGAAAAAGAAAATATCGATGTTTGTCAGAAGTGAAATAAACACGGCGATCATGAGCACTTGAGGACCTCGGATGGCGACCCAACTGCGTAGCGAGGCGTATTTTGGAGCATCGAACAGAGCGAAAAAAAGTTTGGAACCATCAAGAGGATGAATCGGGATGACATTAAAGAACATTAAAAATAAATTAAGAAGAATGGTGAGGAAAAGAAAAATGGAAAGCAAATTTGTGGGGCCGAGTGATTCGCTGACGAATCGAAAGGCAATTCCAGCGATGAGTGCGAGCAGTAAATTGGAGAGCGGTCCGGCCAGCGCAATTTTCACGGAATCCCATTTTGGATTTTTGAGATTATACGAATTAAATGGCACGGGTTTTGCCCATCCAAATCCAAACAACAAGAGCGGAATAAATCCAAACAGATCTAAATGTGCAAGCGGATTGAGTGTCAGGCGTCCTTCGCGTTCGGCAGTGTGATCTCCAAGCCAAAGAGCAACAAGCGCGTGAGAAAATTCATGAATGGTCAGTGAAACAACAATGCCAATGAGCCAGGCGACCGCAAGAGCGGGAGAAGAAGAGATGAGGGAGAGAAACATAGTTGAGTGAGATCCCTCCAAAACAGGACTGTCTGTGAATCGATAGGGTTCCTCCCGTGATTCACAGACAGTCCTGTTTTGGAGGGATCGTGATTATGATTGTACCCGTTTAATATGCGCACCGATCGCGCGTAATTTTTCTTCCAGCCGTTCGTATCCGCGATCCAAATGTTCGATGCCTTGCAAAACAGATGTTCCGTTTCCTACAAGCGCTCCCACCACAAATGCAAGTCCTGCGCGAATATCCGGAACGGTCACGTCTGCGGCGTGAAGTGATGTTGGACCGGTAATCACGGCTGAATGTTTATAATTTTGACCCTTAAAACGGCATGGAATTTCCCCTAAACAATTACTGAAAAGCGTCACGTTTGCTCCCATCTCATTGAGCACGCGAGTATATCCGAACCGTTCTTCATAAACCGTTTCGTGCACAACCGAAATTCCTTTTGCTTGTGTGAGAACAACCACAAACGGCTGTTGCCAATCTGTCATGAATCCCGGATGTGTATCTGTTTCCAGTTCGATCCCTTTGTAGTCGGGAGAGCCGATAAAAAGAATTCCATCTTGCTTCACTTCATAGTGTCCTCCAATTTTACGCACAGCGTTCAAAAATGTCATCAGATGCTCATGCTGAGCACCACGCACAAAAATTTCTCCTTTTGTTCCAAGCGCCATGCAAGCGTACGAGATCGCTTCGTTGCGGTCGGCAATCACACACGCCTGTGTCCCGTGTAATTTCTCCACTCCAAGAATTTCGATTGAACGACCGGCATTCACCTGAATGATGGCTCCCATGTTTTGTAACATCATGATGAGGTCACTGACTTCCGGTTCGTTTGCGGCGTTGACGATCATCGTTCTTCCTTCCGCAAGCACTCCCGCGAGGATAGCTGTTTCGGTTGCTCCAACCGATGGATAGGGCAATGTGATCAACGCGCCCTTAAGTCGTTTTTTGACGGAAGCAAAATATCCGTCTTGTCGTTCCTCAATGTGCGCTCCCATTCGTCCAAGCACTTCAAGATGAAAATCGACAGGACGTGGACCAATGGCATCGCCACCCAAAAAAGGGACGAAGCCTTCGCCGGTACGATGCAAAAGAGGCGCGAGGGCTAAAATGCTGATGCGATTTTTTCGAGAAAGTAAGTGAACGGAAGTCGATTTGATGTCGGGAGTGATCAAACGAAGTGTATGCTCGTTTTCCCATGTCACTTGTGCTCCAACAGTGGTAACAATTTCACTCGTAATATCCGTTTCTTGCTGACGAGGAACGTTTTCGATAATCACGGATTCATTCGTCAGCAAACTCGCGATCATCATTTTTGATGCCGCATTTTTTGCGCCAGAAAGTGTGACCTCTCCTTTAAGCGGTGTCCCACCTGTAATATGAAAAGTATCCATAAGTGAACTTAGAGCCTGTTCATAATCCTTTTCCCGACCCCGTTTTGCCCTATTTTGGCTACAAAATTTCCAGAACTCCTCAACGTAGTCCTGACTACGTTTCATCGTCCTGAAAATTTTTCGCTCAAAATATTGCGAAAACGTGTCTGGAAAAAAGATTATGAACAGGCTCTTAGAATACTCCTTCGATGAAATACGTCAACGCTCTATCCAACGATTTTTCCAACCGCATAAATCGTGCTCCACGCAAGAAACATCGGAAAAATCCAATCCACATAATTCAAAAACCAACGATCGGCAGTGTAGAGATACCCAAAGACCATCAGTTCAATAAGAACGAGTGACAGCATGGCAACAACACTAACCGCAAAAACCGGAAGATGAACAAAAAAGGAAAAGCACACGAAAAAAATGAGCCCACAGGCGACAACCACACTGAGATAATGAAACAGAACAAACTGTCTGCGCGTCAGCCGATGTGCATTATTCACAAAAATTTCAACCAAAAGCCACGCGACGAGTGCGTGAAATGCGATGAGTAAAACATTTTGAAGACTCAGCATAGAACTTTTACTATACACCGAAGAGAGGTGAATTAAAAAAACGCGCAGTGTGCGCGCTGAGTTCAGGGTTAGACCGACGGATCGAGCTTTGACTTTTTCTTGCGGCCACGCTTCGGTTTGGCTTCGCTGAGTCGCTCTCCCAACTGTGCCGAAAGCGCCTCGAGCTCACCGGGGAGCGCGCCATACTTTTTGAATTGCGCCTTATCGCCGGAAGCCTTGGCCTCGAAAAGCGCACGGAAAGCCCGTCGCTGAGGGTGCGTCAGATTGGGTTCGCGACCGGTCCGAAGAGGACGAGTGAGTTCTCCTAATTGAGAGATGACGTCGTCTGGAATCTGAGGCACTTCAAACGGTGTCAGGACGATCTCGTCATACGCGTAGAGAGTGTGCAATAAGAGAGTGCTCACTCCACGCACTTTGACCGGATACAGCATCCCCATCCTGAAGTGCTTGGCGATGTGAAAATGAACAACGAGCGCTTGGCGAGAATTGTGCAGATAGGTCAGCCATGCGGCGAAGGAAAGCGTGCTCCCCTTCTCAGGAACAAGTTGGTACGCCTCGTCCATGAGATAAGATCCGATGTGGCTACGCCAGACGAGCGTCACGGGACGCATTTCGTTTCCCTGCGGCGTCAGCGCTTGCCACTGCGTTAGCTCATCTGCCGTAACCTCGACCGTCTTACCATCGAACTCAAGACGATTTTGAATTTCATCCGGAGGCGTCACGCGATTGCACGTTCCACAGAACAACACTTGTTCGGAAACGAGCGTCACGTGACAGCTCGGACAAATCTTGTCCTTGGGTTCGGTAGCCGCTTTCCCCTTGGCGTTGCCGGTCTTCTTCGGCTCGGTGATACGAACATCTGCCTGACAGCTGAGACAGCGATCCTTGAGATGAATGTCACTACGACATGTGTGTGTGAGAATCGGCTGTGGAGCGTCCGCCGTTACGGCAATGCGATACAGCTTGAGCTTGGTGACGAGCTGGCCCCATTTCAGAGCCAAGTTCGCCGAAGATTTTCTTATCACGATCTTCTCTCCTTCATGCTTCGCCGTCAATGGCGAGAATCATAAACTACACACAGACAGAAAAAACGTCAAGCCTTTTTACGCGAAAACGAAAAAAACCAACGGGTGAATTTCAACGCGCAAGGACGACAGGAAGAAACGCGTTTGTAAAAAAATTCCGCGCAGAAACGTGCTCCGGGAATGTGCTGTGATGTCCAAAGGATCCATTTTTTTCCCGGTGCGTACGAAAGTAAATGAATGACACTTTGCGCGCCGTCATAAATAGTTCCATCGGTTTCTCTCAGCTCAGAGGAGAGAGCTGGTTCGCGCAGTGGTTGATACTCGACAGACTCGCCTGTAAGTTTTTTCCAACGCGCCACCCAAAGACAACAAAATTCACATTGCGCATCGTAAAAAAAGACAGGACGTTCACGCATAGACATTGGGACGTTTGGCGACAGCGTATACAATCGTTGCGACTAAAAAAAGAGGAAAAATCCAGTCCACAAAGGTAAACGAAGGAGCCCATCCGTTTGCAAAAAAATTCCAAAACAATACTTCAAACACAATCAAGGCCACAACCGTCTGCACTGTCGTCACAAATGGACGTGCCTTTGGTCGCGTTTGGTAATAAGAACGAAACACAACACCAAACGCGATAAGATTGAGGATATAGTGGATAAAGAGAAAGAGCGGTCGTGGGAAGGCTTGCAGGAGACTCAGTAAAAATATCACAATCACCCAAGGCAAAAATGCGTAGATCGCTACTGTCGTAAAGTGAACGAGCTTGAAACCTGTCATAAATTTCTACATCTTTGGAATCCTTTGACGCTCGGGATCGATAGTGCGTTCGTAGCAGGTTCTTCCTGACTCATGATTCCAATCGTCTGTGGCTGGATTGCCGAACTGATCGTAGGCCATCGGAGATTTCATTTGATTCTTTTCCCATGGAGCCGTATTTCGATCGAATGTCGCACACAGTTCAAATGTCAACTCTCCCGTCTTTTTATATTCGTAGGATTGTTTCGTGACGGGATCAAGAGGAACAACAAAACCGGTTAATGGATCTTTAAGATCACTGAGCTGTGCAGGTAGTTTTTCTTTTTGATTCCAATACATCACCACTTGACTTTGGATGTTGAGAAGTGCACTTACTCGTTCGCTATCCAATTTTTGTTGTCTTGCCACTTTTGGTGTCCCAACAAAACAAAATCCTCCAACGATACTGAGCACGACAAACACAACACTCACAACAGCCATCACACGCATTTCTTTTTTTCCGTCTTCCGGTTTTCGTTTCAACTCCCAAAATTCATAGCCAAGGACACACGCCGCGACCACAAGCACGACTAAAACTTTTAGAATAAATCGTGTCGAGAGCTCGCCTCCTAAAAACGAATTGAGGAGCATGATCAAATCAATAATAATGGTGACGGCGGCAACGAACATGGTGAGATAGGTGAGCCAACGTCGTACCCAGACTTCTGCTTTTTCCGGATTTTTTTTCAAATCTGACACGAGATATCGCATCATGACTAAAAACACAGGCCACACAATAATGAGCGAAGCGATTGAACTTCGCATGGACTCGTAAGGATTCGCGTATGAGTAAGAAGTCACATCCGGAAACTGCACACCTATAATGAGCCACAACAGCGCAATCAGATCAATCGCACCAATATAGAGCATGACAAACGTGAGCAAATAAACAAAAACATCTTTCGCAACGGAGGGTTTGGATGAATGAGTCATATAAGAAGATATAGTCATCACACTATGAAACAGGACTTAGAAGTTAAAAAAATTGATGAGATGCGAAGGGTTGGAGCAGGAAAAAGTTCGAAATGTACTAGACGTACATTGAGAATTTTTTCTTGCGAAACCCGAGCAGATCGCAATTTTTTTAACTAATGGAGTCCTGTTTCATAGTGTGATGACTATGGTACATCCACGCGCTCTTGACGACAAATTTTATTGAGCTATGATAGATGTGTTATGAATCAATTTATTTCACGCGCACAGCATTCCTATCGTTGGAACGAGCAAAAGACTGCCCGTGAAATTTTGTTTAGATAACGATTGAGACAAACAAAAATATTTTCACCCCGGGCAGTCGCTCGGGGTTTTTGTTTTGAGTCCCTCGAAAAACGGGGACAAAAGAGAAAATCAATGCCGATTAACCTGCGTATCAGATGGGATCTGTCGATGACGGATCTTCTCTCAGCTCTGCGGGCTGGTTTTGTTGTGTTCAAAACGCCTCATGTAGGCAATTGGTACACGAACAATCTCGCCTGCGCGCAACTCGGGATTCCGATGAAAGTGGTGGACAGCACGAAAGGCTGTTTGGATCGCAACTTTCATCCGCATTGTGTCATCGTCACGGGAGAACGTTATGTCGTGTGCGACGATGAACCTCTCACCACACACACGTTCGTCACACAGGATCCGCCTGTCATGCGTGAACGGTTCCCAATCGGCACGTCTGTATGCGATGCACACATGCGCGCACTACAAGATGCCGTTCCGAACATTCAGGCACAGACGATCACACAGTATTTTCACGCGCATGGTGAAAAAATGATGGCGCTGATGGAAGTCCTCACGCAGGCGGATCAGACGATCTGGGAACGATATGTGTCTGCTGATGGACGCACACAAAACGGTCGCGTGCATGCGGGATGGAAAGAAGTGTGTTCAACAGGCATTGTGGGCACAAATGGAACTCGCTCGGGATGGCTGAGTCCAAACGTTGCCAATATTCTCACAGACGTCATGATTGATCCTGTCGTGCACGGAACAGACACAGTGTACGAACTTTCAGGACCGGATATGTATCGTTACATTGACGAGCTTATGCCGCGTCTCAACAAACTGTACGACACGGCTCGAGTCAAACTCGACTGGAAACTGCCGGAAACGATCACGCTCAATCTCGTGCCTGTGGCAGACATGCGCTTTGCCGTGTCACAGAGCAAACACGCGCAACTCACACAACTTGTTTCTGCGTGGCAAAAAACTCGCGCGTTTGAATCCAGTATCGGTTCGCGCATGCGTGGCGTTGAAAACAAAAAAACGATGATTCCACTCATCGAAACGGAACGAAAAGAAGTGCTCGCAAACTTGAAGGAAGCGATCCGCAACTGTCCCGAACCGTTCTACGATATTTACGATGGCACGTTCTTTAGTCAGTACGATCTTTTGAATGAATCGGAGCCTCTCTTCATTCATCCTTGGGCTCTTGAAACTTCATTTAAAGAGCTCGCGGATGTCGTTCGTTCTATGCGACGTCTTCTCCCCTAACAGGTCTTCGGATCTGTTTTTTCTTCCTGACCGTTGTCCAAAATCGGGTAGTCTGTGAATTCATAAAACAAAAAACGGCGTTCTCTTGAACGTCGTTTTTTGGTGCCTCACGAAAAGATGGGTTGCCAAGAATAACTTCAGGTACGTTTGGTTCATGCCAGCTCTCTTTGCATTGCGATCAGGACAGCTCTTCTGAGCCAACATGTCGTTTCTGCAAAAAGTTGAAACCGTGAGTCTTCTTTTCCGTGCCAGTGCGTGGCATTTTCAGACTCGTTTGTGACTTGTAATCAATGGACACACCCATCTGTCCATAAGGCCTATTTAATGTATCACTCTGACAGTAAACCACAAGCTTGAAAAGGGTTTTCTTTCCACTGATTGTCCACAGAGTTATCCACATGAGTCACCTCAATGTTCACTTGAGGACCGAACAATATCGCGACCTTCGCACGAAAAACATCTGACTCATTTGAAATAAAAAATGTGTTCAAGCCATTTCCGCGCATATCGAACGCTTGCACAACTTCAGATGCAACGGCATCGCTTGGATCAAATAACACCATCTTGGAACCTCGTCGCGTCAGTTCTTCCTCGAACAGAAAGCGGACCAGTGGGAAGTGTGTACAGCCGAATACAAGTGTTTTTGCTTTTGTACGAATCATTTTATTGATAACCGGCCCAATGATGTTTTGAATTTCTTTTTGCGGACGACCCTGCTCAATGGCAAAAGCAAGCGCCGGCACAGCCATCATCTCTACGGATAATCCTTGTCTTGAAAAAATCCGTTCATACATTCGAGATGAAACAGTTGCTTGTGTTGCGATGACCACTGTTTTTCCTGATGACTGATGACGTAGGGCGCGCGCAGATGGTCCGACCATTTCAATCAAACGAATGGGTTGAACACCGAAAATATCAATGAGTGGTTGGATCACGGAAACGGAAACACTGTTACAAGCGGCCACAAAATCGGTTACGCCATGGCTACGCAAAAAACACATGGCTCGCATCGTGATCGCAAATAATTCCTCAGAGGATTTTGGACCGTATGGAGCGTTTGCAACATCACCAAAATACAACAAATCCGCGTCAGGTGCTTGACGTCGAATTGCCGCGGCGACAGTAAGGCCGCCAACTCCTGAATCAAATATTCCGAGCATAGGGGAGGGACAAGGCTGTAAATGCTTTAAGGGCTGTAAAGGTTGTAAAGGCGTTAAAGGCTTTAAAGGCTATGCTAACTGTGCTTTAAGAACGCGTGCGGCGTTCTTGTAACTCAGTTTTTCAAGTCTGGTTTCACTGTATCCATGAGCGCGCAGAGCGGAAAAAAAATCTGGCAGTTTGTCGAGCGTATCGAGTCCTTCAATAAATCCGGAAATGATTCCGCCAAAGTCTGTCCCGAGTGCGATGTGATCTTCACCGATTGTTTTGATGAGATGATCGAGATGCGCAATCACATGGGACATATTTCCTGGTTTGTCTTTTCCTGTGATAAACGTCTTGGCAAAAAAGATGCCAATCACACCGTTTGACTCTGCCACCATGCGAAGTTGATCATCTGAATAATTACGTGGATTGTCACAAAGCGCTCGACAATTTCCGTGACTGATATAGATCGGTCGATCTATCATCTTTGCCACGTCACGAAATGTTGGACCGTTCATGTGTGCAAAATCAATCACCATTCTTTTTTCCTTACACCATTCAATCACATCCGCTCCAAACGATGTGAGTCCTTGTATTGGATCCTTTGTGCCTCCGCCAAGTGGATTGGTGAGATTCCAGACAATGCCGAGAGATCGCCAACCAATCTCGTACCAGTGTTCAAGTTGCTCCCACGACTGACGATCTACGACGTTGAGTCCTTCTATGTGAAGAAGAAGTCCTGTTGTCGCATCTGACTTCAGCACGCGATCAACGTCCGTAGCGGTTTTGATGAGTGTCCAGGTGGAATCCGTCTGAGCTTTTTTTGCATACGCGATAAATTCATCTTCAATGATCTGATTTGAGATCGGATCAAAATAATTTTCTCCTGGTGGAACAGGAAATGCCGTTGCGACCACGAGGTTCAATCCACTTTTTTTGATCATCTCAAAATTGGTTTGCCAATGGTCTTTCACAAAAAAATCACGATTGTTGATGTGACAGAGTAAATCCTGGTGGAGATCGATGAGGGGCATAGGGGATAATTAGTAGCAGGTAGTAGGTAGTAAGTAGTAAGTAGCGGGTAGCGGGAGTATGAAAAAAAATAATGAAAAATCGAGGGGAAAAATGGGAGCTCGTGAGAGAGAAGCGAGCTCCCTAGCGTGTGGACTTTGCATAACGTTCGATGTTTTGCATGGCACAGGAAATCTCCTTCATGGGAGCAGTGAACGCCCATGGGTGAACGTAGATTCCACCGGCGTCGAAGACGTCGTACTGAGAAACCGTATTGGCTTCGGCAATGCGATAGAAGACATCCTGGCATGCACTCGCGGCATTAATGAGACGTTGTTTGTCTCTGCCACGAAATTGGTCCACTTCTGCAATGAGATGCCGACGATTCTCGGGAGTTGCACGGGCGAGTCGTTGTCCGTATTCCTTGTTGTTTCTCTCAAGCGACAGATGTGACTCAACAAGTTCATCGAGAACCGCCTGTCGCTGTGGTAAAACCACGAAACGCATATCTGCAACAGGAACGAGGTGAAGTGGAAACATTTCAGGAAGATTCCAATCGGGTATCTGGCCGCGCACGGCATCATAAAGCGTATGGAATGCGGATTGTAAATCACCGATGTAAACAACCATGTCCGGACCAGATAAATGATACGCCTCTTCCACTCCCTTTTCTTTTGCGTCCAGAAGACTCAGCAGAAGGATGTTCACGACGTTTGGAATGAGTGCTCCTTGATCGTCGTGTGTGAGGCCGAAAATGCCGGCATCCATCACAGACACCCAATCGCTCGCGCGAAACGATTTGTCGTAACCCTGCGTATCGATCGCGCGTTCCCACAGTTGCGGAAGTCTCTGCGTTACGATCTGCAAAATGCGCTCCGCATCCTCACGATGCGCGCGGAGAAAATCGGTGTAGACACTCCCCATCATGTTTGGCACAGCGGCTTTCGTGGCACGCATGTGCGTTTTGGCCATGGACTCTCCGACGACAAACCACTCTGGCGCCAATTTTGAATGTCGCTCAACTTTGGTGTGCGTGGTCATCACGTTGACTGCGCTCAGACATTCGAAACGACGCGAACGAATGACTCCATGAGGATGAAAGTTGCGATCTTTGTGTCCGAACGTACGATCGTAAAACACCATCGGGATCCCGATCTGTGCAACCCCGAGATTATTGGGATAGATATTCCCAATGTGCGGAGTTTTCATCACCGAACATCCGTTGTTGTGTAGATCGCGCAACTGCTTAAGCGACAGATCCTTCCGAATCAAAACCGGAAACGGCATGTAATCTCATCTCCTGAGTGTATGGGGGTCAGGCCTTCGATCGTCGATTTTAAATCGACGATCGAAGGCCTGACCCCCAAGTTCAAAAAGCCATCGTCTTTGCGGACGATGGCTTTGTGTGTTTACTCAATTCAAGAGCTTTATGCTCTCACACGAACCACCGCACGCTGGATAAAAACGAAACCGAGAACCATGAACATGATTCCGCGGAGCGTGTAGGTGATGTGTGACCAAGATTGCATACGTTTCCTAGTTAATCACGTAGCAAAAAACCTGTCAAAAAGTCTGTGGATAAAGAAAAAAGCCCGAGTACGGACCTTGAGTGGCTTTACGTGGGTCTCCAGCCGAGTTGATCTTCTTTCCATCGCAACATGGTTGCAAATGCATCCGCCCAATCCACTCCGTAGAGTTGAGTGGGCCACAGGAGCGGGAAGAAGTGGCGAGCGGCTTGTCGAAGCCGATAGTGCACGTGGTTTGCGTTTGAAATCGAACGTATGCTTGTGACGTAGTCGTAAAACGTCATGAACTGAAATTCGTACAGTCGATCGTTCCATCTAATCAGCGTTTTTGCTAATTTATGATTGCTCGACGAGGAAGGATTCCGCGCATCGGCAGATGTGTCTGTCTCGTGATTTGAGTGAAATGGCTCGATCACTTCCGCATGGTTCTGGGTAAGAAGTCCCGCTAAATCTTCCGCGAAATCGTACAATTCCCCAACAGTTGGAAGAACGTACATCAAACCACAGCGATCCTTCACGTCAAACGGATCTTGCACTCTTGCTTCCACAATCTGTCGTTGTGTTTTGAGCCATGTGACAAACGGATTCTTGATGCGATCCCGAATGAACACAGGTTTGTGACGATCTGTCTTGCGGCAGGTGAGTCGAACCTTTCGATGAACCATTCCTGCGCGATCGCCACTTTTCCCAAAAACAATATCGTCAGGTCCCACACAAAACTTACGTTCCGGTGAGTGATAGGAATGAAGCTCGATGCTTTCAAACCCATCAACAAAGAAATGGTCACTGAGAAAATCTATCAAGATGTCGAGATCTCGACCGAGACATTCGATCGGATCTTCGCGTTCAATGCGCGCTATCGCAATCGCTTGGTCAAAGAAACTGAGCGCCTCAAACCATCTTTGTGGATCAGGCCTTCCATCGGACCCTTCTCTCACGGCAAGCGCGAGAAGTCGCTCGAGGTCTGGGGTCGTTGCCACAGAGGAATCCGGTTCGATCTGATCGGCAAAAAAGTACGCGTAATCGTCTATCAGTTTTGCGTGTCCGTCGCGAACGTTTTGAATCGCCGTGACAAATCTCCACTTTTCCATGAGTGAACGACGTTCGATGAACCGACGACGACGCTCGATCGCGCGTGGATGAATGTCGAGCCAATCTGACTGCCAAGATTGAAGTTCCGACCAACTGATCAAAAGTCCCCCCTTTACACCCCTTCTCCGTAATGATATCTGTCCGTCATTTTTTCGTACGTAAACAATTCTTCCGGTGAAAAAAATCGTTTCACTTCTGTCTGCGCGGATTCGAGTGAGTCCGAGGCGTGAATGAGATTCGACGGCACGTTCATGGAAAGATCGGCCCGAATGGTTCCCGCATCGGCTTGTCGAGGATTTGTGGAACCAACAAGTTTACGCACTTCTTGCACGGCGTCATATCCTTCAAGCACAAAACCGGCGACCGGCGTTTGCATCATGAATTGTTTAAGACTGGCAAAAAATGGTTTGTCGGAAAGATGCGCGTAATGCTCGTCGAGCATTTTGTCTGTGAGACGAATAAATTTCAAGCCAACGAGTTTCATTCCTTTGCGCTCAAAGCGCGAAAGAATTTCTCCAAGCAGATCGCGTTGAAGGGCGTCCGGTTTGAGTAGAACGAGTGTTTGTTCAATAGATGACATATATTTTTGCGCTTAGACTAGCATCGATCTTTTAAAAAGGCAAGAAAACGGGTTCTATCGAAAAAGTTTTTCCATCTGTTTTGAAGAGAATATCTCCATCTACATCCGTACGAAGAATACGGACTCCCAGCTCTCTTAATCGTGAAAGAACGATTGGGTGTGGATGGCCGTAAGAATTGTTGAGTCCCGCGGAAACAATCGCGACTTCAGGTTGAACGCTTTTCAAAAACGAAACGCTTGAGGATGTTTTGCTTCCATGATGCCCAAGTTTGAGCACGTCTACGTCCCCCATTTTTTTTTCAATTTCGTGTTCCACCATTTCCTCCGCATCGCCCGTCAGCAAAATGCGCTCCGCGCCATATTCAACGACGATGACAATGGACGTATTGTTACGATCTGTTTGTGTTTGAATTGCCTGATCCGTTGGCCAATACACATGGAACAGGACTCCATCAAACAAAACGGTTTGTCCCGCTCGCACAAGCGAATGGTTTGCGTCTTCTTGTTGAATAGCATCTTCAAATGCTTCAATCGCGGAAGTTCCTCCACGCACACCTGTTTCATAAATCGTCTCCACGTTATAACGCTCCAACACAGAGACAAGTCCCGTCACGTGATCCGCGTCTGGATGAGTGGCAATGATCGCATCTAATGTGCGATCCCACGGCCACATCACAGAAGAAAGTTTCTCCAAAATGGTCTTGTCTCGTCCGCCGTCAATGAGAATCTGTTTTCCATTTGGCGTTTCGATAAAAATTCCATCTCCTTGTCCGACATCGAAAAACCAGATGCGTAATTCGTTTGAATCGGTGTGTGAGAATTGCGTGAGGATTGGCCAAAATGAAAACAAAACAATCAGGACAAATGCGCGTGAGAATTTTGAAAAACGAGAGGAAAAATTATGAGGAGAAACGCGTTTCATAAAAATCTTTTCGCTTTGAAAAAAACCACAGCACGAGCAACAGAGTGGCTATCATCGCAAGGAAATGTGACGAGGCAACTGAAACAGAAGCGAACGGAAGAGCACTAAACGCGGAAATTGTTTTCAGTAGAACAAACGAAATGGCCCAGACAGGCAGCGCAAGCAGTTGTGCAAGCGGGATAAAAAGCGCGCTCACAAAAAGTGCGACAAGCGCGCTAGCCATAACAAACGGTACAAATGGCAAAACAAGTAAATTGACAAACGGAGCCACGAGCGAAAGCTGGCCAAAATGCCACAGCAGAATCGGCAGAGTGAAAATAGTCGCGGCAAGAGAACAGGTCACGGCGTCACGTATGCCAAATGCGGAAGGAAAAAACCAAAACAGATGCTTATAACGGGGAACGATAAATAAGATGGCACAGGTTGCCACAAACGAAAGTTGAAATCCGACATCGTAAAGAAGCAGATGTGGGTTGATAATGAGCATGATTGCCAGAGTCAGCAGAACGACATTCATCATGAGCGCGCGACGACTCATCCCTGTTTGTAAAACTAAAAGTAAAGCCATGATTGTGGCACGCACAACCGCTGCTGTTGCTCCCGCCGCAAAAAGATAAACGACGAGTAAAATAGATGTCGCAATAAGTCCACGTTTTTTTCCGAGCGGGCTCGACAACAGCACGCTCAAAAGCATAACGGAAAAAAGTGATACGTTGAATCCAGACGCGGCAAGAATATGCGAAGTCCCCGTGCGCGAAAACGTCTCTTTGGTTTCTTTTGAAAGCGAGGAACTTCCACCAAATAAAAGTCCGCTCACAAATCCCGCGTAGGGTTCAGGTAAAATCCGTTGAAGTTGCTTCACATTCCATTCTTTCACCATCACGATACGAGACAGAAACGTATGCGACGAAGCGTGTTCGATAGAAACAAACTGAGGAAAGTTGCAAATCGCAAGCACTCCTTGCGCATGCAAATGGCGATCATAGCGAAAGCCTTCAATGGGCTGTGGAATTTCCGGCTGGCAAGTAAATGTCACTTTATCTCCGTGCGCGATCAGAGGATAAAGCGCAAAGGAAACAAATAATTTCCCGGCGACAAATTCATCTGCCACTCGCACATTCGATAAAATAGTTCGTTGTGTTCCCAAGCGTTCTTCCACTTGCGTCGAAACAACTCCCGAGATTCGAATACTCTGTCCCACACGATCCGCAATCGTCACGATGGCAGACGGAAGTTCACTTTGCTGATAACGAAAAATACCCAACAGAAGACACGTGCTTACGATGAAAAAAAATCGACCTTTCGTGTGAGAGAAAAAAATAGCGCACACACTCAGACCGATCGCTAAAAATAAAATCGGCTCGCTTGGGAGAATCAAAAAAAGCGGACCGATCAAAATACCGAAACAAAAAGTGACAAGATAAACACCAAGACGCTTTGACGGAGATTTTATGATTGTGGCGAGTCGCATAATCCGACTCCGATATAGGTGAAACCTAAGGATGGTAAATCCAAATCCGCCAGCAGATTGCGTCCATCAAAAATAATCGAATCGAGCATGGTTGAGTTGAGTGTTTCAAAGGAAACCGTCCGAAACTCCGGCCACTGTGTGAGCACGACAAGTGCTTCGGCTCCAACAGCGGCATCAATGGCTGTCTGATGATACGACACGCAGTCCGGCAAAATACGCTTGGCATTCTCCATCGCTTTTGGATCATAGACACTGACCTCAGCGCCGAGTCCAACCAAGCGCTGAACAATCTCTATCGCCGCTGAGTCACGAATATCATCGGTATTTTCCTTAAATGACAGACCCCACACCGCGAGTTTTCTTCCTTTGATAAATCGTAATCTTGTACAAATCTTTTTAAGAAATAATTCGCGTTGACGATTATTCACTTCAATGACTGCTTGTAACAATTTAAATTCATAGCCATGAACTCCCGCGTAGGATTTAAGTGCTGAGACATCTTTGGGAAAACAGGATCCTCCAAATCCAATTCCCGCACGTAGAAAGAGTGGACCGATGCGTTTGTCGAGTCCAATGCCACGGGCAATTTCGCGGACGTCCGCGCCCGTTCCTTCGGCGATGTTTGCGATCTCATTGATGAAGGAAATTTTCGTTGCCAAAAACGCGTTGGAACATACTTTGATAAGCTCCGCCGATTCGATGGTCGTCCGGACAAACACGGATTTGATTCCCGCATGCATCTGTTCGACCGTTGCAAAAACCACTTCATCATCCGCGCCAATAATAATGCGATCGGGTGATAGAAAATCCGCGAGCGCATTGCCTTCCCGCAAAAATTCCGGGACGGAAGCGATGTGAATGAGACCGGCAAGATCCGTTTTTCCATCCTGTACAAGTTGCTCTTTAATCATTTCTAAAATGAGCCGATTTGTTCCAACAGGTACGGTACTTTTTGTCATGATCAACACTTCATGATCGAGCGTGCGTCCAATTTCACTGGCAACCGCTCTCACGGAAGATAAGTCTGCACTCCCGTTTATCGCGGGAGGTGTATCAACGGCAAGCACAAGAACGTCGGCATTACCAATCACAGACTCAAGTTCTGTGGTAAAAACGATTTGCCCTTGATCCTGGAGGTGTCTGAGTTGTTCTACGAGATCGGGCTCATAAAACGTGGGCTCCCCGCGATCTAGCTTTGCAATTTTTGCTGTATCAATATCCACGCATGCAACTCGATGTCCCAATCCCGCAAATCCAAGACCGGTTGTCAGTCCAACGTATCCCGTGCCGATCATGACGATGTTCATAGGGGTAGAATAAGTAGCAGAGTCGCAAAGGGAAAACGGAAACAAAATTTAGGGACCGAAGATGCGACTTTTTAGTTCGATATATGACGGTTGGTGATACTTTGCGCGGATGCATTGCATCATAAATTCTTGTTCGATGCGAGAAACTTTGCCCGTATCGATCATCTCAATTAATTCATCAAGCGTGATCCAATGTGTGTTGATCTTTTCTCCCGCGTCGAGCCTTTGTTCCTGAATCAAACGACAATCTCTGGCAACGTAAACGTACATATTCCACTCGACTTTAGAAAATGGTTTCACACAATGGAAATTCTCCCACTGTTCACTCACAAATCCACTCTCTTCCAACAGCTCACGTTTTGCACCCGCAAGTGGTTCTTCTTTCTCCTCAATCCGACCGCCTGGCAAACAATAAAAAATTGGTTTGTTTGGTTGTTCCTGTTCTTGCAACAGGATCTTTCCATCTTTGACCGCAATGACTTCCGCCGTGTCGGCACGTTGCAACATCTCGAACGTCTCATGGCTTCCATCAAACATTTCTTGTGGCCATTGATAAACGTCAAAAATCACTCCAGAAAAAACTTTTTTTGCATGCGACGGAATCATAGAATGATGTTCAAAATTTTCCCCGCAACATAAATAACTTTGATCACTTCAGCTCCGTCCAAATATTTTTGAATGTTTGCATTTTCTTTCGCAAGTTGCATGGCGAGCGATTCATCTGCCGTTGGAGATAGCTCGATCGTCCCGCGTATTTTGCCGTTTATCTGTACACCAATTTCTACAATCTCTTCTCTTGCCAGCGATGCGTCATACGTTGGCCAAGCGAGTGTTTCAAGAAGTTCTGTTCCTCCCACACCTTCAGACAGTTCGTTTGCAAGATGCGGCGCAAAGGGACACAGGAGACGCAAAAAAATCTTCCATGATTCGGGCGTGATGGATCCCACTTCTTTCACCTGATTCACAAAAATCATGAGCGCCGAAACAGCCGTATTGTAACGCATGGCCTCGATGTCCTCAGAAACTTTTTTGATCGTTTGATGCAATAATCTTGTTGTTTCTGTCTTCTCTAACCCCTCATCCCTAACCCCTAACCCCTTCCTAGAAATCTCCGCCACTTTTTCTAAAAACCTTCTCATCCCCACAAGTCCGTGTGTGCTCCACGGCACAGGTTCAGCAAATGGGCCCACAAATAATTCATACAATCGCACAGCGTCCGCTCCGTACTGCGTCACTATTTCATCGGGATTCACTGTGTTTCCTTTTGACTTCGACATTTTTGTTCCGTCTGCTCCAAGAATCAGTCCGTGACTTGTGCGTTTCGCATACGGCTCGCTTGTTGGCACGTGTCCGCGATCAAACAAAAACTTATTCCAAAAACGAGAATACAACAAATGAAGTACAGTGTGTTCCATCCCACCGTTGTACCAATCAATCGGCATCCAATAAGAGAGTAGTTGGTAGTTAGTCGTTGGTAGTTTGGAAGAAGGTTGCACTCCAAGTTGCGAATGCATTGCATACGCTAAAAAGTACCAACTTGATCCGGCCCAATTTGGCATGGTGTCTGTTTCGCGTTTCGCCGGACCACCACACGTTGGACAGATGGTGTTTACCCAATCGGTCATTTTAGCAAGTGGGGATTCTCCTGTATCCGTTGGTTCATATTTTTCAACCTCAGGAAGTGTGAGCGGAAGTTGATTCTCCGGCACAGGAATCCATCCGTCACACGATCCACACCACACAAGTGGAATCGGTTCTCCCCAATACCGCTGACGAGAAAATACCCAATCGCGGAGTTTATATTGAATCGTTTTTACACCACCGATTTTTTCGATCATTTCTTCCGATGGATCCAGTGGCCGATCAACAATCGGAAGTTGATACTTCTCTGCAAATAAACGATCGCGCTCGTCATGCGCCGGCACGGCCATAACAGCTCCGGTGCCGTACTGACCCAGAACATAGTCTGCGACCCAAACCGGAATCTTTTCCCCGTTTGCCGGATTGATCGCGAGCACTCCTGTCTCCACTCCTGTTTTTTCTGTTTCTGTGGACGTTCGATACAGTTCGTTGTGTGAAAGCGAACTGGTGGTATATGTTTTTACTTCTTCACTCGCTTGCCATCCCACATCCAACCATTTTTTTGCAACCTCCGGTGAGATGACAAGAAACGTCATGCCAAAAATAGTATCAGGACGCGTCGTAAACACTTTTACTTTATGCGCGCCATCTGGTTGACCTGGGACGACAAGCGCAAATTCAATCTCAACCCCTTCACTCTTTCCAATCCAATTGCGTTGTTGTGCTTTAATTTTTTCCTGATAGTCCACTGTGTCGAGATCCGTAAGCAAACGCTCGGCGTACTTTGTAATGGCAATCATCCACTGTTCTTTCGCGCGCTTTTCGGTTGGTCCGCCGCATCGTTCGCAGTGACCATCAATCACTTCTTCATTTGCCAAACCAACTTTGCAGGATAAGCACCAGTTGATCGGCATTTCCGCCTTATACGCCAAACCCGCTTTAAAAAATTCTAGAAACATCCACTGCGTCCATTTGTAATACGCCGGATCAGTCGTACTCACTTCACGCGACCAATCAAAACTAAGTCCGAGTGATTTCAACTGTCGTTTGAACGTCGCGATGTTTTCTGTTGTCACGTCTTGTGGTTTCCGACCCGTCTTGATCGCATAATTTTCCGTTGGAAGTCCAAACGCATCCCAGCCGATGGGATACAAAACGTTATATCCTTCCATGCGTCGTTTTCGGGCCACAACATCAAGCGCAGTGTATGATCTGGGATTTCCGATGTGCAAACCGACGCCGGATGGATACGGAAATTCAATCAAACAGTAAAATTTAGGCTTATCTGAACTGTCGCTGGCATGAAACACGCCATCTTTTTCCCAACGATCCTGCCATTTTTTTTCTATTTCCTGATGATTGTAAGGCATAGTGCACGAATCTTACCAAGGAGAGCACGGGTTGACAACGGATGGATTTAAGTGTATTTATATCTACTATCTCTCATTCAACGAGAGATAAGAAGGGGAGGAGAGATGATAGACGTGTTCGAGTATACCCATCCGCGACTAATCCTCACTGACTGTCGAATCTTCATTCGCGACGAAGCCTTTCGAAATGCCTACAACGTGTGTCGAGCGTATATTCCCCCACTTCCACTTGAGCTTTTTCGCCAAACGCCACACATACGAAATCAACAGCTCGCGGTTGAGATTCATCTGGAATATCTTCTAAACGGTTTGGTGGATAACGTACGAATCCTTGAACGACGACTGCTGGAAGTGATTCTTCTCCATCGGCTGAAGTGGTTCTACGAACGAGAGGATCAACGCAAAAACGAATTTCAACGTGCAGTGATCGTGATGGGTGGAATGATGCAACAGCGTCTCACACTCCTTCTCCTCGAGATGAGTCCACAACAAGCCGCTCGGCTGTACGGACTGGGAAAATTTCCCAACGTCATTGAGTACGGATGGAAAGTAGAGCTCCTTGGAGCGGCGGCGGCGGCTCGAGCCATCCAAACGTTCTATGAGATCGATCCGCTGATTGTTCGCCTTCCAACACTCTTTGAGGACATCGACTGTGGGATCGACCTCTTTGTGGACGTCTCACCAACCCTCCTGCTTGCCGTTAGTGTGAAGTCCAATGGGGACAGAAGCTCCATGCTCGCCGAAGTACAATGGACGCCTCCGCAGATGTCCGATCAATCTATGGATGCCATCCAAAGACGAGCCATCATACAGGGTGTCCAGCGATTGAACTTCCACCTGAATCGACAAGTGCTTCCTGTCCGGGTGGTCGTGGGACGTCGCAACAGGAGCACATTGGAATTTGTCTGTGTCGAGGAGGATATCAGCACCGTACAAAGAATGATTCTTCAACTGCTAGACACACTCGAAAACGAAAATGCCATCAACACGCGTCGAATGGCATAACTGTTTTTACTCGTGAGTCCACCTCGGACTCTTTTTTATTTTGGCATCGCTTTTTGAAGACGTTCAAGGGCGAGGATAAACGCGCTGCGACGCAAATCTGTTTTGAGCGCTTGAGCACGATCAAAAATAATTTGCGCTTGCGATTGGATATTTTCTTTCAATCGGGCACGCACGATTTCTTCACTCCAATGCTCATCTTTAATATTTTGTTCCCATTCATAAGTCGAAACAGTCACTCCACCTGAATTTGCAAGAATATCTGGAATCACGACAATCCCCTTTTCAAACAGGAGATCATCCGCTTGAGGAGTGGTCGGACCGTTTGCCAGTTCAAGCACCACTTTCGCTTGAACGCGCGAAGCGTTCTCGTTTGTGAGTTGATTTTCAAGCGCCGCGGGAATCAGTAAATCGCACGCGATCTCGAGCACACTCCCATGAAACGGTGTGCAGCCGGGTGCACCGACAACAGATCCCGTACGTGCTTTATGCAACGCAACCGCCTCAACGTCAATACCGTTTTCAGAAAAAATACTTCCGGTCGAATCAGAGACGGCGATCACCTGATGTCCTGCACGAACAAAAAATTGTGCGGCATGCAATCCCGCATTCCCAAAACCTTGAATCACCACACGAGATTTTTCTGGCAAACCGAGTGTTTTCTGTAACTGTTCAAACACATACCAGCCACCGAGTGCCGTTGCGATATCTCGTCCAAGTGATCCTCCTTTCTCCACAGGTTTTCCCGTCATCACGGCTCCAGAGCCATCGCCTGTTTGAAGCGCATATTCGTCCACCATCCACGCCATAATCTGTGAAGTTGTATTCACATCTGGAGCAGGAACATCTTTCTTTGGACCAATCACATCGCACATGGCGGCTACCCATCCGCGCGAGAGTCGTTCAAGTTCTGCCTTCGATAACAGCTTTGGATTGATCGTTGCCCCACCCTTTCCGCCACCCATGGGAATGTTCGCGACCGCACATTTAAGCGTCATCCAAAACGCAAGCGCTTTGACTTCATCAATATCCGTATCCTGATGAAACCGAATTCCTCCTTTATACGGCCCACGCCAGTTGTTGTGTTGCACGCGATAGATTTCAACCATCTGCAATGATCCATCATCTCGCGTGAGTGGAATGTGCACGCGGATTTCGCGATGAGGATGAGTCAGTTGTGTGATTAAGTTTGGATCAAAGGACTGAACCGCAATAGCCCGATTCAACTGTGTAAGAGCGTTTTCAAATGGATTTGACATAAAAGTCCGTAAAGGGGTCAGACCCGGACAACGGACTTTTTGTTCACAAAAAGTCCGTTGTCCGGGTCTGACCCCAAGGTCCGTATTTAAAATCATTACTCATTACGAGATAGCCATCGTTCGGCATCGAGTGCGGCCATGCATCCTGTCCCAGCCGCGGTGACAGCTTGGCGATAGATGTGATCAATCACGTCGCCGCCAGCGAACACTCCTTCGACACTTGTTCGTGTCGAACCATTTTTCACCACGATATATCCTTTTGCATCCAATTCCAGTTGTCCGTTAAAAATTTCTGTGTTTGGTTTATGACCGATCGCCAGGAATAATCCATCTGCAGAAAATTCTGAAATCTCGTTTGTTTGATTATTAAAAATTTTCAATCCCGTCATGCGCGTGTCGTCTCCGAGCACTTCTTGAATTTCGGTATTCCACACAAAGGCAATTTTTGGATTATCCTGCGCCCGTTTCTGCATAATTTTTGATGCACGTAATTCTGCGCGGCGATGCATGACCGTCACTTTGTTTGCAAACTTCGTAAGAAACAACGCTTCTTCCATCGCAGAATCTCCTCCACCGACAACGACGACATTTTTCCCTTTGAAAAAAAATCCGTCACACGTCGCGCACGCTGTAACGCCATGACCTTGATATTTTTTCTCGCCCGGCACATTCAACCAAATGGCTTGCGCGCCAGTACACACAATCACCGACTGCGCGTGATATTCTTTTTCCGCCGTCCTTACCAAAAATGGCCGTGTAGAAAAATCCACCGACGTCACATCTTCACTTAAAATTTTTGTCCCAAATCGTTCTGCTTGTTTTTTAAAAAGTGCCATCATGTCCGGTCCCATGAGGCCATCTGGAAATCCCGGAAAATTTTCCACTTCTGTTGTAAGCATGAGTTGACCTCCCGGAAGTCCTCCAAGCATGCGTCCCTCAAACAACACAGGCGCAAGTTCGGCGCGCGCGGCATAAACGGCCGCTGTGTATCCGGCCGGTCCAGAACCAATAATAATCAATTTCTGAACGTCCATATTTAGAGATACGACTGCAATTTTGCTTTCAACTGTTCTTTGGCCATTGTGCCGGAAAACTGTTCAACCACCTGTCCGCCTTTGAAAATAATAAATGTTGGGATGGATAAAATATTATATCGTTGCCCAATATCGCCTTCTTCATCCACATTAACCTTCCCGATGATCACGTCCTCCATTTCGTCCGCCAGTTCCTTGATGATGGGAGCCATGATCCGACAAGGACCACACCACACGGCCCAAAAATCCACGAGCACGGGTTTACCTGATTGCAAAACAGTTTGTTCAAAATTCACCGATGTCAAAGTAAGTTCCATAAATTAACGAAGGCGGATCCCCTCAATTTTTAATATTTGTGCGGCGGACTCTTCTGTATAGGCTTCGAGAATGTCGCCTTCTTCCGGTTTTATTTTTCCGCGATAGCTCAGACCAATTTCTTGTCCTTCGCGTGCTTCCTTCATTTCAGACTTGCCAAGTTGCATCCCTTCGATCATGCCTTCGCCGATATACTCTCCGTTTCGCGACAAACGCAATTTAGCTTTTGGCACAAGCAAACCTTTTTTCACACGACCTCCCACAATCCAACCATGATCCATTTTGCGAAAATTTTTGAGCACACCAAACGTTCCGATTTCTGTGAGTGTAGTTTGAGATGGCAATAATTTTTGAAGATCATCTAAGATCGCCTCAAATAATTTATAGATGATTTGATACTTGCGAATCTCGACATTCTTTTCGCGCGCCAAACCTTCCGCGGTTGTGGTTGGACGGACATTAAAACCAATCACAATCGCATGCGTCGCCTCCGCGCTGAGGATATCGGCGTCTGTAATATTTCCAAGACCCTTCTGTACCACTTTGACTCCAACCTGATCATGGTGAATCTTGTCGAGCATTCCTAGGATCGCTTCAAGCGATCCGAGTACATCAGAACGAATAATCACATGAACGGATTTCTTACTCTCGCTTTCCGCTTGCTCCTGTGTGGTTTGAATATGACGAATGGACGCCACTTCTTCCGTGGCTTTGAGCGAGCTGTCTGTGGCTTTTATTTTTTTGAGTTCTTGCGCAGGATCCGGCACTTCCATCACATCTCCCATCGCTGGCGCGGTTTTCCATCCGATAATTTTCACGGGAGTGGAAGGCGTCGCCTCTTTAATGTCTTCGCCTTTCCAATTCTGCATCGCGCGAGCTTTTCCATAAAGCGTATCGCGTACGCTGAGTGTATCGCCAATGTTGAGCGTCCCGCTTTGAACAAGCACGGTTGCCACAGGACCAGAACCCGCATCCACATGCGATTCAATGACCGTTCCAAGCGCGCGTTGATGAGGATTCGCAAGAATCCGTTCTTTTTCAATATCGGCCACAAGAAGCAGAACATCGAGAAGTTCCTGAATGTTTGTTCCCTGCTTGGCGGAAATGGGAACCATCACCGTTTTTCCCCCCCAATCTTCCGGCACGAGCTCGAGTTCGGAAAGTTCACTTTTTACTTTATCAATGTTGGCTTGTTCACGATCGATCTTGTTGAGCGCAACAATAAACGGCAGACCTGCAGATTTGATAATGTTCACGGCTTCTTTTGTTTGTGGCTGGACACCATCATCCACCGCAACAACAAGGATGGCGATGTCGGCGACTTTGGCTCCACGCGAACGCATCACCGTAAAGGCTTCGTGGCCTGGTGTATCAATAAAACTGAGCGACTTACCTTTATGCTCCACTTGATACGCGCCAATATGCTGAGTGATGCCACCCGCTTCTGTTTCAATCACATTTGTGTGACGAATCGCATCCAGTAATTTTGTTTTTCCGTGATCTACATGACCCATCACGACAACAATTGGTGGACGCGGCTCGAGCAGTGTTTGATTTTCTTGTTCACGTCGTTCACGAATGCGTTCGATGCCATGCGTGTCTTCCACGACAACTTTTTCCTCACGTTCAGCTTTGAAACCCAAATCTTCCGCGATAATGCTGGCTGTATCGAAATCAATTTGTTGATTGATGGCGGCGAGGATACCGTTTTTCATCAGTTCCTGCATGACACGCGGAACAGGTAAATCCAATCGAGACGCAAAATCCCTCACGGTAATCACGTTTGGAACGCTCACAGGTTTGAATACGACAAGCACGCCATCTTTTGTGCGATCTCCCGAGGCTTTCTGTTGTTCAACTTTTTCCGCCAAACGCTGTTTGCGTGTCATCTCAGACCACGCTTCTTGAATGGCTTGCGCTTGACGATTGTCAATCTTGATCGCCTTTTTCCCAACACTAAACCCAAGCTCAGGCAACTTGTCGAGAAGAATCTTTGGATGTACACGCATCCGTCGTGCGAGTTCGGTAATGTTCATAGGGGGAGAAGGCGGAGAGGATTGGAGGATGGAGAGGGAAGAAGAAACTGTTGCGAGTTTACGGGAAACGAGTGAAAAGGTCAAAGAGTCGGTAGCGGGAAGGATGTCTCACAATTGACAAAATATAACAAAAGGAATAAAAAATGATCTCTTTCATGTGTGGAAGAGAAGGAGAGGAACATGAAAAAAGTTGGATGGATCGTCGCAATCGTTCTCTTGATTGCGGGGTGTGAAGAGCGGACATCGGAGCGTCTGCAAACAAGAGCGAAAGTCTACTACCTCGACGACATTTTTTATTTCACTGATCCAGAAACAGAACTGTGCTTTGCGGCGATCTATGGCAATTCAGAGTATGGTTTCACTAATGTCCCTTGTTCAGACAAAGTGATCGCACAGATTGTGAATCCTCCAGAAAAAGCAGTCGTTCCTGTGACGACGCCAGTCACCGACGGAGCTGGAGGCGGACTTGCTGGACAGAACAAAGTCGCGCAAACATCTGCCACAACTTCCGGCCTCATCCAAGTAAACGTACAGACGTTGGACAACGCGCAAATCAGTGTCTGGCTCGTGAGAGGAAGTGAGCGGATCCTGCTTCCCGCAGCTGTTGCCGTTGGCACGTACAACGTGCAAGCACACTTCGTCGGATGGGACGCTCCCACAACGCTCTTCTACAACCTCACCGTCGGACCTCGATCAAACACACTCACGTTTGTGTGCAGTAACAAGTTCGCCTCCTGCGAACCACACATCTCTCCCTGACACGACGTAGACGACGTCGTGTTTTTTTATCCACCAATTTTAAAATAAAAAAGTGATAACCCTCCATAGCTTCAGCGAAGGGGGGTGGTATAGTATGTCGTGTAGGCCCCATTATCCTATGTCTGGCTTTATTCTTTACGACAAACCAGCAGGCATCACTTCGCATGACGTTGTTGATCGTGTACGACGACAAACGGGACAGCGATGCGTTGGCCACGCAGGAACGCTTGATCCATTTGCAACAGGTTTGCTTATTGTTGGCGTAGGACGCGAAGCCACACGAGAATTTCCAAAACTGGTTGGACTCGATAAAATTTATGAAGCGACGTTTGTGCTTGGTGCCACTTCAGACACAGATGATCGAACGGGAAACATCACACCTGTTCCTCCCACTGAGCCACTTACTCATAAACGCATGGAGGAAACGCTGAAACAATTCGTCGGCGAAATCTCACAAATCCCTCCAGATTACTCCGCGATCAAAATCAACGGTCAAAAAATGTATGAGGCCGCGCGAGAAGGAAAACCACTCGAAGCCGCTCCTCGCAAAGTCACGATTTACGCAATTGATCTTCTCTCTTCCCACTTACTCCTTGCTACTTCCCCCTCGCTACTCGCTACTCTTCCCTCTCTCCTTCTTCGCATCCATTGTTCCTCCGGCACCTACATCCGTGCCATCGCGCGTGATCTTGGTCGCGCACTTGGAACCGGTGGGTATGTGGAAGAACTTCGTCGCACACACATTGGCCCATTTTCCATCGAATCAGCAGATAACACGCGCCTTTTGACAGTCGAACCGTTTTTTGATATCTTCAACTCGTCCTTAATAATGCATTGAATTCTTCTGTGGACGTTGAAGATACGGCAATTTTCGGCTCTCTTATGCAAAAAAAGTTCGATCGTTTTTACGAAATCCATACTCCCCTTTTTCGAAAAAGGGTCTTTTGAATAAGAAACCCTAAGTGCCCTTCCAGCGTCTCGGAATCTAACGAGACTATTTATGTTATCTATTTCAACCATACTCCTTGTGCTGATTGGACTGATCGGCGGAGCCGCCTGTGGCTATCTCTACCGCCAAACGATTGGCAAAAAAACCGCAGACCAAGCAGAATCTAAGGCAGAGAAAATTTTGTCTGAAGCGCATAGTAAGCATCAAGAACTGCTCCAAGAAGCGAAAACAAAACATCAGGAATTGATTCTTGAAGCCAAAGAAAAATCACTCGCCATTGTTGAAGAATCGAAGCGCGAAGAACAAGGACGTCGTCGTGACATTCAGGATCAACAACATCGTCTGGAAAAGCGGGAAGCGATGTTCGATCAAAAACTGATCGAAGTTGAAGATAAAAAAACACGACTTGAAGAAAAAACGAAAGAGTTGGAAACCGTGCGCGAAACGATTGATCTTCTTCAAAATCAACAAATTGCCAAATTGCAGGAAGTAGCTGGACTCACGCGACAGCAAGCGGAAGAACGCCTTCTCAAACAAATCGAACAGGATGAATCAGAAGCGCTCATGAGTCGTCTGCACAAAATGGAAGAAATAACGGAAGAAGAAGTGGAAGTGAAAGCTCGCAAAATTTTATCGCTTGCGCTCACGCGCTTTGCTTCTTCTGTTTGCACAGACACAACAACAACCGCCGTCGAACTTCCAAACGATGAGATGAAGGGACGCATTATCGGAAAAGAAGGACGCAACATCAAAACAATCGAAATGCTCACGGGAACGGAAATTATCGTTGATGATACGCCAAGCGCGATTACCATCAGTGGATTTTCTCCCATTCGTCGCCAAGTTGCCAAACGCGCACTGGAAGCGCTCATTAAGGATGGACGCATTCATCCCGCTCGCATTGAAGAATCCATTCAAGAAGCAAAAAAATCCTTGGCGCAAGATCTGCGCAAAGCCGGAGAAGAGGCTCTGTATCAACTCGGCATTCCTGTTTCTTCGGTTGATCCAAAACTCACTTCCATTTTGGGACGCATGAAATTCCGCACAAGCTATGGACAAAATGCGTTGCAACATTCCATTGAAGTGGGAACCATCGCCGGAATGATCGCCGAAGAAATTGGCGCGGATGTTTTTGTGTGTAAAAAAGGAGGATTGTTCCACGATATTGGTAAAGCGGTTGATCACGATATGCAAGGAGCGCATCCGGAAATTGGCTATAACATCATGAAAAAATTCGGTTTCCCGGAGGAACTGTGTTATCAATCCATTGCTCATCATGAAGATCGTCCTCGCACGATTGAAGGCGCTGTTGTGAAAGCGGCGGATGCGATTTCCGGATCACGTCCTGGCGCGCGTAAACAATCGCTCGAACAATTTGTGCAACGCATGGAGGAATTGGAAAAAACGGCAAATTCGTTTGATGGCGTTGAGAAAACATACGCCATTCAAGCCGGACGCGAAATTCGCGTGTTCATCCATCCACAAAAAATTGATGATCTATCCGCTTACAAACTCGCCAAAGATATTGCCAATAAGATTGAAGCGGAGCTGAGTTATCCAGGCGAAGTAAAAGTGACCGTCATTCGTGAAACGCGCGTGATTGAATACGCGAGATAAGTAAAAAAATAGCAAGTAGCAAGAAGAAAGTAGAAAAAGGGGAAATACGGCTGTACGAATTGATAAATCTGTGCTAACTTTCAAATGAAAATGATTCTGTTGTTATTTCCTTTCCTCCGTCCTACTCGCTACTTTCTACTTGCTACTCTATTTTTATGAACAAAGCTGATCTTGCCAACCGTCTCGCGGAACAACTCCAAGTCTCCAAAAAATTGGCAGAAGATTTTATTGCTGGCTTTGAGGAAATTGTCACGCGCACTCTGCTCAACGGCGATGAAGTCACGATCGCGGGCTTTGGCACTTTTAGCGCGCGTCAACGAAAAGGCCGTATGGGAGTCAATCCTCAACGACCCAGCGAAGCCATTACTATTCCGACCGTTGTTGTCCCAAAATTTAAGGCTGGAAAAGCACTGAAGGATACACTCAAAGGAAGACGAACGGTGTAGCGCTAAAAAAACAGGACCGAGAGTCCTGTTTTCGTTTTCTGACCTAATATGACTTCGCAAATAGGACTCTGGCCTTCGAAGGTTTTTTGCTGTAAACGCATGATCCGTTTTCAGGTTTTTCCTCAAACGGTAAACAACGAATTGTTGCACCTGTTTCTTCTTTGATCTTGGCTTCTACGTCCGCATCGCCAGACCAATGAGCCATCACAAATTTCCCTTCTTCGATCGCTCCAACAAACTCCTCCCAGGAATCAACGGAGACTGTGTGTGTTTCGCGAAGAGTGTTTGCGCGATCAAAAAGGGCTTGTTGGATTTGTGGAAGAAGCGCGACGATGTGTGAAGAAAGTTTGTTGAGCGCGATGGATTCTTTTTCTCCTCCATCACGTCGTGCAACAACGCCGGTTCCGGCGAGCAAATCTTTTGGACCGATCTCCACGCGCACGGGAACGCCTTTTTTCTCCCAATGAAAAATCTTTTCTCCCGGACGTTGGTCGCGTGCGTCTATCTTTACTCGCACACTCGCAGATGAAAGTTCTGTTTGCAGAGTCTTCGCCGCCGCTAGCACTTCATCCTTTTGTTCATCTTTAAACCAGAGTGGCAAAATAATCACTTGAACCGGCGCGATGTTTGGTGGAAGAACGAGTCCCTTATCATCGCTGTGTGTCATGATGAGTCCACCGATCATGCGTGTGGAAACCCCCCAACTTGTTTGCCAACCAAACTGTTCGACATTTTTTTGATCGCTAAACTTCACATTGAATGCTTTAGCAAAATTCTGTCCCAAAAAATGAGATGTGCCAAATTGAAGTGCTTTGCCATCTTGCATCATCGCTTCTACACAATAGGTTGTGTGTGCGCCCGCGAATTTTTCACTCTCGGTTTTTTGACCAAGAATTGTGGGAACTGCTAAATAGTTCTGCGCGAAATCGCCGTATACATCGAGCATCGTCCGTGCAAACATATTTGCTTCTTCTGACGACGCATGAACGGTATGTCCTTCTTGCCAAAGAAATTCCGTCGTGCGCAAAAATAATCGCGTGCGCAATTCCCAGCGAACAACATTCGCCCATTGATTGATCAGCAGTGGAAGATCGCGATAGGAATGAATCCACTGTGAAAAAACCTCGTACATGATTGTCTCAGACGTTGGTCGAATCACAAGCGGTTCTTCTAATTTTTTTCCTCCGGCATGAGTGACAACCGCAACTTCTGGCGCAAATCCTTCCACATGATTTTCCTCGCGCTTCAAAAAACTTTCGGGAATAAAAAGAGGAAAGTAAGCGTTCTCCACATCTTTCTCTTTGAACTTCGTATCAAGTGTTTTTTGCATCATTTCCCAAATAGCATATCCGTACGGCTTGATGACCATACACCCTTTTACCGGCGAATGTTCGGCGAGATCAGCAACATCAATGACATCCAAATACCATTGATTATAGTCTTCTGCGCGTGAAGTGATTTTTTTCTCTTCCATACATTTAAAATGGCTGTAAAGAGACCTCTGCGAAAGTCAGTGCGAGTTCAAATTGAGTCAGATTTGTGTCAGATGCATGAACGGTTTTGACAGCGATATGGAAATATCGTTGAGAAAGCGTGAATGCATCTGACGCGAATCTGGCCAATTTGAAGCCGTGCTGACTTTCGCAGAGGTCTCTAAAGGCTGTAAAGGCGATAAAGGTTTTAGAGGCAGTTAAAAGATATCACACCGTTCTTGTGATGAAAATGGTTATAAAAAAACCCGCCGCGGAATGAATCCGAGACGGGCAGGAAAGTTGGCTCGCGTGAGCGGCGAGACGGTCTGGGGGACACTGGGCAGCCCGCGAAAGCCAAACTGTGGAAGGTCAACGCATGGACAGGCCGATCTGGCCTGTGTGCGAACGGAGGAAGTTGCCACCTGTCTCACTCGCGACGCGCGCGAGGTTTTCGTCCGCGACCGCGGCGAGGCTGTGCGCGATGACGGGCGGCAGGCGCAGATTGCGGAAGCCGTCCCAATCGTCGCCGGGCTCGTCGCTGACGAGCACGATCGCGTCCGGCTTGTAGATTTTCGCACGCTCGAGCGCGGCGCGCGTGTTCTCGTAGTCTCCACTCGCTTGAAAACGGACGTTTCCGGCGTCGAACTCTCGGTAGAAACCGTCCGCGTACATGATGACGCGAACGATCTGCTTGCCGGAGTTCATCACGGCCTGGAGATACCACGAACTCACGCGCTCGCGGTCGTCGTTCATCGAGCCGGTGTCGTCAATGACGACGACAATCCGGTCACCTTTCACATCACCGATCGCCTGCTGGATCTGTTCCGGCGCCGTGACGCTCGGAATCCTCAGCTCGTCTCCAGGCTGGAGCGAGTTGGCGTTCATCATCGGCTTGCCGCCGACCACGACGAGCGCGTTGCAGTAGTGGCCCTTTCGGCCTTGCCGCTTCGTGTAGCTCTCGGAGAGCTTCCCACAACGCGCAACCGCAAGCGCGGCAAGCGCCTTCTCGTTGGCGACGACGATCGCCTCCCAAGGCACGCCCAACTTCTGAGCGATCGCGATGATGTACTCCCCGGCCTTCACCTTGTAGGGAGTCATCGTCTTCTGCGCCGGCGTCGAGGTGACACCGGAGTTGGGCGCGGTGCCAGCGTGAGGCGCAGGCGTCGCACCCGCGAGCGGAGGAGTCGGACGCAGTCCCGACAAATCCGTCGAGTTGCTCGAGGTCGGCTCGCGCGACGGCGTCGAACTTCCCGACCAGTGCGCGAACAGCGCGATTGCGAGCGCCATGACGGCAGTCCCCATCTTCGCGGCCTGCTTCTGCTTGGGCGACAGACTCGCCCACAACGTGGTCAGACGACTCCACGTCGCCACGACGAACGAACGGACACTCGCGAACAACGTCGCAAAAAGATTCACGAAGAAATCACGAACCCTCATTTTCGATTCCCCCAGTGGCCCATCGGGCCGTTTTACGGTCTTCGACCGCTCTTCCGTATCACACGGATGAGGACCAAAGATACTTTATTTTACCAAAAAAGTCAATTATTGTGTATAAAAAAACCGCCTTTGATAAAGACGGTTTTTTGGTGCGGGCAGAGGGGCTCGAACCCCCAACCCTCAGCTTCGAAGGCTGATGCTCTATCCAGTTGAGCTATGCCCGCAGTAAAGCTTCCAAAATTTGCGCCAAATTGATTTAGTCTTCCGCGCACTCCGTCAAAGTAGGATTTACCTACATTTCGGTCGTGTGCTCAGACTAAATCAATTTTGCATCAAATTTTGAAACCTTTACATGCTCGAAATGCTACGCTAAACATTGACTCGCGTCAACGATTCTGGGAGAATTGTGTTTAGAGACCTCTGCGAAAGTCCAGCACGGCTTCAAATCGGCCATCTTTGCGCCAAACACATTCACGATTCTTCAATGATATCTCCATATCATTTCAAAATCGTTCATGTGTCTGACACAAATCTGACTCAATTTGAACTCGCACCGGACTTTCGCAGAGGTCTCTTTAGCGCGTCGGTAGCTCAGCGGTAGAGCAGGAGACTCTTAATCTCTTGGCCGTGGGTTCGACCCCCACCCGACGCACCAAAATAAACATCCAACATTTCGTTGGATGTTTATTTTTGTCGTCAAAATCCCGAAACCCGGTTTTGGACAGAAAGCTGAAAAATCAGCACTTGTACAAAACCAGGTTTCGGGATTTTGTACTTTTTGATCAAAATGTCAGTATCTTTAAACACAGAAATTGCTTATTTTACTTAGAAATCTATTGATTCTGTTATTTCTGTCTTGACAAACTGGCATTTTTATGGTAGGTTTGTCGCTTGCGCTTCGGCTCTGGGGAGTGTTCCCTAACGGCTGGTAAGTGCAAATACTGGGGGAATGTGCTTTGAAAAAGCTCTTTTCCGTTTCTTTGTTCGTCGCCATTCTCGGCGGCGTTTTCCTAGGTTGCGAGACGATGGAGGCCACGACGAAGGCCTCCCCGGGTGTGGTGAGCACTCCGCCGGCGACGGTGCCGAGCGGGGACGAGCAGGACGACGGGGACAGTTCCCCGCCACCCAAGAAGCCGAAGAAGCCGGCAACGGAGCCGGCGCAGGACGACGAGAACGACGGCGTGGTGGTGGTCGTGCAGGACACGCCCACCGACGAAGAGGCGCCGACGGAGGATCTGTCCGTCGAGGCAGCGTGGACCGAAGAAGAGCTCGCGGAGCTCGCGATCGGCGCGAAGGGATTCTTCCGGACGGTTCTGCAGGGATTCGAGCTGACGGATCTGCCCGTGACGCTGGCAGGAGTCGCGAACATCGTGTCGGACTCCAACACGCCGTTTCAGCTGTTCCACGGCGCAGCTGGCGCCGATGGGAAGAACTCGTTGGCGAAGTGGGGCGGTGCGGCCGCCGGCATGTCCGGTTCGCCCATCGTGATGGACGGACGCGTCGTCAGCGCGCTGTCCTACGGCCTGTCGTGGCCGGAGATCGCGGAGCCGTTCCAGTTCGGCGCGACGCCCGCGTGGCTGATGGCGCAGCTGAAGGGCAACCCAGCCACTGGCATGAAAGCCCTCGGGATGATGTCGATCACCGGCGGCGATCGCTACATGAAGCTGTTCGAAGAGGTCATGGCGGAGAAAGGCTTCGAGCCCTCCTTGCGTCTGGCCACTTCGGCCTCGGTGCGTCACTTCGACGCAGACGAGATTCCGGAGATGGTTCCGGGAAGCGCGATTGCGCTTCCGTTCGTCATGCCGGAAGACGAAACCGGGACGGTGTCGATGGCGGCCATCGGGACCGTCACGATGATGAACGACGAGAAGCTGTGGGCGTTCGGCCATCCGCTCAGCATGAGCGGAGCAGTCGAGTTGCCGTACACAGCGGCGTGGATCGACAGCACATTCGGTGACTCGTTCGGCGCCTACAAGTTGGGCGTCGCGGTCGGTCCCGTCTTGGGGACGATCGTCGAGGATCGCGGAACGGCGATCGTCGGCGTCAAGGGAGCAATCCCGGACATGATCAAGGTGGTCAGTGTGGTTCACACGCCGACCAAGACGAAGCTGTTCCGTCATCTCGTGACGGATACGAGCAAGTTGCCGTTCATCGCCCCGGTCGAATACTTGATCGGACTCACAACGATGCTGCCGATCGACCAGACGGCCGATCAGTACGCGACGGAAGCGACGATCGTCGCCAACTTCACCGTCAAGGTGAAGAACACGGACACCGTGGCGAAGTTCCGGATCGTCAGCTCCACGCTGGATCCGAGCTCGGAGATATTCTGGATGAGCATGTACGAGCTCTTCCGCCTCACCTCAGCGTGGGGAGAAGTCGCCATCGACGAGGTCGAAAGCGACATCTGGTACGAGCAGGGTCTCCACGTACTCGAGCTCAGTTCGCTCGAGCTTCCGAAGGAGGTCAAGGACGACGAGCCGTTCGAGCTCGACGTCAAGTACCACGTCCCGGACGAGTGGGACGAGAAGACAGAGTCGCTCGTCGTGAACCTGCCGGCGAACTTCGCCAAGCCGGGCGCGTTCCTGAGCGTTCAAATCGTAACGAACGACAGCTACGGCTGGTACGGTTACGGAGATCCGCAGTGTCTCCCCGCTCCTCCCGAATCGCTCGAGGAGTGGATGACCAAGTTCAACAACGAGTCCACCTCCGCCGATACGGTTCAGGTGGTGGTGGAAACCCAAAACACCGACTTGCAGGACTGTTACAACAGCTGCGGCGTCGGTGTGGGAGGCGGTGGTGGCCAGGAGTGCTGTGGGGACTGTTGCGGCGACGGGTGCGGATGCCCGCCTCCGCCGCCTCCCGACAACAAGGCGTGCATCGACGCCTGCAGCGAGAAGTTCAAGTGTGCGCCGTACATGCGGCGGTACACGCAGCCGTGGACGGTCACGGACCACGTGATCTCCGGTCAGGTGTACGGCTCGACCACGATCGCGCCAAACCCCTGACCAAGCTCTCAACCCTCGTCGACATCGACGCGGGTTTTTTCTTTACCATCCTTTTTCTTTCAATGCGGCCTCAGCGGCGGCGACTTGCGCTTCGTGCTTGGACATTCCTACTCCCACGGCAATCTGTTCTTTGGCGAGAAACACACCCACTTTAAATTCTTTGGCGTGATCCGGTCCTTCTTCGGACAATACTTTGTAGGATGGAGTAACGTTCGCGTGCTCTTGCGCGGCTTCTTGAAAACGACTTTTTGGATCGATGTACAAACGCTGTTTCAAAATGCGTGGAAGCTCGCAAAGAACTCGCGCGTGAATGAATGTTTTTGCGCCATCCCAACCCGCGTCCAAATAAATCGCACCAATAAGCGCTTCAAACGCGTTGGCGAGAATGTATTTGCGTGCTTTGGAATCTTTGTCTTTGGCTTCTCCGCGCGAAAGATACAAGTACGGTTCAATTTCTAATTTTGCGCACAACTCTGCAAGGATCTCCGCGTTTACAAGTGCGGCTCGCCAGTTCGTAAGTTCTCCTTCTGGATTTTCATAATTCGCGTATAAATCCTCTGTCACGACAAGTTCTAAAACCGCATCGCCTAAAAATTCCAATCGTTCATTGTGACCGATCGGAAAATCCGGATGTTCGTTTAAATAGGAGCGATGAACAAGCGCCTGCCGTAACAAATCTTTATTTTGAAATGTGACTCCAAGAGTTTGTTCAATGTCGTCTAAATTTTCTTTGGGCATATCACTCTTTTATTTCTTTGTCTACTTCTTTATCTACTTGTTTAACTTCTCCTTTTATGACCATTTCTTTATAGACTGCGCCGAGCACTCCGTTGACAAACTTTCCGGACGATGGTCCGCCGAATCCTTTAGCCAGTTCAATCGCTTCGTTAATGGCGACCTTGGCGGGAATGGCTTCGCTAAACCTGAGTTCATACACTCCCAGTCGCAAAATATTGCGATCAATAATCGTCAGCGTGTCTAGCGGCCAATCCGGAGCAAATTGAGTAATGGTCGCATCAATTTGTTCACGATGTTCCACCACTCCCATCACAAGCGTTTCCGCAAATCCTTCATCATTAAATTTTGGTGCAAACTCTCTACGATTAAACGCAATGATCTCGGATAATTTCCCTTCCGGCATCTCCAAAAAATCCCACTGATAAAGGGACTGCATGGCTATGGTGCGTGAAAGATGACGATTGGACATAAAGAACGTGGACCTCTGCAAAATGGCGTCTTTTCGTTTCACGGGCACCCGTCACGTCGCTCGCGAGCGACGTGACCCGTCGACCTCAGTCAACGTAGGCGACCTACGTTTCCTGAGGCTCGACAGCCCGTTCAACGAAAATCCATCCATTTTTCAGAGGTCCCAACGAAAAATAAAAGCCCGCGTTTAGCTATGGCTTTTTTGCGATGCGTCCGCGATAATTTCCACAAGCTGGACAGGCGCGATGTGACAATGTGGGAGCCTTGCAGGCACTACACACGCTTGTTGATACTGCTTTGAGCGCCATGTGATTGGCGCCGCGACGAACAGAGGAACTGGATTTGCGTCTGGCTGGAACTGGCATAGGGGGAAAAAGAGTAGCAAGTAGTTAGGAGCAGGAAGAAAGAGAGAGCATCATGAATGGCAGAAATGTATCATTTATTTAAACGAAACGTCAAATTGGCCAAATTTTCTCAATAATTGCTTCAATGCCCTCCTCGAATCGAACCGTGCGACGACGCGCGGGAATAAGTAAGGCAATATGTGAACCACTCGATTCAAGAATAACTTTTGATTCCAGCCAGGTCATGTGCATGAAATGTTGCGCATACATTCGTGCGCCTTGTAAAAACTCGTCATACTCCAGAGGAAATTGTTCCAGATAAGCTTTCAAAAAGAGACCTGCAAATGCGTGATTCTTTTTTTCCCAACCATCATCAAAACACGTCAGAAAGAGACTGCGTGCAAGTTCGTACGCTCTAGGTCCGATACCGGTGCGTTCAAAATCATAAATCGCGTTTATTTCACCTCCCGCGTCAAAGAAAACATTCGTATAAATAAAATCTCCGTGTAACAGACAATCAAAACGTAAGGAAAAGTCTTCAGGAATTTCCCGATGCTCATCGAGATACTCCGCTTGGATGCGTAAGCTGTTGAGCGCGAATTGTTGCATGGGAGTCACAGATTCCTGCATAAGAAGAAACGATTCCAGTCTGTGAAGAGATTCAAAAAAGTCCTCCCGCTTCCACAACCGAATCGGTGCGTAGTGCAACGGCTTGTCTTGAATTCCCGCTCGATGCATCCGTGCGAGCATGGTCGCTAAAGACTTGATCATCGGTTTTGTGAGTTCACTTGCGCGCGGAGCATGTCCTTCCACAAAGGGAAATAAACTGAACCAACTTCCTTCTATCTCAAACACAACTTCTCCCAAGTTGGTTTTGAGCGGAAGAATCACCGGAAAGCCTTGTTTGGCAAAAAAAGTTTCTGCTTCTTTCACTTCCAACACACTTGGTTGTGACTGTGGACGATATTGCTTCAAAAAATAACGTTTTGTTGCCGTCGCAATGGCATAATTGTGACACATGTGTCCTGCACGAACGATAGAACATTCAAGAATCTCTCCCAAACGAAAAAATTCTTTCAGTGGTTCTTGCAACAACGCGAGTGAAACAGGATGTTGTGACATAACGACTTAAGAAAAACACCGCGGAAGCTCCGCAGTGTTTTATGAGATCAGAGCAATGCTGGCAACCGTATCGTTTTCTTTTTTGAAGCGCATCACACGCACTCCTTGCGTTGCGCGTCCAAGCGATGGCACGGAGGAAAGAGTTGAACGAACGACTTGTCCCGCTCCGGACACCACAAATAAATCACGTTCGTCGTTTGTTTGAACCACATAGGCTGAAACAATACTGCCTGTTTTTTTCGTGATGTTGGCTGTTTTGATTCCGGATCCACCACGACCTTGGAGTTTATATTCGGTGAGATCTGTACGCTTGCCGTATCCGTGCGACATCAAGACAAGAAGTTCAAAGAGTCCTGGTTTTTTGGTTCCTCCTGATGGGACCATTCCCATTCCAATCACTTGATCCTGACCTTTCAGACGAATGCCGCGCACGCCGGAAGCCACACGTCCCATTGGTCGCGCGCTCTTTTCAGAGAATCGGATCGCTTGACCTTGGACAGTCACAAGCACGACATCATCAGATCCTGTTGTAGGACGGACCCATTGCAAATTGTCTCCATCTTTTAATTTGATCGCAATCAAACCGGAACGACGGATATTTTCAAACTCACTGATTTCCGTTTTCTTCACCACTCCTTTGCTCGTGACCATGAGCAAATTCTTTGCTTTTTCAATATCATCGCTTGAATACGTCGCGGTGACGTTTTCTCCTGGCGCAAGTTGCAAAAAATTCACCAGTGCCTGACCCTTGGCAATACGAGACGCTTCAGGAACATCATACGCTTTTAAGCGAAACACGCGTCCGCGATTCGTAAAAAATAACAAATCTTTGTGTGTGGTTGTGGAAAACACTTGATCCACTTCGTCTTCTTCTTTTGTGGTCAGTCCCGCCACACCTTTTCCTCCGCGTTTTTGAATCTTAAACGTGTCCGGTGGAATGCGTTTGATGTAACCCGCGCGCGTAATCATCACCACAGTTTGTGTATCCGGCACAACATCCTCAATGGAAAATTCTTTGATGCCGTGTTTCACAATTTCTGTGCGACGTGCGTTGCCGTGTTTGTCACGCATTTCTTCCACTTCAACGGCAATCACGCCAAGCATTTTCTTTTCTGAAGCCAAAATAGATTCGAGTTCGGCAATCAGTTTCATCTTTTCGTCGTATTCCTGTTCCACTTTCAAACGTTCGAGATTGGCGAGTTGTTGCAAGCGCATTTCCAAAATCGCCACGGATTGAATTTCTGTGAGTCTGAACTTTTTGATCAAATTCTCCCGCGCCTCTTCTTTGTCTTTTGATTTTTTAATCGTCTCAATGATCTGATCGATCTTTAAAAGTGCGATGCGTAACCCTTCCAGAATATGCGCGCGTTCTTTGGCACGCGTCAAATCAAACTCCGTTCGACGTTTGATCACCTCACGACGATGCTTGACATATTCCTCCAAAATCATCTTGATGTTGAGCACGCGTGGTTGAATCCCATCCACAAGCGCGAGCATGTTGTAATGAAATGTCTCTTGGAGTTGAGTTGTTTGGTACAACCGATTGAGCACTTTTTTTGGATACGCATCTTTTTTGAGTTCGATCACGATACGCACCTCTCCCTTAGAAGACTCGTCGCGCAAATCGCGAATGCCCTCAAGTTTTTTGTCTCGCACATTTTGCGCAATGCGCATGAGCAGAGTTGACTTATTCACTTGATACGGAATTTCCGACACAATAATGTGAAAGTCTCCTTTTTTGGTTTCAATGATTTCCGTTTTTCCTCGCACGACAACTCCGCCTTTTCCTGTGGAAAGAGCTTGTTTGATTTCTTTATTGTTGTAAATGATTCCGCCCGTTGGAAAATCCGGGCCTAATATGATATCCGAAAGTTCCTCAACACTCACGTTTTTGTTTTTGATGAGTGCCAGAGCCGCATTGCACACTTCGGTGAGATTATGTGGTGGAATATTTGATGCCATTCCAACCGCAATGCCAAGCGTGCCGTTGATGAGAAGATTTGGTAATTTTGCTGGAAGCACTTTTGGTTCTTTGTGCGTCCCATCAAAATTCGGCATGAAGTCAACGGTATTCTTTTCAATGTCCACTAAAAGTTCTTCTGAAATTTGTTCGAGTTTTGCTTCCGTGTACCGATAGGCCGCCGCGGAATCTCCATCAATCGAACCGAAGTTACCCTGTCCTTTAATGAGCGGATAACGGAGAGAGAAATCTTGCGCCATGCGTACGAGTGAATCGTAGACGGCGGAATCGCCATGAGGATGATACTTTCCCAATACGTCTCCAACGACCGCTGCACACTTTTTAAATTTTGCTCCCGCGCGAAGACCTGTCTGCCACATCGAAAACAAAATGCGTCGATGCACGGGTTTGAGTCCGTCACGAATATCCGGCAATGCACGGCCTACAATGACAGACATCGCGTAATCCAAGTACGCCGTTTGCATTTCATCAACCAAACTTTGTTCGATGATATTGCCTATCGGGACAAGTTCTTTTTCTTCATTATTCTTTGACTTGGGTGGCATACGACATCTATCAACTTAACGAGTGAGTATCACAATCAACATGTCTTCTTCTGGCAAATCTTTTCGACTCACTTTGTACTTATTCATTTCTTCTTTTCGACACGCTCCCATTTCTTTACAAAACGACTCGACTGTTGCGTACTCTGTTTTTACATTTGGAGTCTGATACATCATCGGGATAATCACGCGCGGTTCAATTTGACTGATGACTTCCGCCGCAAGCGATGGGGTGAGCACTCCAGATCCACCAACGGGAATCATCAAAATATCGATGTTTCCTAATCGTTTCAGTTCTTCATCGGTGAGCACGCGATCGAGTCCGCCCAAATGAGCCAGATGCATCCCTTCGGCCTCAATGCGATACAACACATTCTGAACAGGGACTCCTTTTTTCCCCTCTCGTTTAAGCGGCGCTTCAATCCCAAACACAAATACATTTTGCACTTCGAACTCGCCCGGAAGATTGATGAGATACGGTGAACCGGTCACGGCCCCGATGTTATTTGCCTCCGGCTCATCGTGAGACACAAGCACCAGTTGTCCTTCCAGTGTTCTTGGAAACCGAAGACCTGTCTCATTGTCGTAAGGATCGGTGATAAGTGTCACGTCCCCACCTGTTTGTTTGATTTGAATTTCAAATGCGGCAAGTCCGAGCCAAGAAAGTTGCATAGCGTGTGGCAGAGTAGCAGAATTAAGCCGCTTCTGCAAACCGTTCTTTCCAATACTCCACTTCTTTTTTTACATCTTCTAATTCCGTATCTGACTCTGTCACTAAAAATCCCTCGCGAAAATTTGCGACTTTTTCTAAAAGTTCTCCACGTTCATTTTCGTTTCCTTGTTCAGCAAGCGCTTCAAGCGCATCAATCTCTTCACGAATGGTTGTTGCGTGATCACTCCATTTTTTTACCAAATGATTGTATGAGGCTTTTTCTTCTCCTGTTTCTCCTTTAAGCGCGTCGGAAATTTTACTGCTCGCGATACGAACCCCATCCTCCACTTGGTATTGTTGTGCGGCGGAAAGCTTGGTGTCGAACAGGTCACTTTTCATGAGTTCTTCGAGTGAGACGCCGGCATCCAGATGAGTTTTCAAAAACGCTCGTACGGTTGAATCAACGTGTTCGAGCACGAGTTCTTTCAATTTTTCCCCAGCCGCACCTCGTGTCAATTCTTGATACGCACGACGATACGGATATTCTGCAACGCTCAAATCAAAAAAAGCTTGCTTGATATCACGCTCATCCGCCTGAGGATTGGCGTGTAGTTTGCCTAAAATTTCTTTGGCTTGTGTTTTAAGTTCTTTTGGAACGGTCGGCACAAACTGTCGAATCGCAAGACGGAAATCCTCAAGCAGCGCGTGATTGGCGTGCGTCGTCATAAGCTGGTTGTTTAAAATCAAAACCGAAGTTAAATGGAATTTTATCTCGAAGTTCTGGATAGTCTCTTTTTACAGCATCTTGAATGGCGTCAAATACTTCTCCGGCCGTTTGATAGCGGTTTGCTGGATCTCGTTCTAACAACTTAAAAACAATTTGCTTGAGCCAAACCGGAACATTGAGCGCGCCCATTTGCTCAAAAGACGGTGGGTTCTCGTTCCGTTTCGCCCGATAGAGCTCTTGGATATCTTTTGTTTTTTCAAACGGTGTGTGTCCGCTTACCAATTTATACATGAGCACTCCCAGACTATAAAGATCCGTGCGATGATCAAGTGTTTTGCCCCCAATGTATTCCGGAGCTAAATAAACGGGTGTACCTGCCATTGCTCCTGCCGAGGTAATCTCCGGTGAATCATTTGTTGTCACGGAATCCGATGGTTCTGATGAATTGACGTCCGTATCCGACGATCGTTTCGCTAATCCAAAATCGCCGATTTTTGCGAGTGTCTCTCCACTTGCCATCTTCTTCAAAAAAATGTTTTCCGGTTTGAGATCACGGTGAACGATCCCTTTGGTTCGAAGGTCCTCCAGTCCAAGAGCGATCTGTCCCATCAAAACAGCGATTCGATCTGGATCTAATTTTCCATCAATTTTCACTGTACGATCAAGTGATGAATCCACTACTTCTGTGACAAGTCCAGCCATTTCTTCTCCACCAACGTTATATTTCCCCGCGTCATACGCCTTGAGCACAAACGGACTCTCCACCTTTCCAAGCATCATAATCTCTCGACGAAATCTGCCGATCATTGATTCTTGAGCGCGTTCTGCGGCATTGATAAATTTTATCGCGCGTTCGCGCCCCTCATCTTCGTTCTGACGATATTCAATGACTTTATACACTCCGCCCATACCTCCCCTGCCCAATTCTTTGAGAATTTTAAACGTAACTCCGTGTTCATCTTTAAATTCTTGACCGACCCGAATCTCTCCGCTTTGTTCTGATCTCATGGCCGCTTGTTCTTTCTTTGTGATGGGGTCTGGTGGTATTGGCGAAGGTTGCAACGCAGGCCTTTCTAACGGTGTTTTTTTATTCTCCTTTTTTGGAAACGTAAACGTCACATTCGATTGCATGTCGTCCATGTTGAATTCTGATTCTCGTCCCATATGAGACCAATTATATCCTGACTCCCGACCACGTTTCAACCGTCTGTCAACGGCTTGACCAAACGACCCATTTTTTCTATACTCCACCTACTTATTATTCTTAGCGCCGGACGGACCACACAGCCTTACGCTGTGTTTGTCTTCCGGAACATTTTATGTCCACACAAGAACCTCAGTCTGAGTTTGAAAAATTGCTTCTGGAGGAAGCGTATGTCCGTATTCCTAAGGTCGGGGATGTTGTCAACGGAAAAATCATCGGAGCCGGTCGTCGAGAAATTCGTCTGGATATTGATGGATTGACCACGGGCGTGGTCCGTGGTCGTGAACTTTTTTCAGAAAGCACGGAATATAATAATCTGGTGGCGGGTGAAGCGGTACAAGCGACGATTATTGAACTCGAGAACGAAAATGGAGAAATGGAACTTTCATTCCGATTTGCCGGTCAACAACGCGCGTGGGAAGAATTACGACGCTTGTTTGCCTCAGGCGAATCTGTCCAAATTCAAATTTTGGAAGCCAATAAAGGAGGGTTGATTGTGAACGTTCAGCACATCGCCGGTTTTCTTCCTGTCTCTCAGTTGTCTCCCGAGCATTATCCTCGCGTGACGGGAGGCGATAAAAATAAAATCCTTGAAAAACTCAAATCGCTTATCGGCACCAAAATGAGCGTGCGTATTATTGATGTGAATGAAACAGACGAAAAACTGATTGTGTCTGAAAAAGCGGTCTGGGAAGAAGAACAAAAAAATGTCATTTCACAATTCAGAGTTGGTTCCGTGATTGAAGGAGATGTCACGGCCGTTGCGGATTTTGGAGCCTTTGTAAAATTTGACTCACTTGAAGGACTTGTTCACATCAGCGAAATTGCGTGGCAACGAATTGATCATCCTCGCGATCTATTAAAGATAGGTCAAACGGTCAAAGCCGAAATTATTGGCATTGAAGGAAGCAAAATCTTCTTGTCCATGAAAAAATTGATCACCGATCCATGGGCCAATGTTTCAGAGCGCTATGCCATTGGAAGCGTGGTGGAAGGAACGGTCCTCAAAGTCAATCCATTTGGATTCTTTGTGGAACTCGATCCGGAAATCCATGGTCTCGCGCACGTCAGTGAGCTTTCTGAAAAACCGGTCACGGACGTCACGACGATTGCCCAACCCGGAGACGTCCTCAAATTTCGCATTGTTTCCATTGAACCAAATGAGCATCGCCTTGGTTTATCTCTGAAAGCCGCGGACGACGCCATTTGGAAAAAAATGAACGAAGAACCTGCGGTCGCACAAGAACCAAAAGTAGCCGAGTAGCCCTATGAAACCTCTCTCAAAAAACATCATCCTCGCCGTTGTGGCATTGCTTATTGTGTCGGCAATCTTTTCGAGTCTCTCGCTGAGCACACAAAAGCCCCAAGATATTTCACTTTCCACGCTCTCTGAGGAAGTGGAAAAAGGACTGGTAAAATCAACTTCTATTGAAGGCGCTGTTGTTTCCATCACTCTTAAAGACGGCTCTCTGCAAAAAACACGCAAAGACGGTTCCGCGTCTTTGGAAGAAGTGTTGACTCAATACGGTTTGAGTGGCGAGCAATTACGCTCAGCAAACATCAGTATCAAGGATCGCAGTACCAAGTCGTATATCTTAGGAGTCATTCTGCCTTCGCTCTTACCCCTTGTTCTGCTTATTGGAGTGTTTTGGTTTATGTTGCGTCAAATGCAAGGCGCAAACAATCGCGCGATGTCCTTTGGGATGTCTGGCGCGAAAGAAATTAAAGATTCAAAGCAAAAAGTAACATTTCAAGACGTCGCGGGTTCAAAGGAAGCAAAAGTGGAACTGGAAGAAGTCGTGGAATTCCTCAAAAATCCAAAAAAGTTTTCTGATCTTGGCGCGAAGTTGCCAAAAGGCGTGCTCATGATGGGCCGACCTGGAACCGGAAAAACACTCATGGCGCGCGCGGTCGCGGGAGAAGCAGGAGTTCCATTCTTCCACATGAGTGGTTCTGAATTTGTCGAAATGTTTGTGGGAGTTGGCGCTTCGCGGGTGCGAGATTTGTTTACGCGCGCGAAAAAATCCGCTCCGTGCATTGTGTTTGTGGATGAAATTGATGCCGTGGGCCGTCAGCGTGGTACAGGCCTGGGAGGAAGTCATGATGAACGCGAACAAACTCTCAACCAAATTTTGGTTGAGATGGATGGATTTGAAACAAACATTGGGGTGATTGTCATTGCCGCGACCAATCGTCCTGATGTTCTTGATCCGGCGCTTTTGCGTCCGGGACGATTTGATCGTCGTGTCATTTTAGATCTTCCGGACATCAATGAACGTATCGAGATTCTCGAACTGCACGCAAAAAACAAACCGTTTTCCACAGATGTTAATTTGCGTCGTGTGGCGGAAAGAACTCCGGGCTTTTCCGGAGCGGATCTGATGAATATTTTAAACGAAGCGGCCATTCGCGCCGCGCGTTTTGATCGAAAGGAAATTACCCAAGAAGACGCGCTCGACTCTATTGAAAAAGTGCTTCTTGGACCGGAACGCAAAAGCTACGTGATGAACGCGGAAGAGAAAAAAGTCACCGCTTATCATGAAGCCGGCCACGCGCTTGTCGCTAAAATGCTTCCAAATGCCGATCCGGTTCACAAGGTTTCCATCATTCCTCGTGGTTCCGCAGGTGGATACACGTTGAAACTTCCAAGTGAAGATCGCCGTCTGCATAAACGTGCCACTTTTTACGATGATATGGCCGTGATGCTTGGTGGATTCGTTGCGGAAAAAGAACTGTTTGGAGATGTCACCACAGGCCCATCGGACGATCTGAAAAAATGCACGCGTCTTGCCCGTGAGATTGTCACCCGTTACGGCATGAGCGACGCGCTTGGACCACAAGTCTTTGGAGAATCTCAAGAGATGGTCTTTCTTGGTCGAGACTTTCATGAACAAAAAAACTACTCGGAAAAAACAGCAGAAGCGATCGATGCCGAAGTACGACTCCTTGTGACTCGCGCGATGACGACCGCTCGTGATATCATTGTGAGAGAGAAAAATTATCTCGACAAAATCGCCGCGATCTTACTTGAAAAAGAAACGATTGAAAAAGACGACTTCGCCGCGATCTTTACAACAACGATATAACGAACAAAAGGAGGGTATGTCAAAAAAATCCACAGCGATTTATCGTGTGTTAATACGTGAAGCATGGAACATCACGTGGACGCGTAAGTCATTGTGGATTTTTGGTTTGTTCGCGGGTCTCATTTCTTCCGGTGGAGCCATCGAAGCTCTGCTTTCCGGATCACGTACTATTGCCACGACCGGAACGTGGCTCACGCGCACTTGGCAAGTAGGACTGACTGGCTCAACGTTTCCTACGCAATTGATTCAATCACTCTTGCGATTTGGCACGATGAAGACCACCGCCGTTCTGATCTTCCTGACTCTCCTTGGCCTCTTTATTCTTGTCTTTGGTCTTACGAGTCAAGCGACGCTTATCCGTGGCACGAAATCTGAAAAAACATCTGAGCATGTCCTTTTGAAACTCTTTGTCTTGAATCTGCTCACAAAAGTGCTCATGGGACTTCTCACGGTTCTTGCCACTCTGCCTACGATTCTCTTGCTGACACAACAAAGTTCATTTGCCTCCTTTCTTTTCTTCATCCATTTCCTCCTTTACATTCCCGCGGTGCTCATACTGCATACCATTTTCCTCCTCGCCATGATTGACGTCGTGCTTGGAAATCATCCCGTCCTGCATGCCATTCATCATGCAGTGCACATCTTCAAAAAACACTGGCTTTCCACACTTGAATTTGCCTGTATTCTTTTTTCCATTGTTCTGTTTGTGGGAATCTTGATGGTCATGAGCCTTGCTCTTCTGAGTATCCCCTACACACTCCTATTCACTTCTTCACTTTTAACCGGTTCGTTGTCTCTTTTTCTTTTTATCAACACCTTTTTCGCCATCATCGCTCTCTTATTTATCCTCCTTTGCGGAAGTATCATCGTCACATTTCAATACAGCGCCTGGCGTCTCTTTTATGCACGCGCGGTCCATCGCATTCATGGAAATAAAACGATTTCAAAATTCCAACGTTTGATCGGGTCAGACTAAGTTCATTCTTCCCTTGCGACTCGCTACTTCCTCTTTTTTCTAGTATCCTGATGACTGATATGTCTAGCGATATTCAAAGTATTGAAGAACTTCTCAAAGTGACGGGAGCGAAGTTGGCGCAAAAAACACCGGCAACAGGATACACCGTCCAAAATGCGTTTGAAGAAAAAATGCACGATGTTCGTCTCAAGGAAAAAGAGATTGAGGCGGAAAAAGAGTCACAAACGCATGGTGTTCCCTACGTCAATCTCAAAGGATTTCCGATTTCTCCGGAAGCCTTGAGACAAGTTCCCAAAGAACAGGCAGAACAACTTCGCGCTGTCTGTTTTCTGTTTACCGGACCGGAAATTCGAGTAGCCTCTTTTGATCCGGAAAAACAAGCGGTCAAGGATTTGTTATTTCAATTGCAAGAACGCAACAAATCTCATGGCGGTCTGTACAAAATCTCAGAAGAAAGTTTACGTGTGGCGATCAAAGCCTACGACGCTCTCCCAAAAATCAAACTCATCGTCAAAGGGGTCAAAATTACCGATGAAGAATTGGATCGCTACACGCAAGAACTTAAAAGCTACGAAAATATTCAAGCGGTGATGGATCGTGCGTCCGTGACCGATCTGATGACGATCATCATGGCGGCTGGCGTCCAGTTCAACACAAGCGATGTTCACATTGAAGCGGAAGAAAAACAAATTGTCGTGCGTTTTCGCATTGATGGAGTTCTGCAGGAAGTGGCAAACATGCCTCATGACTACTGGAAAAAAATCATCGCGCGCATTAAACTCATCAGCGGACTTAAAATTAATGTGACGGATCGTCCGCAAGATGGACGGTTTACCATTTTTTTAAAAGCGGGCGATACGGACGTGCGTGTTTCAACTATTCCAACGACGTGGGGTGAATCGGTTGTGATGCGTATTTTGAAACCAAGCGCGGTGAATGTGGAATTTGAACAATTGGGATTTCGACCTCTCGCCGCACAAAAATTGCTCAAAGAAATTGAAAAACCGCACGGAATGATTATGACCACGGGTCCGACGGGATCCGGAAAAACCACCACGCTTTACGCCATTCTGCGAAAACTGAACACGGCGAAAGTCAAAATTGTGACACTGGAAGATCCCATTGAATACAAACTTCAAGGAATCAATCAATCGCAAATTCAACACGACAAAAACTATACGTTTGCAAACGGTCTGCGTTCTGTCCTGCGTCAAGATCCCGATGTGGTGATGGTCGGAGAAATTCGTGATTTTGAAACGGCGGAAGTGGCCATCAATGCCGCTCTCACAGGACATCTCATGCTTTCCACCCTTCACACAAACGATGCCGCCGGAGCGCTTCCCCGTTTTATTTCCATGGGAGTCAAACCCTTTTTACTCGCCCCATCCCTCAACGCCATTATCGGACAACGACTCGGAAGACGTATTTGTGCCGCATGTAAAGAAGAAATAACGTTGTCGGAAGAACAACGCGCATTCGTAAAAAAAGCCGTATCTGAAATTCCTGAAATCTCCGGCGAAAAAGTCGAAGAAGAAAAATCGTGGAAATTTTTTCACGGAAAAGGATGTGATGCGTGCAATGAGTCCGGTTATAAAGGCCGTATCGGACTGTATGAAATTCTCATCATGAGTGATGCGGTGAAAGCCTCTTTGTCAGAATCCATCTCGGAGTATCAAGTGCGCGAACTCGCCAAAACTCAGGGAATGATTACCATGCAACAGGACGGCGTCCTCAAAGCACTCGATGGACTCACGACGGTCGAAGAAGTTCTGCGTGTCGCGGGAGAAGGATCGTGATCGCTCTGAGAGTTTCATCGAGTGTTTCAATTGAAATTTTTATACAGTCTGTATTTTGAAAAATGGCAAACTCCTGCGGCCATTCCACAAGAAGAACCGAGTCGGTTTGATTCATCCATTCCTCAAGTGCAAGTACCTGTAAATCTTGTTCACGTGAAAGACGATACAAATCTACGTGGACAATTTTTTTTATCGTTGAATGAGTCGTTGGATAGATATTAACGAGTGTAAACGTGGGACTGCGCACAGGTCCTTCATAACCAAGCACAACGGCAAACCCTTGAACAAATGTTGTTTTTCCGACTCCCAGTTCCCCTTCTAGCAAAATGACCTCGCCGCCTGTGAGCGTCGTGGCAAATTGAGCGGCGATCTGTTTTGTGTGTTCTGGTGAATTGCTTTGGAAGCGCATAGAAATTAAACAAGGCGAAGATTTGGATCCGCGACGAGTGTGAGAGGGTCAACGAAGTCTTTTTTCTCCGCGCGATAGGCTCCCGCAACAGCGATCATGACCGCATTGTCGCCCGTGAGTGAAAGGTCAGGAGCGTGAAACGTTATGTCAGGAAACGACACGTGGAGAGTTTGTTCAAGTGTCGATCGAAGTAACGCGTTTGCCGAAACACCACCAGCTAAAATGACTGATCTTGGATGATGTTTGGCCACGGCACGAATCGTTTTTGTGACGAGTGTGTCCACAACCGCTTGTTGAAATGATGCGGCGATATCTTCCATCTTAGTCCTTTCGGTCCTCTCGGCCATTTCCCTCTTCACGGCTGTTTTTAATCCGGAAAAACTAAAATCAAAATTATCTGCATCTATCATGGGTCGTGGAAACGCAATCGCTTGCGGATTTCCTTCAAGCGCGATGCGAGAAATTTCTGGCCCTCCTGGATACCCAAGTCCTAAAAGCTTCGCCACTTTATCAAATGCCTCACCCGCCGCATCGTCACGTGTCATCCCAATCAGTTCATAGTCTCCGTGATTTTTCATCAAAATAAGTTCCGTATGCCCCCCTGACACAAGTAAGCAGATCGCCGGAAACTCCGGCCTAATCCCTAACCCCTTACCCCTAACCCCTCCTTCAAGCCACACACTATACACATGTCCTTCCAAATGATTCACTCCAACAAGTGGTTTGTTCCAAATCCACGCAAGCGTTTTTCCAAGTTCAACACCGACACGCAGAGCCGGCACAAGCCCAGGCCCACACGTCACGGCAATCACATCTACATCACTTCCGTCACGCGCGATATCCAACTGTTCAAGCAAGGGAAAAATCAACTCCGCATGCTCACGCGCCGCCACTTCTGGCACCACTCCACCATATTGTGCGTGTATTTTCACCTGTGACGCAAGCGCGCTTTTCTCAACCATAATCCGATCGCCCTCTTTGAAAATGAGAGCAATGGCTGTTTCATCACAACTGGATTCAATGCCAAGAACACGCATAGAGGAAAGAAGCATAAATGAAAAAGCACGGCTTGTGAAGACCGTGCGAGAAGGACTCAGGCCGCCGCGACCTTTTGAGGGCAACGACGAGACTTGAAGATGCGCGTTTTCACAACTCCCATGAACCGAGATACGGCTCGAAGAAGTGTGGTCGCTGTCGGAAAAACAATTTCGAGCAGGCTCTGTGTTTGTGCCAGATACTCGCGCTTGGTAATCTGACTTGTCAGCGCTTGCACGAGCAGACGATCATACGCCTGATCAGCCTCCCAGAGGAGGTCGAAATTGTTATGCAAGGAATGGAACGTAGGGTCATTCAGAAACGTCTCACAGACGGCCTGCTTTCCGTCGTTGATCAATCGGCCATCATGCCACCACAGAATCCAGCGGGCCAGATTGACGTACGTGTGCATGGGACGAAAGTGATAGTGAAGCTCGTTGAACGGTTGTTCGAGCCAGGCTTCCATGCGAGACGTTGTTTGACTCGCCGGATTTTGCAAGTACTGCGCGTGCGCAATACCCATGTACCGTCGCGCGGCAATGACACGTCGGGCCATCTCTGCTTTGATGTCGTCATCGTTTGTCTGTAAGTATTGGTGTGGCCAGCCCTTGGTGACGCCACGCATCGACAGAAGACGCATGGTTAAACGATACGAAGGACCAAAGCAGTGTTGTCCCCTACGGGCTTCGGAAACAGTATGAACATGCGCGCTGACAAGCACATGGCGACGTTTCGCATCGACCATGAGTTCGTGCGTAAGCGCACCAATCTCCAGGACATCCGCATTGCGACAGACGACCACAAGATCGAAGTCACTTCGCGCGTTGCAATCTCCACGCGCAACCGAACCGTACACAGAAGCCGCAACCACACCCGGATGGGGGTAGAGGACTTCTGTGACATTCGAGCGAACCGCATCGAAGTCCTCCGCGGCAGGAATCCGGGCATCCCGAATCCGAGCCCACGAGTACAGAAATCCCATGGCGATACCCCCAAAATCATGTGTATTGTCGAACCTCCAGACCCTTCTACCCTGAATTTTCCAGCAAGAAAGAAAATGCTGATACCGCGACACTAACGCGAATAGCACATGATGTCAATAAAAAAGTCTTGCCAACTGATTCAGTTTGACCTATTATAGCGCGGCAATGGTTTAGAGGATTCATCGTTCACGGCCTCATCCAGGCGGAGCCTGGTAAACGTCTATCGGTTAGGACATCAGGTTTTTCCGGCGGAGCCGGATCCGGCTCCGCCGGACATCCTGTACTTTCAAGGCCCCATCGTCTATCGGTTAGGACATCAGGTTTTCATCCTGGTAAGGGGGGTTCGACTCCCCCTGGGGTCACCACAAAAAACTGACTTACTAAGAGTCGGTTTTTTGTTTTGACTCAGCTAAATTTATGTCCTGACCCATAGACCATGTTTTTGCATTTACCACCTCTCGATTCTGTTCACTGCCCACGTACTGCCCAAATGTAACAAAATCGTTTCCAAGAAGCGCTACAGCTTGTCATAAAATCTGCTCACCAACGTACAAGGCCCATCAATGGGAAAATGGTGATACAATTTGGCCTGTACCCCATATACTAGACACCCATCCCTGGAGCAGAAATCATATCTAGCGCAAAACGTTTGGGGTCAGGTCGTGAATTGTCGGTTTGTGTTAAAGAAAACCGACAATTCACGACCTGACCCCATCTTGCTCTCGCCCCAATAGTGATGGAACCGAATAAATGCGAGCAATGGAAATGGTTTGATTTTGATCTATGCCCAGAAAAAATGTTGGAGGGCACTGAACTCATTCTCAGAAATTACAAAGCGGGAAAGATTTATTAAATTATCTTTTCAACTAGTCAAACAAGGTTGTGTGCGTGCCCGTTGAAAGAAGTTCAAGTATGAGAAGATCATGATGCTGTCGATAAATCAACAACCAATCTGCGAAGAAGAAGGGGTCAGGCCTTCGATCGTCGATTTTAACTTGTCAAAATCGACGATCGAAGGCCTGACCCCAGTTCTCCAATTTATGCGCTCGACGATCAATCTGCACTCAAAATTGTAAACGGCGCCGTTGAGGTTGTGAGCGAAGGTGAATGGTTTGTGCTCAACCCGTAAGTATGTACTTTTCATCCGTGTCAAAAGCCGAGACGAAAATAAAAACGGCCCAGTGGCCGTTACGTTGTCCAGGGAAGCGTGAGATACGATCGGACGCGATCGAGCTGTTCTTTCATGCCGAGTGACAATTCAAGTCTGGCGAGACTCAGTTCGAAGAGATAAGGCAGATACGTACTCCATACAAGCACTTCGTCTTTTGTTCGTTCGCAAAGTTGCCAGACGAATAGAATGTTCTGTTGAGCCAGCGTCTGTGATTCAAGGTCTGACCAGTTCAAATCACGAACCGACTTATTGAGATTGACGATCTGCTTGACACAAAGTTCACTGTTGCTTATTTCGTCTGGTCCAAAAAAGAACTCGCCCGATAGCATGGCCGCCTCTGACGTCCAAGGAAGCTCGATCGTGAGGTCAGCGGAAACGCACGTAGCCATTTCCCGAAGTTTTGCTAAACGTGGATCTCCATCAACGACGTTCAACTTTTCGATCGTCTGAGATCCAATCTTCACAGTGAGTCTGGTTATTTTCACGTTTCCTCCTCTTCAATATAAGGTCAGTCAACATCGTCGAACCACAAAAATATTGCACCAAAACGACGTGTGTGTCAACCTCCCGCTACTGGTTTCCGCAAAAATTACATCTGGGAGGCATTGCTCAAAGACACGGCAATAACAACGACAATATAAATCACAAAAAGTGTGTAGATTGAAAATAATGGTGCCAGCAAAAAACCGAATATGTTTGATCGAGGATGTGATGGGGTTTGCTGTGCGAGTGAAGCAATACGCGCGTAACGCAAACTGGTAAACGGATGGGTGGAATTTGTATTTGCCACGGCCGGCCAAAAACTTCGCACATCTCGCGCTTGATTGATGTAGGCCTGCGCATTGAGTGATCTTGATCGTGCAATGGACGCTGTTGCAAGAATCGAAATTCCTTGTTGTGCTTTTTCTAAAGAGGTTGTTCCATATTTGGCGCCGTAAGCATCAGCGGTATATTCACACGCACGACTATACGCATTGCCAAGCCACGGAATGATTCGTGAAGGAAGCAAAAATTCAATTCGGTTCGTGTGCTTTCGTGCGAGATGAGAAACCTCATGCGCGAGAATAAATGCGAGTGCATCTGTGTCCTCTGCGCAGGCATCAAGTGTGGCTGTGGTCACAATCACAAAACGACGAGAAAAAATGTTCAGTGCAAAGGCATTGAGAATCCCTTCCATCTGAAGAATATAAATGGCTGGAATATTTTTGAGACCCATGTCGTTTGCAATACGCGTGACCTGCTCGTACATTTCTGGATATTGATTTTCTGAAACACAAATGCCAAATCCTTTAATGCGTGCCATGAAGAGATGCTTCATGAATAGGAAAATCAGTGCTCCTATCCCAATCAGGAGCAGGCCAAAACCAAGCGTGGCGATCACCAAAGAAATCCATAGGATCACCGAAAACACAGCGGAAAGAATGAACAAAATTTTCTCTTTAGGATACACAAGCATTGAATCATGGATCGCTTTGATGTCTGTTGACATATGTTTTTTCGGACGAAACGAGGAATTAAGGAGAAGAAAATATTAGCTGATTTAGGTCATTGCGTCAAGAAATGGTAGTCTGAAAATGTGGTAAAATTAAGTGAATGAATTCACTCTTCAATTCAATATGAAAACAGCCGTATTTGCAGGAGGATGTTTTTGGGGGATGGAAGAATTGTTTCGCGCGCTTGTCGGAGTCATAGAAACGGAAGTTGGCTATTCGGGAGGAGACAATATAAATCCAACCTACGAAAATCATCCTGGTCACGCGGAAGCGATTTTGCTTCACTATGATCCGGAAAAAATTTCTTACAAACAACTGTTAGATTTCTTTTTTCGTGTTCATAATCCAACGACTCTGAATCGTCAGGGAAATGACATTGGCACTTCGTATCGGTCGGCGATTTTTTATGAAACCGATGAAGAAAAAATGGAAGCGCAGCAGTTTATCGATCTCGTCAACACTTCTGGTCGTTGGGATAAACCCGTTGTCACGAGTCTTGAGCAGAGGCAAAAGTTTTATCCAGCCGAATCTTATCATCAAGATTATTTACAAAAAAATTCTTCCGGTTATACCTGTCATGCGATCCGCTTTAAAAGTTATCTATAAATTTTGAAATAAAAAACGAGCCCGGAGGCGCGTTGAGTCGTTGGGAGGATTCTTAGTCCCCAAACCTTTCCGCAGGAGCAGGTTGAGCCCGAGTTCGCTTTTGTGGATAGAGATCCTTCCAAAAGATCGCCGTTACGATGATGACGCCCAGGCATCCAGTAAGACCAATACCGATGACTGGCTTGTAGCTGTCGTACGTCGTCAGGAGGATTGGAGTGACGATGACACAAAGCGCTCCCGAAATGCGGATGCTTTGTATGATGCTGAGAAAGATTCCCCAACCACTGAGCATCGCCAGGAGGAATGCGATCGCGCAGTTAACTATCGCGTACAGATAGAGGAGTTGGCTGGGATCTTTCCCAGCGGCCTTAGCGGCTTGCTCCATATCCGAACAGCCTGCGAGAAGTAAAAGCATCGCGAGTCCAAGCCACAGTATTTTCTTCACGGGACATTCTCCTTGCTGATTTTTGAACCATCCGAGAAGATCAAAAAAATACACCTAAGGCGGATTATTGTCAATATCCGCTGAACATGATACACAACGCTCGGAGGTGGTCATCATGGATAAAACAACGATGACTCGAGTGAAGACGGCAATCAGTGCCGCAGCAGTCGTATTCCCGATCCTGATCTGGGGAGGAAATTGGGGACTGTTTCTGCTCAGTATTCCCGTGCTTATCTTAGGCACTTGGGAGCTGACGACGATGTTGGAGCGTCCTGAGCGCAGATTCTCAACCATCGTTCATAACAGTCTCAATGGGGTTTTCTGGCTTTGCTTGTTTCATTTCTCAAACTTCTTCGAAAGCGAATTATTCGCCATTCTGTGCTTGCTGTTTTTGTGGATCTTTTCGATCTGCTTAAGTCTCGTCGCGTTCTGGCAATTCCTGACAACGGGAAAAGCAACGATCATCACGTCTATGATTGGTGCGGTCGGAACAGCGTTTTGGCTTGTAGCAGGACTGGCTGGCGTGTTGATCATCCGCAATGCCCCACACGGATTTCTCTGGCTCTGGTATCTTCTCCTGACCGTCTGGCTCACGGACTGCGGCGCTTACGTTGCCGGACGCACGTGGGGAAAAAAGAAAATGGCGCCAACCATTTCGCCTGGAAAAACGTGGATCGGAACGATCGGTGGAATGTTAACGGCGACGATTGGCGGAACCGCGTTTGGACTCGCGACGGATCTTCCACTCTCCATTTCGCTCTTGATATTTCTCTCGTTTGAGATAAGTTTTCTCGCGATCATCGGCGACGTCTTCGAATCACTCCTCAAACGAACAGCGGGAATCAAAGATTCCGGCACGCTTCTTCCCGGCCACGGCGGAGTTCTCGATCGACTTGACAGCATCCTCTACGCCAGTCCCTTCCTCGCGTTCTTTCTCTTCCTCATCAACTGACACAACGACCGAAACGGGTCGTTTTTTTGTGCTATGCTTTTCTCACCCCTTACTCCTTTGCTCCTATTTCTCCCTATGTCCCATAAACAACAAACGATTGATACATACAATGCCACTGCGGCGGCGATGGCGGGAAAATTTAATGAATTTGGTGCAAGAGTTGAAGATGTAAAACGTGGTTTTGAAGTTGTTTGGCAAGATATTTATGAATTGCGAGATCAAAAATGGTTTACGCTTGTGTTAAAGAAAAAATAAAAACCGCTCATGAAGTTAAGCGGTGGCGACGATTACTCGTGAGTCTCGCGATCGAGATGCGAAGGTCGATTGCGGAGGTTGAAATGGGGATTGCGCTCACGAACACGGACGAGATCATCCTGCCGACGACGGTCAAGATAGCGGATGGCACTGATGAGAATAGCGCAAATGACCGGGAAGAAAAACGGGAGATGGCCGTTTTGCGTCATCTGATGGGTCACGATATACCAGATATCCATGCCGAGCAGAAGCAGTCCGATGACGGCGAGAGTCGCTATGATCATTCTTGAATTCAAGGAAAACTCCCTCTCAAGTTGTGCGTGTCGACGAGCCAGCGCAATAATACTCTCTCAAATCTCTTTTGGCAACAGAACAGAAAGCGCGGTATCATACACTCGTATGAAACCTTCATCTCCACACATGACGATTGAAAAATGGTTTTTCCTTTTGCTCACGACCGGTGTTCTATTTCTTTTTTGGCAAATTCTTCATCCGTTTGCGCTTGTTCTGCTCACGGCGGCTGTCGCGGCCATCATTCTTTCTCCTGTTGATCATTTCCTCCATCGCTTTATCAAACATCCAAAACTTACGGCTGGAATTCTTTCTCTTGGAGTGCTCGTACTCATTTTTGTCCCGCTCTTACTTATTCTCCTGCTCATGGCGAGCCAGGCGTCTGAGTTATTGCGAGATTCCTTCACGGATGCAAGTTGGCTAGAAAATCTCAAAAATGCTTTTGCCCCTCTCATTGGCATTCTCCCAATCAATATCCAAGAGTATGTACTCGCGTATGATTTTCGAGAAATAGGCGTGCAAACAGCGCAGTGGGCATTTGCTCATATCGGAAATATCTTTTCAAGTGCGACTCAACTCATCCTTCACCTTTTTATCTTTTTCTTGGCACTTTATTATTTGATCGTTGACCGTGAACGATTGTACAACGAAATTCTTGCACTGAGTCCCCTGCGTGACAGCATGGATAAAACCATTGTCCGCAGAATCATTGGCACCGTCCGTTCTGTCGTATTTGGTGTGATTGTTTTATCACTCATCCAAGGCGTTCTTGCCTCCATCGGCATGACCATCTTTGGTGTTCCCGGCGCGCTCATTTGGGGAGCACTCACGGCCGTGGCATCGCTCGTGCCACTTGTTGGAACCAGTCTCATTTTAATTCCTGCGATTCTGTATCTCTTTTTTACCGGCTCCACCGGCGCCGCACTTGGACTCCTTATTTGGTCCGCTATTGTTGTTGGTCTGGCGGATAACGTGATTGGTCCTTACATCATCAAAGGTAAGACAAACATGCCGGCGTTTTTGATTCTTCTCTCTATTTTGGGAGGACTGAGTGCCTTCGGCGCGATTGGCGCGATTGTAGGACCAACCATTCTCGCCGCCGTCCTCGCGCTTATTGAATTGTATAAGGCGGGTATTTTGACGAGTGGACAAAAATGAACTACCCCGCCGCAAAGCGGACGGGGTATCGACACATCGTCTGTCATCTCGACCGAAGGCCTATTGGATAGGCCGTAGCGGAGAGATCTCGTGAACGTGAGATTCCTCCGCTCGTCGTCCAACTCCTCGGTCGGAATGACAGACTGACGCCGCAAAGCAGCGGGGTATTGAACCCAGCGGTGAGAATAAAAAAACCGCCGAAGTGTGGCGGTACGTGGGAACATCAGTCGAGAAGTTTTACTTCATCCCCAAGATGAATGCGATTTGTGGTGAGATGTTCGGCGTTCATGCCGAAACGAACTTCGTTTTCGAACTTGCGAAAAGTCGCGAGTGTTTTGAGTGGTTCTTTTGCGCGCTTTCCCGTTTGCTGATCCGTGTTGACGATCATGCATCGCGCGCACGGTTTGGTTATGCGAATGATCGCATCGCGTCCAATTTGCACGCGTCGTCCTTCCCAGCCATCCTCTTCAAACGGCTGTGTGCCGGAAAGAACGATGTTGGGACGAAAGCGATTCATCGCGACAGGCTTCATTAATCGTGCGGTGAGATATGCGAGCGAGGAATCGGTTGTCACAAGAAGCGGATATCCGTCCGCAAACCCCACGGACACGGATGTATCACCAATCTTGCGTGTCCCTCGAGAGAGACGTGCAAAATCCGGTGATGTATGCAGAAGTCGAACAGGTCGACCTAATCTGGTGCTGAGCCACTTGTGCACGATTGGCGCGGCTGGGATCGCCTGACACTTATCTCCCCAAACCGTCACAAAGATCGCCATCGTCGCCGTTTGTTTGTACACCATGATCTGATCGCGAAGATTCCTCCCCACCCATGTCAGACGTAGAACGTTATCCGCGAAACTCACGACATGTAATAACGTCATTACGGGACATTCACGTTGCGTCACGACTTGACCATCTTTGTCCGCGATCACCCAGCGACGATCTTGCGTCGGACCAAAGCGATCAAATGTCATGTCGCGAGGAAGTGATTCTCCACCACAACTTTTGATCGGATAGCGATACAAGGCACTCACGCGAATCATTTATTCGTCTCCGAGAAGGAATCGTTTGTCGGTCGCTCTTGGACCAAGCGACAAAATCGAAATGGGACAGTCGAGTTGTTGATTAATGAACGTCGTAAACGCTTCCACGCGATCTTCGAAAAAAGATGCACGACTTGTGGGCGGGGATATGTTGCCAACCGACGTGAGCAATGGTGTGACGCTCAACAAATCTTGCCCAAGTTTTTCTTGATAGCTCAAATCCCCAAACGGACCAAGCAGAAGATTGTTGTGGTGCGTGTCGTTCATTTGATACCACATGCAAACCTTCCAATCCGGCTCGCTGCGCAGACGATCCAGACAGGTTATCGCAAGCGAGTCTAATTCTCCGCAACAGGCCATTGCGTAACGTGTGAGGACACAATCGAACCAGCCAACACGGAACTGACCTTGCCACTCATTTCGCGCGCTTGGAGGATCTGGAAGCCTTGAAGTGAGTCCTTGATCTTCCGTCGGAAATGGACCCGGTCCGTGACGCGTCGCGTAGGCACGCAAGATTCCGATCCGATGAACACGACCATCGAAATCTTGTTCCTTCAGAAGTGTATCGGCATTTGCCAGAGTACATGTGCTCCAAGTGGTGTACGGATGAAACCCACGCCACTCATCAAGCAGAACTCCTTGAGCGGGTTCGAAGATGACTGTGCCGTCACGCGCAAGGATCTTTCCAAGCATGTTGTCGGCAACGATACGCACGCGCTCAAAAAGCTTAGTTAAATTGTCAACAAGATTTTCCGCGACCTGCGAAATCAAAAGCAAATCGAGATCCGCTTTTGCCTCAGGCATACACCAGCATTGCGCGATCACTCCTTCTTGCGAAAGTTGCTCGCGCTTGAAGTGTTGGATGTATCGCAACTTCTTTCTCAGACTGAACGATCGCTCTTGAACGCTTGCACCGCGAAGCGCATTTGCGCGTAACACATAATGCGCAGGCAATTCGAATGAGTCTTTTACTGTCTCACCGATGCCAAGTCCACAACTTCCGTGACGATTCTGTCCACGCGCAAGTTCGCGCAGACGATTGGCCGCCGCGTGAAATGGCGTGATGATAAGCGCGTTTTCACTGATCAGTGTTCGCCCAAGTACATTGACGACACCTTGTTTGGCAAGTTGTTTTGCTTCAACGAGCATGCGCCATGGATCAATCAGCATGAAGCGCGAGAGGAATGTTTGCACGCCAGGAATAAATGACGCTGAGCCAAACTGGGCGAAGATGTGATGTCGTCCATCTGGAGTCGTCACTCCGTGTCCCGCTTGCGGACCGCCATGGAAACGAACGACTGTATGCGCACCAGTCTTGCGCGCAAGAGCGTCAACAATTGATCCTTTTCCCTGATCGCCAAATCCCAGATCAACGAGAAGGTATACGTTTTGTTTTGACACTTTTTTCTCCTTCTTTCAACAAAAATGTTTTTATTTTTTGCTGAAAAAAAGAGGAATTCTGTGAGTACAGAATTCCCACGTGGCTCCTAGAGCCGAGAGTTGCCGCTTTCGCGATCGTCGGGACGAGCGGTCGGATCGACTTGTCGAGAAGGTCCGGCTTTGCCACGCGTCGCGGCGTACGCTTCGAGCGTTGTGATCACGCGACCACGTTCAGCGCGATCCGTGCGACCGAACTGCTCGTGCATCAACTTGTCGAATGCATCCAGATCGTTGAGCGTTCCTTCGGCGAGACCTGTGAGACCGCAGATGACGACCGCGATGTCTTCGTGCCTGGGCGCCGCGATGGCGTTGTCGCCGAAGTAGCGACGCCAGTTGTTCTCGACCTGATGGAACCGTCCCGGATCCGGCGCGATCATGAACGCGTGCCAGTTGGCCGTGAGTTCGCGCAGGATGTCCTTGGTCGCGATGTCTTCCGGCAGATGAATGCCGGTCAGCCGCAGAACGTCCATCGCCCGCACATCGTCGAAGATCGGCTCGTCAGCGACCGTGAAGTGGAAGCCCTTGAGTCCGTGGCTGAACGCGTCCGCGCGCACGAGGCGCGCACCCACGAAGAAGCCGAGCTCGTAGCTCTCACCGAGATTGCCGCCGCCGCCACCCTCGAGGTAGATCTTCGTGAGCCACTGGTCCATCTTGTGACCCTCGCCTTCGAAGTGCCCCATCTGCAGTGGTGCGAGTTCGTGATGGCTTTGACGCGCATCACCGATCCCGCAGATCCCGATCTGCGGATGCCGCAGGAAGGGATAGAGTCCCTTGACCATGCCCGGCAGACCGTAGTGCGCATCGGTCACGAGGAAGTGCGGGATGGTGCTCATGCTTCCCGTTTCGTCGAGATCGATCTTGACCGGACGCGCCTCCTCGTACGGCGCCACCCAGAGGCACTCGCGGTACGGCTTCTGACGCAGATCGAGCATCGGGTCGAGCCCTCTGCTTGTGAACACCTCCTCGCGCCGCATCCCTGCGCGCGAAGTGGACGCCGCCGTATGGGCGACGTGGTCGTAACTTCCCTTCGACATTTTCAACTCCTCCTTGTGTTTAGGATCACTCGACCCTCTCAGTCCTCTTAGCCCTCTCGGCCCTCTTAACCCTCATTCCCCCATCACAAACGGGTGGTACGCAGGTTTTCCATAGATCCCCTGTGCAATCCGCCCAAACGTTTCCTTAAACTCGAGTGCAGATAGGAAGCGCGGATGACTACCAAGATAACCTGCGTGATCGTACAGCATCTGCACTAAATCTGTCACATCCTTTCCTTCGGGACAAATCGTTCCTGCTCCGTGTCCATGCAGTGGATCACTTCCCAGCACGTAGAGCATACAACGACATGCCATCGCCAAATCAAGCACGGGAATAAGTGGTAAATCATCGATCGACTCGTTTGGATAGAACGCCTCGCGTTTTTGACTCCACGCGACAAGCGGTTGTCCGATTTGTGCCGCATACGACCAGTCGAGAAGTTCAATACGATGCGTGGATGGTTTGACGAGGATATGCTCGGGCAGAATCGCCCCGTGCACGATGTGTTTGCTGTGCAACCAGCCGAGTAGTTCACTCAGACGATTCATCATCCACACCATCGTGCGTGGATGAATCCCCGTTGGATACTGCTCGCGCACATCCTGCAACGTCCAATCAAACTGATGCGCACAGCGATAGACGATCGTAGTCCGAGTTTTCCCATCCGGGAAAACAACAGGCCCGCCTGAGATCATGCGAGGAAGGAACAGACGGAAGAACTCGGAATCCACATCATCAAAATCAGCGATGCTCCTTAACATGTCCTCTTCGCGATCGATCAAATCCATATCCGCTTGCGCGACCAACGCTTTGATGACGACCAACATCGTTGGATCGTGATCCCATCTCGCACGGAACACATCACACTTGTCGCCACGCGCGATCAGACCTTCGACGAGATAGGTCCGTGCACCAGTCTTGAGCGGCCAGAAATCTTTGCGGAGCTTTCCATCGCTCAGATACGGACTCGGAACGTTCCAAATTTCCCGCTCTGCCGCGAAACGATGAGTTTCATCAAGCAAAACGGTGAACTGATCGAGGAAGAAAGACTTATCGGTTGGATCACGTAGAAAGTTTGCTGCTCTTTCAGGCTCTGAAAAGTAGTGGTGGTGAAGATTCATGTACGCGAGTAATTGATAAAGATTCGGAACACCCGCGAATTTTGGATGAATGTACGTGGCCCATTCTTCGATACGTTCGTCGGTCAGCGGAATTCTCACTCCAGATCGCGTGCGGTAATCATCCGTCACACTCGGATCAACGAGCTCACCTGTGACCCAATGCATTCGTCGAAGCAGAATGGGAACATTCGCAACCTTCCCACTTTTGCAAAACGGACAGAGTGCACCAACAGGAAGCTCGCTTATTTTCCCCCCTGAACTCATCAGGGGAAATTCGCCACACTCTTCACAGACCGGTGTCCATGGCGTGATGTGAGGAATAACAGTCGCGATCTCCTTTGTGTAAGTTGTAGGAGGCACAACAACTCCGAATGCATTGCGAATTTCATTAAATGACACGTCGGCGAGCGCACCGAAAAGCGGAACGTTTCCAAATAGTTGCTTAATCACCTGATTGGAAATTCCCACCTCCAATCTGTCTGCTTTTTGAGCGATAGACTTTCCCGCATTTGTCACGCGGGAGATGAACAAACTGAGTGCACGCAGAAATCTCTGCGGCAAAACGATTGAACGAACGTCTAACGAATTTTTCATGACCACCTCAGTTGTAAGGAACCGCTGGCTATTTCCCTTTGAAACAGTACGCTTTTTTATCATGGAGGGATGGGAATGTCAATAAAAAAAGAGAGTGTTTACTCTCTTAGAACGTCTGACGATCAAGGCGGCCAGAGCGGCCGCCGTTGGATTTGCTGGAATGTTCGGTTCCCAGCGTGCCAAACGGGATCGGCTTGCCCAGCCGCTGAAGCTCGAGGATGTACTCGGGCTGACGGTTGGTCGGCTGTTCGGGAAGCTTGAGCATGCCGAGCACGAAGTTCGCGATGTCGATCTCGGTTTGACGCACGTCGGAAGGAACCGCGATCTCGAGCTTCTTGATCATCTCCTCGAAGCTTCCTGCTCCGACACTGCCCGGCAGTTCCGGATCGCGCAGGAGCTTGGCTTCTTCGGTGAGATCCTTGGCGATCGTACGTGCCGTGGGAATACCGAGACCTCCGAAGACTCGATTGAACCGGTCGATCGTGCCACGGGCCGACGCCACCACCTGCGAAGGGTTGGGCATCTCGACACCGGCCATACCGGTACGGATCGCGACGAGGATCGAGGCGACGTCGCCAGACTCATCCTTGTAGAGCTGGCGGTAGGCCTCGAGTTGCTGTTGGAACGCGGCGAGAGCCGGCCAGAGTGAATCGACTTTGTCGAGGAAGCTCTGCTTCTCTTCTTCGGGAACCGATGTGATCGCACCATCGAACGCTTCCAGAACGTCCGTGTACTGACGCCGCTTCGAGGCCTTGCGGAGCTTGAGGTAGACCGGGCCGACGGGCTCGTCCAGGCTCACGGAGTGCGCGAGCATTTTGCCCAAGAGCTTGGGCAGGATCTTTGTGACGCCCACGGCACGCGTGTACGCACCGCGGATCGCCGCGATCGCGTCTGCGTCGCTCATCTTGGCGACACCACCGACGCGCAGAAGCGCGAGGATGGACTCGTCGTCGCCGACGGTCGGCAGCAGCGAAACTCCACGTACCGTCGCCGCGCCGTTGTCGCTCGTTGGGACGACGATCATCACGGGTCTCGCGTGGAGTGCCTTGATCGCCGCGCGAAGCTTGGCACCAGGAACCGGCGTGAGATTGCTCATGAGGTTTGTGATGACGACCGCCGACATCACGTCGGGGTCGGACAGAAGTGCCGCACTTGCGTCGCTCTCGTCACCGGTTTCACGCTTGAACTCAGCACTCACAGCTTCTGGTGGGAGGCCGATGGTTGCCGCGAATGCGCCAACCTTCTCGCTCCACGCCGTCCGAGCCGGCTGTGGGACGTCTGCCACCGTCGGACTGACGGTTGGTTCCAAGGGAGGATTCATCGTTTTATCTCCAATGCGGCCTCGCCGCTTCATCAAAAAATACGAGGAACAAAAATGATCCTGTCAAAAATTCCTATTCGCGTCAAGTACTAGACTTCCTTTTTTGTTGCTCCTAGCATCACAGCTGTTGCAATCACTGCCGCGCGTGCATAGCCTTCGAGGCGCGGATCTATTTGTTCAGGAAGAATCTCTGGTCCCAGAATCCCAAGTCCAATCGGTTTCATGAACTCAAGCTGAAGACGAATGATCGCATCGTACACAACCTGCCCCATGACAAGTCCATGTTTGGTTTCTCCTCGTTCAATAATTCCAAGCGCAACCGCGCCATCAATGTCATCTCGCATCAAAAGTCGTTTGAGTGCGAGCGGTTTTTCAATCGAACCTGGAACCCACACTTCTTCCACAATTTCCAATTGATATTCAAGCGCAGTTGCACGCGCCACCGCAAGCATTTTTTCCACCTGCACTTTGTGAAACGCTCCCAGCACCACAGCAATCTTTTTCATAGGTGTTTTGTGATCCTAAAACGGATTTAACTGTTTCGACAATCGTTTGTGTCATCGCATCAATTTCTACATTCACACGATCACCTTTTTTCTTTTCGCCAAAGCATGTCAGCCGCAGGGTTTCTGGAATGAACCAAACGCGAAATGTTCCTTGCGCGATATTTGCATCAACAACAGTCAAACTCGCGCCATCCAGTCCGATAAATCCTTTTGAAAAAATAAATGCCGTCCATTGAGGATCCACAGAAAACGTCATGGCTTTGTTATTTTCTGATTCGTGAATCTCGACAATCTCAGCTGTTGTGGAAATATGACCCGACATCACATGACCACCAACTTCATCTCCCAACTTTGCCGATCGCTCGACGTTCACAGAATCGCTTTCTTTCAATAATCCAATCGTTGATTTACGAAATGTCTCTTCCATCACATCAAACCAAACGTGTGAGCCATCGATTTGAGTTACGGTCAGACACACGCCATCAATGGCGACACTCGCGCCCGTGCTCATGCCTTCACTAAATTCAGGCGGTAACATCACGGCGATAGTCCGCAAACCTGGCTTGTCAATAATTTTTACAACGGGATATTTTCCCTGAATGATTCCAGTAAACATAGAAAAAAGTAGATAGAAGTAAGTAGAAAGCCGTCGGAGAAAACGGATGGAATTCTTCTCTCTTTTTACAGTGTTCTGGCAGTCTTGTAAATAAATAGGTAAAATAATGGATGGTTTGGAAAAATCGATTTCCTTTGCTCTACATACTCCTTACTACTTACTACTTGCTACTTACTACTTGCTACTCTCTACTATTATGCTCTCCTATCTTTTCGTTTCTCTTGCGCTTTTTCTCGTCTGGCTTGCGCTTATTCTTTGTTCGCACAAAACGAGACGCGAACAACTCATCATGAGTGTGGTCGGACTTGTGGTCGCTCCGGGACTGCTCATTCTTGCATCAAACGATTATCGCAACATCGTCTCAGATAATCTTGCGTCTATCGGCATCGAAGATTTGTTGTTTTCGTTTTCGCTCTTTGGAATCTCTGCGGTTATCTACCAGGTCTTGCTGGGAAAACACACACACAAACTCAAGGGCAAACGTTTTTATGCATCACATCCAGCGATTCATTGGTATGTCCATCTTATTTTAGTTCTTGGTCTCTGGGCCGTTGTTTCGCTTTTGATGATTGATATCTTCGCGCTCAGTTCCATACGCGCTCTTGTGGTTGGTGGACTCTTGATTGGTATTTACACAATTGCGGATCGAAGGGATTTACTTCTGGATGCGTTGTTATCCGGACTCTTTATGGCGCTACTTATTTTCATCACGGAACAAATTTTCTTCGTACGGCTTTTTCCTGAAGCCGCAGAGGGATTCTGGCGTTTGTCTGAAATAAACACGTTATTCATCGGCGGAGTTCCTCTGGAAGAATTGCTGTGGGCGGCCGTTGTTGGATTTGCGATCGGTCCGATGTACGAATGGTTACGCCGTTACGAATTGAAATAAAAAAGACCCACGTCGTTGGGTCTTGTAAGCGTTAACAGGCGATTTTCCCTTTGAGCGCTTCGATCGCCTGAAAATGATCGAAGCCCATTTGATCTGACGTCAGAGTCTTCAATGGAAGACGATGGATTTGCTTGGCATCACTGCCCGGACGCGCGGACAACAATACATGGCGTGACACGCGAGCCCAGTACACCTGACTGATCCGTCGACCGGGACGAGGATCACGATTGGGATCGTCGAGTGTGCAAAGATAGTGAAGACTTTCTCCCGCCATTGTTATCCCCGTTTCTTCTTGAAGCTCACGAGACGCGGCGTGTCTGAACGATTCTCGTTGTTCCACATGTCCTCCCGGCAAAACAAACCTCTCCAAAAATGGAGGCTTCGCCCGTGAAATCAGCAACAGCTCATCATCATCGGTGATCAGGAGAACATCGACGGTATCAATAATCTTCGACATCGAATAAACCTCCTCTTCAACAAATGGGAACAGGCACATCATGCCGTAAGAAATGTGTTTTCGCAAATATGGAATGAGCGTAAAAAAAGTGCTAAAGTAACCTACATGAAACAACAATCCTCCCAATCCTTTCTGGATTCTGAATGGCTTTCCGTCCCGGAAGGACAGCTTTCGGTTGATGTGTTGGAGACCGCTCATGAAATTATTGTCCGTTCAGCCATCGCGGGTGTGCGTGGAAAAGATATGGACATCACGCTTAGCGATGACACACTCACGATTCGCGGGACACGACATCAAGAGTCGTCATCTGCGCGCGGTCAGCGCGTGCACATTCAAGAATGTCATTGGGGAAACTTTTCAAGATCGATCATTCTACCCACTCCTGTCAATCCTCAACAAATCGAGGCCACATTGAAACACGGTATCTTGACAGTGCGTTTAAAAAAGATTGAGATAGATAAAAATGTTCCCGTACTCGATCTTGAAGATTTGTAACGTATGGACATGAAGTTGCCGCATCTGAAACCAAAGACGATCCTGTACGTGTTCATCGGACTCATCGTCTTTTTTGTTTGCGCGTCTCTCACGCTCTTTTTGTGGGCACAACGCTATGACGAACGAATCGGACCAAATGTCTTTATTGGTCCTGTTTCTGTGGGAGGACTCACGCGCGACCTTGCAACACAGGAAATCCAACGCCGGATTGATATTATCCTCACGGAAGGAATTTCTGTTGTATTGAGAGAAGACAACGAAGGCACAATCAGGCAACTTCCTCTTTCAACACTGATTGGAACTGATTCTATTGAAGATGTTGTATTTGATGTTGATGTCGCTGTAAGACAAGCAGAAAATGCACGCCATTCATCCAATCTCTTTTTAAATGCATGGTTGCTTGTTTCAAACATCTGGGAACCCCAAACTGTTTCACTCTCTATTCATCTTTCACAAGAAAACATTCGAAAAAGCATCTACGCGTTATTTCCTACCAAAGAAATTCCTGCGCAAGACGCGAAGTTTGTTTTTTTTGCAACCGGTTCAGATTTTTTTGTGACAACCACTCAAGATCAACCGGGAAAAACGTTTGGTTTTGAGGAATTTTTTGAAAATGTAAACGGCGCGTTATCAACACTCAGTCCACCGACCACCGTTTTTCTGCGTTTAGTTGATCGTACGCCAACGATCACACAGGCCATTGTGGAGGATCAAAAAGAAACTGCGCTCCGTGCACTTTCACATACACCGATCAAACTCACGCTTCAAACAGAAACACCACTTGCCTGGAACATCACAAAACAAGATCTCGCCTCGATGATCATCCCCACGCAGATGGGAATCGGTATTGATCAAGCAATATTCAATCTCTTTTTAGATTCCATTGCTCAGCAAGTCGAGCAGCCCGCACAGAACGCGCGATTTCAAATCCTTGATGGTCGAGTGACAGATTTTGCACAAAGCAAAACGGGCCTGCGTCTTGATCGTGAAACCGCCTATCAATCACTTCTTGCCCGCATCCAAGAAATGAGCGACTCAACAGACATCGCGCTCGTTTTGGTTGAAGAAAAACCGACCGTCAAAACCCATGAGGTGAATGATCTGGGAGTGACTGAAATGCTTGGAGTCGGCACATCGAGCTACAAAGGCAGTCCAAAAAATCGTCGCGCGAACATTCAAAACGGCGTGAACTTACTCAATGGCCGCCTGATCGCACCGGATGAAACGGTTTCACTCATTGAATTTCTCAAACCATTTGAATTTGAAAACGGATATTTACCGGAGCTTGTGATCAAAGGAACAAAAATCATTCCAGAGATTGGAGGCGGACTTTGCCAAATCGGAACAACCACATTTCGCGCGGTGATGAATGCCGGGCTAGAGATCCTGGAGCGTCATAATCATTCCATTGTCGTGTCTTATTATAATGATCCGGCAAATAAAAATCCCGGAACAGACGCGACGATTTATGAACCCGCGCCGGATTTTAAATTCAAAAATGACACAGGAAATTATCTGTTGTTTCAAGCGGAAAATCTCCTAGACACACAAGAACTTCGTTTTACCTTCTGGGGAACATCTGATGGACGAAAAGGCACTTACAAACCTCCAACGGTGATTCGCTGGATTCCCGTTGGTGAAGACGTGCGCACAGAAACAACAAACATAGAGCCAGGAATAGAAAAATGCCAAGAGGCGCACACGGGTGCAGACACGACGTTTACGTATACCGTGGAGCGCGCAGATGGGACAAAAAAAGACACAGAATTTACCTCGCATTATCGTCCGCTCCCACGCATCTGCCTGGTTGGTGTGGAAAAAATAGAAACAGAAGAACTCCACCCTGAAGTTCCTGATCCATTACTTCCTACCCCTCTCGAATAAAATCTATCCACAGAAATCTCTTGCGCAATAAATTCACAAGCGTAATATCGAATCAATGAATCAACAAAAAAAAATTACACAGAATGATCTGCAGGCAAGAAATTTTATTTATGGGAAGGTCAAGTCCGAAAACCAGAACTTCCATAAAGTAAAATCCCATGCTTGTCGTGCCTGCAGATCACTGTGTGTAATTTGTGACTGAGAACAAGAAGGAGACTTAGGTAACGCCCAAGTCTAGCAAGAGGAAAAGAAATTGTCAAGTATCTTCACCAACCCAATATTACACCACCTAAACAGGCGGTGCAAGCAATAGGACGTTTCTCCTGAAAAGTCCTATTTTATGACTTTATCAACGAGTCCGTATTTGACAGCTTCTATTGGATCAAGGAAGTAATCGCGTTCCGTGTCTTCAGCTACTTTGTTTTTCTTTTGGCCTGTATGTTTGGCTAAAATCTCATTCAAACGATCTTTTATTTTCAAAATACGTTCGGCATGAATTTTGATATCCGTGGCTTGACCACTGGTTCCTCCGAGCACTTGATGAATCATGATTTCCGCGTTTGGAAGAGCAAAGCGCTTTCCTGCTTCACCCGCCGTGAGCAAAACTGCTCCCATCGAAGCCGCAAGTCCGACACAAATCGTCGAGACGTTTGGTTTCACATATTGCATCGCATCGTAAATCGCGAGTCCTGCCGTCACAGAACCTCCGGGCGAATTGATGTAAAGTTTGATGTCTTTTGTTTTATCTTGGCTTTCTAAAAAAAGTAATTGCGCAATGACAAGATTTGCCACCGTATCGTCAATTTCCGTTCCAAGAAAAATGATGCGATCTTTGAGCAAGCGCGAATAAATATCGTAGGCTCGCTCGCCCATGTGTGTTTTTTCAATCACGGTTGGGATGAGAATAGAATTGTTTTGAGGCATAGGGGGATTTGTAGCGAGTAGAAAGTAGTAAGAAGTAAGTGAAAAGGAATCTCGGAAATCCTTGCCACTTTCTACTTACTACTTGCTACTACTCTACTACTTTGCTACTCCTTCGACAACTCTCCAGATACCGTCACCTCCTGGCATGAGCCATGCGTTTTTGATTGCGTAACCTGCCGCTTTTTCATGTCCTCCGCCTCCGTGTAATTTTGCAATTGCGCTCACATCTCGGGACGAGGAACGCATACTGACTTTTACCTCACGATCAGAAGTTTCGCGCAGGACATAAAGCGAATCCGTATCCGTCACGAGACTTAAAAAATTTGAAAGTCCATCCACTTCTTCATCAGCCACGTGGTTATCTTGAATATCTTTTTGTGTCAGACACGTGATGATGCAGTCAAATTCCGGATGATAATGCAGTCGTTCAAGCGCGATTCCCCAGACGCGAAGTGCCGCAATCGAACGATTTTTAAACATCGCCCGAATCACATCGTGCACACTGGCTCCGCTGAGCACGAGTTGTGAAGCAACGTAGAACGCGCGCTCATTCGTCCCGGAATTTGAGAAAGCGGTTGTATCAAAACAAAGTCCTGTCAGAAGACAAATCGCCGCGGATTTGCTTGGAATGAGCTTATGGTGTTCGAAAAAACAGTAAACAACTTCCGCGGTGGCCGGTGATCCAACGATCACTTGATTGATATGACCATACAGCGTATTTGTTTTATGATGATCCATGTTAATAATGCGAGGACTGTTTGGAATGAGTTTTAAAAGATCACTGACATACTGCGCATCCGAACAATCAAATACAACAAGAAGATCAATGGTCGAATCATCAAAAATTTGACGATCCTGTGTGCAGACATCCAGATGTGGAAGCGATTGATAAATTTCAGGAATGGAAGATGCCACATAAACAGGTGGTCTTGGATGACCATGTTGTTTCATGAAATCCACCATCGCAAGGGCCGAACCCAAACTATCCCCATCAATTCGTTCATCTGAAATAAACACAGGATGCTGTGCGGCAAGAAGTTCATCGTAAATTTGTTGATGACGGATTGATTCCATAGAAGTTGTGTATCCTACCTCGCACAAACCCATGCGTCAATCGTGCTATAATCGACAAGAACTATGCATCTCGAAAAATTGGAAATTCAAGGATTTAAGACGTTTGCAAAAAAAACAGTTCTTACATTTCTGCCGCCGAATGCGGATCGCTGTCCGATCACCGCTATTGTGGGGCCTAATGGTTCTGGAAAATCGAACAGCGCTGATGCGATTCGTTGGGTGCTTGGCGAGCAAAGTTTAAAACTGTTGCGAGGAAAGCAGTCAGAAGATGTTATTTTTTCCGGTTCGCAAGGACGTGGTCGCGCGGGATTTGCGGAAGTGTCGCTCAGTTTCAACAACGAGGATCACGCGATGCCAATTGAATACGCGCATATCAACATCACGCGCAGATTGTTTCGCGATGGAACGTCGGAATATCTGTTGAACGAAGGGAGTGTCCGGCTTGCGGATATTCAGTTACTGCTCGCGCAGGCAAATGTCGGTCAACGTTCTTACTGCGTGATTGGACAAGGTATGATTGATCATATTTTGGTTTCCACGCCGGAAGAACGCAAAGCTTTTTTTGATGACGCAACGGGAGTGAAACAATTTCAGATCAAACGACATGAGGCGATTTTGAAATTGAAACGTACGCTCGAAAACTTAAACGACGTCGAGATGCTGCTCAAAGAAATCGAACCGCGACTCCGATCATTGAAACGACAAGCCAACCGATTGGAAGAGCGTGAAGAAGTAGAACGTGAACTGCATACACAGGAAGAAAAATATTATGGAGGTTTGTGGTGGGAGCTTGTTGATGAAATGACGAATGCAAAAAAGCACGTTGAAGAATCTACAAAAAAAGTTTCTGATCTTGAAAATGCCCTGGCTGTTCTTGAGGAAAAAACGAAATTAGTCGAAGGAGTTGAAACAAAAGATGAAGGACTTATCACACTTCAAAAAACCTATCGCGACATTCAAAAACGTCGTGACGAAATTCGTCGCTCGCAATTCGAAACCGAAAAAGAAATAGAACTCACGAAAGTCAAAGCACAATCTAATTGGGCACCACTTCCGCTTTCGAATATCATCGAAGGAATTGAGGAAATAAAAAAGAAGTTGGAGAAGCTGAAGAAGATGGAGAAGATGGAGGAAGTGATGTTGGCCATCGATGATGTGTTTGGACATTCTCATACGCTCGTTTCTCGCTTGCAACGTCCAAATCCGCAGGACATTAAACCTGATCCTTCTCTGCTTTTGAAACTGACGCAATTGCGCGTTGAGGAAAAATCGCAAGATGAAACATTGAGAAATTTGGAAAAAGACATCGATGGATTTGCCGTGAAAGAACAAAAAGTACGGACAGAACTTATTGAGATGCAAAGAGCATTTCGCGCCAAACAACAGGAACGCCACGCGCTCGAACAAACATGCAATCACTATGAAATAGAGCTCGCTCGACTGCAAGAGCGTCAACAAGGCTTGAAACGGGAGATGGATGAATGGCATGTGGGAATACCGCAGACAAGAGGGGACAAAGGAGGACAAGGAGGGACAGAAATCTATCCGGAGATTCAACGTCTGCGTTACAAACTCGAACTCATTGGAGGTATCGATCCGGAAATCATCAAAGAATATGAGGAGACAAAAACACGATTTGAATTTTTAGACGGTCAGGTCAGCGATCTTCAAAACGCGATTCGTTCAACCGAAAAAATTCTGGCAGAACTGGATGAAAAAATTGAGACACAATCAAAAAACGTGTTTGGACAGATCAATAAAAAATTCGAACATTATTTTCAAGTGTTGTTTGGTGGTGGATCGTGCGCACTTGTGAAAGTCACAAAAGATGAGATGGAAAAATCAGCAAACGAAGGAGTCACGCCGGATCGCGCGTTTGCCGACACAGGAGAAGCAGAGCGCGAACAGGAAGATTCGGTTCAGGAGAAACTAAAAAAACATTCAGAACATATTGTCGGAGTGGATATTCAAGCAACGCCGCCAGGAAAACGGATGAAGTCGTTGAACTTACTGTCCGGAGGAGAACGCGCACTTACTTCTATCGCTCTGCTTTCCGCCATCATGGATGTGAATCCGTCACCGTTTGTCGTACTGGATGAGGTTGATGCGGCACTTGATGAAGCCAACACATTTCGCTTCGCCGCAATCTTGGACGAACTCTCACAAAAAAGTCAGTTCATCATCATCACACACAATCGCGCCACCATGGAAAAAGCGGATGTGTTGTACGGCGTCACGATGGGCGATGATGGCGTCTCAAATTTACTGAGTGTTCATTTGGAGGATGTGATTCAGGGAGGAACGACGCGTCGCTAAATGAACTACCCCGCCGCAAAGCGGACGGGGTATCGACACATCGTCTGTCATCTCGACCGAAGGCCTATTGGATAGGCCGTAGCGGAGAGATCTCGTGAACGTGAGATTCCTCCGCTCGTCGTCCAACTCCTCGGTCGGAATGACAGACTGACGTCGCAAAGCAGCGGGGTATTGAACCCATCGGTGAGAATAAAAACAACCGCCTTCGATGAAGACGGTTGTTTTGTTTCCTGAAAGTTCGAAGAGATCGAGCGCTCAGGATCTGCGCCAAGAAGCTTAACTTGGCGAGGTAGGTGTCCAGCGTCAGCCGAACGGCTTTTTAGGATTTCCATCCCACAGGTACATGCCAGCCTCGAAACTTCTCACGAAGTACCAGCCGGCGCCCATGAGGACCCACCCGACCAGCACGACTGCGGCGCAGGTGGGAATTTCATACATGAAGTCGACGACCGCTCTGGTTGCCCAGAGGGTTCCCCACATCCACATGGACGTAAGAATAAACCGATGGATATTTTCCATCTAACCTCCATTTGCGCACGGCCTCCCGTGCGACTTTTTATCTAGAGCTCGTAGCCGACCGTTGCGATCAGCTTTCCAGCTCTGACCTCGACACTCTTGAGCAGTAGCTTGGCCGCCCGCTCCTTCAGGTCACCCTCGCTCAGGGTACGCACCCGAATCTCCGGGTTGAGCTTTTGGAGCCCGGAGGAAACGAAGTCCTTCGCTTTCTCCGTCATGAGCGCCGGAATACGCTCGACGGTGATAGCTGTGACCTCCAGCTCACTCACGTAGAAACTGCCCTCCGCTGGACGGTAAGTGAGCTTTCCGGTCGAAGTGAGTGCGCCCGACGCGCTCACTTCGTAGAATGAGAAGGACACGTCGGCCTTGATGCCGATGCGGTTCCCCTCCTCCTCGAGGAACACCACTGGGTTGGTGAACTCCAACCCTCCAAGCACTCCATTTGCGTCGAAGAACTCCTCGACCTTACTCTGGAGATCCTCCATCGGGATCTCGACCGTCGTCGAGTAACCGGTCGGCCCCTCGGGAGGCTGATTGCTGTTGATTATCACGGCCGTGATAATCCCCATCACAACCAGTCCGATAACCACGACCAACAGGCTATTGTTGGAATTCATGAGACACCTCCTCCTAAGCTTTAACGCATTGCTTCAAATCCGACCTTCGGATCTTCCGCGCGTCGGGTGCAAAGGAACCTCACCTGAAATTTCCATGAATGATTCATGAACTTCTCAGGTGAAGCACTCTCCATCGCGTCTTCGCGGCGGAGAGTGCAGAGAACGTGTGCGTGACTTTTGCCCATCACCGTCGTGGTGATGTCAGCCAGGATCCAAACGCCATGATCCTGCATTCCGGTTGGGGCGCGACTCCCTTTAGGATCTTCACGGAATGAGTTAACCCTCAATGCTTTGGTTGCGAGCCTGACGACGTCCGGAGTGATTTCCTCCTCCGGGAGTCACTGCATATGGTCACTTCGTACTCAGGATCACCTCGGGTAGAACGTTGCTCGACGTTCGGTCCCTTGGGTTCCCTTTCCCCACTCTCCATATGCAATTACCGCACATAGTACGCCGACCACCCTGCTATTTTATCCGCGTTCGAACGGATGATGTGCCCTTGCGGACTTCGAACGCTTCTTTTTAAGAACGGACCACAGTGTTCTCCAAAAGTCACTGTTCGACGAGTAACTTCTGCAACGCGTAACGGCAATATCGCCGCTTCCACTTCCAGAAAAACCTCTGGTAAAGACGAAGTGGATCGCCTCCATGCTTGAACACAACGACGCTCTGACTCCCTTTTCCCAGTCCAACGATGGCGCAGGAAAATGAGGCAAGTCAGCGGACGGCTTTGTGGGATCGCTTTGTACTTAGTACACCTTTTTAGGGGTTCCCTTTCCTCACTCTCCACGCATACCCGTCAGGCATGGTGCGTCGCTCATTCCTATGTCTGCGTGCTTTTCATCTGGCACAAAGACACAATCCGCGCTGAGCGAATGATGTTCTCAGTGCTTCTGGAATCTATCCTCCATACACCTCCTCTCGTCGTCAACGAAGAATCAGCACCCGCCGGTGTGGCCCCAGAAGAACCACAGAGTCAGACCCGCCGCCATTGCGGCGAGAAGTCCAAGAATGATCCAGTCCTTCATACGAAGAACCTCCTAGCCTTTCGAAGATCAGCACCGCGCCGTCTAACAAAAAGGCCTATTATTAAATACTTCTCGAAGAAATACACAATAACAGGCCATCAAAAGATCATTTTTGATAACTCCACGATACCATATTTTTGAACTTTTGTCAATGGGATGTGACAAAATAAGCTCTTAGTTAAGCGAAAATATGAGATAATCAAAAAGAGCCTAACGAAGACTCTTTTTATGACAGCTTACAATTGAGGTTGAACCGCCTCCTCTTGCGCTGGTATATTTTTTTTCGAATTCGCTTTAAGCTTTCTGACCATTTCATGCCTTAATTTAAAGTAGAGACGCGCGTGATTCTGATATCCCGGATCTATCAGAAATTTTTTTGCCTCCACATAAGATCTGTCCGTTGGCTGATGCGACGCGATAAGCATACGTTTAATCGTCTCCAGTTGGCTCAATTCCCGACTTATATCTTGCTCAATCTGCGCAAGACTCCGCGTACCTTCTCCTTCTGCTTCTTGCTGGTTTGTCTCAGCAAATATTTCCCTTGAAAAATCAGGCTCGCTATAAAAAAACTCTTGCTCCGCAATAGACATCCCAAGCGTGAGTTCATCTAAATTCTTACTGTCAGCTTTGGTCATCCCTCTTTCCATCCTGGTTCGTGCAGCAGCTAATGCTTCACGACGAGCACGCTCTGCTATCTCTTGCTCGTCTTGACCATGTTGCCAACCAAACTCAGACTTCCCAGAAAAAAAAGCATGTTCTTGAGGGGTTAAGCCAGATTCACCGCCAAATAAATTCATAATGGTCTGATGGTTATGCGCTCGCCATTGGTGGTTCGTCGGGCGACGGTTGATCAGAAGAAGACTCAGATAATGATGGTTTTGGAAAAACCATATCAAATGTACGAACCAGATCATCGAACTCCGCCTCTGTAGCCTTATAGTTTGGATCGGTTTTATAATCTCCGCCTGGATGTGCGAGTATGAATGCAGCCTTGCTTGCTTCCAGGTTTTTCTTTGCCTCCAAAATCTTATCTGCAAGAACTTCACGCTCTGATTTATCTAATGTTTCTAACAGATCTGCTTTCCGCGCCAGCTCATCTATGTCTCTGACATTTGCTTGTTCATCTGCTCGGTCACGTGCTTGTCGCTTATTTTCCTCCACTTGTGCCTTTGCATCAAATGTCGTGGCTTTTGCACCGGTTTTGGCATCCCATCCCCAGCCTTCTTTGGGTGTATCGGCAAAAAAAGCGTCTTCTTGAGGATTTGAACCGATCCTTTCGTGATTAGACATAAGAAATATATTAAGAATTTTTAATGAGACTATCTTATCTTGTTGAATTGACAAAAACAAGCCACTGCTTTATTCTCCCCTCATCATTTCTCGACTGCTTTACTACTATATTCTCTCCTTATGCTCTCTATTCGTCTCACGCGTGTTGGAAAAAAGAAAGCTCCCGTCTATCGAATCGTTGTCATGCCTAAGCACAAAGATCCATGGGCACCATCCACAGAAATTCTTGGACACTATAATCCTCGCAAAACTCCCGTAGAATTTGTCATCAACGCCGACCGCGCAAAGTATTGGCTCGAAAAAGGCGCGCAGGCCACAGATACCGTCTGGAATCTCCTTGTTGATCAAAAAGTCATCGAAGGGAAAAAACGCTCGACTTCACACATTAGTAAAGATCACACCAAACGACTCGAAGCCACAGCCGCGGAAGAAAAAGCGACGGCAGAAAAAGCAAAAGCCGCAAAAGAAGTCGAACCCGCCGCATAGGCGGTTTTTCTTTTGCATAACGCGTGGGGTCAGGATGATTTGGAAACAAAATCGACAATCGAAGGCCTGACCCCAGATTAATTAATTGACAATTCAGTAAATTTCAGGTGAAATTCTGCTACGGAGGAGGAAAAACCATGGAATATCTGCCTGTCGTCCCGAACCTATCTCGAATCGGATACCACGTCCTTGTGGATTTGCGGAGGATGGCAAACGCACTTGCGTCTCGATTCATTCCAGAGCTTCTTGCAATCTATATTGCCAAACAACACAGAGCAATCTCTGCGGAAGAAATACTGATGGAGCTGTGTCGCCAAGGATATCTCCGGTTCCTCAGCGCGCAAGAACGTTATGTGTTCAGCGATAAAAAGCCCTCACCGCCTCCCAAACATCCAAACGATTCCGTTCGTGTCTTTCTCAATGATTCCTTTTTCGAAACCATCGCGACCAAATTGCGCGAAGGGAGTGAGAGTATCGAATCGCTCGTGCGGGAATCTGATACGGAAGATGAAGGAGACAAACCCCTCACGCTCGAACGCGTGGAAGAAGCCTTGTTTGCACCTCGGTACGCCGTAAACGGAAGTCGAACTCCCGCAACAAGATGGGATGTGGTCGCCGCCGATCATCTCTATCTCGAGCAGATGCAAGGTTCAGCACTTTCACTTGCGATGAATCTGCGTCTTCTGTCACATCACTACCAGCACTTGGTGAATCCAACCGCAAGACGAAACGCCTTGCGCAGTGCCGGCATTCTCGCTCCCATTTTCCCACACGGCAAACACCACAACCGTTGGACTGTCACGGACATGGCACGTGAAGTGCTCAAAAAAAGAGAGGTCCTCCCGTCCCTTACGGCAGACGAGGCAAAAGAACTCCTCTCACCAAAACAGTCACAGTAACGACCGAACTTCATCGATCGTTTTTTTATGACCTTCAAAGATCCTTTGTGTGTTTATGTTCTTCCCGCCACGCTTCAATTTTTTTGTGATTTCCGGAAAGTAAAATTTCTGGCACTTTCCATTTTTTGTACACTTCCGGTTTTGTGTATTGCGGATATTCAAGCATTCCTTCTTCGTCATGCGATTCTTGTTCGAGTGATTCTTTCGATCCAAGCACGCCGGGAATCACTCTCGCGATTGCGTCTATCATCACGAGTGCAGGAAGTTCGCCACCAGTGAGTACATAATTTCCGATCGAAAAAACTTCATCCGCAATATGTTCCTCCACACGATGATCCACTCCTTCATATCGTCCGCATAAAAAAATCAACTGATTATATTTCGCCAAACGTCGCGCGTCTTTTTGCGAAAATGTTTTCCCGGAAGCGGCTGTCAGTATGACTCTTACCTTCTTAGCCTTCTTAGCCTTCTTAGTCATCTTAGACCTCTTAGACCTTAATTCTTTCACCGCCCTCTCAAACGGCTCGACTTTCATGAGCATCCCAGGCCCTCCACCATACGACGTATCGTCAACCTTTTGATGGCGATCCAAAGACCAATCCCGCAAATTATGCGCGGTGATTTTAATCAATTTCTTCTCCTGGGCCCGACCCAAAATAGAAGCCGAGGTATATGGCGTGATCGTTTCAGGAAAAATCGTGAGAATGTCGAACTGATGTTTTTTCGCGCGAGGCATACTTCCTGTCATCTCGAGCGAAGGCTTGTTGGACAAGCCGTAGCCGAGAGATCTCAAGATTGGTTAGAAATCAACTGACAAATCCGTCCATTTTGGATTCAGAATTTTTATTAAATTCTCTTTCTTTTTTCTATTCCATTGTTTTAATTGTTTCTCTCGTTCAATTGCACTGATCACTTGAGACGTCTGTTCGTAATAAATCAACTCGATACAGTTATACTTCTGTGTGAAACCACTGATAATTTTTTGTTTGTGTTCGAAGACTCGCCGAACGAGATTATTTGTTACACCAATGTATAAAACAGTGTGAGAAGGGTTCGTGAGAATGTAGACGAAGTATGTTTTTTCCGTACTCATACCTTCTATGTCATCTTGAATGAGTGTCCTACTATTGAGCCGAGAGATTACGTGTTTTTCACAACGAACAAGAGATTCCTCCGCTCGTCGTCCAACTCCTCGGTCGGAATGACAAAATAGGCAGCAAAAAAAGAAAAACCGATCTGCGCATAGCATAATCGGTTTTTTGTTTTTTTTCTAGATTCCGAGGTCGTCTACGGAAGCATCATCCGCTGTGGAGTGATAGCTTGAACTTGTATTTGCACTTGAGTGTGAGTGTGAATTTGCACTCGAACCGCTGTGTGAATATCCCTCTGCATGTGGGCGTGGGCCACGAGATCCTTCTGGTTCGTAGATTTTGAGATTGACGCGTGCGTTTTCTTTTGCGCCAACGATCTTTAAAAGTGTGCGGACCGCGCGAGCTGTTTGTCCTTGGCGACCGATGACGTATCCCATGTCCTCTGCGTGAATGAAGAGAGTGATGAGCACGCCACGTTCGTCAACGATACGTTCTGTGCGGACGTCACTTGGATGATTGACAATCGCGCGCACGATATATTCAACGAATTCTTGATCAAATAACTTGTCTGCCATATCAGTAACAACAATGGTAATCGTAACTGTTTGTTATTATCGTTTTTTCGTCCTTCGACCGCGCGCGCATGGGAGCGTGCAAGACAACGACAATGAACGTCATAAGCATAAGAAATTTGGGCATCTTTGTCAATCAAAAAATCCACTCATCTTTCCACAATTTGGGGCTTGACAGTCTTTGGAGACTTTTATAAAATGCCTCCGCTACTGGTTTACAAGCACCCAAACATCAAAACTCTCCTGAGGGTTTCCTCGAGAGAGTTTTCGTAACGCTTTAAACAAGAGGTTCATTACAACTGAACACAGCCAAAATCACACAACAAATTTCTCTATTGTGTGATTGTAATGTTTGTTCAAATCGAGAACTTCGGTTCTCAAACACAGAGTCTTGATAAGTTCTCAGGATTTTTACTGAGAGTTTGATCCTGGCTCAGGACGAACGCTGGCGGCAAGCTTAAGGCATGCAAGTCAAACGGTCTTAAATGTTTAGCAATAAATAGATAAGACAGTGGCAAACGGGAGCGGAACACATTGGTAACCTACCCCGAGCACGTGAATAACTCATCGAAAGGTGAATTAATACGCGATATTGATGAGGGGACTTCGGTCATTCTCATTGAAAGCTCAGGCGGCGCGGGAGGGGCCTATGGATTATCAGCTAGTTGGTGGGGTAATGGCTCACCAAGGCTATGACGATTACCGGGCGTGAGAGCGCGGCCCGGCTCACTGGGACTGAGACACGGCCCAGACACCTACGGGTGGCTGCAGTCAGGAATATTCCGCAATGCACGAAAGTGTGACGGAGCTATGCCGCGTGGTGGATGAAGGCCTTCGGGTCGTAAACACCTTTTATTAGGGACGAACAAATGACGGTACCTAATGAATAAGGGGCTGCTAATCACGTGCCAGCAGCAGCGGTAATACGTGAGCCCCGAGCGTTGTCCGGATTTATTGGGCGTAAAGCGTCTGTAGGCTGTTTTGTGAGTCATTCGTCAAATCTTCAGGCTCAACCTGAAGGCTGCGGGTGATACTGCAAGACTAGAGGATGGGAGAGGTGCATGGAATTGCCGGTGTAGCGGTAAAATGCGTTAATATCGGCAAGAACACCAAAGGCGAAGGCAGTGCACTAGAACATTCCTGACGCTCAGAGACGAAAGCGTGGGTAGCGAATGAGATTAGATACCTCAGTAGTCCACGCCGTAAACGATGAGTGCTAGGTTTTGGGAGTATCGACCCTCTCAGAGCCGTTCAACCAAGTTAACACATTAAGCACTCCGCCTGGGAAGTACGATCGCAAGATTAAAACTCAAAGGAATAGACGGGGACCCGCACAAGCGGTGGAGCGTGCGGTTTAATTCGATGGTAAGCGAGGAACCTTACCTGGGCTTGAAAGACAGCTGCAAGCCTGCCGAAAGGTGGGCCGCTTTCGAAGGTGCTGTCTAGGTGCTGCATGGTTGTCGTCAGCTCGTGGTGTGAACTGTTCCCTTAAGTGGGGTAACGAGCGCAACCCTCATTCTGTGTTATACGTGTCACAGGAGACTGCCCGGGCAACCGGGAGGAAGGTGAGGATGACGTCAAATCAGCATGGCCCTTACGTCCAGGGCGACACGCGCGCTACAATGGCCGGTACAATGGGCAGCCAAGGAGCAATCCGGAGCGAATCCCAAAAAGCCGGTCTCAGTTCAGATTGAAGTCTGCAACTCGACTTCATGAAGATGGAATCGCTAGTAACGGCCGATCAGCCACGCGGCCGTGAATACGTTCTCGGGTCTTGTACTCACCGCCCGTCACATCAAGGAAGTTGGTAATACCCGAACGTCGCCGTAGGGCGACGGAAGGTAGGACTGATAACAGGGATGAAGTCGTAACAAGGCACCCGTAGCGGAAGCTGTGGGTGGATCACCTCCTTTTTAGGGATATCTTTCTGACCTGCGTCGGAAGCATGATCCTAGGTCGAGATCAAACAAATTTTGATTCGGACCAGGCCATATGGCCTGGAAGATATCGAGCAAACATTGCAATCATAGAGTAGAGAAAAAACAAAACACTCTCGTTTTTTAGGCGAGAGTGTTTTTATTGTTATCTTTTTGACTATTCCCCTTTGCAAAAGAAAAACACTCCGTCACAGACGGAGTGCGAGAGTAAGTGTTTGGCCTGCCAGATGGCTAGTTTCCGCAGGTGCGGTTTTCTTCGCGCACGCGGAGGAAGTATCGATAGTTGACCATGACGAGTCGTGTCGAAAGAACAATTGCTTTGTTGCCTGCGTGGATTTCTACGCCTGTTGTATCGGCGATGTACTCTGCACCAAGTCGGTCGATCAGGGAAAAAAGTAGTCTCGCGCAAACAAGATCGAACGAAAACTGGTTTTCGATAAAACGCGTACACACGCATTCTTCCGCGATCATCAGCATCAAGCAGACGGGGATCCCTGGGAACAGAGACACGTGCGCGGGGTTGACCTGCATTTGATGTGCGTAGAGGAATCCAATCTTGTGAGCGTCTGACCATCCTTTTGGCCACGGCTTGAAGAAGTTGATATTCACACTCCACTCAGTCGTGCCCGGAAGGACTTGAATCGCGAAATTGGAAAGACGATCGTCGGTGGTGCGTACGAGACACCGTTGACCGCGATCATCGTCAGGATTCGATTCCCAACCGTCCGCTCGAAGGATCGCCTCGGCTTCTGTGGTGTATTCGTTGGCAGAATCCAGCCCTGATGGAAGCGGTCGATCGATCATTTCGTACAGCGCTGTGAGTACTTCACCAAAGGTGTGTGTGCGAGCCACTTTTCCTCCCCTGCATGAATGGAACATCATCCGAGGCTATTAACTCATGAATCTTCTCCTGGGTCAATGTGCTATTTACCCCCCCACATTACAAATAGAAAAGCCGCCACTTTCATGACAGCTTTTCTGGTGCTGAATACATGGATTCGTACACAGATTGACGAAGTGTAACGCGAGTGTTACACTTTTTTCATTCTTATTTTTCTCCCCTATGTCCACAACAAAAATGCGCATTCATATGACTGTCCCCGCTGGAATGGATCGCACGCTTCAAAAACTCGCCGCGCGCGACAACAGTTCCCTTTCTTCTAAGGTAATCGATCTTATTGGACGCGCACTTGAAATCGAAGAGGATGCCGCTCTACTCCATGTCGCACAAACACGAGAAAAAGGCGCAAAGAAAGGCGATTATCTTTCTCATGAGAAGATATGGGGGTAGCTTTTACAGTCCTATACCACCCATTGGTATTGAAAAACGATCTCCCAAAAATAGGATCGGCACATCGGGCTCGATTAAAAAAAGTCATTGAGGAGAAACTTCTCGCAGACCCTGCTCTATTTGGTATTCCACTTCGTCAATCATTGAAAGGACATCGCAAGCTTCGAGTTGGCGATTATCGAATCGTGTTTTCTATCGAAAAGCAAACCGTATTCGTTTTAGCGATCCTACATCGATCGATTGTGTACCAGATGGCGAGCAATCGACAAGAACGTAATTAAAAATACTCTCGTTGTTAGACAAGAGTGTTTTTAATCACTTCCTGAATTGCAGAATGATGAAGAAGCACTTAAAATTACATTTACAAAAAGAATTACCAAAACCGACAATTCACGACCTGACCCCCCACCTTCTTGGATTTTGCATTCAAAACGAAAAACAGCCATTCATCATGGCTGTTTTTCTGGTGCCGAGGGCCAGGATTGAACTGGCGACACAAGGATTTTCAGTCCTCTGCTCTACCACTGAGCTACCTCGGCGACCGCTGGTGGGCGTGCCTGGAATCGAACCAGGGACCTCGACATTATCAGTGTCGCGCTCTAGCCATCTGAGCTACACGCCCATGAAATTTCAATTTGAACTGGACTCGCAGGGTCATCCGACCCTGCGCCCGGTTGAATAACCGGGCGAACCTCCGACCTCAACATTATCAGTGTTGCGCTCTAACCATCTGAGCTACACGACACGTCGCTCGCGAGCGACGTGTCACGCCCGAAAATTGCATCAAATGCTGGGTTAATATAACAAAGCCTCGTAAAAATCGCAAGCCTTAATCTTCACTCATTTTCGGATTCACAGGCTCGCACTCGAACGGTTCCATCCGCTTCTTTTTCAAGCGTGTATCCCGTTCCGACATCCCCATCTTTAAGCCCACGATCCCACTGAACGCGACCTGTTGGGCTTACGGGCGCGGAAGTCATTTGAAAACAATGCGTTTCACTCGTGACAGAGACGTCACACACATCATTTGCGGAATCACAGCCGGTCGCCATATCACCATTTACAATCATATACACTTCTCCTGATTGTGGCTCATTCGTTTGGATCGTCTTCAGCAATGAATTGATTAAAGTAATGTGATTTTGACGAATCTTATTTCTTGCCTGTTTATAGCGTTCTTGAGGCTGTGAGGAAAACCAAATCGCCACCAAAAGCAGGCAGATTATCCCTATCACAAGGAGTAATTCTGTTGTTGTAAATCCTTTTTGGTTTGAAATAATTCGCATACGATGACACTATTATAGCAAGCCTTGAACTTCTGCACAGGCTCTGATATATTGCCTTTCGTCGCGGGGTGTAGCTCAGATGGCTAGAGCGCCTGGTTTGGGACCAGGAGGCCGCAGGTTCGAGCCCTGTCACCCCGACCAAAAACAGTCAAAATTTCTTTTGGCTGTTTTTATTTCCTCAATTGCTTCCTCACATTGATCGGCTTTGTCGCTGTGAACAAGAGAATCAGTGCGATGATCGCTCCGAGCAGTCCGATCAGAAAAAACGTTTCCAAATTTCCAAACTGGTCTGCGAAAAAACCGGCCATCATCGGGCCTACGATATAACCAGCGTTGGCATAACAATCCTGTAATCCTTCGATTTCCTTTTCATACCCTTTTGTTTCACTCACATAGTCCGCGTACGCTCCTGAGATGGAAGGAAATGCTCCCGCATAAAATAACGCTGCGACAAAAATACCAACAAGCAATAGAATGGAATTTGGATACAATGGAAGAAGCATCAAAAAAAGTGATCCGATCAGAAGATTTAAAAACGCCGTTCGTTTTTTTCCAAAACGTTTCGTGACTACGCCAATTCCCCAACCAACAAGCAAACCAGGAAGCGTATAAGCGGTCATCACAAGTCCCGCGAGTCCATCCATGTGAGAAAACGTCTCGCCAATCAGAGGTCCAATCGTCCAAAACGAGGCATCGATCATGTTGATGTAAAGACTTAAAATAAGAACAGGAAATAGCACTTTTCCCAATTTTCTCCAAAGTCTCCACTCAGCTTTGATGCCGCGATTTGGCATGCAATCAAATTTTGTCGATTGTGTATTTCCTCGTGTGAGAAACAATAGTCCAAGAAAAAAACAAAATGAAATGGAAAGAAAAATCCAAGCCATCACAATAGGACGCCATGCGAATGCTTCGGCCAACAACGCGCCGGCCACAATCGGTCCAATAAGAAATCCGACTGTCTGAAACGCCATGATCATTCCAAAACTGTTTACATGTTCTTTTTTATCGGTGAAACGACCAACGTAGTCCAAGTTCGCGATATTTTTGAGGTCATAATAAATACCCCAGACACCCATTGCCAGAAGAAAAAGAGTGATTGAATTGGCTGTGAGAAGCAGAATGGGATAAAGCACACACAACACATAGACAAACAAAAAAAGACGACGATAGCTCACATGACGGATCACACGGCAGAGAAAAAAGTCAAACAGTGCTCCCGCAATGGAAGAGGATCCGAAGATGAGTCCGAGCATCGTCTTTGAAAACCCGGCTTGTGTGATGATGATCGGGGTAAGAAACGCCACAATCCCTTCATACAAAGCGTAAAAAAGAAGCATGAAACAAACCAAATACAAAGACTTCTTTGCGACTCCAACCGTCTGGAAAGAACGGATTACGTTTTGGAAAATAGGCATAGATACAAGAAGTATAACACTCCTTGAACATTCTAACCGATTCGTTTATGATGGTCGGGATGGAAATTGCGGGTATCGTATAGCGGCTATTATCTCAGTTTTCCAAACTGATGATGCGGGTTCGACTCCCGCTACCCGCTCCACAAAGACGCTCAACGAAAGTTGGGTGTTTTTGTTTTGGTTGAGCGGAGAAACGGAGATTAAACTGGCATCATCTAGCCAGAAATAAATTCCCTGAACATTAGACCTGTTGCCAAATAGCTTATAGCCGAAAAATGTTAGATTCGAGCGAAAGCCGTTTGAGAAAGCTGAAACATAGCACAGCTATGTTGAAGTTTTTGAAAATGGCTTGCAGCCGAATATGACATTTTGCAGGCATAAGATTATTTGGCAACAGGTCTGTTACGACTAAAATGTTACATGAAACGACGCCGTGATTTTTTTCGAAAGACACAACACAAGCGCTATGAGTCGCGTTCTTTTCGAAATCCCTACTTTCAAGACAAAACAAAACAAAAACACCTTCTCATACTGCTTGCGGTTGTGCTCACAATAATACTGAGTATCGTGAGTCTCTTCACTCTCCTTTTCCATCCACTGTTTCATATCCGCCAGGTGAGGGTAACCGGACTCGAGACGCTTTTACCAAGTGATGTGGATCAGGAGTTACGCGTATTCTTTTCTAAACCTGTGTACGTATTTTTTACGCGTCAAAATCGTTTTTTATTTTCAGAACAGTTTCTCACGGAAAAATTACGCGAAGCTTTTACCTTGGGTGATTTACAAATCAAACGGCAAGGAAATCAACTTCACATTATTCTGACAGAACGTACGTCACATTTGCGTTGGAAATCAGGTGATCGCGAGTACCTCGCTGACCTCGAAGGGGTTATTATTCGCGAGGTCAATAGTGAGGATCCGGCCGTTCTGCCTTTGTTTGTGGATCGACAAGCAGTGGAAGTCACCACAGGGAAGAATGTTCTGACGAGGGAAGAAATTTCGGCTGTCTTTCGTTTCCAGGAACTCCTCCTTGCTCAGAATATTCTATTCACACAAACAGAGTTTGATCGTCTGGAAGGAAAATGGACGGGGATCCTGACTCAGGAAGGGTATCGCATTTTGTTTGATACTGCGGGCGACATCGAAGCCCAAAATGATCGATTGCGTGTATTGAATAGAGAGACGATCAAGGACTTCACAAAACTACAATACATCGATCTTCGATTCGGAGATCATGTGTATTATAAGTAGGGGAATAAGAGGAAGTTGAAGAAGCTGGAGAAGCTGGGGAGGTAAGAGGAAGTTGAAGAAGCTGGGGAAGCTGGGGAGGTAAGAGGAAGTTGAAGAAGCTGGAGAAGCTGGGGAAGTTGAAGAAGCTGGGGAAGTTGAAGAAGCTGAGGAAGTTGAAGAAGCTGAGGAAGCTGGAGAAGCTGAAGAAGCTGGGGAGGTAAGAGGAAGCTGGAGAAGTTGGGGAAGCTGATAGACAAGAGGCAGAAGGGAAAAAAGAAGCTGGAGAAGTTGATAAGGAATGGCAGGAGGAGAAGAGGAGAGAAGAGGAGTGTCGTAAAATAGAAATGTGTTGCGATGAACTGGTTTTGTGGGAGAGTAAGTAAGAAGGCTGCAAAGGCTATAAAGGCGGTAAAGGCAAGTCATGAAGGATGCTGAATTGGTTACGATCTGAATCTGGTAAGTTTTTCAAAAAAACTATTTTGCCTTGATGATAACTGTGTAAAAATTTCCGTAGCTTGGAAATAGGCGTAAAAACAAAAATATCGCTGTAATAAGCGATATTTTTGTATAACCTCAACAGCTTCAAGGTATCCTGATACCCTGAAAATCAACACAGCGCGTTGTACGAGTTCGGTCAATATCGGAAGGCGAGTGTCTCTCCACAGACATTGTGTCGTAGAATATACATTGTACGACACATGGTTTTCTCGTTCTCCCAACGAACGCAAGTCATCACCCACTTCCCTACAATGCCGCAAAAATATCCGTCAAGGAAAGAAGCAGAAGCATGATGACGCCCATACAAAAAAATGTGAGTCCCGTGAGCACGAGCGTTTTTACCGTTACATCATCACCGGCCGCTCCTTTGATCATCTGAAAACTCACAGAAATAAATGCGATACTTGGAACCAAAACAAACACCCATCCGAGAATTTTTAAAATCACTTCTAAAACCATACTTCCCTATTTCAGATAGTTAGTTGGATTCTTAGGAATCCCATCTTCACGAACCTCAAAATGCAAATGTGGGCCTGTGGAAAGGCCTGTACTCCCAACAGCACCTATCACCTGGCCTCTCTCCACATACTGATCAACCTTTACATCCATTCGAGAAAGATGCGCATAAAGCGTGGCAAGACCATCTGTATGGATAATCATGATATAGTTCCCATACAATCTTCCCGTTCTAGCCCACGCGACATATCCGGGTGCCGCGGCATGAACAGACGTGCCCTTGGGCGCCGCGATATCAAGACCTGAATGCTCAAATAAATGACGGAACGGATAACTTTGGTCATGATAAAGAGCTGTTATTTTCCGCTTGTCAGTTTCAATGGGCCAAGTAATGACTGAACTTCCTTCTATTTTATCGGAAGCGTTTAATTTTGCTTCCATTTCTTCTTGCAGTTTCGCCACTTGTTGATTGATCACGGATTGCTCCTGTTTCAATTCCTGTACAAAAGAACGAAAAATAGCTTCAGATCTCTTCGTTTCAAGGACCAACAACTGCTGAGCATCGATGACTTCCTCTAATTCCTGTTTTTGACCGATCAGAGTGACCTGCTTTTCTTCGAGCTGTTTTTGTTTTGTCTGTTCCGCTATTTTTTTCCCCTCGACAGATTGCTTGATCTGTTTTGTTCGATCAAGAGCGCTTTTGAGATCGCTATTAATGGTTTGGAGTGCTTCAATTTCATCAAACAACTCGGAAAGCGATTCTGACCCGAAAAGAGCCTTAAGCGGAAAATTTTCATCGTGGGATTGTACTTGCTGAAGAACACTCATGAGGAGTAAACGATCCTGCTCAAGCTTGGCGGTTAACTCCAAAAGTTGTTTGTTCAGAACAAGAAGTTCTGTATTGATGATGCTCATCTGTTCACTCGTTTCCTCAATTTCCCATTTTGTTTTTGAAATGCGGTTATCAAGGAGATCGAGTTCTCCGGCCAGTGTAGCCTGAAGGGCCTCCTTTTCCGCAACTTTTTTTTTATATCCTTCTATTTGCTGATTGATTTCTTGGATATGTCGCTGTTTTTCCTTAATCGTTTCATTCATGTCCGTAATATCTTTTCCTGTTTCTTCTTGTGCGGAAACAAACACGGCTCCTGTGGTAAACAGGAGACAAAGTGTGAAGATGAAACTAAGAAAGGATCGTGATGGCATGAAGGAGTCGACGATTTGTTTCCGCTTTTCCAAAAACCCAGATGAGTTCAAAAGGATTGGGAGAATTTTCTCTGCAAGAAAGCGCCACGCGAAGTGGCCATAACACATTTCCCGTTTGCAATTGTGCCTCTTTAATATACCGCTTTACGGCATCTTCAAGCAAGACAACCTGTTCAAAAACCGAATCCGGAACAGTCTCGAGAAATGTTTGGAGGTGAATCAATTGCACAAGCGCATCCGCTTTATCCGATTTTTTCCACACCAATAAATTCGCATCGTAGGAAATCGAACTTTGATAAAAATCAATGAATTGGCACGCGTCGCTCAGCAGAGTCATGCGCGTTTTTTCAACCTCGCAAATTCGCGCAAGGAATGGAGGAATCCCCTTCCCCGCTAAGAGAAGAAACGGACAGACGGCATCCGAAAGTTCTAAGCCTGTGAGACGATTGATGTACTGACCATTCATCCAGAGAAGTTTTTGCACATCAAAAATCGGACCACTTTTACTCACTTTTTTAATCTCAAAGTTCTCCATCAATTCCTTCTGTGTATAAATTTCCCGTTCTCCAGACGGATTAAATCCAAGAATGGCGATGAAATTAAGCATGGCTTCTTTCAAAAAACCTTTCTGAAGATAACTCTCAACCGAGACATCTCCTTGCCGTTTCGATAATTTTGATTTATCTGGATTGAGGAGAAGAGGAAGATGTGCGTACACAGGCAGTGCCCATCCAAACCATTTGTACAACAACAGATGTTTTGGAACAGACGAAACCCAATCTACGGCACGAATCACATGCGTCACTCCCATCAAATGATCGTCCACCACAACGGCGAGATGATAGGTCGGGAATCCATCAGCTTTGATAAGCACTTGATCATCAACTTCTGTATGATCGATCGTGATCTCTCCAAGAATTTCATCGGTAAACGTCGTCTTCCCTTCAGGAATCTTCATCCGAATGACATGAGACTCGTTTGCCTCTAATCGACGCGCGATGTCGTCTTTGGAAAGTGCAAGACACGCACGATCGTATTTTGTCGGAAGTTTTAATTTTGACTGCTGCTCGCGCACGGAACTCAATCGTTCTTTTGTACAAAAACAATAGTACGCATTTCCGGATTCAATGAGTTGATTCGCATGGGCTGGATAGATATTCAAACGCTCGGACTGAATATACGATCCATTCGATCCTTTCTGAATAATTTTCCCGTTTTGAAGGATCGGCCCTTCCTCATACGTGATATCCATGCGCTCCAAGATGGCGATCAGAGCCTCTGTGGCTCCTTCCACGTAACGTGTACGATCCGTATCTTCCACCCGCAAAATCATCTCTCCGCCCTGTTTTTTTGTGAAGTAATAATTAAACAAAAACGTATGCAGTGTGCCAACATGCAAATAACCTGTAGGAGATGGAGCAAGACGTGTTTTAATTTTCATAGGGTGTGGATGGATAGGAGATCCTTCATGACACGAACAAATGCTGTTAGAAATCGTCGGCGTTTGAATGTCTCAGCAATCACGACACAAGGAAAGACGATCGATGCCCTCAAACTTCTTGGAAACCGTTTTGGTTCAATGAGCACCCTCCACAACCACTCAAAACCGGATCGTCGCATCCATAATGGCGCGCGAGATTTGTTTCCGGCAATCATATCAATTGCTCCGCCAACCCCGATCGCAATTTTAACAAATGGACAATGCGGAAGGAGTTCGGTAATGAATCGTTCTTGTGTTCCTTGACCCAAGGCAACAGCGATCACATCTGGTTTTTTTTCCTTGATGATCTCCAGATAATCGGTCACGGTTGGTGAGTTTTTCGGTTCGACTGACTCAATGACTGCATCTGACAAGTTTTTCGATAGGAACTGAGCCGCCTTTAATGAGACTCCTCCCCTGCCCCCAAACAAAAGCAATCGCTTTTTCTTTTCGTGACACAATTTTGCAAGGAGTAAAAGTGTATCTATGCCCGTTTGTCGGTGAATCAATTGGTTTTCTGTCATCGCGCAAATGGCGTATTTGAGCGCAACTCCATCTGCGAGCGAAAGAGCGCTTTTATTCAATATGTCCCTGAATCTTTGGTCTTTGCAAGCGATCAGGAGAAATTCAGGATTTGGCGTGACAATCATGTGTGAACCGTCCTGAACGAGCCACATTCTCATCAAATCAGTCATTTCTTCCGTAGAAATATCGTCAATTCTAACACCGAATAGTTCATGCCGATGCATAGTAGTGTTATAATAGCATAAAATTTCCTTTCCCTATGCTCCCAAACAATTTTACCCTTAAGTCTCAAGAAGCCTTACAGCGTGCGCATGGAATTGCCGTTGATCTCGGTCAACAGGCGCTCGAGCCCATTCATTTACTCGCCGCCCTACTTTCTCAGCATGACGGTGTCGTCTCACCACTTGTTGATAAAATCACCCCGCTTCGCGATGAACTGCGAAAGGAAGTTGATGGAATTTTGCGCACACTTCCCGCAAACAATCCACCATTTCCGCCGCAAGGTGGACTTGGCCAAATTTTCATGAGCCAACAAATGGCCAATGTGCTCGCACACGCGGAAAAAGTATCGAAGGAATTCAAGGATGAATATATTTCCACAGAACATCTTCTTCTAGGACTTGTTTCCAATAAACCCATTTCTCGCTTACTGGGAAATTTTGAAATCACACAAGACACAATCATGCGCGCGCTCAAAGATATTCGCGGCTCCCAACGCGTGGATTCTCCTGAACCTGAATCACGCTATCAAGCATTGCAAAAATACGGGGTCGACCTCACACAGGCCGCTCGCGCCGGTGAACTGGATCCCATTATCGGACGAGACGCGGAAATTCGTCGTATCATGCAAGTTTTACTTCGTCGAACAAAAAATAATCCTGTGTTGATTGGAGAGGCGGGAGTTGGAAAAACAGCGATCGTTGAAGGACTGGCACAACGCATTGTGTCTGGAGATGTGCCGGAATTGTTGAAAGAAAAATCGCTCGTGATGCTTGATCTTGGAGCGATGGTTGCCGGAACAAAGTACCGCGGAGAATTTGAGGATCGCTTAAAAGCGGTCATCAAGGAAATAGAAGGTTCGAGCGGAAAAGTGATTCTTTTTATTGATGAACTCCACACGCTCGTTGGTACAGGAACAACCGAAGGTGGCTCGCTTGATGCGTCAAATATGCTCAAACCGGCCCTTGCGCGGGGAAAATTGCGTGCGATCGGTGCCACAACAACAAAAGAATATCAAAAATACATTGAAAAAGACCCGGCTCTCGAACGACGTTTTCAACCCATTATCGTTGAAGAACCAAGCATCGAAGATACGATTGCCATTTTGCGCGGCATCAAAGAAAAATACGAAGTTCATCATGGTGTTCGTATTTCTGATGCGTCTATTGTTGCGGCGGCGCAACTTTCAGCGCGTTATATTACCGAAAGACAATTGCCTGATAAAGCGGTTGATCTGATGGATGAGGCCGCTTCCGCACTTCGCATGCAAATTGATTCCATGCCCGAAGAGCTTGATGTGTTTAAGCGTGACATCATGCGACTTGAAATTGAACAACGTGCCCTTCTCAAAGAAGATGACAAGATTTCAAAAACTCGACTTCGTGACATTGAAAAACAATTGGCTGATTTACAGGAGCAAGCAAAGGCGCTCGAAAGTCGCTGGAAAAATGAAAAGGAAAAGATTACCGCGTTTCAGGAAATTAAAGCGACCATCGAAAAACTACGCGCACAGGCGGATATTGAAGAGCGACGAGGAAATTTGGAAAAAGTAGCGGAAATTCGCTATGCCAAAATTCCCGCTCAGGAAAAACGGTATCGAGAGACGGAACAAGCACTTGCTAAACTGCAAAAAGAACGAGGTCTTCTCAAGGAGGTCATTACGGAAGAAGATATTGCAACGGTTGTTTCGCGTTGGACGCACATTCCCGTTTCAAAAATGCTTGAATCTGAAATGGAAAAAATGGCTCATATGGAGTCTGCGCTCGCTCAGCGTGTGATCGGTCAATCCGAAGCGATTGCCGCTGTCTCCAACGCCCTGCGTCGCTCACGTGCGGGAATTGGTGAATCCAATCGTCCCATCGGATCGTTTATTTTTCTTGGACCAACCGGTGTTGGAAAAACAGAACTGGCTCGCGCGCTTGCCGCTTTTTTGTTCAATGATGAATCAGCGCTTGTGCGATTGGACATGTCTGAATACATGGAAAAACACGCGACTTCTAAAATGATCGGCTCTCCTCCTGGATACGTTGGGTATGAAGAAGGAGGACAACTCACAGAAATTATTCGTCGCAAACCGTATAGCGTCGTTTTGTTTGATGAAATAGAAAAGGCACATCCGGACGCATTTCATTTATTGCTCCAAATACTGGATGAAGGAAGGCTCACGGATGCCAAAGGTCGAACGGTGAATTTTAAAAACACCATCATCATCATGACCAGTAACATTGGATCGGATTTGATCTTGCATGATGGAACGATGCAAAATCAGATGGGTTTTGTTGATGGAGGCACATCGTCAACGGAGGAAAATGAAACACAACAGCGAGTTCTGGAACTACTGAAGGATCATTTCCGCCCTGAATTTTTGAATCGTCTGGATGATATTCTGACGTTCCGTTCACTCACAAGAGAGCAAATCGCGCAGATCGTTGATCTGCAACTTCAACGATTGTTTATCCGTCTTAAGCGGGAAAAAGAAATCACCGTTGATGTGTCGGATTCGGCTAAACGTTTGCTCGCGGAAAAAGGCTACGATCCGGCCTACGGAGCTCGTCCACTCAAGCGAGTGATTCAATCCTTGATCCTCGATCCGCTCGCACTCAAAATGATGCTGGGAGAAATTCCCGAAGGCTCGCATGTTTCCGTTGGAGCAAAACAGGACGTCCTCACCCTTCGGACAGAAAAAAAACTTGCCAAGGCAATATGAAACGAACAGGAAAATTATTGATCATGCTTTTGATGTGGACCGTTTTGTTTCCGTTTCCACTTTCTGCCGCACAAGACGATACAGTAAGTTTTGATCCAAACTTGCTTGTCTCTGATGAGCAAATGCTCGATCTCTATTCCACGGGAAAAACGGAACTGGCTCTCCTGCTCACGCGCGGGAGTCTTGCGTCCTATTCAGGACCAGACGAAAACGGAACCGTACGTTCCGCGACCGATCTCATTTGGAATGCGGCTCAAAAATTTTCACTCAGTCCTCGGTTTTTGCTCGTATTACTTCAACGTGAACAAAGTTTAGTGGAAGATGATCGTCCAACACAGGATCAATTGGATTGGGCGATGGGTTTTGCTGTTTGTGATGATTGTGAAAAGTCCGATCCACGCATTCAAAAATTTAAAGGGTTTGGAAATCAGCTTTATTATGCAGCCAAACGCATTCGAGAATCCTATCTGAGTGATCTGGAAAGTCGTGGATTTACCGAAACGGGTGTTGGTCCTGGAAGAACGATACAAATTGATGAAACGTTAGTCGTTCCGGCAAATCACGCAACAGCCGTTCTTTACACATACACACCACATCTGCATGGAAACGAAAATTTCGTTCGTATTTGGAATCGTTGGTTTCAAAATGAGTATGTGGATGGAAGTCTTCTGAGAGATAAGCTTTCGGGAGATGTCTGGCTCATTCAGCATGGCCTGCGTCGTCCCATTACTTCTCATGCCGCATTTCTCTCACGATTCAATCCAAACAATGTGGTTTCCGTAGGCCCAAGTCTCCTGGAGGAATACCCGCTTGGACGAGCCATCGCGTTTCCAAACTATTCCCTTCTTCGATCACCGCGGGGAACGGTTTATCTTTTGGTTGACGATAAACGACGAGGGTTTACCTCGCAGGAAGCGTTTCGTGCGCATGGATTTTCGCCAGACGAAATTGTCGATGTTGCGTGGGAGGATCTGGATGGATATGTGGAGGGCGAACCTATCACCACAGAAACCGTGTATCCTCAAGGAACACTCCTTCAAGACAAAAAAACGGGTGGCGTCTCTTTCATTCAAAACGGAGTCAAACATTCCATTTTATCCCGCGAACTTCTCGCGATTAATTTTCCAAACGCAAAACTCATGATGACCACAGCAAAAGAACTCAGCTCCTATACTCCGGGAGAGCCTCTGTTGTTTCCTGATGGAACACTGATTGGCGTAAAGGGATCAACGGATATTTTTGTGGTAAGCCAAGGAACTCGGCGTCATATTGCGGATGAGGCGACGTTTGCGACTTTTGGCTGGAAATGGGATCAAATTGTGTGGACAAACGAACGCGCTGTTTTGCTTCATTCTCTTGGCGAACCACTCGAAACATTGACGCAAGAAGCAAGCATCACTTTCGTTGCCAATCTGACAGAAAGGCTGTAAAGGCTTTAAAGGCATTCAATTAAGATGCGTTTTTCTCAAATTTCTATGCTCTGTTTTGCTGCCTATACTCCACACACTCCCTTGCTCATTGATTCAATCGGCAAGGAAAACAAAAAGCAGATTTTGCAGACGCACAAAGCGATGCAGGAATTGAGTGACGAACTCTACGCTTCTTTTCCAGATGTTATTTTGGTCATTTCTTCACACAGCATCATTCATACACAAGCATTTTCAGCGAACTTACATGAAACGTATGAGCTGTCCTTGAAAGAATTTGGCGATCTCAAAACATACACGACGTTTTTGCCCGATCTTGAACTGATAACGCTCATTCAACGAGAAGCACGCGTGCAAGAAATTCCTTTTATTTTAACGTCTGAAAAAACACTTGAATACGCGGCAGGAGTCCCACTTCTCTTGTTGTGTCAGGATCGATTACACCCACGTATCGTTCCGGTTTCGTATAGTGGAGATGATCGAAAATCGCATCTCGCCTTCGGAAGGCTCCTTAAGGAAGTCATCAAAAACAGTCCTAAACGCATCGCGGTTGTCGCCTCAGGAGATCTTGCCCATTGTTTGAGTTCAGAAGCGCCCATGGGATTTCGAAAAGAAGGCGAATTATTCGATCAAATGATTCTACACGCCACTCAACAACTTTCCACATCCACTCTTCTTTCATTTGACGAAGCTGTTCTTGAGCAAGCGGCGCAGTGTGGTTTTCGTCCACTGCTCATTTTGTTTGGACTTCTCGAACGCGTGAATATACGACCGGAAATTCGCTCGTACGAATCTCCTTTCGGTGTAGGTTATTTGGTCGCGCAATTTCATTTATAAACCTCGTATGATCGCGGAAGTGTATCCCATGCGTCGCATGCCTCGCACGTTTAAACATCTGGATTATGCCGTCCCTGCTGGATGGACTTTGGCACGAGGAGCGTTTGTGCTCATTCCATTTAGAAAACAAAAGGTCATCGGTATCGTGAAACGAGTCAAGGACGTCCCACTTCGAGGAATTGTCTTAAAGCCTCTCATTTCCGTCTTTACACAAATGGCACTTAAAGAGACCGAACTCGCTTTTTTTGAATTGAATGCTGATGCCATCGCACAATCCGTCTGTTCCCTTCTCTATACCTCTTTGCCACAACCTCCAAAACGTCTTTCGACAAGGCCGGTGCCCTCTGTTTCCCGTACCCCACTCTCTATTCCCGCATCAGAAAGTTCAACCGTCGCACGCGTTGCATTCCAAATGGGACAACGCAGATCCGCATTCATTTCTGTTTCCGATTTGAGACGTACCGCCGCTCTTATCTCTCGATATCTTTATCTGCATCCGGGAGAAAAATCCATCATTGTTTGTCCAAGTGTCCGAGATGCGATCATGCTTTCTTCCGTGTTTGCGTCACACGACTGCTTGTGTGTAACCGGAGAGGAAACAAATAACGAACGATTTGCGATCTGGCAGATGTTTAGAAAGCAAACACACGGACTTCTCATTGTGACACGAGCCGCTGTTTTCTACGCGGATGCGCAGACCTCAACCGTTTTTGTGGTACGCGCGACACAAGACAGTCATGCGCAACATGATCGCAATCCTCGCATCGACTCTCGCAAAGTTATGCACGCATTTTCCATTCACTTCACCACAAATCTTTATTTTTTTGATGTCCAGCCAACGGTCACAGACCTCGTTCAATTCCAAAAAGAACATCTTTTAAACTTTCCGACAAATCCGGCAACCGTATGGATAGACGCCACCAAAGAACGACCTGTTTCTCCACATCCGCTCATTTGTTCGTCGACCATAGAATATCTCACACAAAATCTTGCCTCTCTACGACGAGTTCTTTTGATCTATAACAAAAAAGGATTTGCCTCTCGTCTTTGTTGTCAAACATGCCAACATGTCTGTGTTTGTTCTGTCTGCTCACGCGTGATTGCCGTTTTGGAATCCGCGATTGTATGTCCATCCTGCAAAACGATGAATCCAATTCCCCTTCGTTGCCCTTCCTGTCAATCTTCCGCGATCAAAAAAATGGGGTATGGAGATCAACAACTCGCCGCAGTTCTACAAAAATGGTTTCCGGATAAGCGGGTTCAGATTGTGGACGCGGAACATCCGACGTTTGATCCTGCCGTAGAGATCACTCTTGGAACCCAGTATTTTTTTGAAAACCATGTTGATCCGTTCCAATCACCTCACTTTGGATGCGTCATCCATCTTGATCCCGATACACCGCTTTTTTCGTCTGATTTTCGCGCGACACAAAAAGCCATTCTCAGAATTTCACAGTGGGCAGGATTCGCGCATGCAAATCAGGCGTTGTTGGTGATACAAACGGATCAGGTAAAATTGTTCCACACATTTTTTGAAGATCCACTCTTATGGCTGACCCAAGAAGAGAATGTGCGCAAAACATACGCTCAACCACCCTTTGAGGAGTGGATGCGTGTGTGGATAGAAGAACCGGAACGAAGAAAATGTGAACTCGAGGCACATCTGTTGGTTAAAGCACTTCAAGCGATTCCGGGAGTCCACGTGCGTGCCGAGGAGCCGTCCAAACAGACACAGAACGCGAGTTTTGTCGTTTGTGTCACACCAGAGAGTCTGCCCGCGCTTCTGTCGTTTTTTTCCACTCTTGACGATCACTATCTGATTGACAGACACGCATTTTCTTGATATATTTTTTTCCTCTTTACTATGACTCAATTGGTTCTCACAAATCCAAACAAAACACTCAGACAGCGATCTCTCGAACTCACGGAGAATGAGTTTCGGTCTCGTAAACTGAATGCGCTCATCGAATCGCTCAAGGAAACCATGAAGAAAGAAAATGGCGTAGGAATTGCGGCTCCACAGGTCGGTGTCTTAAAGCGACTCATCATCGTTGAAACGGAAACGGGGCCAATGGCGTTTTTAAATCCGAGGATTGTTCGACGCTCGTTTCTCAAAATAAACAGTGAGGAAGGATGTCTTTCTGTTCCAGGGATTTATGGAATCGTTCGTCGCAACAAAACAATCACGGTTGAAGCGGTGAATGAGGAGGGACAAAACGTCTCAATTTCCGCACAAAACTTTCCGGCGACGGTTTTTCAGCATGAAATTGATCATCTCGACGGAATCTTATTTATTGATAAGGCGATTCGATTTACCAAGCGCGTGAAGGAGTCTGCGTCACTCATATGAGATTGATCTTTTTTGCAACTCAGGATTGGGCCGCGGAAATTTTGGATAGTCTCATAAAAGAGACTGTTTTTGATGTCGTGGCAGTGATCACGCAACCAAATCGTCCAACCGGGAGAAAACAAATCCTCACCGCATCACCGGTGAAAAGAATAGCACTTCTCCATCATTTACCCGTTTATCAGCCAACAAAGTTACGCGAACCCGAATTTCTACGAACGCTCAAGGAATATAACGCGGACATTGCTGTTGTGATGGCTTATGGACGTCTTTTGCCGCAGGAATTGCTCACTCTCTTTCCAAACGGTGTTCTCAATGTTCATCCTTCCCTTCTGCCAAAATGGCGTGGTCCTTCACCGGTCCAAGCGACGATCGCGGCGGGCGAAACAGTCTCTGGGGTCACGGTCATGAAAATAGACGAGCAAATGGATCACGGCCCTATCCTTTCACAACAATCAATCAACATTTCAACGGATGAAACGACAACCTCGTTTATGAAAAAAGTTGTGGATGTCGCTGGACCTTTGTTGAAGGAAACACTGAAAAAATATGTTGCGGGATTCATTCACCCACAACCACAAATCGAGACGAATGCCACGTATTGCAAATTGCTCACGCGACAAGACGGAAAAATGAACTGGAACGACACAGCCGCACAGATCGATCAGCTTGTCCGTGCCCATACCCCATGGCCCGCCAGTTGGACAGAAGGTCTTTTTCATAATCATACACTTCGACTCAAACTACTGAAAGTTCATATTGGATTTCCAACACAAAACCATCCTATCGGTACTATTTTTTCGCAAGATAATCGTCTGTACATTGCCACAGGACAAGGCACTATCGAGATCGACGAGATTCAGCCAGAGGGGAAATCGGTTTTGACAGCAAAGGTGTTTTTATCCGGATATGGTCAAATACTTGGACAGGTTCTTGTCTCGTCTGCGGAAGAAACAAAAACGCAAATAAAATAAACCCAAGACCGATTGGATGATTGAGATAGGGAGAGAAAAAATGTGTCAAAGATAAAAAGACAAGTGCGCTTACAAATCCAAGGCCGATCCACGCATGATCGGTATTTTTGTACGCAAAAAATTCACGGATGAGATACAAAAAAATGATCATAAAACCGATAGGCCCGAGAATGCCCATCTTAAGCCAAAGTTCAAGCCATCCCCACTCCATTGCCGTTGTAGACCACATTCCATTTGGTGAGAGTGCACGCACGCGAGGATCATCACTCAGAAACGTCACAGCCTTTCCAAATCCATTTCCCGCGATAGGTTTTTCAAGGATTGTCTCCCACATGGGCTGAAATAATTTCCAACGGCTGCTTATGGCAACATCTTGCGTTTCGCTCGTTCGTTTTTTAAACGCGTTTGCAACATCCTCACTTCCAACACGCGCGGATGGAATGGGGAAAAAGATGAGCAATAGGAGACTCATGATCGTCACGACACTAGAAAAAAAAGACCAAGACAGAAGTGTTTTCCAGGGAAATCGACGTCCGTGGATCAAAAAAAGTCCTGTGAGAAAGACGATTGCACTGCAACTGATAGCCAGCCAAAAACTTCGTGAAAAACTCAAAAGAACTATCGTTAACACAAAACCAGCGAGGATAGAAAGGATGAAGCGATCAAGTCGCGCGGGGACAGAAAGGAGAAGTGCCAAAGCAAATCCACCAAACGCAATGACAAAGAATTGCGTTTGCATAAAGACGCGAAAAAATGCCCCGTTTAATTGCGTGATCTCCGCAAGGCGCGTATCTCGCAAAAATGTATACGCGGCGCTCAGCGGCTCCCCTGAAAAATGTGTGAAGAAATACAAACTTCCAAATGCAAGGAGGATATTCCAAATGACTCCCGCGGCAAAAACCTGAAGCAATGCATTTTGTTGTTTAGAATCCCATGCAAGAGAAAGGATTGGAATGGTATACAACAAGAAAAAATAGGCATTCCCATCCTGAAAAACAGTCAGGGGATTTTGAAACAAAAAGCCATTCAGCAGACCTACGAATATCGCAAGAAAAAGCGGAAGAAATATCGCAAACTGCGGCCATCTTAGTTTTGGCCATGAGTGATTTCTCAACAGAAATAAGCCGTAGCCAAGAAAAAATCCGACAAAAACCGCCATTCTTAGAGAGAAACTTATGGAAAAAACGTCCACGCTCAAAAGATGACCGTGCGCACTCAGAAAAAGTTCCAAAAAAACGGCTCGAATGCCGATGTAAGGATTTTTATACGTGAGAAGAAACAGGACGATCACTATCCCCGTGAGTAAAAGTCCTGAATGGTAAGAAAAAAAGATCCAAGCAAGCAAAAAACATCCGACACAAAGAGCGAGTGAAACACGAAATACCTGTCCAAAAAATTGATCGAGGATCATAACGGGGACGACAGTCACTTACATCGGTTTAAGCCATGCGGCGATACGACTCAAAATGGCAAAGAGTGGTTCGAGGAGGCAAAAAAACATCCACGAAAAAATACCGACATGTTTACGCAGATAACGGCGAATACTTTTTCGCAGGATCGTCTGTTTTGCCAGAGTGGGCACTCGATCAAAACTACTCCCTTTTTTGTGAAGCACGTGAATGTCGGCAAAATAGCGGATACGCCAACCGGCGTTTTTTGCACGTCGACAATAGTCCACTTCTTCATACCACAGGAAAAATCCATCGTCCATCAGACCAATCTGATCGATCACGGCTCTCCGGATGCAAAAAAAAGCTCCCATCACTTGATCAACATCGGCATCTTGTGAATAATCAAATCCATCCATCCGCCATTTCGCAATCAATTTAAAATGCGGAAAAAGATGTGGAAGTTTTAAGAGAAGGATCAACTGATCTAAGGCGGTCGGAAATCGCCAAACGCATTTCTGCACCGATCCGTCCAAATTCTTTAGTGCGACTCCACCAATCCCGACGGACGGATATGCATCCATAGAAGCCTGTACTCGATAGAGGGCATCGCTCACAAAAACGGTATCAGGATTGAGGAGAATCACGTAGTCCCCTTTCGCTTGTGAGATTGCCAGATTACATCCACCGGCAAACCCTAAATTTTTTTCACTGAGAAGAAACGTCACCTGAGGAAACTGCCGTTGCAAATCCGTTAAATCATCGTGAGACCCATTTTCGACAACAAAAACCTCCAGATCTCCTTTTGTGTGAAATTGAAAAAGCGACGCAAGCATGCGCTCAAGATAATCTACTGTTTTAAAATTGACTGTCACGGTTGAAATCATAAGGCATGTTTGCGCTTGATAATCGCACGTGCGGATTCATAAGCGGAAATCGAATCCGGAATCCATCCAAGACGATCCCATGGGATTTTATAAAAAAATGAGGGAAGCCATACAGAAATCCCTTTGCGTCCAAGCGATAACTGAATACGAAATAATTCCTCGTCAATAGACAGGCCCCACTTCCCTTTCCTTAGAAGAGTAAGCCACAGATCCCAATCCTGAAATCGTTTGAGTGTGGGATCAAAACAGGGAAAATCAGCGGCACGAAGAAGTGAGGTGGTGTGAATAAAATTTGTGTGCAACAAAACGGTCGGATCAAACGGACGCGAACGAAACCGTTTATGGGCCCATCGAAATCCACAATAAACGTATGAAATTCCCGGATGATCGTTCAGTGTTTTGGACATTTTCTCAAGCATGCCTGGAGAGGCAACGACATCCGCGTCACAAAAAAGAAGCAGATCTCCCGTGGCAAATTTGGCGCCATAGTTTCTAGCCACAGGCGCACCCTGATTTGACTGGTAAAAGTACATGACCTGTTTGCCAAATGCCCCAACGATTTTGCGCGTGGAGTCTGTGGAACCATCATCAACAACAATAATTTCCGTTGGCGGAGCGGTTTGATTCAAAAGTGATTTAAGACACGCGCTCAAGGTACGAGCGTGTTGATAGGTCGGAATGATGACAGAGATAGATGAATGTTGGACGGACATGTATGGTCTAAATGTATGACTCCAATTTTGCAAACTGTTTCTCACACGTAAATTCCAGATTCACTCGTTCACGGGCATTGTTCCCAAGGCGCGTGCGTTCCTGTGCAGAGGTCATGAGTGTTAATAGGGCCTGTGCAAGAGCAGAATGATCGTGTGGAGATACTAACAGTCCGGTCTGTCCATGAAGAATCGCTTCATCCACCCCCTGAATGGTTGTGCTCACTGATGGCACGGCAAATCGTGCCGCCTCCAGAAAAACAGTTCCGAATCCTTCTTTATCAACAGGATCATCAGTGACGGGCATAACAAAAACATCTGCTAACGCGTACTGTTTCTCCCGTTCTTCATCGGACACTGCCCCATAAAAAGTGACTTCGCTCAACTGAAGTTGAGTCGTCACTTCCTTTAAACTAGGTTCCATCGGTCCTTGGCCCACAATATGATATTCAAAGGGTGGTAGATCACCTATTTGTTTGAGATAGGCGAGTGCATTTAAGACATCCACATGACCTTTCCGCGAGATTAAACGACTCACCGTTAAAAAGACAAAAGGTTTCATTGATTCTTGCACGGTTGATTTTAAAGAAACAGTCGATAACGACTCAACGCATGGATACACAACCAAAGGAAGTGCGAGATGAAATGCCTCTCCAACTTCCCGTGAGAGTGCCTTTGAATTTGCAACCACGATTCGTGCATGATTCAGAACAAACGTTGACAGAATGCGCTTCACGCGTGTTGTAAGAGCCAAACGAACGTCCATTCCATGAACAATGATGATGTAGGGTTTTTTAGTGAACCAGGATGCCACAAGCGCCGCTGTCCCCAGTGGAAGAAGTTGACTGCTGATCACAAAATCATAGGTGGATTGTTGTCGCAAGAGTAGGAGTACAGATTTGATCCAACGCGGCCAAAAAAAACGATAGAGCAGTTCATCGGATCGGGAAATCACGCACAAACGATCCTTAAAATAGGATGCCATCAGTCCAAGGTAGCGCGCAACTCCACCTGTTTGTGGAGGAAAATCCGTCGTGATAAGTAAAAGCCTGTTCATAGGCGTTTATCAAAAACAGATTTTATCATCAAGACATCTTCACGTTTCACAAGACCAGTCAGAAAGAGTGCGAGCAGATAGACAAACCCACAAAGAGGAATGAGAAGGATCCATTGAACAAACGGACGAAGAAGCCAACCGGACGCGAACAAGAGTATTCCGCAAAAACCTGCTTGCAGGAGACGCACCAAAAGGAGATGAAAACGATAGCCGTGAATGATTTTTGGCACACAGACAAGTCCGAGGAAAAACATCATGGTAAAACTGACCAGAGCCGCATAAGCCGATCCCATGATGCCAATTTGTGGAATCAAAAAGATGTTCAGAATGACATTGACGATCATGGTCAATCCCATGATCGCGGTTTTCGTCGACTGACGACCAGAAGCATTTAAAAGTGAGCCGATCGGAAAGTCGAGAAAGATGGGGAGGAGAACAAACACGAGCATCGCCAGAACGGGAGCCGCAGCGCGATATCCGTCTCCTGCAAGCAACACCACTTGATCCGCGAGTAAGGAGAGACCAAAGACGATGGGAGTCGCCAAAATAAGCATGTACCACAAAGCACGATCAAACAATTTTTTTAGACCATCAGGATCTTTCTCCACAAGCGCACTGAAGCGAGGATACAGAGCGGCAATAAACGCCAGTGGAAGAAATTGAAAGGCGTATGTGAATTTATAAGCAAGACTATAAAGACCGACCGCAGCGGTATCTAAAAACTTAGAAATAAGGACAGAGTCCACATAGGAATACACTTTCACAAAGATGGCGGCAAGAGCAAATGGAAGAGCTGCGCGAAGAAATGGCTTCATGGACGACCAATGCCAGATGGGTAAAAAAACAGTCGCGCCAAACTGACGAAACAGATTCGTTCCAGAAAGAAAAACATTGAACAGCGTGCCACACAACAACGCAAGAGCGAGAAGTTGAAGTGAGGGGAAAAAAAGAAGAACGAATCCACCAACAGTGGCTGTGAGAATCTGTCCAACAAACATCCCCATCGATTCAAGTCTGAGCCTATGCTGGCCTCGCAACACACCGTAAAAGAGAAGGTGGAGTGAATCGAGCACAAGGACAAGTCCTGTGAGGAACACGAGGGATCGCACTTCCGTCTGCAATCCAAGCACAAAACTCAGCAGCACAGAACTCACATAGCCAAGACACAGAAGCGGAATCTTGATCGCGAGTAATTGTCGAATGATTGTTTTCGTGCGTTCTGGTTTTTTGGCAATCTCCCGAATCGCCACAGGTGTCATGCCGAAATCCGAAACGACAGAACAAATCATCGCGACAGAAACGGCAAGAAAATAAATTCCCGTTTGTTGTGGCATCATGACTCTTGCCAAAAACAAAAAATAGACGAAGGCGATCACTTTTTGACCGACCGATGCGATCGTGAGTGAAAACGTATTTTGAACGAGTGTAAGACTCATGAATGGATATTTTATCCAAAAAAGCCAAAAAACACAAACAAAACAAGGGTCTGAAACCCTTGTTAAAAACGATACTTTAACGTTTTGACCACTGTGGAGAACGACGAGCGGACTTTTTTCCGAACTTCTTACGTTCGCGCACACGAGGATCACGACTGAGAAACCCGAGTTTCTTCAAACTTGTTCGCAACTCCGGATTGAAATCAATGAGTGCACGAGCAATACCAAGTCGGATGCTTTCCGCCTGTCCACGAATACCTCCACCGCTCACATGAACGGTAATATCAAATACATCCTTTGTTCCTGTCTCCATAAACGGAGACATGACGGATTGTTGCAGGAATGCGACGGGCAAAAAATTCTCAAGTGTACGCTCGTTAATACTGAACTTTCCTGAACCTCCATGGTGAAGTCGAACGCGAGCAATCGCCTCCTTTCTTCGTCCTACGGCTTCGATGTATTGTGGTTGTTTATCTGTCATAAAATTCTAATTCTTCACCACAAGACGCTTCATGCGTTCGTTACGTAGTTTATTTTTTGGAAGCATGCGTGAAACAGCACGACGCACGACATCTGCGGGATTTGTCGCCATCAAATGCTTTAAACCTACTTTACGTATACCGGATGCAAACGTCGTGTGATGAATATACACTTTTTGTTCGATCTTGTTTCCCGTCACATGCATTTTTGAGGCATTCAGAACCTGCACATGATCACCGGCATCAATATTTGGTGTGTAGCTGGCCTTGTGTTTTCCAATTAAAATTCTCGCGATTTGTGTGGCAATTCGTCCCGGAGCTTTTCCTTCCGCATCAATGGTGTGAATATCTCGTTCTAGTGAGTTCATACAAGTTCGATAATAACAATGTCCGCTCCATCGTTTTTACGTTGTCCCAACTTTACAATACGCGTGTATCCTCCCGGACGTGTGGCGTATCGAGGTGAAAGTACCTCAAAAATCTTTTTTACGGGATGTTCCGTGTAAAAAAAACTCATGAGCTTTCGACGTGCCGCGAGCGTTGGTTTTTTTCCTGTGGTAATGGCCTTTTCAACCAAGGATCGAACCGCCTTCGCTTTTGCCTGTGTTGTTTTCACTTTTTCATGTAATACAACATCCGCCGCAAGATTACGCAAAAGCGCCTTTGTTGCGGCGACGGGACGATTTAATTTTACTTCAACCTTTCGGTGTCGCATACCAAGCATTATTCAACAGACTGTTTATTTAGGAGCAAGGAAACGTGATCGATAAGCAGTTGAGCAGATAATGTGACAGCTTCTTCCGGATTAATCGTTCCATCCGTTTCAATGTTCATGATGAGCTTATCATAGTTGGTGATTTCTCCAACGCGTGTATTTTCGACGCGGTATCCCACCGTTCGAACCGGAGAGAACAAGGCATCGATGGCAATCGTTCCCAGATCGGACGCTTCTCCTGTACGTTCCTCCGTGGAACTGTATCCTCTTCCTCTTCGCACTGTTAGTTCCATGTCCACTTTAGACTTCGTATCCGTCATGGTGAGAATCTTGAGATCCGGATTCATGATTTCAACCTCCGCATTTGGCTCAATATCGGCCGCTGTCACTACTTTTTCACCAGATGCGTGTAATTTGAGCGTGATCGGTTCATCTCGATGCATTCGTAAACGAAGAGCTTTCAGGTTCAAAATAATTTCCAGCGCGTCTTCCTTCACATGATCAACTGATTGAAATTCATGGTTCACTCCTTTCATTTTCACAGCGGTCACAGCGGCACCTGGTAAGGAAGAAAGAAGAACTCGACGAAGAGCATTACCAATTGTCGTTCCGTACCCATGAAAACAAGGTTCAATGATTAAGATTCCCTCGTTTGACCGAGTGCCTTTTTGAAAAGAGATGGACGATGGAAGAAGAATGTTTTCCATAAAAAAAGTCTGTCTAAATTATCGCGAATAAAATTCGACAATAAGCGTTGGATCAAAAATTTGATCGAGATCCTCTCCTTCAGGAATACTCGTGACTTTTCCTTGAAACGTTTTTTCATCTCGCGTAAGCCATGAAGGAAGTTTGCTTGACAACATTGCTTCAGGAATTTGCTTAATGATCCCTTTTGCAACTTTTGTTTCTTTTATACTGAGTTCGTCGCCGACAGCAACTCGATAAGACGGAATATCCACATTCTTTTTGTTCACCAAAATAAATCCATGATTCACGATTTGTCGTGCTTGTGGACGAGTTTTGGCAAATCCCAATCGATAAATAACATTATCCAAGCGCATTTCCAATGTCTGAACAAACGCCTCTGACGTGTTTCCTTTATGTTTGGATGCTTGATCGAAATAACGTCTGAGTTGTCGTTCCAAAACTCCATAAACAGCCTTTGCCTTTTGTTTTTCCTGTAACTGTTCTCCATACGAAGACATACGAGCTCGGCCGCGAGCTTGTTTGGGTCCATGAATACCCGGTGGATAGGAACGACGACGAGCGTGTTTTTCTTTTCCAAGAATGACACCAAGCCGACGCGAACGTTTTACGATGGGAGTTTGATCCTTTGCCATAGATTAGACACGACGAGGTTTTGGAGGCCGACAGCCGTTATGCGGAAGTGGCGTAATATCTTTAATAGAAAGGATGGAAAAACCATTTGCATTGAGTGCGCGCACAGCGGCATCTCTTCCGGAACCGACTCCTTTCACAAACACACTGACTTCTTTAAGTCCAATTTCCTTCACGCGATCCGCGACATTTTTTACAATGGAACTTGCCGCGTATGGAGTTGCCTTCTTAGGACCCTTAAATCCACAATGACCGGCACTGGACCAGGCGAGCGTATTTCCATTCAAATCAGTGAGTGTGACAATGGTGTTGTTATATGTTGCTTGAACATAAACACATCCTTGTGACACTTGCTTCACAACTTTTTTCTTTCGTGATTTTGTTGCCGGTTTTGTAACGGATGCCATAGATTAGGTCTTTGTGAGAATGCGTCGTCCGCTACCTGTCGTCTTTCGGGCATTGCCACGTACGGTACGTGAGTTTGATTTTGTGCGTTGTCCACGAACGGGTAAATGTTTTGCGTGACGAGATCCACGAAATGAACCAATTTCTTTCAATCGCTTGATGTTTGAAAGCACATCTCGACGTAAATCCCCTTCCAATCGTCGTTCCGGAACCTCTAAAATCGCACGGATAGCTTTGACCTGATCATCTGTCAAATCTTTTGTTCGAATATTCTCATCAATCGAAGCCTGTGCGAGAACCTTAAGCGCAAGAGGCTTACCCACCCCATACAAATAGGTGAGCGCGATGACAATTCGTTTGTCTGCAGGAATGTTTATACCGGCGATTCGTGCCATAGAGTATAGGGAGGTTTGGGGGTGAAGTGATATAAGCTTGTCAAAATGGATGAGATTTCGTTGAACGGGGTGACAACGACGGAAACGTATGCAACATACGTTGACTAGTTGTCGGGGCCCAGTGAGACGAAAGATCGTCTGTTTTGACAAGCTTAGCCTTGTCTTTGTTTATGCTTTGGTGTCTTACACATCACAACCACGCGACCATTTCGGCGCGTGACGATGCAACTTTTACATATTTTTTTTGCAGAGGCTCTCACTTTCATAATTTTTCTGATGTCGAAATTGACAAACATCATCGGGGATTACTCCGATGATGCTGGTGTAACGGAATCAAAATCGGTACACGACTCGACCCTTGGTCAAATCGTAAGGACTAATTTCCACCTTGACCTGATCACCCGGCAGAAGACGAATGCGAAATTTTCGCATCTTCCCTGATAGATGACCGAGAATCACTTGACCGTTTTCGAGGAGAATTTTGAAATTTGCGGACGGAAGAAGCTCTTCAACCGTACCCTTCATCTCGATGAAATCCTTTGTATCCTTGCTCATAAGAAAGTAACGTTTCGAATTCTAGCAAGAATAGATGCAAGAAGCAAGGAAATAGAGATTCTCTAAGGCGCGGGTATTTTACGGATTCCTTTATTATCTGTCAAGAATAGGGTGTGTACTAAATAAGGACTGCCTTAATTCGTCGAACACCTGCGGAAACCGCCTCTTCTTTAAGGATTCGAAACTGCCCAAGAACTCCTGTTGCCTCAACATGGGGACCTCCACACACTTCCTTACTAAAGTAGGTGTCGCTTATCTTATCACCAATAAAATACACCTTTATTTTGCCACCAAGCGCCGCGTATTTGTCCTCAAACACGCCAATCGCTCCACGAAGCTTCGCTTCCTCAAGATCAAGCAACTCAAAATGAACAGGAAGATTTTTTTGGATTTCTTCATTAACAAGCGCTTGTGTTTGATCAAGCTGTGCTTGTGTCATTTTTTCCGGATGAGAAAAATCGAACCGAAGACGCTCCGGAGTAATGTTAGACCCTCTTTGCAAAACATGCGGCCCAAGGACGTGACGCAAAGCTTGATGAAGCATGTGTGTGGCTGTATGAAGTGCGACCGTTTGCGTTGAATGATCTGCAAGGCCACCTGCAAATTTCTGAGTCGCGCCTGCTCTGGACAAGTCCTGATGCTTTTGAAATTCTGTTTTGAACACCTCTTTATCAATCGCTTGAGATTTCTCCCGCGCCATTTCTTCGGTAAGTTCAAGAGGAAAACCATACGTCGTATACAAAACAAAGGCGTCTTTCCCGGAAATGCTTCCTTCAGACAAAAACAAACGATCGAATTCTCGTTCACCTTTTGTAAGGGTTGAAAGAAATTTCTCCTCTTCCGCAATCATGGTATTCAAAATAGTCGTCGCATGAAGAGCAAGTCGCTGATAGGAATCTTGATACGTATCAATGATATCTTGAGCGGCACGAGCGCAAAAAAGACCCGAAATACCTATCTTCTTACCGAATCGAATGGCACGGCGAAGTAATCGTCGCACAAAATACCCCTGATCCTTATTTGAAGGAAATACTCCATCCCCGATCAAAAATGTGGCCGCGCGCACATGATCCATGATCACGCGAAACTCTTTCGCGTGTGTGGCATCGCTGTGATAGGTCAATCCGGATAATTTTTCGAGCGTATCTCGAATCGAATCGAACGCATCGATCAAAAACACATCAGGCGTGTCCATTTGTGCGGCAACGATTCGTTCGAGTCCTCCACCAAAATCAACATTCTTGTTTGGGAGCGGTTTAAATCCCGTGGCCGTTTTCACATACTCCATAAAAACATTATTGCCGATCTCAAGAAAACGACCACAATCGCAATTCACGTGGCATGGCATATCCTTCCACGCGGACTGTTGATGAAATCCACGCACAACACCAAAGTCCCAAAACAACTCGCAGTCCGGTCCACCCGGCTCTCCCAAGGGCATTTTTGAGGGAATGCCGGATCGTGACCACCAGTTCTTTGTTTCATCATAATAAAAAATACGGCCGTCTTGCATACCGTCACGCTCAGATAAATCAATATCTTTTGCCTCTATACCGACATCCGCAAACAGTTTCTTCCACAACGCTGTCGATACGTGATCGCGTTCAACACCAATCGCCTCATTTCCACGAAAAACCGTCACAAACAATCGGCTTGGATCTAGTCCAACCTCTTTAGTCAAAAATTCAAACATCCAGGAAATTTGTTCCTCCTTAAAATAATCTCCAAGCGACCAGTTTCCGAGCATTTCAAAAAAAGTGGTGTGACGATTGTCTCCCACCTCGTCAATGTCCTGCGATCGAAAACAGGTTTGCGAGTCTACGAGTCGCTTACCAAGCGGATGCACTTCGCCCAACAAAAATGGCACCATTGGTTGCATGCCCGATCCGGTAAACAAGGTCGATGGATCGTTTTCAGGAACAAGAGAAGCGGAGTCAATAAGTCGGTGACCTTTCGACGTAAAGAACGCGAAATATTTTTGACGAACATCATGGATACGCATACGTGAATACTATAATGAAGAGTCAACAAGTCGTCTACTCACGAACATCTACTGATTCGGTTGGGATATGTCTGGACAGGCCTCGTCGCTTGAGTGTGTGGATAAGCAATCTCACTTCCTCTACGGACAAGAGCCATGCGACAAGCACATAGCTTACAAGTCCAAGTCCACCCGCAATCAGGCCTTGAAGGAACACTCCGAAAAATGTATCAAGTGACAGAAATGACAGTAATAATGGCTTAGAAAATTGTGCAACGAGTCCGCACGCGATTCCCGCAATCGAGAGTTTCATGAGTACAGAAACAAGTGAACTCTCCAAAAGTGTTTGCACGCGTTTACGGAGCGGAATCCAGAGTAAAATCGCGTTTACCACAACACTCAACGAATAGGCCATCGCAAGTCCCATCACGCCAAACATTCTTCCAAAAAGAAACGCGCTGAGAACTCCCACAAGGCCGCTCACGAGTGCGGCAGTCAGAGGAGTGACGGTATCGTGGAGAGCAAAAAACGCTCTCGCGAGAATAAACACAAATGCTTGCGGAATAAACGTCAAGGCAAAAAAAGCGAGTGTATCTGCGGTGCGTACGGTCGCCTCCCAATCAAAGGCACCGGCTCCGACGACGACGCGCACAATCTGTGATCGAAGAACCAGAAACAACAACGTGAGTGGAATGAGAAAAAAGATCGTCTGACGAATTGTTGAAATGAAGCTGGAACGAAAGAAATCCAAATCATTTTTATTGATCGCTTCGGTGAAAATGGGAAAAACGGCAATGGCGAAAGACACTCCAAAAATACCGACCGGAAAAAACTGAATATTATAGGCGAATTGAAAAATCGTTACGCTTCCCGCGGCCATAAGCGTTGCAATAATCATGAGGACAAGAAATAACAATTGATTCATGGCAATGCCCAGAATTCGCGGACCGGTCAAACGGAACAGTTCAGCGACTCGTGAGTCTTTCAGAGTCCAATAAAAACGATAGGTATAGCCCGCATGAAAACAACCGATCAACTGACAGCCTAAATGTAGAAAAGCACCTAATACCACTCCCCATGCCAGACCAATCGATCCCATCCACGGACTCAGCAACCAAACTCCAAGCATAATTCCAACATTATAAAAAATAGGCGCGAGCGCATATAAAAAAAATCGTTTTAATCCCTGGAGGACACTGCCAAGCACCATCGAGCAGGTCAAAAGTACCTGCGCACCAAGCATAATGCGCATAAATTCCGCAACACGCTGTTGTTTTTCCGAATCAAATCCAGGAGCAATAAGTGCGCTGAGTGGATTGGCAAAAAGAAACAACAGGATAGAAAAAAGAATCATCCCGCCCCCAAGAAGATGAAGAGTGATGTTGACAAAATCCCACGCATCCTTTTGCTCCCCTGCTTCAAATTGCTTTGTAAAAATCGGAATGAAACTGGCGGACACAGCTCCAATCACAATCAAACTGAACAGAAAATCGGGAATTTTAAACGCGGCATAGTACACATCTAACGTATCCCCCGCCCCAAACATCCCCGCGAGCACCCGATCGCGAATAAATCCAACCAATCGACTGAAAAAAGAAAAAAAACCGACAATGGTGGCGGCCCCAATGATGGTTTTTGATTCCGCATGAATAAAGCTAAATATCGGTTTCATGATGATCTTCATCCTGAATGGAAATTTTTGTTCGTTTCTTTTTATGCATATGCGCGTCGTATCTGTTCATCAACCAAACACTCACAATTCCAACAACCAAGAGTAATCCAAGAAAACACAAAAGGCTGATGACAAAAGGATTTTGTAAAGTAAAAAATGGAACAATGATGGTTGTTTTTTCTCTTGAGACTCCTCCATCCTGTGACTGAATTTTGAGCGTGACCTCGTAGGCACCGCTCTGTTTAAAACGATGCGTCACTTCCGTGCGATTCGATCTCACTCCATCTCCAAAATCCCATTCATACTGAACGGTGGAATCAATGGGTCCCGCGACGTTAAATGTAAACTCGTTCCATGTGTCGTGCGTATACACAAACACTGCCGCGGGAGAATAGATGACTGGCTTTGGTGCAACCTTTGTTACAACCTGTGCGGGTATTTCCGCAATGGCCGGAGTTGGAGCTGATGCTGTCTTTGGAGTGATAACAGGTTTTGCTGGTGCCGGAATTGTCTGAACTTTCTTGGGAGCGGGTTTTGGAAATTCCTGCTTGGTTACGTCATTTGGAAACGCATCCTTACTGTCTTCTGTCCCATCCACATCCGAATCTTTTAGTTCTGAATTTGTTCCCAACTCTTTTTCCACCGCATCTGTGAGGCCGTCATTATCATCATCCTCATCACACCTATTTCCAAGTCCGTCTTTGTCCGCATCACTCTGATCCTTATTTTGCTCCGAAGGACAATTATCTAACTTATCCGCGACGCTATCACGATCCGCATCTTCGATCGGCTCGAAAACAGAGGTGATCGCGGTATTGTTTACAGGGTTTGAATCTTCCGGATCCGTTCCCTGAATTTCAGCGCGAATATTAAATGTGCCCGCGGGAACCAAAAAATCAATGAAAATTTCTTCGGGAAGTCCTCCACTGATCACGGAAATAACCTGAGATTTCCCAATAATCACGTCTCCTTGGAAAAACGTGACGTAACCGACAACATCTTCCGTACCCACATTTTGTACTTGTGCGTACAGACGAACCGTTTCTCCTGTGGTCAAAATCGTTTTTGAAAAATGGATATCTTCCTGCTTAATGGTCAAATCAGCTGCGGAGGCATGCGCAGGGAGAAAAAATAAAAATGGGAGAAAAACGAAAAAAAGATAAATCAATGATCGTAACGTCGTTCGTGTCATATTTCTACAAAATCTCCACTCTGAAGCCAGAACTCCGCGGCTTCATCGGTTGTGAGGTGAAATTCGTTCATAAATGTTGGATGAACTCGCACGGTGACATGATCCATCTTTTCTTGTGTTTCTTTTCCCAAAACAAGGGAGATGAGTTGTCCATGCGAAATGTTGAGCTGTTTGGCACTGTTTGGATTCAAATGAACATGCCTCGCCGGTATGATGACACATCGCTGAGCGCGAACGACTCCACACGGGCCTCGTAGCGTACAGGACGCACCATGAGTCATATCCCCTGAAACACGAAGAGGTGCGTGGAGTTTCAGCGCGGCGGCATCCGTTGCGGAAAGTTCCACTTGTGTTTCCGCACGAGTGGGACCCAAAATTCTGACGTGGTTCAGCACTCCTGTTTTTGTTTCGATATCAACCGTATCCTGCAACACAACTTGCTCATGATGCGAAAGTGTTCGCAAAACCGTTGGTTTTTCCTCTCCAAACAATGTGTGATAATCACGTTTGCACAGATGAACGTGACGATATTGAATGACAACAGGAATGCGCATAAATTCAGAGGCTCCTGTTCTTTTTGTGACCGAACGTATAATTAAATTTTTTATGTCTGATCGGACCCAATAAGGCCAAGTGCACTTCCGCCAACAAATATTTCATCGCGATATTCATGCGTCCATCTCGATCGAGACGACGAATGGAAACGGGAATCTTCGTTGATTTCAAAAAACCAAACGTTCCTTTTTTACAAAGTCGTTGTGCATAATCATGATCCTCACAAAATGTAACGGATTCATCAAACCCTCGAATCGCTTTGTGTTTTTCACGACGAACGAACAAGCAAAAACCCGGAGCGTGTGGAAAGAGCGATCCCCACGCGCGAGCATAGCTATTATACGCCTTATGCATAAAATGATCGACATGCGCGTCACTCAGTGGAAAAACATCACAGGTCGCCAGATCAAGTTTTCGCTCAATCATTTCTCCGACGGATTTTTCTAGAAATTCCGGATCACGAAGTTCCACATCCGCGTCCAAAAAAAGAATGAGCTCGGAATCCGCGCAAACCGCGCCTCGATTACGTCCAACAGAAGGCATCCCTCCCTTCACGACGCGCGCGCCAAACGATTTGGCAATTTCACGCGTGTGATCCGTTGATCCCGCGTCCGCGACAATAATGTGATCCGGTTGAAAAGTTTGTTGTTTGATTGACTTGAGTAAATTCGGTAAATACTCTTCTTCATTTTTTGTGGGGATGACAATCGAAAGCATACATGAATATTTCTATTCTAAAGTTTTTTTTGCGTAAGAGCAAACAAGGCAATTCCCGTTGCCACCGAAACATTCAGTGAGCGTTTGAATCCCGGCATCGGAATTTCTACCTTCAGATCGCATAAAGAGAGGATATCGGATGCAATACCGTCACGCTCATTTCCCAAAAGAAGAGCAAGTGGTTTTGTCGGTTGAAATTCCGTCAATGAGAGCGCAGACACTCCCGTTTCAAGCGCAACAATTTGAAATCCCTGTTCACGCAATGAGTGAATAAGTGCGTAGATATCCGCTCCCCTCTCCCACACAACACGGTGCTCTGAACCCAAAGCGGTTTTTGCAATTTCTTTGGCGGGAGGCTGTCCCGTATATCCCGTCAAATAAATTTTTTCAACTCCAAAAACATCGGCACATCGAAAAATAGCACCGACGTTATGAAGGGAACGAATGTCATGTGCGATGATAATCATAGATAGACTTTTTCAAAAGAAACAGTATCATATCTTCAGAGACTTCTGAAAAATGGTGAGATTTCGTTGAACGGGCTGTCGAGCCTCAGAAAACGTAGGTCATACTACGTTGACTGAGGTCGACGGGTGCCCGTGAGACGAAAGATCGCCGTTTTTCAGAAGTCTCTCATCTATGCTCAAATCCGGATTCATTGTCCTTATCGGCCGTTCAAATGTGGGGAAATCCACACTCATGAATGCCTTGGTGGGATCAAAAATTGCGATCACAAGTCCGAAACCACAAACAACTCGCTTGCCTGTGCATGGTATTTTGACTCGTGATGAAGGCCAGATGGTTTTTGTGGATACTCCGGGAGTCATGAAAAAAAAGCGCGATCTACTGACAAAAAAACTTCAGCAAACCGTTGTGCAATCACTGAAGGATATTAATGTGGTTGGATACGTCGTTGATCCAACCAGAGAAATTGGCGAGGAAGAACGCGAGGCACTGCGGCTGAGTAAGCTGTCCACGGCAAAACGTGTGCTTATTATCAACAAAATAGATGAACAAAAAAAACCGTATCTGGATTTTTATCGCGATTTGGCTCACGAGTTTGACGCCGTCGCAGAAGTCTCCGCACTTCGGGGAACACACATTGCCACACTCACCAAAACACTGTTTGATCTTTTGCCTGAAGGGGAGCCATTTTATCCGCTTCATCAATTAACAAACATGCGAAATGATTTTTGGCTTGCCGAGTTAATTCGAGAAAAATTATTTTTACGTCTCCACGAGGAACTCCCCTATTCCACTCACGTTGAGGTACTTGAAACAGATCAGCGAGAAAACGGCATCTTGTATATCGCCGCAACGATCTACACAACGGAAGAACGCTATAAACGCATGATCATTGGACAGGCAGGACGCGGAATTAAAGAAATCGGACAATCCACTCGAAAGGAACTCGAAGCGATCACAAGTCAGAAGGTTTTTTTAGATTTAACGGTTGAGGTTGACTCTCATTGGATGGATCGGATGGAATAACGGACTTGGTCTTCAGAGCCGTAACCTCATATCCCCAAAATCCTTCACGAATACCTGTAAACGAAAGAAGGTTCAAAGATCCACGCGATGCAGGCGTTAAAATCACCTCAAGAATGAGGGGATTTTTTTCATTAGCGAGAATGGTATAGCGCGCAAAGGTGTTGTGTGCACGAATCGCACGAACAGCCACACGCGCACCATTCCATTCAAGCGGATACGTAACCCAATCAATCTCGGCATCAATTTGAAGTACATTCTGTTTTTCTAATTGCGCCTGAGATCCATTTTGAATCTTTTCAACAAATTCTCTTAGTTGATCCGTGACCCCAACCGCCTGCGAAAACGATTGATCAAACAATCCTAAATTGACTGTTGTTTTACGCGTGGTCAACAGTTCCTGGTATTGAGCTGTGGAAAGCCACAATAAACTCGTTTGTTTTTTGAGCTGAGTCTCATCTTTCCAAAACAGCGGGAGCAGAACACGTTGTCCATTACGGAGATCGTCGGACGACAACGCTCCATTTTCTGTCACGGTTTCATAGATTACTTTCGGTGATTCCGGAAGTTGAGTGCCGATCGGAGAGGTCGCATAATTCTTTTTATATTCCTCACGAGCACTCACAGATTCCTTCGTTTCCGTCTTGTATTTACGTGTCCACGTAAGTCGTGCGCGCTCCCCTGGCACCCATTCCTCAATGAGGACATCTCTGGTTGCCTCAATACCATTCAACAATTTAACAAGTGTTCCACCCACACCCAATATCGTCTCTCGTAAATAAAGATGGTCTCCAACCTCAAAGCTCAGCGCACTCGCCGTTTGTTCTGGAGTCATTGTTGATGCGGGAATAGGAACACAACCGGAACCAAGAAACAACAGAAGACTCGTGAGTATGAGGAATCTTTGTTTCATATCATATCGCCCATTGACGTATTTCTTCTTCATTCGTTTCCCCACAAATGGATTTACCTGTCTCATCGTTGAAAAAAAATGGGACTCCGCCGCACGTGCCTTTATCTTTTGTTTCAAACAACGAAGCATTTTCCTCATTATGCCATGTTTCTTTTTTTTCAATTTGGATTCCTTCCGCAATTAACTTATCCACAACCGGCAAAACTGAGTGGCAATGAGGACATTCTTCACCGTAGAAAAAGTAGCGCATAGAGGGACAGGAAGTAGGAATTAAGAAGTAGGAATTAAGAAGTAGGAAGTAGGAATTAAGAAGTAGGAAGTAGGAATAGTCACTTGTGCTACTATTCTAGCATGCCTTCCAAACTCTCTCAAAAATGGATGCAGATAATCCTCTTTGTTGTTATGAGTGGATTTCTTGTGTATCGGCGATTTGATGTGCCCATACAAAGCACTGTTGTTGTGGTTGATGAGAGCGGTTCACAGCGTCGTGTCGGAGATCAATTGAGACGTGGCCAAACGATTGAAACGAAAGCGGATGAATATCTCTTGTTACAGATTGGGAAGGAAGATTTCATTGCCCTTGATGAACGAACAGCAATCGAACTGAATTCGCTAAGCACACCAAAATACATTTTACGTTTCCCTCGCGGACGTATCTTTGTAAAAAATATAAGCCGGATTCCCATCGAGATAGAAACAGTCAAAACAGAAACAGACGTCTCTGGAGGAAGTGCAACACTCGTTCATTATGATTTTAAACAACTGCTTACTGTTGCCTCGCTGGAAGGAGAGCTTCGAACACGATTAAAAAATGCGGATACCTATCAAATTATTTCACAAGAAAACGCGATTGATATCCGCGAAACAGACACTCTCACCATAACAGAATCCATCGTGAATATTCATGAGGGAGCGGGAGCGGAATTTTATCGTTGGGTAGAAAATGCTATTCTTCAATAATTCCACCACCGATCATTTCCTCTCCAACATAAAAAACGATGGATTGACCTGGGGTCACGGCGCGCTGTGGCTCATCGAACGCAACTTGAACGTAGTCGTTTTCGTGCGAAACAATCTGACACCATTGAACCGGTTGACGATGTCGGATACGGGCCTCACAACGCAATGGGACGTTGAACTCAACAAACACATTCAGATTTCTCACACGTAATTCCTGACAAAACAGCGCGGGATGGAAATTACTCGAGACGACAAGTCGTTTCGAGTCTGGACGTTTTTCCACAACATAATACGGTTCACCACCACCAACATTGAGTCCGTGTCGCTGACCAATCGTAAAAAAATTGATGCCTCTGTGACGGCCGACGATTTTTCCATCCACCGTCACAATATCTCCCGGATCGTCCTTCATGCGCGCGCCTAAAAATTCTCGTATCTCCACATCTCCCACAAAACAAATTCCCATGGAATCTTTTTTGTCTGCCACGACAAGTCCAAACTCTCGAGCCTTCGCACGAACCTCCGGTTTTGTCAGATGACCGATTGGAAACAAAACTCGGGACAACAGAGTCTTATCAATCGCCCACAAAAAATAGGTCTGATCCTTGTTTGAATCGTTTGCTTTAAAGATTCCTAACCCCTCGCCCCTATTCCCTCGCCCCTTCACCTGCGCATAATGCCCAGTCGCCACATACGTGCATCCCAGCCGATCTGCTTCCTTCACAAAACGATTGAACTTGATGTACTTATTGCACATCACGTCCGGATTCGGCGTACGACCCGCTTCAAATTCTGCAAACATATTTTCCACCACATCACGGCGATACTCCATTTCAAAATCAAATGTCACAAACGCTATGCCAAGCTGTGCCGCCACACGCGCGGCATCACGTCGTTCTTGCTTCCAACCGCATTCTGCAAATGCTTCTCCAACGTTGCTTTCGTCTGTCGTGCGAGGCCCACACACATCTCCAGACCAATTTTTCATAAACGCGCCGATCACCTCATATCCAGCCTCCAACAACAAAATAGCCGACACACTTGAGTCGACACCACCAGACATTCCAAGGAGAACTTTTTGCTTAGACAACATAAGCTAAATCATATGAGATTTGTTCAATAATATCAATTATTTATTGACAAAACGTCAATTTTATGCTATAATTTTTAATTAAAATTAACTTATTCCTTATGTCTTCACGAATCAATAAACGACTTTTCGTCACCATCATGGCTTGTTTAATTATTCTTGGCGGTATGGTGATCGTCCCAACATCTGAGACGCTTGCGGCCGGAACAGTCAATAAATCTATCTCGATGCTTGTAAAAACAAAAACGAGCGCGGAGATATTTTGGATCAAAGATGGGATGCTCCATGCATTTCCTAAACCAACCTTTACGGGAAATGCAATCTTTAAAAGCTGGTTCCCAAATTTTGACTGGAAAAAGGTTGGAGTACTTTCAGACGCACGCATGGAATCCATCCTCATCGGAAAAGCTGTTTCTCCAAAACCAAAATCTATGCTTCTCGTGTTCAAACCAAGCGACAATAAAGTGTACGAGGTTGTTGGAGAATACAAAATAAGTGTTATTGAAACAGAACAGGAAGCAACCGAAAAATATGGTGAAAAATGGAATATGAAGGTTTACGAACTCCCAATCGAATATTTTACGGATTACGAGATTGAATAAGTTTACATAAAACAGCCGGCAATCGCCGGCTGTTTTAATATTCTCACCGCTGGGTTCAATACCCCGCCGCTTTGCGGCGTTATAGTCATCACACTATGAAACAGGACTCCATTAGTTAAAAAAAATGCGATCTGCTCGAGTTTCGCAAGAAAAAATTCTCAATGTACGTCTAGTACATTGAGAATTTTTTCTTGCTCCAACCCTTTGCATCTCATCAATTTTTTTAACTTCTAAGTCCTGTTTCATAGTGTGATGACTATAGTCTGTCATTCCGACCGAGGAGTTGGACGACGAGCGGAGGAATCTCACGTTCACGAGATCTCTCCGCTACGGCCTATCCAATAGGCCTTCGGTCGAGATGACAGACGATGTGTCGATACCCCGTCCGCTTTGCGGCGGGGTAGTTTATTTCACCATTTTTTCAAACCGCTCGAAATCCTCACGTAGTACAAAAAAATCTTTAAATTGAAGTTTTTCGTTGTATTTTTGAAGAAGATCGGAATACTCAAACATGGGAATGTTCACAAATCCATTCAATGTTCGCTTATGAACATAAAGTGTGTTTTGCTCTTCGTTTTCACCGAGTTTCGAGAACGCATTGGTAGCCGAGTGAATGAAATAACCGATTCCCTCCTTTTCGCAAGCACGGATGAGTGTCGTAAGTGTTTGTTGATCCTCGAATCGTTGATCGTGCAAACGGAGAATGCGCTTTGCGGCAGTACGATGCATTAAATGATGCGACCAATAGTTGTTTTCATTCTTCGCCGCCAAGAAAAGTTGTTCAATGACATGATCGTCTCGTAAATCCGCGTAGGCATACGGATCGCTTGGGATACGCAAATCAATCTCATCTGTACGAAATGCTTGCTCAAGCATGTGAACAAATCCCGCGGCTGTTTTGTGAAAATAGACCTGATCAATCATGTGATAACGCGCGAGCAAGAAATCTTCAAACGCGCGCACGCCATTTTCAGAGATCATCAAAATCAGAGATCCGTCTTGTTCCGCAACCGACATCGCAGAAATCAACCAATCCATGTCAAACTGACCGTAGGCAACTCCACAAAAATAACTGTCGCGCAGTAAATAATCCATTCGATCACAATCCAACTCGCCGGAAATAATCGATTTCAGGACAAACGGCAAACTGGGAATTTTTTTCGCGATTTTTTCAAACGTTGATGAAGGCTGAATTTGCCCGTGAATGAGTGAACAAATTGCCTGAGCCATATCTATCGTCAACGCACCCTCTTTTGCCATCGTCTGAATCAACAGAACGCTGTAATCCTCATGTTTTGCTTGTCGATCTCGCTCATTACCAACACCCGGTGTTGGTAATGAGCTATTTTTCCACCAGGATAAATCCAGAGCAAGTGAGTTGAGAGGTGGAAAAACAACTTCAGAGGCGTGAGAAAACGGTCCATGACCTACGTCGTGTAACAGACCACCGAATCTCACACAGGATCGCAAAAAAACAATTTCGTTTTCATCCAGCCGTTCACGAAAAATATCCGTGCTTGTCATGAATTGATTGAAAAGTCGACCGGCGATATGCATCGCGCCAAGCGCATGGGTAAACCGATTGTGAATGCCTCCCGGATACACATACGACAACACAAATCCAAGCTGACTCACAAATCTCAGTCGTTGAACAAACGGATGATCAATAATCAATCGTTCCTCATCAGAAAACGCGATTCGCTTATGAATGGGATCGCGAAGTTCGTAAAGAGACATATCTAATCAAATTTAATCGTTTGGCCTGTGCGGAGTGTTCCGCTTGTTCGAACGGGTGGTTGAGGTTTTGGAGTTGAGAGTGGTTGGACTGGTGTGGGCGAAGGTTGGGTCGGTGACTGTGAATGAACAGATGGTTGTGGTCGAGAAACGTCTCCTTGTGGCCCGGTCAATTTTTTCTTTCGCTTACGTTTACGCTTCTTCTTTTCTGGATCGCTAGACGAACTCACACTTGATGAAACGGGATGGACAAGAACCGTGGTGTTTGCTGGAACAGAAGTTTGTGTTGCGATCACGTTTGCTGAAGTTGCTTTGATTGGCTGATGTTGAACTGGTTGGATTCGTGGCGCAATTGGAACAAAAACTTTTGTCGCTGGTGGCGCAGGAGGTGTGGGTGTAGGAGGAACTTTTGCAACGATCGGCTTTGCTAAATCAACACTGAGCCAATCTTGAGGTTTTTCTTCTTGAGCCGTTGTCATCACCGTAATCGTCGAGGACGTCACGGAAGTCACTTGAGTTTGTGACTGTGATTGCGTTTCTCGCTTTGGTGAAGCCGGCTTCAGTGTTGAAAGAGAAATAGACGGCTCCTCAGGTGACTTCTCAGCGCTTGCCGACTTATCCATGGAAGGTCTGCCACGCCCTTTTCCATTTTTTCGCTCGTCGCGCACAATCTCAATGCAATCCTCGCAATAAATTGGTCGAGAACGATCGAGCTCGACAGGCAAAATGATTTGTTTTTGACAGCGCGTACAATCGTATTCATGTCGCGGTTTTTTGGAATCTTTCGAGGCTTTCTTTTTCTCTGTGGCTTCTTGTAACAATGTCTCATCATCAACGCCTTCCATTCCACTCCATTTCAAAATCTTCTGCTCAATGTCTGCGCGCGGATTTGCATAACGCTCACGAGAAACTTTAATAACCTTTTCTCCGGATCCTGTGCGTTGAGAAATAGGTGGAAGCGTGATCGCCGAAAATGGTTGACTTGTAACTCCATCAATGAGCAACTTTAAATAGACATTAAATTTTGGTAAATTGATAATGTCTTCAGGCAAAAATCGCGGAGAAAATTCCTTTTCCATGTAGAGTCCATCTGGTGAACCGACGCGATACGTAATGATCGTTCCAACGTTTCCAAACACCGCTTCACGTACTTCGTCGGTAAGTTGAGCGATATACTGATGCGCCATCGTTAAACAAAGTCGATATTTACGCGCCTCAGACAAGATTCCCGCGAAGGATTCCACGGCGAAATTTTGAAACTCATCCACATACAAGTAAAAATCCAGACGATCTTTTTCCAGGATGTCCACGCGTTCCATCGCGGAAAGTTGTAATTTCGTAATCAACAATCCTCCAAGCAAACGCGAATTATCTTCTCCGATACGTCCTTTGGATAAATTCACGATAAAAATCTTGTTTGTATCCATGATGTCGCGAATGTTTATGGTGGATTTCACTTGCGCGACCATGTTTCGAATCACGGATGCGGACAAAAATTGACCGATCTTGTTTTGAATTGGCGCAACGGCTTCTTGCGCGTATTTTTCGTTATAAGAGGCGAACTCCTTAAGCCAAAATTGTCTGACAACAGGATCAGAAACGTTACCGACAATACGACTGCGAAAATCTGCCTCTGAAAGCATGCGGTTAATTCCCAGAAGAGTTTGTCCGGGATTTGCCAGAAGCGCGAGAATCGTATTATTCAAAATGTATTCCATGCGCGAAGACCACATGTTTTCCCAAATCTTTTTGAACACTCCCATCATTCCGCTGGCAACAAGATGCGTATGACGTTCGCTCACAGCTTCCAAAATATTGAATCCAATCGGAAAATCAAGATCGGATGGATTGAAATACACAACGTCATTCAAACGCCAGCTCGGAATATAATCGATAAGCTTTTCGGCCGTATCTCCATGAGGATCCACATAGCAACATCCGTGTCCTGCATAAATATCCGACAAGATAAAATTTTCGAGCAACGTCGTCTTACCCATACCTGTTTTTCCAATCACATAGACATGCCGACGACGATCATCGGTTTTGATGCCAAATTTCACCATCGAATTGCGAAAATTCGTCTTGGCAAAATAGGTCACTTCGTTTTCATGTTCGTGGTTGTAGGACATAGGAAAAGGGAGTGGGGGGGGAAAGTAGTAAGTAGTAAGTAGCAGGGTAGCAGGGTAGCAAAGTAGCAGGGCAGAAGAGTTAAAAGATTTTTTTGTGCCTTTCAACAGCGTTCGATTCTACTACCCCGCTACTTACTACTCTACTACTTACTCCCCGCTACACTACTACTACACAGGTAAATTTGGAGGGACGAACGTTTCCTCTTCTGGAACGGGTTTGATGGCGGACTGAGAAGTTGGCGAGACGAGTATTGGAACAGCGGCCGCATCAAACATTTCCGAGGAGGTTTTCGGTTTTTCCGTCAAGGTTGGAGGAAAAGGCATCTCATCCGATGAGGCAAAGGGGAAATCCACCTCCTCTTTATCAAATCCGGCAAGGGTATTTTCCAAAAATGTCACGGGAAGTCCCACGGGAGGTTCGCCACGACGCGCCTCGGCTTTCTTCACAAGAGGAGCTTTGATACTGATTGTTGGGAAATGCCAAAGAGAAGCGAGTTCTTCTACGTTCAAAAACACATGATCGGCTCCAATGCTCCAACTGCGCTTTTTATAGGCCGTCATGAGGTTCCTCTGCTTGGCGGCATAAGACCATTTCATCCAAAAATAGTCGTCTTTTGGAACGGATGGAATGTGTAGCTTAAATTTATTAAGGGCGAGATTGGTGTATTGATTCAAAATGCCTTTGACAATTCCCGTACGTTCAACCTTCACAAACGCGTTTTTATTTGCCACATACAGAATACGAATTTTCACTCCCATGCCAACTTTTGTGAGTTTTGCATAAAGCGCATCCGCCTCTTTTGTCTCCTGCAATGGCAAGAGGACATGAGGTTCCTTTTTGGCCTCTTCCTCCCCAAGCCCAAAAAGACTCGCAAGTTCCGTTTCCATGACCGTATCAAGTAGTCCAAGAGGCCACGCAATAAATGATTCTATCGCGGAGACAAGGATGCTTTTTTTCACTTTTTCTTTCTTGCCATACAATTCATTCAATCGCTTGACTCCTACCTTCGCCCAATCATTATCACGCGGCTGGACGAGTATCTGGATCCACATATGTTCGCCAGGACGCATTTTTGCAAATTGCTCAAGCGTGTGTCCAAGTGGATCTTTGATTTCTCCTGTCATGCGATCTTCAAAATCAACATAAGTCCGAATCGGATAAATAAAATCTTTGTCGAGGGTAAACTCTCCACCCCACATGTCATACGTATCGTCAGGAAAGGCTGTTGGAAAATACTGGGTGTAATCCTCAACTTCTGCCATTTCAGCATCCGGATATTGGGCGTAAATTCCCGCTTCAATCATGTCACGAAAACGTGTTTGCGTCCGAACAAGAAACTGGATGTAACCTTCTGTGGAAATAATCTCAAAGGAAAAGGTTGGATTAAATTTGCCGATAATCCATATTTCCTTCCATGTCAGAGATGATTTGGCACCATAAAGATTTGAAAATAAATTTTCAAGCGCTTTTGGAGATTGTTCTGTCATGGACGGAACATCAATGGCGAGCAAAACGTATTTGAGTGTTCCGGCATAGATTCCCTGACGAGAATTTTGCCACATTTGCACAATTCCCCACGCGATTGTCAGGGCAATCGGAATCCACCCAAACCAAACCAAAATATCGTAAAGAATAATATCAATGGGACGGGAAAAAAAAGACGAAGCCGTCGGCGCCATCGAGGCCGTTGATTGCACGATTGGAATCGCAAAAAGAGAAAGCATTATTCCATTATAGCACAAGGAACCCTACTTCCCTTTCTTTCCCCACACAACAAGTAACGGACTTGCAAGAAAAATGGACGAATATGTTCCTGTCAAAATTCCAATAATAAGTGCCATCGAAAATGGCCGCGTACTTTCTCCACCAAAAAGGAATATCGCAACCAGTGCCAGAAGTGTCGTGATGCTGGTGCTGAGCGATCGCCAAAGAGTTTGATTAATACTGAGTTCGACCGTTTCCTCGAAGCTGTTTGACGTACGACGAAGCAAATTTTCTCTCGTGCGATCAAACACGACAACCGTATCAGTGATGGAGTATCCGAGAATAGTCAGCACAGCGGCGACGAATGCGGTTCCAATTTCCCAGCCAAAAAAGTGCCCGAAAAGCGCAAATGCTCCAAGGGGAATAATGACGTCATGAAATGCGGTCCCGATAGTGATGAGCGCGTATTTCCAGGAAGCAACCGGTTGTGAAACTTTTCGATAAACCCATGCGACATAGAGCGCAATGAGCACGAGTGTGATAAAAACCCCCAGTCCTGCCGTGCGTTGAAGTTCTTTTCCAATGATCGGCCCGATGGAATCGTAGCGGATTTCCTCGACACCTTTTATTTCACCATAAGTTGCTTGCAGTGCGGTGAGAATAGATTGATGTTGTTGTTCTGAAAGAGGAGGTAAACGCACCAAAAATCCCTGTTCTCCGGTCGTTTGAATGATGGCATCCTGAAACCCAGCTTGAGTCAATGTGCCGGTTAGTTCTGCTGTTGTGGTGGGTTGACCAAACTGGAGTTCCATGAGACTTCCACCGGTAAAATCAATTCCGAACTTGAGTCCGAGTGTGGCGATGAGGATTACGCTCAGAAGAACGAGTGATCCGGAAAAAGCCAACCAAAGATTGCGATGCGGGATAATCTGAAATTTCATAGTGTTAGAGAGACCTCAGGATTTTTTAATCGCGAATAAAACCGGATGACGAGCCCACTTCCACGCGGTCACGTTTTTTAGATAAATACGAGTCACCGTAATAGCCGTAAACAAACTGAGGATCACTCCAACCGAAAGCGTCAGAGCAAATCCTCGGATAAAACTGGAGCTAAACCAATAAAGGACGAGTGACGCGATCAGTGTCGTTAAGTGTCCGTCGCGGATCGCACTCCATGCGCGCGTAAATCCCTCATCGATCGCCGAGTTAAAATCACGACCGGCGGCGAATTCTTCTTTCATGCGGGCAAAAATAAGAACATTCGCATCCACGGCGATTCCCATAGAAAGAACAAAACCGGCAATTCCCGCAAGCGTAATCGTCACATCAAAAAAGCGATACGCCGCAAGATTGAGGCCGGCAAAGAGTAAAAGAGCAACGCTCGCAATCACTCCTGGGAGACGGTAAAAAACGATCATAAACAAGGCGACAAACAAATATCCCACAAGAGCGGCAACGACACTTTTTTGAAGCGAAACAATGCCGAGTGTTGGCCCAACGGTTTGCTGAGACACAAGTTCGATCGGTACAGGAAGAGCTCCCGCATTTAAACTACGAACGAGTTCTTTTGCTCCATCCACAGGACTTTGCTCAGGACTGGTTCTAAAATCGCCTTTAATCGTGGCCTGTCCGCCATAAATAGGTTCTGTGATGACAGGATCTGAGAGAAGATTTCCGTCAAGAAAAATGGCAATTTTTTGTCCGACATGCGTTGCGGTGAGATCTCCGAACAGTTTGTCTCCATCCGGACTAAATTCAATCAAAATAGATGGAACTCCTGTGTTTGGATCGAATTGAACGCTCGCACGTTTGAGATCCTTGCCTGAAAGAGCCGTGTTTTTCCAAGGAGACACAGGCGGAACAATGTCCATTTCTGTGGTAAGTGGCATGAGGATACGCTTGATTGTATAGGCAGGGATAGATCGTTCATCCCGTTTGTAAATGAGATGATAACCGAAATCTGTCTTGACGATGTTTGACACGGAACCTATTGAAAGATCTTGCGCCGCCGTGGCAAACGTTGGGACATACGCCAGCGCAGTGGCCCATCCAAGATCACCTCCGTTTGATGCCGAAGCATCCACAGAATTTGATTTGGCGAGTTCCGCAAAATTTTCAGCCGTCGCTTCTTTCTTTAAACTGTTGATTTTGGTACTGGCTTCAATTTCCGAGATCGGATTTTGACATCCGTTTGATCCTTCAAAACAAATCAGAATATGAGAAAGCAGTAATTCCTTTACATCTGCTTTTTCCTCCACACGCAAAATATTCAACCCTTGTGGATTTTCCTGAACCGTTGGATGAACTGAACCAACAGCGACTTTTTTCTGATCAATCGCTTTCTTAAAATCGCCGTACGGAGAGTCGTCTGTAATTGCTTTGATGGTTGACTGTTCAAGTTTGATGAGACTTTTTTCGGTGATTAACGTGTCGAAGGATTCACCCGCAAGAGCACGTTTGAGCACAGCATTTGCGCTCGCACGATCTGATTGTTGTTTTTCTTTGAGCTGAACTTTTTCTTCATCCGTGAGTTCGCGCTCTACCTCAACACTTGGTTCCTTAAACTCAAGAACCGGAGTCTCTCCGATTTGGTTGATGGCATCAGTGACATCTTTGATGCCGGCGAGTTCAATAATCAAACGATGTGTTCCTCCTGTGCTGATGGTTTGCACGAGCGGCTCAGCAACACCAAAAGCATTGACGCGTTTTTCAATAACATTTTTTACCCCCTCAAGCGCTTCTGCTCGTTCAGATTCAGAAATTTGACTCATGTTCGCATCGTACACAAGATGCGCGCCTCCTTGCAGATCAAGACCAAGACGATAGGTGGATTCCGGAAGTTTGAACCCGCTTGGTAAATGAACGGATTCAACCCCTTTATTCCAGTACTGTGGAAAATCGTAGGTAAATGCACTGAGTGTCAAAAGGATCATCGCAATCCCCAAAATCCTTCTCTTCCATGGACTATTTGATTTGGATTGTGTCTGCGTTCGTTTTTTTGTGCGCCACGTTTGCATATCGCTGTATCGTTACGGTTTAGGAGCGAATTTGCCGTAGTTTATGCGATCTTGATTGGTCCTGCAAGTGGACAAAATTAATTTGATTTTTTGAATGAAACCTTAAAAATCGGATGCCATGTTTGTTCGTATTCATCTACAATTTCAACGGTTTCTTCTTTCATGTACATGTTGAGCGCGACATCTGACAAAATTTCCTGATCAGTCGCAATTTCCATTTTTAAATCTTCGAGTTCCTGAAAATCCTTATTCTGCGCGCGAATGTTTTGCTCAATCCCCTTTTTTTCATCACGAAGTGTTTTTGCTTCATCCACCGCTTCTTTGTATCGCGCATGGTGTGCGAGTTCATCCGTTAACATATGACGAATTTCTTTCTGACGCTTTTTATTTTCCTGAATACGTTTGTACACTTCATCGAGTTGGGACATATGAATGAGACTTCTGAAAAACGGCGATCTTTCGTCTCACGGGCGCCCGTCACGTCGGTCGCGACCGACGTGACCCGCCCTCCCCAGTCAACGTAGGCGGCCTACGTCTCCTGGGGCAGGGCAGCCCGTTCAACGAAATCTCACCATTTTTCAGAAGTCTCAAAAAAATAATTTTAAAATTGTAGACAACAGTATAACATGTCTCTTGATGCGCTTAAAAAAAGCGGCAACGAGTGTGTTGTCGCGAGAGGTGATGCGTCTCATGGTTTCATAAGCGCAAGTGTGCCGACGTATTGACTGGCTGTATAAGCGATAGCCCCATTGGGCATGAGCGCAAGCGAAGTTCCTCGTTCGCCGTATGTATACGTACCAAAATGTTCGTTCACAAACGTCGAGCCGCTGAATGTTCCGCCACGTAACCAGATATCCACAGAGGGAGCGCCGAATGATCGTGTCTCCCCAATCGCCAGATAGCGATTTTTTGGCAGAAGAATGAGATCGTTGAACGTGTCGTTCTTGGAGCCACCAATCAGTTTGTAACCGACCATCTGTCCGTCGCTGTCTATTTTCATGATGAATCCATCACGATAGGCTCCGGCAGTCTTTTGCGTGTTTCCGGCAATCAGAAACCCGCCGTCGCCAAGTGAAACGACTGCTTTTGCTTCCGGCGAAAATCCAACGAGATGTTGTTTCTGCCAGAGAATCTCACCCTGATCGTTCAATTTCACGACGAGCATGTGTGTCACAGCACTGTCCGTTTCCTCTGGGTCCAGGCTGATTTGCACCTCACCGATTGCGACGAGGCCACCGCGCGTGCGTACAACGTCACGAAACCGACCCGAGTGTTCGGAACCGACAACCGTACTCCAAAGAAATTTTCCCGCGTGATCTATGGACATCGCCCACGGAAGTCCGTCTTGTGAACCGGTAAACGAATTGCTGGATCCAACGACAACTGTACGATCACTGAACATCGCGAGCGAGCGAGCGGATTCTTGACCTGTGCCACCGAAATCCTGTTCCCAAATCAGTTCTCCCGTGGAATCCAGAAGCATGAAGTATGCGTCCGATTGTCCGTTTCCTGACGACCACGTATCTCCTACGACTTGCAAACTTCCATCCGGATATTCACCGATCGCGTAGGCATGATCGTCTTTGTTCCAGCCGTACGACTTTTCCCATTGAATCGTCTTACCGTCCGGCTTCAGACGAGCAATGTACGCGTCACTCTGTGAGACGATGAGATCATCTTCCCCGTCATCGGGGATGATGATACTGCCCGCAACGAGCAAATCGCCGGATTGCGACACCGCGACATGAGACATCTGATCACCAGACTGACCGATGCCAAAAAAAGAAAGCAGAACCGTGAACCACAACATGAGAAACTCCTTTTCTAACGTTTGAACACCAGACAAACAAAGAACCTCCCAGCCGTTAAGCCAGGAGGTTCATTAATTTATCTATATCTATTTCAACAAATTTTTTTCGCCTTGTCAACGCACCGTTGGGGATAACATCGAGACTGTTGAACGACTGACAGAACCCCAGTGCAGGCTCGCAAAAAAAATTTCATGGGGGACGAGATGAAGGAAATGACTGCTTGCAGCATTTCCTGACACAGTGGGGTCCCCATGAAATTTTTTTTGCGAGCCTGCACTGGGGTTTCAGGAGTATTGAAGCAGTCTCACACCCTCACCTGACAAATAAATGTCTTCAGATACTGTCCTTCGGGGAAATAGACGGAGACGGGATGATCTGGACTTTGATGCGTGATGTGTAAAATCGCAAGCGAGACGTTCGCTTGCACAGACGCGCGGCGCAGCATGAACGCAAAATCTTCTTCGCTGAAGTAATGTGAACAACTCGACGTCACAAAAATTCCGCCATCTTTGACAAGACGCATCGCCGCGCGATTCATGAAATGATACGCCTTCTTCCCTTCCTCTACATCTTTGTTTGATTTGATCAGTGCTGGCGGATCCATGATCACCATCTCATACTGACCATCTTTGTGCTCGTTAAACCACTGAAAAATATCCGCACGTTCAGTCGTCACGGACTTTTGTCCCATGTTGTTCAGTTTTGCGTTCACCGCGCATCCATCGAGCGCCGCTTGGGACGCATCGACATGATGCACGGATTTGCCGCCACCCATCATCGCAGACACACCTGCCGCCCCTGTATACGAAAACAAATTGAGCACATCGCGTCCCTTTGCAAGTGATCGAATCGCTGCGCGCGTTTCTTTTTGATCGAGAAAAAATCCGGTTTTCTGTCCGTTGAGTGGATCGGCCGAAAATGTACATTCTTGTTCCATAAACTCCACAAGCCCTGGATCTTTCCCGACATGAATCGCGATGACATCTTCCAAATTTTCCTCTTTCCGTGTGGAGATGTCGCTTCGTTCAATGATGGCGAGTGGAGCGAAACACTCGCTGATCGCTGAGATCACAAGCGCACGCATCGCATCCATTCCTGCCGTTGCTATTTGAAAAACCAACACATCACTGTAACGATCTACAATGAGTCCCGGAACGCCATCCGCTTCACCAAACAACAATCGATAGCCTGTCGTTTGAGTCTCTGGACCATAGCCTAGTAATCGTCGTCGTTCACCCGCTTCTTGAAATCGTTTCACAAACCACGCGTGATCAATCATCACATCTGTAAAATCTAACACGCGCACGGCGATCGAAGACGAATCAGAATAAGTCCCAACTCCCAGAAACTTTCCATCCGGATCCGTCACACGCACAAGTCCTCCATGCGTCACCGCTTTTTCTTTCTTGATAATCGCACCCGAAAAAATCCACGGATGTCGGTGAATGATGTTCGCAACTTTTTTGGCATCAATTTGGACAGAGGGATACATAGATAATTTGAATTTCAATTCGCAAAAATCTTTGCCTCTTTAAACAACTGGACATCTCGATGGAGTGCTGAGTGAGGTGGCTCTGGCAGTTTATCAAGATCAAACCAATCCAGCTGATCAATCTTGTGCGGTTCACCATTTTTGACGAGCATTGGATCTACACGCACCGCATACAGCACGGTCACCCAATGCGTTTTGGTTCCTTGATGTTCGCGCAAATTGTTGTAAACGCCGATCTGCCGCATCTCCAAAGCATCTACACAGTACTCTTCTTTCACTTCACGTATGACACATTCCTCAAACGACTCGCCAAACTCAAGCGCTCCTGCGCCATTATCCCAACGTCCATGCTCATCACGACAATTGATACTTCGCTTATGCAACAAAATTTTTTCCTTCCCATCATGACACATAAACGCAATCGTTACGCCGATATAATCCACTCCACGATTTTGAGACATATATTTGACAAAATCAAGTTTTTTGAGTAAATTCAGCTAAACCAGCTATAGTCATCGCACGATGAAACAGGACTCCATTAGCTAAAAAAATTGCGATCTGCTCGGGTTTCGCAAGAAAAAATTCTCAATGTACATCTAGTACATTTCGAACTTTTTCTTGCTCCAACCCTTCGCATCTCATCAATTTTTTTAACTTCTAAGTCCTGTTTCATAGTGTGATGACTATTGAGAAAAGGAGTCTCCCATGATTCTGCGTTATGTCTTGACACATGGCGAAGATCGATACGAGTTCAACTTCGTCGCCCATAGAACCACAGCCGTCAAAAAACGAATCTTTCGCGCAGCCTTTTACAAGAGCTACTCACCTCTGAAACGCGTTCCAAGAGGCATTCACTTCGAAGTCGAAATCATCGACCCCAAACCGTGGAGTTCGGCTCCAGAACATGTTCACGTCTACAGCGAACCGGGATGGGAACGCGTGTTCATTTGCTACACGTCGCCACTCCCCTCACTGGATGCCGTTCACGCGATGCTGGAAGTCTGGTGCGTGGGAACAGTCTATACCCTCATCACGGGTAAAGATTTCGTTCCGGAAAAAAGCAAACATCCCCAATCCTTCCTCGAACGTATGCGCGAGGAACATGGCATTACACTCATCTGACTCCTGACAAGGAGTCTTTTTTTATTCTCACCGCTGGGTTCAATACCCCGCTGCTTTGCGGCGTCAGTCTGTCATTCCGACCGAGCCGTTCGAGGCTCTGAGGAGCCCTCAGGCTCTCGAAGAGGAGTTGGACGACGAGCGGAGGAATCTCACGTTCACGAGATCTCTCCGCTACGGCCTATCCAATAGGCCTTCGGTCGAGATGACAGACGATGTGTCGATACCCCGTCCGCTTTGCGGTGGGGTAGTTCATTTTTCTAACCAAATCCTGCCTTGTGTCGTTCAGCATTCCATACTGTTTACGGGTTCATTGAACTATTTTTCGAATCCATTAAGATGACATTTCTTGAAATGGCTGACTTTACCGAAAGGTATAGTCATCACACTGAGAAATAGGACTTAGAAACGAGATAAAATTTTACAGGACGAAGTTTTGGAGCCTGGAAAAACCGCAGATGTATCCGTTGATACATTGAGGATTTTTCCGGGCGAAAAACGAGTCCTGCGAAATTTTAGCCGTTTCCTGAGTCCTATTTCTCAGTGTGATGACTATAGTCGGTCAAAATAAGTTTAGTGCTATCTTAATGGATAAATTCTTTCACTTCCAAGTTAAATGACTTCTTCAAGCGGCAACTCATAATCGTACGTTTCGCTTAAAAATTCAGAAAATACGACGAGCGAATTTCGTATTTGATCTTCCGTTTGATGATCATCCATGACATGTGTTTGCCACCAAACAGGAAAATCATTCCAAACAAATTTAGCATGAATGTGCTGAGGTGTAACAAATCCAAGATGCAGTGCTCGTTCAAAAAAAATATCGGCAACACGCTCGTGTTTTTCTTTCACCCTTTGGCTTTTATATTGTTTTTGAAGAAACACGCTGTACGTGGGTATAACCTCCTGCTCAACCCATATGCGAAACGGCTTTTGTGCGCGTTCGCATTCTTTTAACATTGCCTGATATTCACCCCAAGTAAATTCTCGCCCGCCACATATAACTTTTGGCATCGATTCGTTATTCGATTTTCTTGACGACACCATTTTCTTGTCTGATCCGTAAATCTCTTTCGCTTTTTGATTCGGAGACTTACCATCGAGATCCTTGTGTGGAAAATAATTCCACACATTTACGAATATTTGAAGAATACGATTCATCTCATCAAGTTCGTGAACATTTCGAAAAAACGTAAAACACTTCTTTTGATAAGCATTTGATGCTTCTATACCAGAGCTTCCGTTTGAATTCCAAACCCAGTCAATCACCGAGTCAGGCGTTAATTTACCACGAAGACGGTATTTACCAATGAGACCATTTAGGTCAGAAATGATTTTCTGTTGTTTTTTTATCATATCATTTGATACTCCTTCAAAATCAATCTTCTCTATCGTAACAAAGAAATCAAACTTTTCCTATGGTTTTGCATAATCAAAGTTATGGTGTAAACTTAGATTATAGAAATCTATACAAAAACTTCTCGCAATATGCAAAACAACACATTCAAAGCAGGTAACTATAAACAGCAGGAGAAATACAAAAGTTTCAATCCGACTCCAGTCAATCACCCATTCTCATGGTCTGATCCAAGAATTGATGTTTTGCTTGAAGAGGCGACGCGTCATCTTGCCGAACTCAACGCTTTTTCTCGATTTGTGCCTGATGTAGATTTTTATATCCGAATGCACGTCTTCAAGGAAGCAACCACATCCAGCCGAATTGAAGGAACAAAAACTGGAATGGATGAAGCGTTGCTCCCAGAAGAAGAAATCGACCCAGAGCGCAGAGATGATTGGTCAGAAGTTCAGAATTATACATTGGCAATGAACAAGGCAATCAAAGAACTTTCAAAGGTTCCACTTTCAATGAGACTCCTGAAGGATGCCCATAAAATCCTTCTCTCAGGGGTCAGAGGAAAACACAAAATGCCTGGGGATGTCCGCACAAGTCAAAACTGGATTGGTGGTGCAACACTGCAAGACGCAGTATTCATTCCCCCACATCCAAAGGATATACCTGAACTATTAAGTGATCTTGAAAAATTCTGGCACAACAAAAAGATAGAGGTTCCACATTTAATTCGAATCGCAATCAGCCACTATCAGTTTGAAACGATTCATCCATTCCTAGATGGAAACGGACGTATCGGACGTCTATTAATCACACTCTATCTCGTAAACAACGAAATGCTTCACAAACCGACATTATATTTGTCGGACTTCTTTGAGCGCAATAAAGGCAAATACTACGACGCATTGACCAACGTAAGAACATCAAACGATATTGAGCACTGGATCAGATTCTTTCTTGTTGGTATTGCTGAAACATCAAAAAACGGAGTGGAAACATTCAGCAAAATCATTGACTTACGCGAAGATCTTGAAAAACGAATTCTTAAACTTGGAAGACGTGCGCCTATCGCTCGCGAATTCCTGAACAAACTCTACTCACAACCGATCGTGAATGGTAAACAAGTTGCAAGTTGGTTGAACATCTCAACGCAGTCTGCTGCCACACTACTAAACGAATTTGAGAAAATTGGAATTCTGAAAGAAACAACTGGTTTCAAAAGAAATAGAATGTTTATATTCTCAGAATATATTAACCTGTTTGAAAACAAGAAATAACCTTATTTTGTGTGGAGGGGGATGGATACAAAACAACGGTCTCAATCTCGAGATCGTAGTTTATTTTCTAACCAAATCCTCCCTTGTGTCGTTCAGCATTCCATACTGTTTACGGGTTCATTGAACTATTTTTCGAATCCATTAAGATGACACTTCTTATACTTCTTTCCACTTCCACAGGGACACACATCGTTGCGGCCCACTTTCATCGCATTGGTTTCGGTCTTGTCGGTTGTCTTTATTTTCTCGATCTTTTGCGCTCCGCTTCCTTCCTCTGCACCAGATAACACCACTCCTTTTTTCTCCATCACGGAACGTGCGAGTTCGACTTGGACGCGCATGTCGACGGCATGTTTCAAATACTTAAAAAACGAATACGTCATTTCATTATTCATTGCGGCAAGCAAGTGTTGAAATAAACCGTATCCCTCTTTTTTGTATTCGATAAGTGGATCTCGCTGACCATAGCCACGAAGTCCGATTCCCGTACGTAAGGCTCCCATCGCGGCCAAATGATCTATCCACAACACATCGATCGCTCGTAAAATAACTCCCCGTTCGATATGCGAGACTTCTGTTTTATCTTGAAAAAGTTGATTCAACTTTTCGTAATGATCCTTCACAAATCCCATGATCGTCTCTATGAGTTGAGTCCGATGTTGTGCGACGTCATTTTTATCCTGTGTGTGATTCTGTATTGGAAACGAAGAAAAAATGGCTTGTTGTTCCACGGTTAAAGGCATGATTCCTTGTACCGTCTCCATCAATCCCTTATCTTCCCCTTCATGAAACAGCACCGCTTGCTCAACTTCTCCTTCGATGATATCCAAAATCCGCTCTTTTAATTTCTCAGGACTGTTCTGACACAACGTGAGAATTTCTTGACGACGACCATAAATCACCTCACGATGTTTATTGAGGACGTCATCGTATTCAAGCAAATGTTTTCGCGTGTCAAAATGCTGTCCTTCCACGCGATGTTGCGCTTTTTCTATGGAACCACTGATCATGCGATTTTCAATCGGCATATCGTCAGGAATACCAAGACGATCCATGAGCGCGCGTGTGCGATCAGATCCGAAAATACGCATCAAATCATCTTCCATGGAAATATAAAACTGAGTGGAGCCTGGATCTCCCTGACGGCCAGAACGTCCGCGCAATTGATTGTCGATCCGCCTCGCCTCATGACGTTCCGTTCCAATGACATGCAATCCTCCACAGGCTTTCACTTTTTCTTCTTCTACTGAATTTTGTGGATTTCCCCCAAGTCGAATGTCCACACCACGACCGGCCATGTTTGTTGCGATCGTCACCGCGCCAGCACGTCCGGCTTGTGCGATGATTTCGGCTTCGCGCGCGTGATTTTTCGCGTTCAACACTTCATGTGAAACCCCGGCCTGCGTCAATAACTCAGACAACACTTCATTCTTTTCAACCGAAACTGTTCCGACGAGCACTGGCTGACCTTTACTCTGTCGTTCTTGAATCTCTTTGACGACCGCATCAAATTTTCCCTTTTCATTTTTATAAATACGATCCGGCAAATCTAACCGCGCCGCCGCATGATGCGTTGGAATTTCTGTGACATCGAGTCCATAAATTTTTGAAAATTCTTCCGCTTCTGTCGCGGCTGTTCCCGTCATTCCGGAAAGTTTTTTGTACATGCGAAACAAATTCTGAAACGTGATGGTCGCGAGTGTTTGGCTTTCTTTTTGTATCGCCACCCCTTCCTTCGCCTCAATGGCTTGATGGATCCCTTCCGAAAAACGCCGACCCGCCATCAGGCGACCTGTAAACTCATCCACAATAATCACTTCGCCTTCTTTCACGATGTAGTGAACATCCTTTTTATAATTCGCTTTTGCACGCAAAGCTGTATCTGCATAGCGCGCGTACATGCCGGTTCCGGCCGCATACAAATTTTCAATTCCCAAAAATCGTTCAACCGTCTCGATCCCTCGATCCGTAAATGACGCTGTGCGCATTTTTTCATCTACGACAAAATCCTCCAACTCTTTAAGCTGATTCATGATGTTAGCCAAACGTGTGTAGAGTTCATTGGACTCTTCCGCGGGAGCGGAAATGATGAGTGGCGTGCGCGCTTCATCAATCAAAATCGAATCAATTTCATCGACAATCGCAAAATGCAAATCTCTCATCACCGCCTGTTCAAGCGAGGAAACCATGTTATCGCGCAAATAATCAAAACCAAATTGATTGTTGGTTCCGTACGTGATGTCCGCACTATACGCTTCCCGACGCGAACACGGTCGCAAACCCACCATGGATGGATCCTCGTGTGTAAACGTTGGATCATATAAAAGTCCTGTTTCTTGCTGGATACATCCAACATTCAGTCCGAGAAAATGATAAATCTGTCCCATCCATGCGGTATCGCGACGCGCCAAATAATCATTCACCGTCACGAGATGGCATCCTTTTCCCGCAAGCGCATTGAGATAAAGTGGCGCGGTGGAAGTGAGTGTTTTTCCCTCTCCCGTGCGCATTTCCGCAATACCCCCACGATGCATCACGAGACCTCCCATCATCTGCACATCAAAATGTCGTTGACCGAGCGTACGTTTTCCCGCTTCTCGCACAACCGCAAAAGCTTCAAATGCAATATCCTCGAGTGTTTCACCCGCTAAAAGTCTTTCTTTGAATTGAGTTGTTTTCGCACGAAGCGCTTCGTCGCTGAGAGTCGCAAGTTCTTCTTCAAAAGAATGAATCCGCGCGACTTCCTTGCGTAAATCACTAAGGACCTTTTTGTTAGGATCTCCAAAAACCAACTTTAAAATCTTGCTCATACGCGGGCTATTATGTCGAAAACACAGAAAAAAATCAAGGCGTGCCTTGATTGATTTTTGTTTATTCTTTGCCTGGTCTTGCTCCTCGATGCGTTTCTACACGTTTGTCCTTCAAGTCTGTGAGCTGACGGCGAAGATGATCTTTTGCCAGATCAATGGCCTCGTATAAATCTTCCGCTTCTTCCCGTGCGCGTAATTCTTGTCCGGGTACATGGAGTTGAAACTCCGCAAAATAGAACGGACCTTTTGCATGATGCTGTGAGGATTTTCCCACCTCCACTCTCAGATCATCGGCGGGGTCAAAATGTTCGCAAACTTTTGCGAGTAGTTCAACTTTTTCTTCGATATAGGTCTTGATCGCCAACGTGAGTTCAATACCCGTCCCTTTGAGTGAAACAATGCGCATAGATTTATGTTAAATATTGTATCTCTTCTTGTAATTGTATCCCGAGTTCGTTTCGAGCGCGAGTTTTGATGAGAGCAACAAGTTGGATAACTTCGTCTGCGCGCGCCTCGCCGGAGTTCACAACAAAATTCCCATGTTTCTCGCTGATTTTTGCTCCGCCGATTTGCATCCCTTTCAAATCAAGTTGGTCGATGAGCCACCCAGCGGACAGCCGCTGGGTGTGTCTCATCTCTAAAGGTATATCGAGTTTTTGAGAGAGACGTTGCAGTTCCTCATCAGAATGGATTTCATAATTTTTAAAGAGACATCCCGCCGATCCAGCATCCAGTGGTTGAGTTGATTTTCTTGACGACAATTTTTGTTCAAGCTCAAGCGTAAGTTCTTTTTGATCTCCATGCGGCAACTCAAACGTCGCGGAAAGAACAATGTCATTTGAGTGTTTGATGGCAGATTCACGATAGCCAAAATGGAGATCCGATTTGGAAACAATGACGACGTGTCCATCGCGAAATAATTCCGCGTCGACCAAAAAATCTTTAGTCTCTCCCCCAAAGCATCCCGCATTTCCGCGCACAGCTCCTCCAATCGTTCCCGGTAAAGAAATAGCCCATGTCATTCCAGCAAGTCCAACCTTTGCGGTTGCGCGTGCAAGCGCAGACGAAAGAACTCCTGCTTCTGCACAAACACGATTGCCATTTATTTCAATCGCGCGCATTGCCATCTTGATTACAACGCCATTGAATCCCTGATCGCTTACAAGCGTATTGGAACCTCCGCCAAACACAAAAACCGGCAAAAATTTTTCCGCCGCAAACGCAAGCGCTTCTTTTAGTTCATTCACATTCTTCACCTCCACAAACCATCGTGCTGGTCCCCCAATGCGAAAGTTCGTATGACGAATCATGGATTCGTTTTCTTTAAAAAGCATAGCACCTTCATTTTACCCAAAAATAAAAAAGAGCGCGAACGCTCTTGTCAGAGAAGTTTGACAACGACCAAGTTGCGCTTGGTCTTGTCACGACGGTTAGAGTGGAAAAGAAACTGGCCGTCCGGACCGGTGTCCGTGGCAGTGTCGACACCGTCACTCACGATCTGTTCTCGTGTGACTCCGTAGTTCGAGAGCTGCGCGATGACAAGCTCGACCAGATTGATTTTCCCCTGATCCTGATCGGTCACGACATTGAAGCCGCGATCGTTGTACATGCGGGTCAGGAAACTGATCAGTGTCGCGTTCGCTTCACGGTAGGTGTTGGGTACCGAGTTACCAGCGCCATCGAACATGGTTGGCGTAGTCGGATGCGTGAACGTCGCAGGACCGATGCCGGCCGCGAGGTAGACTCCCAACAACATAGACTTGCTCCATCCTCCTTCGATGATTCGCTGCATGCCAGCGTCGATCACAGAGGCAAACTGGCGAGCCGGCTTGCCGGAAAGCGCGCCGCGATCGATGAGAGCATCACGGCCGCAGTGCATCGCGATCGCGCGGTGAGGTGTCACGTCGTAAAGTACCGTCGTGAGGCAATCGGCCGACGCCAAGAAATAGGCTTGACGTCGCGTGTCAAGCAAGACACCGTCTGCGTCCGCGCCGCGGAAAAAACTTGGCAGACGCTCGTCAGATAAATCCTTCGACTCCACGACCTTCGCGTTGAAGGCGGGTTTGGGAACGAGCGCGTCCATAACCTCACAGTCGTCGATCACGAAAGCGAGTGCCTTGGTGATTCCATGATTTCCGGCCTCGATCGTCTCCTTCGTTTCGCCGGCGAAGTTCCAGTTGCGCTGTGCGCCATACACAGAAACTTCAACGCCTCCACGACACACTTTTCGTTTGTAAACGGGTTGCATACTCCTCCATTCATCGAACCATCCATTGGTTCGAAGTTGCATAATGATAGCCAAAAAACTTACTTTAGTCAAGGTTGATCAACGCTCAGGTTGATCAACGCTCTGGCGAGTTCATCAATATCCCCTGCTCCTTGGATAACCACGATACATTCATCAAATTCAGCACACACGTGTGTGAGCATCTCTTGTGCCTGAAAAATGTCCTTTGCATAAAGGACTCGTTTGTCTGGAACGGATTCCAAAATCTTCTCAACTAAATCTCGACTCGAAACTTCTTGCGTTTCGGTTCGTCCTTCCACGCGATAAATTTCGGAAACGATCGTCGCATCGGCTGATTGAAGTGCGTCCACAAAATCATCAAACAGTGCTTCTGTACGAGAGTGTTGATGTGGCTCAAAACAAAGAACAATTTTTTTGCCGGGAAAAAATTCACGCGCCGCTTGAACGGTTGCGCGAATCGCTGTTGGATGATGGCCGTAGTCTGAGATAACTTCCTGTCCTTGCCATGTTCCAACACGCTCAAATCGTCGCCAGATTCCACGATAATTTTTGAGCACTCGCGCGCACGTTTCAAATGGAATTCCAAGCTCCATAGCCGCGGCGATTGCGGCCATCGCATTAGAAACATTAAACGCGCCGGGAACAGAAAGGGTGAGACGTCCAAGTGTTTCCGCAGGAACTTGGCGAGAAATCATCGCGTGTTGTAATCCTGACTCAGTTTCACGATCGGAAAAAACATAGTGTGCAGATCCACTCACACCATAACTCACACGATTTGAAATCGTGAGTTGACGCGACACGGGATCATCTTCATTCACAATCGTGAGTCCTTTTGCCGTGAGTGAATCAACAAATGTTTGAAAAGTTTTTTTAATGTTTTCTAAATTTTTATAAAAATCCAAATGATCCTCTTCGATGCTTGTGAGAACAATCATCTCAGGATGGAGTTTCAACATGTTCGCCTGATGCTCACATCCTTCAACAACCAAAAACCGTCCCTTGCCAATTCGTATATTGCCTTCCGGAAATGTTGGGACGAGCGAGCCAAGAATCACCGTTGGATCATATCCTCCTGCTTCGAGCATAAGTCCAAGCATGGCCGTTGTGGTACTTTTCCCATGAGTGCCTGTGACCACAATGGTGGAATACTGTTTTGATAATTCCCCAAGCGCTTCTGAATAGGAACATTCAGGAATCCCAAGCGATCGAGCCTTGAGACGCTCCGGATTTGATTCCGGAACGGCGGGAGAATAGATAAGAAATTCTGTATCGTATGGAACATGACGTTCATCGTGACCTTCATGCACAGTCACTCCACGACGTAAAAACTGAGCTGTCATTTCGCTCATCTGTGCATCGCTTCCTGTGATCGTTTTTCCTTTCGACAATACAAATTTCGCAAGCGCGGAAGTGCCGATTCCACCAAGTCCAACAAAGTGAATTTTCTTTGCGTCTAGAAACATAGAGGTGAAATGCTACCGTAAAATTCAGCGAGAGTCAATGTTGTGCATTCTCGTTTAAAAATTGGGCTGAGGCTTCCACCTTCGCTACCCCCCTTCGCTGAAGCTTCCACCTTCGCTACCCCCCTTCGCTGAAGCTTTTACGTTTGCTACCCCACTTCGCTCTTCGAGCTTCGAGGGGTTATTACTTTTTTATTTTTTTGTTTATGGAGAATAAAAAAACTGAGTCGAGGACTCAGCCGTGAGCAGTACGAGAGCGACTATTGGTGCGATCCACGGTGAGACACACGTGATCTGCGACCACAGAATTGTATTTCACCACTCCATTTTGGGAAATGGTCAAATTCCAGGCAAACTGTTGCGCGCTGTGACGGGCAAGACCAACGAACGGAAAGTGATATCGGCCGTCGGTTTCAATGCGAGCGGCAACGTGGCCTTCGTCATCGATCACAAACTCCTCGACGGTGCGATCAGGATGAATCTCCATCCGATCACTGTGACAGATCAACTGTGTTGGTCCGTTTCCCGTTATCCCTTCTTTCACACGCGCACCGGCCACTTGGCCATTTTGCGACCATACAAGATCACGAGGCTCCATCGAAAATTGACCTTCATGGATCGTCTCTCGTCCAACCACCAAACGGCGGACATCTTGTGACCGCTGTTTGAGACGAGTCAAATAAGCGAATGTCTCTCCGGAGGGAGACTGCCAGAGTAATTCGAGAGATCCTTCGATGGGAAAATTCCTCTCAAGTGTACTGACGCTCGGCAAGCCAATGACTCGCAGAGTTGATAGATGAGAACTTCGTAAGCCAAGCAGATATCTCTTTTTGAACGCGACGACACCGACGAGATGTTCTTCACCTGCAAGAGGAATAACGGACACATCTCTGAATCCATCTACTCCCACAACATAGCGATGTACGCGCTCGCCAATAGGTTCGACGATCAAAATATCATTGTTTTTGAGCCCACGCACAGTTCCTTGCGCATGAACGGAGAGCTCCTGACCGAATGCCTCAACAAAGAGATTGCGACGATCATTGTCGCCGGGACTGCGAGTAAATACAAGCATTCCGGCTGTGGATCGTTGAACACCCAGAAGTTCCGTCCCCTTGCCAACTCGCGTACAGCCAAACCTCGTACCGCGAAACAAACCGACCTCTTCCAACGTTTTTCCCAGCACAAGCACACCGTCCGCATCAACGGACACCATTTGAGGTACGTCGGTAAAAACGAGGCTTGGAAGGATCGTATCTCCAAGAAAAACTCGGTGAGTTCCGTCGTTATCGGCAACAGAACGAGCGATCGTCCTACCATCGATACTCACGCAAATTTGTCCTCCGCGTATCAGACCCTGCAGAGTCGCATGATCGAGCGTTGAACCAAGAAGCGCAATGCGTTCCCACTCACCTTGAAAACTTGGTTTTGAAATCGGAACAACGACATGAGATCCTTCGTTCACACATACTCCGTTCCCGCCAGCAAAAACAACCTATAAGGCGGTAACTCAATCTATAAGTTTTTGCAACGATTGTCAAGCAACGCTCGCTCGAATACAATGAGTCTGCTATGAATCTTTCCTCATTTGATCCGGACATTGCTTTTGCACTCAATCATGAACTCAAACGTGAACAAGAAGGCTTGGAAATGATTCCGAGTGAAAATTTTGTTTCAGATGCCGTGCTTGAGGCACTTGGGTCCATTGGCACAAATAAGTATTCGGAAGGCTATCCTGGGATGCGTTATTATGGAGGATGTCAGTGGGTGGATGTGATTGAAAACCTCGCGCGAGATCGAGCCAAACAACTGTTCGGCGTGACTCACGCAAACGTCCAACCAGCCTCCGGATGCGCGGCCAATATTGCGGCGATGTTTGCGCTTTTAGAACCAGGCGACACGCTCATGGGCATGAATCTGTTTTATGGCGGACACATGACCCACGGACTTCCCGTCAATTTTTCCGGACGCTATTACAAATCCGTTCAATATACTTCCACAAAAGATGGTTTTTTAGATTTTGATCAAATGCTATCGCTTGCGCTCGAACACAAACCAAAACTCATCATTGTGGGAGCGACTGCCTACCCACGCCTCATCGATTGGCAGAAAACGCGTGAAGTTGCGAATGCCGTTGGAGCGTTTTTGATGGCGGATATTTCTCACATCGCTGGCCTCATCGTTTCGGGAGATCATGCGTCGCCAGTCGGCATCGCAGACGTCATCACGACCACCACACACAAGACACTTCGCGGACCGCGTGGCGCGATGATTCTTTCAAATGGCAATCCATCCACTCCTCTCAAATCTGTGGCGGTCACCAAAGAAAACATTCCGACACTGATTGATCGCGCAATCATTCCCGGCCTTCAAGGCGGACCGCACAACCATCAAACGGCCGCGATTGCCGTTGCGCTCAAAGAAGCGCTTCAGCCTGACTTTAAAGAATACGGACATCAAATTGTCAAAAACGCAAAAGCACTCGCACAGGGTTTGATGGAACGCGAATTTGAGTTGATTACAGGAGGAACAGACAATCATTTGATGGTTGTTGATCTCACCAAAAAAAATATTTCGGGAAAACAAGCGGAAAAAGCACTGGAAAAAGCTGGAATCACCGTGAATAAAAACACCATTCCGTTTGAGCCGAGAAGTCCATTTGATCCATCCGGTATCCGTCTTGGAACACCGGCACTCACCACGCGTGGCATGAAGGAAGCTGAAATGAAATTGATTGCAGGATGGATTGATCAAGCGATCGCACATCATGATGACTTGTCCGCGCTTGAGGTAATCCGAACAGAAGTAAAAGAACTCACGGACACATTCCCTTTGTATCCAAAGCTATCTTATGGCAATCATTCTTGATGGCCGCGTTCTGGCGCAAACCATTCGTGGAAAAATGAAACAGCGCATTGCCGCACTTGTCTCTCAACCGGGATTGGCAGTGATTTTAATTGGTGACGACCCTGCCTCTTCCACGTACGTTTCGATAAAACAAAAAGCGTGCGAAGAAGTTGGCATTCATTTTGAAAAATATCTCTATCCTAAAAACGCATCAAACGAATCGATCATCAAGAAGATTCGAGAACTCAATGCACTCAGCACGATTCATGGTATTTTGGTCCAGCTTCCACTTCCAAACCAAGACACAGATCGCATCATTCAAACGATTGATCCGCGTAAGGACGTTGACGGATTTCATCCGGAAAATATTGCACGCCTCAAGCGAGGAGCACCTGCCATCGCTCCAGCCGTTGCGCTTGGCATCATGAAACTCATCGCAGAAGCAGACAAAGGAAAACAAAAGCAGACAAAGGAAAACAAAGGAGTGATTGTTTCGAGTCTCTTGTTTGGCGAGCCACTTATGACACTGCTAGCTGAACGAAGGATTGTTGCGACAATCGTTGATGCGCGAGATCCAGCACTCGCAGAAAAAACAAAAACAGCGGACGTACTCATCGTCGCTGTTGGAAAACCCGCGCTGATCAAAGGTGAAATGATCAAGCCCGGAGCAGTGGTCATTGATGTCGGAACAACAAAAATCGAGGAAAAACTTTTGGGCGATGTCGATCAGAAATCTGTTGGTGAGGTGGCTGGTTTTCTCACACCTGTTCCAGGTGGAGTCGGTCCAATGACCGTGGCGATGTTGATGGTGAATGTGCTCAAAGCCTACGATCTTAGATGATCTGCTTTCGATGTGCCGTAACTCCAGCGGCTAGCATCGAGGCAACCATTGTCCAATGTGTCATCAAAACATCGAACGTCAAAAATGCCTTCCATGAATTCCCGTAAACAAATTGAATCAAAAGCGTGGATAACACAATGACAAGAATCGTCCATAACGCGGTGGTTACAAAACGATCGTGCCAATCGTTGATGGATCGACGAAAATACAAATACGCAAATAAAAATGTTATCGCAATCGTATAAATGGGAAGTAATTTTGTCATGAACGATTGATGAGTCAATTCATATCCGATGGAAAACAAAAAACTGCCGCCGTACCACACAAGAAAATAAACGAGAAAATAATAAAGTCTACGCATAGAATTTAGGAAAAGAATTCAAAAATAATGCCGAGAAAAAAGACGAGAATGATTCCCCATGCCAATACATTGGGAAAATTCAGACAAGTCCGTTCACGACAGAGCGGGCTTTTTTTCATCTTTAAATAGGTCAGCACGACCAATATGCCAAGTGCACCTCCAAAGACAGAACCCACAAAACCGATCACTTGAATAAACTCACGCGCTCCAGCCAAAAATAAAATGACAGGGACACTCGTTACGAGAAACCAGGACAGTTTATGTGGTAATCGAAAGTCTACACGAAATGTGTTCAACAACTCTATGCCCAACACAAAATAAATAGAGAGAATCGTGAGTGTTCCAAGAATAGTGGAAACAACCCGAAACGTATTTCCCAGGACTGGTACAAGGCCGTCAAACGCAACGGGAGTTGTATTTGCTCCTGTGACGCCAATGACTGTTGCGCTGAACAAAATATAAAGAAGCACGATAATCGCCATCCCAATCATGACAGCATGTCCGAGTCTGGATTTGAGTCGCTTGCCAAGCACTTCACGCATTTCAGGAACGATTCCAACTCCCGCGAGTGAAAACAAAATGATGCCGTATGGAAGAAAAAAGTTTGGTGAAGCGGTAGAGTGATAGGAAGAGAATTGGATATGCGGAAGACTCACCAAAATGATAAATAAAAATAACAATAACAGTGCTCCGACAATCGTCACTTCAATGCGTGAGGCAAATTGAAGTCCCCGATAGATGAGAAGACTGGCAAACAGAGCGATGATGAGCGAATAGATTGTCTCGGTTCCACCAAACAAAGGCGACAAAAGCAGAAACAAAAAATTTCCTCCGACAATCATATAGGCAAGCATGGCTCCCCAAATACTGGCGGATAGTGCCGCAACCGCAAGCCACGACCATTGTTTCCCCATGTAATGCCGCACAAATCCAGCCAAGCGTTCCTTTCCCGGAGTTTGAATCGCCACTTCGGCTTGCATGAGTTGAAGAATCGTAAGAAGAATCGCAATCGCGAGAAGTTCGAGGAGAGCAACGGCAAATCCCGCCTGAGCAAAAACATACGGCAATCCAAAGACTCCAACGCCTACGATAGCGCCAATCATCATGCCGATCGCTCGCAAAAATTTGATGGGTGGATGGATCACAAATGATCACACAGTCTATGCACAATTATAGCACAATCGCGCATTGCTGAGTCTGTTTGGCGTGGTAAGATGCAAACTCTTATGATAGACAACCAACGTCTTCCACCACAAAACATGGAAGCTGAGCAATCCTTGCTTGGTTGTTTGCTCATTGATCCGGACGGCATTGTCCGCATCGCGGATCGTCTGCAACCGGAGGATTTTTATCGAGAAGCGCATCAAAAAATATACGAAACGATTGTTGAGCTGTTTGAACGACACGATCCGATTGATATTCTCGCGCTTGGGAACCGTTTGGAAGAAAAAACGGTTTTGCAAAGAGTGGGAGGACGCGCGTATCTCGTCGAACTTTCCAATACAGAACCCACATCGGCAAACGTCATGCACTACGCGGAGATTGTGCAAAAAAAAGCCACACTTCGACGTCTACTTGCAACCGCGGCAGAAATCACGCGCATGGGATATGATGAAGAGGAAGAAATAGATGCGACTCTCGATCAAGCGGAACGTGTCCTTTTTCAAGTTTCAGAAAAGTACAACAAAAACACATTCATCTCGATTCGCAGTGTTTTACATGATGCGTTTGATCGTATTGACGAACTCCATCGTGATCGCGGAAAGTTGCGTGGTGTTCCCAGTGGTTTCACCGAACTTGATAGTCTTCTTGCTGGATTTCAAAAATCAGACCTGATCATTTTAGCCGCGCGTCCGTCGTGTGGAAAAACATCCCTCGCTCTTGATGTGGCTCGTCATGTTGGCGTCAAAACAAAGCTTCCGGTCGGTTTTTTCTCGCTGGAAATGAGCAAGGAACAACTTGTTGATCGTATGATTTGCGCGCAAGCCGGCGTTGATTTATGGAAACTGCGAACCGGACGACTTTCCGATCGAGATGATGATTTCCCGCGTATTGGTCAGGCTCTTGGAGAACTTTCCGAGGCTCCCATTTTTATTGATGATTCCGGACAATTAAACGTCATGCAATTGAGAACGAAGGCGCGACGTCTCAAAACAGAACATGGACTTGGAATGATTGTTGTGGATTATTTACAATTGATGGAAGGACGCAACAGCAAAGGATCGGATAATCGTGTTCAAGAGGTTTCAGAAATCTCGCGCGGTCTCAAACAAATCGCCAAGGAACTCAACGTGCCTGTTCTTGCTCTTGCCCAGCTTTCTCGCGCGGTTGAGCAAAACAAACCGGCTATTCCTCATCTCTCCCACTTACGTGATTCCGGTTCTATAGAACAAGACGCGGATATTGTTCTATTTATCTATCGAAAATCCGCTGATCGAAATTATCAACTCGAAGATATTCCTCCGGAAGAACGCAACATCGCGGAAATTCATATTGCCAAACATCGCAATGGTCCAACCGGTAAAGTTCGATTATACTTTGAGGCAACACGCGCCTCATTCCAAAATCTCGATGTGCGACCGGGCTATGGAAAACCCGCGTTCAATCAAGGAAGCTCAACGTTTGCTCCACTCGCCGAACCACACGCAAACCTCCGCGATCTACCTCCTCCCCCCATGGATCCCAATCCCAGCTCACGTTAAAAAAAGCCTCGCTACTTACTTCTTACTACTAACTACTTCTTTTTTCCTATGTTCTCCAAACTCAAACAAATTAAAGACATGAAATCCCAGGCCAAGCACATGGAACAAGAGCTTGCTTCCGTCACCGCTGAAGGTTCAGGCGCTTGGGGAAAAGTAAAAATGGTTGTGGATGGAAATCGAAACATTCAATCTGTTTCCATCGATGATTCATTGCTTGTCCCTGCAGAAAAAGAAAAACTTCAAGAAGCCATTAAGGAAGCCCATCGTGATGCACTCAAGAAAATGCAATTCTCTCTGGCAAAAAAACTCCAAGAGATGGGAGGACTTGATGCGTTGAAAAAAATGGGGTGATACTCATGCGTAAATTTCCTGAGCCTATTTCAAATTTAGTCGCGGCGTTTTCGCGACTCCCTGGCGTAGGACCAAAAACGGCTCTTCGCTATGTTTTTTATTTGCTCAAACAGCCGAAAGCGGATTTGGAAGTGATGGCTCGTGCGCTGATGAACCTTGGAGAACGAATCACTGTTTGTTCGCGATGCTTCACCTATGCAGAACGGTCACAATGTGAAATCTGCCAGGATCCAAAACGTCTTACGCAGATACTCTGCGTCGTGGAAGAAGCACGCGATATTTCAACGATCGAAACAACTAATTCCTATCACGGTTTTTATCACGTCCTTGGAGGAACACTCAGTCCGCTCGATGGAATGACACCCGATACACTTCGCGTGAGAGAATTAAAAGAGCGACTCGCGAGCACGCCAGAAATTCAGGAAGTGATCCTCGCGTTTTCATCAACCACGCAAGGAGAAGCAACCATCCTCTATCTTCAAAAAATACTTTCGCCGTTTGGCAAAACAATCACACGTCTCGCTCGCGGCCTCCCCGTTGGAGCAACATTGGAATTTGCCGATGAAGTAAGCCTGACAGATGCGTTAAGTGGAAGGAAAAAAATATAAAAAACACCCGAGTGTTGGGTGTCGTGTGAAGGTTTTAGCGTTTAGTCAACGCTGATGAGCAAATTCCTAACTTTCTGCTCAAGTGATTGAAACGTTGCGGCAGGATCGATGTTCTTGGTGCTCAAGTACGCAATCGCGGCGCGAGATAGTGGATCTTCTTTCATCCAAACGAACTGATTATATCCTCGAATCGCTCCGCGCATTTGGCTGAGCGTCTCAAGATCGCCTCTGTACTCAAGACAATGTCCTTCTTGGCCGTACGTGGGATGTTTCCAGTTGGCACCAAGCGCGAGTGGCCAGAAAAGCGAGAGGACTCTTCCCTCCGCCTCCGTCATGTGTGAACTAAGTCTGATGACAAACCGAGCATTCACCATTCCCTTTCTCCTCATAAAAAAGTCTGATTGTCCGCGCGCAGAGCAATATAAATTCATTCAAACGAAATGTCAAAAAAATGAACTATCCCGCCGCAAAGCGGACGGGGTATCGACACATCGTCTGTCATCTCGACCGAAGGCCTATCGGATAGGCCGTAGCGGAGAGATCTCGTGAATGTGAGATTCCTCCACTCGTCGTCCAACTCCTCGGTCGGAATGACAGACTGACGCCGCAAAGCGGCGGGGTATTGGACCCAGCGGTGAGAATAAAAAAAACCTCTCGCAAGTAACGAGAGGTTTGTCATTCTATGAATCCGCCGGCTTGAATCTGCCAGAGATTTTTATAGATACCTGACTGACGGTCCAGAAGTTCTGTGTGTGTTCCATCATCCATGATTCGTCCGTCATCAATCACGAGAATGCGATCCATTTCCATGATCGTCGAGAGACGATGTGCGATAACAATCGTTGTTTTTCCTTCCATCAGTTCATGCAAGGCCTCTTGAATGAGCGACTCTGATTCCGAATCGAGGGAAGACGTTGCTTCGTCGAGGATGAGGATTGGCGCGTCTTTGAGAATAGCTCGCGCAATCGCAATACGCTGACGTTCGCCGCCGGAAAGTTTCACTCCGCGTTCACCGACGAATGTGTCGTATGCGTCAGGAAACTCCTCAATGAATTCATGACAACGTGCCTTGCGAGCCGCTTCGATAACCTCCTCGTCCGTCGCGTTCCGTCGCCCATAGCGAATATTTTCCTTAATCGTCCGGTGAAACAAAATCGGTTCTTGCGGAACGGTCGCGATCCGACCACGCAAACTTTCCTGCGTGACACGCGCGATGTTTTGATTCCCCACAATAATTTTTCCACTCTCTAAATCGTAAAATCGCAACAGCAATTTTGTGATCGTGGACTTTCCTGCTCCGGACGGCCCGACGAGCGCCACCTTCTGTCCCGGTTCTATCACCAGATTTATTTTATTCAGAATACGTCGCGTTTTGTTGAAGCTAAACGTTGCGTTTTGGAATTCAATGCGACCGCATAGTGGATCAAGTATTTTTGCCGTTCGTCCATCCATGATGTCTGGTGTTTGATTGATGATCTGAACCATTTGATCCGCATCAGCAAGTGCTTCATAGACTTTGCGAATCGCGCGACCAAAGTCCCAAATCTTTCCAAACATGCCAACCAGATATCCTTGAATGAGTGCGAAGTCACCGAGTGTAAGGAGTCCCTTTTGCCAGAGATGAATCGCTGTGTACATCATCGCAAATTCAATCGAGATCATAAGGATCGCCTGAATCGCGTCCAGCGTTTCATTGAGTGTCCACGTAAATCCTTGGATTTTACGGACACGCTCTGTCACTTCATGAAATAACGAACGTTCATGTTCAAGTCCGGTAAACAATTTTGTCGTGACGGCATTGCTGATGGAATCCGCAAGCACACCAGACGCCTCAGAATCAAGTTCCGCACGCTTGGTTTCATAGGGTGATTTCCACCGCGAAAACCAAATATTCACCGTGAGAAAGAGCGCGAGCCAGACAGTCAGAATTCCTCCCAAAAGTGGATTTCGACTGAACAGCACGATAAGATATCCGGTTAGAACGATGGTAAGTGGAAGAAATTTCCACAAAACTTGTTCTGTAAGCGTATCAAATGCACGTTCAAGTCGGCCAACTTTGCGGACCAGCGATCCCGCAAAATGATCCATGAAAAACTGATAAGAATGTGCGTGAATCGTTGCATGAGCCTTTCTCGCAAGACCGGCCATGACGTATGGGATACGCCATGCCGCGATAAATCCCGAAGTACGCCACGTGAGAAGTCCGACGACATGGATGAGAAGAATGGCAAACAACGCATGAATGTACGGAGAGAGATTTCCGGATTGTGGAACTCCACCCGCAATCAGGTCGAAGAATCGCTTGTACAACATGGGCAAGAAAATATCCACCGAACTGGCAATCATGACGCAGATAATCGTCACGAGAAAAGAACGTTTGTATTTCTTGAGTTGTTCCCAGATAACTTTGAGAATAGCTTTTGTTTGAATTTTTTCCATAGAGTATGCTCCTTTAAAAGAAAACGCCGCTGTTTAGGCGGCGATTTGATCAATTTTGATCTTGGTAAAGGGTTGACGATGACCGACGTTGCGTCGATACCGAACTTTTGGCTTGTACTTGATCACGGAAACTTTTTCCGCGCGATCTTGTGCAAGCACGGTCGCCTTTACTTTTACGCCGCTCACAGTGGGTGTTCCCACTTTAGTCATTGTGCCTTCTGTGTCTGAAACCAAAAGCGCATCAAATTCAAGAGGAGAGCCCACTTCCGCGAGCACTTTCTCGATGTTGAGTTCTTGTCCAGCTTGAACAAGATATTGCTTGCCTCCGGTTTGGATAACGGCAAATGTGTCCATAAATTCGGCTTTGAACGCGGTTCCTCGCAATAAAGCAGTGTACCGGCGTATGAGTTAATGCCGAAAGATTACTTGGATTCCAATGGCATGTCAAGCGCGTCTCCTATCGAAAGCGAAAAGTTTTCCACACTGCCCGCGGGAAGTTCGAGCACGGCGTTTACGAGTGTCGGGGACGTATAGAAAGTCTCCGGTGGATTCTCTGGCTGTGCGTTTTTTTCAAATCCAACAATGCGATTTCCATCCAGCCAAATGATATCAATCGCAAATTTCATCTCCTTCATCCAAAAATGTTGCTTCTGGTGATTCTCAAATAAAAATAACATCGCTTGAGGCTCTGAACGATTTGAAAGCCCCCGTTCCTGTTTTGCCCGATCGGAAACGACTTCGATCGGCATCGTCTGTCCGTGAGGAAATTTCACCGTTGAAAAGACAGGACGAGAACGGAGAGTAAAAAAATCTTCTAAACGATTCGCGTATTGTTGAGTCGCATAGATTGGAAGCTCCACAAAAACTCCCCGGGCCAACCAAAGAAAATCTCCCAGCTGTCCGGAAAAAAAACGAAAGATGAATAACAGTAAGGCAAGAACGATGAGAATGACGGCTTTTTTTTTATGAGACAACATAGTTTCTTATCGACTTGATTTTTCCTGTTTTACTAAAATAACCGCGATGATAAACATCATCACACCAAGAAGAATAAGTGCGACAAGCTTCTCACGACTTTGCAGAAACAATGTACACGTCCCAAACACCGTTGCCACAAGCACATACACAAACACGATGCGTCGCTGTCCCCAGCCTCTATCAAACAAACGATGATGGAGATGTCTTCTATCCGCCTGAAGAATTCTACGCACTCCACCCAAACGAAAACGTCTCACAATCACCCACACCACATCCAGAAGCGGAATGCCGAGCACAAGAAGCGCTGTGGCAAGTTTACCACCGGAAATGATCGCGAGCGTGCCAAGCAGATAGCCCACAAACGTACTTCCTCCCTCTCCCAAAAAAATAGAGGCTGGATGAAAATTCCAAAATAAAAAACCGAGCAAAGCTCCTAACACAACCGTTGCAAGCAAGGAAACATCCGGCTGAGCATACGCAACAGTTTGTGCGAGCAGAAGAATCATGAGTGCTCCCACAGAACTCACGCTCGTTGCCAAACCATCCAGTCCGTCTAAAAATTTTGTCGTGTACATCACCGTCATCATCCACAAAAAAACCAATAGATGAGATTGCCAAAGTGTGAGATAGATAACTCCACCGAATGGATTGGTCATTTTTTCCACACCGACGCCGAACAATAAAAGCGTGATTGTTGCGAGCAATGGTGCGATAAACGAAAGTCGTGGAGGAAGATCAAACAGATCATCGAGTGCTCCACCAAGCATTAAAATAACTCCTCCAAGAAGCAGTCCCATGTAATGAAAAAAAGTGATTCGACCGTCCGTGAGCGTTGGACTGATCCATAACAAAATACAGACGACAATGGCAAACGCTAAAAAAATCGCGAGTCCTCCAAGTCGCGCCGTAGGACGTGAGTGAATTTTTCGTTTTTGCCCTGGATGATCAAGTAATCCACCTCGAAATGCGAGCTGTTTGACAAACACCGTCCCAACAAACGAAATCCCAAACGCCACAATCCCCCACAGTAATAGTTGAGTCATCATAATTATTCAGAAGCATTCAGGAGCGCGATGCCGTGAATTCTGTATGACCTCTGACAAAACCAAGACATCTGTGAATCCCTATAGTTCCTCCCGTGATGAACAGATGTCTTGGTCTTGTCAGAGGTGTAAGGTTAAAGTGGTGGAGCGGTTTCAATGCGTATACCCCCTTTTTCAATCACGATGGTATCACGACGTTTCACTTTTCCTTCCAGGAGCGCGTTCGCGATCGCGTTATCCACTTCCTCTTGAACCAGTCGTCGCAATGGACGAGCGCCAAAAAGCGGATCGTATCCGCGATGCGCAAGATCGGCGATCACCTCATCCGACGCTCGCACATACATGCCTTTTGCTTCAAGACGTTGTGAAACACGCGCGACAAGACGTTTGGTAATATCCACAATTTCTGATTCAAGAAGCGGCGTAAACACAATCACCCCATCAAACCGGTTCAACAGTTCTGGGCGATACACACCTCGCAATTCTTCTTCCAACAAGTGCGTTTTGATTTGCGCGGAAGAAACTCCTTCTTTCATGGCCGTTTGAATATACGCGGATCCGGCGTTAGAGGTGGCAATAATAATCGTATTGGTAAAATCAATCGTTCTTCCCATCGCATCCGTCAGTCGTCCATCATCAAACACTTGTAAAAAAAGATTCAGTAAATCCGGATGAGCCTTTTCAAATTCATCAAGCAACAAAAGCGCGAACGGTTGTTGACGGACAGATTCGGTGAGCAGTCCTCCCTCGTTTGAACCAGGACGGCCAATCAAACGCGCGATGCTGTCTTGTTGTTGATATTCAGACATGTCCAGACGAATCATGTTGGCCTCATCACCGAAATACGTTTGTGAAACCGTTTTCGCGAGCTCTGTTTTTCCCACACCTGTTGGACCCAAAAAGAGAAACGTCGCCATCGGACGATTGTTGGCCGCAAGTTGTGTGCGCGCTCGTCGAAGCGCCGAGGCAACGGCTTTCACCGCTTCATCCTGTCCCACCACTCGATCGTGAATGCGATCTTCCAAATGCAAAAGCAATTCCGTTTCCTTCTGCGCCACACGTGTGGTTGGTACACCTGTTTTTTCAGAAACGACGCGTGCGACATCTTCTTCCGTCACAATGCCCTCTTTTCCTTTTTCTTTTTTCACCATGAGCGCAACTTCTTGCGCAATCTCAATCGCTTTTTGCGGCAGATAACTCTCATGCATAAACCGATCACACAGTTGCACAATTTTTTCAATGGAAAGATAGGTAAACGTCACAGAGTGCTCATATTCAATCGCTAAAATTTTTGATTCAAGCACATGAATCGCCTCAGTCTCCTCAGGCTCTGACACGGAGATTTTTTGAAAAATTCGCGTGAGCGCAGATCGTTCGATGGATTCAACATATCCTTGCGGAGTGGCTGTGGCAATCACAAACAATCCGGATTGTGAAACCATTTCCACAAAAAGTCCTTGAGCTTCAAACGCCAATTGTTCCAAATCTGTCATGGCGAGAACGATATTTCCGGAGCGAATCGCCTCCGATAACACATCACGAAGGCGCTCTTCTGCCTCCGCCAGTTCCGCTCCTCCAAACAGATGCGCTAACGAAAGCCGAACCAACCGCTTGTCCTGAAGCATCTGTGGAACACGTTCCTCCACCATCAAAATAGCAACACCTTCAATAATCGCGGACTTTCCCACTCCCTGTGGACCGACCAATATCACACTCTCTTTTCCGCCTTCCATCACGCGAAACAGTTCCACGAGTTCGCGCTCTCGTCCAACCAAAAGACTCAAATTTCCCTGAACGGCGGCCGTGGTGAGATCCTGTGAAAATGCATCGAGTAGGGGAGTCGCGATGGACGTCATCGAACGATTCATGGCTCCCGTTGGTTTGTGCATGGCGGCCTTGCGAAAAAACGCATATTGCTCAACGGATTTTTCGTGAATACGAATCCATTCCACCATATTGGCAAATTGCGCGACCGTGATTCCCTGATCAAAAAAGAGTTCCTGGATGAACGGATCGTGCGCAAACGCTTCGTCAAAAATTTCAAATGTATTAACCACATGACGACCATTTGCATAGGCATTGACAAACGCACGAAGTAATACATCTTCCGCTTCTTGCGTGATCATGCTCTTGGTTCCTCGCTGACGAGAACCGAGACGTCGTCCGAGTGGCTCTTTTATTTTTTCAAACTCGATTTGCAGACGTCCAAGCACCGCTCCCGCATGTTCATTGGTCATTGCGGTCACAAACAAATGAAGCGGCTCCACCTGTGCGTGACCGAACTTCTGCGCGAGCGAAAAAGCTTCGTCGAGAATCGTTTGGGCTTGTGTGTCAAAAAGTTTACTGATATCCATTTGCTCAACGTCCGAAATGAGAGGTTGGGTCAAAGGAAGAATTTCCCCAATGGCTCGAACGGGAATGGTCTGTTTAATCGTTTGCGTTTCGGCAAGATGATAAATAATGAGCATGACAAAAAAAAGTCCAACAAAAAATGGAAGAGTGACAAGTGGAATGGTGATGGATTGATTGAAATAGGCAACACCGATGCTTGCAAGAATCAGCATACCCGCCATCCATAAAAAAAAGACGCCAAGTGATGTTTCCGCCCGTTGCTTTGCGGCACGTTTCACAATGAGCGCGGGAGAAAATTCCCGTGCAAACACATATTGTTTTGTTCCAATGAGAACGGACAATTGAGGCATACGGTGATGTCTAGATGATTCCAAGCGAATAGAGAATGCCCATCACAACGACGGGAGGCAATAAAAGATACGCCACAAATACGATCAGAAAAACGATCGTGTAGACAACGACTGCCAAGCCTCGAAAAAAAATCATCACGAGACGTATACCGAAACTGATCAAACGGCCAATAAAAGAAGTATCGCCATACATTGGATTGAACAGATTTTTAATCCACACATCAAGCGCGAAATTCTTCACCGTAGAAAAAACGGCTTGAAGAAAATACTGCCCTGTGGCGCGCAATCCGCTGCCGTACCACCAAAACGGCAACCCGAGAAACCGTTGAACAAAAAGCGAGAAAAGCATATACGCTCATTCTACTCTCTCTCGACTGTTTCGATCCAGTTTCGCTTGATCAAAACTGTCATTTTATAGAGTGTCGTTTACGCAGGCGAGACAGCTTGATCAAAATCAATCACATAGACGCGTGGAGGATGTGAGAGATCGGCGGTGCCGTCTTCCTTTCTTTGGAAGTATAAGACGAAATTTCCTTCGTGGGCATGACCATGTGCTATTCCAAGGTCGTTTAAACCATCTTGAATTTGATTGACTCGATGATCGATCTCCTCGATAAAAGAACCTCGATTCTTTTTCCACTCAGCAACAGATGGTCCTTTAATGACTCGCGTGAATACATCTACGCTCGTGAATCCCTTTGGCTTTACAGAGATGATTGGTTCAACAGGAACATACTCAAAACCTTGTTCCTTCCAATAGTCAGATGACTCAAACGCTTTTTTCCAAGAAAAATAGGAAGGAGCGGTGATATGACGAATGAGGACTCTCTCTTTGAAAGTCTTTGTCTCTTCATGAGGAACGATATCAAGCAGTGTGGTTCCTGATCCAGATTTATCGAATTCTTTTTTAAAGAATCTTTGTTTATCATTCCCGTATAGCGGTGTTTGTGTGGCGAGTGTTTGGAGTCCATCCAGATCTGGTTTAGATGGATTTGTCTTTTGCCATAATTCCCTCAGTTTTGACCTTGCGTCTTTAGGAGCGTACTGGATCATCATGGTGGCTGCATTGCGAACAGACTCATTAGCATCCTTAAGACCTTGTTGGATGAATCCTGCTCTTGTATCTTCTGGAGCGTACTGGATCCTCATGACAGCTTCTGCGCGAATATACCAGTCACTCTCTTCAAAATCTCTTTGGATAAGTTCTGAAAGTTTCTTTTTTAACGTCTGTTGTGCATCTTCTGGAGCGTACTGGATCATCGTGGCGGATGCTGTGCGAACAGATTGATCAGTATCTTTAAGACCTGTTTGAATAAGTCCTGCTTTTGCTTTTTCTGGAGTGTACTGGATCATCTTGGCGGATGCTGTGCGAACATTCCAGTAACTATCTCCAAGGCCTTTTTGGATGAGTTCTGCTCTTGCATCTTGAGGAGCGTACTGGATCATCGTGACGGCTAATTTACGAACTAACACATCATAAGCTTCAAAACCTTTTTGGATAAGTTCTGAAAGTTTCTTTTTTAATGTCTGTTGTGCATCTTCGGGAGCGTACTGGATCATCCTAGCGGCTGCTTTGCGAACATACCAGCTACTATCTTCAAGACCTCTTTGGATGAATCCTGCTCTTGTGTCTTCTGGAGCGTACTGGATCATCTCAGCGGCTGCTGTGCGAACATACCCGCTCTCTTTAAAATCTTTTTGGATGAATTCTGAAATCTTCTTTTTTAAGGTCGGTTGCGCATCTTCTTGAGCATACGGAATCATTGTGGCGACTGCTTTGCAAACAGAGAGATCATCAGCTTCAAGACCTGTTTGAATGAGTTCTGGAAGCATGGTGTTCAACTTTTCATTACTGCGCGTATATCTGAGAATATCTTTATCTGTAATATCCGGAAATCCAGGAAGATTGTACATGGCTCTGTTTTGCGTTGATATTTGTTCTCTTCTTTTATCTTGTTCCAAACCCTTGGTGCTTCCTGCTCGTATTTCAAAAACAGCAAACTCGGGTTCTCCATGAAACGGTGATTCTGTAGACATATGGTTTGGCTCCGTACGATCACTTACCGCACTTGTTTATAGTTCTGTTGGATATTGATGAGATTTATGTATCTTATCAGCTCTCAAACGCCGTGTCTCCATCACGCATCAGTTTACTTTAGAAACCTCAGTTTCAATCCAATTTCGTATTGCACGCATAAGTGTCAGATAAAATGTGAGATTATGCATGGTTGCAAGCCGATACGCGAGCAGTTCTTGTGTGACGAATAAATGACGCAGATAGGCCGCGCTGTAATGCGTACAAAGTTCACATCCACAAAACGATCCGACCGCGGAGAAATCCTGCGCGGATTCACCGTTGGTAATGCGTTTGACGCGATAAAACGATTGCGTGAATACTTCCCGCGAAGCCTTTTCAAAATCAATCGTGAACGGATCCTGATTCCAAATAAAAAGTGATCCGTGTCTTGCGTTGCGCGTTGGAATCACACAATCAAACATGTCCACACCGAGCGAAACGTAGTGAATAATTTCCTCCGGCATCCCTCCGCCCATAAAATAACGTGGCTTGTCTTGAGGAAGAAAACGCGTGGTGAATTCTGTAAACCGATAACAATCCTCTTTAGGCTCTCCCACAGAAAGTCCTCCGATCGCATAGCCGTCAAACCCGATGTTCACAAGACCTTCCGCGGAGCGTTGTCGAAGATCCTCGTGTGTGCCGCCTTGGACAATGCCAAACAACCGCGATGGTGTGCTGTCGGAGGGAACGACGGCGAGTAACGATTCCTTCGAACGCTTGGCCCATCGCAAGGATCGCTCCATCGCCTCCTCATAGCGTTCATACGTAGAGTTTCCCGCGGCCACATCATCAAATTGCATGCGAATATCCGATCCAATCGCTTCTTGCATTTCCATGGATTTTTCTGGATCCAAAAAAATACGCGAACCGTCAATATGCGATTGAAATGTAACCCCTTTGTCTGTTGTCTTGTTTCCGGCGGAGCCGGATCCGGCTCCGCCGGACATCTTTTTCCCAGACAAACTAAAAACCTGATAGCCTCCACTGTCTGTGAGAATCGGTTTCTGCCAGTTCATAAACTGATGGAGGCCTCCACACGATTTCATGTTCTCAAATCCAGGACGAAGCAAAAGATGATAAGTGTTGGATAATAAAATCTGCGCGCCCAGCATTTCCATATCAATCGACGACAACGATTTCACCGCACCCTTTGTCGCGATCGGCATAAAAAACGGCGTCTCGATTGTGCCATGCGCTGTCGTGAGTTTCCCCCGTCTCGCCATTCCTTTTTGATTAATGATCTCAAACATAAACATTGCCTACTGCCTCTTTATTCATTCCTTCAAATCCAACTCCTCAAGTAGTTTTTTTTGTTTACTGTTCAACTTTCGTGGCGTCATCACTTCAACGGTCACCAGTTGATCTCCGCGTCCACGTGCAGACGGCACTCCTTTACCACGAAGGCGAAACTGTGTGCCTGATTGCGTGCCGGGAGAAATTTTCAATTCTCCCTTCCCATCAATGGTTTCCACTTCGATCGTGTCTCCAAGCGCCGCTTGCGTAAAACCAATTTTTATCTCAGAACGGATGTCGTGCCCATCACGAGTGAATCGATGATCACGTGCAACATGCAGACGAACAAACAAATCACCGGACGCTCCGCCTTTGATTGCTTCCCCTTCCGCACGCACGCGAAGCACTGATCCATTTTCCACACCGGACGGAATCGTCACGGTAAGCGCGCGATTCTTTTTTTCAATCCCCGCGCCATGACACGTAGAACATTTTTGCTTTGGAATTTCTCCCGAACCCTCACAGGTTGAACACGTCCGTTTTGTCTGTATCGTTCCGAGAATCGTTCTCTGCGCGCCGATCTCAACACCGGAACCGCGACACGTTCCGCACGTTTCCATTTTTGTGCTCGGTTCACCACCCGTTCCTGCACAGCGTTCACACGTGGATGATTTTGTCACGTTAATTGTTTTATCCACCCCAAAAACAGACTCTCGAAAAGAGAGTTCCGCGTCTATTTCAATATCACGTCCGCGACGGGCTTGCCGACGCCCACCACCCCCAAATAAATCACCGAACAAATCTCCCAAATCTTCGAAACCGGCTCCGCCTTGAAATCCGGAAAAGCCGTTGAAGCCTTGTCCTCCACCGCCAAATCCTCCATTTTCAAAAGCGGCAGATCCAAACTGATCATACTGCTGACGCTTTGTCGCATCTGACAAAACCTGATACGCCTCGTTTATTTCTTTAAACTTCGCCTCATCACCACCGGATTTATCCGGATGATATTTGTGCGCGAGTTTGCGAAACGCCTGTTTGATTTCGTCTTGACTCGCGGATTTGGAAACCCCAAGTCGTTCGTAATAGTCTTTGGGCATAACTATTATTCCTCTTTCTTTTCCGTAAACTCCGCGTCTACCGGTTCATCTTTCTTTCCCTCACTACTTGCTACGTTCTCCTCGCTACTTTTCTGCTCATACATCTTCGCTCCCACTTTTTGCGCAGATGTGGACAACTCGTCGGCCGCCTTCTTAATCGCTTCGTGATCGTCACCGTCCTTCACAGCCTTAAGCGCGACAATCTTTTCCTCCACTTCTTTGCGTTCTTCCGCTGTAACTTTATCACCGGCATCTTTCAGCATTTTTTCCGCGGTATAAATCATCGTCTCGGCCAAATTTTGATGCTCCACTTTTTCTTTTAATTTCTTGTCTTCTTCCGCGTGTTCTTCTGCATCTTTCTTCATGCGTTCAATTTCCTCTTTTGAGAGGCCTGAAGATCCTTGAACGGTAATCTTCTGGCTCTTTCCCGATGCTTTGTCCGTCGCCGCGACATTTAAAATACCGTTTGCATCAATATCAAACTTCACCTCAACCTGTGGAACACCACGTGGGGCCATCGGTAAACCTTGCAACATGAATCGTCCAAGCGTTTTATTTGCGCCCGCCATGTCGCGTTCGCCTTGAAGCACATGAATTTCCACTGTTGTTTGATTATCCGCGGCTGTTGAAAATGTTTGTGATTTGGATGTTGGAACCGTTGTGTTTCGTTCGATGAGTTTTGTCATCACTCCGCCCATGGTTTCAATTCCAAGCGAAAGTGGTGTGACGTCCAACAACAACACATCTTTCACTTCTCCTTGCAAAACTCCGGCTTGCACAGCCGCGCCAAGAGCGACGACTTCATCGGGATTCACACTGACGTTTGGTTTTTTGCCAAAATAATCCTCAACGGTTTTTTGAACGAGTGGCATGCGCGTCATTCCACCGACCATCACGATTTCATGAATATCTCCTTTGCCTAATTTGGCATCTTTCAGTGCCGCCTCAACAGGACCAAGTGTTTTTCGAATCAACTCTCCGCACAATTCTTCCAATTTAGAGCGTGTCAATGAAATCACTAAATGCTTCGGTCCGTTGGCATCAGACGTAATAAACGGTTGATTGATTTCCGTTTGTTGTGCTGTTGAAAGTTCAATTTTTGCGCGTTCAGCGGCATCTTTAATCCGTTGAAGTGCGAGCGCATCTTTTGCTAAATCAATTCCTTCGATTCGTTTAAACTCCGACAAAATCCATTCAATAATCACGCGGTCAAAATCATCTCCGCCTAAATGTGTATCTCCGTTTGTTGATTTTACTTCCACGGTATCCGCGGAGACATCGAGCACAGAAACATCGAATGTTCCTCCACCCAAATCATACACCATGATCTGTTGCCCGATCTTTTTATCAAAACCATAGGCAAGTGCCGCGGCTGTTGGCTCATTGATAATGCGTCGAACTTTGAGTCCGGCAATTTCCCCGGCGACTTTTGTGGCGTTACGTTGTGCGTCATCAAAATAGGCTGGCACCGTAATAATCGCTTCTTCTATTTTTTCTCCGAGTCGCTCTTCCGCATCCGCTTTTAATTTTTGTAAAATCATCGCGGAAATTTCTTCCGGCGTATATTCCTTATCTCCCATTTTAATCGCGACTCCATCCGCGCGTTTCACAATCTCGTATGGCATGACTTGCTTATCGCGCTTTACTTCCGCGTCGTCAAAACGACGACCGATGAGACGCTTAATGGAAAAGAGTGTGTTGTGAGGATTGGTGATCGCTTGACGTTTTGCCGTGAGACCAACGAGTCGCTCTCCTGTTTTTGAAATCGCAATCACGGAGGGTGTTGTACGCGCGCCTTCTTTATTTTCAATGACTTTTGGTTGACCACCTTCGATGATGGCCACGCAGGAATTTGTTGTTCCAAGATCAATTCCGAGAATTTTTGGCATAGGGGGTTTTAAAAAGTAGCGAGGGGTTAGGAACTTAGGATCACTTTGGCGGGACGCAGAATAAAATTTCCTTGTTTCCAACCGCGTTGAATAATTTCGAGCACGATTCCAGATGTTTTTCCTTCTTCTGATCGTTCACCACCAGCCTCATGCAAATTCGGATCAAACACATCACCCGTGTCTCCAAACGGCTCAAGGCCGAGTTCGCGAAGAACTCCTTCAAGTTGTGTTCGCACATGTAAAATCCCTTGGAGCCAGCCTTCCGTTTTTCCATCCAATCCTTCCGGTTTGAATTTGAGAGCTTGATCAAAGTTATCAAGCACGGGAAGAATTTGAAATGCCATGTGTTGACTGACGGAACGACGAATCTCAGAACGTTCTTTGATCAAATCTTTTTTGAGATTGTCGTAATCCGCAAGTGCGCGCTTCCATCCGTAGAGATGTTCCTCACATTTCGCACAAGCGTTCGCGAATGGCTTTTCTGTTTTTTCTTCTTGTTCATCAATCATAATATAGTTGCGATAAGTTCCTGAGCACTTTCAAGCAAAGCAATATTTTTTGCGTAATTCATGCGAACGGGACCGACCAAACCAAGCAAACCTTCCTGCCCTTCTCCAAAGCGGTAACGAACGAGAATCGTTGCCATCGGATCTCCAAACGGATTTTGTGATCCGATGTAAACGACCGGCTCATTTTGGACGTGATGATAGACACGCGACAGGACCTCATCAAACTGATCGACAAGTTGAGAAATGGTGCGGATCACATCTAAATCATCAAAATCCGGTTTCTGAAGAAGATTTGAAACGCCCAGATAATAACTGGATCCTGGATCAAAGGCAACGAGTGCCGTTTCTCCGGAAATTTCTACCAATCGTCTCGCGAATATTCTCAGAGTCTGAGCCCCGGTTTCATGCGCTCCCCTATTGGCATTGAATTCCTGCTTCAACGGTTGTTGTTTTTTTGGTTCAACAACATTTTTCAAATAATACAAATAGGCTTTTTCCGTTGGAATGCGTCCAGCGGATGTATGTGGTTGTCGCAAATACCCTTCTTCTTCAAGCACGGCCATTTCATTTCGAATCGTCGCTGAGGAAAAATTCAGCCCATGTCGCTCCAATAATTGCTTTGAACCAACCGGCTCAGCCGTTTGGATATAATCTTCAATAATCAGACGCAAGATGAATGCTTTTCGATCTTCAAACATAACTTAGCACTCGCTATTATAGAGTGCTAAACGAGACTGTCAAGTTTTGCCACCCAATGTTCTGTTCGCCGCAATAATTCTTTCTTCTTTGTCAGTTCAACCATCTTTGGAAAATACTCTCTTGAACCAATCGCGATCGCTGAAAGTGCGAGCTCGAGCTGTTCAATCGCCTGCTTGAGTGGCGCAATATCTGCACGCCATGCTTCGTGCTGTTCTTTTGAAACAACAGGTTCATTTTGTTTTGACACTTCGCGAAGCAGTGAGTGATTGGGTCCACGCGCTTCAATTGTCCGCACAATCACCGCAATATCGTCAGCTTTTGCACGTGGATCTGTCCCTTTGAGTGCCATTTCATTCGCCTCTTGTTGAAGTGATCGCTCTGCGGCACGATCCTCTTTATGCTGAAGAAGTGTTCGAAGCATATCCGTTTCTTTTTTTTGATCCGTCAGTCCATCAGACGCAAACATCAAGCGATCTCCCGCACGGACAGAAATGCGGTTCACTTGAATAGAATCATCCTCCACCTTCAGCCCGCCAACCACTCGAGTCAGCATATTGCGATGTCTAAAATAATAATACTGAGCTTCCGTTAAAGAATCAGGCGAGTCCGTTTGATCAATCACCTTTGCCTCTTGTTCACTTACCGCCTTGCTTTGAAGAGCCTCACCGAGAAAACTATCATCGATCGTCAAACATTTTAACACGCCGTTTCTCGCCAAAAAGATCCGACTATCGCCCACATTCGTAAAATAAAGATATTGTTCTCCGTCAGGAAGTTCTACCAACTTTCCCAGCGAGAGCGTTGTACTAGAATTTCCCATCGCTGATCCCGTCCGCACGCGGATTTTAATTTTTCGATCCGCTTTGAGTACCGCCATTTTGATCTGTGCGCGAATGTGCGCATCCATAAGTTGCTGTGTATGCGTGGCATCCTGATTTTTTGCGTGTCGAATGCGATCGAGCTCATCATCGAGTTTTTTTCCAAGTTCTTCGTTGGTTGTTTCTGCTGTTTCTCGAGAAGCAAACCATCCTTCTCCACGAGAAACACCATCTGCCACCAAAAATAATCCTCTTTGTGGATCGTGAATTTTCACATCTTCACAAACCAACTTGCGTTCTTCCTGCCCTTTTGCTCTCAAACCTGTGATCGGTGGTTCTCCCACATTAACCCATCGAGCCTCACGCTCATGAGATTCAAGGTAAGAACTTTTTTCTAAAGAATGTGCGAGCATAAAAAAGTTTAGATGTTTACAGTAGACCTGTTGCCAAATAAGCTTATAGCCGAAAAACGTCAGATTCGAGCGAAAGCCGTTTGAGAAGGTCGAAGCATAGCATCGCTATACTGAGATCTTCGAAAATGGCTTGTAGCCGAAGCTGACGTTTTGCAGGCATAAGATTATTCGGCAACAGGTCTAGTATAGCAAACGAATGAAAAAACCGCCCTGTGTGGAGGACGGCACAAAGTCAGACTCGAAAGATAGGTGGACGCGGAGAGGAAAATGGTTCACTCATCGGTGAGCGAAAAATGAGTCGTTTGGTTGCCACCCCCAGAGCCACATGTGTCCCCTCATCGATCAGGCGAGGTCCTGATCTTATTGATTGAAACGGCTCAAACGGATGGAGGACCAAATCATGGAGTGTCGACTGACTTTCGAGCAATGACCTCACGGTTGTTCGAAAGACTGATCTTCGCTCAACGAAATAAAACTGCAGTTGCATAAGGATCGCCGTTGAGACGGATCCGTGGAAAATACGGACACTGTTTGTGTGTGTTGTTTCGGTCGTCCCGTGTATTCGATATCCTCCATGCGCATGAAGTAGCTTCAAAAAGTGTTGGCCAACGTTTGTGCGTGCCAAAAGATCAATAACCTGATCATCACTCATTTCTCCCTCCCGTGAGACAGTGGGTCAAAAAACCTGTTTCGTCAAGCTCCACGCGTGTTTTTGGACACGATTGGCCTGCAAAATTTCTGCAAATTTTTTTCCGCTGAGTCTGTTTGGAACAATAACGTATGTGGCTCCTAACGTATAACACAATTCCGCTTCCTGCATCGTATGGACGCTCACAACCGATAATCCTCGAAATTTTTTTGATGAGAGATAGCTCAGAAGCGTTGTACTGACGACGATGTCTGGAATGGTCGAAATCACCAGCTTGGCCTTATTGGTGTGAATTTGTTCCAAAAGACTTTCATCGCTGACGTCTCCGTATATGTGCGGCTCCCCGACCTCGGAAAGCTGACGAATCACTTGTGGATCAAAATCCACAATCAAATAGGATTGCTTCAGTTCCTGAATCGTCTCCAGAAGGACAGCGCCGATCGGATGATAGCCGAACAAAAGCGTATGAAACGGTTTAAAAATTTTCCTTTTTTCATCTTTAAGCACTTGTTTCGGTTCCAGCCAACGAAAAAGTGGCCGTAGATGCTCGTAAATTTTTTCATTATCATGAATGAGATACGAGCTCACCGCAATCGTCAGGAGTCCCACCGCTGTGGCGATCGTGAGAAGTTCTGCGCGGATGTGTCCAGCGGTAATTCCTGCGACAAGGAGAATAAAAGAAAACTCGGAAATTTGCGCAACGGTTGTTCCGGCCAAAAATCCCGTGCGTGGATGATACCCCAGCGCACGCATGATCAAAATAACCGTGAGTGGATTGATGATGAGAATGAGCAAACTAAAAACCGCAATCGTTGGAAGTGAGGAAGTGATTTGATCAAGACCAAGATGTGTTCCCAAAACGATAAAAAACATGATGAGAAAAAAATCTCTGAGAGGACGAATCCGCGCATTGATCTCCTGCTGAAACACACTTCCCGATAGGGTCACTCCTGCAATGAGTGCACCTATTTCAATGCCAAATCCGAAGGAGACAAGCACGCCCGCAATCAAAAAGCACCACGCGATGGAAAAAATAAACAGCATCTCTTGAGATCTCGCAACATATTGAAGAAGTGGAGGAACAAGTCGCGTCGAGACAAACCACAAAATAGGCACGAGGATAAACGTTTTAAGGAGTGTGGTGAGAAATGCCTGTTCAAGTGTCGCACCGCTGTTCACGGCAGAAAGTCCAAGCAAAATAAGCATCGCGATAAAGTCCTGCACGAGCAAAAATCCAACACTAATCCTTCCGTACAAGGTATCAAGCGCTTCCTTATCGAATAGCATTTTGACAATAATAATCGTGCTCGAAAAGGAAAACGCGACAGCTAAATAAGCACTCTCAACAAAGGAAAAATGAAATAACAACGCAACGGCAAGACCAATAAGAGAAGTAAGAATCACCTGTGCCACACCCGTTGCCAAAGCAATGCCTCCGACTTCTTTGAATGAACGCCAGTTGAGTCCGAGTCCAACCGTAAATAATAAAAACGCCACGCCTATTTTTGACATGACATCGAGTATCTCTAAATTTTGTACGAGAGCCAATACACTTGGTCCGGCAACAATCCCCGTAAAGATATAACCAAGAATGAGTGGCAAACGTAAGCGAAAAACCACGAGCGAAAATGCCGCGGCGATAATCAAAATCATTCCCAGTTGAAAAAACAATCCCTCCAGCATGCAGATAGTGTATCATTCATCTAAAGGATAAACAAAAAAAATATGAGTGAGTTTAGTATTGTAATGAGTAATCTTTTAGCCATTGCTGTGATTGTGACGTATTTCCGTCAGGTCGCTCATGGCGATTCGATCCCAAATCCTTCAACATGGCTCCTGCTCACGACGATCAGTCTTATGAATGCCGTCAGTTATTTCGCCGTTGTGCAAGGAAATATTTGGCAATCGTGGTACGTCTTTGTCATGGCAACAGGTCTTTCCAGCATTTTCCTTTATTCCCTCTTTAAAGGAAAATTCGCAAAATTTGGAACGATAGAAATAATCTGCGTCGCGCTGGCTGTGTGTGTTGGCATCATTTGGAAAACGACAGGCAATGTATACGTCGCGCATCTATCCTTACAAATCATTCTGTGGATTTCCATCACACCTACGTTGTATGGATTATGGCGTGGCACACTCAGAGAAAAAGCATTTGCATGGAATCTCACGATTCTTTCTCATGTCTTTGCCGCGATCGGCATCCTGACGAGCGGTTCCTTTATATGGATTGCGTTGGTATATCCGCTTATCACTGGAATCATTGGAAATGGAAGCGTTGTGCTGATTTTATTGCTTCAAAACAAAGGCATCCTGAAAAAAAAGATGAATAAAAAAGTTTAGATCTTGAATCATAAGTTTTTATAGTCTCAATTTTATAAAAAACAGCACACTGACCTCTCGTTCATAGAGAATTTATAAGTGTACTGGAAATGGGGTCAGGCCTTCGATCGTCGATTTTGACAAGCCAAAATCGACGATCGAAGGCCTGACCCCTTTTGTGCTTTTCACTCACCAACTAAAACATCCACCTTGCGGTGAACGTTTTAGTTGGTGACCCCACGGAGAATCGAACTCCGATTTGCAGGATGAGAACCTGCCGTCCTAACCGTTAGACGATGAGGCCTCGAGCAGGGAAAACTTAGCACTAGAAAATCACCTCGTCAATCGACTTCACTTGGTCGCGGGCGAATTCCCAGTTGAAATCATTTGTGCTTTCAATGGTCGCACCGACGCGATAATTTCCATAGTAGACATCGTCAACGCCTTGGATCAGTTTGGTCCAGTCTTTTCCATACAAAGACTCCGCGATTTGGCCATTTGCAATCGGACGCAAAAGTCCGGCATAGGAAATTGCATAGACGGTTGAACCGGTAAATTGAATAAGTCGAGCTCCTGGTCGATAGGTGACGTTTCGACCAAGAGGAATTTCTGCCATCGCTTTCGATGAGAGAATCACCAGATTATCAAAATTCTCATACCAAGATTTAAAAATCCGCTCCTGTGCAAAGGCATGTCGTCGGCCATCTGCGCCATAATAATAGACGGCTGTGCATGGATCATTTGGATGCACATCGCCAACGCATCCGCTTTTGATTAAATCTCCAGCCTGCGCATGACTGGATCCTCCCGTCACGGTCACGGTGACTTCTTTTCCATTTACGCCAATTTTGTCCGTATCAATACATTTTGCATACACACTAAACGTGCCGTTTGTTTTGAATGTGTGCTTCGTGTACGCAACATCTCTTTTCACCGTCATAAATTTCACTGGCTGTCCGGCAACGAACAACTCACAACTCGTGAGTACTTCATTGTCAATTACACGAACAGAGAGATGAATATCCTCATCACGAATCGCTGTCCGTGGACTGATCGGACTCACAAACGGAGCACCTTTGGGGAGAGGTAATGGTGTGGCAGTTGTCGCGTTCACAATGCCGGGAATCAGTAAAAATGCGAAAACGATAATCTTAAAAAAAAGTGTGCTGTTCATAAAAGTTGAATAAAGTATAGCATGATATTTGACAAATCCTGAAATTTGCTCCATAATGCAGCGTTCTTATTCTTCATTATCTATTGAATGAATAGGATGATTCTGGATTCTTTCACTATGTGAAATTGAATCTGAAACCCGTGCAATGCATGGGAGTGCTGTTTCTGAGAGTCCACCACAACACTGTACGGAGTAAAAAATGAACGAGCAGACAATCGACTTCACCACCGCCGTCTACGACTTGAACACGGGCGAGCGCTTGCTCGCTGTGAGTCTCACGCGGATCCGTGAATCCGTGATCCCAAACGCAAGAGGGCCAGCGATCGAAGTGACGTTCCGAGTGAACGTCGACGACGTGATCAGCGTCCTCGAGCGTCCGAGTGGCAACGAACTGACAAACGCGCACTACTACCTGTCGCGCCTCAACCTGCGAGAGAGCAGTCGTCGATGCGTGACGTTCTACAACGAGCTCGTATACTTGCGTTTCTGGTTCTACAGAGACGCGAAAGGACGCGTTTCGTACGAGGTCCAGCGCGGCCCCTACAAGCAGCTGTATTGGTGGCACCGAGAGCTGCTCGGTTCGCGGCACGGCCCAGACTTCGCGGACTTCAGAGACATCCCGAACGTCTCGGGTATCCCATTCCAATTGGAAACCCACGCGGCCTGAACAGTCACTGATCCTCCCTCGAGGATCTTTTTTTATTGCCACTCCGTCTCTTGTCGGACTAACAATTTCTCTGCATGCATCGGCTCGGCCATGATATCTTTCACGATTTTTTCCATACGAGCGCTTTGTGATCCTTTGACGAGCACAATGTCTCCTTTCTGAATTGCTCCATCTAACCATCGTCCGGCTTCTACGGAATTTTCAAACTGTTGTGTGTGATATTCAGGAATACCCGCGTCGATTGCACCACGTCGAATTTCGCGTGCGAGTTCTCCAACCGTCACGAGGATATCCACTCCCGCCTCGGCTGCGCGCATCCCGATCAAACGATGTTCTTGCTCGCTCTTCGAACCAAGCTCCGCCATCTGTCCGAGCACAGCGATACGTCTTGCCCCTTCTACGGGATGAAATTCACTGAGAAGTTCGAGTCCAGCCTGCACAGAAGCGGGCGCCGCATTATAGCTGGAATCAATCAGCAGCGATCCTTTGATGCCGGCAATCGGATTCATGCGTCCAGGTTCTAATTTGGCGGTTGAAATATGAGAAGCGATTTCGTCGTTTGAAATTCCCATCACGTGCGCAACAGCAATCCCAGCGAGCAACGAACTCACAGATGCTTTTCCAAGCATGTTTTGAACCGTGAGATTCAATGAACTGCGATCTGGAAATGCAACGGTAAAAGCAATCGTTGAAAAAATTTCTCCGGGTTGAAAAGAAAAATCCTCTCGTGTAGAAAGTTGATAATCCGACGCGCGAATCATCGCGGAGGAAGAAAATCCGTACGTCACTTTTTTTCCGCGAACATGTCCTCCGAGTCCCATCACCAGAGGATCATCCGCATTCATCACAACCGTTCCTTGTTCATCGACGCACGCAAGTAACTTTGCTTTCTCTTCCGCTAATGCTTCCACCGAACGAAAAAATTCGGCGTGCACGGGCGAAATCCGCGTCATCACCGCAATCGTCGGTTTGGCAATTTGACAAAGAACATCCATATCTCCCGGACGATCAATGCCGTATTCGAGGACATACACCTGCGGAACTTTTTTGACTGGGGAAAACAACACAGATAGCCATCCAAAAAATGAACGTCCCGGAGAATGACGTCCAAGAATCGTGAGAGGTAGACCAAACTCGTTGTTATAATTCTTGAAATTCGCGGCAACGTCGTAACGAGATGCTAAAAGTGTCGCGATCGCATCCCGCGCCGACGTCTTCCCCACCGAGCCCGTCACTCCCACGATGGTTGGATGATGCTTTTCAATCAATCGACGAGCCTTCCGCGCTAATTGTGTTTGGATAAATTTTTTCATAGTTTGTTTATTTCCTCACGGGAGCGACCTCAAAATACTGTAACAGAAATTCGGCCATATCCCCAAACAAGGGAGCGGCTGTGGATTCTGCCCACACCACATCGCGTGGATGATCAATCTGAACCGTCATGGCAAATTTTGGATCTTCCGCTGGCGCAAATCCCGCAAACGAACCGATCGTGTGATCGGCGGAATAACCGATGCCATCGGTGCGAGCGACTTGCGCCGTTCCGGTTTTACCCGCCACATAATAACCTTTAACTCCCGCGCGTTTCCCATGACCTTGCTCGACAACAGACACGAGCATCGCTCCAATCGTCCGCGACGTTTTTTCATCAATCACTTGCGCCACATCAACCGGCTCGCGTTTTTCAACAGTTCCATCCGGATGATGAATCTCGTCGACAATCATCGGTTGTTTTAACATGCCACCGTTTGCTAATGCCGCGTATGCCATCGCGATTTGAAGTGGCGTCACGGTAATTCCTTGACCAAAAGACGCTGTCGCCTTATACAACTCTGCGTTTTTCTCAAGCGAGCTGACATTTCCAGCCGACTCCGTTTCGAGTTCAATGCCTGTTTTTTTTCCAAATCCAAATCGTTTCACATAATCCACAAACACTTCTTGTCCCATTTGACGCATCGTAAAAACCATCCCGGTATTGATGGATTCCTCCAGCACTTGCGTCATATTCACTTCTCCATAAATTTTCCCCTCAGAATTTCCAATCGGTTTTGGCCAGCCTTCCACCATCACAGAACCGGAATCCTCAAAACGCGTTTGCGGAGTCACGGCTCCCGTATCAAGCGCGGCGGCCATGGTAATCGGTTTGAAAATGGATCCGGGTTCATACGCACGAAAAATTGTTTGATTGTTGAAATGGTCGATATTTTCTGTTTTGGAATAGAAATTTGGATCAAAATCCGCAACGGCGCACATCGCGTAAATTTTTCCCGTAGATGGTTCAACGATCACCATACTTCCTCCATCCGCGCCGTGTTTTGCCACGGCATCTTTCAATAGTTGGCACGCCTTGTATTGAATCGTTCGATCAATCGTAAGCACAATGTCTGATCCGTGAATGGCCGGTTCAAGCGTATGATCGCCGACGGCAATAAGTCGTCCGGCGAGATCTCGATCGGAACGCAAACTTCCCGCCGTACCCGCGAGCATCTCTTCAAAATATCCTTCGATGCCATAACGTCCGGCCGAACGTCCCTCTGTGTCCGGACCAAAAAATCCGATGACATGTCCGCCCACTCCCGATTCGGGATACGTGCGAGAGGGCTCACGAATCCATTCGATTCCCGCGAGTTTCAGCGCACTCAATTTTTCAAGCAGATCATCGGAAACTTTGCGCTCGATCGGTTCGTATGGATCGTTTGGTTGATCAAGTCGTTGTTTGAGAAGCACAATTTTTTCCGGAAGATAGTTGAATACTTCTCCAACCGCCTGCGCCGTTTTTTCCGGATCAACAACATGCCGCGGATCCGCGTACACAAACGCAAGCTGTTCATTTGTCGCGATGGGAACAATGCGTTCGTCTTTATAATCGTGCACGTAAACGGTTCCGCGCGTTGGAACAAGTTTGCTCAGTAATTCATGCTGACCGCTCGCGAGTGCTTGATAAAAAGAATGATCGACGATCTGAATCAAAAACAACTTCACACAAATCACTCCCGCACACAACACGAAAAACATCCGCAAAACTTCCAGTCGTTTGTCATATGTCTTTTGTGATCGCATAGCAAAAAAAAGAGAACCGTTTCACAGTCCTCATTTTATCATTCTTCCCTCCCCTCGACCACTTGCTACTTCCTACTCTACTCTATATTTCGCTCAAATCATCTTCTGACACTGTTCTGCCAAGATACACATCCGTCTCGCCTGTATTTTCATTGCTGATGAGGCGAAGACGTTCTCCTTCGGCGGATTGATATTCCGTGAACAAATAACGATCGTCCTGTTCTGTTTCAGCCTTGCCATCAATGCTCGTGATGTTTCCCGCGCCTTCATAACTAAACTCGTATTCTTTGCCGTGAAAAAAAACGGAATCGTCAGGCTCAACTTCGTCTTCCTGTTTTTCAAAAAGCGTTAATTCCTCCTCATCCGGCGCCACAGAAAGCATTTCATCATCCTCGCTATACAGCCAAAAAAGTTTCGAGTGATCGTCAAGTGTCACCTCGCTTCGACCAACGTACGTAAACGGGACATTAAAAACACTCACCGCGTCGCCAAGCTCAAGGGATAAAAGATCATTGATGGTCATATGTGAAAGGGCGGAGGGATTAGGGGAGAGGGATTAGGGGTTAGCGGGATTATAACAATATCCACTCTCCTGTAAAGACCTGAAATTTTAGCTAAAATATCATCAATTCCTGTCAGGCCTCATTGACAAAAGGTCATTTTTGTGATATAGTTGAGTATCAAGAATACAGATAGAAGTTGAGATGACGCCGTTTCTGTTGTCATCCTGAACGAGGAAAGGGATGACAAAATGCACGGCTTCGTCTCCTTTCGGAGCGATATTTACTCTTTTGCCAAGAGTACAACGGGCTTCGGCTCATATTACATTTCGGAGTTCCCATGTCGAGCAACGACGTTTCTGGCGTCTCTTCCCCGTTCTCATTCGTACTCGTGGCCCCCCGCGTGGGGCCCAAGTGGATCGATCGCTTCGCAGCGGTGGGGATCGTGGTGAATGCGCGCTCGAAAGCGCGCAACGAGGAGATCGCCGCGGCCCACGCGGCCGAGGCGAAGACCGTCGGCCTCGACGGTTTCCGGGCCGGTCGCACGGACGCGATCGGGACAAAGCAGGCCGACAGCGGAAGGCCGCTGTTCGGCTGGGAGGGGGCGAAGTACGAGGCCATGACCCTCGGCGCGCTCCGCGGGGATCTGGCGAAGACGGGCTACGTGCTCGTCAACGCCAACCTCGTCCAGAAGGAGGGTGACCGGATGGCGAAGTTGTACGTCCGGTTCGAGCCGCGACAGACGGGCACACCGGCGGAGATGTCGCTGGAGACGAGCAACCTCATCGACGAGGTGCTCACGCAGGTTTACAAAAACCTGCACGTCTTCCGGAACCCAAACGGGTCGGCGACGGTGAACCCCTTGAACATGGTCCCCGCGGACCAACGTTCCGGGATCACGGATCCGAGGTCGTTGCGGATGTCTGTGGACGGCTCGTTCGAAAATGTGAAGGTCCGGCTCCCCGCCGCGACTCCGACCGCCCCCACGCCGCCCGCGCCCACCACCGCGCGCCGCCCGGCGTCGATGGAGCGACCGGCCGACCGCGGCTCGTCCAAGCGGTGGTAGGCTCATGACGGTCGGCTGGAAACCCATGATGGAATTCCAGCCGTCCACACTCGCGCCCCGCGCGAAGAGAAAGCCTCGAGCATTGCTCGGCTCTCGTCTTCGTTCGGGGTTTTTTCTTTGCCTTTTTCTATCCTTTGCTACTTTACTATTCCCTACTCCTCGCTACTCTCCTTCTTACTCATCACCTTTCCAATCGCATCTGCCAACTCCTCTTTCACCACACTCAAATCTCCCGTCCCAAGCACTCTCTTTGTATCCACATCGGTTTTCCTTACCCAATCCGGAATCGGATATCCCGTTACCACATCAAACAACGATTCCAAAACCGTTGTCGCATACGCGCCTTTTTGTAAATCAAAACTCACGATCACTCCTTCAGGACCGATTTTACATCCATGAAAAACTGGTTTGAGGATCGGCTCGATGCTCGGACTTTTTCCTACCTGAACAAATTTCAATTCTCGAATGACTTTTCGATATCCTTCCACGCCGTGCGCGCGTAGCCATGTCCCGTACAATCTTTCAACGTCTAAATCCTGTCCGAGCAACAACGGCAACTCTTGCGGGAGCGTTCCACCTTTTTCTTCAGTCTGTGTCATGAGTAGATTGGCGATGTAACTCGCGTACGCTCGCACCCACATGGATGCTTGCTGACCCACCACATGAATCGCTCCCAAATAATCCGTTGGATTTTTGATCAGATGCTCCAACATCGAAAGTTCAAATCGAAAACTGTACGGCAATTCTGCAAAAATCTCTTTTATTTTTTGCCAGTCACCAAAATACTGTCCAGCCAACTGTCTTTTGTGTGTAAAAAATGGCAATTCAAATTCACTCTCTTTTGAAAAATACGCGCGAACGCATCCTTCAAAATCTCCACGCAAAAGATACATCCCAAACACATGCGCCAAAAAGCGTGGCGTTCCAAATCGCTGAACACCGTAATAATTCATGATGCCATGCTGACGAATCGTCTCCACCTGTTTCACAAAAGCCGATTCCTCCACAGGATGCTGCGTGCGAATAAACAAAGTAAATCTGTTGCCCATCAAATTCCCAACTCCAATCGCGCCTTTTCGTTCCATGATATTGCGTAACAAAACGTTTGGGATCCGACAATTTTGTACCTGAGCAACCGTCACTCCACGAATACTCACGCGCTGAGACGTAAGCGCCACGGCATCTTTAATCCCTGCGTAGCCAATTTTTTTAATCTCAATCTTGAGCGCGCTCGCAATCCGCTCGACGGCATCAAGCGTTGAAATCCCGACCTTCACAACATCCGCATAGATCGTTCCCTCTCCATCCGGATATTCCGGTTCAGCCGACCCGCCATCAACGGTCACAACTCCCCCATCAGGCCGAATTTCTTCCACAATAAAATCAAGCGGAGAATATTTGATGTATCCGGACGGACGCTCGGACAAAAGAAGACTCATCCCAACCCGACTCAAAAGATCACCTGGTTGTTTCACAACAGGCTCAAACAATTCCGGCTGTGCCACGCGTGCGGCGTTGATAACCGTTTGTTCCAGTTCCCAATGTTGTTGATCGGAGGGAGAGAGAGGCATATTTATTTTTTAACATAAACAAAGATGTCCTGCGATCCGTCCACATGATCTGTGTGTGAAATTTGCCAGCCTTCGATGGGCCACACATAACTGATCACGCGTGCGCCTGAGGGAAGTTCACGAGTGAGTTTATCGCGTAACTTTACATACGTTTCCGGCATGAGAAACATATAGACGACGTTGTATTTCGAAAGATCACGGTGAAACACATCGCCAAAAAAAATCTTTGTCCCGCTACGCCACGCCATTGTTTTTGCAACCATCCATTGGAGCAGAGAAAGCTCGATACCGGCTGACTGTGCTTTTGTTTCCCGAGCGATGTAGCGACACACACGGCCGTTTCCACATCCAAGCTCAATAAATCGTTCGCCTTCTTGCAAATTCGCCAGCCGCTTAATGCGCTCCAAATCTTTTTTCCATGTCGGCACCCACGGAGCTCCACGCACTCCCGCATACGCCATCGAAGCAAGAAGAGTGAATCCAACTGCCATTAAAATAGTACGCATAGATTAACACAAGAATACCACACCACTTGATTTACGAAAAAAAATCGCCTATCATTTAATAGACCTGTTGCCAAATAATCTTATGCCTGCAAAACGTCAGCTTCGGCTACAAGCCATTTTCGGAAACCTCAAAATAGCTATGCTATTCTTCGGTCTCCTCAAATAGCTTTCGCTCGAATCTGACATTTTTCGGCTATAAGCTTATTTGGCAACAGGTCTAATGACTATGACTACAAAATTTTCATCACGTTCATTTTTTATTCTCACACTTCTGACGCTCACTGGCGTGAGTGGTTGTTCTCAACCTCCACAAAAACCGCTGGCCGTCACACAGCCGTCCGTTGAAATTGCTGACAAAACAGATACGTCTGCTTGGAAACAGGACACACTTGGCAAAGGATTTGTGTTTGCTTATCCGCCGACATTGAATTATCTCAGTGGCGGAAACGTAAAGACAGGTTCGTTTAGCTGGATTACGGGAGAACAGCCGGAGGAGATTTATTTTGAAATTTTGGATTTAAAAATTTCTACAACGAGAGAAAAAATGTATGATGAAACGGTAAAAAGTTTCACGATGGATGACTTTTACTTCCCCGCGGAAACAATCAGCATCGCGGAAATAACCGGACAAAAATTTAGAATCCGAGAAGATCTCAATGATGGAATCGCGCGAACGGCCGTCGTTTTTTACAACACAAAAGGCGTTTATCTGATCTCAGATTACCAAGAAGTAAAAAACGACGCACTGTTTGATGCGTTTGTTGGAACGTTTAAAAAGGAATAAAAAATCAATCATGTTTTTTTCTATGCCAAACACCGTTTCATTTACAAAAGCGGAGGTGAATAAACTTCTTTTGTGGCTCAAGGATCCGATCAAAACGTATCGTTTAGTCAGATTATTATCACTGACTTTACAACAGGAAATCAAAAAAGAAGAAAAGGCGAAATGGGAAAAAACAAACTCTGCGTCTATTGTCAAAATCAGAAAAATGTTAAAGAAATGAGTATGAAAAAATCATTGGAATCGAAAATACGGACGAGTGAAGGAGATGCGCGTGTAGAATTGAGTCCACGTGCAACGAAAGAAATTCGAAGTCAGCTCCTCGAGGCTGGCGTCAATCCTGATGTTGTCGATCGCATTGATGTCACATTACTCGAAGGATATGAAAAAAGAGTCATTGAAAAAGTTGTGGATGTGATTCGAATTGCCTGTCAGGATCCGGATGGAAACATTGACCTCAGCCGCCTCAGTACTGCGGAAGCACTTAAGTTAATAGAACAAGGTGAACTCATTGTTACGGAGACAACAACAAAACCTGAAAATAAAGAAGTGGCAGTGGTTGTAAAAAAAATCCTCAAATCACTTGCGGTGCGTGAGCTCACCGTGATAGACAGAAATCTCAATAAAACCTTTAGTGAGGAGCCCTCTACGCGGACACACGGTGAACCACTTCCCCCACTCACGAATCGAAAAGAAGATGAATCGGTCACGGAAGAGTCAACAAGTGTTGCATCAAGCGACCCATCAGAAGATGCCGACGACGAAGATCCTCGTACACACGAAACACTCACAAAACGGATGATGAAAAAATGGTATGGGAAGCTCATTTATGGGCTGAAAGTGCTTACCATTCCATTTGTTGGATATGGTGGCCATGCAGAAGCGATGAAATCCACAGATGAAGCAGTACGCGACGCGCTGGTCGGGCCGCACGATGCGCAGGAAATGATTTACGCGATACAGCATGAAGGACGTTGGGAAGAAGAAGGGCCATCACCGCTTTTTATTTCTGATGAATCAGACAGTGGTCTTCCTCCAAATCACACAGGTGATGAAGAAGACGAAAAATGGGAACCAACCCCTGCAGGCGGTCCGCCGTCAGACGTTGAACACGTTCCACAATCAGGCCTTGAAGTGAGTGATACACAAAAGACAGAATCCGGATTGCTGATGAAGCGAGCAGAGAGACATTTTGAATTGCCAGAAACAGATGCGGAAATTGAACGCATGGCGAAAGAATTAGCAACAGCAGATGCGGAACTTCTTTCAAAACTCATTGCACAAGGCAAAAATCCCATTGCTCATAGATCATTTGTCGGAAAAGCAAGTATTGAAGTGGCACCAACAGGCGATGATGAATTGCGAGACACTCGACTCAGTGAAAATGAAAAACTCCCTTCCGCGCGTGCATCCAAAGTTGCGGATGCGTATGTGAGAGCGATGGATGAACTGTTGCCGGATGTACCGATCATTGCGGACGTCAAGCATAATCTCCCTCGCTACGCTCTAGAGGAACACACGCGTACACTTGAAGAAGCGCGCGCCGCGGCATTACAAGTGTTCAATTTAGAATCTGAAACAGCGCTGGATCAGTTTATTGATGATGTGGAGTCTGGGAAAATTGATAAAAAAACACTGCCAATAAAGCAGCAAGAATTTTTAGATGTTGTGATGAAACGTGGAGTAGACACAACGCTTTCGGTCACAACTCCCGAATTAGCAGAGGCTGATCTTCCTGATCATCCAAATACCTCCACTCCTCCAGAAAGACGAGGGATCGAGGATAAAAATCGTTCGAAGCGAGGTGGATCTGAAACAATTGATGCGACTGAGGAAACAAAACCGGCTCCCGACCCGGAAAAAACATATGTTCCTGGGATGCTCATTCTCAATCATATTTTTCGTGTTCTTGGCATAGAACCAGACGGACCATTTCTTGAAGTTGAGGAAGCTGAGAAAAGTGAAGGTCATCCAGAACCAATCATCAGTATTGTTGGAGAAAGACGCACAACGCTCACACGAACAAATGACGTGCTGTCTTTTCTTTCTGATAAAACAAACGATCGTAAAGAAATCATCGTGAATGTCGCGCTGGCAAACCTCATTGAAAAAACCATTCATCGAACAAACGAAACCGTTATTCATGTGAGACCAAGAAAAAAGTCTGAGAGTTAGGAATTCAGCAAACTTTAAATGATCATGCCACAAAACTTTTACACAGACATTCCTCGCACACAACACTCGCTTATTGACATCTTGAAAGATGAGCGATGTTTTTATCCTGTGCCGCCGACATGGGATATTGTTGTGACAGATGTTGCTGGCTCCACGCGTGCCGTCGAGGCGGGAAAATATCGTGAGGTGAATCTTGCGGCGGTGAGTTGTATTGTCAGTGCGTTAAACATCGCGCGCAAAATGCGCATACAAATTCCATTCTTTTTCGGTGGGGATGGAGCGACGATTCTGTGTCCATCCGTGATGACAGCGGAACTTCTCCTCGCACTCAAACGTATTCAATCCAATGCACGTCAAAATTTCAAACTTGATCTACGCGTAGGAAGCGTGAACGCACAAGTCGTCTATGCGGCAAAAGAAAAAATCGAACTTGCAAAAATTTGTATTGCCGCCGGATACGATCAAGCGATTTGTCTTGGTAATGGATTGATGTGGGCGGAAAAATTTATCAAGAACGAAACGTCCGCGCAAACAGAGTCGAATGTCTCAAGGAACGATCCTCCACTCCAAGGACTTGAATGTCGTTGGCGAGAAATCGCGCCACCAACGTCGCAAGGAGAAATCGTGTCGCTGATTGTAAACGCATTGCCGCACACGAATCAATCGCACGTATACACACGCGTTCTTGAACTCATGGAATCCATCTATGGTGATCACGCAACACGTGGACCTGTGCGAAAAGAATATTTGTCGCTCATTTCATCTTACGGAGAAATCAAAAAAGAACTGCTCATCAAATACGAAAAACCAGGATTTGTCCCGATCATCAAAACACTGTTTGGACTCATGCTCGCAAGCATCATTTTTAAATTCAATTTGGCAACCAAGTTGTTTGATCCAACGGTTTATAAACAACAACTGATCGCCGCAACAGACAGTTTGAAAATTGACGGCATGCTCAAAACGACGATCCAAGGAACGGCGCTTCAACGCACACAACTTATTCGTGCTCTTGATGACCTTGAAAAAGAACATCTGCTTCGATTTGGATTGTTTGCGACAGACGCAACAGTGATGACGTGCTACGTTGCCGATCGCAACGCTGGCCACGTCCATTTTCTGGACGCAAAAAACGGCGGATACACACAAGCCGCGACGATGTTAAAAATGAAAATTGTTGTATACTGATTGTATTCTTTCTGATTTTTTATGATTCAATCCACTGGCACAGACTACGACATTCACAAAATCGTGCATGATTTAAGTTTTCATCCGAAAATTCGTACACAACGTTTTTTGGAACTGCCACTGGAGATTCGCGCAATCACTTTTCTTAATCTTGGAAAGCTGACACTGAGAGATCTTCTCGCACAACTCACGAATGAACAAACGATTGAAGTGCTCGAACAACTGGATCCGGATCAAGCGACGGATGTCATGGCACTCGTACCGACCTCTCGAAAATCACGCATCCTCAAAAAACTCACGACAGAACTCCAAGAAGGAATCGAACTATTGTCGAAATTTGATCCGCAAAGTGCTGCCGGCCTCATGCATGTAGATTATATTCAGGTGGATGTCAACGCAAAAGGATTACAGGTTGCGCAACGATGCAAGGATCATGAAAAACGGACAGGCCGATTGCCGACAATTTTAGCCATGCGAAAAAATAAACTCGTAGGCTTTTTGCCGGGACACGCACTTGGATTTGCACAAGGAACCACGACGATCAAATCATTTATTCGCCCGATTCCATTCGTTTCCTATGATGCCTCGCATCAAACCGTCATTCAACTTTTTCGTAAACATCCTCACACGCAAATTGTCGTTTCTGGAAAAAACGACGATGTGATTGGTGTGATCTATTCAGATGATGTACTTCGATTGATGGCCAAGCATACTTCATCCTCGCTCTATCAATTTGCTGGCGTCCATCAAGAAGAAACCGTTTCAGATCCCGTACGTGTCAAAGTCGCCTCGCGCTATAAGTGGCTCATTATTAATCTTGGAACCGCATTTTTAGCATCATTGACAGTGACTCAATTTAACGAGACGATCGCGGAATCTGTTTTTCTCGTGGCCTTCATGCCGATTGTGGCAGGCATGGGTGGAAACGCGGGAACACAAACGCTGGCGATTCTCGTGCGCGGCATTGCCCTCAATCAAATAGAGCTCAAAACCGCATGGCCAACATTGCGACGTGAAATAGGGACAGGAGTCCTCGATGGATTGCTCATTGGATTTATTTTGGCAGTGATTGTAATCCTTTTTTACGGAGATATAAAATTAGCCCTCGTGCTTGGAAGTGCGCTCATATTCAATCTCATCATCGCCGCTTGTTTTGGAACAATGGTTCCACTCATTATGAAACGTCTGGGAAAAGACCCGGCCACATCCGCAAGTGTCTTCATCACGACAGCCACAGATGTTCTAGGTTTTACCGCATTTCTCGGACTCGCCTCGCTTGTTCTTTAGTAGTCTAACCCTTCGCGGGCGCTAACTCCGGAATAAAAATAGTGTTTGTGAAGGCGCATTTCTGTGACGAGATGCGCTTTTTTGATAAACGATTCTGGCGCGTTACGGCCAGTGAGGATGAGTTCGGTCTGTTCAGGTTTCTGTGCCAAAAGTTCAAGTACACGACTTTCCTCAATCATTTTTAGCGCGGTTGTAGAATTGATTTCATCCATCACCACCACGTCGAATCCTTCCGAAAACATCCGCGCGACTTCTCTGAGTCCACGCTCGGCTTCCGTTTTATCAATCTCTTGAATAGAAAAATCAAATCGTCCCGTGACTGGATCAATCCGATCACGACCAGTGGCCACATAGTCAATCCCGATTTGATCGAGCATCTTTCGTTCGCTGTAATGTGTGTCGCCGCCTTTATCAAAAAACACAATCCCCACTTTTTTCCCAATCGCTTTTGCGCGCAACGCTTCTCCGAGTGATGCCGTCGTCTTCCCTTTTCCGTTTCCTGTAAGCAATTGAATCAAACCAAATCCTTCATGGCCTTTGACCGCCTCATCACTGGCCGTAACAATCCCTTCATGTTTTCTGTAATCTTCTATGGACCGCACAACAAACGGGGCACAATTTTCCGGAAGTGGACGATGGGCATCAAACCAAAGTATTTCATTATGTTCCGTTGAAATTTTCACCTCAACATCCCCAATCGGCACAATATAAAACAATCCGATCACCGGTTCATTGATGAGGTCACCACCCACGCCCCATAAATCCATACAACACAATCGCGCATTTTTTGGATCAATGACAATCCCAGTTTCCTCTTCGATCTCACGTCGCAATCCCTCAAGTGGATGTTCATTTTGCTCCATACGACCTCCTGGCAAATCCCATTGATTTTTTCCAAGGTTGAGACGCAGTAATAAAATCTTTCCCAACGGATTAACCAAAAACGCTTTATTCGCCACGTATTTTTTTTGCATATTTATTCTACAACAACAAATAGTGGCACATCCGCCTTCACGTCTTTGGCTTTCATGCGTGATCGTGTGCCATCAATTTGTATAACATCAACACGACCGGTCACACTCTTTGGAAGCACGGCTCCCCCCCACAAGGCGTACACAGCGTGATCTACGACATCAAATCTCACAGCGTGATCATCAAGCCGTTCCAAAGTTCTCCAATAGCCGATCAATTCCTTCATAAGCGGATAAACCGTTGTTGTCTGTTCGTCCGCAGAAAAAATCTTCTCTGCGCCATTTGCAAAAGCCGAGACGTAATTCACAAACGTCAGACGCTCTATTTGATCTTGATCTGAGGTAGGATCGCCCGTATCCACACGCGCGGCCGTGATCCACAGCGGTCGTTTGTGATAACCATATTGATTCAAAAATTCACGAAACGACTTTGTGAGAAAATCGTTTGAGGCGGACAACGAGTGAAGTGTCGCGACGTCTCCACGCGTCGGTTCCGTTTGCAAAAACGCTCTCCAATAGCGACGAGAATCTTCGGACAAATCTGAAACGGCTCCCAGAAGAACAACCGATTCTGGATTTATCGTTTTGATCACATCATGAGCAAGCCGAAACATTTCCGCGTACGCAAATGGGGTGGTCTGATAATTGTCCCCGTTTTCAATGCTGAAATGCGTAATCGCATATTTTAGATTTGGCATGTCGTTTTCCCCATCCGCATCATATCGTTCCACAATCGCACGAACCCAATTTTCATATCCTTCCACATAACAGATACTCAGGAGTGGTTGCTGTGGCATTTTGCCATGACAGCTTTCTTGATCCCACTGGGCAAACGCGGAAAGTGTGATGAGCAGAGCCTGATCTTGTGCCTGCCACTTTTGCACTTCTTGATCTGCCTGCGACCAATCATAAGTCGCTTTTGACTCCTTCTCGATGTTTCCCCAGACAAAAACTCCTGAGGACAATCGAACCCAACCACCCTTTGATTGAAAATTTTCAACCGATGTTTCCGGTGTCACAACCCAACCAAACCGTGAACTTCCTCTGGAAATATCGGAAGCGGACGGAACAGCACATCCGGAGCCTAAAAGAATAAAAACCACAATCAAAAGAATCATTTTTTTCATACGCGGGCTATTCTAGCACGCTTAGAAAATAAAAAAACACATCCGGTAAAAGATGTGTGAGTGGGCCGCGACCCCGCTAGGTCGCTACCTCGACGCGCGTGGCGCAGACGAGGTTGGGCGAGGATTCGCGGTCCGCACGATGTAGAGCTCGGTGATGCACGGACGGACTCGTGCGAGCGTCGCCACGGAGTCGATCTTGGCGATGAGGTTCGAGCTCACCCACCACTGGAAACCAGGGCGTCGTGAGGACACGCCTCGATTCCTCTGGAGAAAGCTCTGCGGTGAATACTCCGAGGAACTCAGCTGATCGCTCAGTCGGGCGACCCGTTCGGTCGGCGGATCGGGTTCCTTGATCTCGCTCGACCAGTTGATGGCAACGTGAAAGCCGATGTCGCCGTCGATGGATTCCATGGCCAACGCCTTGTCGAGCGACAGGAACGGGAGCAGTGAATGCATCCCGCCGATCCCTCTTAGCAGAACCATCCGGTACTCACCGTTCTGGAGTTGAACTCCGCGATCCGTGGCGGTGATCTTCGTGTCAGGCTTGAGCGCGAGTTGCGCCGTCGCCAATGCGTAGTAGCCTCGGCCGATCGCGTGGCGAACACGCATGTTGATGAGCGGCTTGCCCTCCACGACCTCGAAGCTGACGTCCCCGTCGGGGACATCGACCGTCGCGACGATATCCTCGCCACAGGTCGTCTTGCTGTTGGTTTGTGCCATGACACGCTCGGGCGTGGCCACAGCGGCCAAGATGAACAGAAACACCAAGATTCTCATGATGTCTTTCCTTCCTTTCCCTCACTGCATTGTGGGTGAGGGAAAAATACACCCAAACTCCATTCATGTCAATGAACTACCCCGCCGCAGAGCGGACGGGGTATCGACACATCGTCTGTCATCTCGACCGAAGGCCTATTGGATAGGCCGTAGCGGAGAGATCTCGTGAACGTGAGATTCCTCCGCTCGTCGTCCAACTCCTCGGTCGGAATGACAGACCGACGCCGCAAAGCAGCGGGGTATTGAACCCAGCGGTGAGAATAAAAAACCCACCAGTGAGGTGAGTACGTTACGGGTTGCTGTTGTGGAGAACGGCGTATGAAAGACCGGGCATGAGTGAGCCTTCGTGCAGATCAACTGCCAGCACACCGCCGACAAGTTGCATCGGCATCAGTTTTTCCAAGCAGTCCCATTGAAAAGGGACGCTGGAGACGTGAGGAGAAATGCGCTTGGGGGTGAGCGAGGATCGGTTCCAATCAGACTGATCGGCAAGTCTTGGGAAGAACTCCTCCCCAATCTGCTCGTAATGCACGAATGCGGAAAGCCAACCATTCCAATCGTCACCACCAGACCAAGACTCGTACTTGTAGATCGAGCGCCAGAATTCTTCGTCAAGCGATGCACCATCCGCTTGCTCAGCGATCTTTGCAAGCACAGGAAGAAGATGTGCGAAGTAGGTTCCAAGCCTTCCCGAAAACACTTCTGCCAATTGTGAGGCGGCGTTGACTATCTTCCGGTAATCATCGGCCGTGCCTGCGAGTCGAATCTCTGGGATGCCGCACATGGTCTGCATCTCGAATTCAAAATAGTTTTGGGTCGCGTCCATGAATGCGATCAGACTAGCCGTTTTCGACTGCGGCGTTGCGGTGGAAAACTCTGGAAGGAGATGCTTCATGATCCCTGCTGGCACCACAGCTCTGAGTTTGGGATCGAACAGAGCGATTGCGGCCTGCCACGGACTTGATGGATTCCCCAGCATCAACTCGTCGTGACGAACGGATATCTTGACCTTCTCCTGAGAACGCGTGAATCGATGCCGAAATTCCTCAGGATACTTGTTCACCGTCACGGCAATCTCATGCACAATCAAGTACATGAGCACTTCGGGTCGAAGCGTGAGCGGATGGTGAGCCGCAAAGCAACGGTGGACGGTCTGGAAAAACAGGCTGTGTAGCAGGACAAAATCCAGATGATAATCGCGTGCGACCTCAACGTCTTCTGTGTGTCCCAGATGCTCGATACGATCCTGTGGAAACATTTCCTCGAGAAAACGACGAGTTGAAATGTGCGTTGTGGTCGCAGGCACAACTTCTACAAATTGGCCTGTCGCTCGCGCGGGATGTCCCTCCAAGATTGGAATCTTGGGATTCATGATCCGACAAATCATTTCTTATCTCTCCTTCTTGTCTCATGTCACCTTCACAAAGTTAAGTCTAATCACCTTAAATGTCAATCGTGGAGACTATGGATTCTTGACAGGCGGTGGAGTCGTCAGTGGTGGATTTGGTATCCGTTTGACTTGGAGTTTGCCTACGCAATGAGCGACCCCATCGATCGTCTTTTTGAAATCAAGTGGTGCCGCAATCATGGGACTCACGTACCACTGATACCCAAGACGTTTCGACGTAGGCGAAACGGGACGTTTAGGAAGTCTGTCCGTTGGAGGAATGATACTCTTCGAATTCGCGGAAACTGATTCGACAGAACCAACAGTGATCGTGTCATCGGACTGTGTTGCTTTCACATCGTACTTCCAATCGATGTCGATGCGAAATCCGATATCTCCTTCGGCCTGATCCACATGTAACGCTTCCCTCAGATCTACATATTCCAAAAGAACTTTCAGCTCTTCAGAATCACTCCTATTTTTAAACGCGAAAACATCAGGAAATGGGAATCGAATAGGGAGCCGTCCGACCGCTTCTGCGTAGTAGCCATCGCCGATCGAGTGACGAACGCTGATTTTCACAAACCCAGACTCAACTTCGAACCACAGTTTCCCGTCCGGAACCTCGATACGAGCAACGATCCACTCAAGACAAGCTGGTACCTCTTCTTTAATCGTCTCAACGCCTTCCCCCACACGATCACGTTTCAATTCGCATGCCCAAAGCAGAGTCATTGCGATCACTAAACAAACAGGCAGCTTCATGAATTCTCTCCTTCCTTTCAAACACACGCCAACAAAACCCTAAGGAAAAACGGGAAAAATGTCAAACGATATTTGCGCGTTTTTGTTTGATGTTTGTGCCTTCACCAGTATCTTCCACGATAAATCCTTTTTGCTCGATTTCGTCACGTAGACGATCTGACGTTTTCCAATCTTTCGCCATACGCGCTCGATCTCGCTCTTCAAGTAATTGTTGAATGTCCTCGGGAATCAAAATCGGTTTTCCGACAAATTGATCAAAATGAAGTCCTAGTACTTCATCAAATTTCAAAAGAGATGCGGCTTTGTCGCTTGTTGAAAAAATCGGATCGTCGATCATCTGCCAAACAACCGCAAGTGCTTGAGCGGTATTGAGATCATCACTGAGTGCTTCCAAAAATTGCTCTTCATATGCGGGACAACCATTCTGTGGAGCATCCCACTTTCGCACCGTTTCTTGTAAACGATGAAGTGCTTGCTGTGCCGCTTCAAGCGCTTCCCAAGTAAAATTCAATCTCGTGCGATAGTGCGCGCCAAGCACAAAATAGCGAAACGCGAGCGGATCGATTCCTTTGTTTATGATATCCGAAAGCGTAAACAGATTCCCAAGCGACTTGCTCATTTTCCCGTCATCAATCGTCAAAAACTCACTGTGCATCCAAAAACGCGCGGATTGCACGCCACAGCAACCAACCGATTGTGCCATTTCATTTTCGTGATGAACGGCGATGTGATCAACTCCTCCTGTGTGAATATCAAACGGAAATCCAAGATACTTTTTTGACATCGCCGAACACTCGATATGCCATCCAGGGAAACCTTTTCCCCACGGCGACTCCCATTCCATCTCGCGCTTCTCGTCCGCAGGTGAAAACTTCCAGAGCGCAAAATCCGTCGCGTTCTTTTTTTCTCTCATGTCCACACGCGATCCGGCCTGTTTTTCTTCGGCCTTCTGACCAGATAACACTCCATACGACGGGAGTTTTGAGGTATCAAAATACACACCATCTGAAGTTGAATACGTAAATCCATTTCGCTCAATCGCATGAATCATCTCTATTTGTTCCGTGATGTGATCTGTTGCTTTTGGATAGATGAAAGCAGGCTGAATATTTATCAAAGCCAGATCTTTAAAAAACGCTTGTGTATAAAAATCCGCGATCTCATAAGCCGTCTTTCCCTCACGTCGCATCGCAATAAGCATTTTATCTTCGCCGTCATCGGCATCATCCGTGAGATGTCCAACGTCTGTGATGTTCATGACCAATTTCACCTCAAAACCCTTGTAACTCAGCGTCCGACGCAAAACATCCGCAAACAAAAAAGCACGCATATTGCCAATGTGTGCAAACCAATAAACCGTCGGCCCGCAGGCATACATTCCAACTTTTTTTCCTTTCAGTGGGCTAAATTCCTCTTGTTTTCGCGTCAGTGTGTTATAAATCCGCAACATAGTGAGGATAGTATAACATAGCCATTTTTATCTGGTATCGTACGCTCGACCAAGGACCATCATCGCCAAAAGCGGCAATGAAACCCAAACCGCTTTTGCAAAGTCACTGGTAAACACAAATTGAGTGGTTGGCGAAAGAACCGCCGAAAGACTGTGTGGAAAAAACGAGAGTGTCACACTAATGAGAAGTCCCACATGGAGGAATGAGAAAATCATGATTTGCCAAAGCGGACCTTGCGCGGCGGAATGTCCGATAGTTCGTAAAAGAGCGCTGTGAGATAAAAAGAAAAATAACAAAATAAACACTCCTAAAAAGACAGAAACTTTTAATGCAAAGGCATCGTTGACGGAAATGTTTGCGGTAAATTCATTGATGAATGGAATGTAATTCACAATCGCCAATGCCATGTAAATGGAAACCAGAATAACGATAATGCGATCGCGTCCGAGAGATATTCCGTAAAGTAAAGAAGCGATGATAAAAAACAAAAAAATAAACAGGTCCCAGCTTGGCTGAAGCCAATTTATTTGCGAAGCCATGTTTAAAAAATCTGGCATAACCTCCTACACAAATGATATCACGTTATTGTGCAAGCGCGTAGGAAGGATTTTCAAGTGCGATGTACGTTGGCTGTCCGGCATCCACAAGACCCATCATCTTTACTGCGCGAGAAACATTCGTCAGAGATTGTGCCTGCTGAGTTGTCATTTCCAACTGTTGATTTTGAAGAGAGAGGTCAGAAATTTGCGCTTCGAGTTCTCGCATTTGATAACCCTTCGTCACAGAGCGATTCACCTGAACAATATAAGAAAAACAGAGAACGATGAGCAAAATAAAAGAAAATAAATTGAGCAAGGAGACATGCTGCTTGAACCACGCTTTCTGCGTGCCAAGTTGGCGATGAGGAACTTGCTGTTGTGCAAATGTTTGTGCGAATGGGGACATACCTGTGGGGGAGGTATTCAGAGGTCTCTCATCGAAAATCGATGGTTTATTGTTAGGAGTTAAATTTTTTCTGCGACGCGTAACTTTGCACTCCGCGCGCGTGGATTGGACAGAATTTCTTGTCGCGATGGCACGATCACTTTTTTATTCACGAGTTTGAGCGTTGGATCATCTCGCAAAAATGTTTTGACTAAACGATCCTCTATCGAATGAAAGGTGATGATCGCGATTCGTCCTCCGGGAGGAAGAAGTGTGATGAGGTCCGGCAATCCACGATTCAACTCACCGAATTCATCATTGGTGGCAATCCGCAGTGCTTGGAACACACGGGTCGCCGGATGAATAGGTCCTGACTTGCGCACCACTGTTGACACAAGTGTCGCAAGATCGGCTGTGGTTTTGATCGTCGTGAATTTTCGCGCTTTGACAATCGCTTGTGCGATTGGTCTGGCCTGCTTTTCCTCCGCGTATTGGCGAAAGATTTTTGCAAGAGCCTCTTCATCCCAACTGTTCACGATCTCTTCAGCGGTGATTCCCTGGCTGGTGTCGTACCGCATATCAAGCGGTCCGTCGCCACGAAAGGAGAATCCACGGATGGGATCGTCGACATGCACCGAGGCAAAGCCGAGATCGAGCAAAATTCCGTCAACCTCAGTAAATTGATTGGCTTTTGCATGCTTCATGACGTTTCCATAACTGTCATGAACGAACACGACAGAATCACCAAAAGGACTCAATCGCTCACGTGATATCGCCAGATTGGCAAAATCACGATCGATCGCAAGCAAACAACTATTTGTTTTAAATGGCGGCACCACAGGGAGAATCCGCGTGAGTATAACCTCAGCGTGTCCTCCCTGCCCCACGGTACCGTCAATAAAACGTTGGTTCGGCTTCGGATTGAGGTATTCAACCACCTCATTGAGAAGAACAGGAACGTGATAGTTCATATTTTCTCGCTTCGACCGCAGTCGAAGATAGAAGAAGCCGGAACTGATGTGCTGACTCTTAGAACATCAAATCCGGATCCCCCTTTCAAGAATTAAAATCCCAATTCTCCCAATTTCTCCGCCACGCTATCCGCGTCGCTTTCCACTTTCTTCTTATACAGCTCCCACTTTTCCTCATCCCAAAGTTCCAACCGGTTAAACAAGCCTGCCAGGATGATATTTTTTTTCATCCCGGCATACGCTCGGAGGTATTCCGGCAACACGGCCCTCCCCTGTTTATCCAATTCGACGTCCATGGCACCCGCAAGCATGAGTCGGGCGAATGCACGGCTATTGGACTGTCCCAGGGGCAAACTCGCGAGTTTTTGCGCAAGCTTATCCCACTCCTCCTTGGGAAACAGAAAGAGGGACGTGTCTAATCCTCGAGTCACTACGGCTCCACTGGCAAGCGCATCCCGAAATTTTGCAGGAATCGCGATGCGACCTTTGTCATCGAGAGTGTGTTTGTACTCGCCAATAAACATAGGGAGGGACTCACTTATTTAAATAAAAGTGAGCATCGTTCAGCCTTGCCGAACAATCCCCACTTTGTTCCACCTGCAACCATTTTATTCCACTTCCAAACACTGGTCAACAAAAAAAACCCACACGGCTGTGGATAACAGGACAAAATTTACTATTGTGCCCTCGGGAAATGTTTTTCAATCGTTACCGGCGTCAAAACATACGTCAATTCTCCGCTCTCCCACAGGTCAATTGTCGCGATGATACTTTTATTTTGTTCTTCTCCGATCTGATCAAACACAAAATTTCCAAACGAATAGAAAATCAATTTCCCCTTATACGTTTCAACCGGCTGGATGACGTGTGGATGATGTCCGAGAATAATGTCCGCTCCTGCATCAATAGTAGCGTGGGCGAGATTGATGGTTTGTGGATCGGGAGTCAGTTTGTATTCTGTTCCCCAGTGCATCGAAACGACAACAAAATCGTGAGTTTGTTTTGCTTCTTTGATCGTGTCAGCGGCTTTTTCAAACGAAAACGGAACGGTTAAATTTTGAAATGCAAGAAATGCGATACGTTTTTCTCCAACGACCGTCGTAGAGATATCCGATTCATTCGTATAACCACCGATTGGTGTCATTCCTTCACGACGCACTATTTCAACGGATTGTTCCCACGCTTCTTTTCCATAATCTTCGCTGTGGTTATTGGACACGGATAGATGCGAAAAATTCCATTTTTTCAACAACTCAACGTGCCTTGGATCCGCTTCAAACACATACGCCTTGTTTAATGGTTTGCCTTTATTTGACAGCACGCTTTCCAGATTTCCAAACATCAAATCGCTATCTGCCGTAACACTCTTCAATAAATCAGTGGTTTTCAAGAGTGATGTTTGAACTTCAGCGTCGTGACGATCAAGCGCTTCGCCGACTCCACGATCGAGCATCATGTCGCCGACCGCACTGATCCGCAACGGTGATCTTTTCGCACACGAATAAACAAAATAACTTGTCCCTTCCTCTGAACGGATTCCGGGAAACATTCTCGAGTTATGATTATGCCATCGTTCTTGTGACCGACATTCGGAAAAGGAATGCCAGTACAGATACACTTCCAGCGCAAACGATGAATCCAAATAATCCGGACCCATCTGATCGATGCGGTCCACATCGTTCGACGCAATCACTCGTCGCGTTTCCTCATCATGACGATCTGAAATTTCCGCAGAGAGGTAGTGACTGAAATCGATGCTCGATATCAACAAGATATTTTTTTCCAATCCCAACAGATTTTTAGTGAGCTCAACCGCTTTTGTCGATCCTGCTTGTGATTGCGCAATGATCGGAATGATCTGAACTTCTGGAAAGTAATGCGCGATATAAGGAGTGTGAACAGCGATTCCATGTTCGTTTTCAAACGAAGCGGGTTCGATGAAAATCGGACTATCCTCTCGAAGTTGCTCAATCAACGCATCATCCGTTTTGACGATTCCAAATGGAGTCTTCCATTGTCCGTGAGTCGTTTGAACGGTTCCGTCACCTTGATCCCAATGTGCTGGACTCACGATCACAATGACCTCCGGTTTTGTGTTGCTGGCAATCTCGGCCCAATACTGATCAATGGTGAGTCCGATGTCCGTGTGATGCGGAAGAATGGCGACTTCAACGGATGGCGGAATTTGATTTGAATCGATAAACGTTTTTCCAACCGAGGCAAAAACACGATCAATGTGAGGGATGTTATCAAGAATGTACGTTGATTTCGCTGTCTGTTTTACCATCGAATCTGTCATCACAGACTCGTTTTCCAAGCGAACCCAAACGAAAATCATCAATCCTAAAACCAACATGAGGACACACAGAAGCGTCCTCATGAGGATTTTCTTACTCGGTAATCGTAATCGTAGATTCATTTTGTTGAACCGAGGGGAAAAAGGCATACGATAATAAAGACGTTTTTTTGATGAATACATTAGACCTGTTGCCATATAATCTTATGCCTGCAAAACGCCAGCTTCGGCTACAAGCCATTTTCGAAAACCTCAAAATAGCTCAGGCTATTCCTCGGTCTTCTCAAACGGCTTTCGCTCGAATCTG